>VOFK01003679.1_pt1 | contig 609443 bp, 623 predicted proteins | sample 5384121 | NCBI WGS metagenome assembly VOFK01 (sample SAMN12384730, study PRJNA508395) | human gut metagenome | isolation source: healthy gut J | host: Homo sapiens
GGAGATTATATTAAAAATGGTATTGAGACTATCAGATACAGCTGTGATACCATAAAACTAGGAGATGAAAATGGAAGGGTTTCAGATAAATTATACGGATCTCAGCGATCTGTTCTGGGAATATAAGCGAAAAAATTGAAAATCTAATTGAAAATATTGATAACTGCATAGAAAAAAATCAATATGTTTACGGAAAATGCAGTATTTACAGGAAAAACCGGAGACGCAGTAAAGAGTTATCTTGATGAAGCACATATAACAATCCTGTCAGGCATTAAAGTAACTGCACAGACACTGCTTGACAATATGGCAGCATACAAGGATGGATACCGTGCCATTGATAGCTCGACGAACTTCAAACTGGATGAAGAAGCAATACAGGAATTCAGGAAAAAACTGGCATCAAACTATGAGGATACGGATGAGTATACGGACAAAATAAGAAGTGCACTTTCAGAAGTATCGGACATATCTGATGTGGGCATGCCGGACAGTAACGGAGTATTTGATATCCATGAGCAGATGGACAGCGACCTTATAAAGCTTGTCTCAAATGTAAACAGCTACGAGAGGGAAAAAAAATGTTGTACGGCTTGAAAATTCAGTAGAGCTGCTTCTGGAAAATCTGCAGTCATGTCTTTCAAAAAAATAGGCCTTAGCCAGGGTGCGATTGAGAGCTATGAAACAGGCAGTTTTATCACAGGTAAAGATGCAGGTACCTTGAACACGGGCATTAAAATATTTGGAGACCTGCATGAGAAGAATAAAGAAGCATACGATGAAATCTATGAGACAGAACAGAAGATAAAGGATGAAGCCGAAAAGAGAAAGACACAGGGAATCTGGAGGTCGGTTGGAGGAGCAGTACTAATTGCGACGGGTGTAGCATGCATAGTGCTGACAGGAGGTGCTGCAATACCAATAGTAGCTGACGTTGCAGTAGCAGTAGGAAGCTGAACAGCAGTATTCGGAGCTGCAGATGCCATAGAGGGCACTCAGGATATTTATTATGGAAGCACAGGTGACATTGACAGCACGGCAGTAAACGGCATAAAGGATGACCTGTTTCAGGGAAACGAGGATGCATATTATCTGACAGAAAATGCCTTTGCATTTGCGGCATCCGCAATGATTCCAATCGGGCATGCATCTACAGCGGGAAATCTGACATTCAAAAGCACAGCAACAATAGTCGCCAAAGAAGGCATCTCAATGGGAGCCGGAGCCGGTGCGCAGAAGATAACCACAGATGTGACAGGAAATGATACAGCAGGAATGGTTGCCGGTATGGTTGCAAGTGGAGTAACTGCAAAGGGGCTGAATGGAATTGAAGCAGAGGCGAACAAGCTGGCGAAAGCCCCAAAAGGGATTGATGGAGTAACCGAGGAAGCTGGAAAAGGGCTCGAGGGAGCAGCCAAGGGAGCCGAGAGTGCAGCGGAAGATGTTGGGAAGGTTGTTGAGACCAGCTATGGGAAGTCAAGCGAAAAAATTACCAAACTGGGACGCAATTGTTAGTAAGAAAGGTGAAACCAGGGTTGAGCATATTAAGCGACATACGGTTCAAAATAATAGTCGAGAAACACATAGTGTATTTAACGGGAACTGATAGATATGGTAAATGATGCATGGGAACAACGTCATTTGGTTGAACCGATATCGGATGGAATGGGAGGAACAATTTATAACATTCCGTACAAAAATGCAGGCTATGAAAGTGGATATATTAATACTGGTGCTCAAATGGATTATATAACAATAGTAACGCTGGATGAAAGTACTGATTTAATAACCGCATTTCCGTCTTTTGGAGATTATCATAAGTGATAGGAGGAACCTAAAATGTATAATATTGGTTACTGTAAGATATGCAAGCAAGGCTTACTTGAAATTATAAAAGATAAATTAACAAAATAAAAAAATATTTATATGTTGTGATGAATGCGAAGCAGAGTGGAATAATCCAGAGGATGCATTAAAAGGTATCAATGGAACAAGAAATAAACATGGAGAAATAGAATATCCAAATATAGAAGATATACTAAGAGAAAAAATGGAGTGTTTCAATAAATGAGCATCACAACTAAGCCTCCCCACAGGCAGGCATAAATCCTAGTCTTACTACCAGACATTAACAAAAACTTTTAGGCTCATAAGGCTTACCATCCCCGTAATACGGCATAGATTACGGTGGTAAGCTTTTTCTTGCCACTGCACCGGTGGCAGTTAAGTGGTGCTTTCCCTGCTCCCCGTTTCTTTTTTATAATATGCATTTAAAGGACTGTTGTGAAAAGAACAGGTGGTTGCAGCAAGGAAGATTGCATGTCTCAGGTAAGGTGAACCCCGTTTGGACATGTGATTATGAGTGCTGCTAAATTCACCGGATTGTCGTACAGTTGGATCAATACCTGCAAAGGCAACTAAGGCAGATGAACTCTTAAATCTGTTTATATCACCGATTTCAGCAAGAATGGTTGCAGCAGCAATCATGCCTATCCTGGGGAATGGTATGAAGATAACAATCAAACTTCTCATAGTACTCAAGAATCTGGCAGTCAAGAGCTTCAATCTGCTTATCAAGAAAATTCATCCGATCAATGAGCTGTTTTAACTGGAAAGAGAAAGCATCCTGTGCTATCTTAATACCAAAGGTATCAGCTGCAGCTTCACGGATAGAAATCGCTTTTTTCATGGTAAGCTTATTGTGGCTCTTATCTTTTTATAATTTCAAAGAGCTCATCTATTGGTGCATTCTCAATGTTCTCAGGGGTGAGGTATTTTTCAAGAATGCCCATGGATGTGCTCAGCCAAAGAGAAGAAAACTGTTTTTCATACTCTGGGAAGATCTGCTCCATAATCGTGCTGATGCGGAGTTTTATTTCGGTTCTGGAAGAAATCACAGAATCACGGTAACGGCATAACTGCCGCATAGCAAGAATGTTTTCGTCTGCCATAGAAGTGGTGGTAAACTGACCGAATCGTATCACTTCTGCAATCAGAAAAAGAATCGATGGAATCGTTTTTTGTCTGCCGGATATACATCTTTCTGAGGGAATCAGACTGGATGGGATTGATTACATAAATGGTATATCCTCTGGCTTTGAGGAATGAATAAATCGGATACCAGTAATGCCCAGTGGCTTCCATGCCGAAGATACAAGAGGAATTGCCGATATTATTGAAGATAAAACTCATAAGGGAATCAGCACCTTTGTGTGTAGTTGCAAAACGAAGCGAATGTCCGATTTGTTTCCCTTCAGGAGAAACAATGGAAGCTTCGTGATGATTTTTTGCCAATATCAATTCCGATAATGTACATAAGAAAACTCCTTTTGTGTAAATGGTATGTAACAGGTAGAATCCTCACTTCAATGCGGGTTACAATCTGGTTAGATATACGAAGTACAGCACATATGCTGCCAACATCCAGCTAATACGTAAAATCCTGCAAAGCAGAGGGAGCAGTCTCAATGAACGAAGTCACAAGTGCTTCAAGAGTGGGTGACGCACACCTCTATCTATTACAGGATAATTGTGGTATAGGAATGAAATAAAAGCAATAGATAGAAAAAGACTGCTTTGATTCCTATGTGTTTAGCATACCAGAGTGGTGGTAAAACTACTTATAAGATTCTTAATACATCTTCAGCAGAAGATGTAAATAAGATATTTAAAGACACAATGGGATATGAGCCACCCTATAAACCAGGAACAAGTGTAACAGAAATTCAATTAACAGAAAATGCAACATATGTGCGTGTTTACGATAAAGTAAATTCAAGGATGCAAGGTGGTTGGGTTATGAAAGCAGAGGATATTGTTGGATTAACGCCACAGGAAATACAGAATAAATTTGCATTGCCCAATACACCTAAATATATATGTGATGTTAATTTGGAAGCAGTAACACGATTGAGAACTGGAGAAGTTAATCCTCTATTTGGATTTGATGGTGGTGGACAACAGTATGATTTAATAATAAATGGAAAAAACGTTGGTACATTTACTAATGAAAGGATTATTGGACAATGATAGAAATTCAAAATAATAAAAATATTGTTAGATGGAAAAAATTGCAATTTGATAATAAAATTATTGAGGCCGCAGAATATGAAGGAAAAGTAGTTATCGTGTTTGAAACTGATGAAGATGGCGGATATGATAATGTGTTTTGTTATACGCAAGATTTACAATTGCTTTGGAGAATAAAACCAGCACCAGTCGCTATTGGCGGAACTGCTAGAAGTCCGTATGTGGGAGTTGATATAGTAGAAGGTAATTGTAGAGCCATTGATTTTTTATGGAAGGCGATTTAAGGTTAATCTTGAAAATGGAGAAATAATTTCAAAAAAGATATAGTTCGATAATATTTATTTTGGATATACTGATATACGCACTTTTAGCAATAGAATGTTGTGAAAGGGTGTGTGTTGTGAAAGTATTATTATAAACGGTGAATGGAGTTCAATGGGAGATATGTTCCGAAGGTGCTGGATCAGGAGGAAGACTAACTATTAAAAAGTCAAGCCTTAAAATGATATTTTTTGAATAAAGTACAGAAATGTATTTTAGATATATTTGGAACTCAGTTAGAGGTCCTTGAACCTTGAAAACTGTATGACAAAAGAGCATCGTGATAGGTGCTCAAAAAAAAGGAGTATTGAATTAGAAAGATTTAAGCTGCTTTTATGTATTGCTGCTTTGTTTTTTCAAGATGATAAATCACTCGAACCAATTTTTTTACAGCGTGTGATATGGCAACATTGTAATGTTTACCTTCCGCTCGTTTTTTAGCAAGATAGGCTGCAAATGTTGGATTCCAGTGGCAGACATATTTGGTGGCATTATACAAAGCGTATCGCAGGTATCTGGAGCCACGTTTTTCCATATGTTCGTAGGCACCATCCAGTTGTCCGGATTGATATGTTGATGGCGAAAAGCCGGCATAAGCTAAGATCTTATCAGGAGAATCAAAACGATTGAAATCACCGATCTCGGCAATAATCATAGCTCCCATGCGATAGTTGATTCCAGGAATGCTAAGAATTGGAGAGTTGATTTCATCCATGATGATTTTAATCTCATTTTCGATTTCATCAATCTCTGAATCAAGTTCCTGAATAAGTTTGATGGTGTGCTTCAATTCAAGAGATTTGGCTGGCATATTTGAGCCGATAGAAGCTCTTGCAGAATCTCTGAAAGTAATAGCAGTATCTTTACCGTATCGACCTTTGGAAGATTCAGAAAGAAGATTTGTAAGTCTGGTAAGATGTGCAGTAGCTACATGTTTAGCACTGGGAAATTCAGAAAGCAATGCATAAACAGATGCCATATGAAGTGTTGGTACAAGTTTTTCTAATTCAGGGAATAAGATACAGACCAGTCTTGAAACGGAAGATTTTAGCTTGGCACGTTCTTTTACTTTATCAAAACGATAACGAGTTAATGACTTTAACTCTTCGTTGTGGTAAGATGTGTCTGAGTAGGACTTTAAGTTCATATTCAGACATGAGCATGGAAGCAATCGTGCGGGCATCTACTTTATCCGTTTTCGTCTGTCTAAGGCTTAGACTTTTTCTGTACAGATTAGTATGTAACGGATTGATAGCATAGGTGGGCAAACCTTTATCAATGAGATATCCAAGGAGATTGTAACTATAGTGTCCAGTGGCTTCCAGTCCTACTTTTACTTTTGTTACATCATCCATAACGGATTCAATCTTTTGATAAAGATCATTAAAACCATCTAAGTTGTTGAAGATGGTAAAAGCTTTAAACAACACTTCGCTATCAGAGTTGGTGATAAAGCAATCATGCTTATCCTTTGCAACATCAATTCCTATGTAAATCATAATAAATCTCCTTTGAAATGTATTTAATGCTGTTTTAGAACCACAGGGTGCTCCTTGCGATTGTAACCTCGTTCTAAATAAACCGTCATGCGGTATCTAACTGATTAACAAATGAACAAAGAGACTGTGGTTGGAGCCTTCCTAAAACCATCAAGTGGTAGGAGAAATAAAACCAATCCACAGCATCTTATATATCATAGTCGAACCTACAGAAGAGGTAAAGAATGGACTATGACCTAATAGTTGTAAAGACCTTGGAGAGGGTCTATAAAAACTACTACTATATAATACGAGGAGAATATTTATGAATGAAAAGTGTAAGAAATACGATGATATGAGCGATGTGTTTGAATATGGAAATATATCGGATGATGAAATTGTAAAATTGTGCAATCAAATATTATTAGAAAGTAAAGATGAAAAAAATGATATAATACTTGAAACAATGTATCATGCTGTTTTTACGGCTGCAAATTATCGGAATATTGCAGATAAAATAGAAATTGACAGCATTTTAGATTACATCGAGTACTTTAATGAAGAAATATCAGATTATATTATTTCGATTTTGGCTTTTACAGGAAAGCGAAAATATATAAATAAAATAAAAAGTATTGGAGAAAAATATGGGGATTTAGATATTAGTGAAGCAATTGGAGAGTTAGAGAGTAGATGTAAGAGTTCGGAATGATTTTATAAACCCTAACTATGGATTTAAAAGGTCAATACATTGGAGAATTTAAAGAAATAGGAAGTTTAGTAGATTGGAGTATGGGAAAGTGAAAAAAATATACTTTATATAGGTGATAAAAATATCGTTTTTGAAGATGAAATATTTCAAGTGAAAATTGAGGATGACAAAATATATGTTTTATTAGATATTAAACCGATAGAAAAATTAACCTATGATGATTGTAATAATGTTTTTTGTTATTCTGGGAAAGGACGAAAAATATGGCAGATAGGAGTGAGACCGAAAGGAAATCCAACCGTATATACAATGATAAATTTTGATGATAAATATCTTTATGCGAATGACTTTATGGGAAGAAGATATTATATTGATAATACAGGAGAAATACAAGGGATGATGATTGCAAAATAAAATTGATGAATAAGCAATGCCTGCTGATTAAGAATATATCTGTAATTTCTAACTTTTATGTTTGCATCGTTCATACCATAATCAGAACAAATGCAGAGGCGTACAAAGTATTCGTCTCTGAATACAGAGCAGAAGATAAAGGATGACCTGTTTCAGGGAAACGAGGATGCATATTATCTGACAGAAAATGCCTTTGCATTTGCGGCATCCGCAATGATTCCAATCGGCCAGGCATCCACAGCGGGAAATCTGACATTCAAGCACAGCAACAATAGTTGCCAAAGAAGGCATCTCAATGGGAGCCGGAGCCGGTGCGCAGAAGATAACCACAGATGTGACAGGAAATGATACAGCAGGAATGGCTGCCGGTATGGTTGCGAGTGGAGTGACAGCAAAGGGGCTGAATGGAATTGAAGCAGAGGCGAACAAGCTGGCGAAAGCCCCAAAAGGGATTGATGGAGTAACCGAGGAAGTTGGAAATTTAGCGGAAGATGTGGGGAAAGCCGGAAAAGGGCTCGAGGGAGCAGCCAAGGGAGCCGAGAGTGCAGCGGAAGATGCTGGGAAAGTTGTTGAGAGTGGTACTACAACTGTTATATATGGGTCAGATGATATAGCTAATTATCAATATAATATGATTGAAAATCCAGGACCGTTAGCAGAAATGCCTAATCAACCTGCAAAGAATTTCTATGGTGGCAGATACAATATGGAAGTATTACAGGAAGATAGAATAATGTATCGAGCAGGTAATGCTCAAAATCCGTATGGAAGATGGTTTACGAGTGAGCCACCTGCTTCTGTTGCTAATGTAAGAATTGACACAGCGGTAAAGACTCATTGGATAGACCCGAAACTGGTGCGTATGAGGCAAGCTCTTATATAGATAATGTATATGCGATTAAAGTACCAAAGGGTACTACTATTTATACAGGACCAGTCGGACCGCAAGGTGGAGTATACGTGGGAGGATATAATGTTATGCAAACCTATATAGATGCACCATGGACTTTTGAAGTTGTAGGAAAAACACCGTTACAATAGATTGGAGATAGAAGAATGATAAGAAATGAAGAGTTTTTGCAGTTGCGAGAGGCGTATATAGAGATTGGCAAAATGGTACAAAAATATGGATATGGACAATATAACGGGATATTAAGAATTCTTATGGGACAAGTTAATTGTATTGACTCGGATGAGAGCGATGGTGAAAAAATTAAATACTTGATAGAAAGCTATAGTAAACTGTTTGCTTCGAGAGGCGGGTTAAGCGATTTCATTATTTATGATGCAGATGTTCAATTAAGAAATCAGTTGAATGAGAAATATAATGACGAAGTAAAAAGGGTTTGGAACATTATGAAAGACTATATTTAATAATGACTTCGTATAAGAACATCGGAAATCACAACTGAATATTTTTCCTTTAAAATTTAGGACTGATAATCAGTCAGAAGCCATCAGACTGGCAATTATACAGAGTCTGGCTACAGAAGATTTGGAAAAGGTTAAGACATTGTCCGTATATCGGGAAGAAACCAACGAGAATAGGCAGGGAGGTTGTAAATGCATTTGAACAGTCTGGATGTAGGATTTTTATCGATTTATTCTGCGGTAGCCTTGCTATGCTGTGTTACTTGGGAACAAAAATTAAAGACTGCCCTACGATTTCGTTACGAGGTTTCCAGCAAAAAAATCCATTTATCTGTATCCATATCATGAACTATAGGTTTCATTGAGTTTGTTTTCCGTAACTGTCAGATTCTCAATGAAATCCGTAAGAATACCAGTGTTTTCAAGATTTAATTCGTAATTAAGTTTCACTTTCAGATGATTTATGAGCATTAGAGAAATAAAACGCATAGGTCTCATAAACACAGACAACTACAGATAAGTTAAGATAATGCTGACAGTACTGCTTTGCTGATAATAAAAAATGAATAATACGAAGTAGAATAAGTATTCTTGTATTCATACTGGTAGTAGATGCTTCAAATATGGTTGTATGTGATTGGAGATCACTTTTTGAAATTGAACTCGCGATTGCTCCTATATTTAATATGCCTGTTGGAACGGATTTGACGTTAGGGTATGAGAATGAGCGTAAATATTTCATTTTTACTGAAACAGGAGAAAAATGTGTATTTTAGATTTATTCTGAATGATGCTTAGGCTATAGTGAGATAGAAGTGCCTGATGGAGTGGATGCAGAGGCACTAATGAAGGTGCTGAATAATCCAGAGATGGCGGCACTGCTGGCAGGGCTGGCAAAGGGGATAAGCAAGCCTGGGGAATAAGCCATCATGTCACAATAGCTTGTATTTAATGATATTGTTTCTTTATCAGTTAGTAAAAAGGAAAATGAAAATATCAGAATATACATCTTATCCAGAAAAAAATATTGACAAAAATGTGCAAATTCAATAAGATTATTAACCATAAGGGCATACTTATGGAAACGTAAGGTCGCAAAGCCAGAGTCTAAAACAGTTACATGTAGTAATGACAGTTCGGCTGCAACAATCGGTGAATACCGATTGCTGCAGCCTTTTTGTATGTATGAAAAGTTTATTGAAGTATGAGGTGAAAAGATATGAATGGTGACAGGCTTATGTATTTTCAGCATACAGATATCAGCAGGGTTGTGTTTGAAGGGTATGTAGATGATGATGAGATAATGATGTGTGACAACATCTTTAATGCCATGGAGAAAACAGAAATAGAGCGCGAAGATGTAAGAAAACTCAAAAGAAGCATGGTGAACTAATCTGGCAAAAATAGACCTGATAATAAATGCAATAAATGAAAATGACAGAAAACAGGGAGATTATATTAAAAATGGTATTGGACTATCAGATACAGCTGTGATACCATAAAACTAGGAGATGAAAATGGAAGGGTTTCAGATAAATTATACGGATCTCAGTGATCTGTTCTGGGAATATAAGCGAAAAATTGAAAATCTAATTGAAAATATTGATAACTGCATAGAAAAAATCAATATGTTTACGGAAAATGCAGTATTTACAGGAAAAACCGGAGACGCAGTAAAGAGTTATCTTGGTGAAGCACATATAACAATCCTGTCAGGCATTAAAGTAACTGCACAGACACTGCTTGACAATATGGCAGCATACAAGGATGGATACCGTGCCATTGATAGCTCGACGAACTTCAAACTGGATGAAGAAGCAATACAGGAATTCAGGAAAAAACTGGCATCAAACTATGAGGATACTGATGAGTATACGGGCAAAATAAGAAGTGTACTTTCAGAAGTATCGGACATATCTGATGTGGGCATGCCGGACAGTAACGGAGTATTTGATATCCATGAGCAGATGGACAGTGACCTTATAAAACTTGTCTCAAATGTAAACAGCTACGAGAGGGAAAATGTGGTACGGCTTGAAAATTCAGTAGAGCTGCTTCTGGAAAATCTGCAGTCATGTCTTTCAAAAAAAAATAGGCCTTTAGCCAGGGTGCGATTGAGAGCTATGAAACAAGGCAGTTTTATCACAGGTAAAGATGCAGGTACCTTGAACACGGGCATTAAAATATTTGAAGACCTGCATGAGAAGAATAAAGAAGCATACGATGAAATCTATGAGACAGAACAGAAGATAAAGGATGAAGCCGAAAAGAGAAAGACACAGGGAATCTGGAGGACGGTTGGAGGAGCAGTACTAATTGCGACGGGTGTAGCATGCATAGTGCTGACAGGAGGTGCTGCAATACCAATAGTAGCTGACGTTGCAGTAGCAGTAGGAAGCGGAACAGCAGTATTCGGAGCTGCAGATGCCATAGAGGGCACTCAGGATATTTATTATGGAAGCACAGGTGACATTGACAGCACGGCAGTAAACGGCATAAAGGATGACCTGTTTCAGGGAAACGAGGACGCATATTATCTGACAGAAAATGCCTTTGCATTTGCGGCATCCGCAATGATTCCAATCGGGCATGCATCTACAGCGGGAAATCTGACATTCAAAAGCACAGCAACAATAGTCGCCAAAGAAGGCATCTCAATGGGAGCCGGAGCCGGTGCGCAGAAGATAACCACAGATGTGACAGGAAATGATACAGCAGGAATGGTTGCCGGTATGGTTGCAAGTGGAGTAACTGCAAAGGGGCTGAATGGAATTGAAGCAGAGGCGAACAAGCTGGCGAAAGCCCCAAAAGGGATTGATGGAGTAACCGAGGAAGCTGGAAAAGGGCTCGAGGGAGCAGCCAAGGGAGCCGAGAGTGCAGCGGAAGATGTTGGGAAGGTTGTTGAGAGTGGTAGTTCATCAGGTAAAGTATGGGATTATTCTAAACAATTTGATGGTGAATTAGCTAACTTTAATGCTGGATATGAGATAAACGTTATTAAAGAAGATTTGTATTTAGTTCAATTTCATTCTAATGCTGAAGTTGGTAGTGGAAGAAGTTTGAAATACTGGACTACTTTTGATGCAGCAAATAGAATTAGTACAGTAGATGACTACATGAATCAAATGGCGTTATTGAGTAACTGGGGAGCAAGAGATAATGTGTCTATTGCTAAAATACCAGCAGGAACAAAAATTAAATATGCAATTGGAACTGCAAAGGAACAAGTTGGAGCAATAGAATCAAGACCTGGTGGGGGACTACAGATATTATTTGAGAAATTTGATGATGGCTGGGTTTAGATACAAGACCGTTACCATAGAAAGAAGGAAATATGAATAAATATGATATATTAGAAGGAAAGTTGACTGCTATAAATGCATATATTGATACTATGTGCTTAGAAAGTAATGCTACAATGGAATATTTGAAACAGTATAAGGAATATGTAAATGAATTAATTATTGCTATTCAAAATAGAACAATAAGAAATTCAAATGGTGCTGTGATGGGACTTATTAGGGGTGTTTCAGATTATGATGAGCTTTGTGCCGATGATACTTTTTGGCAGTTAGTAACAGATGCAGACAATTATTATTGTAATGAGTGTCAATCATTTTAATTATGTCTGCACATAAGGACAACCACCACAAAAATTTTGGACCTTTAAATTTATCGGAATGGCTCTTACCGAAGCTGATAAAATCCATGGAGATTAGTTTAAAGAACTTAGGGCGAAATTTGCATCTGGGTGCACTTAAGGACATCCGAAATAAAAACGGAATATTACTTCTTCAAAGACTTAGAACATATTGTTTTCATAGCATTTAGTGTTGTGAAGACAATGTGTTTTCTTGTGACAATTTCAAATTCTTATTCAGAATGCGGATAATTCTTTACGAGCATATTAATCCATGGGAAGAATATCAGATGATTTATTGCTAAATCCGAAAACAAATACAAATGGTGCAAATAATCTGACTGAATGGAGAAATTTCGATGGAACAAGACATTCAGAGAAATTGAATCAGATTACTTTGGCAGATATGGAATTGATTCCCAATACAGCCTATGTTTATTTTGAATTTTCGGGGACGTCAAATGTAGGGGGAAATGAACTCAAGGTTATTAGAAATGTTCATGTTCCATTAAAATAGTAGAATGGCAGGTTAGTGCAGTTCCTCTATAATGAAAACAGGGAAGTCGTAGCAGAGAAGGACTACAGCGGCAACATCATCCGCTATATCCGTGGACTGGGACTGATCAGCTCCGACAGCGAGAATGCCAAGACGTATTACCATTATGTATGCGATGAGCAGGGCAGCGTGAGCCGTATCATCAGAGGCGAGGATAAGGAGAACGGAGCAGCCGCACAGGACAAAGTCTCGGACAGAGTACTCAATCATTATGAGTATGATGCGTTTGGTAATACCATAAGCTGTGAGGAAAGAGTAGCGAACCGTTTCCGATACCAGAGTGGTAGTAAGGCTGATACAAAACCATATACTAACAGTAGACCTTCATTTAGAAAAGGTGTTGTTGAAGAAGTATGGGAGAATGCTAAAGGTCCTGATGGATTGGTTAGAGATCCAAATACAGGTGAGGTTATTAATTGGACACCAGGAGAATCTAGAAAAGGGGTATGGGGTATGGGGTATGGGATATGGGACACATTCCAGAAGCAAAATATTCAGAAATGCATGAAGCATATATGAATGGTGAATTGACAACAAAAGAATTTGTGGATTGGTATAATGACCCTGCCAACTATAGACTAGAATTGCCAAGTAATAATCGTAGTCATAAGTATGAATAAAGGAGAAAGCAATGGATATAAGTTTAGTAGCAAAAATGAAAAAGTATGATGAGTTTATTTCCTGCTATAATGAAGGTGACGAGAAAAAAGTATATAAAGGTAAATCATTATTATTTTATTCATTATCCAATAATGATACAGAAAGTCGTTATTTAATAACAGATTTTTTACTCAATAAAGGTGCTGAAGTTAATGTGATAAATGAGTGTGGCGAAAAACTGTTGCATATTCTACTGTCAAGAACAAAGCACAATATAAAACAGACAGCAGAGTTGTGCAAAAAATTAATTGATAAGGGAGTAAACATTAATCAATTAGATGAGAAGGAAAGAGTACCCTTACAGTATTTGATTAACTTAAAATATACAGATGAGGAACTTGAACCATTATATCAAATTTGGTTTGCACAGAACAGTATTTTGGTTAATCACAAGAATGCATGGGGAAAAACACCATTGGAAATTGCGGAGTAAATGCCGTATAGAGCAAGTTTGTTGGAGAGGATGAAAAAGTATGAGTGAAGTAGTAACTTTTATACCCGATGCTGGTGGAAGTATTGTTTCAAAATATATTGAGCCATAAGGGAAAGCTGAGATGGTGTGTTAGAGAAGAATCTGTGAATGATGTCGATAATGGCTGGAGATTTTTTTCAGATATTGACACAGAGGAGTATTTGAGTAAAGCGGATAATATGTGTATATGTGATTTTAATACAGTTGCTAATATTGAACCGGCAATTATTACAATATACAATTGCAAAGTTGGAACGGATATAGAATTAGTAGAAGAGAATGGAAAGAAATTCTTTTTAGATAGTAATACAGGAGAAGTATTCGAGTCATAGTATTTATTACGGTTATACTTTCGGATTCCCAACAACTTAAAAACTCCTGCACGTCTATTTATTAAACATCATAGCTGTTGCAAAGCAATTAAGAATCCATGATGTTAATTAATAGACACTAGCGAAATTTTGCCAAGTTGGATATACGAATGAACATTGTGAATTCAATATATTGTCATGCCAGAATGGGATTTTAACAATCCTAGTATAATGGAAGCATGGGATGCAGCCTCGGGGGCATATGCAGAACAAGTTTCGGGAGAGATTCGTGCGGTTATCGGGTCAGAATTAAGGACGGGTAATATTTGGGAGAATGTGGAATTACCACGTCTTATGAAAAATCCAAATGTGACGAAGATAACAACTATTGATCCTAAAACAGGTGTTGAAAAAATTATTTTCGAGAGGTAGGAAAACATGAAAATAACAGGTAGTATGAATTATGTAAAATTTGATTTGGAGAACGGATATGTTGTAAAAGCAGAGGGAGAAATGCTTGTAGGAAAAAAGTTTGTGGCATATAGAGATACAATGAAATTTTGGGAGCCACCACATGAGCATGAAGAACTTTTAGAAGAGCAAATTGAGAGTATAATACAGGAAGTTCAGAGAAACATGAATGAAAATACGGTTCAAATTGTTTTTGAATAATATGTATTATGTCTATACATGAGGATGCCCATCACCAAAAAATTTATCACGGTCTTTAAATTGATCGGAATGTCTCTCGCCAAAGGCGATTTATCTATGAAGATTAATTTAGAGATACTTCTAGAGCGAAAAATGTAAACAGCTACGAGAGGGAAAATGTGGTACGGCTTGAAAATTCAGTAGAGCTGCTTCTGGAAAATCTGCAGTCATGTCTTTCAAAAATAGGCCTTAGCCAGGGTGCGATTGAGAGCTATGAAACAGGCAGTTTTATCACAGGTAAAGATGCAGGTGCCCTGAACAAAAGCATCAAAATATTTGGAGACCTGCATGAGAAGAATAAAGAAGCATACGATGAAATCTATGAGACAGAACAGAAGATAAAGGATGACCAAAAATGCCTTTGCATTTGCGGCATCCGCAATGATTCCAATCGGCCGGGCATCCACATCGGGAAATCTGACATTCAAAAGCACAGCAACAATAGTCGCAAAAGAAGGCAGCTCAATGGGAGCCGATGCGCAGAAGATAACCACAGATGTGACAGGAAATGATACAGCAGGAATGTCTGTTGATGAACATTCTAATACACTAAAGACGTTTTCCTATTTGAAGGAAATAGGTTAGATTATGACAATACTGCATTTAAAATAAGAAGTGGAGTTGATGGAGTCTCAAAATCTGTAGGTAATGCTGATATAGTATATGGCAAAATAACATATATATTAGATGACGTAGATGGAGATATTTTGGGAATATATGATGCTAAAACAGGAGTACTAACCCAGCAATTTGTATATGATTCAGATTTGGGTTGGTTATTAAAATGAATTGAGGAGAATTGAGGATGGCGATATGTATTGTGTGTATAACGGCAAAAAATACAAAATAAAAAAGAAAAATGATAAATACATAATTACATCAAGAGTAAGAAAGGAAGATTTTATTAATTATATTGATGTATTAGGAAATGAACATTCAGAGTTATTTATGAAAATTGTTAATGCAAATGAGGTAGATATAATATACAATGAAGATATATTAATAAAATATAAAGATAAGTACTTTCATTTATTTGCAGATAAAGTATCTAGAAATGCAGTGCTTGCTGATTCATATATGATATGGACCAATTCAGAGCAATTGGCACAGGAATATATTTTTGAAAAGAAAGAGCAATTCGTATTTATTAAGTATATAACAAGAAAAGAAATTGGAGCTGTAAAAATAGTGAAAACTCCAGTATTGGATTTTAAAGATATTGAGCAATCGGAAGAGATAATAGAGGGAGATGCTTTAGATAGTTGGCTTTCTGAATTAATTTAAATTTATGTATCCGCATAATTAGTCAGTGTATCAGCGGGATTCCAAGATCTAAAAAGGTTTTGAAATCCTATTGTGTCTTACCGGAAATCAGCCTAAAAGTTCATCCAAAAGTTAATAGAGTTAGGAATTGACGAAGATGTTGCAGAAGACTTGCTCAAGGATTATTTGAATTGGAAAGAAAGGCCGGAAATTATAGGAGAAAACAATATTTCAGATGGTGTTGAAATTGCGGGAAATAATGTAACATCTAAATATGGATATTATGGAAAGGCTGTGGCATGGGATGTTGGTGATGTTCATATGAAAGGTGGAGCAGGGCAGATGAATACAATTTATAGTTGGGGAACTTTGAAAGATACAGGAATAATTTCGGATTTAGGTACAGCAGTAATTAATTAGTGGAAAGGAAAATAATGAGTAATATATTAAATGAAGAGATTAAAAAAAATTTATATGGAATTGTTCAAGAAAATATAGACGATTATGAATATTTCCATTTTGGAGAATTTGTCGAAAAGCCAAATCAGTGTGGGTGCTTTGAACGGAATGGAAATTGGTACACATACGTAATAGACGAAAAGAATTTTTGCACATTTGGAGGACCATACAGTAGAAACGGAATAATATGTGCTTGTACAATGATATTACCAATTACAATGGTAAAAAAGAACAGTACAATTTTACTGAAGAGGAATTTAATATTTATTTGCATAATCATTTTCATTCATTAGAAGAAATAGATAAAAATGTAAATTCCAACAAGGCATGATAAAAAGTCAGAGAGACATTTCGAGTGAGGTAGATTTTTGGTATGCGTTTTTAGATAAATATTTACAAACACGCGGTTGGTTATAATTTTAATTATGTCTTCACATAAGAACACCTGCCACCTAAACAATTAATCACGTAATCACGGTCTTTAAATTAATCGGAATGGCTCTCACCGAAGGTGATGAAATACATGGAGATTAGTTAAAAGAACATATGGCGAAATTTGCATCTTGGTGAAGTATATATAACAATCCTGTCAGCCATCCACAGCGGGAAATCTGACATTCAAAAGCACAGCAACAATAGTCGCCAAAGAAGGCATCTCAATGGGAGCCGGAGCCGGTGCGCAGAAGATAACCACAGATGTGACAGGAAATGATACAGCAGGAATGGTTGCCGGTATGGTTGCAAGTGGAGTAACTGCAAAGGGGCTGAATGGAATTGAAGCAGAGGCGAACAAGCTGGCGAAAGCCACAAAAGGGATTGATGGAGTAACCGAGGGAACCGGAAATGTAGCGGAAGATGTTGGGAAGGTTGTTGAGTGGTAAGGCTATAGGTACTGATGAATTAGTTGTAAGAGATACTAAATTTTTAGACGCAGATGAAAATATTGATTGGGAAAAGTGGGCACCAAATGGTGGGCGAGTACCAGGAACAATCAAGGAAAATCAAACTATTCCTGCAGGAACTATTATTGACAGATATGGAAGTCAATGGGGAAAATATACATCACCAGCAGGAGTACCATATGAACAAAGGGCACTTCCATATATTGAGAACCCAAATGCATATCATAAATATGAAGTATTAAAACCAATTGATAACGTTACAATATCTGAGATTGCACCTGCATTTGAACAAGTTGGGGGTGGAATACAGTATGAATTACCCAATAATATTAAAAAATTAAAAGAATTAGACTATATAAAGGAGATTAAATAAATGACTAGAGAGGTATTAGAAAAAAAATTAAAAATAGCTGGAATTCCAGATTATATTTATAATCTGACAGGACAAGGAAAAAATGATGAATGTTTATGCTTGGAAAAAATTCAGGATAAGTGGTCGGTTTATTATTTAGAAAGAGGTATTAAGACAACAAATGAAATTTTTGACTCTGAAAATGATGCGTGTCAATTTTTGTATGACCAATTAATGAATTAAAAAACATATTATTAGGGTTATACTCTGGAACTCCCAACAACCTATAGCCTCTGCATGTCTATTAATTAACCATCATAGCTGTTGCGAAGCAATTAAGAATCCATGATGTTAATTAATAGACACTAGCGAAATTTTGCCGAGCTGGGTATACGAACAAATATTGCAAAATGAATATGCTGATGTAACGCACTCCTAGCAACAGAATATTGCGAAAGCTTTGAAGCAAAAGAAAAAAACAATCCTCAGGGCACAAACAGCTCTGAGGGATTTTTTTCGCAAAAAATGAAAAAAGTAGAGAAATTTTTCCGGTGTGACTGCTGTGTGACCACCATAGTGTATAATGTAATGTAGAAAGAAATAACAAAGAAAACGATATTAAATCGGGAATAAAATGTGAGGTGAAGAGTGATTAATGAGAAAACTGAATTTTTACCACTGGGAAGTATCGTGGTTGTAAAGGGATATTAATTCCTGTTGACAATATTAAATTAAATAAATAGGGAAATTAATGTGTATGAATAATATTACAAAAAATAGATTGATTGATTCAGGTTGGAAATAACAACGAAAAATTAATACTGATTTGATCCGAAAGAAATATGATGAAATTGGATTAGAATATCCAGAAGTTGTAGATAAATTCTTAAAAGAATATGGCATGTTAAATATAAATCCTAGAGATAAGTGCTATTTTGATGTTTCGTTTAATGCAATCAAAGCAATTGGATGTAATCTTGATGGTTCATATTTTAAAGAGTGTTTAGCTGAATATGATATAAATGAAACAGTATATCCAATTGGAGAAGCTTGTAGAAAGAATTTATTAGTACTAATGACATTAACAGAATCGTTTTATTGTTTTACAGATGGGCTATTATTATTTTTGGGTGGTTCAGTTGATGAAATGCTTGATTGTATAGTAGGAGAATGTAGAAAGCCAATAGAAATTGAATAGGTGATAATTGATGAAGACAAGATTCCAAAAGATATGTCAAAGCGGATGTGTATGCAGTTTGAAGTATCTAGAATTGATATTTGGTAATATCAAATGCAATTTGATAATGAAATTATTGAGGCTGCAGAACATGAAGGAAAAGTATAGAGATTTCCATTTTGGAGAATTTATCGAAAAGCCAAATCAGTGTGGATATTTTGAACAAAATGGAAATTGGTATACATACGTAATAGATGAAAGAAATTTTTGTATATTTACAGGACCATTTAATGGGAGCGCAATAATATATGCGTTTTCTATAGAAGCTGGAAATGGAAGATTATGGGAAAGCGAAAAATATAAGTTTTGATAAAAATACAGGAGAAATACAAGGGATGATGATTACAAAATAAAATTGATGAATAAGTAATGCCTGCTGATTAAGAAGATATCTGTAATTTCTAAATTTTATGTTTGCATCGCTTATACCATAATCAGAACAAATGCACAGTGGTATATTATTTTTTAATATTTAGGGTGACAAAACAATATATTTATAATAAAATGATATTGTTAAATTATTAATAAAAAGCATACTAAAGAGAGGAGAAAGTTATGCAGGACATTAGTATCATTGGAATTATTGTTGCAGTTGTTGTTCTTGTTATCCTGTTGTTTATGGCAATCGGATACGTGAAGGCACCGCCTGATATGGCGTATATCATTTCAGGTGTGAAGAAAAAGTCAAAGGTAGTTATCGGAAAGGCAAGCATACGTATTCCGTTTTTTGAGCGTCTGGATAAGCTGAACCTGCGGCTGATTCCGATCGACGTCAAGACGAGCAATGCAGTACCGACAGCAGATTATATCAATATCAACGTCGATGCTACGGTAAACGTAAAGATCAGTAATAATCCTGAAAAGCTACGCCTTGCGGCTGAGAATTTCCTTAACAAAAACACAGAGTATATCGCTGGTGTTGCCAGAGAGGTTCTCGAGGGTAATGTACGTGAGATTGTTGGAAAAATGAAGCTTGAAGAGATGGTCTCAGACCGTCAGAAGTTTGCCAATCTGGTAAAAGAGAATGCAGAGCCTGATCTTGCGGCAATGGGACTTGATATCATCAGCTTTAATGTGCAGAATTTTGTGGATGGCAACGAGGTAATAGAGAATCTTGGTATCGACAATATCGTAAAGATTAAAAAGGCCGCCGCCATCGCAAGGGCAGAGAGTGAGAGAGACATCAAGGTAGCTCAGGCTTCGGCTGATAAAGAGTCAAATGATGCAGCGGTTGCAGCACAGACAGAGATTGCCAAGAAACAGAATGAGCTCGCTATCAAGAAATCAGAGCTTCAGATGGAGGCTGATACAAAGAAGGCTATGGCGGATGCGGCTTACGACATCCAGAAGGAGGAGCAGCGTAAGACCATTGAGGTTGCCACAGCAAACGCTGATATCGCAAAGCAGGAGCGAGAGATTGAGTTAAAGCAGAAAGAGGTTGCAGTAACAGAGCAGTCTCTTGAGGCAGAGGTCAAGAAAAAGGCTGAAGCCAATAAATACGCAGCACAGCAGCAGGCAGAGGCACAGCTCTACCAGCGTCAGAAGGAAGCGGAGGCAAGACAGTTCGAGGCACAGCGTCAGGCGGAGGCACAGAAAGCAGAGGCAGAAGCCATGAGATATGCCAAGGAGCAGGAAGCTGCCGGTATCCGTGCAGTCGGAGAGGCAGAAGCATCAGCTATCCAGGCAAAGGGTATTGCAGAGGCTGAGGCTATGGAGAAAAAGGCAGAGGCATATGCCAAGTACAATAAGGCAGCCGTTGCAGAGATGATGATTAAGGTGCTGCCTGATATCGCAGCCAAGGTTGCAGAGCCACTTGGACAAATCGACAAGATTACTATTATCGGTGGCGGTGATGGCGAAAATGGTGTAGGCAAGGTTGCCGGAAATGTACCGGTTGTAATGGCAAAGGTATTTGAGAGTATGAAAGAGGCAACAGGTATTGATTTATCTGAGATTATCAACGCTGATTCATATGACGCAAAGGTAAATCGCAACGTAAATGTAACCGGACTTGATGGAGTAAATCTCGTTGTAAATGCGGATACGGACAAAAACGGTGAAAAGACTGAAAATTAAATAGTGTTATATTAATCCGCTATACGATAGGTGAGTATAGCGGATTTTTAATATTTTCTGAAAAAAGACAAATATTTGAAAATTACAGGATTATATGATATATTTTGTTGCATAAAAGCAGATTGCCTGTACATGGTGACATATATAAATAATGAAGAGGAAAATCTATGAACGATAAAAGAAAGATAATAGCAATATTTATAATTGTTGCGATAGTAGCTGCACTGGTTGCAGTTGCCACATTTTTTGTGATTAAGTCAGCAAAAAACGAGGCTAAAGGCTCGTCACAGATGACGGAAACAGCCACAGAGGATAGTTCAGACAAGGAAGACCCGCAGCATACGGGCGACAATGCCGGCTCAATGAGTGTTACAGCTGATGATGGTGCTTCTGCGGATGAGACACAGATACTGTCTGCAAGCACTGTTGCGGAAAACAGTAATCTGACCTTCGGAATTGATGTATCTAAATATCAGGGCACCATAAAGTGGGACAAGGTTGCCGCAGGCGGAATTGATTTTGCGATGATACGTGTGGGCTACAGAACCCAGAAAACAGGCGAGATGTGTGTTGATACAAATGCCCGATACAACATGCAGGAGGCACAGAAAAATGGCATAAAGGTTGGAGTATATTTTTTCTCATCGGCAGTAAATGAAACAGAAGCCATTGAGGAGGCAGACTGGGTGGCAGATTACATCTCAAAATATCAGATTACATATCCGGTGGCATTTGACTGCGAGGGCTTCACAGACTCAGCCAGCAGACAGTATGGCATGTCATCAGAGGCACGCACCAAAGTAGCTGAGGCATTTTTGCAGGAAATATATAATAAAGGATACACGCCTATGTTTTACGCTGCCATGAATGAGTTGTCGGAAAACAGCCAGTGGGATACTAAGGCGCTTGAGAGCAGGTACAAAATCTGGGTGTCACAATATCCGGATACGGCTTACCCTGAAACACCGCAGTCATCCTATGAGGGCACACATGCCATGTGGCAGTATACCAATAAGGGAAAGGTGTCAGGGATTGATAAGCCGGTAGATTTGAATGTGGCATACTTTGGTTTTGATGAGACAGAGTCTGCAAAAAATGGTGATGCGGCTGACAATGCAACGGCTGACCCGGAAGCAAATATGAAGTTTTCGGATGTAAATGAGACCGTAACTGCCAAGGAAAGTGTCAATCTGAGGGATATTCCAAGTCAGGGCAATGACAGCACAATTAAGGCAACGCTCAATAACGGTGATACAGCAACAAGAACAGGAGTCAGTGACAGTGGCTGGTCACGTGTCGAATATAATGGACAGACATATTATGCCATTTCAAACTACCTCACAACAGATATGAACTATGTAGTTCCGGGGCAGGACGGAAGTGGCAGCGGAGACGGATTGAAGACAAAGTTCAAGGAGTGTAATGATACTGTCACTGCAAAAATAGAGGTTAATCTGCGTGCACTTCCAAGTGTCACAAATCCGGATGCTACAGTTGTTGCAACGATAAAAAATGGGGAAACCGTCACCAGAACCGGAATCAATGAGGAGTTTGGCTGGTCACGCGTGGAATATAATGGACAGACACTATTGTGTGACAAGCTATCTGAGTGTGCAGTGATATAATGAACGCAGTGTTTTAGGGAATAAAGTCAAAAAAATAAAATGTTATTAATCTAAAATCATGCATAAAGTAGAAATAGTGTAAAAATGTCATGGATATAATGATAGAATTGTTTGAGATAGTGCGTTAAAATACAAAATAACGAAATACGTAAGTAAAGGGGCATTTTATGGAATATTCAGCAATTTTTCATGACATGGATAAAAGATTCTGCTATGCGATAGATAAGGATTTGTTTGTGATACGCGTGCAGGTAAAAAAGGATGATATGAAGGAGGTAATCCTTCACTATGAGGATAAGTATATACCAATGGAGCGCAAGGATACGCGAATGACTCTTCCTATGAAGAAGGTAGCTACCTCGCAGTTTCACGATTATTATGAAGCACAGATTCAGATGCATCTGATATGTCTGAGATACTTTTTTGAATTTACGGACATGCAGGGTGAAAAGGTATATTACGGCAATTATGAGTTCGATAAGGAGTGCATCACAAACAGGGACAGAATGTTTGACTGCCCGCAGAATCTCAGAGAGGAAGAGATGTTTGAGGTGCCACAATGGGCAGCCAACAAGGTAGTGTATCAGATTTTTCCGTCGCGCTTTGCCGCAACACAGCCGGTGGACAAAGAGCTGTGGTATAAGGCGCCGATTACGCCTATGGATGATTTGCATGGCAATCTCAGGGGAATCATAGAACATCTGGATTATATTAAAGATCTGGGAATCGATGTGGTGTATCTGACACCAATCTTTAAATCAAATTCATGCCATAAGTATGATACTATTGATTATTATCAGGTTGACCCATCATTTGGAACAACAGAGGATTTAAAAGAGCTTGTACAAAAATCTCACGAGCGCGGCATGAAGGTAGTGCTGGATGCGGTATACAATCACACAGGAAGAGAATTTTTTGCATTTCAGGATATACTTGAAAAGGGCGAAAAGTCAAAATATCTCGACTGGTATTTTATCGACGAGCTGCCACCTAGGGGTGAATGGGGAGAAATTCCAAACTTCAAATGTTTCGGCTATTACGGTGGAATGCCAAAGCTTAATCTGAAAAATCCTGAGGTTGAAAAATACATCACGGATGTTGCCTGCTACTGGATTAAGGAATGTGACATTGACGGATGGAGACTGGATGTAGGAGATGAAATCAGTCATTTCTTCTGGAAGAATTTCAGAAAGGCAATCAAGGCAGTAAAGAAGGATATGCTGATAATTGGTGAGATATGGCACTACGCAGGAGACTTCCTCGAGGGAGATGAGTGGGATACTGTGATGAATTATCCATTTTACCTGAATCTGATAGACCTGCTTGCAGACGAAAAGATTAATGTCAGCCAGTTTGTACAAAATCTGGGATATCTGAAGGGGCGCTTAAACAAAAAGTGCTATCCGCTGATGTGGAACCTGATTGACAGCCACGATACAGCAAGATTTTTACATCTGTGCCATGATAATAAGAAAAAGCAGCATCTCGCAGCAGCCTTTCAGCTGCTACTGCCCGGAATGCCTATGGTCTACTATGGTGATGAGTATGCAATGCCGGGAGAAAATGATCCGGACTGCAGACGAGGCATGTACTGGGATGAGGAATACCAGGACAAGGAGATGTATAATTGGTATAAGAAGCTCATGCAGATTAGAAAAGCACATGCATGCATCGTAGAGGGCGAAATGATTGAGACAATCACAAATGACGATGATGATACGATTGTTATGATCAGAAAAAACGGCGAAGAGACAATCGCAATGCTTTTCAATTGCGGCAGCAGTGTAAAGGAATTTAATGAGTATGCCGAGAAATATAATCTGCTGACAGATAGCGCATTTGACGGAAAAGTAGACGGGCTTGACGCTGCCGTAATTGTGCTTTAAAAATTGTATGGATTATCTATAAGAAGACGGGGTTTTGCCCGTCTTCTTTTGGTATAAGGAAAGTAATTTTTGCATAAAATCAATTCTGTTGAGGTAAAATTGAGATTGACATTGTATTGTATGAGTATAAAATACAAGGAATCAGGTGATGTACAATGAAAAGGCATAAAATATGTAAAATTATTTTGGCTATACTGGCAGTTTTTTTATGTGTGGCTTTTTATGAGTTAATCGGAATCTGCATCACATATAAAAAACAGCCGGCGGTGTCTGATGCTACTATAAAGGAAACACAAAATATTATGAGTGTGGCGGGGAGAGAGAATACGGAAAGAGCAGTAATCATTGAAAAAAATTCGCAGGCTCTTTTAGAAAGAGTTAGATTAATCCAAAATGCAAAGGATGAAATAATCCTTTCTACATTTGCATTTAAATCAGACGAAAGCGGAAAATTGATTTTAGGAGCACTGCATGATGCGGCAGACAGAGGCGTACATGTCCGCATATTGGTAGATGGAATGGAGAGCTGGATTGATATGGAGGGTAATCCATATTTTTATGGTTTATCTTCGCATGAGAATGTTGAGATTAAGCTGTACAATAAAGCAAATCCGCTTAAGCCATGGAAGACAATGGGAAGAATGCATGATAAATATCTGATTGCAGATGATAAAATATATATTCTTGGCGGAAGAAACACATATAATTATTTTTTGGGTGATTTTCCGGGGCATAAAAATTTTGACCGGGATGTGTTAGTTGTCTGCGATGAGCCACAGAAAGATAATTCGGTCAATCAGCTTTGGAATTATTTTGAAACAATATGGAAACAGGAGGACTGTCGGTATTTTCATAACAGTAAAAAATTAGCTGACAGACAATCTGTAAAGAAAGCAGTTTTAGAGCTGCAGGAAGGGTATCAGCAATATTTTGAAGTTAATAAGGAAAAAATTTGTGATACAGATTATGCGGATGAAACCTTTGAAACAGAAAAGATTATATTGTTATCAAACCCAATCCACACCCAAGCTAAGGAACCGGTGGTATGGTATCAGCTGGGAGAATTAATGAAAAATGCAAAGGAACGCGTAAAAATTCATACACCATATATTATTTGCAATGATATGATGTATAATACATGGGAGGAAATTGCACAGAAGGTTCCGGGACTTTTCTATTATGACAAATTCTGTTGCAAATAACGGAAATCCATTTGGAGCTGCTGATTATGCCAAAAACAGAAACAGAATTTTAGAAACAGGAATTGATATCTGGGAATATGAAGGCGGTTATTCGTATCATGGAAAAAGTATTCTGATTGACGATGATCTGTCAGTAATAGGTTCATTCAATATGGACATGAGAAGTACTTATCTGGATACAGAGCTGATGCTTGTAATACGCAGTAAAGAGATTAATAAACAGCTGGAGGATGGCATGATGGAGTATGAGAGCGTGTCCAGACAGGTATTAGACGACGGAACATATTATGATCCGTATCATGTAAAGCCGATTGAATTAACAGAAAAACGTAAAAGAAAGGTGTTTCTGGTACAGCATCTGCTTGGATGGGCAAGGGATTTGTTTTGATTAAAGCCTGCTAATAAAAAGTCAATAGTAAAATGAATTATTTTTATGATTGTGATTTTGGGCACAAGTTTTGAACCGCCATATTTGCCGGTTTGAAGAAAAATGAGTTTAGACTTGGTTATTGCTCTAAATTACGGATGCATTCCTTGACCTTGCCGTAATAGATACGCAGGAACTTATTAGCCCCAGCAGTCATGTAAACATAGTAAGGCTTTCCTTCTGCACGCTTCTTGACAAGAAATTGATATACCTTATCATCTTCAGGAGCTGTTTGAAGCAGTGTAGACATGATTTGAAACAAAGTCTTTCTTAGACGGTTGGAACCGCATTTAGATGCTTTATTACTCTTTGAATTGTGGGTGCCTGACTGATCCACACCTGGGTCTACTCCGGCAAAAGCAGTCAATGCTTCACGATGTGAGAAATTGGAAATATCACCTATTTCTGCTATAAGCTGGGGACCAAAAAAAGTTTTTCCCACGCCATACATGCCCATTACCGTTGCGTATTCGGGCAGAGTAGAAGTAGAAGCAAGTTCATTCATCTTTGAACGTAGTTCTTCTACATGGGAAGAAGCAAGATTAAGCTGCTGAATGCTTTGCTGGATAAGCAGTTTATAAGACTTCTTTTGGAAAGACAGCAATAAGGTCTTTGGATGCAAGAAATAGTTCCGCTGGTTTTGCTGGTTGGAAATTATAGTGATGCTTTTTACAGAATGCTTGATAGCGTTCCGTGAATGTTTTTAATCCAATTTTGCGGACACAATCCACATGCCAGAATGAGTAAGCATAATCCACCCATTTTTCACTGCCATCATCGCGGACAGGGCTGTCAAAGAGTTTATTGACACCAGGATAGGTATTATCCAATAGTGCAATCAGGTTAGCCTTAGCGGCAACCTTTTGCTTCATGAAGAAGCTGAATTGTGAGTTTAAAGTTTTTAATTGAGTACGTGTATTATCCATACTTGAATACTGTCGCAGTTCTATCCAGTTGTCAAGAGTATAGCGTGCAATCTTCTTCGCATCAGCAGGGTCGGATTTGACTTTGCGGATGGAGTTGTTGCCAAAGTTCTTGATCAGATGTGGATTGACAGCACTGACAAACAAACCGGCTTCAGAAAGAGTTTTTACCACTGGTTCATGGTAACGCCCGGTGCATTCCAAAACAACACGGGTTTCACCTTCCAGACTGCCAATATATTTGGCAAGCTCATCCAGTTCACTGGATGTGTGATTAACATTAAAAAGGCTTACGAAATTAATAACACCTGCTGGTTGCAGGACGGCGACGGTGCTCTTGCCTTTTGATACATCAATACCTACTGCGTTGTACATTCTCGTACCTCCGAAAGTGAATTTGTATGGTGTCCAGCTATTTCTCATTGCTTATTCAATCTCCTGGGGTATCAAACGGACGTGCACAGGGCAGTCCAACCTGCATAAATCGAACGGCTGCAAATGATAGGCTGGCTGACTGGCTTTCATACGGACGTCTATTGAGTCCAAGGAGAATACTGTCAGACCGATACCTCATCATTGTACAGCTTTAGCAATAAGAGGGATAGAACCCAACTGGCTGTTGGGGTATCTAAACCCTACACTTATATATTAGGAGGAGAACATAAAGCGTGTTTAAGATATTAATTGTAGAAGATGATAAGGAATTAAGTCTGTTATTCCAAAAGGTGCTTGAAAAGAGCGGATATCAGGTCAAAAGTGCGTCGGATGGAGCACAGGCACTGGAGGTATTGGACAGAGAATATATTGATTTAATCATTTCCGATATAATGATGCCGGTTATGGATGGATATGAACTTGTGTCGGAGCTTCGTTCGGCGGGATATCAGATACCGGTGCTTATGATTACTGCAAAAAGCAGCTTCGATGATATGCGTCAGGGCTTTCTTTCGGGAAGTGACGACTATATGGTAAAACCTGTAAATGTCAATGAAATGGTTTTAAGGGTAGGGGCACTGCTTCGTCGTGCACAGATACTGAACGAACACAAAATTGTGATTGGCTCAACCGAGCTTGATTATGATGCAATGACAGTTGTGACCGGTGATGAAGCGCTTGTCCTGCCAAAAAAAGAATTTCTGCTTTTATACAAGCTGGCAGCTTCACCGGGCAGGACATTTACGAAGCAGCAGCTAATGGATGAGGTATGGGGATATGAGACGGAGGCAGACCCACATACGATAGAGGTACATATAGGAAGAATCAGGGAGCGTTTTAAGGAAAATCCGGATTTCGAAATTGTAACAATGCGTGGTCTGGGATACAAGGTGGTGAAAAAATAATGGAGTATAAAAAGAAAAAAGAATTGCGTATCCGCTCATGTCTGACCGGTGCAATATGGCTGGCACTTGCATTTTCTATGCTGATATCAGCCCTGTTGTTTGCGTTTTTGAATCATTTTTTGGATTTGCCCGGGAAAATACCGGGACTTGGCTGGCTTTTGATTTTTAATACATTGATAGCAGGACTTATTACATCATTTATCAATGCAAGGCTGCTGGAGCCGATTACCAGGCTCAGTAAAGCAATGAAAGCAGTTTCCCAGGGAGATTTTGAACAGCATCTGGAAACAAACAGTCGCATAGCCGAGATTGGAGAATCCTATCAGAGCTTTAATGTCATGACAAAAGAGCTTCGTGCAACAGAGATGTTGCAAATGGATTTTGTATCCAATGTTTCCCATGAATTCAAGACACCAATCAATGCAATTGAAGGCTATACGATGCTGCTCCAGGGAGATGAGCTGTCACAGGAGCAGGAGGGGTATGTAGAAAAAATCCTGTTTAATACTCAAAGGCTTTCAGGTCTTGTTGGAAATATTTTATTGTTATCAAGGCTGGAAAATCAGAATATTCCAATGAAAAAAATCGAATATCGTCTGGATGAACAAATCCGTCAGGCATTTCTTGCATTGGAAGACAAATGGACTGAAAAAGGAATTGGCTTTCAGGTGGAGATGGAGGAGGTCAGATATGTTGGAAATGAAGGGCTTTTTATGCATATCTGGATGAATCTTTTGGATAATGCAATCAAGTTTAGTCCTGAAAATGGGACAATCACCATGTTTTTAAGGCATGAAAATGATTCTGTGCAGTTTATTCTGGAAGATGAGGGACCGGGAATCGCGGATGATGCAAAAGCCAGAATATTTGACAAGTTTTATCAGGTGGATGGTTCTCATAAAGCCGAGGGAAACGGCCTTGGTCTGGCACTTGTGAAAAGAATTGTAGACATCGCCGGTGGAACAATCAAAGCTGAAAACCGGGAATATGGTGGATGCAGATTTGTAGTACAACTGCCAATAAAGAATTATAATGAGTAGCTATTTAGAACATGATAGTTACAATAATAAAATAATAAGATAAAAGATAGGAGAATTTACATGACATTTTATCAGGAACTGCAGTTAAATCAGGCCGGCTCTAAAAGCCTGCTGAAAAATAGTAAAACAATGAAAGAAAAACTATACCATACGTTTGTATATATGGTGAAGATAGCTGTCACAATGGTTTTTTGCTTTGCCTTTGTCACTGCCTCAAGCATCATATTGGGAAAGGATAACAGCATTGTGGGAGTAGTGGTCTTATTATGTGTTATGGTATTTCGCAATGCTGATCTGGGAATCCATACCGGACACTCTACATGGCTTTTGGCATTGTTCTTTGTAATTATGACAGTATGCCCACATCTGGCAAATCAGCTTTCACCGCTTCCGGCGCTGCTTATAAACATTGCAGCTCTTGCAGTGCTGATTCTGTTCGGATGCCATAATCCATTTATGTTTAATCAATCCACACTGGTTCTTGGCTATTTATTGTTATATGGATATGATGTGTCAGGAAAAAGCTATATGCTTCGAATAGCAGGGATGGCCGCAGGCGCTGTCCTCACATGCCTGGTATTTTACAGAAATCATAAAAACAGAGACTATAAAAGAAATATGAAAGCTGTAATTGAGGAGTTTGACCTTTCTTCATCACGTACAAAATGGCAGCTTTGCCAGATACTATGCGTACCGTTAGTTCTATGTATTGCACAGCTTTGCAATATGCCGCGTGCAATGTGGGCAGGTATTGCAGCCATGTCTGCCATCCTGCCGTTTATGGAGGATATGCAGTACAGAGTCAGAAAAAGGATTGTCGGTAATATCGCAGGTGTTATATGCTTCACGGCATTATATTTTCTGCTTCCACCATCAATCTATGCGTACATAGGAATCATAGGTGGAATCGGCGTGGGATTATCGGCACAATACGGCTGGCAGGCTGTTTTTAATACATTTGGTGCTCTGGCTATAGCTGCAGAGAGCTATGGGTTAAAGGGAGCAGTCAGCCTCAGGGTGATTCAGAATGTGTTTGGAGTCGTTTTTGCGTTGGTATTTTGTGCTGTATTTTATAGAATTATGTCAGTGAAAGCGCCGGTGAAAGAGGAAACTGTATAATATAAGTGGAAACGTGTAATCAGTCATGAGGAATTGTATTCTTCAGATGAAACAGCCACAAAATCCAAAGTGAAGGAAAAGGTTATAACAAATATGAGTCAGATAATATTGGCGTCGGCATCACCGCGCCGAAAGGAATTGTTAGAGCAGATTGGGGCAGAGTTTGTTGTCTGTCCTGCAAAGGGAGAAGAGATAATCACAGAGGAGGAGCCATCTGCGGTTGTCATGGAGCTATCCCGTCAAAAGGCAGAGGAGGTAGCGTCAGGTGTGCTTACCTACAATGAACAGCATGCAGAGCTTGTGACACCGCAGGATATTCTTGTAATCGGAGCAGATACGGTAGTGGCTTATGAGAATCAGATTCTTGGAAAGCCGAAGGACGAAGAAGATGCCAGGCGTATGCTTTCGATGCTTTCGGGAAAAACGCACAGTGTCTATACAGGGGTAACGTTTGTTTTTATTGACAAAGCCGGAAGAACCGGAGAACACTGCTTTTATGAGAAGACGGATGTCAGTATGTATAAATTGACAGAAGAGGAAATTGACCGCTATATTTCAAGCGGGGATCCGATGGATAAAGCAGGAAGCTACGGGATACAGGGACGCTTTGCCATCCACATTAAGGGAATACATGGTGATTACAATAATGTGGTAGGGCTTCCGGTAGCGCGCCTGTATCAGGAGCTTAGAAAGCTTGGAGTTGATGTTTAGCGAAGTCTTTTTTTAATAGCCGGTCCGATAAGCATAGCAATTATCATTTTTATCAGGTCGCCCGGGATAAATGGGAACACACATATTGAGAGCGCACCGCTGACTGTGCTTTTTGCCTCAAAGCAGAACCATGCTGTACCGAGCACATAGCATATGATAGTTCCGACAATCATACCAATGAGCTGGAGCCAAGGCTGGTGGAAATGATCGATTACAAGTCCTGCAATAATTGCCATGGCAATAAAACCGATGATGTATCCGCCTGTAGGGCCGGCAAGCTTAGCTGGGCCACCGGTGAAGCCTGAAAATACAGGGATTCCGACAAGTCCGATAAGCAGGTAAATGAGGTAGCTTATAGTTCCACGTTTCCATCCGAGCAGATATAATGAAATATATATGGCCAGGTTTGTCAGTGAAATCGGTACCGGCCCAATCGGGATAGATAATGGTGCAAGAATACATGTGACAGCTGTCATGAGCGCTGTTACCGTTATGGCATAGGTCGTTCCATGCTTGTAGTCTATAGTTTCTGTCTGGTTCATGATAAAATCTCCTTTTTGTAAATTTCATAGTAATTTTTGTACGGTTAACACATTAACATGAAAAGATGTCGATTGTCAACCGAAACTGCAATAAAGGTTTACAATTATCGGGGAGTAATGAAAAAAAATACTAACATCGGTATATACGTACGCTATTCGGAAAACATGGATACTTGGAAAATGTCTGAAAAATCATTAAAAACAATCGACATTACAGCAAATAAACGCTATAATAGATACATTAAGATAAATGTACTGGGACTTGTATTATCCACAGCCGTCACGCGGTACGGCTGTCGCGGATAGCGTCAGAAGCCCCGGGAAGGGGAATTATATGCAGGATAAAAAGCAAAAAAAGGCAAAAATACAGGTTATATTTCTAATTCTTATTTCCACGCTTGTTATTTTAGCGGATTTTTATGCGATAATTAATTATCCAAAGGAATACATGCTCATTGCAGCAATCACAGTTATCTTTATGATTTGCCTGTGGGGAGTGATAAGCGGATTTTTCTCACTGAGTGCTCTAAAGGAGGACAGGAGGGAGGAACAGTATGACAGTATTTTTAAGTCGGAAAAGGCATCTTACCTCATGCTTAGAAAGTATTTTGATGAGATAGAGGGAAAGATTGAGATACTGCAGAAGGAGTCAAAGATTCCGACTGAGGATATCATCAATGCACAGAAGGGAATCGCAAAGGTTGTTATCAACAGGAATAAGGAAAATGCTGATGCGATTATGAACTCTAATGAACAGCTTATGGAGACTTTTGAGCATCTTGAGAATAAGCTCAAGGAGAGCAATGATTTCATTATTGAGAGCCAGAAAAATGTGATTTATGACAACCTCAAGGACATTATGGAAAAGCAGCAGGTTCTGTCTGACAGCATAAAGGATATGGAAATCCGTCTGAGTCAGGCAATCACAGCAAATCCTATTCAGTTTACAGCAAATGTTGAGATGCCTAAGCAAACGACCGACGCACCACAATCAGCACCGGCCATGGAGGCGATACCTGACCGGAATCTGTACAAGCGAATGAGTCAGAACAGATACCTGAGCCTATTCCGGTAAATGAGCCGGAGCCTGTAGTTGAGACACCACATGTACCTGAACCGGAACCTGTAAGTGAGACACCACATATACCTGAACCGGAACCTGTAGTAGAGCCAGGCCCTGCTGCAGAAGAATCTGTTGCAGATACGACAAACAGCGACCCGAACCGTCAGCTGAGTGCAGATGAAATAGCAGCACTTTTTGCAAGTGCAAACGCAGGTGCGACAGAACCTGAATCAGAGCCGGCAGAGAAAGTGATTACGGAACCGGTCACAGAGGCACCTCAGGCACCTGAGCCGGAGCCTGTAAGTGAACCGGAACCTGCAAAGTCTCCGGTTGTAGATTTGAATAACACAAATCGTAATCTGACACCGGATGAGATAGCAGCTTTATTTAGCAGTATGTAGTATTTTGGTAACTATTCAGTAAAGAAATATGCGGTATTGCATATTTCGTAAAAAATGAAGAAATAATATTTTGTAATTATCTCACAAATATGTTAAAGTGTGCATGTTATAAAAATATGCACACTTTATTTTTTTGAAAGGAAATATAAAAAATATATGGAAACAATCAGATTTGACGAATTAGAACTAAACCCTAAGATTTTGCGAGGCATCAAGGATATGGGCTTTGAGGAGGCAACTCCAATACAGGCTCAGGGAATCCCGGCAGTGCTTTCGGGCAGGGATGTAATCGGACAGGCGCAGACCGGAACAGGAAAGACAGCAGCCTTTGGTATTCCGGTGAGAGCGTTGATGCATCAAGTCACAAGACACAGGTTATCATCCTCTCTCCTACAAGGGAGCTTGCCATCCAGGTGGCAGATGAAATCAGGAAGCTTGCAAAATATATGCATGGTGTGAAGGTACTTCCGGTATACGGAGGACAGGATATCAGCCGCCAGATTAAGGCACTTAAGGGCGGTGTGCAGATTATTATCGGAACCCCGGGGCGTCTTATGGATCATCTCAGGAGAAAGACAATCAGAGGCCTGACCATGTAAAGACAATAGTGCTCGACGAGGCAGACGAGATGCTCAACATGGGCTTTAGGGAGGACATCGAGACAGTGCTCGAATACCTGCCACAGGAGCATCAGACAGTACTCTTCTCGGCAACAATGCCAAAGCCTATTTTGGAAATTACAAGAAAATATCAGCATGATGCTATCAATATCAAGATTGTGAAAAAAGAGCTGACAGTCGCAAATATCGACCAGTATTACTATGATGTGAAGCGCAAGGACAAGATAGATGTACTCACAAGACTGTTGGATTACTATAATCCAAAGCTCTCACTTGTATTCTGCAACACCAAGAAGATGGTCGATGAGCTGGCATATGAGCTTTGCGGGCGCGGCTACAGTGCAGAGGGACTTCATGGCGATATGAAGCAGGTGCAGAGAGATCGTGTCATGAAGAACTTCAGAAACGGAAAGACAGATATTCTTATTGCCACTGATGTCGCAGCACGCGGAATTGATGTGGATGATGTGGAGGCTGTTTTCAATTATGATCTGCCTCAGGATGATGAGTATTATGTACATAGAATCGGCCGTACAGGAAGAGCAGGCCGCTGTGGAAAGGCATTCTCCTTTGTAAAGGGCAAGGAGGTATATAAGCTCAAGGACATACAGCGCTACTGCAAGACAAAAATCTATGCACAGCCAATTCCATCATCTGATGATGTTGCCAAAATCAGGGCAGAAAAGATTATGGACCAGATTTCCACCATTATAGATGAGGAAAATCTCACAAGTGTTATTGATATTATAGAGAATCAGATAAATGAGTCAGATTACACGGCAATGGATATAGCGGCGGCATTTTTATACCAGGCTATGGGTGCTTCAGAGATATCCACAGCTGAATCAAAGGACGACTATGATTTCCACAATACAGGAGCTGAGGATGGCATGGTACGCCTGTTTATCAACGTAGGAAAGAAGGACAAGATAAAGCCGGGTGACATTTTAGGTGCCATTGCAGGCGAGTCAGGCATGCCTGGCAGGCTTGTCGGTGCAATCGACATGTACGATAAGTATACATTTGTTGAGGTGCCGGCTGAGTATGGCAAGGAAGTGCTCAATGCCATGAAGAATGCGAAGATAAGGGCCGCTCTGTGAACATGGAGCCTGCAAATTCACGATAGCAAAGTCAGGCTTTTCTGATGACGCATCAGCTTTTTTTGTTCTCAGTGGTTCTGAATAGTTACGATGGTTGTATAAAAAATACCGGGACACAAAATGTGTTGCCCGGTATTTTTGATTACTTGTCGTCATCGATTCCCCAATGCTCTTTCATGTAATCCTTTCCCATTCCTCCGCCGATATCATTCTGATTTCTGCGAAGATAATTTACAAATATTCCACCAACAACTGCAAAAATGATAAGTGCTGCAAGTACTACCATATGGTCTCCCTTCTGAAACATCGTAAGTTTCAAAAAACATTGTAACTATTCGTTCGAAAATAAACGAAAATAATTGGTTGCCATCATTATAGCAGAATTGTCAGATAAGTCAATACACAAATCAGCCATTGTTTACACTAAAGCGTAACCGGATTACTGGTTACACTGTTAGTTGTGAACAGTAACCGACCGGCAGCAAAATCACGCGTCAGCAAGCATCAGCACATGTTTCACAATTGATTTGATTATATTAACCGCAGTCTCCATACCCTCCACTAATATGTGCTCAAATGGGCCGTGGAAGCCGTAGCCGCCGGTACCGAGGTTTGGACAAGGAAGTCCCATGAAGGATAAACGTGCGCCGTCTGTACCGCCGCGAACCGGGCGTGATAGCGGCTCTAGACCGTTTTCCTCTATAGCAGCCTTAGCCAGGTCGATAATGTACATGTTGTCCATTATGATTGAAAGCATATTCTCGTAGGAGTGGGTGATAGTCAAAGAAACAGTGCCATCACCATATTTTTTGTTCATCTCTATCTCAAGAGAGCGGAGAGTATCAAGTCTTTTAGCAAAAAGAGCCTTGTCGTGGTCGCGCACAATATATGACAGATGGGCTGATGCTACATCACCGCTCATATCACACAGATGGTAAAAGCCCTCTCTGCCCTCAGTTGTGGCAGGAGTCTCGTTTGCAGGCAGCGCTGCGGCAATCTCGCAGCCAACCAAAGCAGCATTGACCATAATGTCCTTTGCTTCGCCCGGATGCACGTTGACGCCCTTTATGGTAAATTCAGCGCTTGCGGCATTAAAGTTTTCATAGGCCACCTCGCCCTCGTAATCACCGTCCACGGTGTAGGCAAAATCTGCCTCGAAATAGTCCAGATCAAACAAATCCGCACCCTTTCCGACCTCCTCATCGGGGGGTAAATCCAATCCAGATATCGCCGTGAGGAGTGCCATCTGCGATAATCTGCTCTAAGGCGGTCATAATCTCAGCCACACCGGCCTTGTCATCGGCACCAAGTAGTGTAGTGCCATCTGTGGTAATGAGAGTGCGTCCGGATAGGGCTTTAAGCTCAGGAAAATCGCTTACTCTCAGGTATTCGCCACTGCCTCTAAGCAGCACATCGCTTCCGTCATAGTGACGCAGCAGCTGTGGCTTGACATTTTCCCCGGAAAAATCAGGTGCAGTATCCATATGTGCAATAAATCCGACCGCTTTTTTGTGCTCCATGCCGGCAGTGGCAGGCAGCAGACCATACACGTAACAATGGTCAGTGAGCACAACCTTGGATAAGCCAAGCTCCTTAAGCTCTGACTCAAGCTCTCTTGCGAGTGCAAATTCCCTGTCACTGCTTGGTATTTTATCACTTGCTTCATCAGATGTGGTGTGATAGCCCACATATTTTAATAATCTTTCTTCTACTTTCATTATCAGTAAATCCTTTCTGAGAGACTTTGGATGGGAAATCTGGAATAAAAAGTCTCTGTATATAGAAAATAATATAGCTTAAAACGGTGTAAAATCAACTGTTTTACAAAAAATCTAAAAAAATTAAAAAAAATTAAAAAAAAAAAAGTGTTGCATTTCTATAAACTATACTATATAATAAATTTCGCGTTAAGGAAAACGCAAACAAATTAATAAACGCGCTTCTAGCTCATTTGGTAGAGCACCTGACTCTTAATCAGGGTGTGCAGGGTTCGAGCCCCTGGAGGCGCACTCAAAGGTACCGGTTTTATGGACGTATGAGCCATAGGGTTGGTGCTTTTTTATTGCATAATTTTTGGGTAGTCTGATAGTCCCATAAAAAGTGAAATTAATATTGAAATTTTGAAATAATAAGTTTATACTGTTAAATAGGAAAAAAGTAACATTTGGAAAAGATGCTTTGGTCGGAGTAAAATATGATGAACGCGGTAGACAAATATTCAACAGACAATATAGCGGATAACGAAATGATAATTGCAGTAGATGACGTGGTAAAGAAGGACTATGACAGTGCGGTTGTACGCATAAAGAAAGCGCTTGCACGCTTGAAGAGCACCGGTCACGTGGAAAAATATGCAGAGTATCTCAATATCCTGGGATTGGTATATGAGCTTGAGAACGATGAGTCAAAAGCCTTTGAATGTTATCTGGAGAGCCTTGCCACGGCAGAAATTATCCGCTCGAGAGATCTTAAGGCTATGGTTTACAGCAATATCGGTTCAAGCTATAGCAAGATGGGAAGAGATAAGGAAGCGCAGAGATATTTCAACGATGCCAGAGACGAATATGACAGTTCCTCAGAAAAATCTGAAGAATGTCATAAAAGCTGGGTCATGTTTGACTATATAAATCATGCGATTAACGACAGATATGTCGCATTATCTTGAAGCAATCAGCTTGCAGATAGGGTTTCCGACAGCAGAGAATTTCTCCTCGTACTCGGTCATGATGTTACCCTCATTCATTGCGGCGTCATGATGCAGGTCGCGTGTACTGGCGTTGAGGTGCCATTTATCAGAGCTTTCAATCTCTTCCAGAGAGAAGGTGAAGAGGTCCTGGTTGTCAGTCTTGAACTCTATGCGTCCGTCAGGTGCGAGAAACAAATCATATCTGGCAAGAAATTCGCTTGAGGTGAGGCGCCTTCTTGCGTGCCTGTCCTTCGGCCATGGATCGGAAAAGTTCAGGTAAATGCGGTCAACCTCATTGCGGTCAAAAATATCCGGAAGAGTTGCGGCATCAATGCACAAAAAGTGCACATTTGGCAGCTCGTCCTCCTGCATTTTTTGTACGGCACGAAGAAGCACACTGGTATATCGTTCGATACCTATATAGTTAATCTCGGGATGAAGCCGTGCCAGATCCATCAGAAATCTGCCCTTTCCCATACCAACCTCTATATGAATCGGATTATTGTTTCCTAAAAAATCATGCCATTTTCCTTTTAATTCAACAGGCTCCTTTATGCAATAAGGGCTGTTGTCGATGACTTCACCGGCGCCCGGGATATTTCTAAGTCTCATGTAAATCTCCTTATAAAAACGTAAAATTTCATATAGATAATACCCTACAATTGTGTGGGTGTCAAAATAAAATGGAAAAATACGATGCACATGCCCTTGATAACATGTTTTTCATACATTATAATTAGAAATAGTACATTTTGGTTATAGTACTGAACAGCTACCCAATTTTAGAATTAATAGGAACAGATATGAAGCATAAAATTATAAATTTAAAAAAATCAGGAATACTAATAATGGCAGTGTTTGCTATGGTCACGACGCTTTGTGCGAGACCGCTTATGGCATTTGCGGATGGTGATGACACGTACTGGCCGGAGGGACCGCAGATAAATTCACCGTGCGCCGTGGTGATGGAGGTCAATACAGGTACGGTGCTCTATGAGAAAAATTCACACGAAAAGCATTATCCTGCAAGTATCACAAAGATTCTCACCACATATCTGACTATACTCAACTGCAAGATGGATGAGAAGGTTACATTCTCAAAAGAGGCGGTGAAGGAGAGCAGTGATGGTTCGTCGAGCATCAAGAGGGATGTGGGCGAGGAGATGACCATGGAGCAGACACTATATGGAGTTATGCTTGAGTCGGCAAACGAGTGCGCATATGCTGCAGCAGAGCATACAGGCAAAAAGCTTGGGGGAGATTACAGCACATTTATTGATCTGATGAACAAGGAAGCCAAAGAATTAGGCTGTACAGATACACATTTCAACAATGCAAATGGTCTGCCCGATGAAAATCACTGGACAAGCGCATACGATATGGGGCTTATCTCGTGTGCAGCATACATGACGAGTTTCGTAAGATTACAGGCACAAAGACCTATATCATACCACCTACAAACAAGCATACCGAGGATACCCCGCTGTACAATCATCATGCGATGCTGCATCCATTTAAGTCGTATTCACAGTTTGTAAATCAGGATTGTACCGGCGGCAAGACCGGCTACACTTCAGTGGCTAACAGCACGCTTGTCACTTATGCGGAGAAGGATGGCTTGACGCTGTGCGCAGTTATTATGAATGCGCAGTCGCCTGACCAGTATGCAGACACAAACACGCTGCTCAATTACTATTTCAGTAACTTCAAGGCACTAAGCATAGCTGAAAATGAAAACAGCGCAGCTACTGATAATACGCCGGATCTGGGCGTAATGAATGAGCACGGCATGTATGCAAAGGTGTCGGAAAACTATGTTGTTTTGCCAAACAATGCGGATTTTTCAAGCGTTAAAAGGGAAGCTGCTGACATGAAGTCCGACAACAAGGATGCTCTTGCTACGGTCAGATACAAGTATGGTGATCATGTGGTAGGCTGTGTGGATCTGCTGAAATCAGGAGCAAAGGTCGATCTGTCGTACTTTGATGAGAACAGCAGACAGAACGTGGAAAGTGATATAATAAGGATAAAGCCGGTATATTTTCTCTGGGTGCTCGTACTTATCTCAGTGATTATTCTGAGCATTTTCATGATTAGAAGAATATCAGACAATATATATGTGTTGAAACACAAATGGAGCATTAAGAAGGAGCAGCGCGAGCGCTTCAGGGAGCACAAGCTTGAGAGAAAACAGCGCAGAAGGAGAGACAATCTGAAGTTCAGCGGTCGACATAAATATTAATACATTTTTTATTATGACATTATAAATGGAGGCAGAAATGAGTGATGAAAGATGCGCCCTCGTGCTTGAGGGTGGAGCCATGAGAGGTATGTATACAGCCGGAGTACTCGACTGTTTTATGGACCATGATATTAGCTTTGATGCTGTTATCGGTGTTTCGGCGGGAGCACTTTTTGGAGTGAATCTGCTGTCAAAGCAGCGCGGCAGGGTTATACGATACAATAAGAGGTTTAACAGTGACAAAAATTATATGGGTATCAGGCCGCTTCTTCGGGAGAAAAACATAGTGAGCACGAAATATGCCTATGATATAGTACCAAGAGAGCTTGACCCGTTTGATGATGAGGAATACAAGAAGTCGGATATCCCATTTTATGCGGTTGTGACGAATATCAGGACGGGTAAGCCTGAATATGTGCAGATAAAGAGTGTCTTTGACCAGATGGATGTGCTCAGGGCATCGGGCTCCATGCCTGTAGTGTCAAAGCCTGTGAAGCTGGGGAATGAGTGGTATCTGGATGGCGCGGTGACGGACAGTATCCCATATGAGCATATGCTTGATATGGGATATGACAGAGTGGTTGTCGTGCTGACAAAGCCGGCAGACTATATAAAACCTATGCCAAGGTTATTTACATCGGTATACAAAAAGCGTTTTCCGAGGTTTTATGAGGCATTTTCAAACAGGCATATCATGTACAATTATCAGCTTGAGCATCTTAAGGAGCTTGAAAAGCAGGGCATTGCTAAGGTGTTAAGGCCGTCGGAGCACATTAAAATAAGCAAGGTAGAAAAGGATCCTAATAAGCTTGAGAGCCTGTATCAGCTTGGATTACGTGATGCTGAGAGGCTTTTAGCCGATAAGCAAGGGATGGAGAAGCAGTAATGAATATACAACAGGTACAGACTATCATAGCTGATGCCATGGAAAAGCACAACGGAATAGTGAAAAAAGAAGAGCTTACAAGGCTTGGTATAGACTACAGGCGAATTGACACGCTTGTCAGGGAGGGGAAGCTTGTCCGCATCAGAAACGGCTATTACACCGACCGCGTGGATGATTTTTCTGAGGATGCACTTGTCGCGGCACTCTTTCCGGATGCAATGCTTTGCATGGAAAGTGCACTTTACGCCTATGGCTATATAAAGGAGAAGCCATACGGATGGACGCTTGCCGTGGACAAAAACACATCAAAATCGCGTTTTAAGATGGACTATCCCAGAATCATTCCGTTTTATACTGAGCCCACAGCACTTACGCTTGGAGCCACAACCATTGAGCTTGGAGGCAATACCTTTGGAATTTATGATAAAGAACGTGTGATATGCGACTGCCTGAAGTATGAGTCGAGACTGGACCGCAATGATTTCAAGGCAGCCATACAGTCATACATAGCGGATACGGACAAGGATATTTCAGTGCTCATGGATTACGCAAGGGCGAGGCGCGTGGTAAAGAAGGTGCAAAGCTTCATAGGAGTATGGTTGTAGTGAGGGTAGATTTAAGACATATAAGCGATGAGAAAAAATTATCGTACAGCGATGTGTTATGGCAGTACGTGAAGCAGGATTTTCTCTGGCGTATAAATAATGCCGGTCTGGGAAAAGTGCTGTGGCTTCAAAAGCCGTATTTTGCAACAGGAGAAAAGCTGGCGTTTTATTATGTATATGGCAGCCCCGGTGGCAGGGCAGAGGATAATGGTACGCCGTTTGATGTACTGCGCAATATCATTATAGGAAATGCAGGGCTTAACAGTCACAGTGATGTGGTATGGACTAATGCAGAATTATCTAAGAAGACGGCAAAGGTATCAGATAATGAACCGGACGGCAGTGATATGCAGCCGCTGATACATACGTGGAATCTAAGCGCTATGTGTGATGGCGGGGAGGTACCGTTTGCAGTGAGGCTTGAGCGCCTTAATGAAGCGGATGCAGGAGTTCCCATGACTAAAAATATTGTTTTTATGAACAGCTTTTATGGAGACGCAGATGTTTGTATTTTTTCGCCTGAATCCAGGCTCGGAGAACAGCTGTTTGAGATAATGGATAAGCTTGAGCTGGTTAGCGATATGAAACCATATGGTGATGCATATGAGATACTTAAGAGATATTCAGTCAGCGGAAGGCAGATAATTGATAATTTTAAGGTTAGAGCGAAAAATAAACCGAAGACAGTGAGCATGCACAGGCTTGAGCAGGTGTATGGTTATCGCAGCTATGCGTATATGAAAAGGCGCTGGGAGCAGTATTGTAAGAGGCTGACACGACAGCAGAGGGCATATGCGAATGCAGGCTGGGAGGAGACGCTTGATTTGATACTTGATTTCCTCACACCGGTCTGGAGCGCGTTCTGCAATGATGAAATATTTTATGATGACTGGATGCCGGAGCTTGGAAGATTTCTGGGCTAAAAAGGATATATAGGTACTTAAATGGAAAGAACTGATAAATAATTCACAATCAAATATTTATCCGTTTCACATGCCGGGGCATAAGCGCCGTGGCAGTGATATAGGTGCAGAGCTGGACCCGTATGCTATTGATATAACAGAGATAGACAATTTTGACAATCTGCACCACGCTGAGGGCATTATAAAGGAGGCGCAGGCTGAGGCAGCGGCACTTTACGGTGCAAAGCGTGCATATTTTCTCATAAACGGAAGCACCTGCGGTATACTGGCAGCAATATCTGCGGCTACAAAAAGGGGAGACAAGGTGCTTGTAGCAAGGAACTGTCACAAGGCGGTGTATCATGCGCTTTACTTAAGGCAGCTTCACCCGGTGTTTACATACCCTGAAATTACACGGACAGGGCTGCAGGGGCAGATAACCGAGGCACAGATAAGGGCGGCATTTGATGAAAATCCCGACATAAAAGCGGTTGTGATAACCTCGCCTACATACGATGGTGTGGTTTCCGATGTGGCGGCAATCGCATCTGTGGCACATGCACATGGAGCTTTACTCGTAGTTGACGAGGCACATGGCGCGCACTTTGGCTTTGGAGGCGGCTTCCCTCAAAATGCCATAGCGCTCGGGGCCGATGCGGTCATAGTGAGCCTGCACAAGACGCTTCCGGCATTTACACAGACGGCGCTTTTACTGCTGGGTGGGATGCGTGAAGCTGCAGTGGAGAAGTTTCTCGGCATTTATGAGACAAGCTCACCGTCATATGTGCTTATGACAGGCATAGAGCGCTGCATACACTATGTGCGCGATAATAAAGAGACAGCATTTGCACAGCTTAGGAGCAGGCTTGACAGATTTTATCAGAAGGTCAGCGGCCTTTCGCATCTGAGTGTGGTCAGAAAAAGTAATTTTTCTGCCGATGAGGCATATGATTTTGACGAGTCAAAGATTATTATATTTACGAAAGAGGCTATGAATGGACATACGCTGCTTGAGCTTCTGCTCAAAAAATATGAGCTGCAGCTTGAGATGGCAGCGGGCAATTATGTACTGGCGCTGGCATCTGTCATGGATACGGATGAGGGCTTTGACAGGCTTGCGGATGCTTTGATTGAAATAGACAGCCAGCTCGAAAAATATAAGTCTGATTTTGAAGAGTTTTATGATATATTAAAACAGGAGGGTGTGGTACATCAATTTTACTTTCCTGTCAAAATGGATACAACTATATACCAAAAGCTGCCTGCCGTAATGGAAATGTATGATGCCTATGATGCAGAACATCAGGCGGTCTATGCCTTTAAGGCAAGCGGGAAGGTGAGCGGTGCCTTCATAAATATATATCCGCCGGGGATACCGCTTGTGGTGCCGGGAGAGATAATGAACGACAAGCTCATAGATGATGTAATAAAGGCTGTAAATTCAGATCTTGAAGTGGATGGCCTGTATTTTGATCCGGATGCCAATATGTGGAAGTTTGTTGCGGTGTTGTAAGCAACAGTTTGACATAGCAAACAATCATATTTATACTAATTAAAATATAAGAGGTTTACAGATGGGTAAGATTTTCTGCGTGATGGGAAAAAGCGCATCAGGCAAGGACACTATATACAACAAAATACTGCAGGATGATTCACTCATGCTTAGCAGGATTATCCCGTATACCACGCGCCCGATAAGGGATGGAGAGACACAGGATAAGGATTATCATTTCTGCAATGAAGAGGATGTAAAAAGGTTCAGTGCACAGGGGCGCATCATAGAGCTTCGCGAATACAATACAGTGTACGGCGTGTGGAAGTATTTCACGGTAAACGATGATGATATAGACCTTCGCTGCAAAAGCTATCTGACAGTCGGAACACTGGAGTCTTACACAAAGATACGCGATTATTTTGGCAGTGACAAGGTACTGCCAATCTATGTGGAGGTGGAGGACGGCGACCGTCTGATACGCGCCATTCACCGGGAAAAGGGGCAGCAGGTGCCTAAATATGAGGAGATGTGCCGTCGTTTTCTGGCAGACGCATCAGATTTCTCTGAGGAGAAGCTGCGTGAGGCGGGTATTACACGTCGCTTCATAAATGATGATATGGACACTGTGCTTGCCGAGATTTCAGCATACATACGACAGTGTTCTTAATTGCAGAGCAAGATGATGGTTACGGCCTGCACACAAGTGTAACCGGAAACGAATAAGGAGGCAGCCTCATGGCAGTCAGAGTAAATGAAGTAAATCAGGTGACACAGGTTCCTGATGCACAAAAAACACAGGCCGGTGACGGCTCGTTCAAATTCACACTGGCCAGCGCCATAACAGACGCTGATCTCCAGGCAAAGGTAGATGCGCTGATGCAGGATATCACAGCACAGGGCAACAGAATAGCCGAGCATATGGATATCAGGGATATGAAGCGATATCGCGGGCTCATAAAGGATTTTTTAAATGAGGTGGTCTACAGATCCCATAAATTTTCCAGAGAAAATTTCCTCGACAGGAGAGGAAGGCACAGAGTTTATGGTATAATAAGACTGATAGACAGCAATCTGGACGAGCTGGCATCAGAGCTGGTGGAGGATGAGAAGGATCATCTGTCCATACTGGCAAGAATCGGAGAGATACGCGGACTGTTGCTTGATATACTCACGTAGGAGATAAAAGCTATAACAGACACAGGCAGACTAAAACGGAGGCAGAAGCTATGGCAGGATTTAAGGATATAGTAGGAAATGAGCAGATAATAGAGCATCTGCAAAATGCCATATCAATGGGAAAGGTCTCACATGCATATATAATAAACGGACCACAGTTGTCCGGCAAAATGATGATTGCTGAGGCATTTGCCAGGGCACTGCAGTGTGAGAAGGAGGGCACAGACGGTTGTGGAGAGTGCAAATCGTGCCATCAGGCAGATGACCACAATCATCCTGATATCATATATGTCAGTCATGAAAAGCCCAACAACATATCGGTTGACGACATAAGGACACAGCTCAACAACGATATAGTGATAAAGCCGTACAGCAGTAAATACAAGATTTACATAGTGGATGAGGCTGAAAAAATGAACCAGCAGGCGCAGAACGCGCTTTTAAAGACCATTGAGGAGCCACCGGCATATGCGGTCATCATGCTTCTCACCACCAATGCAGACAGCTTTCTGCAGACCATCAGGTCGCGCTGCATCACACTCAATATGAAGTCGGTAAAGGACGAGGTGATAAAGGCATACCTGATGAACGAAAAGCATATTCCGGATTATCAGGCAGATATCAGTGCCGCATTTGCACAGGGCATCGTCGGAAAGGCTGTTAAGCTCGCCTCATCAGACGAGTTCAACGAGCTAAAGGAGTCAGCATTGTCGCTTATAAAGCGCCTCGATGACATAGATCTCTACGAGCTGGGCGCAGCGGTAAAGCAGATAGCTGAGTACAAGCTTAAGGTGCAGGATTATTTTGACCTGATTATGGTGTGGTACAGAGATGTGCTGTATATGAAGGCGACAAACGATGTTAACGGACTCATATTCAAGGATGAGGTCTATGATATAAAGAAACAGGCAGCAAAGCATTCCTATCAGGGAATCGAGGCAATACTTGAGGCGCTTGAGAAGGCGAAGATAAGAATTAACGCAAACGTTAATTTTGACCTGGTAATTGAGCTGCTGCTTATGACCATAAAGGAGAACTAATCACATGACAAAAATAGTTGGTATCAGATTCAGGACAGCAGGCAAAATATATTACTTTGACCCGGCTGATTTCGACCTCGACATGGCAATGCATGTTATCGTGGAGACAGCAAGAGGCATAGAGATGGGAACTGTCCTCATTCCGCCGAAGGAGGTGGATGATGATAAGGTGGTTTCACCGCTTAAGCCTGTCATCAGAGTGGCAACCGACGAGGATGAGAAAACGGTTGAGAGAAATAAGGAAAAGGAAAAGAGGCATTTGCCATCTGCAAGGAGAAAATCATCAAGCACGGACTTGAAATGAAGCTGGTGGATGCAGAGTATACCTTTGATGGAAACAAGCTGTTGTTTTACTTTACAGCGGACGGCAGAATTGACTTCAGGGAGCTCGTAAAGGATCTGGCAGCGGTATTCCGCACGAGAATCGAGCTTCGTCAGATCGGTGTCAGGGATGAGACCAAGATGATGGGAGGCATTGGAATATGCGGCAGACCGCTCTGCTGTCATTCTTATATGGCGGATTTTGTGCCGGTTTCCATCAAGATGGCAAAGGAGCAGAATCTCTCGCTCAATCCAACCAAGATATCCGGTGTGTGCGGAAGGCTTATGTGCTGTCTCAAGTATGAGCAGGATACATATGAGTATCTGAACAGCAGAATGCCGTCGGTAGGAGAAAAGGTAAAGACACCTGAGGGAATCATCGGAGAGGTCAAGTCAGTCAGCGTGCTCAGGCAGCTCGTGCGTGTTGTCATTGACAACGGCGAGGAGAAGGAGCTTCGTGAGTACACTGTAGATGATCTGCGCTTAAAGCCGCGCCAGAAAAGGATGTAAAGCTCACCGAGGAGGAGCTTCGCGAGCTCAAGGATCTCGAGGATATCGGCGACGAGACGATGGAGGACAAGTCACAGGAGAAACCGCAGAGAAACCGTGGACACCGTGACAACAAAAAATGAATATCGCGAGCGCCGTGATAAGCGTGACAACAGAGAAAGACGTCCGTACAGGGCGGACATAGAGGCAGCGGAAGCTTCTGCAAATGAGACAAATGAAGTAAATGCTGCAAATGCCGGCAGAGAAAATAAGGACGGTTACAAAAAGCCGTACAAGGGCGGCAAAAACAGACCAAACAAGCAGAAATACAACCGCAACAAGGATTACAAGAACAAAAACTATAATAAAGATTACAACAGGGACAAAGACAATGGAAGCACTGATACACAGTAATGAGCGCCTGGACGATTTGTGCCGCAAGGGCTACAGGCTCATACAGGATCCAAAGCTGTTCTGCTTCGGCATAGACGCCGTGCTTTTATCTGACTATGCAAAGGTAAAGCGCGGCGAGAGAGCTGTGGATTTGTGCACCGGAAATGGTGTGATTCCGATACTTCTTGAGGCAAAGAATAACGGAGAGCATTACAGCGGACTCGAGCTTCAGCCTCAGTGTGCTGATCTGGCGAAAAGAAGTGTGAAATATAACCATCTTGAGGACAAAGTGACCATAGAAGAGGGAGATGTGTGCAATGCATCAGAGCTTTTCGGGCGCGAGTCCGTGGAGGTGGTGACGGTAAATCCGCCGTATATGATAGGTCAGCACGGTATCAAAAATGCAGACGATGCCATGACAATAGCACGTCACGAGGTCAGGTGCACACTTGACGATATAGTCAGGGAAAGCGCAAAAATGCTCAAATTCAATGGGCGTTTTTACATGGTTCACAGACCATTCAGGCTGGCAGAGATCTTTAGCACGATGATGAAATATCATATCGAGCCAAAGCGCATGCGTCTTGTACATCCCTACGCGGACAGGGAGCCGAACATGGTGCTCATAGAGGGGTTAAAGGGCGGCAAAAGCCGTATCACCATCGAAAAACCGTTAGTTGTATACAAGGAGCCTAATGTATACACGGATGAGATATATGAGATATACGGCGATAAGCCCCGGAATAACGGAAAATAAACAGGAGAATCATATGACAGGAACACTGTATCTGTGCGCAACTCCGATAGGAAATCTGGAGGACATCACATTCCGTGTGCTGCGCACACTTAAGGAGGTAGACCTCATCGCAGCGGAGGATACGAGAAACTCCATAAAGCTGCTCAATCATTTTGAGATAAAGACACCCATGACAAGCTATCATGAGTTTAACAAGATAGATAAAGCCTACCAGCTTGTGGCAAAGCTTAAGGAGGGCAAAAATATTGCTCTCATCACTGATGCAGGAACACCCGGCATTTCTGACCCGGGTGAGGACATCGTGCGCATCTGCTACGAGGAGTGCGTGCCTGTTACCTCGCTTCCCGGGGCAGCAGCGTGCATTACAGCACTTACCATGTCGGGCAGGCCGACAAGGCGGTTTGCGTTTGAGGCATTTTTGCCGAGGGATAAAAAGGAACGCGCGCGCGTCATTGAGGAGCTTAAAAACGAGACCCGGACAATCATCATCTACGAGGCGCCTCATCATCTCGTAAAGACGGTCACAGAGCTTTACAATGCGCTCGGAGACAGAGAGCTTACCGTGTGCAGGGAGCTTACGAAAAAGCACGAGGAAAAGGTGCAGACTACATTTTCGGAGCTTTTGGAGCGTTCAAGGACACAGGAGCCAAGAGGCGAGTATGTGCTTGTAATCTGTGGCAGAAACGTGGCTGAAATAGCAAAGGAGCAGCAGGAAAGCTGGGAAGCCATGCCGCTTGAAGCGCATATGGCACACTATGAGTCACAGGGCATCGACAGGAAGGAAGCCATGAAGCTCGTGGCAAAGGACAGAGGTGTCAGCAAGAGGGATATATACAAACAGCTTCTGTAAGCTGACAATAATACATTCTGCAGCAAATAGTTAGGATTAGATATGAACGATATAAAACATGACATAAAAAACGACATAAGAACCTGACAGAGTTCAGATACATCGCAGTTGGCTTTTTTCTGACAATATTATCAGGGGCAATAATGCTGAGCCTTCCGTTTTCTTCAAGAGACGGACAATGGACCAATTTTCTGGACTCACTTTTTACGGCAACAAGCGCAACCTGTGTGACAGGTCTTGTTGTGTTTGACACCTTCAGACACTGGAGCATCATAGGACAGCTCGTGATTCTGGTGCTGATTCAGATAGGAGGCATGGGCTTCATCTCAATCGGTGTGGCATTTTCCATGCTTCTGCACAAAAAAATCGGACTTAGACAGAGGGATCTGATGCAGGAGAGCGTCAATGCACTCGAGATTGGTGGAATAGTAAGGCTTTTCAGCGTGATAATAAGGGGAACCTTCCTTATCGAAGGCATAGGGGCGGTGCTTTTAGCAATCCGCTTCATACCGGATTTTGGCATATTAAGAGGCATATATTTCTCGGTGTTCCACTCGATATCTGCATTTTGCAATGCGGGCTTTGACCTGATGGGCATAAACGAGGAGTACTCATCGTTTACAAAATATGCCGCAGATCCGTTAGTCAATATCACAATTATGCTGCTTATCATCATAGGTGGTATCGGTTTTACCATATGGAATGAGGTCAGAACCAAAAAGCTTAAGTTTAGCAGATACTCGCTCCACGCCAAGATAGTAATATCAACCACACTGATACTTGTCTTCGGTGGCGGACTGTTTATGTATATTTTTGAAAAAAGTAATACCATAGCAGGCATGGATACACCGGGTGCCATATTTGCATCGTTATTCGGCTCGGTTACGGCGAGAACGGCAGGCTTCAATACAGTAGACACAGCAGCACTGACACAGGAGAGCAAGCTTTTGACTATAGTGCTCATGTTCATAGGAGGAAGCCCGGGCTCGACAGCCGGCGGAATCAAAACCACAACCATGGCGGTCATGATAATCTATATTGTTTCTTATATGAGAGGAAGCAACGGCTGCAATGTGTTTGGCAGGAAAATAAGCAGTGAGGTAATCAAAAAGGCCGGAATGGTGCTTATCATCAATCTGGTGCTTGGACTTACAGCGGTGATAGCTATACTTGCCACATCCAATATGAAGATGGACGATGTACTGTTTGAGGTATACTCTGCAATCAGTACGGTCGGCATGACAACAGGCATCACAAGAGATTTAAATACAGTAGGACGCATAATTATCATAATTATGATGTATTGTGGAAGAATCGGAAGCATGACCTTTGTGCTTTCGTTTGTGCATAGACCGGATAAAGCCAATATAGAGCTTCCGGAGGAAAAAGTTATCATTGGATAAGGATAAGGAGAAACGAAATGAAATCAATTTTAATTATTGGAATGGGTAAATTCGGACACCATCTGTGTGCGGATTTGATTAAAAACGGAAACGACATTATGGTGATGGACAAGGACGAGGCCAAGGTCAGGGATTTAATCTATGACGTGACCAAGGTGCAGATAGGTGACTGTACCGACCCACAGGTAGTAAAAGCACTCGGAATCAACAATTTCGATTTGATTTTTGTATGCATCGGCACCAATTTCCAGAGCTCACTTGAGATAACAAGTCTCGTTAAGGAGATGGGCGGAAAATACGTCATCAGCAAGGCAAACAGGGATGTGCATGCCAAGTTCCTGCTTCGAAACGGTGCGGATGAGGTTATCTATCCTGACCGCGACATGGCAGAGAGAGTGGCAAAGAAATACAGCGCTAACCATGTGCTTGATTATGTGGCGTTAAACGATGATTACTCAATCTACGAGATAAATCCACCTGAAGGCTGGGTAGGAAAGAGCATCAAGGAAAATAATGTGCGCCAGAAATACAATGTAAATATCGTTACAGTAAAGGAAGCCGGAAAGAATCGCGTGCTTCCGCTGCCGGACTACGTGTTCAAGGCAGACGATGCAGTGATGGTGCTTGGACTGAATGCAGATGTGGACAAGCTGGTGCGCAAGCTATAAAAGTGTGGCTCAAAAAATAATAGGCAGCAATTTAAAGAAGAAAAGAAGAAAGGATGGATACATATGGGTAACAATGACAGCAGTGTAGAAACATTTTTGCAGTGGATAAAGGCTTCGGACAATATTGTATTTTTCGGCGGAGCAGGTGTATCAACCGAGAGCGGCATACCTGATTTCAGAAGCGTGGACGGACTTTACAATCAGAAGTATGACTACCCGCCAGAGACCATCCTGAGCCATACATTTTACAGGAAGCATCCGCAGGAATTTTACCGCTTCTACCGTGATAAGATGCTCTGTCTTGATGCAGAGCCGAACATCATGCATTACAAGCTGGCAGAGCTTGAAAAAGCAGGAAAGCTTAAGGGTGTTGTGACGCAGAACATAGATGGACTGCATCAGAAGGCCGGCAGCAAAAATGTGATGGAACTGCACGGCAGTGTGCTGAGAAACTACTGTGAGAGGTGCTTGCAGTTTGTAAGCGCAGAGGAAATCCTCAACTCGACAGATGTGCCAAAATGTCCAAAGTGCGGCGGCTCGGTAAAGCCGGATGTCGTATTGTACGAGGAGGGCTTAAATCAGAAAACGCTTGAGGATGCAATCTACTGCATCAGTCATGCCGATGTGCTCATAGTAGGCGGTACATCACTTGCGGTATATCCGGCGGCAGGCCTCATAGACTATTACAATGGAAACAAGCTCGTGCTTATCAACAAGTCCACCACACCGATGGACGCAAGAGCAGACCTTCTGATACAGCAGGGACTGGGCTCTGTATTTGAGCAGATAGAGGTGTAGTATGAGGGGCAAAATACCTTTTGACCCTCATATCATAGTATATAATATGGCAGATATAGGTAGAGAAGGAATATAGAATGGATAAATACGCAGTAGGAGATATCGTAAAACTGAAAAAACCACATCCGTGCGGCAGCAGCGAGTGGGAAATCATGCGTGTCGGCGCAGACTTCCGCCTGAAATGCATGGGCTGTGGACACCTGGTTATGGTGCCAAGGAAGCTGGTCGAGAAAAATGACCGCGGTCTCACCAAGAAGCAGGCTTGAGTAATAGAAACAAAGCAGAACAACAAAGCAAAGAAGAATAACAAAACAACAAAACAGAGGAATAAAAACAGAGGTGCAGTTTACTGCACCTCGTCTTTTTATTTATATTCAGCCACAGAGTAAGGGACGTGCGCCGCGGACAGGGGGAGGGCACAGGCGTACTTTCGCAAGAGTGCATAGCGAAGCCACTTAGCAGCGAAGCATAGCTCACGCGGAAGTATGCCTGTGCCCTCCCCCTGCCCGCGGCGCACGTCCCGACCTGATAAAAATTAAAGAAAAATTGCAAAAACCCCTTGAAAAGTACCACGATTCATGTTATTATTTAGACTCGTGATATAAAATTCCTTGCTCATAATCAGATTTATGAGCCAGAGACCAAAAGGAGGTAACATTCGCATGAACAAATATGAATTAGCACTCGTCGTTAGTGCAAAGATCGAGGATGATGCGAGAACAGCAGTAGTCGAGAAGGCAAAAGAGTACATCACACGTGCCGGCGGTACTGTTACAGAAGTTGAGGAGGCTGGTAAGAAGAGATTAGCTTACGAGATTCAGCACATGACTGAGGCCTTTTATTACTTCATCCAGTTCGATGCTGAGGGAACAGTCCCAGCAGAAATCGAGCAGGACGTTCGTATCATGGACAATGTTCTTCGTTTCTTATGCGTTAGAAAAGACGAGGCATAGTATAAGAAAATAGGAGATTGTATTATGAACAAAGTAATACTTATGGGTAGATTAACCAGAGACGCAGAAATCCGCTATGCCCAGGGGGACAACTCACTTGCAATAGCAAGATTTTCACTTGCAGTAGACAGACGCTACAGCAAGAATGCAGAGGAGCAGTCAACGGATTTCATCAACTGCGTAGCTTTTGGAAAGATAGCAGAATTTTTTGAGAGATTTGGCCGTAAAGGAACAAAATTTGTTGTTGAAGGCCGAATCCAGACCGGCAGCTATACAAACAAGGACGGACAGAAGGTATACACCACTGACGTCGTGGTTGAGAATGCAGAGTTTGCAGAGTCTAAATCAGCCGCATCAGGAAATGCAGGCGGATTTGCACCGGCAGACAGACCTGCACCTAGCCAGGCTGCTGGGGATGGCTTCATGAACATTCCGGACGGAATCGACGAGGAGCTTCCATTCAATTAGTAGTGTCCACGAGGACAAATATTCAAGGAGGTAACAAAAATGGCTTACAATAAATCAGCTGATGGTTCATCAATGAAGAGAAGACCAATGCGTAGAAGAAAAAAAGTCTGCGTATTCTGTGGAAAAGACAATGTCATTGATTACAAAGATACAAACAAATTAAAGAGATACATCTCTGAGAGAGGAAAAATCCTTCCACGCCGTATCACAGGAAACTGTGCAAAGCACCAGAGAGCTCTTACAGTAGCAATCAAGAGAGCACGTCATCTTGCTCTTATGCCATACGTTTGCGAATAAGATAAATGTATGATAAATCCCGACTACCGGATGGTGGTCGGGGATTTTTTAGGTTAAAAAATGTTTTATGTTTAAAAAATTAATATTTGTTGCATAATCAAATTACATAGTATAAAATGAATATAAAACAAATACTAATAAAAAAAAGGGAGGGTTCAAATGGATACATACATTGTTTTCTGGTTGGCAGCCACCGTAGTTTTTGTTTTAGTTGAGCTTATGACAGTCGGGCTCACATCCATATGGTTTGCGGCAGGCTCATTTGTAGCGTTTATAATCGCACTGCTTGGCGGCAATGTCGTGGTTCAGGGAATTGCATTTATACTCGTTTCAGTCGTGCTTTTAGCTCTCACAAAGCCATGGTAGGGAAGTACATCAATTCCAGGACAGTGAAGACAAACGTGGACAGTCTGGTCGGAGAAAGAGCTGTGCTCACCGAGGATGCTGACAGCATGAAGCAGACGGGAAAAGCCGTTGTAAACGGTCAGGAGTGGACAGTCAGACCGCAGGACGAGACCCAGGTCATAAGAAAAGGCGAGCTTATCGAGGTAGTAAAGATAAGCGGAGTAAAACTAATTGTAAAAAAAGGGTAAAGGAGGCTTAATCGGATATGGAAGGATTAATAGCACTTGCAGTGTTACTCGTAATCGTACTTATAGTACTGGTAAACTGCATCAAAATCGTGCCACAGGCACATGCAATGGTAATTGAGCGTTTGGGAGGATATCTCACCACATGGAGCGTAGGACTTCACCTCAAGGTGCCATTTATCGACAGAATAGCAAAGAAAGTCATCTTAAAGGAGCAGGTGGTAGATTTCCCGCCACAGCCTGTAATCACAAAGGATAATGTAACAATGCAGATAGACACTGTAGTATATTTCCAGATTACAGATCCAAAGCTTTACGCATACGGAGTAGAGAATCCAATCATGGCAATTGAGAACCTCACAGCCACAACACTTCGTAACATCATCGGAGACTTAGAGCTTGATGAGACACTTACCAGCCGTGAGACAATCAACACCAAGATGCGCGCAACACTCGATGTGGCAACAGATCCATGGGGCATCAAGGTAAACCGTGTCGAGCTCAAGAACATCATACCTCCAAAGGCCATCCAGGATGCGATGGAGAAGCAGATGAAGGCAGAGCGTGAGAGACGAGAGCCATTCATTCTTCGTGCAGAGGGTGAGAAAAAATCAACAATCCTTGTTGCAGAGGGAAATAAAGAGTCAGTCATCCTCGATGCCGAGGCTGAAAAGCAGGCAGCCATCCTTCGCGCAGAGGCAAAGAAGGAGGCAACAATCCAGGAGGCAGCAGGTCAGGCAGAGGCTATCCTCAAGATACAGCAGGCCAATGCAGACGGACTTCGCATGTTAAAGGAGGCAAATCCGGATAACGCAGTGCTCCAGATAAAGAGCTTAGAGGCATTTGCCAAGGCAGCAGACGGCAAGGCTACAAAGATTATCATCCCATCAGAGATTCAGGGGATTGCAGGTCTTACAAAGTCAATTGCAGAAATAGCTGCGGATAAGACTGGAGAGAATAATTATAGTTAATTAAAATGAATACCGGAAGATGAGAGCACACAAAAAGCATCGCATGTATCATATTAATATCAGATATATGCGGTGCTTTTTAGATTGCATAGAATTGTGCTTAGATTACACAGGATTGTCCTGAACTCCTGTAATTCCAAACTGATAAATATAGTACTAGGAATAATCCCCACAAAGTGGTATACTCTCTAGTAGGTATATCAATCGATGCGGGCTGCACAAAGGTGTGGCCGGTAACTATTAATTTGTAGTACATTCTCGAAACCGCAACCGTTGCACCGGCAGCATCAGAGCAACGCACCGGGGATAAGGAGAGTAAAATGAAGAAAAAAATAAAATTCAAGGGCAGGCTGAAAAGCTACATGTGCTGGCCGCTATATCTGACGTTTGTGTGGATATGTGCTGACGGAATAGCACTGCGCTATGACAGAAGGCTTGGCTATGGCATGGTAGGCTTTACAGTGTTTTACTTTGCGCTTGTGCTGTTTTTGTATGTCAGAAGCAAGTCAGTCGTTGCAAATGAGCTGATAAGCTTTGCAACACAGTATTCATCGGTGCAGAAGAGGCTGCTTAATGAGTTTGAGGTGCCGTATGCCCTGCTTGAATACTCCGGCAAGATACTCTGGGTAAATGACAAATTCGCAGAGCTAATGGGTGTGGATAAAAAATATCACAAATCCATCACGACACTTTTTCCGACAGTGACCAGAGAGCTTCTCACCAAGAGTGATGCGCCGACAGACTTCAAGATAGTAAATGAGGAGGAGGACAGCATAGTCCGTCTGTCCGTCAAGCGAATATATTTCAACTCTATCGCAGAGGAAAATGAGATAATCGACACAAATGAAGCAGACCAGTTTTTGACGGCGCTGTACGTATTTGATGAGTCGGAGCTTTATCACTGCAAGAAGGAAATCACAGAGCAGAAGCAGGTCTCAGCGCTTGTGTATATCGATAACTATGATGAGGCACTTGACAGCATAGAGGACGTAAAGAGGTCACTGCTCGTTGCACTTATCGACAGGCGTGTAAACCAGTATTTTGCCAAGTATGACGGACTTGTCAGAAAGATAGAAAACGACAAATACTTCGTGGTGTTCAAGTACAAGTACCTTGACAGCATGAAGGAGGACAAGTTCAAGGTGCTCGACGAGGTCAAGGCTATAAAGGTCGGCAACGAGATGGCGGTCACACTCAGTATCGGAATCGGTATAAAGAGCGATAAGTATAATGAAAACTACGTATATGCGCGAAATGCCATAGACTTAGCCCTCGGACGAGGCGGTGATCAGGTAGTTATAAAGGATCACGACGATATCCTGTATTTTGGCGGCAAGTCAAAGCAGGTGGAGAGCAAGACAAGGGTAAAGGCGAGAGTCAAGGCACAGGCGCTTCAGGAAATCATTGAGACCTGTGAGAACGTGCTTATTATGGGACACAGCATCACAGATGTAGACTCGCTTGGAGCAGGCATAGGAATATACTGTGCAGCCAAGAATCTCGACAAAAAGGCACAGATAGTCATAAATGATCCGACAAGCTCAGTAAGACCTCTTATGGAGACATTTTCAGAGGCAAAGGGCTATCCGGCAGATATGTTTATAAACAGCGAAGAAGCTCTTGAGATGGTGAGCAAGGATACTCTTGTCATGGTGGTGGACACCAACAGGCCAAGCTACACAGAGTGCCCTGAGCTCCTCAGAAAGACAGGAAAGATAGTCGTATTTGACCACCACAGACAAAGTAGCGAGATAATAGAGAATCCTATACTCTCATATATCGAGCCGTATGCATCAAGTGCGTGTGAGATGGTCGCAGAGGTATTGCAGTACTTCAACGACGGAGTCAAGATCAATGCGACAGAGGCCGACTGCATCTACGCAGGAATCCTCATCGACACCAACAACTTTATGACGAAGACAGGCGTGCGTACATTTGAGGCGGCAGCCTTTTTGAAGCGCTCAGGCGCAGAGGTAACACGCGTCAGAAAGATGCTTAGAAATGACATGGCGTGCTACAAGGCAAGAGCCGAGGCAGTACGCCATGCAGAGGTATACAGGGGCTCGTTTGCCATATCGGTATGCCCTAGCGAGAATGTGGAGAGCCCGACAATCGTCGGTGCACAGGCGGCAAATGAGCTGCTCAACATAATAGGAATCAAGGCATCATTTGTGCTCACGGAGTACAATGACAAGATTTATATCAGCTCTCGTTCAATCGACGAGATAAATGTCCAGATAATCATGGAGAAGCTGGGCGGTGGCGGACACTTAAATGTGGCAGGAGCGCAGCTGACAGGCGTCACTATCGTGCAGGCGAAGCGCATGATACAGGATACACTGGATGAAATGCTAAAAGAAGGAGACATAGAAGAATGAAAGTAATCTTATTACAGGACGTAAAACCATTAGGCAAAAAAGGCGAGATAGTAAACGTAAGTGACGGTTACGCCAGAAACAATATCATACCTAAAAAGCTCGGAGTAGAGGCTACTCCAAAGAACTTAAATGACTTAAAGCTTCAGAACCAGCACGCTGACAAGGTGGCACAGGAAAACTACGAGAGTGCACTTGCACTCGCAAAGGTAGTAGAGAACACAAAGGTAGTAGTAAAGCTGCGCTCAGGAGAGGGGGCGGCAGAACCTTCGGCTCCATCTCCACCAAGGAGATCTCGGCTGCGGCAAAGGAGCAGCATGGCTTAGAGCTCGATAAGAAAAAGATGCAGCTTAACGAGTCAATCAAGGCACTCGGAAACTATGAGGTGCCTGTCAAGCTTCATCCAAAGGTAACAGCAAACCTCACAGTATCAGTAGTTGAAGGATAGGAGGAATCCCCTTGGAAGAAGCATTAATCAAACGAATAATGCCAAACAGCCTTGAGGCAGAGCAGTCCGTGGTCGGCTCCATGATTATGAGCAAGGATGCCATAGTGACCGCCAGCGAGATGCTCCTTAAGGAGGATTTTTTTATCAATCAGCAGTACGGCATCATATTTGAGACCATGGTTGAGCTCTTTACAGAGGGTCAGCCTGTAGATCTCGTTACACTCCAGAACCGTTTAAAGGAAAAGGATGTGCCGCAGGAAATACAAAGCCTTGACTTTGTGAGAACTCGTCACCAGTGTGCCGACCTCTGCCAACATCAAGTACTATGCCAATATCGTAAAGGAAAATGCCATAAAGCGAAAGCTCATCCATGTGACAGAGGACATAGAGAACGAGTGCTACGCCGGCAAGGAATCGCTCGAGAGCGTGCTCGACAAGACAGAGCACGATGTATTTGAGCTGCTTTCCACAAGGCAGACAGGTGACTACGTGCCAATTCGTACTGTGGTCATGAATGCCCTCGAGAAAATCGAGAAAGCAGCACAGCAGGAGGGCACCGTAACAGGAATCCCGACAGGCTTCATAGACTTAGACTACAGGACAGCGGGACTTCAGCCGTCAGATCTCGTGCTCGTGGCAGCCCGTCCGTCAATGGGAAAGACAGCCTTCGTCCTCAACATAGCACAGCATGTGGCATTTCACGCACATCTGTGTACAGCCATATTCTCACTCGAGATGTCGAAGGAACAGCTCGTAAACCGTCTGTTCTCGCTCGAATCAAAGGTAGATGCGCAGGCACTGCGTACAGGAAATCTGTCTGATGCCGACTGGGGAAAAGCTGGTCGAGGGCGCCGGAATCATCGGAGACTCCGAGCTTATCATAGACGACACTCCGGGTATCAGCATCTCAGAGCTTCGAAGCAAGTGCCGTAAATACAAGCTCGAACACGACTTAAAGCTCGTCATTATCGATTACCTGCAGCTCATGACAGGCTCAGGACGAGGCTCAGAATCGCGTCAGCAGGAAATCTCAGACATATCACGTTCGCTTAAGGCACTCGCCAGAGAACTTTCAGTCCCTGTGGTGGCACTCTCCCAGCTATCACGAGCCGTAGAGCAGCGACCGGACCACAGACCGATGCTTTTCCGATCTTCGAGAGTCAGGAGCCATCGAGCAGGATGCCGACGTCGTCATGTTCATCTATCGTGACGACTACTACAACAAGGACACTGAGCTCAAGGGCATCTCAGAAATCATCATCGCTAAACAGCGTAATGGTCCAATCGGCACTGTAAACCTTGCATGGCTGCCTGAGTACACGAAGTTTGCAAATCTGGAGCATTAAAATTAAATTGCAAAAGAGCATAAAAGAGACAAGCCATCCCGGCTCACGTCATAGGATAAAGTTAAGTATCCTGATGTGGGCCGGGATTTTTTTGTCCAAAAACATCCCTATGCCTAAAAAGACAAGAAAAGACAAGAAAAATATAAACAATAAGCATATATAATACAAGAAATTTGTTGACTCGTATCCTATAGTATGCTAATTTTAGAGAGGTTTAGAGCATAGAATAGTATAGGGGACAAGAACTTGGAAGAGAAGATAAAAGGAATATACAAGCGAAATGAAGGACGGTGGGAGGCCAGATTCCGTGTGGGTGTAAACGCAGACGGACGGGCAAGATACCGTTCTGTTTATGCCCAGACCAGAGAAGAGGTAATAGCCAAAAGACAGGCAGCTGAGGCTGAGATACTCGCGGCAAAGACAAGAAAAAGACCAACAGAATTCAACCTGCTCATCATCGGAGCCGGTACACACGGCAGGGATGTATATGAGATAGCCAGATCTCTTCACGTATTCAGAAAAATAAGCTTTCTGGACGACAGCGTGCAGGGAGAGAACATCATAGGCAGGTGCAGCGATTTGTTAAAATACCGCAGCCAGTACCCCTGCGCATTTGTCGCAATCGGTGACAACAAGCTCAGACGAAGGTACGCAGAGCTGCTCAGGGAATACAACTTCCTCATACCGAGTATAGTATCACCGGCAGCCAATGTGTCAGCTATGGCACAGATAGGTGATGGAGTAGCAATACTCCCTCTAGCCAGAGTAGGTGATGCAGAGCTAGGTGACTTCACTATAGTGGCATCCAACGGAGTGGTTAATTCGAGCGCAGTGCTCGGGAAGTACTGTCATGTGGACTGCGGGGCGATAGTGAAGAAGGAAGCCAGGGTGAAGGATGGCACCTGGGTGAAGAGTGGGGAGATATTAGGATAGCTTGAAAGGAAAACATAGATGACAGCATTAGACCATATTGCAATCATAATATCAAAAGAAGAAAACATAAGATTCTATGTAAGACTTGGCTTTGAAGAGATAAGACGGATAATAAGAGCTTATGACACTGTGATTTTTATGAAGAATGGTAATGTAGTTCTTGAAATATTCGTGGATCCAAACCATCCGGACAGACTGACGAAGCCTGAGTCTTTAGGTATAAGACATATAGCGCTTACAGTAGACAACCTTGATGATGTGGTAAAAAAATTTGACTGTGAACCGGTAAAGAAAGATTGGTTTGGACGAAGATTTACATTTGTAAAAGATATGGACAATCAGCCAATAGAAATAAATGAAATTTGTTTGAAAAGCGAAGAGGATATCGTAAATGGTTTGGAAAGTAATTAAAACAATAATAATAGTGCTGTGCATAGTTTTTGTACTGATGTATGTCACAGCAAAAGCAAAAAAAGGCAAAAGTATATATAAGGATGAACCCAAACAGCAGAATCCACTGGAGGGTAAAAAAGTTATTTTTGTGGAAAACAAAGATGAAGCTGAAAATGCAGATGGAGTCAGGGGACATCTTGAAGCAGTGGATGAATCAGATTACAGACCTACATTTTATAGCAGATACATAAAAAGAATACTTGATATTATTTTGTCGTTTACTGGATTGATATTATTGAGTCCGGTGTTTGCAATTGTAGCACTTGCGATAAAGGTAGAAGACCCCGGTCCTGTAATGTTTGTGCAGAAGCGATGTGGGCAGAATAAGAGATATTTCAAGCTTCATAAATTCAGAAGTATGAAGATGGATACACCACATGATGTGCCAACCCACCAGCTGGCTAATCCTGACCAGTACATTACAAAGGTTGGAAAATTTATAAGAGCACATAGCCTGGATGAACTACCACAGATATGGGATGTATTTATAGGCAATATGAGTGTGATAGGACCACGTCCGGGTTTATGGAATCAGGATCTGCTCACAGCAGAGAGGGACAAATATGGAGCTAATGATGTGAGACCGGGAGTGACAGGCTGGGCACAGATAAATGGAAGAGACGAGCTTGAAATACCTGTAAAGGCACAGTTTGATGGTGAGTATGTGAAAAATCAGAGCTTTGTCTTTGATATGAAGTGTTTCTTTGGAACTGTAAGTAAGGTGGCAAAGGATGATACTGTAGTAGAAGGTGGAACAGGAGAACTGAAGAGAAATGCCTAGAAATTATACAAATGGAAAAAGTGATAAAGCTTTGATAGGGCATATAGGATTTGACGGACCTGTAAAAGCAGATACGTCGCAGACAAAACACATACTTATAACAGGGGCAGGCTCATATATAGGAAAATCATTTATCCGGTATGCTAAGGAACATTACAATAAAAACTTTATCATAGATGAAATGGATATGATGGATGATATATGGAAGAATGTCAGCTTTTCGGAGTATGACATCATATATCACGTTGCCGGAATAGCACATGCCGATGTGGGAAATGTATCAGATGAGGTAAAAGAAAAATATTACTGCGTGAATACGGATCTGGCAGTTGAGGTGGAAAAAAAGGCGAAAGCTGATGGAGTAAAACAGTTTGTATTTATGTCATCAATGATTGTGTATGGTGATTCAGCTCCTTATGGCAAAGAAAAGATAGTTACAGGGACAACTGTTCCGAAGCCGGCAAACTTCTATGGAGATTCAAAGCTTCAGGCAGATGTGGCTGTAAGGGATCTGGCTGATGACAGCTTTAAGGTTGCAGTGCTTCGCCCGCCGATGATATATGGGAAAGGTAGCAAAGGAAATTATCCACTGCTTGCAAAGATTGCAAAAAAGGTACTGGTATTTCCAAAAGTAAAGAATCAAAGATCAATGCTGTATATAGGAAATCTGTGCGAATTCCTATGCCAGCTGTTTCTTGTTGAAGTAGATGAATTCAGCAATGAGGGAAATGTGTTCATTCCACAGAATGCTGAATGGACCAATACATCAGAGATGGTAAAAATGATTGCTGAGAGTAATGGCAAGAAGATTGCGCTAAGCAGGGTACTTGCGCTCGCAGTGGTAATTGGTGGCAAGATGCCGGGAAAGATTGGAAAACTAGTTAATAAGGCATTTGGGAATAGTTGTTATGAGCTTGAATTAAGTAATTATAATGCAATATTATATTCAGCGATAGGATTTTATGAGACGATAAAAGATACAGAGGATTAAAAAGAAATGGCAGATGTTACTATAATTATCTTGACAAAAAATGAAGAAGTAAACCTTCACGATTGCTTAAAATCAGTACAATCATTTGCGAAGAGAATTGTTGTTGTAGATAGCGGGAGTTCTGATAAGACGGTAAGTATTGCAAAAGAATTTGGAGCAGATGTTTATACTCATAAATTTGAAAATTATGCAAGACAATTTAATTGGGCAATAGATAATGTTAACATTGATACAAAGTGGACTTTTAGATTAGATGCTGACGAAAGGCTTACAGGTGATCTATGTAATGAATTAGAAAAATTAATAAAAGATCATGAGAATGATGATATTAATGGAATTACGATGGAAGCATGGCTTTTATTTTATGGGACATAAAATAAAAGCACGGATGCCATAATAAGCGAAAATTAATGCTTTTTAAGACAGGTATTGGAAGAATTGAAGATAGGAAAATGGATGAACATACTATTTTATTATCTGGAAAAGCTATAAGTGCTAAAGAAAGATTTATACATTATGATTTTAAAGATATGACTCATTGGATAAATAAGATGAATTGGTATGCGACTCGAGAAATGCAGGATTATTTTGAATATAAGGGTGGAAAAAATAGCAATGTTGACGGAGATTCAGTGATTACAGAAACAAGAAAGAAAAAATTTGGTGTATATTATAAGTTCCCAATTTTTGTGAGAAGTCACTTGTTGTTTATTTATTATTATATTTTTAGGCTTGGTTTTTTAGATGGAAAAGAAGGATTTGTTTATCATTATATGTATCACAGGTGGTATAGATGTTTAGTTGATGCAAAAATATTGGAACAAATTAAATATAATAGACCTTTTGTAGAAACAGGAGATTTAAAATAATTTATTATGAAAATTTTAATGATAAATACTGTTCCAATGGAACGTAATGGTATCACAAATGTAATTTGTAATATTGTTCAAGCAATTAATAATCCAAATGTAAGTGTTGATTGTGTATCTGTAAATAAACCTGACAAATATTATTATGATATTTTTTCGTCTGCAAAAGGTCAGATTTATGTGATTGAGAATAGATTAAAATGTCCTATATTGTATTTCCGAAAATTAGTGAGGTTGATTAAAAAAAATGAATATGACTGTATACATGCGCATGGTAACAGTCATACATTAGCTATTGAAATGTTAGCAGCAAGGCTTGCTGGGTGTAGTGTTAGAATTGCTCATTCTCATACTACTACTTGTAAATATAAAGTGATTGATAAAATTATGAAACCAATATTTGATAGTTCATGTACACACAACATAGCATGTGGAAAAGAGGCAGGAAAATGGTTGTTTGGCAGAGCTGAATTTGAAATATTTAAAAATGGTATATTTACAGAAAACTATAGATTTGATGAAAACTATAGGAAATTAATAAGAAAAAAATATTGTATTAATGAAAATTCAATAGTAATAGGACATGTTGGCAATTTCGATGACATTAAAAATCAAGATTGGATAATCGAAATAGGAAAAGAATTGTCAAGGCAAAAAATTGATTTTACTATATTTTTAATTGGTACGGGCGAGAGATTGGAAACAATAAAAAAAATGGTAAATGAATATAATTTGGAAAAAAATGTTATTTTTACAGGTGCTATAGATAATGTTAATCAATATTTATCGGCTTTTGATTGTGTTGTGATGCCATCATTTTTTGAGGGATTACCACTAACTTTAATTGAGGAACAGGCAGCTGGATTAAAGTGTTTTGTTTCTGATAGTATTACGAAAGAAGTTGATATTACAGGAAATGTAGATTTTCTCTCTTTGAATGATAATGTCGAAAACTGGGCTAGTACTATAATAAAAGAACAGAAAAAAAATAATAGAGATAAGGATTCAGACATTGCAATTAAAAAAATAGTTAAAAAAGGATATGATATAGCCAGTGAGAGTGAGAAACTTCTGGATTTTTATATTAAAATTTGTAATAGATAGTAATATTATGAAATGGAGATATTATGAAGACAATAATGATTGTAACTAGAAATATGTTGGCAGGTGGAGCTGAAAGAGTAATTGCACAACTAGCTAATTATTTTGTGTCGAAAAATTATAATTGCTATTTAGTAACATTATATAAAGATGAGGTGTTTTACAGTATAAATACCAATGTGAAAATTTGTCAAATTAGTTCTGGTAGTAAAAGTAGATTGTTTGATAAATTGAATAGATACATGCAGTTGAGAAAAATTGTAAAGCAGAAAAAACCTGATGTTATTCTATCAATGCCAGAAGAAATTGGTATATATGTATTATTGTTTTTGACTTTTATCAAAATACCTATTTATGTTTCAGAAAGAAATAATCCATGGGTTATGCCATATAAAAAGATAACAAGAATTTTGAGAAAAATTGTATATCCATTTGCTGAGGGAATAGTTTTTCAAACTCAAAAGGCACAATCATTTTTTCCTAATAAAATAAAAGATAAGAGTATAGTTATAACAAATCCTATAGATATTAATAGAATTCCTTTTCAGTGTAAAAAAGAAAAAAGGAAAAAAAGAATAGTAGCAGCAGGTAGACTAGAATTACAAAAAAATTTTATGTTATTAATTGATGCATTTAATGATTTTCAGAAGGAAAATGAAGAATACAGTTTAGTAATATATGGTGAGGGAACATTAAGAAAACAGTTACAAACTAAAATTGATGAGCTTGGATTACAGAAAAAAATATTTTTACCTGGTAAAGAAGAAAAACTTCTTGAAATAATTAATGATTCAGCAATGTTTGTTTTGTCATCTGATTATGAGGGGTTACCAAATGTGTTAATAGAGGCAATGTGCATGGGAATGCCTGTAATAGCTACTGATTGTCCATCGGGGGGACCGAGAGAACTGATTAATAATAATATAAATGGAATTTTAGTTCCTGTTAATAATAAGAAGAAGCTTGTAGAGGCGATGATAAGATTAACAGATAATGATCTTGCAAAAAAAATGGGAAATAACGCATATAATATCCGAAAAATATATGAGAAACAGGATGTTTTTGAAAAATGGGAGAATTTTTTGTTTAAGAAAAAGGATACATTAAATGAATAAGATTAATATTAATTTGAAATTTACGATAGCACATTTGTTTGTTATATTAAGTTTTTTTAGCGTATGGGCAGTAGTTTCAGGTGATTCTACATTGTTGTTATCTAATGATACAGTGCTTTTTATAAAATCGCTTATAGTATATATAACATTAATATTCATAGTTGTAATATTTATTTTATCAAATGGTGCTTTTTTGAAATTTAGCATAAATAATGTTATTTTGGCAATTAGTCCTTTCGTCTATTATGGAATAACTCATATTTTCAACTTTAGTGGAAAAGAAAGTATATTAATAATCAATGCTATTACAATTGCTTTGTTTTGTGTTATAAAAGATGAAATTAAAAGTTTAGTTTATATTGAAGTAAAAAAACTGTTGGTTATTTCAGCATGGATTTCAATATTATTTTATGTTATTGATTTATTTAATATTCCTTGTTGGGGAAGCTCAGTTAATTATTACATAGATAATTTAGGAACATATAGAGATTATTATGTGACAAGTTTTGTACATATTGGCTCATTTATTAGAGCATGTGGCTTTTTTAACGAACCGGGATTTTATGGTACGATCATAGCATTATTTTTGGTTATAGATGGTATCAATTTAAAAAAGTTAGACAATGTTATTATTTTGATAGCAGGAGTTTTGACTTTTTCGGCAGCTTTTTATATTTTGCTCATTGGTTATGCTATTTTAAAGCTGGTTATAAGTAAACCAGTTTTGGGAGTATTTGCATTATTTATATTTATATTTGTTATTTATTTTTTGAATAATTTGTATTATAGCTATTCAGATAATTCAATATTCTGGCGAATAATAGGTATTATAACAGGAAAACAGAATAACAGATCATATGATACGATAAATGATATGGTTTATAGAACATTGCATTCAGAGTATTGGTTATTTGGTCATGGATATGGTTATGTTGAGTCTATTATTTCTGATTTGTCAATTAAAAAATATATTGTAGACTTTGGGATAGGTGGCTGTGCTTTGATGTTTAGTCCTATTTTTTATCCTATAATTAAAGAAAGTAAAAAACTTCTAGATGCTAGGATTTCATTTATTATTTTTGTATTAAGTATATATCAGAGACCAAATATTTTTGTTTTATTGTATTTTGTTATTATTACTGGAATTTATAATAAAAATAAGGTTTGTATAGATAATAAAGGTATATATAAAAAAGAAAGGAATTAGAAGATATTCTAATATGAATTATTAATGAAGATAGTATATATTATCCACTCATTGGGAGTAGGTGGTGCAGAAACAATTGTTTCAGAGTATTTATTAAAATTAAAAGAATTTGGATGTGATGTTTTTTTAATTCAGTTTTATTCTTCAAATTCTTTTTTAGAAAAGAACTTGCGAAAAAAAGATGTAACAATTTATACTTTGATTCCAAGTAGGACAGAAAAAATATTCAGTAAAATTAAATGTTTTATAGATTTGAATTACACACTGAAATATAAATTAAAGAAATATATAAAAAATGTAAATCCGGATATTGTTCATTTTCATACTGCGTTCAAAGATATAGATTTTTGTACCTTAAATGAATATAAAACTTTTTTTACATTTCATACGGATGTAAATAGAATGTTTTTCTATGAAAAAAAGTTTTACAAACACTTGGACAAAGCTGTAAATAAAGGAATATCTATAGTAGCAATAACAGAAAAAGTTAAAAGTGACGCAAGAGGGTACTTTCCAAATGCAGATATAGTTAAAATCTATAATGGTCTGGATATTAGAGAGATACAGAATAATACTATGGACAAAGTAAAATATATGAGGAAAATTAATATTCCATCAGATGCGTTTGTAGTTGGACATGTAGGAAGATTTCATAAGGTTAAAAATCATGAAAAAGTTATTTCAGTTTTTGAAGAAATACATAAACGACTAGATAATTCATATTTGATACTTGTTGGTGGCGGTGATCAAAACAGACAATACGAGATTGAAAGATTAGTTAAAACAAAGGGATTATCTGATTGCGTAATTTTTCTTGGAGAACAAAAAGAGGCTACTAAAATAATGAGTATTTTTGACGTCTTTATTTTCCCAAGTTATATGGAAGGATTTCCATTAGTATTAATTGAAGCTCAAGCTCATAATATAAGGTCAATTGTATCAGCTGCAGTACCAGATGATGTATTGATTAATGATAATTGTATTTCATTGGATATAAAAGAGGAAGATAAGATGTGGGCAGAATATGCCCTGAGTGATTATTGTATTAAAAGAAATAGAAACATAAATGAGGTAGACATTGATAATATAATTATGCAACATATAAATTATTATAGGAGAAAATTATAGTCATGCAAATAGGAATTATAACTTTTCACGATACAGTTAATTATGGCGCAACATTACAGGCTGTCGCTACATACAAAGCGATTTCTAAATTAGAAAATCAAAACGTTGAAATCATAGATTATAGGTGTAAGAGTATTGATATTAGGGAACTTCCGAAAAAAAAGTATGATTTTAGATCTGGAACAATAAAAGGATTTATATACTATTTGTTGACTAAAAAGAAAAATATAAGAAAGTATAATGAAATACATCGTTTTTTGATAGAAAACACAAAAGTAAGTAGCTGTTATGATGAAAATAATATAAAACAGACAAATGATAAATATGATTGTTTTTTGATAGGTAGTGATATGTTATGGCAGCTTGATTATACAGATAGTGATTTGACCTTTTTTTTGAATTTTACAGACAAAAAAAAGGTATCATTTGCTACGTCTATTGGTAAATTTTGGAGTAATAATCAATTTGAACTAGTAAAAACTTATTTAAATGATTTTGCTGTTATCTCAGTAAGGGAAAAAAATTTTGCTGATTTTTTATGTAATAAGTTAGATAGAAAAGTAAACTATGTTTGTGATCCAACTATGTTATTGGACACTAATGAATGGGTAAAATATGTTGGTAAAAGAAAAATACATGAGAAATATTCATTAGTGTATATGGATGATTTAGCTAAAAATTGTAAGAGCAATGCTTTAAATTATTCTAAAAAAAATCAGTGCTTATTATATGAGATAGGAATTAAAAATCCTTTAAAAAAATATCATGGGTATAAAATTTTAGAAGTATATGGTGTAGAGGAATTTTTAAATGCAATTTATTATTCAGAGATACTTTATACTGCATCATACCATGGAATGCTATTTGCTATATATTTTCATAAACCTTTTGTTTATTATAATAAAGATTCGAACAGACTGGAAAATTTAGCAAATCAATTAGGATTACAGGAAAGAAATGGAAATAAATATGATCCAATGTTAATGAAAGCAATAGATTGGGATTTAGTAGATGAAAAGAGTTAAATTTTCGAAAAAGTCATTAGAATGTCTTGATAGTAGTTTTTTATAATTACAGTCAAATTGGAGGAAAAATGAATAGTAAAAATAAAATGTTATCAGGAATAGGGTGGACATATGCCGAAAGATTATTAGCTCAGGTAGTATCATTTTTGGTCTCAATTGTTTTAGCAAGATTAGTTAGTCCACAGGCCTTTGGCTTAATTGCAATAGTTCAGGTCTTTATTACAATTTGTGATGCATTAACAATTGGCGGATTTGGAAATGCACTAATTCAAACAAGAAAAGTTTCAAACGAAGATTTTTGCTCTATTTGCTGGTTTAGTGTTGGTATTTCGGTATTACTATATTTTTTGTTGTTTTTCTCCGCGCCATACGTTCAAAGTTTTTATGATATGGCTGGTTTGTGTTGGGTTATGAGAGTAATGGGATTAAGAATTGTTATCTCAGCATACAATTCGATACAGCAAGCATTTATTCAAAGAAAAATGGAATTTAAAAAATTCTTTTTTTCAACTCTTGGTGGTACTTTGTTTTCTGCTATAGTTGGTTTGACTATGGCATATAAGGGTTTTGGCGTTTGGGCATTAGTTGCACAATACATGACAAATTCTATTGTAGATACAATGGTTCTTTATTTCACAATTGAGTGGAAACCACAGTTGATTTTTTCATTAAAAAGTATAAAAAAACTTTGGAAATTTGGATTTGGAATCTTGCTATCAACACTTACATATACACTTAAGGATAGTATACGAAGTATAATTATTGGAAAAAAATATTCAGCAGATAGTTTGGCATACTATAATCAAGGTAAAAAATACCCTAATTTAGTTATGTCAGATATTGTTGATTCATTAGGAAAGGTATTGTTTCCTTTTTTGTCAGAAAAACAGGAAAACAGAAGTGAAATTAAAAATTATATGAGAAAGTCGGTGAAGGCAACATCATTTTTGCTTTGTCCAATTTTAGCTGGAATTGTTGCTGTTGCAGACACATTTATATATGCTTTTTTGACTGCTAAGTGGGCAGATAGCATAATATATATGAGAATATTGACTTTAGTTTATATTGCAAGACCATTATGTACTGTTTTTCAGAAATCTATTTTGGCAATAGGTAAAAGTAGCATAAATTTGTGCCATGAAATTATTACTTCATTATTGACAATTGTGCTAATTTTAATAGCTATATTCTATTTTAATAGTATTCCTCTCATTGCATGGTCTTATGTTATAGTTACAATAATAGGTACTGTTTTTTTTGCTTTTTTTGTAAAAAAGTATTTTAATTATAGCTTTAAAGAAATGCTGATAGATTATGCACCATCATTTTTGTTGTCAGGTTTTATGGCGATATGTGTATTTTTTATGGGGAGAATACAAATCAATATTTGGATAAAGCTAATTATACAAATAATTGCTGGTGTAACAATTTATTTAGGTTTAGCTGTATTATTCAGATTTGATGTTATGAATATATTAATTAAAAAATTATCAAGGAGAAATGAAAAATGAAAAAGTTAATTATCACAATTGATACAGAGGGGGATAATTTGTGGGAATGGAAACCAAATAAAGAAATCACTACTAACAATGCTCTATATTTACAGAGGTTTCAGGATTTGTGTAATATTTATAATTTTAAACCAGTTTGGCTTACAAATTACGAAATGATAATGGATGATAATTATGTAGATTTTATTTCAAATGTCATAGAACATAATCAAGGGGAAATAGGAATGCATCTGCATGCTTGGAATTCACTACCAGAATATAAAATTAAAAATGTTAATGGTGAAGCTCCGTATTTAATTGAATATCCGAAAGAGATTATGGAACAAAAAATAGATTATTTAACCTCGTTAATTAAGGAAAAGGTTGGAGTTTGTCCAATTTCACATAGGGCTGGAAGATGGGCTACTAATGACAACTATTTTGATCTTTTGATAAAATATGGTTATAAAGTAGACTGCTCAGTAACACCTGGAATTAGTTGGGAAAATAATCCAGGAGGAACATATGATTCAAGGAACGGATTATACAGATTATCCTCATGAATGTTATTGGGTAGAGAATAAAAATAAAACACAAGAATTGTTAGAGGTACCGGTATCAGTAATTAATTCTCATAAATGTTATATGCCTCAGAAAATGAGTTTGAAAAAAATACTAGGAAGTATGTATAGATGTTTAAAAGGAGAAAATTTGTGGTTGAGACCAGATGGATATAATAATAAGCAAATGCAATATATGATAGATAAATATGTGAAGTCGAATCAAGATTATATTATGTTTATGATACATTCATCTGAACTTATGCCTGGCGGAAGTCCAACATTTAAAACTAAAGAGAGTATTGAGGAATTGTATCATTCTTTAGAAGAAATATTTCAGAAATTGGCACAAAATTTTTATGGTGTTACATTAGAAGAGTATTATAATGAAATGAAAGAGAAAAAATAATTAGGACTTAAAAGTTTCTGATTATCATGGGTTATATTTGTATGATAATATGTAATGAGAATCAATGTTCAGCTTGTATGTGCATTAATGTATGTCCCCAAAAAGCTATTACCTTAAGAAAAGAAAATTTGCATGATAATTATATTGCTCATATAGATGATGAAAAGTGTATAAAATGTAAAATATGTGTAAATAATTGCCCACAAAATGTCTGTATTGAAAGCAAAAACATACTAAATTGTTATGCAGGATGGTCATTAGATAAAGAGACAAGACGAAAAGGTGCTTCTGGTGGTATTGCTTCTGAGTTATATAAGTGGGCAATCAGTAATGGTTATTGGATTGATGGAGTAAAACTGAATAATAAATTTCAAGCAGAGCATGTACTTTCAAATGAATTAAATATTATTAGTGATTTTTCAAATTCGAAATATCAGTTTAGTAATATGGGAAGTATATATTGCACTATTGAGGAAAAGCTAATTCAAGGAGAAAAAATATTATTTATTGGTTTACCGTGTCAAGTAGCGGGACTAAAGAATTATTTAAAATATAAAAAGTTATTAAATGATAATATAGTTTTTGTGGATTTGGTTTGTCATGGGACTGCACCAGAAATATATATTCAGCAACACATAAATTATATAGAGAAAAAATATAATAAAAGTGCAAATAAGTTATTTTACAGAAATCCGGAATTTAATACATATACATATACATTTACGTTATCTGAAAATGAAGATGTGTTTTATAAAAAGAAAGTAAAAAGAAACGATGAATATCAGATAGGATATCATAAAGGGATAATATATAGGGAAAACTGTTATAATTGTAGATATGCTTGTACTTCTAGAGAAGGAGATATTACGTTGGCTGATTTCTCTTATGTTGGTTCAAAAGAAGTTTGTAATTATGATAATAAAAATGTTTCATGTATTTTGATAAATAGTAAGTTGGGGGAAAACGTTATTAAACATCTTATAGATAACAATTCAATTTTTGGTGAATTGAGACCTATAGAGGAAGAACTTGATTATGAAAAAATGTTACATAAGCCGACTGAGAGACCAAAAGAAAGAAAGAAATTTTTAGCTGAATATAAGAAAACTAATAATTATGATTTATCAATTAAAAGAGTGATGAAATATAGAATTTATATTGAAGAAATATGTGATGTTTTAAATTTGTATCCTAAAATTAATTTTGTAAAACGTAATTTTTTGAAATTGGGTAAATGTTTAAAAAAAAGTAGAAAATGAAACAGGAGATTCGATAATATGAAAAAACATGGAGTAGGGATAACGGACATCATAAGCTTTATTATTGGTGCGCTTGGTATAATTGCAACAATCATATCTGCATTTGTAACCTTGCAAAATGGATTTTTAATATTGTATGTAGAATTATTAGTATTACAAACATTCTTAATTGGAATGTGGTCATACTGTTTATATGTTCGAAAGAAGGTGAATGATAAGGTAATTGAATATGAAAAGAAAATAGAGAATCTAAATATTGAAAAGCAAGAGTTGAAAATATTGCTTGATGATCAAGGAGGTAGACAACAAAAGAGAATTAATGAGATTTATCAGAATATTAATTCAATGATAGCAAATCAGAAAAATGTAAGCAAGCTTAATAATGATTTCTGTACGCGTGTTCCTTACATTACTGATAGTTCATATCATATATTAGATTCTTTATTAACATTACAGATAAGCGATAATGAGCTTGTTAATAAAGAAATTTATCATGCTATTGATGAGTTTGCCAATGGATTATTTGATACATATAAGAGATATACAGCAAATCTGTTGAATTATTAAGTTATGATAGAAGAATCCTATTTAAGAACTAAAGGTGTAAACATTAATGTTGCAGCATCAATTAAGCTGTTTAATAAGCCATATTATATTAAAGATAGTCGAAATAGTGTATTTTTATATACTTCATTTAGAGATAAGCATACATATGATAAACATGAGAGAGAAATAGGAGATCGTATATATAGTATAGATGGCAATGTTGATTTTGTACATTGTTTAATTAAAGATCAGTTTATTATGAATAATGCATCTAAAGATAGTGAAAGTTATATGAATGAACATATTGATTTTGATACTTATTATAATTGTGCTATTGTTGTTGCAATTAAATCTAAATTGGCAGATGGCTCATATAAATTTCTTGGATATTTATGCTGTGATTGTTTAAACAAGAATGCTGGGATTGAGATTTTTGATATGCAATCAGCTCAAATATTATTTGCCTTGGCACAACAGTATGCTACTTTTCTTGAGACATTAGCGGTTAATTGGGAAAGTAGAGTGGAAGAAATAAATGATATTTCTCAGGAATTTCTACAGATGATTTATTCAAAACTTGTAAATGGATAATAACAATAGAGATGATGAGGCAGTAATGGAGGTTTTAAGATGAAATGTAAAGGATATAGAAAAAATAAAAAATCAATACCGCTTAGTCCTATTTTGTCGAGAAATTATTCTTATAGAAAAATAGCAAAATTAAAAGAATTTGAACATAATGCATTGTCAAATGCAACTAAGAGTCATTGTGAAACATCAACTATAGTGAATTATAATAAAATAATAGATAAATAATAAAGTTATTAATAAAGTGAAAAATAAATCATATTTAAATAAATATTTATGTGCAATCGAAAAGGAGAGTAATATATGATGAATAGAATATTAAAAAAATTACAAAAATATTATTATATGTATATTAAACGTGACCCTGTTACTTATGCAAGAAAACTAGGAGTGAGAATTGGAGATAATTGTCAAATTCTTGCAGATCCGCAAATTTCTTTTGGAAGTGAACCATATTTAATAACGTTAGGGAACTATGTTCGTATTAATGCAGGCGTACAATTAATAACACATGATGGTGGTTATTGGATATTTAGAAATGCATATGCTGGACTAGGTATAGAATTTAGTAATATAGATTATTTGGATGGAATAAAGATTGGTAATAATGTTCATGTTGGTACAAATGCAATAATAATGCCGGGAGTATGTATTGGTGATAATTGTGTTGTAGCATGTGGAGCTGTTGTGACAAAAGATGTAAAGCCAAATTCTATTGTTGGCGGTGTGCCGGCCCACTATATTGAATCATTGGATGATTATGTTAATAAGGCTAGAAAAAAAGGTGTTCCGACAAAAAATATGACGCCAGAAGAAAAAAAGAAGTATATTTTAGAAAAGATATCGCATTGTGCCTGACACCAATGTGGTCAAAATAGCGTCAACTTAAGAAAAAATAAGGCATAATCATGGCACTCACAATTTGATATTTTAGAAACTATATCAAAATTTTTTATTTGTAAAAAGTCGTAGCATTGGAGCCTGTGAAAATAATAATCGCTGACTTGAAAAAGTAAATTCCAGTGCAGGGGTAAATTCCACCACGCTTTAAAATTCTTTGATTTTTTAGAATTGTGGGAGGCTAAATCCTTATAAAACTGCTATAATTAGATTAACTTTCCATAAAACATCTTATTTTCAGGCATGGCAAACAAGCCTCTGGGTAGTTTTTTTGTGCGAAACTAAATTCCACAGGCCGCATTCAAAAAATGTGAATTGTTAAGTTCCAGCCTGACAGCAGATTTTTATGCTAAGTTAGTGGTTAAAGCGTATCAGCTTAGGCGTCAGATTGACCTCATCGGATGTCAGAAAGGTTATTTACACGACAAATGCTATCGAAAGTCTGAATTCTACCTACCGTAAGCTCAACCGTCAGAAAAGCGTATTTCCAAGTGATACAGCGCTCCTGAAAGCCCTGTATCTGGCAACTTTCGAAGCCACTAAAAAATGGACTATGAGCATTCGGAACTGGGGACTGGTCTACGGTGAACTCAGCATTATGTATGAGGAAAGACTCCCGGAATAACAGAATCTATATGCATGATGAGAAGGATGTTTTTGACGTATGCTCTTGACATGCCCGAAATCATGTCGTATATATAAAACAAGAGCTGGAAGCTCCAATTTAGCGCTTCCAGCTCAATCATTATCATAGAAGATTATTATTTACAGACTTTTCTTCATAGTCTAGCAGGAAAATAACCCAGAAATTTTTTTCATTAATAATTGTATTTCCTCTTTTTAGTTTTATATGTTTATTTGAAGTTTATACTCAGGAGTATTCTTCTGTGCTTCATAAGCTTTATCTATGTATTTATCGCAATTATATTTAAAATCATTCCATGACACGACAGGTATATACCCATTAACTATATTAGCTTGTAGGATTGAAAAAAGTCGCATAGATTTATAATAATTATAATTTCCGTGTTTATCAGGCAAAACAACAGCCAGTACTGCATTTCTTTGGCTTGTATAATACGCTCTTGTTGTTTTTCTAATAGAGTATGATAACTCCCAGGGAATCCATTGAGATTTTTCCCACTTATTTGGTTCTTTCATATTTGGAGAAATAAGAATGATAGTTAATGAACTGTCGTACATTTTGTCCTTTAGTTTGTCCCAAATATAATTTTCAGAGTACATGGATAAATCTTCATTATCTGATTCACCTTTATAATAATGTTCTGTGCGATTTTGGAATTTATCTTCTAACCAAGATACATAATCTCTTACTTTAGGATGATAATCACTAAATCTTGGCACTGGATAAACATCATCATCCCAATATTTGTAGGAAATAAATTTTTCTGCCCATAGTTATACGCCTCCGTTTAATTTTATTATGATAAAGATAACAAGTAGAATTGCTATCCCACCATACATAGGTAATAATGTTGGTGAACATATTGCTTTGAATTGATTTCGTTTTTTATCTTCAAGATTCATATTTTTGTTATTGGGATCAAGGTTATATAAAAAATCTATATTTCCTTCTAATCTTTTTTGTATAACCCACTCATATTTATCTCTATATTTCTGTTCTTGTAATATAAAAAACGAATCAAGCCACCAAAAACACAAATCAATACAAAAAATAACAATACAAATATACCAGTTATTGATTTTTTCCGGTGTTAATGCGAATACTCCTGCTATTAATGTGAGATTCCAGCTTTTGCAAGAAAAAGAATTTTTGGACATGCGGTTAATACATGATTGAATCAAATCGATTTCTTTATGCAGTTCTTTAGTTGATATATTTTTCACATATTTTTTTTTCATCATACCAATATTCCTTTATGATATTTTGTAGACCCTTTTATCCAATCGCGCAATTTTATAAATTCAGTACGATTTTGGTTACATATATAAAAATCACAAGCTGCATCTACACCGGCAAAAGAAGCATATTCCAAATATGGATACAATCCCAAATATTCTTGTCCATTAAATTCGCATCCATATTCCATAACAGGCAAAATACAACACTTTGATTGTTTTAATCCATCAAAATAACCAATCTCCCAAGGACACCATTTGGATTTTGTTATATTTTCCGTTGTTAAATAGGATAAACATTTAGAGTGTTTCATTCGATTTCTTAATAAGTTAGCTGTATGTACATTGACATCTTCCCTATTTAGTTGATTATCTTCTAACCAGTCAACATATACAGAAAATTGATGAATATTAAATAGCTTTACTAATGCTAAAACATGAACCTTATCTAAATAGCTATGTGATAAAAATATATCATAATTTCTGTTTATGTCTGTATGTCCAGATTCAAAAAAATAGTTTTTATTTTCTGACAATATAGATTTTTGAGAATCTTCAGTAATTTTATAAGATTGTGCGATTGAATTTAAAAAATTTGGGGATATTATCATATCAATAGTCAATAGCCTTTCTTAGGGAGGATTCTTTGATTTGAGATTATATGGTTATATAATACACTATTCTTTTTAAATTCTACCACTATATATAGAAGCTGTAAACATGATTCGACAATATATAGTGGACTGAGAAAATTTAAGGTAATTCAAACATCCTTTTATGCGAGGAAATTAACTATTGTAATTTTTACTGGTAACTATTTTCTTTTATAAGCTACATTATCATTAAATTTTTGATATAATAATGGATGTAACATAATGCTATGGGACTTATACTATGCTGAAAACTTATTGATTTTAGTTGGATAAAGAAGAATACATTGATAACAGTGATATTAACAGTCCTAAAGGAAGTGAAATATAGTAGGAGGGATAAAATGAATGTAATATTTTGTAGACCAGAACTCACTATGGAGGATGTTGGAGATGCAATTTGTTTCTTTAATGAGTGTCATACAATTCTTGATAAGTACATATATAATCTGCGGACCATAGGTTCATATGAACTTATAAGACAGATCATGCTTGAAAATGCAGATAAAGATGATATTTATATTTTTCACATCAGAAAATGGAGTATACGATAAACAGATATTAAAACTGCTTGGAAAATATAATGATGTCCAAAGCAGGATATGGCCAGTGGCAATGGAAGCAAAACCAGAGTGCAGGAGACCGCCTGAACCAGTTTCTGACAGACAGAGTTTTGATGTGGCTTGCCGGAAAGAGAATAGGAATCCGTTGAAAAACAATATAAGGGCAATAGCACAGATATTTGCACGAAAAATCATTGCTCAAACATTGTCGCCTCTTTACAGTGATGATGTTTTGTATTTTATCAGCCACTGTAGGAAAGATGGAGAGCAACTTGCATCTAAACTTGCCGATGGATTAAGGCTTTTGACGAGAGAAAGGAATGTCTACCGCGATGTAGTAAATGTTGAGGTTGGGGATGACGCTCAAAAGGATATTGATGAAAATTTGAAAATAAGTGATGTGTTGATTTTTCTGCAGACCGAGAATGCTCAATATTCGAAATACATTATGAAGGAACTGTGCCACGCGATGCTTAATGATATACCCATATTATGGGTCCAGATTGACGATGCACCTTATGAGAATATGGAAATACGACCATGTGAGAATCCTGTGCTTCGATATTCCAGCGATGAGTTTTTCAATCCGGAGCGGCTTGAAGAGATTGTGGATGAAATAGAAGATAAATGTTTTCAATTAATTATGAATTCTTCAGGACAAGTGTATTCTTATCTGGAGTGCTTCATGGAAATGAATAGAGAGAAGAAGATTAAGCTGCAACGTGATGTGGCAAATACATTGGCGTATCAAATAGAGTATATTGATAATGTAAAAGATCGATATGATTCAGGAATTAGACGGCATTATATACAATGTTTTGGAAGAAATCCTAAAAAGAACGATATTGAACGATTTTGTACAAATGTAAAAAATATGGAACTATACAAAGAGTGTAACAAGTTATTTTTGCTCTCTACTCATGGGAAAAGAGATAGTAAGACTTCTGATAATAGGGTATGTGAGGAAAATTATGAGGATTACATTGCAAATATTCAAAATGTACTAGGAGAACACAGTCCCAAAAAGGGAAAAAGAATTATTATTTCGGGAGCATTTCCAGATTATGACGAAATATATAAGAATTCACTGACAGAAGCAGTCATTATATATACTAGGCAAATTATTCGAAATGGGTATACACTGGTGTTTGGCGCACATCCGACGTTTCAACAGATAATATTTGATATTGGGGAGTTATACTCTTCCGATGTAAAGGATTCGATAGAGATGCATATGTCCCAGGAATATGCAGATACATATGATTTAGAGTTGTTAAATAAAAAATGCAGTGTAGTTTTATCAAATGATATTCAGGAAATGCGGAAAAATATGATATGCAGAGATAAGGCAGAGATGCTGATTTGCCTTGGTGGTAAACTAAAAGATGATCCGTCACAGCAGGGTGTTGATATTGAAGTGGGGATGGCGAGAAAATGCGGTATACCTGTGGCACTTGTAGGTACTGTGGGAGGGCGTTCTAGTGAATATGCATATGAACTGTTAAAACAAGGAAAATGGGAAGCAATAAATTCTTGGGGAAGCGAATTAAATGAAGGATTATTTTATAATGTTAATCACAGACTTATGGTGGAGCGGCTGCTGAGAAAAATAACCATGTAATGATGCCGAATCTAGAACAGGTAGCTATGTTGCATTTTTATCATAATATAATTCATCAGATAGAACAGAGTGTTTAATGTTTGTCAACACGCCATCATCGGTAAAGTGGTCTGATATGATTTCAGAAGAATTAGCAACTGAATCTCCATGGATTTATGGCGAGTTACTTGCATCAAAACTGATAAGAAACAAATCAAGAAAAGTTCACAGGGATTTGCTTCATAAGTCATTTTCTGAACATGCAGATTCTTGTAGAAATGCATTTGAGGTCTTGGACAATTTTTACAGACAGATCGGAATGGATTTAGAGCGGGGAATCATCAATGATTAAAAAATATTTTGCAATTCTTGAATAATCCCTGCAAGGATTTACCGTATATTTGTCAGACACACTAGCAAGTTCGTTGATTGCAGCAGGTGATATCGACTTGACTGAGTCAGATTATTCCACAAGGAGACTCCTTAATTAGATGAATGCTAATTAATTTCTCCATTAAGGAGTTTTGTGCGGTTTGGGTTAAGTGGTTTTATATGAAATATTAGCAGTGGTAGAAAAAGAAATTTAGGCAATATGATAAAAGTTACTAAAGTAATTGACATTGTCTCTGTACAGTAATGAAGTATGACTATAAACAAATAAAAATGTCAGAAAGATAGTGAAAAACAGAGGTGTATGTAGTATAATAGTTTTATTGATAATTAGAAGTTATCCGTTATTATGGTATAGTTACCATATTTTATTCATTTGGGAGACAATTATATGGACGAAACATATAAATACGACGTGGCATTGTCATTTGCCGGAGAAGATCGAAAATATGTAGAAGAAGTTGCATTGTTTTTAAAAAAGAAAAACATTGCTGTTTTTTATGATTACTTTGAAGAAGAAGCTCTTTGGGGAAAAAACCTAATTTCATATTTAGAAGAAATTTATACCAACAAATCAAAATACTGCGTAGTTTTTATATCTCAATATTATGTTCAAAAAGAATGGACCTGCTATGAGAGCGCAGCCGCAATGGTTCGTTTATTAAATAGTAATATGAAGCAGAAAGAATATTTACTTCCTGTCAAATTTGATGAAACAAAAGTATCTGGGGTTTTAAGTACAATTGGGTTTATAGATGGCAAAAAAAAGACCCCGGATGAATTAGGTAATTTAATAATTAAAAAATTACATACCAGCGATTTAAAAAATAGTGAATTAATGTCTATTGAATTATTTAAAAATAACTTAATCACAGTTCTTAGCAAAGATTTTCCTCCTTATTGGGTTATTAACTGCGAAGAAACGGAACAAAATATACGATTTCAATATACATATCATGATTTTCTTTATTATTTGGAGTTTGTTTTTCAAATGGAAGAAAAAGTTCTGTTGCTAAATGGGGGATATACGGATTTATTTTTTGATACTCATACATTTATACCTTCTGCTAAGATTACACTTAATTTTGAGAATGAACTTATTTCCAATGGACAAATAGTAAATTTTGATTTTTTTGATGATATGAATACATATATTTTGCCTATATCGGAAATAAGTGGACAAATCAAAAAGGAACTGCTAAAAAAGGGAGGACTTTAAATGATTCCTTATGAAAAGCAATTAGAACAATTTTCTCAAGGGAATAAGAATTCTCTGACGTTCATAGTAGGAGATAAAGGCTTAGGAAAATCATACTTTATACATAAGTACTATAAAGATAAAAAAAATATATTATATATTAAGGACCAACTATTTAAATCATATTTTTTAGAACCTATTATAACTGCAATATCACAATTTGATTATTCTTTCAAAATAAAACATGATGATTTAAATATGCCCCATACAATTCGTAAGATACTTCTTGACATCTGCAGAAAAAAAAACGTTGTCATATGTTTTGAAAGTTTTAACTCTTATTCGGAAGATTTGGCTGAATTTTGTGTAAGTTTTTTACAGGCATATCTGGATTGTGATAATAACAAAGCTTTTATATTAATTGAACTTGACAGCGATATAAATAGTCCTGAGGATATTTGGTCCCAAAAACTCTACGCATTAACAATAAATACTAATTTTATAAAATTCAGGAAAAAAACAGAGGATGAGTTATTTGAAATTATATCTTTAAAATTTAATAATAAAATATATATTGGAGAAAAAGAGCGTAAATACATTATAAAATCTTCCTTTGGGAATATAATGCATTTATTTATAATAATTAATTATTTAAAGCAGGAAGGATACATTCATTTTGATGGCATTAAGTGGATATGTGACCAGCTTCCAAATGGAATATTAAATCAGTCAATTGAAGAATATATTAAACACCGTTATAATAGGCTGAATAACGATTTAAAAATATTATTACAAAAATCTTCTCTTTTGGGACCTGAATTTTACTCAAATCAACTTCAAAAAACTTTTAATTTAGTCAGAGTCGATGAAGAACTATCACGGATAGAAAAATTATCGTCTCTAATTCAAAAAAATGACAATTACGATAAAAATAAATATTTGTTTGAAACCGAGGAGGTATGCAATAATATTCAGAACCTTATTCCAGACAATGAGAAAATAATTTGGAATAAAATGTTAGCAGAATACTATGAGATGCAATATAGAAAAAATGATCAAAATATGATCAAACGTCTCGAAAATTGCTGTAGATTGGCTCTTTATTATATCAATAGCAATAACACGGAGAAGGCAATCATATTTTATTTTCGTGCAATACGTTATAGCATATATCTATTAGATTATAAAGGTGCATTAGAATTAATTTCATCATTATTAGAAATATCCAACATATGCAATATATATGAAAACGTATATTTTGAGTCACTAAAGCTACAGGCGTATTGTCAGCATCAATTAGGAAAATATGAGCTATCAACAGAATTATATTCAAAATTGCTTAAAAACAAATCATTTACAAAACTAGAAAGAATGGAAATGTCCTATTTTTATGCGGATTCTTTGTACTTTATAGGAAAAGTCAGTAAAGCTCAAGATATATTGCTTACTTTGAAAGAAGAATTAAAATCTGACCATAATAACAAATTATTATTTAGAGTATTAAGTGAACTAGCTACTACATATGGTTTTTTTAGAGAGTACGGATCCGCAAGAGAATATTTTAGCGACTCAGTAAATCAATGCCGTTCCACAGGTTTGGAAGATGATTATTTCATTCAATTGAGAAAATCCAGCATGTTTTGGGAGTTAAAATTGACCGTTCCACTGATGGAACAGGCGGCAGAGTATTTTGAAAGAAAAAACAATATTCAAGAACTTGCAAAGACATATCATAATCTTGGAACTGATTCATTATATTTAGGAAATAGTAAAACAGCTATAAACTATTTAAATCAGGCTGTAAAAGAATTCCAAAAATATGGCAGTGATGAAATACATTATACATATAATTGTATTGGAGTATATTATGCAGCTTACGAGACAAATTTTGAAAAAGCAATAGAATATTTTCAAAAAGCAATTTATTTTAAACCTGTGCTGTTTTCAACAATGGTTCTTTATCTAAATATGTCAAGTTGTCATAAGGCATTGCAGAATAATGAGAGCGCTGAGAAATGTCTTGAAAAAGCAATGCATATACAAACAGAACTTGGAAATGAGGTACCTTCTTACTTACTATATCTTCTGATAAATCAGGGGCTTTACGCCAAACTAGATGGAAGGTTAAAAGAAAGTGAGCAATATTTTAAAGAAAGCCTCAAATATAAGCTGACCAACAATCAATTGTATTTAGTTGGAAAAAATCTTTCGGAAGTATCCCGAAATCTTGACAAAGATACACTAAAATATGTATCACTAGAGGCAGAACCATTGTATGAACGTTTTTATCAAAATAATATTTGCCTGAGCACATTACGTTTTTGGGAATAAATCAAATCGACAGCAAGCATTATTCAGTATATCATTAAATATATCTACAGGATTAATATTGTTTAATTTAGCTGCCATCATAAATGAAGCTGTTTCGCTTAAGGCTGGTAAAGGTGTTACTTCTAACAAATAAGGATTATCATTTTTATCCAGCCGAAAATCTATTCTGCAGTAGTCATTACACCTTAAATAAGAATACATCTTAAGAGCATAATCTTTAGCAGTGATGCAGTTTCAGCAGATATTCTGGGTAGAATTTTTTTGCAGCCATATATTCTTTTTATCTCACTGGAGTAAATAGGCATAATTTCATTATTATGTTGTAACGATTCGACCATTCCAAATACATATGGACGGCCGTCTTTTTCAATTATAGATACAGTGATTTCTTTTCCAGGTATAAACTCTTCTAAAATAAGCTTATCCGAGTATTTTTGAAAGAGCAGTTTAGCATGTTCAATCAAGTCTTCTTTACTATTTATTAGCTTAACGCCCATGCTGCTGCCTTCATAATTGGGTTTTAAAATGGCAGGATAATCGAATAAGAGTGTTTCAGCATCTTCCATGCTGGCTATTTCTATAAAGTTAGGCGTAGGTACATTCAAATAATTTGCAATAAGTTTTGTTAAAATTTTATCTAACGTAACAATTAAAGTATACGCGTCCGAACCAGCATATGGAAGATTATGCAGTTCACATATAGACGCAATCCAGCTTTCCCGATTTCTGCTTTGTATTCCTTCTGCAGCCGTAATAATTAAATCAAATGTATTGTTCTGTTTTAAATATTCAAGTAATTTTTTATGGTTACCAACTAAAGTTACTTTATGTCCGCATTTTTCTAAACTTTCCTTAACAAAAGTTATAGCAGTAGGAGAAATGAAGTCACAAAATGATAAATCATTTGATGTATAACCATAATCTTCTTTACAATCAAAACAAAAACCTATTTTCATTTTTATTCCTCCCATATGTTTTTGATTATTTTATTTCCTTCCCATGTTTCTAAAATAACAGTTTCATCTGGATTAACGTTTTAGAATATCTTTATTTAATGCTATTTTCCCTAAGCCTTGTTCTGCGTTAAGAATATATGTTGGAATAGCCAAACCTGAAGTATTTCCCCGCAATTGTTCATATATACGAATTCCTTCTGCAATAGATATGGAAAAATGTTTAGTTCCAATGACGTCTTTAGGATGAAATATATAGTATGGTCGTACTTTTATTTTTAATAACAATTGATTAAGCAATTGTAAGTTGTAATAATCTGTATTTATATTTTTTAAAAATACCATTTGATTTCCCAATACAATGCCATTTTCAGCCAAATCCAAACATGCTTTTGAACTTTCTTCTGTAATTTCTGATGGATGATTAAACTGTGTATTCATATAAATAGGACCATATTTTTTAAAATAGTAATTAGTTCGCTGGTTATACGCTGAGGTAATGTAACTGGTATCCGGGTTCCGATTCTGATTATTTCTACCGTTTCAATACTGCGTATTTTAATAAGAATATTTTCAATACAAGAATCTGATAACGTAAGCGGATCTCCTCCTGTGATTAAAACATCTCTTATTTCAGGATGACTCTTTATATATTCAAAAGATTCTTCTAAAGAAGCTTCATTGATATAAATATCCTTTTCTCCAATATTGCGCCTTCGTTGACAATGACGGCAAAAAGCAGCGCAACTATTTGTAACGTTAAGGATTACTCTATCTGGATAACGGCGCGTAATTGTTCCTGCCGGATTATTATTTGATTCATTCATAGGATCAATTTTACCACCATAATATAATTCATCGATTTGCGGAATACATTGGAGATAGATGGGGTCACTTTTGTTAAAATTCTGTATGAGTGATAAGTAATAAGGGGTAATTGCAAATCGGAATTTTTCGCTTACTTTAACAAGCTGTTCAAATTCATGTTGTGTAATATCAAATATTTCTTTTAGCTTTTCTGCTGTTTTAATCTGATTTTGTAACTGCCATTTCCAACTATTCCAATCGTTATCTGATACATTGAAATAATTACGAATCTTATTTGATTGAAAATGTTTGTTTTTTTCTAAGAATTCTCTTTTAAACGATAAAAATGATAAAGCCTTATCTGTTAATATACCAGATCGCTGAATTGATTCCTTGTTTGCCATAAACCTTTTTCTCCTATATTGTATAATGATAGTTCAACTCTTTACTTAAATTTAATATTGTAGTAGAAATGAGTATTGTTTGCGAGATAAGTAATGGATAACTTCTAATTATCCATTAAAATAAGAACAATCCATCATGAAAACGATGGATTGTAGAAGAGAATTATATATGAAAATCTTTTCGAGGATGTTTGGTGGTTAAAATGTCTCTTTGTTTTGCTATAGCTACATGGGTATATATTTCTGTAACATTGATAGAACTGTGTCCCAGCATTTCTTGAATATAACGAATATCAACGTCCGCCTCTAATAAGCTGGTGGCAAAAGTATGTCGAAACATATGCGGTGTGATATGTAAATCGATACCGGCAAGAGAGGCATATTTATTTATCATTCTGCGGACTGACTGATCGGATAACGCTTTGCCAGATTGATTTGCAAAAAAATGATTGCAGCTCTTGATTTCTGTTTTGAAATCGGTTTTATATTCTTCTAAGATGCTAATAACTGCATCGTTTCCAATCTGGATACGCCTTTCCTTATCTCCTTTGCCATATATGAGAATGGTTCCGTCGTAAAGATTTACATCTTCACTTTTCAGTGTGCAAAGTTCAGAAATTCTCATGCCGGTGGCAAATAGGAGCTCTGCAACTGCAGCATCTCTTAGAGCATTTCTTTTCTGATAATCAGTTTTGGCATTGTTGCGTTGCGCATAAATAGTAGTTAAAAATTCTTCAACAGTGTGTAGAGGTATTGTTTTTGGCAATATGACAGGTTCACGAAAGCGCACTTGTATTTTGTTGAAAGGATTCCGGTTAATTATCTCTTTGTACTCAAGATGATGAAAAGAGCTTTTAGTGAGGCTATTTTTCTCTTTACTGTCTTAGGCTCATATTGTTGGTGAAGCTTTGCAATGTAGTCTTCAAGTGTTTTGGATGTGATTTCTATAACCTCGTGTGGAAATGTCTGTTCAGAGAATTGTCGTAAGTCAATTCTGTATGCCTTCAGTGTCTTTTGGTCTAAACATTTCTGCGTACTGCAGTATTCCAGATAGTTCTCAACAAGCGTTTCTAAGTTATCCATAATGATCTCCTTTGCTTTGAATTTAATTACTAAAGTTATATCGTACATTGATTTTGGTCATACCGCTACATGTCAAATAGTAAAAATGTGAACTTCCAGAAATTTTTAAACCTAACGTAAGTAGGTAATAAATGTGCCGCACGATGGGCGGAATTTATTAAAATACAAGGTACCGATGATTACTTACTTACGAAACAATTGTTTGTTTGGATAAGATTGGAATGGTGTGGAGTAGAAAAAATCATTAAAGACAGGGAATGGTATTTGTGCTATACTTAAATCAAAATACGATAATCAATAATAATTTGAAAAGTAGTACACAGGAAATGAATATGCCAAAAAATGGAGAAGAGTACGAACTATTTGTTCAAGATATATACAAAATATTAAATTGTGCAGATGGGTTGAAAGATGTTGTGGTTCAACATGATGTGAAAATTGAGGGTGTTAGTAGAGAACATCAGATTGATGTGTACTGGCAATTTACATGTGGTACAGTAACATATCGTGTAGCTGTAGAATGTAAAGATTATAAAAATCCGGTGACAGCTGAAAAAATAGAAGCTTTTCGAGCAACATTGTTAGATATAGGGGATATACACGGTATATTTGCTGCAAGGAATGGATTTCAATCAGGAGCACAAAAGGTAGCAAAAACATATGGAATACAGCTGGTGCAGATTCGAGAACCATTGGAAAGCGATTGGAGAGGATATATAAAGGATATCCATATTAATTACACTTTTAGATTTGTTGTAAATGTTAGACCGCATATATATGTAAATAAAGAATGGATTGAAGAAAACGAAATAAAACAGAAAATTGCAGGCTTTAAAGAAAAATCGGATCAAACATATATTGTTAAGAATAAAGGGTTAACTAATGAGGATAGAATTACCGTAAAACAGTTAATTGATAAATTACCAAGTGATGAAGAAGGAAGAGATAGGCGCTATCTTTTTGAATTTGACAATGCTTATCTTGAATATGAAGATGAGTATATTAAAATTGACAAAATTGAATTTACATATGATGTTGAATTTAGCTATGATACGCAACATATTAGCATGATGAATATGGCAAGAGCAATCGTTAATAATGTGATTACGGGAGAGTCATTTTTGATAGACATTACCGGCAATGTGAAAAACTGGGGGAAAGCTGAGAAATAGGTATTATTCGGCGCGTATAATGTCATTTGTGAGGAGAATAGATTATGGAAGAAAATTATATTTTGTTAAAGTTTATATCTAGCGCTGATAAGAGCAATAAAAAGAAGTATTTAAAGGACTTTTTGAACGGCTCATTATATATGAATACTTTAAACTATTTTTGGAATGAATATTATCTCGAGTTGGCTAAGAAAAGAAGATATGCTGAGGCAAATGGGATTCCATTTCCGGATAAGATTGACATGTCGGAACATATTTTATCTGAAGGACAGGCGGATTTATTTGAAGGAGTTGTATGTAATTTAAGTGCTGATAAGCTGAAAATGGACGAAAATTTTAAAAGTGCATTAATGACAGATATAAGTTTACGGGCTAAGGGATTTGGTTATGCTAATACATTATGCTTTTACAGATTGATGTATGAAGAATATATGCAATGGGGATTAAGTAATTATATTTATCAAATATCCGAGAGAATGAATAATTTTGGAGAATATGTTGTAGTAATAGATAAACCGGAAGAATTGATCAGCAAGATAGAAAAAGCGGTAAAGCGAGAAAACTATAAGTTTATATGTGGACCTGTGAAATATAGAAAGCCTAAACTGAATGGAAAATCAGCTAGAGATGGATATTCTATGACTGTAAAAATGGACGGTATGATAAATTTGAGGGATTATTCTAGTTCTATATTAAATAACAGGACCTGTTTTGATAAAATGGATAAATTTTCATGGCAAAATGAATGGCGAGTTATTTTGTATAGAGGCGAAAAGTCAGTTGAACCATATAGATTAGAAATCGGAAATATTAGAGATATATGTCATTGGATTACGATTGATAATTTAGAAAATGAAATTAAGTGCTGTCTAGAAAATGGTGTTATTAAAAATAAAATAAATGGATATTATGGTAATGCTTCTAAAGATGAAGTGCGCGAATTGTTTTGTGAATTGGGAGAAAATAAAGCTGAATTATTGGCAGTAATAGGTTGATTGGAGAAATATGAAATATACAATAACCAAAACAGATATGTCAATATAACTTATAGAACAAAAAAATATTTTTAGTGTATGACTGAAGCACAGATTCAAGGTGCCGATGATTATGTACTTCCCAAAAGCTGGGAATATTGGTGCCTGACACTATTAAATTATTATATAGAGAATGTAATCCACAGGTATTAGAATTAGCTATTGAATCTTTTAAAATGGGTATGATTGTGGAATAAATTAAATTGTATTTTGCATGGCAATCCGCTATACTAGAGTTAAGTATAGCGGATTATTTTTTGGAGGCTTTTATGGCAAATACTTTGAAGTTACCGGTTGGAATTGATGATTTTAGGAAACTGCGCGAATCGGATTTTTATTATGTGGACAAGACAAGGCTTATAGAGCAGCTTTTATTAAACTGGAGTGAGGTGACTCTTTTTACCCGCCCTAGGCGTTTCGGTAAGACACTCAATATGAGCATGCTAAAAAGCTTCTTTGAGATAGGCACAGATAAGACTTTGTTTGACGGCTTATATATTTCCGGCAACAAAGTACTTTGTGATGAGCATATGGGGAAGTATCCTGTCATATTTCTTTCATTCAAGGGTGTGGAGGGATTGACGTATGACGAAGCTTTTGATGCTCTTGTAAGAGTTATTGGCAAAGAAATAAGCAGAGTCTCTTTTCTGGCTGACAGTGATAAGCTTACGATGCTTGAGAGAGAACAGTATAAGGGATTGACTATTATTGAGGACGGCAGTTTTGTTTTCAGTAAAGATAAGCTTATATCGTCATTACAGCTTCTTTCACAGATGTTGTATAAGCACTATGGTCAGAAGGTAGTTATCCTCATAGATGAGTATGATGTGCCACTCGATAAAGCTTTTCAGAATGGCTACTACAAAGAGATGGTTTCTCTCATCAGGGGGCTTTTCGGGCAGGCGCTCAAGACCAATGAGTTTTTACAGTTTGCGGTGCTCACAGGCTGTCTTCGTGTGTCAAAGGAGAGCATTTTTACAGGGCTCAATAATTTTGAAATCAATTCTATTGTGGATATCGACCATGATGAGCAGTTTGGATTCACTGATGATGAGGTCATGAAGCTTCTTTCAGACTATGACAGGAGAGAGAGATATCATGATGCAAAGGAATGGTATGATGGCTATCATTTTGGTAATGCGGATATTTATTGTCCGTGGGATGTGATAAATTTTGCCAAGAAGCTTGTTTCAGATCCGTCAGCCAGACCTAGCGCGTTCTGGATTAACAGCAGTGGAAATGACATGGTGAAGCGCTTTGTTGACAAGGCTGACCAGACTACAAGAGATGAGATTGAAAAGCTTGTGGCAGGTGGATTTGTAGAGAAGCAGCTTCGCCTTGATCTGACATATGATGAGATTGACAATACAATAGATAATCTTTGGAGTGTGCTTTTTACCACCGGATATCTCACCAAAATCGGAGAGGTCAAGGTGCCTGACAGTGAGAGCTACGCGTACAGGCTTGTCATTCCGAATAAGGAGGTGCGCGAGGTCTTTGTACTTCAGATTCAGGAGTGGTTCAAGGCTGTTGTAGCAAATGATGATGATACTATGAAGCTTTTATCAAAGGCAATCTTAGATAAAGATGATAAGCAGATTGCAAGGCAGCTCAACATCGTGATGAGCCGCATGATTAGCATACTTGATACTAAGGCTCCTGATGCTATGAAAGAGAATTTCTATCACGGCTTACTTCTGGGTCTGCTTCGCGGAAGCAATCCGGACTGGCTGATTAAGTCTAATCGCGAGTCGGGAGATGGCTTTAGTGATATTTTAATCAAGCCGGAGGATCCTGATGCAGGAATCGTTATAGAGGTGAAGTATGCTAAGGAGATGAAGGAGCTCGACGCAGCGTGCGAGGCTGCGATGGCGCAGATTAAGGATAAGAGGTATGATGAAGCACTCCGCGATGAGGGCAGATGTGATATTTTAGCCTATGGCATTGCTTTTTGCAGGAAGCGGTGCAGGGTGGTTGGAGAGAGTTTGGAAAACTAGACCATTTTTTGGGAGGTTTATAAATAAATATGATCAGATGGTTACATATATCGGATTTGCATTTTAACGATGATGACATGAGTACGATATTCATGAGAGATGAGTTACCGAAATACCTTAAGGAAAAAGATATCAAATGTGATTATATATTCTGTACCGGAGATATTAGGACTGCTAATGCCAGTCCTAATATCTTTCAGGAGGAATCAGTACAGTATTTGATAGAACTTTGCACAGTAGTTGGCATTACAACAGATAGGCTTTTTATTGTTGCGGGAAATCATGATGTAGATAGAAATGTGGCTGGTCGTGATGAAGCCATAAGAAGAATATGTTTTCAAAGAAACGGATACTATGATCCTAAATATGGAAAAATTAAAGAAGATGATTTGAACGCAATATATGAGGGACAGGCGGAGTTTCGAAAGTTTCTATCCAAAATATATACAGATGATCGTGTTTCAAAATATTCAGATCCGTTAAAACCTCATTTTAATATTGAGACAGATGATTTTAATGTTCTACATATTGATTCAACGCTGACATATACCAAGGAGCAGGAAGCCGTAGATTTGGTTATTGGTACAAAGTTATTACAGAATGCATTGAAAGAACTGAATCCGAATAAACCGACAGTGCTGTTATCTCATTATCCGTTTATGGCTTTATTACAAGAAGAGAAGAAATATGTTAGGGAGTTGTTGTATCATAATGGTGTTGGATTATGGCTGGCAGGACATGAGCATGATCATATGGTGCAGAAGGTTGGATATTTTCATATGCTTCAGGCAGGGGAACTGCGTATGGAAGAGCGTACGAATGCAACTGTTCTTTGGGCGAATTTGATGATAATACGAATGCTGGAAATGTTACAGCGCATTCATGGTTTCCGGAGGGGTGGGCAAAATATCCTATATTATGGCATGACGGAACAAAGGAAAATCAGTATCCTTTTCAGTTAAGGCTTCCGGGAGATAAAGAGGTGCCTTGTGAAGCCATAAAAGCAAGATTGGCAAATGATGAATTTATATCAAGAATTGAAGTTATAGAAGAGCTTATTCCGAAAGTTGAAGATGATGAAGGAAATGATCTGGATGATATATTAAAAATTGCATGGAATACAGATAAACCGCATAGGATTATTCTGGCAGATGGAGGCATGGGAAAATCCACCATGTTTTTAAATTTATGTAAAGAAAAAAGTGATGAAACATTTCTTTATATTCCATTAGAAAGACTTGTGGCTCTTGGTAGTAGTATAAAAGCATACTGCGTCAGAGTACTATTTGATGGAAGTGATGAAAAATTTGAAAAAAATACCTGTACCAGATATTCTTCGCCAAGTCTTACTCTATTGATTGACGGAATGAATGAAATCAATTCTAGGCAAGAAAGACAGTTTATAAATGAGATAAAGGAATTGAATTTATTTAATGGAATTCAGGTTGTTGTTTCTTCAAGATCAGATTTTACAGTGCGATACAGCATGTTTGGCTACAGTATATGTAGACTTACACCTTTAAGCGATGAACAGATAATATCTGTGTTTTCACAGGAGGAGTGGAATGGAATAAAAGATGCTGTAACATTACGACGGTTGCTGTCCAATCCGATGATGGTTACAATGTATAAGGAGATAAGCCCGATTATTAAGAATTATGAGCATGAGGAATGTCTTCACTGGATTCTTCCTATTAAGAATGCGACAGATTTGTTATATGACTACTATGTGGCACAGATTGCAATATTGTTTCAACAGAATACTGTAGATGGACAGAAGGCGCAAATAGCATATCAGGCTATATTTGATATTCTTCCGGCAGTGGCATATGCATATGAAGTAACATACAGTCTGAATAAGGAAAATGCTGAGTTTCGTGTACTTTTGCAGGATATTATACAATCAGGCTTGATGAATGAGGATGACTTGCTTCCTTTGCAGGAACGCTATCGTGATTATGATATCCCTAAATTGGTATATGGCTCAATCTATGATTATCTGACAACAGAAGCACATTTATTGTATAAAGATGAGCTGGTTGTTGCATTTCCACATCAGATATACAGGGATTTTCTTTCAGCTATGTGGATTGTAAGACAAGATGACGTAGAGAAATATTGGAATATAAGAAGACTTCAGTTTCCTGTCATGGAGCATATTAGGAATCTGTCAGGAGCTTATTGGACAGGTATTGCGAAACGTATCCATGATGTGGGAAAAGGCAGGGAAGATGTAGCTGTTCTTGTGAATAATATTCTGGATTGTTTTCCATATACAGAAGCAGGGGGATGTCCGGATTATTCAGGGCTGGACTTAAGGGGAATACAGATTCCGGATGCTAAGGTATTCGGAAGTGAAAGAATTTCTTTAAAAGGAGCGAAGATAGATAGTACATCAATTGGAAAATCATCGGAAAGGTCAGCTCAATATACGCACCTGCAGTTTTCGCAGGAAAATGAATTTCTGGCTGCATATTCAAATGGACAAGTTTTTATTTTCTCTTTGCAGGCAGAAGAACAGACATTTATATATTCTGTTGGCAATGGCATTGGACGTTTATTATTTACGGAAAATTATCTGTTGGCTACGAAAATGGGTATGAATCAGACAATTTATGTATTCCGACATGATGAACAGTGGACATATGCTGGAGAAATCAAAAATCCTGATGATGCTCATGCAGGCATTTTTAATAATCGATTTCGTATTTTGATTATGAAGGATGATATGTTATATTTTTATTACAATAACAGGGAGATAAGATTTTTTTTGACTGATTGTAGCAGGGTATATAATCAGCAGGTAAAGCATGCGTGGGAGAATCCGGTTGAGGGAAAGGATATTTCTTTTATTAGGGATAGAGATAGTCAAAAAAAGGATCGTAAGACAGGTATAATTTGGAAGTCGGAGAATAATGGTTTAGTAGCAAGCTCAGCTTTAGATGGAGGGCTTACAGTTACAAGTGGGAATGAAACGGTTTACGTACTTGCGAGAGGAACGACATTCTTAAAAGATGGTTCAATATCAGGAGATGGTAAATATGCAGCGACATTGAGCTATGAGATTAAAGATGGAAAACGTAAGATTCAATTGTGGAATCTTGATACTAGAATGCGTGAATATGATATATTCTGTCCGGGTGCTATAGATACAATACATTTATCTGAGGATGGAAGCTTTATTTTAGGCGAAAACGATAATGAAACATGGGTTTATGAATTGGCAAGTGGCAAAGAAAGTTGGTTCACTGAACATTTTGTCTCAAAGCAGCATAAGAAGATTTCGACATACGGTACGAAGGTGCTTAGAAGGAATAAGGAGCAGGATCTGTATCTTTATGATTTGAAAACAGGTGAATGCTTTGCTACGGATAATCCTTGTAAGAATGCACGATTGGCTTGTTTCATGTCTGACGGATCTATTGCTGTTGTTGGTAATAATGCAAGAAAAGTGAAGTTTAAGAATATACATACAGGAGAATATGTTGAAGTAAATAGTCAGGATGCACCGATTATTGGAATAAGTAGTTTTAAGGAGGAACCATTTATTGCTGTTGCGACTCAAGATAATATTATTAGCATATATCATATCGGAGACTGCAAGGGAGACTGCAAGAGAAAGGCGATTTTGGGTAAGGGCAAATTAAGATTAGTCGGAAATTATATGATGGTTGCAAGCCCGGAAAATACTGTAATTGCCTGCTCTAATGGTCACAGAACACTTCAAACCTTTAATTTCTATGAGAAAATAGCTGATGGTGTAAAAAGAGGATGGTGGTATTCAAACCCGTATTCTTCACAAGATCCATCGATTAAGGGAGATGTTCTGGATATTGCATTTAATACAGAAAATAAGGAATTAGTAGCAATTCTTTCTAATGGGCAGATTATGTTTTGCCATGAAAAATACTGCGGATTTCACAGTGCTGTTGACATTATCACTAACTTTAATGTTGATTCATATGATTTTCGAGAATGCATTTTTAGTGAGTCAATAAAGAAACAGATACGTCAAAATGGTGGATTGGTTGATCTGTAAAATATAAATGAGGTAAAACTTCTTTGGCTGAAAATTTACTATAAACTTTCCCGCAATTCATCCGATATATTCATTAGAATAGGGTAAGAACAACAGTCAATTGCAACATATTTTCACACGGAGGTGTTAGAGATGGCAATAGAGGCAATCAAAGGTGCAGGAATGGTCTATCAGGGAAGTACATCAACTGCACAGATAAAGGAACAGGCACAGGGAAGGACAGAGGTGTCCAGTGCGGACAATCAGGTCGTGTCTGACAGCATCGCAAGGAATATTCAGGCGATGAATACTAAGGAAACAAGCGGTGATTCAGCCGGTGATGCCGGAGCGCAGGGACAGGCACAGCTTGCCGCACAAAAGCAGAATGAGAAGAATATGCAGCTTAAAAAGGCTGTGGATGATATCAACAAGAGCGCGTTGGCTGACCAGTCGGAGGCAGTGTTCGGCATCCATGAGAAGACTAACCGCGTGACAATAAAGATAGTTGATAAGAAGACAAAGGAAGTCATCAAGGAGTTTCCGCCGGAGAAGACGCTCGACATGATAGCGAAGGTCTGGGAGATGGCAGGACTCATGGTAGATGAGAAGAGATAGGAGGACACCATGGCAATCAGATTATCGGGAATGACATCAGGCTTGGATACAGATTCTATTGTAAAGGCAATGGTATCGTCATATACCACCAGAAAAGAGAAATATCAGAAGGCGCAGACTAAGCTTGAGTGGACACAGGATGCGTGGAAATCCCTTAATACCAAGGTGTACAGCTTGTACAGCAATATTTCCAATCTGCGATTTTCTACAGCATACAACTTAAAGAAGACATCAGTTTCGGATACTACCAAGGCCACAGTAAAGGCAGGCTCCGGTGCACCAAGCGGCACACAGTCGCTGAAAATCAAGCAGATGGCAAAGGCCGGATATATGACCGGAGCAGAAATTAAGGCAGACAGTGAGAAGACTACACTTGCACAGCTCGGTTACACAGGCGGTGATGCCAAGCTTGAGGTAAAGATGGGGGACGAGACCAAGTCCATCACTCTCAGCGCATCATCAACCATGAACGACGTGGTAAAGGAACTCAGGAATGCGGGGCTTGATGCAAACTACGATTCAAGCTACAAGAGATTTTATATCAGCTCAAAAAAGACAGGCGTGGCAAACGATTTTACCATAACCGGCAGCAATATAGATGGAGCATCAGCACTTTATAGCCTGGGAATAGCATATGGTGGTGAAAGACCACTACCGGTACTTATTCATCCAATCCATATGATGAGTATGCAGCTTTACATGGAGTTTCAGACGATGAGACCAGAGCCAAAATCGAGGCAGCTGTTACAAACTACAATAATCTGACAACAGATGCGGCGAAGATGAATGCGCAGAGCAAAAATCTTATGAATGCCGTAAATTATGGCTACTCGTATGTCACACTTCAGGGCATTTATAAGAATCTTGATGAAAAAAATGCAGGCTATAGTGATAAGCTGAAGCTGCTTGAGAAGCTTGGCTCATCTCGTGATGGCGCAGTGATTTCAAAGAATGGTGACAGCTATGATACATATACAAAGACCACGCTGACAGATACAAAGGGTAACACTCTTTATAAGTATATTGACAGCGACAACAATAGCCACTATATTGCAGCTGTTGCTGATACGGACAAGGGTACCACATCGTACTATGATGTGACAGAATCTACGAGGACAGCTTATACGGACGCTGATGGCAAGGAGCTTGAAGCGGTACCTACAGGAGATGGTGATACAACACTGAAAGTCGGTGATAAGACTTACAAAAAGGACGAGGCAGACGGCAAGTACTATCTGCAAAAGGAAGATGGCACAGCTGATAAAACTGATTCCATCACTGTTTCACAAAAGACCGAGTACACTATTGCGGCAGATGCCGTAAACAAGACTGGCATAGAGTCAGCTTCAGTAGCGTATGACACAATCATCAAGTCAATGGATGAAAAGACTAAAAGCTCATACGATGAGGTTCTTGCGTCAGTTCAGGCATTTGAGAATTCAAAGGACGAAGTGCTAGGAAGCGATGACAAGTACTCGGTTGCAAGCCTCACCAAGGCTATTCAGAATGCTTATGCAGGCAATGGAAAGGAAGCCGTAGAGCAGCTTTTAGCAGGAAACGGAAACGAGGCTGACGGCTTTGTAAATAAAGCCAATGCTCTGGAGGAGGCAGCAGAGGCCAACACAAAAAAAAGCAGCAGATAGCAATATTGTAAAGGAGCTTGCCTCAAAGCAGAAGGATTCGGCTGAGTATACACAGGCGCTAAACGACCTGCTTGACAGGGTAAACACTGCATACACGCTTCAGAATAAGGCACTTTTCAATTCACAGGTGAAGAAGGTCGCAGGACAGGATTCGGAGATTGAGCTGAACGGTGTAAAATATACAGGTGACAGTAACAGCTATTCAATCAATGGACTGACAATCGAGGCACTTGCTGAGACCGGAGACAGTGCTATAAGCATTACAACCAGCACAGATACACAGGGTGTATATGATAAGGTAAAGGATTTTCTGACAGAGTACAACAACATCATCAACGAGATGACGAAGCTATACAATGCTGATTCAGCAGGAAGCTACGAGCCGCTCACGGATGATGAAAAGGATCAGATGTCTGATAAAGAGATTGAGAAGTGGGAGACAAAGATTAAGGACTCTCTGCTTCGCAGGGATTCTACACTTGGCAGCGTAATGACAGCAATGCAGACAGCCATGATGTCATCAGTTGAGATAGGTGGCAAGAAGTACTCGCTCTCAAGCTTTGGAATCAGCACACTTGGATTTTTGAATGCAGCGGAGAATGAGCAAAATGCATATCACATTGATGGTGATGAGGATGACGCCAATACATCCGGCAAGACAGATAAGCTCATGGCAGCTATAAACGATGATCCGGATACGGTAATGCAGTTTATGCAGCAGCTTTCAACTAATCTGTATAGTGCAATCGGTGACAAGATGAAGTCTACAGATTTGAGCTCAGCATTTACCATCTACAATGACAAGCAGATGAAGACAGAGTACACTAACTACACCAAGACTATTAAGGAATGGGAGAAAAAAATCTCAGATCGTGAGGATTACTACTACAACAAGTTTACTCAGATGGAGTCAGCTATGACCAAGCTCAACAGCACACAGAGCTCAATTAGCAGCTACTTCTCATAAAAAGATACCAGGGAGGGTATATTATGTTACAAAATAAAGCATACGCAGCATATGCAAACAACAAAATCATGACTGCATCACCGGCAGAGCTTACACTCATGCTGTATGATGGTGCAATCAAATTTTGCAATATTGCAATCATGGCAGTGGAGAAGGAGGATATCCAGCAGGCTCACACAAACATCCGCAAGGTTGAGCGTATCATAGAAGAGTTCCAGTCCACACTTGATGACAAATATCCGGTATCAAAGGATTTTAACAATGTATATACATATCTTCACAGACGTCTTGTCGAGGCAAACATAAAGAAGGACAAGGAGATTCTTGAGGAGGTGCTTGAGCACCTGCGCACTATGCGTGACGCGTGGAAAGAGGTCATGCAGGCCACATGTAACGGAAACAAGCTGCATGTATCATAGATAAATGTATCATAAATCACCGACAGGGATTATAGAGAGTTTTAACTTAAACAAAACGCAGAGACAGCAGCATGAAGCTAGTTTGTTTGTGCGTTTTGTGCTATCATAGAGATGATTATAGTTAAAAACAATCGAAAATACAGGGGGGAACACAATGGAACAGACATACATAGACATAATGATACAAAGCCTGGAGAAAAAGGAGCAGGTACTCGACCGGATAATAGAGCTTGATATCAAGCAGAAGAACCAGCTCGAGGATCCACAGCTCACACCTGACGACTTCGACGAGGTAGTTGAGGCAAAGAGCAGGCTTATCGACCAGCTCAATAATTTAGACTCAGGCTTTGAGAAGCTTTTTGAACGTACAAAGGAAGAACTGAATGGTCACAAAGAGGACTACAAGGAGCAGATACGCACCATGCAGGAGCATATCCGCAGTATCACGGACAAGAGCGTAAAAATACAGAGTCAGGAGGCCCGCAACAAGGATCTCATGACTCTGAAATTTGCGTCCATAAAGAAGCAGGCCCGCGAGGTGCGTGTCGGCACGCAGGCCGCAAGCCGCTACTACAAGTCCATGTCAGGAACCGGATATATGGAGCCGCAGTTTATGGACAATAAAAAGTGAAAAGTTTAATTTAATATTTCACCTCAATATCCCCAAGCCCTGAGTCGATAACCAGGTGCTTTTTGGCATGCTCATTTACCTCATACTCATCATCATAGTCATTGCCGTTGATTGTGATATCGCCTGTACCTGAGTCCAGGTCCATCATGTAACCGTCAAGTGACTGTGAGGATGTCACAGTGATGTTACCTGTACCGCCGTCGATATCCATCTCGTCAAAGGCACAGTTTTCAAAGCTAAGATTGCCGGTTCCGCCATCCACATCACATGTGGCGAAGCTGCAGTCTGTGACATATAAATCGCCTACACCGGTGTCAAATTCTGCATCGGATGCGGTCAGGGAATTAAGGTTTACCTCGCCTACACCGGTATCAAGTGAGAGCTTGTTCAATGCTGTGCCCTCAGGAATGGTAACAGTGATTTCACTTGTGGTGTTTCTTTTGTAGTTGGCTCCTTTGCTTTGGGATATTGTGAGGGTATCGCCTGTGCTCCTAATCTTTGGAACCAGTCGCTTGTTACATTTGTATGAGACCGTGTAGCTGTCACCGGTTTTTACGTTGATGTTCGATATGGTTGTATCAAATACCAGGTTTGAAAATTCATCGACTGAAAGCTCCTCTGTGCATACGTTTCCGAGAGGCTTGTCTGAGCGCGGAATCAGATTGTCAAACAGGCCTAGGGCAAAGCCCCCGATATGGTAGAGACTCCCGGCGATGATGCAGACCACGGTAATTATTGTAATTATTATTAGATATATATTTTTTTTCATGACTTGTCTCCATTTCTGAATTATCTTGTTGCATAATTTGTTTTGTGATTATTCAAAATATGCTACACACATTTTTGACTGTCCTGGTTTCCATTAATTTCCATGTTTATCGCTGAGCAGGTTTTTCACCAGCGAATTGATGATTGCGGCTATTGGCCAGATAATCCATGTGATACCCCAGTCAAAGGTAATAAAGCTCCAGCATAGATAGATGCATGTGACAGTTGACCAGTAGACTGACATGATTGCAGCCACAACAGGGTTTTCATAGTGCACCTTGCCATCGTGTGAATTGGCAAAATTGCCACCCATAGTCTGTGCTCCGTTCAGGGAAAGAAGCTTGTCAAAGCTTGATTTCTTCATGTTTGTGAATACTATCATGAATACACCGATTGCTATAAACACGAGCACGAGTCCGCCTGAAAGTGAGTCTGCGAAGGTGCTCTTGGTGTTCAGTGAGCTGATTATGATTGCCGGCACTGCGCAGAGTATGCAGAGCATGATACCCACTGTTAAAAGCATCGCATGTGTGGAGCGGTAGCTTTCCTTTCGCTCGATGACCCAGTTTGCCGTCTCAAAATCTATGCAGTAAGGCTCTTGCTTAAGGTAGCTCCACTTGGATGAGATAGAGCCTGAAAAAATGAAGAAGCCGACTGCCACCGCGACACACAGGAACAGGAAGGTAATGCCGATTGCATCAGATGCGTCAGGTGAAGCGAGTGAACGCGGAATGCATTCGCTGAATATCGGTCCAAGGCTTGCGAGGATGCAAAGCAGCACTCCAAACGCTGTGAGATATGCTTGTTTTGCCGAATCCATGAGGAATGCGGCAGCAGTCTCGCGGGAGAGTGTTTTGGAAGCAGGCATTGCCTGACTGGGATTCACGAAGCTCTTGATACCGAGTGAGTCAGCAAGCTCGTCAAGATTTCCAAACTCTGATATGACTATGCCTATGGCTTCGTTGTCAGATTTGCCCTCAGATATCAATTCGTTGTATTTATCCTCCATCATCTGATAGAGCTCATATTTGGCTTTTTGCACCTCGGGGGTATTCGGGAGGTGCGAAAACATATTTTCCAGATAATTCTTTATAGTTTCCATAAAATGTCTCCTTTAAAATCGTATGAATTTGCTTACTACATCAAGTGTCAGCTTCCATTCCTCGCATTTCATCCTGTAATATTCTCTGCCGGCATCGGTAATCTGATAGTAGGTCCGGCGCTTTCCGCTTGCATTGTCGCTAGAAGAGAATGATGTGATATAACCGTTTTTCTCAAGGCGGGTAAATGCAGAGTAGAGAGTTGTTTCTTTTATGACGTATTTTTCCTCGGATATTAGCTTTATCTGCTTTGAAATCTCGTAGCCATAGGACGGTCTGTCGAGGAGCAGGTAGAGTATGATGGTATCGTTGTATCCGCGGATGACATCGCTGCTTATATTGACCATTGTTCACCTCCTGTTTCAAGTGTTTATTTCATCATGATGATCATATTTTATTAATTTAAGACCAGAGTATGACTCAATTGACCATGAATCTGGAAACTCACTGAGACACACCGAATACACAGATGAAGGATTGTACATCAGTCGTTTTAAAATTATTCAATACTACGTGTAACGTACTACGAGTGTCATACTATGTCTGTCGTAGTAAACATATCACATGTTGTTTTTCGTGTCAACCGTGATTTTAAAAAGTTAGCCATTCCGTACAAAAATTAGCGGTAAAATACATTGACACAGCCCATGTCATTTGATATATTTTAGAAGCAAAGGCGATTAATTAAATACACACTACCTCTGAGGGAGTAGTTCGCGTATCATTACATATACGTGGTTTGTCAACAGACCGGTCAATAGACCTGGCAAACATTAAAGAATGAGACTCAAGTATGCAGCACACAATAAAGCTATATAAGCAATAAATTATAGCTTTATAAGGTTTCGTGTCTGCATGCGAGGGTCTCATTTTTTCATATGTTTATACGGGAGAAATTAATCGCCGCACACTAGGCAAAAGGGAGAAAAATATGGTATTATTTATTGAAATCCTGCTCATAGGAGTAGGTTTGTCAATGGACGCCTTCGCAGTATCCATCTGCAAGGGACTTGGAATGACAAAGGTAAACAGAAAGCAGGCGCTGACAATCGGTCTGTATTTCGGAGGATTTCAGGCGCTCATGCCGTTTATCGGCTATATGCTGGGCATCCGGTTTGAGAAGTACATCACAAGCATTGACCACTGGATAGCATTCATTTTGCTGGGCTTTATCGGTGGCAAGATGGTTTATGAGGCAGTGAAGGAAAAGGATGATGACTCTGTCGTGGAAAAAGACCTGGCGCTCAATCAGGGAGAGATGCTTCTGCTTGCAATTGCGACAAGCATCGATGCGCTTGCAGTCGGAATCATGTTTGCATTTACCTATGACAGCTTAAACATCTACTGGGCTATTGCAATCATCGGACTTACAACCTTCGTGCTCTCAATCATCGGAGTCATAGTCGGAAACTTTTCGGCAATAAATATAAAAAGAAATCAGAGATAGCCGGAGGAATCATTCTCATACTCATAGGTGTGAAGATATTGCTTGAGCATCTGGGAATTATAAGCTTTTAAAAAATAAAAAAATGGAGGATTCAACATGGAAAATTTCATCAATAATGCACCGTTTATAGTGGTGCTGCTCTGCCTCATAGTGGGCTTTGTGTTTTTGGTAAAGGGCGCAGACCTGTTCGTGGAGGGCAGCTCAAGCGTGGCAGCGCTTCAAGGTGCCGTCACTTATCATTGGACTGACAATTGTTGCGATGGGAACTTCGCTTCCTGAAACAGCGGTCAGTGTGGCAGCATCCATAGCACACAACAATACGCTTGCAGTCAGCAACGTGACAGGCTCAAACATATTTAACCTTATGGTAGTAATCGGCGTGTGCGCTTTGATGACACCGATAGTGGTGGATGGAGCATCATTAAAAAGGGATTTCCCATTTTCGATGATATGTGCCATTTTACTTCTTGTCATGGGAACAATCGGCATGACACTCGGCAGAGTGGACGGGATAATACTGCTCGGCTGCTTTGCAGGATATATTTTCTACCTTATCAGACACACATTAAAGCAGAACAGGCAGTCATCAGATGAGGAGGTCGATGAGATACCGCTTATCTCAATGCCAAAAGCAGTGATTTTCATCCTGATCGGAGCTGTCGGCATCGCAGTAGGCGGAGATGTCGTAGTAGACAGTGCAAGCCGCATAGCGATTGACCTTGGAATGAGCCAGACACTCGTCGGACTGACCATCGTATCTATCGGAACATCGCTTCCGGAGCTTGTGACATCAATAGTCGCAGCCAGAAAAAACGAGGTCGATATGGCACTCGGAAATGCAGTCGGCTCATGCATTTTCAACATACTCATGGTGCTCGGAATTGCATCAGCCATCAGCCCGATAGCATTCATACAGGAAAATATCATAGATATTATCGTGCTTGTGGTATTTTCACTCATCGTGTGGATTATGGCATGGACAAAACGTGAGATAAAAAGAGGCGAGGGCATCATCATGCTGCTAATGTATGCAGCATATACAGCGTATATTATTATACGATAGGGTAAAATACCTTTTGAACCTTTAATGCATAATATTACTTAGAAAATGTGCAGATACTTATTGAGTATCTGCATTTTTTTTAGTCAAATATATGCATAAAGGAGGAAAATATGCAACAAAATATGTCAATGCAAAATATATCAATAGTAAATAGAAAATTTCCCACAAATTTTACACAGCCATCTCAATATATTTTCAATTATTTGTTACGCTTATAAGTGCAGAAATAAAGATTACAAAACATGTACGAATATTTTTATGAAAAGCAGACTATAATTTATGATTAAGTAACAAAACAGGAGGCAATAATTTGACATACGATGAGATAAAAAAGAATAAGGAGGTCTGTGAATGTTTAAAGAAAGGGAATGAAAACCTTGGAGTATTGGGCTTTACAGACCATTCGGCAGCTCATTGCACAATGGTAGCCAAAAGAGCAGCATATATATTAAAGAAATTCGGTTACAGCGAATCTGATATTGAAATGGTAAAAATCGCGGGATTTATGCATGATATCGGAAATGTGGTAAACAGAAGCCGTCATGCGGAATATGGTGCAATACTGGCAAACGAGATACTCAAAGAAACAGATATGAGTCTGAAGGATAGGATAACGGTTGTGTCTGCGATAGGACATCATGATGAGTCAACCGGAGGGGCAACGGATCCTATTTCAGCAGCACTCATCATAGCAGATAAAACCGATGTGCGCAGAAACCGTGTAAGGAACAAGGCAAAAGAAAATTTTGATATACACGACAGGGTAAATTATGCAGTAACAGATGCAGCTCTTAAGATAAATATGGATAAAAAAGTCATAGCGCTTAATCTGCAGATTGATACGAAAATCTGCTCTATGTATGAGTATTTTGAAATTTTCCTGGGTCGAATGATGATGTGCCGTGGCGCAGCAGAGGTGCTAGGTGCAACCTTTAAGCTTACGGCAAATGGTTCGAAGGTGTTATAGAAAATCGTGTCGTTTGTCAGATTTCAGAGGGATAGTTCATCCTTTTTGTGGATGAATTGATTCAAGGATTCAGAACAGGTATTATAACGGTGGCGGAATATATATCATTTTCGTGATTGATCACGCAGAAACCACCGCATGCCTCGGCTGAGTCCTTTACATTTTTCAGACCATATCCGTGAATAAAATCTATTTTTTCAAAATCATCAGGTGCCTTGTCAGGATCTGCAATCACATATGTGTTTGCAACGTGTATGGTAAAGGTGCCGTCTACAGTTCTTACCGCAACCTTGATATTTGCTCCGATTTGTCCACGGCAGGCATTAAGCGCATTATCAAGCAGATTTCCGAGAATGATAGTCAGGTGATAATCATTGACAGGAATAGTGGCTTTGTCAAATTTCAGATTGGTGTGCAGAGTGATACCTTGGGCTTTTGTCTGAAGCAGCAGGTTGCTTACAAAGGCATCTATAACGAGATTTCCTGTATTAATAGTACAATAGCGTGATTCGAGGTCGTGCATAATCTCTTTAGAATAAGGGATTATATCGTCATATTTTTTCTCAGTAACACAATTTTCAATATAAAACAGATGCTTTTTGGTGTCGTGCATAAAGCTACGTATATTTTTGTAGGCAGCACCCAGTTGCTCGTATTTGTTGCGCTGAAATTCAATCTGTTCTTTTTGGATGGTAAGCTGAAAGCGGAGCTCTTCGTTTTCGAGGACGTTGTAAAACAATATATAGTTCATAATATTTATAAACAATACAAAGGCTGCTAAAATGAAAAAGGCAGACGGAATATTTATATTTAGATATAAAATTGGTTTTGATAGTAACAGGCATATAGAAAGTACCGGAATAACCAATAAAATTATTGTATAACTTAAAGAATGAACAAAAGCCTCCTTTTTCCAGATAAAATGAATCAGTATTGAAAAAATAAGGAAAAACATATTCGCCATAAGCGATATATTGGAGAATACTAAAAAATCCATAGTATCTTTTTCAACTCGATATGAGTAAATGCTTGTAATAATGTAATACGAAAAAGCTTCAAAGATAGAGCATAATATAGTAGTACTGATGGATATAAGTATTTTAGTTCGCAAATTGGCTGAATAAAGAAAACTTAGGCAGAAACAAAGTAAAGATGATAAGGTTAAACGTAAATAAACTGCCAGTGTCGATGTATTGCCAATTAAAATAGATGTAATGGCTGCATAAATAGTAAAGCTGCATACAAATATGAGAAGTATTATATAATATGGCAGTTGGGATTTCTTCTTTCCAAGAATTGTCTGAAAAAATATAAAGGCTGCTGCACCGGACATCATGCTGTCCAATAAATTCAACAATACTATTTTCATAAACTTGTCTCCTTAAATTTATAATATATTAATAATGTGCTGAGAGTAGATATTTTGTAATTCCTTGGATCTTCTCCGGCTGATTGGAAGTTCAAAGCCGTTATTCAGTAAAAGCCGCGTGGAAGTAATTGATCTGATCTGGTGTAAATTTACCAGAAATCCTCTTGAAGGTGAAACAAATCCGTGAGAAGAAAGTCGTTTTTCTGCTTCGGATAAAGTGCCTTTGGATATCAATGCTCTGTCAGTAAGTTGATATCTGAGATGTAACTTATTTTCTTTCATTGATGAAATATAAAGAAGATCGCTTAAAGGTACAAAATTTTTTTCACCATCAGTATCAATTATAACGATACTTTTTGAGTTTCGATATAATTTTTTGATAATATTGTTAAAAAGCTTGTATATAGCTGTATAGTCGACCGGTTTTGTTATGAATTGAAATGGCTGGACTTCAAAGCTTTCGTGCATATATTCCGGATAGGATGTTGTAAATATAATGAGCAGATCATCATCCATATCCCGGAGTTGTCTGGCAAGTTCCATACCATTTATGTCTGGCATTTCTATATCCAGAAGTACTATCTGATAGAGATGATTCTTGTAGTCTGAAAGTATATCACTCGCTGAAAAATAAGATGATACGACAATGTTGTTATCAGTTTCTATTGTGTATTGTAAAATATTCTTTTTCATTATTGCGATATCGTTTGTATCATCGTCGCATATTGCTATATTAAGATTCATGATGCCTCCTTATATTTGAAATATATCCGGTATAAAGACCTGTTGCGCATATTATGAGACTTAAATCAATAAAAATTAAACCTTTATTCCAGTGTAACAAAAGTGACAGAATTGTAAATATGGAATTGAAGAAAAAAATAATATAGGTTTTTTTCCTGGCTGTCTTTTTAGCTGACTTACTAAATACTTTGTTAGGTGTGTCAACAGGTGAAACCACTAATATTAGAATCCAGCAAATAATATATATGGGTATCAAGATATATGCAGAAATCATAGGTATAGTGGCAATAGTTAAAAGATATATAGAAAATACAGTATATGATAGTATATAGCATGAAATACGTGTTTGGCAATGATACCCACCGGTTACAGCACGTAAAGATCCTGTAATGATAATATATATTGTAACGGCTATCGGATGGTGAAATAAAAAACCTAAAGTTAATAGTGATAAATTGTATAATATGAAATTAAACATGTAGTCAAAAATATAAGCATATGCATCACTAAAATGAGATTCAATAATTCCATTTAAAACATATTTTTCGGATAAGCATTTTCCAATAGATTTCATAGTTTGTCTCCTCGCATAAAATCATGAATAAATCTATTATATATTTTTTTATAAAGAAATTGTAATTTATGGATAAGTGGATGAAAACGAGGAGTGAGTGGTTGATAAGACCGCTCACTCCTCATTTTTGACTATTAAGAAGAAATACAGTTATATGAGAGAAAATGAGGTAATATGAAAGTGCCAATTGACAAGCATAATACGAAGGAGGAGGCATTAAAATTTGAAAGAACATAAGAAAAGTCAGACCAAAGAAAAGAATTTGTTATGCCGGTTAGCAGAAATCGTTGCACCGCAGGCATTAGAATTTTGCTGGGGGCTTTATTATCAGCCTAAGGAGCCTGACAAGATGAGAGAATTTGTAGCAGCAAGTAAAAGAAATGATATTTAGATTGGAGGTTAGTTTATTATGAAAAAAACAATAATGGCTTTATTCATGTCTGGAATAATAATGACAACGGGAATTCCTGTACTTGCGAATAATTGTCGTGATACCTACTTGCCTAGTAAAGTTGTTTCATTTAGCTATAGTACGTCTGCATATACAGAGCTAAGAGATAAGACTGATGCATCGTCACACTATATATATAATCAATCGGGATTTGATTTATGGGTGCAGTCTTTAACATCTGGAGATATCAACAAAACAGTTAATGGACGTGCAATTATTCCTAGTGGAACGCAAAGAAGAATAAGGAATACAATAAAAGAATCTGGATATTTACAGTGTAAACTTGGAATCACATCGGCAAAGTCTGGGGTTAGCGGAAGAGTAAGTGGAAAATGGAGTCCTGATTGTGCAGGGACATATCAGGCTGCTAATTAGAAAATAAAAATTATGAAGTACGTTTTATCATAAATATATTATAGTATGATAAAACGTACTTTGTGATATAAGGGCCAAAAGATATACTTAAAAATGCAAGCATGCAAGCATCAAGGATACTTTTGGATTTTTCAATCATTTTATTGAATTATAAGTGGTAGGAGAAAATTTATGGATAAGAGAAAAATATTCACTGCAATCATGGCAATTTCAATGCTTATAACCACATTTTCAGGCTGCTCGTCAAATCAAAAACAAAGCTACGGCAACCTGGGTAAAGGTGATGAAAGCGATAGACCTGAGGTTGAGGATATAGTGATAGATAATGAAAGTGATATTTATAATATTGGAGATGAAATTCAGGTGAAAAACGTGGATTACGGCACAAATAGAGAATACGTTGCCAAAAGTTATATTGTAAATAGTGTAAAAATATATGATACTGCGGCTGAAATTGATGGTGTGCAGGATAAACTTATAGAAACCGATTATTATATGGGAGCTGATCCCGAAAAGCCTGCGATACTGAAAAAGGATGAGGTGGCCTGCGGAAAGCTTCTGCTTTGCGATATATCTGTAAAAAATATCGAGGATGAAATATGCACTGTAGGGGATATTTCCCTGGTATATGATATTAATGGTGTCTGTCAGCTTTTAGGCTATCCGGTTTATTTTTCAAATGCAAAGGACAATGAGCATGGGATATATGATTATACACTGGTGCAGGGACAGTCGCTTGACGCTCAGATAGGATTTTGTGTAGATCCGGCATTGCTGCAGATTGATAATATGGACTTAAGCAAGCTTTATCTGTCGGTGAACTTTAATGGTGATGAAGAGAACAGGCAGTTTATAGATCCCGGATTGGAGTAGCATATGAAAAATGTATTACAAATTGAGCTTAACAAGGCGATTAAGACCAGATATTTTGCCATATCTATAATCATAGGAACTATGATAGGCATAGTAGGGCTGGTTTATAATGTAAATCTTGTATACAACAGTCAGATATATGATGGTATCAATCCTTGTTATGAGGGATTTACGTTATTTAATCATTGGATTGGTGGTGAAGGCTTTTCGTTAGGGTCATCACTATACTTTTTTGTGTTTCCGCTGCTTATAGCATTGCCGTACGGCTGGTCATTTTGTGGAGAAAAAAACAGCGGATATATGCGTCAGATGCTGGTAAGAGCAGGAGAGAAAAGCTATCTGACAGCCAAATTTCTGGCAACATTTATTGCCGGTGGTCTTGCAATGGTAGTGCCGCTAATCATCAATTTTATGCTGACTGCGCTGTTTATTCCGGCAATAACACCTGTTCCTACATACGACACTATGTATGGTGTTTTTGGCAATTCTCTATTTTCAAGCCTGTATTATACGCAGCCATTTGCTTATGTAGCGGTATATATGCTGGTTGATTTTATGTTTTGCGGAGCTTTGGCATGTATTACGATGCTGTCGGCGCAATTTATTAAATATAAATGGGTTAATTGTATTTTTCCGTTTGTTGTCTGCATGGTATTAAATGTACTTAATAATATGTTGTTTTCAAATACTCCTGGGGCAGAAAATTATCAATTTTCACCATTTTATTTTACCAAATGTGTACAGACCGGATATCCGGCAAAACTTTGGATCATAGTTTTAATGTCTATGTTAATGGCTGCTATAACAATTGCGGTTAATATGGTTTTGATGCATAAAAAGGATGTAATGTGAGGATGCATATATGAAAATGTGGAAATTGTTATGTTATGACATAAAATATGGCTGCATAAAAAACCTGAAATTATTATTGTTTCCGGTTATATTTGAAATGGCTGTACTGTTTATGCTGTGGCAGAAAATGAATTCGTATGCGCAGTATGGTATAAGTACACAAAAGCATATGGGAGATGTTCTGCTATATAATTTCGGTGGTATGGAAAAATATAAAATGTCTATGGAAAATGTGTTTCAATTTCCAGTGACATGGATGCTGCTTTTTGTAATGATACTTTTTGTGACTCTGAGTTATCCCATGAATAATTTATGCGGTTTCGGAAATAAGCTTCTGATAAAGGGAAAAAGCCGTGTGAAATGGTGGCTGTCAAAATGTATATGGAATCTGCTCTGCAATATTATTTTCTTTGGGATAATTTTTACATTAATTCTGTCTTTTTGCAGTATAAGCGGCATACAGTCCGGAATGCAGGTAAATACAGATATGCAGACTGTTCTTTTTAATCTGGGGGCAGATACGTCACTTAAGCCGCATGCAATAATGCCGGTTGGAGATATAGTAATGGTTTTTATGTTATCTGTAGCAATATGTCAGATACAAATGGCACTGGGACTCTGGCTTAAGCCGATATACAGTTTTATGGTAATGTGCATGGTTTTGCTGCTGTCAGCATATTTTCAAAGCCTGTTTGTTATTGGAAATTATGCAATGCTGATAAGGCATTCGTGGATAAATGAGGATGGTATAGATTGCAAAGCGGCACTCCCTGCTATGTGTTTGATAATATTTATAACAGTTATAGTGGGTGTGATAAGGTTCAAAAAGTATAACATTATTCAGGAGGAAAACTAGAATGGCACATATAGAGGTAGAAAAGCTTTGTAAAACAATCAATAAAAGTATAGTGCTTGAGGATATAAATCTGGATATGTCATCAGGAAAAGTATATGGATTTCAGGGAATAAACGGCTCGGGAAAGACAATGCTTATGAGAGCACTTATCGGATTGATCCGTCCAACGAGTGGCAAGGTGTGTATTGATGGCAAAGAACTTGGAAAAGATATAGATTTTCCGGAGAGTATTGGATTTTTACTGGAAAATCCTGCTTTTTTGGATATGTATTCCGGAGAGGATAATTTAAAGCTTCTTGCAAAAGTGGATGGTAATGTGGATAAAAAGAGCGTGGAGAATGAAATACGTGGATTAATTGATGATGTAGGACTGGGGCAGGCGGGAAGGAAAAAATATAAAAAGTATTCACTTGGAATGAAACAGAGACTGGGGATTGCGGCAGCAGTTCTTGGGAAATCCCGATATCGTAGTATTAGACGAGCCGACAAATGCCCTGGATGATGATGGAAAGGAAATGGTTAAATCAGTTGTTAGAAAACAGAAAGAGCGGGGAGCACTTGTGATCATTTCATGCCATGATATGCAGACATTGGAGGAATTATCTGATGAAATTGTAAAACTTAAGGAGGGCAGGATATGCGGGTGAGAAAAAGAGTGCTTATTATTTGCGGGTTAATTTTGCTTATTCTGTATACAGCTCGTGTAATTGTGGTTAATAAAAATGCTGATAGAGTGCCGGTATACATATATGATGTGGGAGAAACTGTAGATTTTAGAAATGATTATGTGGATACTGTTGAAGAGTGTATCGACGGATATGCTGTACAGGTTCTGGGCTATGAGGTAGTAGATACAAGAGAACTTTATGAGCGTTATAATATGGGGCAGGCAGATGAAGCAACAGTAAAAAATACTCCATTTTATTGTCTGTTAAAGGTTCGTATCTATAATAAAGACTGCGACCTTGGAGAGGAAGGCGGGCTGATGCTGGATCGCTATAGTCTTATGGGCGATAATTATATGGCACTTGTGAGTGAGAATGTTTTTTGCACAATGTACCCTGATATGCCGGGAACATCGTTTTCACTTAGAAAGGGAACAAGCATGGAATTTGAGCTGCCTTATCCTATTACAAGGACTGAGGGCTGTACAAAAGAGGATATGCAGAAAAAAGCACCAATGCTGGAAATCTCTGAGTTTCCAAATAGAAAGCTATTGAAAGCAGGGTGAGCCTGCTCTATTATTTTGCAGTTACAAGTACAGAATGCATTTTAAAAGATTGGTAAAAGAAAAGTTGATTTACAACAGTTGACAATTTAAAAGCCACATGCTACTCTAGAAATGTATGAGATAAAAGCGACGAAAAAGAGAGTACTTTTATGGCAGATTTACAGAGAAATCCCACACAGGCTGAGAGGGGATGACCTAAAGTAGAAGGAACATGGCTTTGGAGCAGCAGTATCGAACCATTGGCTAGATACTGACAGGAACCGCCTGTTATAGCGGAAAGAGGCGCAGCAGTGCCGGCAAAAGATGCCGGATGATTTTGATAGCTGCGTGAAGAGAAGTGGTACCACGATATAATCGTCTTCTTGGGAGTTTTCTCCTGAGGAGGCGTTTTGTTTTATTATTACGGCTTCACACGTAATATATTGAATTGCCGGAGAGCATACAGTTGTTCTGAGAAAATAAATATAGTATTTTTTCTGAGAAATATATTGTATGTGATACGGCATTATAGAAGACTATATGTGCGAAGCATTAAAAACAGGAGGAAACTAAATTGGCAAACAAAGGTAAATATTACATGACAACAGCCATTGCGTACACATCAGGCAAGCCTCATATCGGAAACACATATGAGATCATTCTTGCAGACGCAATCGCCAGATACAAGAGAGCAGAGGGATACGACGTATATTTCCAGACAGGAACAGATGAGCACGGACAGAAAATCCAGGAAAAGGCTGAGGCAGCTGGAATTTCACCGAAGGAGTATGTAGATCAGATTTCAGGTGAGGTAAAGAGAATCTGGGATATGGTAAATTCATCATATGACAATTTTGTCCGCACAACAGATGAGGACCATGAGAAATGTGTAAAGAAAATCTTCAAGAAGCTTTACGATCAGGGCGACATCTACAAGGGATCTTACGAGGGACTTTACTGTACACCGTGTGAGTCCTTCTGGACAGAGTCCCAGCTCGTGGACGGAAAATGCCCAGACTGCGGACGTGAGGTACAGCCTGCAAAGGAGGAGGCATACTTCTTCAAGATGAGCAAATATGCAGACAGACTTATCGATTACATCAACACACACCCTGATTTCATCCAGCCGGTTTCAAGGAAAAACGAGATGATGAACAACTTCCTGCTTCCGGGACTTCAGGATCTTTGCGTATCGAGAACATCATTCAGCTGGGGAATTCCGGTAGATTTCGATCCAAAGCATGTAGTGTATGTATGGCTTGATGCCCTCACAAACTATATCACAAAAATCGGTTACGATCCTGACGGATCATCAGAGCTTTTCAAGAAAAACTGGCCTGCAGATCTGCACCTTATCGGAAAAGATATCGTGCGTTTCCACACTATTTACTGGCCTATTTTCCTTATGGCACTTGACCTTCCGCTTCCAAAGCAGGTATTCGGACATCCATGGCTGCTTCAGGGCGGTGACAAGATGAGTAAGTCAAAAGGAAACGTTATCTACGCAGACGATATGGTCAGACTTTTCGGCGTGGATGCCACACGTTACTTTGTGCTTCATGAGATGCCATTCGAGAACGACGGAATCATCACATGGGATCTTGTAATCGAGAGATTCAACTCAGACCTTGCAAACATACTTGGAAACCTTGTAAACAGAACAGTTTCCATGAGCAATAAGTATTTTGACGGCATCGTAAAGAGCACAGGCGCAACAGGCGATGCAGATCAGACTTCCATTGACGCAGATCTTAAGGCTGTTGTTACCGGCACAAGAGATAAAGTGGCAAAGAAAATGGAAGGACTTCGTGTGGCAGATGCCATCACAGAGGTATTCGCACTTTTCCGCCGCTGTAACAAATACATCGACGAGACAACACCTTGGGTGCTTGCAAAGGACGAGGCACAGCAGGATCGTCTTGCTGAGGTGCTTTACAACCTCACAGAGTCTATCACAATCGGAGCAAGCCTGCTTCATTCATTCCTGCCGGAGACAGCAGAAAAGATTGTGGCACAGCTTAACACAACACTCCGTGAGTTCGATGACCTTGACAAATTTGGTCTTTATGAGAGCGGCACAAAGGTTACAGACAAACCTGAGATTCTCTTCGGCAGATTAAAGGCAGAGGATGTGATGCCTGAGGTAGAGAAAATCCAGGCGGTACAGAAAGCAGAGTTTGAGGCTGAGCAGGCTAAGCTTGCTGCAGTTGAGGGTAAGGCAGCATGTGGCTGTGGTGCAGGTGAAAATGCCGCAGATGGTGCAGACCTTGAGCCGATGGATGTGGAAGCAAAGGAAGAAATCACATTTGATGATTTCGAAAAGCTCCAGTTCCAGGTTGGTGAAATCGTAAAATGTGAGGCAGTTGCGAAGTCAAAGAAGCTTCTCTGCTCACAGGTAAAGATTGGAAACCAGACAAAGCAGATAGTATCAGGTATCAGAAAGTACTATTCTCCTGAGGAGATGGTAGGCAAGAAGGTAATGGTTCTTGTAAACTTAAAACCGGCTAAGCTCGCAGGTGTTTTATCAGAGGGAATGCTGCTGTGCGCAGAGGATGCAGAGGGCAATCTCGCACTCCTGACACCGGAGAAACCAATGCCGGCAGGAGCACCTATTGAATAGGACGTAAGCGACGAGAAGTACAAGATTTAAGGCGAATATGAAATTGTGCCTGCATAATTTCATATTTGGCTAAATCGAAGTTCGGCGACCGCCGAACCATCCCGGAAATCCTTGATTTCCGGGATAGGTACTTCTATCAGAAATAAGCTATAATATATCTCAAAAAATGCACTTTATTGAGCAGGGAAAGGAGTCTCATATGGAATATTTTGATATAGTGGACGAGCAGGGAAATCCAACAGGACAGACCGTAGAGCGCAAGCAGGCGCACAGAAACAATATACTTCATAGGACTGCGCATGTCTGGATAGTCAGACGCCGTGGAAATTCCATACAGATACTTTTACAGAAAAGGTGCATGGAAAAAGACTCCTTTCCGGGTTGTTATGACATATCAAGCGCGGGACACATACCGGCCGGTGTGGACTATATACCGTCTGCACTTAGAGAGCTTAGGGAGGAGCTGGGGCTGACAATAGATTCGGCACAGCTTATCGATTGTGGACTGCACAGACACCATGCAGACGAGGTGTTTCACGGAGAAAGATTTCTGGACAACCAGATAAGCAAGGTGTTTCTTCTGTGGCTCGATGTGGACGAAGCGGACATCACCGTGCAGAAGGAGGAAATCGACTCTGTAAAGTGGTTTGACTACGCAGAGTGTAAGCAGGACGTGATAAACGGCACGATTCCAAACTGCATAGATGTGGCAGAGCTTGAGATGCTTGAGCCACACTTTATAGAATGAATTTTTTGTGAAATAATCATAAAAATATATTTTACGTTAAATCAAATTGGGAGGATACTATGAAATCAACAAAAGACTCTCTCTTAGAGGATATCAAGGCAGAATTTGCCGAGGTCAATGCCATGATGGAGGCGCTCGAAGCAAAGGAGCCGGAGGATGAGGCGAGTGAAGCCTACGATAAGTGGATTGAGGAGTGTGAGCAGCTCGCCATAGAGTCAGAATCGCTTATGACACTTATAGATTACAAGATGACACAGGGACTGTAGAGAGATATCCTGTATATATTATACAAAAATAAACACCCGGATATAGATAAATTGCTATATCCGGGTGTTTTTTATAAAGAAAAACTTCAAAAAAATGAAATTAAATATATAAAAAATTGTACAAACCGTGTTATACTTTATACGTTACACTAAATTCAGTAGGAGAAAAAGATGTTATCAGTAATAGAAAAAGTCAATGACGTGGTCAACAATTTTATCTGGGGCGTGCCTGCGATGATATGTATCATAGGTGTCGGGCTGCTTTTGAGCTTCAGAACGGGATTTATTCAGATTAGAAAGTTTCCATATGCGATGAAGGTTACGCTTGGCAGGATGCTCAAAAAACGTGAGGCATCTGATGGGGCGCTCACACCGTTTCAGGCAGTGTGTACGGCACTTGCGGCGACGGTCGGTACAGGAAATGTGGCAGGAGTTGCTGGAGCCATCGCGATAGGCGGACCGGGAGCGGTGTTCTGGATGTGGATTTCAGCACTTCTGGGCATGTGCACCAAGTTCTCGGAGGTCACACTTGCTGTACATTTTCACGAGAGAAATGCAAACGGCGACCTGGTAGGCGGCCCTATGTACTATATTAAAAACGGTCTTAAAAAGCACTGGCACTGGCTGGCATATCTGTTCTCAGCGTTTGGCGTGCTCACAGTGTTCGGTACAGGAAACGCTACACAGGTAAACACCATAACCACAGCGATTGATTCAGCTTTATATAATTACGATATAATTTCAAAAGAATCGGCATCTACGCTCAATCTCATATTAGGAATAGTGCTTGCCGCTCTTATTGCGCTTATTCTGCTTGGAGGAATCAAGCGTATAGGCCAGGTTACTGAAAAGCTTGTGCCATTTATGGCAGTGATGTATATTCTGCTGGCACTTGGAGTAGTAATCATCAACTTTAAAGCTATACCGGGCGTATTCGGGGCAATAATAGAGGGCGCGTTCAATCCGTCAGCAGTGACAGGCGGAGCAGTAGGAAGCTTTTTTTTCATGAGTATGAAAAAGGGAGTTTCCAGAGGAATTTTTTCAAACGAAGCAGGTCTTGGAACAGGCTCTATCGCACATGCCTGTGCAGACACCAAAAAGCCAGTAAAGCAGGGCTTCTTTGGCATATTTGAGGTGTTTGTGGACACTATCGTGATATGTACACTCACAGCGCTTGTCATACTTTGCAGCGGAGTTTCTGTGGGCTATGGAGAAGCAGCAGGCGCAGAGCTTACCATCAGCGGATTTACATCCACCTACGGCGGCTGGGTATCAATCTTTACAGCGGTTGCCATGTGCTGTTTTGCATTTTCAACCATCATAGGCTGGGGGCTTTACGGAACCAGATGCATAGAGTTCTTATTCGGAACTAAGGCAAATAAGCCGTTCATGGTAGTATATTCGCTCGTTGCGATAGTCGGTGCGACAATGAACCTCGGATTGATGTGGAGCATAGCGGAGACCTTCAATGGCCTTATGGTCATACCAAACCTTATCGCGGTATTTTTGCTTTCGGGTGTAGTTGTAAAGCTGGTGAAGGAATATTTTGCCGGAGAGGGAGCTGCATCTACCTTGAAGAATAGCCGGGAAGAGGCAAAAAGATAATGACAAGTCTTTTCCTCTGTGCTACAATTAACTCAAAGCATTATATTTCTGTAAATACGACACCACAGCATATTTTTTATCGGTGCGTATCACTTTGAAGAGGGCAGACCACTTCGCATTTTTCGACAAAGACATGGAAATTTTCAATGCTTTATGTTACCAGTTAATAGCAGGAAAATTGAAATGTCAGATGTGAAAACATTGCGATAAAAGCGGGGTGTGGGGATTTTGCCGGCTTTTATATAAGTGATTATTGTACACATCATATACGTGGAAAGCATAAGTATACAGTATTTTTATTCGACTTCAAATTTTCCTGCTCACACAAGAAGAGGAGGTTAATTTGGGTACAAAGGACTCGAAGGCAAAGGAGTATTTGTTGGACAATATGAGGTTCAGTGAAATCTGTAATTATGTATTGTTTGACGGAGAGAAGGTTATCAAACCGGAGGATTTAAAGGAATGTGACACCACAGAGGTGCTATCAGTTTTCGGTATTGATAGGAAACAGATTGTTAAGCAGAAATGGAGAGATTTGCTAAAAAGTGTTTCCGTGAAGCATACAGGGGAAATGTATGTTATCTTAATTGGAGCAGAAGCGCAGACAGACATTCATTATGCGATGCCTGTTAAAACTATGATTTATGATGCATTGAATTACGGAGAACAGGTCAACGAGGCAAAGAAACGTCACCGGAAAAATAGGGATTACAGGTCTTCGGACGAGTTTCTGTCAGGCTTTACACTTGATGATAAGCTGACGCCGGTGATTACAATCACACTGTATCTTGGAACTACACAGTGGGATGGGCCAAGAAGCCTTGCAGAGATGATGCCACAGATGGATGAAAGAATACTCCCATTCATCAATGATTACAGGATTAATTTGCTGAATCCACTGGAAATTACAGACTTTTCCAAGTTCGAGACAGGGCTCAGGCCATTGTTTGAGTTATTGAAAAATGCGTCAGATGAGGAAAAGCTGAATGAGTTAATTACAAAAGACGAAACCTTTACAAAGGTTGACGTTGAGACAGTAGCAGCTATCAATCTATTTGTAGGAACTGACATTAAGTATGATGAAAAGGAAGAGGTGGTAAATATGTGTAAGGCATGGGATGATCATAAAAAACGTGGCATTCAGGAGGGAATACAACAAGGAATGCAGCAAGGAATACAACAGGGAATACAGCAAGGAGTGCAACAAGGAAGATGCCTTGAAGTATATTCACTTGTTCAGGATGGTATATTAGAGCCCGAGGTGGGCGCAAAGAGAGTAAGTATGTCATTAGATGACTTCGCAGACGCAATGCAAAAAGCGGGCTACAAAATTCCTGAATTGGTGTAGTTTGATAGCTTAAAAGTATAACGGAAATTGCCCCGACCTATGTGTGTTGGGGCATGATTTTTATATGACAGGGGAAAGTAGATGTATCTTGTATCTGTATATTTTGACAAGACGGCAGAGCATATTTTACAACGATATATAAATAAAATAGCCGAGAAAACAGGTAATTCATTCATGACGGATAACAATGTGCCGCCACACATGACGATATCGGCAATAGAAGCCCGAAGTGAAAATGCTTTATTGGGAGCAATGGATAATCTGCGAAATTCACTTTCTAATGGGACGATTAGCATTGTGTCAGTGGGGCAATTGCTGCCATATGTATTTTATGCCACGCCGGTGCTTAACGGATATTTGCAGGATTTATCGGAAAAAGTATTTGATGAGGTGAAAAGCATTCCGGAATGTGCAGTGAGCAGATACTACAAGCCAATGAGCTGGCTGCCACATATTACACTTGGAAAGACACTGACAAAGGAACATATGCAGATGGCGTTTTCAGTAATGCAGGAAAGCTTTGTGCCCTTTGAAGCGACAATTACGGAGATTGGACTTGCCAGAGTTAATCCACATAGCGATGTGGTGCGATGGAAATTAAAACAGCAGCAATGAAGCCACAGATAAACCGGTTTTTTGAAAGGATAATAAACATGATAATAGATAGAGAACGAGTAAAAAAACACATTCGCAGAATACACATCAGGGTACAACGCCACAGACCCAAAGATTAAGCTCAAAATAGACCATACCTATAGGGTAGCGGAGCTTTGCGAGCTGATATCAAGGGATTTAAAGCTTGATGAATATGAGACAGATGTGGCATGGCTCACAGGGATGCTGCATGATGTCGGAAGATTTGAACAGATTAAGCGCTATAACACATTTAACGATGCACAGTCTGTTGATCATGCCAATTTTGGAGCCGACCTGCTGTTTAAGGAAGGGCTTATCGACACATATGTGGATGGATTTCATGATGATAAATACGGCATAATTGTTGAAAATGCGATAAGAAATCACAGTGCTTTCAGAATAGATGAGAGGCTCGATGATTATACGGTTATGTTTTGCAATATACTAAGGGATGCTGATAAGGTGGATATTTTCAGGGTAAATGTAGATACTCCGGCAGAGGATATATATAATGTGACGACGGAGGAACTGAAAAATTCGCAGGTGAGTCCTGAGGTTATGGCAGCCTTTGATGAGAGGCATGCGGTACTTCGTTCCTGTAAAAAGACCGCGGTAGACCATGTGGCAGGGCACATTGCACTGACATTTGAGCTGGTTTATCCTATCAGCCTTCAGATAGCAAAGGAGAGAGGATATCTTGACAAAATGATGGCATTTGAGTCGGATAATGAGGTTACAGGAAAGCAGTTTGAAGAGATAAGAGCGAAGCTAAACGAATATGTGGCGTCAGTCAGACCATTATAGTGACTAATGCAGGGCAGATGAAAAATATAGGGGAAAGGGATATGGCAGGCTGATGGTTGATCATGTGAAGAAGCTTGCCAAAGCGCGTGGCTGCAAGGCAATAATATTGGATTCAGGTATGCCTCGAAAAGCTGCACATACATTTTATGAGAAGTATGGATTTGAGAAAAGCTGTTATGGGTTTGAGTTGTTTTTGGAATAGCAGGTAGCTGAAATATAAAAATATAATGACAAGCTTACTTCTGTGTGCTACAATCAACTCAAAGCATTATATTTCTGTAAATACGACACCACAGCATATTTTTCCGGTGTGTATCACTTTGAAGAGGGCAGACCACTTCGCATTTTTCGACAAAGACATGGAAATTTTCAATGCTTTATGTTACCAGTTAATAGCAGGAAAATTGAAATGTCAGATGTGAAAACATTGCGAGAAAAGCGGGGTGTGGGGATTTTGCCGGCTTTTATATTAGCATACAGTATTTTAATTCGATTTCGAATTTCCCTGCTCACACAAGAAGAGGAGGTTAATTTGGGTACAAAGGACTCGAAGGCGAAGGAGTATTTGTCAGACAATACGAGGTTCAGTGAAATCTGCAATTATGTATTGTTTGACGGTGAGAAGGTTATCAAACCGGAGAATTTAAAGGAATGTGACACCACAGAGGTGTTATCAGTTTTCGGTATTGATAGGAAGCAGATTGTTAAGCAGAAATGGAGAGATTTGCTAAAGGGGGGTGTCTGTAAAATATACAGAATCAGTATACATCGTACTGATGGGGATAGAGGCACAGACAGATGTTCATTATTCGATGCCGGTTAAGACCATGATTTATGATGCCATGAATTATGGAGAACAGGTCAACGAGGCGAAGAAGCAACATCAGAAAAACAAAGATTATAAATCATCAGATGAGTTTTTATCAGGGTTTACACTTGAGGATAGGCTGACACCGGTGATTACAATTACATTATATCTTGGAACAAAAAACTGGGATGGTCCAAGAAGTCTTGTTGAGATGATGCCTCATATGGACGAGAGATTTCGGCCATTTATCAACGATTACAGGATTAATCTGTTGAATCCACTGGAGATTACGGATTTTTCCAAGTTCAAAACAGGTCTGAAACCACTGTTTGAAGTGCTGAAAAATGCGTCAGATGAGGGAAAGCTGAATGATTTAATTACAAAAGACGAAACCTTTACAAGGGTTGACGTTGAGACAGTAGCAGCTATCAATCTATTTGCAGGAACTGACATTAAGTATGATGAAAAGGAAGAGGTGGTAAATATGTGTAAGGCATGGGACGATCATAAAAAGCGTGGCATTCAGGAGGGAATGAAACAGGGAAGATGTCTTGAAGTATATTCGCTTGTTCAGGATGGTATATTAGACCCTGAGGTAGGGGCAAGTAGAGTAAGTATGTCATTAGATGACTTCGCAGACGCAATGCAAAAAGCAGGCTACAAACTTCCTGAGATGGTGTAGTATAATAGCATAAAAGTATAGAAATTGCCCCAACTGATTTGTGTTGGGGCATGATTTTTATATTACAGGGGGAGTAGATGTATCTTGTATCTGTATATTTTACCATGTAGGTGATTAATAGATATTTGCAGGAATTTATTTTGAATATGAAAAGGAATAATTTATGAATTATATAGGCACACAGAATTTTGAAACAAAACGATGCTTTTTACGAAGAATCAAACTATCCGATTATACTATGATGTATGAAAATTGGGCTAAGTATGATGAAGTTTGCAGATACTATCCATTTAATCCTGTTGATGACATAGAAATATATAGGGACAAGGTAAAGCATTGGATATCTAATTATGAGTCGGATTCATATTTTCATTGGGTAATTGAGTGGAAAGAAACGGGAGAATTGATAGGAACAATTAATTTGGGAAATGTGGAAGAAGCATGTCATATGTGTGATACATGCTATATGCTGTCTCCCGGATTTTGGAATAAAGGCATTATGACAGAAGTATTGGAGGCTGTCTTAGATTATGCCTTTGATAGAGTTGGATTTAACAGAGTTCAGGCAGAAGTATTCTATGGAAATGATGCTTCCTCTGCGGTATTAAAGAAATGCGGCATGGTGTTAGAAGGCATTGCCAGACAAAAATATTATAAAAATGGTGAGTATATCGATACTGCTTTATGGGCAATTATTGTAGGTGATAGGTTATATTGAGACAAGAACTGATATTAAGTATGATGAAAAGGAAGATGTGGTAAATATGTGTAAGGCATAGGATGATCATAAAAAGCTTGGCATACAGGAAGGAATACAACAAGGCAGATGCCTTGAAATATATTCACTTGTTCAGGATGGTATATTAGAACCTGAGGTAGGCGCAAGTAGAGTAAGTATGTCATTAGATGACTTCGCAGACGCAATGTAAAAATTAGGCTACAAACTTCCTGAGATGGTGTAATAATTAGAACAAGGATGTTGATAGTAAATATCAATGTCCTTGTTTCTTTGTAGAGCTGTTATGGGTTTGAATTGTTTTTGGAATAGCAGGTTAATAAAGTGAAATTGAAAAATTTGGATCCACACCAAATCAGCATAGTGTCATTGACATTTTGCCAATGTGTAGTATAATACTTATACAAGAGATTGCCAGTTTGTCCTCCGGTGTCCTTCGGACCCGGGGGCTTTTTATATATAGGAGGTACCATGGCAGATAAATCATACAAAAAGTATTAAAAATTTCTCCGTTTTAGGGATTGTACGTGCCAAAGATGGCGCCTATACTTATGGAACTAATGATGCATACGCCATAGCTATAATGTTTGCGCTATTACTAAGCAAATCCGACTTAAAGGACTTTATTTCATCTATGAGAACTGCTTTTGGCAAACTTCAAAAACAGTTACATACCATTTCAGCCACAGATATCATGTCCATAATGGGTTATGATGCAAATTGGACGAACTTAGCAAACTTAATATAATATACATTTTGCCAGAGACACTGACCTCTGGCTTTTTTATTAAAACACCAGCATGGAAAGGGTTAGGCACTGTTAACATCAAAAGCTATATTCTGTGTAGCTGAAATGACAAATAAAAAAAATAAAGCAAAAAGTTTTAAAACTTGCAAGCAAAAGGGATCGAATCCGTACTTAATAAATAAAAGAGGGTTGTAATGGACGATAGAGAAATAATTAAACTATATAATTGCCGATCCGAGGATGCATTGCTAGAAACAGAGAAGAAATATGGGAAACTTGTATCATTTATAATTGGCAGGCTGATAAAGAATCAGTTAGATGTTGAAGAATGTACAAATGATACATATTTAGGTGTCTGGTTTACGATTCCCCCAAAAACACCAGATAACTTGAAAGCTTATATTTTAAAAATTGCAAGGAATCAGGCGCTAAAAAAGTATGAACATATTCATGCGGCAAAAAGAGATATAGATATGTGTTTGCCATATGAGGAATTGAGTAATTATCTGGCGAAAGCGGGAGAAGAAGATTGGGAAAATAATGAATTGAAAGATATTGTTGAGGATTTTTTGGAATCGTTGCAAAAACCTCATCGACAAGTTTTTGTATTAAGATATTGGTACTTTATGTCGGTAAAAGAGATTATGAAATGTTGTAATATGAGCAAAAGCAAGGTCGAAACAATCTTATTTAGAACAAGAAAAAAGCTGAGAGAACAATTAGCGGAAAGGAAGTATTTATGAAAACTTTGAAATCAGATATTTTTTATGCAATGAATGAAATAAACGATAAATATATCCTAGAGGCTGCACAATGTTTAGAGCAAAAAAAAGAAAACGATATTTCCTTACAAAAGAATAGTAAACTATTTCATGAAAGTAACGCACATAGCCGTAAATGGTTGGCTCGCGTTGCAACTGCAATGGCGGTAAGTATCATTCTTTTTACAACAGGAGGAATTGCCAATGCAGCGACAGGAGAGAAACTGGTTCAATGGATTAATGGGCTGTTTGGTGCGGAATTAGTTACAGATGAAAACGAAGGATTGATCGGAAAAGAAGTCATAGATAATTCGGAACCGGAGGTTACGCATGGTGAAGAAAGCGATATAGGGAATGCTGAGGGAAGAGCTATAACTGAAAGCCATATTATAAAGAGTGTCGCAGATGATAATATTGTGCTGCCATTATCTGTTTCTGAGTTTAAGGTGGAGAATGATACGACACCTGAAATTATTATGACTAACGGAAGTATGGCAGTATTTTATCTGGAGGATTATGCAGGTTGGAATTGTAAAGCAGGGGATATATTAACCTTTTCGTTTGAAAAATATGAGTCAGATGCGGTTTCTAATCAGGCGCTGGTTATAGGATATATTAAAGATGGGGTTATGTATGACGGAGAAAGTTTTGGAAGTCTAAGCGGAAGTTACGAATTAAAAGTTAGAGAGGGGGGAGAATACAATTTATATATTATTAGCGCAACTTCCGATTATTTAACATTGAAACAAGGCACTATCAATCTTAGTAAATAGAGAGGAAAAGTCATCAGATGGATAATTTTACATCTGCTCAGAAACGGAATGTATGCACACATGAGTTGGGTCATGCCTTAGGATTAGCTCATAATGCGAAAGGCGATGTTATGTATGCGTATGTAAGCTCAGTAACAAGTCTTTCTGCCAACGACAAGGCTTCCTATGACGCAAGTTATAAAAGATATTAAAGAAGGGAGGAATATCTATGAAATTTCAGTCTAAAACCAAAATTGGTATTTTTATCGGAGCTGTTGTGATGCTGGTTATTGGTGTGCTGTTTTTTTGCATTGCGAAACCTTCAACTTCTGACGAAATTAAGACATCATATTTGAGAGGTACTTTTTCGATTGATTATAGCGATCTGAATGCAGTTGTAGGCGATGCTGATTATGTATTCGTTGGTACGGTCGCAAGTGAAGAAGGTACTGTTTATAAAGATGCTGTTACGGTTGAAACAGACGATGGAAAGACTCGTGAAGTTTCCGGCCCATACACAAATTATACTGTGAACGTCACAAAAAATATCAAAGGCAATTTAGTTACTGACACGGCTATCCCGATTCAAAAATCTGGCGGACTTTCGGAAGATGGCTCACAATATTTTGTTTATGAGGGTGATGAGCTTCCGGTTGTAGGAAATGAATATATCTTTTTTGCTTATGCCCAGCCGGACGGGTCATTGTTAATTTCCGGTCCTGTTTCTAACATGAGTGTATCTGACAATACAAGCGATATTGCTCCTTTTAGCGATTCAACGGAATATAGCGACATTGTAGATGCGTATAATAATCAAGTCGATTCTGGACGGTCTAGGTTTACTTCTTCTTATGAGGCAAAATAAATTAAAATTGCAGGAAATGTAAGAATGCTTTCCGATAGCTATATGATACTTATAACTTCGGATCAATGCGATCCGAAGTTATTTTTAGGCGTTGAAGAAATGACTTGAACATGTTTATATTGCCCGATAGTATCTTAAAAGGCATATTTTGATATGCTTTTTGGATTCACTTTAGTAATCAGTGTAAAAAGATTGCAGTATGGGCGAATTTAACTCGGTCGCGGAAAAAATAGGGTTTATATTGAAATGAGCTTTGGAGAAAGATGCCAACTATTCCAGCACTTTAAGTTTCTCTGTCAAGTAAGAATATTTTCCAGTAACTATATAATACTTATTTTTTGGAGTATACATGTTTGGTATATGGTAATTAGAGTGATAGGAAAAAAACAGGAGGGGTCAATATGATTAAGAAAGTCATTAGCGTGGTAATTGCAATATGTTTGATGTTTATTTCAACCATTGGAAGTTCTATTCAGCCGATATATGCAGCATCATAGGCTCGGATTAATCCGGATGATATGTTGACAGTGCTGAACGATATAACAGTAGCGCGGGACAGTCATGGGAGAATATTGGTTTTGATTCGGAGGATATTGCCAATATAATGCAGATGCAAAGGAAAGATGACTCATATTATGCGTCGTTGAACACGGACATAGCTAGATTATCAGTAGAAACAGTAGAAACAAAGGCATTAGAAAACGCAATAGCAGGGCAAGGGTATATTCAATCTTATGCACAGAACGGTAATCCGCCAGCAACCCCACAAGAACAGAATGAAAGGATGCAATATGTTACACAAGTAGCATTAGAGAGATATGGTAATACATATAACACAGCAGATTTTAACAAATATGTACTTTATCTTTATATGTCCCATTATATAGACAATCCTAATTATACTAAAGAAAGTCCAGGATTTGATAATATATATGCTTATGTTATTACTTCAGATGATATTACAGCATATGAGAATTTTATAGCACAAAGTAAGTTTTCTATGTTCTCTACAAATCTGGTTAATTTTATGGATGAGTTCAAGTCTGCGGTAAATAATTCGTCAGACATTCTAACCGCGGTGGATGAGGGAAAAGTTATATCCATAAATACCGCAAATGCGATATATGGTTTATCTACGTTTGATCCGGAAAAAACCGCATCAAGAGCAAAGTTAATTGTCACTTCATTTAAGGACCACTATGAGAGTACGGCTTCTGTAAATGAATTATTAAATGCAATGTATGTAGATTTGGAGCCGGAGGATGTCAGCCAACAGTATATTGATGCATGTGTTACGGGATTTTTAGGAGTATTGGCAGGAACAACATTATTTGGCTTTGGTATGTCAATATCGCTATGTTATTATAACGTGTATGCAAATTTGTACGATAAGGCAAAGCTAACAGCATTGCATTATTCATTGTCAGGAAGAGTGGCTATCAGGCTTGATGAACTGATTGGGGGCTAAGTTATGAACGACGACAATGAAAATGTGTTGATTATTGCATATAACTTGTTCTGCACCATACTAATACCAGCAGTAATAGTATTGACAGGAATTTGGTCTTTGGAGTCGGAGAGCGATTTCACACATGGACGAACAGGAGGATTGCCGATGGGGGCGTTGACTGTATTCGTTCCAGAGGTTATATTGGGTTTGAAGTGGAAAATGAAAAGGGCGTTTACAATTCCATGCTGTATTGCGTGGTGTATCTTCCTTCTTAAGATGGCACATTATTTCTTTGCTGTGGTTACAAATGCACCAATTACATATTATGGAACGGTGTGCATTGTGCTGTCTGGATTAATGTGGAGTATAGTCATGGAATTGAAGCAGGAATTAAAAGAATACCTTTTGGGGTTTCCACAGGAATATTGGCTTGTTCCGTGTTCTAATAGTTCGAGATATAACAAGGTGTTTCGCTTTATATGGTTAGTAGGCGTCGTTTTAGGAACGATATTTTTATTAATGATTAAATGGGGATGAGTCTTTGATAAAAGTTATATTTTATTTTTTGCTTGTAAGTATAGGAGCAGGTTTGGTGCAGATGAAAATACCGCTGTTTGGTCGTCATAGCAAGCGGTGGGAAGAACAAAATTATGCACAGCGGTTTGGCGGTATCTTTTTTCCGACATTCATTGCGCTTGTAGTTATCTTTTTATTTAATGAGTATAAGACGGCTCAATTACCCACTTTGAATGAAGAAATGCTGATGAATGGAGCGGAGTATTGTTTGGTAACTGATCTGAATGAGATAGGAGATGCGGGTTATGCTTATGAGATAAAAAGCGGAAGCTCACAAGAGGAGATTTGCGGAATTATATCAAGTATATGTATAGACTTAAAAAGGGAAGATGATTTTGTAAATGTCAGATATGAAAACGGAGAATATATTATCATCAACAATGGCATAACAATAGGACGGGCTGTCATAAATGACAAAGCAACAACAGATTTGTTGAAAATATACTTTTGCAACTAAAAGTGGATGAGCGTTTCAGTGTAACCTTTAGGCGAGAATATCAAAAAATACAAAAAAATACAATTTATTCGGTTGACCAAATGATACTTTTGTCATATAATCTAATCAAAAATAGTAATAATTACTAATTTAACTGGAGATTATTAGCAGGAGGTACCTATCATGGACAAGAAGATTACAGACAGCATTATTTACATCGGTGTGGATGACAAGGACATTGATTTATTTGAGAGCCAGTATGTTGTTCCAAACGGTGTTTCATACAACTCATATGTGATTATGGATGACAAAATTGCGATCATGGATACAGCAGATGCAAGAGTTACGGATAAGTGGTTTGCCAATTTGAGAGAGGCGCTCGGTGATAGAAAGCCGGATTATCTCGTTGTTTCCCATTTGGAGCCGGATCATGCTTCCAATATCCAGAAGGTTGCAGAGGCATATCCTGATATGCAGATTGTAGGTAATGCAAAGACCTTTAACATGATGGGACAGTTTTTCGATATAGACTTAACGGACAGAAAGGTTGTAGTGGCAGAGGGAGATAAGCTTTCTCTTGGAAAGCATGAGCTTACATTCGTCATGGCTCCTATGGTTCACTGGCCGGAGGTTATGATGGAGTACGAGTCAACAGACAAGGTGCTTTCTCAGCAGATGGCTTTGGTAAGTTTGGTGCGCTCGATACTGATGAGGACTGGACATGTGAGGCAAGACGCTATTACTTCAATATTGTTGGAAAGTATGGTGCCCAGGTACAGGCAGTTCTCAAAAAGGCAGCAGGGCTTGACATTGAAAAGATTTGTCCTCTTCACGGACCGATTCTCACAGAGAACCTTGGCTTCTACATAGATAAATACAATACATGGAGCAGCTATCAGCCTGAGGATGAGGGAATCCTTGTGGCATGTGCTTCTATTCACGGCAATACAAAGAAGGCAGCAGAGCTTTTAGCAGAAAAGCTCAAGGCTACAGGCGTAAAGGTTGCATTTACAGACCTTTGCAGGGATGATATGGCAGTGGCTGTTGAGGATGCGTTCAGATACGACAGGCTTGTGCTCTGCGCATGCACATATGATGGAGGCATTTTCCCACCAATGGAGGATTTCTTACACCATCTCAAGGCAAAGGCTTATCAGAATCGTAAGATTGCCTTCGTGGAAAACGGTTCATGGGCTCCTACAGCAGCACGCCAGATGAAGGCTATTGTTGAGGGCTTCAAGAACATAGAGTGTGTTGAGCCTGTTGTTACAATTAAATCTACTCTCAATGAGGCATCTGAAAAGCAGATGGATGAGCTTGTTGCAGCACTTACCAGATAGAATTATGGATTAACGAAGACCCGGACGTTTGTCCGGGTTTTTGTATTAAAGTATATATAAATATGCTATCATACAAACAAAGAAAAAAGCCATAATAGTACAATGTCAAATGAGGTAAACTATATGCAGCAGCGAATTACCATAAATCTTAACACAGATAGCAAAACAACCGACAAAACCACTATTCTTGAATACTGCCGCAGTCACGGCATTGCAGGGATAGAAACACCGTGCGGTGGAAAAGGAACCTGCGGCAAGTGCAAGGTGACGGTGGCAAAACCATACTATAAGGACGTGCTGGCCTGTCAGACGAAGATTTGTGACGGTATGGAAATTATTGTTGGGAGAAAAGAAAGCACCGGAACCAAAGAAGACAGCATGGTTGTTCTGACAAATGGAGAAAATGTATCGGAAAAATTTAATGAGCATGTAAATGAGCATGTGAATAGGAATGTTGTCTTGAAGGAAGAGACCGCAAATGAATCTGAAAAAGTCGAATCAAATGAAGACACTCTGGCGGCCTGTGATATCGGAACCACAACAGTAGTCTGCTACTTGATTGATAAAGAGACAGGGCAGATTATCTCAACCAGAAGCGGTGCCAATCCACAGCGCAGCTTTGGAGCAGATGTACTTTCCAGAATTGATGCGGCAGCGAGGGCGGATGATAACGATAAAGCGAATGGCGGTCTGCAGATGATGCAGACACAGATAGTGTCACTGCTTAACGGCTGGATATCAGAAATGCTCACGGAATGTGGCAGAACTAAAGTAAGCCGGTTTTCAGTTGCAGGAAACACAGTTATGTGTCATCTGCTTATGGGAATTTCACCGGAAAAGCTTGGCAAGGCACCGTTTATGCCGGATGAATATTTTGGCAGGGAATTTAATCCTTTGGATATAGAACTTGATAATTGTCAAACCATGATTATATTTCCGGCTGTATCAGGGTTTGTAGGCGGAGATATCACGGCGGGTATGATAGAGACAGTCAACTGCAACGAGCTGACGCTATATCTGGATATCGGAACAAACGGTGAGATGGCGCTTGGAAAAGGGGACAGATATGTGTGCTGTGCCACTGCGGCAGGACCGGCATTTGAGGGTGCGCAGATTGAGCTGGGTATGCCGGCGTCTAAGGGAGCCGTGGATAAGGTATGGCTGGAAGGTCGAAGAATTAAGTATTCGGTTATCGGAAATGACAGACCTGTTGGACTGTGCGGTTCGGGGCTTATCGATGCGCTTGCTGTTCTTCTGAAAGCCGGAATCATAGATGAAAACGGCACGATTTTAAGCGGACAGGAGCTTCCTATACTGTTTAGGTCGTATGTGTTTGAGGTGGAAGCGGAGGAGGCTGCACAGAGCACAGAGAGCCCTCTCTCGCCGTTCATATTGCACCGGGAGTCTACATTACGCAGGAGGATATCAGGAAGCTACAGCTTGCGAAGGGCGCGATAGCCGCCGGAATAGAAGTATTGTTTAAGGAATATGGCTGTATGCCTTGTAATATTGATGTTCTCACATTTGCAGGAGGCTTTGGAAACTACATTGACAAAGCAAGTGCGGCGGCAATAGGATTGTTTCCACCGGAGCTTTTGGACAAGGCAAAAGAAGTGGGAAATGCGGCAGGAAACGGAGCTGTTTCGGCAGCTTTATCGCAGGAAGCCTGGGAAAGAGCACTGGAGATAAGCGGGAACATGCGTTACATCGAGTTGGCATCGTATCCGCATTTCAATGAAATGTATGTGGAGCATATGAATTTTTAAATAATTGAAAAAAATATATTTTTACTTTATTGTTGAAGAAAATTGTCATATAATGACTTCGGGTGAGATTATATTTTAAAAGAAAAGCTGATAGGGTGATCAGCATCAGGAGGAATATTAATGCGTAAAACAAAAATTATCTGTACTATTGGACCGGCCAGTGAACATGAGGATGTCCTCACCAGGATGATAAAGGCAGGTATGGATGTTGCCAGATTGAATTTTTCTCATGGCTCACATGAGGAGCATCAGGGCAAAATAGATTTAATCAAGAAGGTAAGACAGAAGCTTCATATGCCAATCGCAATCATGCTTGACACAAAGGGACCTGAGTATCGTATCAAGACCTTTGAGAATGGCAAAATAGAGCTCAAGGATGGAGATACATTCACACTTACCACTGACGATATTGTAGGAAATCAGGAGCGAGTATCAGTTAATTACGAGAATCTGATTAAGGATTTAAAGGTTGGTGACCGTGTGCTTGTTGCGAACGGAATCATCATTCTGCAGGTCCGAGAGCTTAAAGGAAACGATGCAATCTGTGATGTTATCGCAGGAGGTACACTTTCAGACAGAAAGAGCATGAACTTCCCGAATAAGGTCATGAAGCATGCATATTTAAGCAAGCAGGACAAGGATGATCTGCTTTTTGGTATAAAAAACGAGGTGGATTATGTTGCTGCATCATTTGTTTCTACAAAGCAGGATGTAGCTGATCTGAGAAGCTTTTTGGATGAAAACGGTGGAGAGGACATTGAAATCATTGCAAAGATTGAGAACCGCTCAGGTGTAGATCATGTGGAGGAAATCTGTGAGATAGCAAACGGAATCATGATAGCCAGAGGAGATCTCGGTGTTGAGATTCCGGGAGTTGAGGTACCGGCAATACAGAAGTATCTTATCAACAAGTGTCGTATGCTTGGTACACGCGTAATCACAGCAACAGAGATGCTTGAGTCCATGATTCACAATCCGCGTCCTACAAGAGCTGAGCTTTCGGATGTAGCCAATGCGGTATACGACGGCTCATCAGCTATCATGCTTTCGGGAGAGTCTGCAGCAGGTAAATATCCTGTAGAAGCTGTAAAAAATATGGCAGAGACGGCAGAGTATACAGAAAAGCAGATAAACTACGGCAAGAGATTTGCTAATGCGGATTTCCAGACAAAAAGCATAGTCGATGCCATTTCACATGCTACATGTGCCATGGCAATAGATGTGGATGCGAAATGTATCGTAGTCAGCTCGCTGACAGGACGTACAGTGCGCATGGTCAGCCGTTTCCGCTGCCCTGTTGATATAATAGGCATGACAACCTCTGAAAAGGCATGGCGCAAGCTGAACCTGAGCTGGGGTGTAAAGCCGGTTCTGTGCGAGGAATACAACTCAATGGAGGTTATGTTCTACAATGCGATGAACGAGGCAAAGAGTGTCATGAAGCTCAAAAAGGGTGATTATATAGTGCTCACAGGAGGTCTCATCAATGGTAAGACAGGTAACACCAATGTGATTAAGGTTGAGACGGTTTAGTACATTTGTGCTATTGATTAAATCGTATATATGTCATATAATTCTTAACGGTTAATAAAAACAATAAATTTAAAATAAACAATTTCGAGATGAAGTTTGCAGGAAAACGGCAGCGATTTTACCTTATCAAAGCCTACCGAAGGAGTAAAACTCTCAGGTGCCGCAGCAGGCGGTGCAACTGTAAATGGATCGACTCTCTGGAGACACCCGCTTGGCGGGGGCCGAAGGTGCAACGTACGAATAGGAAGCAGTAGGAGTGCAGTGACTATGAATATATCATGGCACAGGCTGCTTCTCGTACGAATCTCTCAGGCAACAGGACGGAGAAGATATTGGACAGATATTCTTAAGATAATCTTCTTAATCCCATGTATCAGACTGTATATGCAGCGTATATGGGGTTTTTTATTTCCATTCACGTAAGTGCTGCTAAGCCTGCTTTTTCAATTGTTTCCGGATGAAATTATTTATATCAATAGTATTTGCTCAAAACACAAAGACTTTGTGTTTAGATAAAAAAGAGAGGCAGGAGTATTTCAATGTGGAACACAATCAACATTTTTCTTAAAGCAGTGGACGATTTCGTCTGGGGAGTGCCGCTCATGGTGCTCATCATGGCAGGAGGTATAATGCTCACAGTTCGTCTGGGGCTTCTTCAGATGAGAAAGCTTCATCTGGCACTAAAGTGGATGGTCAAAAATGAAGAGGGCGGCGATGGCGAGATTACGAGCTTTGGCGCACTCTGTACCGCGCTTAGCGCAACAATCGGAACCGGCAACATAGTCGGTGTAGCAACTGCAGTCGGTGCAGGAGGACCGGAGCACTTTTCTGGATGGTGCTTGCAGCCTTCTTTGGCATGGCAACAAAGTATTCAGAGGGACTTTTAGCTGTAAAATATCGTGTCATCGGCAAGGACGGACATAGTCTCGGCGGACCATTCTACTACATAGAGCAGGGAATGGGTGCAAAATGGAAATGGCTTGCAAAGATATTTGCATTTTTCGGCGTATGCGTTGGACTTTTCGGAATAGGAACATTCAGCCAGGTAAACGGAATATCAAGTGCTGTAAACAACTTTTTTGACCCTAAAAACCAGCATACAGTAAAGGTTTTACCGTTCCTTGGTGAGTATTCATGGTCAGTTGTCATTGCTTCGCTTGTACTGGCATTCTGCGTGGCAGCAGTGCTTATCGGCGGAGTAAAGCGTATTGCAAGTGTCAGCCAGATAATAGTTCCTTTCATGGCTGTTATATATATTGTATTTGTGCTCGTGCTTGTGGTATGCAATATCACAGCGGTTCCGGCAGCGTTTGCTACAATAGTAAAGGCAGCGTTTTCACCGAGGCCATAACAGGCGGTGCCGTGGGAAGCTTTCTTGTTGCAATGCAAAAGGGTGTTGCCAGAGGAATCTTTTCAAACGAGGCAGGACTTGGTAGTGCCCCGATTGCAGCGGCAGCAGCCCAGACAAAGGAGCCTGTACGTCAGGGACTTGTCAGCATGACAGGAACCTTCATTGATACAATAGTTATATGTACACTTACAGGACTTTCCATCGTGCTCACAGGCGCATGGCAGGTTGACGGACTCGAGGGCGTGCAGGTTACTACATACGCATTCCAGAATGGTCTTCCTTTACCGAAAGAGCTATCAGCATTTGTACTTATGCTGTGTCTTGTATTTTTTGCCTTTACAACTATACTCGGTTGGGATTATTATAGTGAGCGGTGCTTAGAGTATTTGAGTGGCGGAAGGATGAAATATGTAAAGGTTTATCGCTGGATATATATACTTGCAGTTTTCATCGGACCTTATATGACTGTAAGTGCGGTGTGGACTATCGCTGATATCTTCAACGGTCTCATGGCTCTGCCAAATATGATAGCACTGTTTGCTCTTAGTGGTGTTGTTGTTAAGGAGACAAGGCATTTCTTCGAGCGACATAGAAATGGAGAAATCGAGGATTAATTATGTTTTATATTTTGCGACATGGAAGAACAGATTGGAATGAGGAGCACAGACTGCAGGGTGAGGTGGATATCCCACTCAACGAAACCGGCAGGCAGATGGCTTACGATGCCGCAGAAAAAATATAAGGATATAGATTTTGATATATGCTACTGCTCCCCACTTAAGAGAGCACAGGAGACGGCAAGGATTTTTCTTGCAGACAGAAACCCTGCAGTAGAGATTATCACTGACAACAGGCTTCACGAGATGTGCTTCGGTGATTATGAGGGAGTGAAGAACATCAGGCAAAAGCCCGAATGCCCTGTCTACCTGCTCTTTGAGGAGCCGGAAAAATATGTGGCAAAGGACGGCGCAGAGAGCTTTGAGGAGCTATATCACAGAACAGGCGAGTTTATAGAGCAGGTGCTAAGACCGCAGCTTGAGGCAGGCAAATGTGCTTGTCGTGGGACACGGTGCAATGAACTGCAGCATAGTCAATCAGTTTCGCGGCACACCTATAAAGGATTTCTGGAAGGATATGCAGGGAAACTGCGAGCTGCTTAGGGTTGAATAAATTTAGATTATTCTGAATAGCTATATCGTTTGTAATAGATAGGGCATACCGGTTGTGGTGTGCCCTGTTGTTGTCAGAAACTAATTTAAATAGCATTTATTTATAAGTAAATGGATATTATATTATAAGTAATACTAAATTGACCACATAGCCTTATGCTCGTAAAATAATTTTGTAAATTTTTTATTAAATAAGAGTATAATTATTTGGAGGAACCAATGAAAAAGACAACGAACTCTTCACCTTACCAGTTTGAGGGCAGAATACCTCTGTCTCAGGCTATTCCGCTTGGACTGCAGCATGTTATGGCTATGTTCATCGGAAACCTTACACCTCTTATCATTGTTATGGGAGCATGCGGGCTCACAGCGGACGCTGGCTTTGCGGAGCTTAGAACAGCTCTCTTACAGAATGCAATGATTATCGCAGGTATTGTAACATTAGTACAGATGTTTTCCATCGGACCTGTCGGCGGAAAGGTACCTATCGTTATGGGAACCTCTTCGGGCTTTCTTGGAGTATTAAATAATACAGTTGCAGCGTGTGGCGGCGGAGTTATAGCATATGGAGCTATTATGGGAGCCTGCCTTGTAGGAGGTATCTTCGAGGGCATACTCGGAGCCTTCTTAAAGCCTTTGCGCAAGTTTTTCCCGGCAATCGTTACAGGCTCAGTTGTTATAGCAATCGGACTTTCACTCCTTGGAGTGGGAATCAACTACTTCTGTGGTGGAACAGGCAAAAATGATTACGGCTCACTGCCAAACCTTTTTATTGGAATGGTTGTACTTATAGTAATCGTGCTTCTTAAGCATTTTGCACCATCGCGCAGTATTTTTTCATCATCTGCCATCCTTTTTGGTATCCTGGCAGGATATGTTGTAGCAATCATTATGACACTTACCATGTCACACACAGGTGTGACCGCTGACGGTGTTAAATACACATACTCATGGGTTGTAAACTTTGATGAGGTTAAAAATGCGGCATGGATAGCAGTTCCAAGCTTTATAGGCTTTGGAAAGCTGTCAGATGTGGGAATTTCCTTCCATGCCAATGCAATCATCCCAATCGGCATCATGTTTATCGTTACTGCAATCGAGACAGTTGGCGATATCTCAGCCTGTGTGGAGGGTGGAATGGACAGAGAGGCTACAGATTCAGAGCTTTCAGGCGGTGTTATCTGTGATGGCCTTGGTTCATCATTTGCAGCGCTTTTCGGAGTACTGCCAAATACCTCATTCTCACAGAATGTAGGTCTTGTTTCAATGACAAAGGTTGTCAATAGATTGGCTATTTCAATGGGAGCTATATTCCTCATTATTTGCGGCTTCTGCCCAAAGATTGGAGCTTTCATGTCAATCATGCCTCAGTCAGTGCTCGGCGGAGCTGCTGTTATGATGTTTGCCTCTATCCTGATTTCGGGAATTGAGCTCATCACAAAGGAGCCAATCGGCAGCCGTGAGATTACAATTATCTCAGTGGCAATCGGTTTAGGCTACGGACTTGGCGCTACAACCGGTGCTACATCACATCTGCCATACTATGTACAGCTTATATTTGGCGGTTCAGGTATCGTGCCTTGCTCACTTTGCGCTATTCTTCTCAATATTATTTTGCCGAAGAAGTCAAAGAACGCGCCATATATGTGGGATATGGACGAGAAAGACGATGTGAAGCGTGTGGATGACTAACGCTTAGGATTTTGAAGCCGTCCGGTGCATTAAGTACACCGGCGGCTTTATTGTTTGTGGGAAAGTATGGAAATATATGGAAAAAGTGATTTCAATAGTGGGCGCAGGTGGCAAGACCACACTCGTTCATAAGCTTGCAAGGGAATATCACAGGAGTGGAAAAGGTGTGCTTGTCACAACAACAACGCACATGTATGTCGAAGCTGACACTGACCTATCCTGCGATTTTTTTGCGTTAAGGGATAAAATAATAAAAGATGGATATTGTATGGCGGGGCAGAAAATATCTGAACAGAAAATATCAGAACAGTCAAAGCCAAAGATGTGCGGACTGCCGTATGATTTGCTCGATAAACTGATTAAAGACATGCCACAGGCGTTAGATTATGTTATAATCGAAGCAGATGGGGCAAAGCACCATTCTCTCAAATATCCGGCAGCGGATGAGCCGGTCATATATTCGGGTACCACAGATGTTATCATAGTGCTTGGCACATGGGAAAAGGGCAGGTCATGTAAGGACGTTGTATTTCGATATGAGCTTATGCAAAAGGAGCTTGGAACGGCAGAGGATGCAGTGGTTGAGGATTCGGTTATAGATACGCTGCGGCAGGTCTATGTCAGAAAGCTGCGCGATAGCGGGTTTGAAGGACGGGTATCGTGCGTTTTTGCGAATGAACGTGGGTGGTTCTGAATAGTTGCAAATATGGAAATAATAAGGTAACAGGGTAATTAATCAGATGAGCATGAATCAGAGCAATAATCAGATAATAAAGAAAAATTTGTTAATCATATGCCGCGGTGCAGGAGATCTTGCGACCGGCATCATCCACAGACTGCATCGGGCAGGGCATAGGGTGATAGCACTTGAGACAGACTATCCGGCTGCCATACGGCGCCAGGTGTCCTTTTGCGAAGCAGTGTATGATGGGAGCGCAGCTGTAGAGGGTGTGACAGCCAGACTTGTTCCTGCCTTGGCTGATGCAGAGACTGATACAGAGACATATTCAGATAAATGACACACCGGCAGCTCATATTGCATCAGAAAAGTGGGATAGTTCAGCCATCAAAGCTGTGCTTGAAGCCGGAGAGGTCCCGCTTCTTATAGACCCAAAGGGTGAGTCAATTGAACTTTTGAAGCCGGATGTTGTGGTAGATGCCATAATAGCAAAGAAAAATCTGGGTACCACAATCGATATGGCCCCGCTTGTGATAGGAGTAGGCCCGGGCTTTACGGCAGGGCAAGACGTGCATCTGGTGATTGAGTCCATGCGTGGGCACAATCTGGCGCGCATCATTACAGATGGCATGGCACAGCCCAACACAGGTGTTCCGGGAAATATCGCCGGCTTCACAAGTGAGCGTGTGATTCACGCTCCGGCGGCAGGATATATTCATGACGTCAGAAAAATCGGAGACATCGTGCAAAAGGAAGATGAGATAGCGCGGATATATCCGGATAAAGAAAGCTATGACAATGCATTGTCTGAATATGTTCCGGTAAATGCTACAATTACAGGCATCATACGAGGCCTTATCCGTGAGGGATATTATTTCAGGGAAGGTTTCAAGATAGCGGATATCGACCCGCGCGAGAGTGAGCTAACAAACTGCTTTACAATCTCTGACAAGGCAAGGAGTATAGCAGGCAGTGTGCTTGAGGCGGTATCGGCATTTGAGCACGGTGTAAAGATTTATTAAATAATAAATGAGGGTAACTATTAAGGCGTTTTCAGTGGTTCTGAATAGTTACAGTGAGGATAAATATATTGACGCAGGAAAACGAATTAGATATCAATAATCAGGAACAAAATAAAGGAAAGCTCACACATTTTAATGAGGCAGGGGAAGCTCACATGGTGGATGTGCATGCAAAGGATGACACATACCGCGTGGCGAAGGCCTGTGGCACGATAAAGGTAAATGGCGCCGTATACAGGGCGGTATCTACGGGCACAGCTAAAAAGGGTGATGTGCTGGCAGTGGCGAGAATTGCGGGAATCATGGGCGCAAAGAACAATTCCATGCTCATTCCGCTCTGTCATGCTATTGCCATGACAAAGTGCGATGTTGAGTTTGAGCTGGATGAAAAAAACAGCAGTATCACGGCAATCTGCACAACAGCCTGTGTGGGCAAAACCGGTGTAGAGATGGAGGCCATGACAGGGGTCAGTGTGGCGCTTCTTACCATATATGATATGTGTAAGGCACTGGACCGTGGCATGGAAATCGGGCAGATACATCTGCTGGAAAAATCCGGTGGCAAGAGCGGACACTACGTTACTGTTCACAACTAACAATGTGACCGGCAACGATTACAGCCCATTTAAAATGCTGAGAAGTTAAAAATACACAATTAATCAAGGATAACAGGGTGATGTAATGTATACTGTAGGGATTATAACGATAAGCGATAAAGGCGCAGCGGGCCAAAGAGAGGATAAAAGCGGTCCGAAAATAAAGGAACTGCTTCCCAAAGATAAGTATGATGTGGTTTCATATAAAATCATACCGGATGAGAGGGAACAGATTGCAGACGAGCTTGTCAGGCTGTGTGATGATGTGAAATGCAATCTGGTGCTTACAACCGGAGGTACCGGTTTTTCACCGAGAGATATCACACCGGAAGCTACAATGGATATTGCAGAGCGTAATGCACCGGGTATCGCTGAGGCACTGAGAGCGTACAGCATGAGTCTTACACCTAAAGCCATGCTTGGCAGAGGAGCTTCAGTTATCAGGAAAAACACATTGATAGTCAATCTGCCCGGCAGTGTGAAGGCAGTGTCGGAGAGCATGGATTTTCTGATGGGAAATATAGAGCATGGACTTGATATTTTACTTCAGTATGACAGTGAGTGCGGCCGGTGACGGAAATGCCCTGGGTATGGTTTAGGACAGTAACTATTTACAAAAATAATATTTGGAGTGTGGGATTATATGAAGCTTATGAAGACAACGGAGGCAGTCGGACAGGTGCTCTGCCACGATATCACACAGATTATCCCCGGTGTGAAAAAGGATGCGGTTTTTCGCAAGGGGCATATTATAACAAAAGAGGATATACCGGTGCTGCTTAGCGTCGGAAAAGACACCATATATATATGGGAAAATGATGAGACCATGATGCACGAAAATGAGGCAGCAGAGATGCTTTATCGCATGAGCGCATGTGGCACAAATAGCAATGAGACCGACGTCGAACATCATTGTGAAGCCGCAGAATCCGGCATTTTTGGTGGCACCACAAGTAAAATGCATCCATCCCCTGTAAAGGAAGGTAAGATAGAGGTGATTGCTGACTGTGACGGACTGCTTAAGGTGGACAGCGAAAAGCTGAAAAAGGTCAACTCCTTTGGTGAAATGATGATAGCCACGAGGCACGGCAATACCACTGTGAAAAAGGGGGATAAGCTCGCCGGAACAAGAATCATACCGCTTGTTATAAAAAAGGATAAGCTAGAGGCGGCTTCACACATATGCGATGACGGACCGATTCTTGATATAAAGCCGTTTGTGGTCAGAAAAGCAGCAATAATCACAACCGGAAACGAAGTGTACCACGGCAGGATACAGGATGCGTTTACCCCTGTCATCGAGAAAAAAATAGCAGAGTTTGGTGCACAGATGATGTTTCATGAGGTGTTTGATGATGATGACCAAAAAATAACAGACGGATGCTTACGTGCAATAGAGGCAGGAGCGGAGATTGTATTCTGCACAGGAGGAATGAGCGTGGATCCTGATGATAAAACACCGCTTGCCATAAAAAATACAGGCGCGCGGATCGTGTCGTACGGTTCACCGGTGCTGCCGGGAGCCATGTTTTTGCTGTCGTACTATGATGCAGGTGACAGGCTGGTGCCGATATGTGGACTGCCTGGCTGCGCCATGTATAACAAGCGCACGATATTTGATATTGTATTGCCGAGGCTTATGGCGTGTGATATGATTTTGGCAGATGAGCTTGCCGGACTTGGAGAAGGCGGACTCTGCCTGAATTGTGATGTCTGCACGTTTCCTAACTGTGGTTTTGGGAAGGGCTTTTAACATGCGCGATAGATTTGGCAGAGAGATTGACTACATGCGCATATCGGTGATAGATAGCTGTAATCTGAACTGTTATTATTGCAACCCACAGGACAATGATAAAAAGTGTCAGGCAATAAATACACTTAGCGTAAAAAAGGTGTTTTGCATAGTCCGCGCAGCCACAAGGCTTGGAATCACGCATTTTCGTCTGACAGGCGGTGAGCCGCTTCTGCATCCGCAGCTTGATGAAATGGTTTTACAAATCAAAAAGATACCGGGTGTCAGGAGTGTATCGCTCACCACGAACGCAGTACTGCTTGCGCAGCATGCAAAGCAGCTTAAGGAAGCCGGCATAGACAGTATAAATGTGAGCCTGGACACGATAGATGCGTCAGAATATGAACATATCACAAAAAAACCGCTGCTTCATAAAGTGGAGCAGGGAATCGATGCCGCCATAGAGTGTGGAATAAGAGTGAAAATCAATGCAGTGCTTACACCGCAGACAGATGTGGTGGCTCTCACACGGTATGCTTCAAAAAAGGAACAGATATCCGTTTTATAGAGATGATGCCGGTAGGTGAAGGGCATACCAACGGAGTCAAGCCGTATGAGAAGGTTATTGGCGCACTTTTAAAAGTGTATGGAAATCCTTGCCATATAGATACTGAAAATAGAGAAGAAATTAATTCGGGATATAATAATGCGGATAACGGTCCGGCAGAGTATTACCGTTTTCATGGACTTGATATCAGAGTAGGGCTGATTCAGGCAATCCATGGGAAGTTCTGTGATACCTGCAACCGCATACGTGTTACGGCTGACGGCAGGCTTATGCCATGCCTGGGAAGCAGTGTGACGATGGATTTAGTACCTGATTCATGCGAATTTACAGATGATTTGGAAAAAGATTTTGTAATAGTTCAGGCACTAAAGGCTGCCATAAAGGCAAAGCCGGGGTGTCACAATTTTAATGATAATGCAGTGACATATACAAAAACTACAGAGACAAAGACTGTGGAGACAAAGGCTACAGAGCTGAAAGCTGCGGAAGTAAATGCAGCAAGAAATATGAGCCGGATAGGAGGCTGATAGCAAATCATGGGAAAGCTTCTTGCAATCAATATAAGCAAAGAGAGAGGAACTGAAAAGAGAGAGGTGCCACAGGCCGAGCTTGTTGCGGACTATGGCATCATGGGAGATGCACATGCCGGAAAGTGGCACAGGCAGGTCAGCCTGCTTTCCGCAGAGAAAATAGATGCCTTCAGGGCAAGAGGAGCGCAGATAGACAACGGCGCATTTGGCGAAAATTTAATTATATCAGGATTTGATTTCAAGAATTTACCGCTTGGAACACGCTTTTGCATAGGAGATGCTATTCTGGAGATGACGCAGATAGGCAAGCAGTGTCATTCGCATTGTGCTATCTACAAGAGGATGGGCGAGTGCATTATGCCAAAGGAGGGCGTGTTTGCAGTAGTCATAAGAGGCGGTCAGATTCATACCGGTGACGAGGTGAAGCTGATTCCGGCAAACATATATGCTTCGATAAAGGACAGACCGGCGGACAGCCGCTGTGAGCTGTTGACAGTCATAGAAGGAGCACGTGCCGGTGAAAAGGCGCTTTATATAGATGGCAGAATAAGAGTGGCATCAGGCAGTGCATGGGCAGACGAAATAAATGACAATGATAATTCAATTGTGATGTTTAAACAGCAGATAGGCAGCAGACCACGCCTCATAATCTGCGGAGGAGGTCATGTATCGGCGGCACTTGTACGCATGGCATCGCTTTTGGCCTTTGACATATGGGTGATAGAGGACAGACCTCTGTTTGCCGATAATGCAAAGCGCCAAGGAGCAGACCATGTAATTTGCGGCGATTATAAAAAAACTCTCGCCAGGCTGGAGCCACAGGCGGATGATTACTATGTATGCATGACAAGAGGCCATCGCTTTGATATGGAGTGTCTTACAGAGATATTCAGAAAGCCATACGCCTATGTGGGGATGATGGGCTCAAAGAAAAGAGCTGCCATAGTAAAAAAAGACCTTGAAGAATCGGGATTTTCACAGGAAAACATATCCGGATTACATTCTCCGATAGGCCTTGCAATAGGTGGACAGACACCGGAGGAAATTGCGCTTTCGGTGATAAGTGAGATAGTAAAGTGCAAATGAGCGTACCGGCTGCACACAGGTGGATAACGAAGTGCTTGATGCACTTATTGAGGCATCAGATGAGAAGTACATACTGTGTACCATCATAAAAAAGAATGGCAGTGCACCGCGCGGAGTCGGAACACAGATGCTCGTGAGCTCAGACAATCGGATCATCGGAACTATAGGCGGCGGTTGTGCGGAGGCAGAGGTTATAAGCCATTGCAGGAGACTGTTTCGCAGGCAGGAGTTCAAATGCGGTTTGATGGATGTGAGCATGAACACTGACGATGCCGAGAAAGAGGGCATGGTGTGCGGAGGCAGTATTTCGGTGCTGCTGGAGCAGATTGGATGATGAAATTATCATATATTAATAAATCAAGATAAGCCGAATATGAATATTAATCACATGCATATTTAATTTAAATAAAGGAAAAGAAAGGTTAAAAGTATGAGCTTAAGAATAGCGACAGGTACTGACGGATCAGTAAAGGAGCGCAAGGGCTTAAAGAGAAAATTTGCAGCATATGCAGGACTTGCGTTTGGACTTATCCTTATAGCAGGACTTTTTGCAGGCTGTGGAAAAAAGGATACAGCAGATGCAGATGTCGATTTATCAATTTTTGCGGCAAAGAGCTTAAACGGTGTTATGGATGAAATTTGTGCAGCCTACACCAGGGCGCATCCAAATGTAAACTTCCAAAACAACTATGACAGCTCCGGAACGCTGATGGCACAGATTAAAGAGGGTGCGAAGTGCAACATCTTTTTCTCGGCAGGAGTGGCACAGATGGATGAGCTTCAGAATGGCTACGACGGAGGAAGCGTGGTGGACGGTACTCGTGTTGACCTATTAAATAATCAGGTGTGCCTTGTTACATATAAGAATAGTGGCACGGCAGTTACCGGCTTTGCAGACATCTCAAAGGCTAAAAATATGGCACTTGCTGACGGAACAGTTCCTGTAGGACAGTATACCAGAGCAGCACTAGTAAATTCAAAAATGGTTGAAGGTGATGCCTCAAATCCACAGGCTATTTCAGATTCTGATATCTCAAAGGCACTTGGCGGTCTGGAAATCAACAGCTGTGCCAATGTAGGTGCGGTTGCATCTGCCGTAGCTGAGGGCGCAAATGAGATAGGAACAGTTTATTACTCAGATACATTCGGATACGAGAACCAGCTTGATATTATAGAAAAGCTTCCAAACAGCTTAACAGGCGATGTCATCTATCCGATAGCAGCTTTAAAGGGAGACAGCACTACATCAGATGAGCTTGAAGCAGCGAAGGAATTTATCGCATACCTTCAGACAGATGAGGCAATGTCAGTATTTGAGAAATATCATTTTTCGGTAAAGGAATAATGGAACAGATTGATTTTTCACCGCTTTGGGTAACATTAAAAACAGGAATAGTAGCGTCAGTTTTTTCTTTTTTCATAGGAATAGCTTTTGCTGAGCTTGTCATAAACACAAAGGGCAGAGTGAGGGCATTCTGGGATGGACTGCTGACACTTCCTATGGTACTGCCGCCTACCGTGGCTGGATACATTCTTTTAAGGATTTTCAGCACAAGGCGTCCTTTTGGAAGCTTTTTAAGCCATAGCATGGGGATACAGGTAGTACACACGTGGCTTGGCTGTGTGGTGGCAGCAACCATCATTGCACTCCCTCTCATGTACAGAAATGCGAGGGCGGCATTTGAGCAGATAGATGAAAATGTCATATATGCGGCGCGCACTCTCGGCATAAGTGAGTGGAAGATTTTCTGGAAGATACGTTTGCCGATGGCAAAGCCCGGCATCATATCGGGTGTCACACTGGCCTTTGCCAGAGCTATCGGTGAGTACGGTGCCACATCGATGCTTGCCGGAAATATAGCAGGAAAAACCTCGACAATATCACAGCAGATAGCAATGGTCGTCCAAAGTGGTGACTATGCCACAGCGGGCTTCTGGTGCATAGTAATCATAGCGATTTCGTTTGCATGCCTTGTATCGATAAATATGATATGCGGCAAAAGCAAGGGCATAAAGAGAAAGAGAAAAAATAATGTCGCTCATAGTAAAAATAAAAAAACAGTTGGATAATTTCATGCTCTCGGTTGACATGGAGCTTACGGATGAGGTTGTGTCCGTAATCGGTATGTCGGGCTCAGGAAAGAGTATGACATTAAAGTGCATAGCAGGGATAGAGACACCGGACTCAGGCTTTATATCATTAAACGGCCGTGTGCTGTATGATTCGAAAAAGCGTATAAATCTGCACCCCGGTAAGCGCAGGGTAGGCTATCTGTTTCAGGACTATGCATTATTTCCGACAATGACTGTGATGGAAAATATATGCATAGCAATGGGGCAGCGTAACGAGGAAAAAGTGAAGGGCTGGCTCAAGAGGTATGGGCTTGAGGGCATGGCATACACATATCCCAATCATCTCTCCGGTGGTCAGAGGCAGCGCGTGGCAATGCTTCGCATGCTTGCAGCTAAGCCGGAGTGCATACTGCTCGATGAGCCTTTTTCGGCACTGGATGAGCATGTGAAAAGAAGCATGGAATCAGAGCTTATGGAGATGCTCACCGATTTTCACAATCCTGTTATTTTTGTGTCACACAATCGCGATGAGGTGTATCGCCTGGCCGAGCGTATCGGAAGCATGGAGAGCGGTGTACTGAGTACAGTCCGCGACAAAAAAGATTTCTTCATGCGGCCTATGTCTGTGGAGCAGGCACTGCTTGTGGGCTGCAACAATATATCAGAGGTAAAATGGCAGGATAAGCATCATTTGCTTGCGGTGGAATGGGATAGCGTATTTGAGGTCACTGATGAGCAGCTTGAACAGACTGCAATGAGTATGGACGGCATATCGCACATAGGTGTTTTCCCACAGGATATTATAATATCTGCAGGCAAAACAAAAACGGCACTTGCATATGCTGATAAAAATATAATCAGGATTAAAGATTATAAAATGATTGAAGAACTGAAAAGCTGGGAAGTATTGTGTAAATTAAATAACGATTCAATAATTTACGCAAGCCTTCCGAGGCATACAGAAGCAAATATGCTTAACAAAAATATAAATGATGAGCTTTATATAAAGAATTTTTATCTGCTTGGATGAGAAGTAAATGAGGACATACTATGATTTACCTGGACAATGCTGCCACAACAATTAAAAAGCCGGATGCGGTATATGATGCAGTGCTTGATGCAATGAAGCACTGCGGCAATTCGGGCGCGGGGCATCGGATGCATCGCTTGATGCGTCGAGGAAAATATATGAGGCCAGAATGTGCCTTGCAGAATTTTTCGGCGGAGATGATGCGGCCAGACTCGTTTTTACGGCAAATGCCACTGAGGCACTAAACATTGCAATCCACGGACTGTTTGAGCCGGGGGAGCATGTGATTACAACACAGCTCGAGCATAATTCCGTGCTCAGACCTCTTTATATGCAAAGGGAGCGGGGCGTGGGTGTGGATATTGTACCATGCAGTGATGCAGGCATAAAAAGGGGAATAATTTCCCCATCGGACATAGAGGCTTTAATCCGTCCGGATACAAAAGCCATCGTCTGCACACATGCTTCAAATATCACAGGCAACGTGGTGGATATTAAGTCGATAGGGCAAATCGCACGAAAGCATAACCTTTTATTTATAGTCGATGCATCGCAGACAGCTGGTGTGATTCCGATAAATGTAAAAGACATGAATATTGATGTGCTCTGCTTCACAGGCCATAAGGGGTTGATGGGACCGCAGGGCACCGGAGGACTTTATGTGGGAGAGAGAGCAGATATAAAGCCGTTTAAGAGCGGTGGTACCGGCGTGCTAAGCTTTCTTGAGAACCAGCCTATGGAGCTTCCGACAAGACTTGAGGCAGGTACCTTAAATGGCCCGGGAATCGCAGGGCTTTTAACAGGTGTCATGGAGCTTGAGAAAATCGGCCTCGACAATATATACGCTAAAGAGCATGAGCTGATGCAGGCATTTATTGAAAAAATAAAGACAATCCCCGGAATCAGGATATATGGAGATTTCGATGTGCTGCCCGACAAGGGTCTGCACTGTGCGATTGTTTCAGTAAATATAGCTGATATGGACTCGGCGGAGGTGTCAGACATACTTATGAATGAGTATGGCATTGCAACAAGGAGCGGCATACACTGCGCACCGCTGATGCATAAATTCTTTGGAACACAAAATCAGGGTATGGTGAGATTCTCATTTTCATATTATAATACAGTTGATGAGATAAATGAGGCCGCTGAAGCGCTTATGCAGATTGCGGCATTGCGATAAATAGTATTAAACAATTGAAAGGAGCAAAAATGCCACAGGAAATAGTGTTTTGCAAGGGCGGTGGCTGTACCGCAAAGCTTGGTCCGGATTTGTTAAGTCATGTTTTAGCAAAGCTGCCAAGGGGTGAAAAAGACAGCAATCTGCTCATCGGATATGATAGCTGTGATGATGCGGCAGTGTACAAAATTTCAGATGACACGGCGGTAGTCCAGACGCTTGATTTTTTTCCGCCGATGGTTGATGATCCGTATACGTTTGGACAGATAGCGGCCGCAAATGCGCTCAGTGATATCTATGCGATGGGCGGCACAGTAAAGACCGCATTGAACATCGTCTGTTTCCCTGAGAAAATGGACCTGAATATACTCGGCAAAATAATGCAGGGTGGTGCCGATAAGGTGATAGAGGCAGGCGGCACACTTGCGGGCGGCCATTCTATAGCAGACAGTGATGTGAAATACGGACTTTCAGTCATGGGTACGGTCCACCCGGAGCATATTTACAGCAACAACACAGGGCAACCGTCAGATGTGCTTATACTTACAAAGAAACTCGGAGTGGGGCTTGTATGCAACGCAAACCGCGTCGGGGAAGCTCCGTTAGGTGCAATTGAGGATGCGGTAAGCTCTATGACCACACTGAATAAGGCAGCATCAGAAATCAGTCATGCTTTCGATATACATGCATGCACAGATGTCACGGGATTTAGCTTTTTAGGACATCTGAGTGAGATGTTAAATGATGATATAACAGCACTTATCGACTCGATTTCCATACCGGTCATTACCGGAGCACTGCGATGCGCAGATGAGTTTTTCCTCACGGCAGCGGCCCAGCGCAACAGAAACCATGTAGGTGATAAGGTGTGCTTTGCAAAAAATATACCTTTCTCAATGGAGGAGGTGCTCTTCGATCCGCAGACCTCCGGAGGACTGCTGTTTGCAGTAAAAGCCTCTGAGGCAGATACCTTTTTGCACGAGCTTAAAGCCGCAGGGCTTCCGGCTGCAAAAGTGGGACGATTTGTTAAGCGGCGAGATGTGTCGATATATGTGAACTGACTTTAAGCTGTCATAGCTTATGTAAATTTGCTGACAGGCTGCATGCCCTGCATTTTGAGGGCTGACGAGTTGAAATAACATAGGGAGGATTATAAATATGATAACAGTAAATGCAATAGGGGATACATGTCCGATCCCGGTTGTAAAGACAAAGAAGGCGATAGAGGCTCTCACACAGCCGGATACGGTGGAGACACTTGTGGACAATGAAGTTGCAGTGGAAAATTTAAAAAAGATGGCTGTACAGAAAGGCTATAGCTGCGATAGCAGTAAGCTCGATGACGGAAGCTACAGCGTAAAGCTGACAATTGAAGCTGTAAATGCCGATGAGCTTTCGGATACAGACGAAGCTTCACAGTATACACATGCAGGCCGGCTGCAGATAACAGGGTTGTTGTAATTCGCTCTTCATATATGGGAGAGGGCAGCGAGGAGCTTGGCAAGGTACTTATAAAGGGCTTCATCTACGCACTTTCGCAGCAGGACAACCCGCCTGAAACCATGCTTTTCTACAATGGAGGAGCAAAGCTGACCTGTGAGGGCTCAGAGTCACTTGAGGATTTAAAGGAGCTTAAGAGCCGTGGGGTGAAAATTCTTACCTGCGGAACCTGTCTGAATTACTATGAGCTGTCAGATAAGCTTGCAGTCGGAGAGGTGACCAACATGTATGATATCGCAGAAAAGATGGCTGGGGCATCTCTTATTGTAAGTCCTTAGAGTTATACAAGGTGTGAGGTAATGGATAAAAATTTGGCAAGAGAAAAGAAAAAACGGCTAATCATCACCTTCGAGACTACCACAGCACCGTTGAAGCTTGATATCAAGGGCAAGGCATGTGGTATTCCAGGACGCACAATTCCTCTTCCGTCTGTCATATCAGCGGGCTGCGGACTGGCATGGAGAGCAGAGCTTTCTGACAGGGAATGCCTCATAGCCTTTATGAAGGAGCATGACATCAGGTGGGAAGCGATGTATGAAATCGAAATGAGGTAACTGATAGTTACCTATATAACAGGATAACAGGAGAAAAATATGTTTTATTACAATCAGTATGTGAGGGCGCAAAGCCTTGATGAAGCTTATGAGCTTTATCAGAAAAAACCGAATTTTGTGCTGGGCGGCATGCTCTGGCTCAAAATGAAAAATAAGACGCTTGGCACGGCAATTGATCTGTGCGACCTCGGGCTTGACCAAATTGATGAGGATGAGAACGAGTTTAGAATCGGCGCATATGCAACACTCAGGCAGATAGAGACTCATGAAGCACTGAATGCATATACACACGGCGCAATCGCAGAGTCGGTCAGACATATCGTCGGAGTGCAATTTAGAAATGTGGCGACTGTCGGAGGAAGCATCTGGGGCAGATTCGGATTTTCAGATGTCATGACGATTTTCAGGGCACTGGGAGCAAAGGTGCAGCTTCACAAGGCAGGAATTATGGATTTGGACGAGTTTGCGGCACTTCCAAGAACAACGCGCGATGTGCTTGTGTCAGTAATAGTACCGAAAAATGCAAAGGGCGTAGTATACTTAAGCCAGAGAAACCAGTCAACAGACTTTCCGGTGCTCACATGTGCAGTGGCAAATAGAAGCGGCAGGTATGTGGCGGTTATCGGTGCATCACCATATATGGCAGAGCCTGTGTGGGATGAGGATGGCATACTCGATGGCATAGCAGATGCAAAGACAGACAGTAATGCAGCTTTGACAGATAACTCCGAAAACAATGCAAAAATAGATAAATTTGCTGAATATGTTGCAGAGCATATCCGTTTTGGAAGCAATATAAGGGCAGGGGCTGAGTATAGAGAGATAATCTGCAGGGTGCTTACACGCCGCGCTGTCACACAGTCGCTTGACATCTGCGATGATATCAGTCGCTTGACATCTGCGATGAAATTAAGCACGAGCATTAAGTAGGAAGGAATTCATATATATGGATGTTAAAATAAAATTAAATGGAAAGTTAATAACCGACTCGGTAGACCAGGATATGGTCCTTTTAGACTTTTGCCGCAAGCACAATTGCTTTTCGGTGAAGAGAGGCTGTGAGTCAGGCAACTGCGGTCTTTGTACAGTGCTTCTGGATGGAAAGCCTGTGCTGTCATGCAGCACGCCGATAGGCAGGGCAGACGGCAGAGCGGTGGACACCCTCGAGGGACTTGAGGAGGAAGCTAAGCAGTTTACAGGATTTTTTGCTGCACAGGGAGCGGATCAGTGCGGCTTCTGTAATCCGGGTTATATTGTAAATATTGTGGCGCTTCTGAGAGAAAATCCTGACCCGACTGATGAGGAAATTCTTGAATATCTTTCAGGAAATCTGTGCCGTTGTACAGGATATCAGAGTCAGCTGCGCTCAATCAGAAATTTCTTAAACAGTAAGAAGGAGGGCGCACCTCTTAATCTTGAGGCAGGCGTCTATGGAGAGGATATCGGAAAGGAGTGGCAGGATGAGCACAAATCAAACTAATGAAAACAGCTTCAACCGCGCCAGAAGGGATTACCACGCGGTTGGAAAATGTATACCTAAAAAGGACTCGAGCCAGCTTTTACTCGGAAAGCCGGTATTTACCGATGACATCACACCGCGTGATGCGCTTGTCATAAAGCTTCTTAGAAGCCCATATGCAAATGCAATTGTCGAGGATGTAAAGACAGATATCGCTCTTAAGGTGCCGGGCATGGTCGCAGTATACACCTGGGAGGATGTTCCGAAAAAGCGTTTTTCTATCGCAGGCCAGACATTTCCGGAGCCGTCACCATATGACAGATTAATCCTTGACCGCCATGTGAGAAGCGTAGGTGATGCCGTCGCTATAGTGGTCGGAGAATCTGAAAAGGCAGTGGACAAGGCTCTTAACATGATAAAAGTAAAGTACACGGTGCTTGAGCCGGTGCTTGACTTCAGAAAGTCGCTGGATAACAAGGTGCTCGTGCATCCTGAGGATGACTGGTCATCCAGCATAGATACAGGCGATGTAAAGCGCAATCTCATTCACCACGAGGAGGATGAGCATGGAAACGTGGAGAAAATTCTGTCAGAGTGCGATGAGATAATTGAGCACACATATCGCATAAAGGCAGCGCAGCAGGCATATATGGAGACCTGCAGGGCATACTGTGAGATAGACAGATATGGCAGACTTCACTGTATCAGCTCGACACAGATAGTTTTCCACCTGCGCCGAATACTGGCAAATGCACTCGATATTCCAAAGTCTATGGTGCGCGCTGAAAAGCCGCGTATCGGAGGCGGTTTCGGTGCCAAGCAGACAGCAGTCTGTGAGGTGTATCCGGCATTTGTTACCTGGAAGACAAAGCGTCCGAGCAAGATAATCTACAGCAGAAAAGAGTGTCAGACTATCGCGTCACCGCGTCATGAGATGGAAGTCACCGTGCGTCTTGGAGCGATGAAGGATGGTCATATAAGGGCGATAGATCTTTATACGCTGTCAAATGGTGGAGCATACGGAGAGCATAGCACTACAACAGTAGGACTTTCCGGTCATAAATCGCTTCCACTTTATACAGGAGGCTGCGAGGCAACCAGATTTTCGTGCGATGTTGTGTATACAAACGTGCAGGCGGCAGGAGCATACAGAGGCTATGGAGCCACACAGGGTATATTTGCACTTGAATCAATCGTCAATGAGCTTGCAGAAAAGCTGCATATAGACCCGGTTGAACTTCGTTTGAAAATATTGTACGCGAGGGCATGTTTATGCCGGCATATTTTGGTGAGACAGCAAATGCATGTGCACTTGACAGATGTATAATGCACTGCGCGGACAATTTCCACTGGGCAGAAAAGTATCCTGTCCGCGACATGGGAAATGGCAAGGTTCGTGCGGCAGGCATGGCACTTGCAATGCAGGGCTCCTGCATATCCAATGTAGATGTCGGCTCGTGTACCTTAAAGCTTTCAGACTGTGGCACCTACAATATGATGATAGGTGCGGCAGACATGGGAACAGGCTGTGATACAATACTTGCGCAGATGGCGGCTGAGGTACTCGACTGCGAGCCGGATGATATAACAGTGTTTGGAGCGGATACAGATGCTTCTCCTTATGACTCGGGTTCATATGCCTCATCAACCACATACATCACAGGAATGGCCACACAGAATGCAGCACTTGAGCTTCGTGAAAATATAAAGAAAATCGGTGCACAGCTGCTGGGCTGTGCTGCATCAGAGGTGGATTTCGACGGTAAAGAGGTGTATATCATAAATCCGGACGGTGCAGACAATGGGGCAGTTTCCGTAAGTCTTTCCGATATAGCAACAAAAGCACAGGTCAACAACACGATACCAGTAGATGTCACCGCCACATATTCATCACCTGTTTCACCGCCTCCATACATGGTAGGCATGGTCGAGATAGAGCTTGATAAGGAGACAGGAGCAGTTAAAATACTTGATTATCAGGCTGTCGTGGACTGTGGAATCCCGGTCAATCCAAACCTCGCGCGTGTACAGACAGAGGGTGGCATAGGTCAGGGAATCGGCATGGCACTTTATGAGAATGTCACCTACAATGCCGGTGGTAAAATCGCAGAAAATGATTTCATGCAGTACAAGATACCGACACGACAGGATGTGGGACATATCAACGTCGAATTTGAGACAAGCTATGAGCCTTCAGGCCCATTTGGAGTCAAGTCAATCGGCGAGATAGTTATCAATACACCGGCTCCTGCGCTGGCACATGCCATTTATCGCGCAACAGGCGTATGGCACAGGACAGTTCCGTTTACCCCGGAGAAAATACTTATGGGAATGGCAGACCCTGACTGGCACGAAAAGGACCTAAGAGTGAAATGATTCATATCATATACATGGCGGCTGGAAACAGCCGCCGTTTTGGAAGTAACAAGCTGTTTTATGAGCTGGATGGAAAACCTATGTACAGGCATCTGCTTGAACGTTTGATAGAAATTAAAGATAGATATAATAAATTAAAAAATGCAGAATCGAATAACCCGGTCATAGATATAACCGTCGTTACACGTTACCGGGAAATACTGGACTACTGCTCATCTATCCCCGATTGCCATACAGTCTTAAGTCCGGACAGCGAAAAAGGCATATCCTACACCATAAAAGCAGGAATTATGGCGGTGCAGGAGCAGAAAAAGACCGGTATGCAGATGTGGCAAAGCAGTGTGTGGCAGAAAAAGCCGGAAAAAAACAGTGGCTCGTTGCATAATACAGCCGAAACAGAGGACTACTACATGTTTGCAGTAGCTGACCAGCCATATTTAAAAAGTCAAAGCGTGATTAAATTAATAGACAAAGTACTTGAAAATAAAGAAAATAAGCGATTGGTATTTTCGCTTCGCTGTGGAGATGTTGTAGGCAATCCGTGTGTATTTCATTCATCACTTATCCCGCAGCTTTTATCACTTGAGGGTGATAAGGGTGGCAGAAGTGTGGCAAAGAAGTATGACTGTGTATATGTGGATATCGCAGATGAACGTGAGCTGATGGATATAGATATCTTATCAAATTCAAAACATACTGTGACATTATAAAAGCTATTATGAAAGAGCACTGTATCAGTGCATATCGAATGTATATTTTATTCAAATTCCCATATACTACCTCCAAAGCATGAATGCAAATGCAAAAAAGTAACCGGAGGACAATAAAGTGAAAATCACAGGATTGACCAGAAGAGTAGATTCCCTCGGCAGAATAGTCATACCAAAGGAGCTTCGCAGGATGCTGCATATAAAAGAGGGAAGCCCACTGGAAATATATATGGATGCGGACGAGACGATAGTGCTAAAGAAGTATTCGCAGGTGGGAAGCCTGAAGAATATATCACAGGCATATGCCCAGAGCCTGTCAAAGGTAACAGGAGCCATGGTATGTGTGGCGGATAGGGATGAGATAATAGCGGCAGCCGGCAAAAACCACAAAAATTATATAGGCAAGGCTTTGTCAAAAGAGCTCGAGAATATTATGGATAAGAGAAAAAGTGCATTGTACAGTAAAAAAGACGATACCCTGATACCTGTGGTAAAGGACGATAAAGCTGACTGTGAAGCGCAGGCAATAGCAGTAATAGTGCATGATGGTGATAGCGCGGGAGCCGTTATACTGTGTGTTTACGATGAAAAAGCAGATAAGTCTGAGATTGCCGAAAAGCTGGCGGGTGCAGCAGCAGAATTTCTGGCTGACCAGCTTGGCTAGAGATAGCAAAAAGCATTGTAAAAAACTATTTACTTGACTACAACAGTAATAAAGATGTAAAATAGCTTGATAAAGGGAGCAATTAGCTTCCTTTTGTGCTATAAAGGTATAATAGAAAATTAAGCAATTATTAATTATCTGATGTAGAGGCATTGTAGTATAATAGACAGTACATATTGGATATAGTTGTCAATTATCTATAAAGTATGCCGATATACAATGGTATACCGATAGTTTGGAGGTAACGTTTAGAAATGGCAAAACAGAAAAAGAAAAAGAAGAAAAAGCAGCATCGCGTTTTCTGGTTTTTCATAAAGCTTCAGATTTTTCTGATGGTACTGATTCTTGGTGGATTATGCTTTTATTACTTTGGAGGCTATGCAGACAAGGTGGCGAAGCTTCACTCAGAGGCGGTAGAGCTCGTGCAGAAATCTGACAAAAACACATTTTTACCGGCGAGGACGAGTACACTCTACGATACAAACGGTGATGAGATATCCGAGACGGCCACTACCAAAAAGGCTGACTATGTAAAGTATGAGGATATCCCACAGAACTTCGTAAACTGCATGGTCAGTATCGAGGACAAGAAGTTCTATAAGCACAATGGTGTGGACCTAAAGGCAATAGTGCGTGCCGCAAAGTCAATTATAAAAAACAAGAGAATTACCCAGGGTGGCAGTACCATCACGATGCAGCTCGCCCGAAATATTTATCTGGATACGAACAAGAACTGGCAGCGAAAAGTCAAGGAAATGTTCATAGCAATGGAGCTGGAAAAAAAATATTCCAAGAACGATATTATGGAGTTCTACCTGAATAATGTCTATTTCATGAACGGATATTATGGTATTCAGGCAGCGTGCCATGGCTATTTTAACTGTGAGCTTTCGGATCTTGATTTGTCGCAGACTGCCTTTTTGTGTGCGATTCCGAACAGCCCGACGTACTATGACCCGATAAATAATAAGGATCATACACTGACGCGTCGCAATCTCATATTGAAAAACCTAAGGGAAGACGGCAAAATCACACAACAGGAATATGAGTCTGCCATAAACGAGGAGATAACCCTCAATATGCCTGAGAAGGATGACACGGTCAAGTACAATTATGTGGATACCTATGCATATTACTGCGCTACGAGGGCGCTCATGGAGAATGAGGGCTTCAAGTTCAAGTATTACTTTGACTCAGACGATGAAGAAAAGGAGTATGATGCTTCATATGATGAGATGTATTCATATTGTCAGAAAAAGCTCTACTCAGACGGTTACAAGATTTATACATCGATTGATCTGACTATGCAACAGCAGCTTCAGGATTCAATTGACCTGACGCTTTTGGACTTTACAGACACGACCGATGATGGCAAATTTAAGCTGCAGAGTGCTGCAACCTGTATAGACAACGACACAGGCGAGGTGGTTGCAATAGTTGGTGGACGAAGCCAGGATGCGGTCAGTCATACGCTAAACCGTGCTTTCCAAAGCCATCGCCAGCCGGGAAGCTCAATCAAGCCGCTCATTGTGTATACACCATCATTTGAGCGTGGTAAGACACCGGATACCATCGTAAATGACCACAAGTTTGATGGAGGACCGTCTAACTCGGGTGATTCATATTACGGTGATGTGACTATCAGGTTTGCCGTTCAAAAGTCACTGAATACTGTAGCATGGCAGCTATATGATGAGCTCACGCCAAAGGTAGGCTTACAGTATCTCAAGGATATGAATTTTACCAATATTGTAAAGGATGACTATGTCACAGCAACAGCACTTGGAGGTTTTACAACAGGTGTATCCACACTGGAGATGGCATCTGCATATTCAACACTTGAGAACGATGGAATGTACAGGAATCCGACATGTATTAAGTCGATTGTGGATTCTGACAATAATATCATATATACATCATCGCAGAAGGATACCGTCATATATACAGAGACAGCATCACGTATGATGACAGATGTCATGACAGATGTTATGAAATCAGGAACCGGACGTAGCGCTAATCTGGACAATGGCATGCCTTGCGCCGGCAAAACCGGAACCACAAACGATAAGAAGGACGGCTGGTTCTGTGGCTTTACCAGATACTACACCACATGTGTATGGGTAGGCTGCGATATGCCTGAGACAGTCAAAAAACTGACAGGAAGCTCTTACCCGGCAGAAATATGGAAGAACTACATGGATCAGATACATGCTGACCTCACACCAATAGATTTCCTGCCATATGCCCAAATATCGGATGATTATCAGGACAGCCAGGAGACACAGGATACACCTGCCGATGACCAGACGCAGAATAATCCTACAGATCAGACAGTGACCACACCTGATGCAGGAACTACAACACCGGATCAGACCACAACAAACCCGAATAAGACAGATGCTGCTGGTGGCAACACAGGTGGAAATACCGGAGACAATACAGACGGAACAACAGGCGGAAATACCGGAGAAAACAACGGTGGTAACACAGGCGGAAATGGTGGACAAAACACCGGTGGCAACACAGGCGGAAATACCGGAGAAAACAACGGTGGCAACACAGGCGGTACAACAGGTGGAAATACCGGAGATAACACCGGTGGTAATACAGGTGGAGCTACCGGTGGTACCACCGGAGGCGGAGCAGCCCAGTAGATTTTTCTTTGCAGTGCTGTCGGGAGTTGTGTTCTTTGCAGCATACGCACCTGTCACGATAGGAAACAAGACGATAGATGCGCTCATATATTCAGTGACCTACAATGGTTCATACCTTGCTGCAGAGGGAATTATCACAATCATAGTGATATCAATCCCACCGGTTAAGAAGGCACTCGACTATGTGAAGCAGATGGCGAACAGCCGGTAGATAATCTATATCTAAACAATTAAATTATGTAAAATAAGCAGAATAGGTAGAAATACTTGTCCTGCTTTTTTATTATTCGAAAAAAGCAAAACAAAACCTCGAAAAATATAAAATTGCAATCTGACAGACGAAAATATAATGACAAATATAGCTCACTATGCTACAATTATACAAAGCATTATATTTCTGTTGAGCGACACCACAATACACATTTTCATCGGTGCGTATCACTTTGAAGAGGGCAGAACCACTTAATATTTTTTCGACAAAGACATGGAAATTTTCAATGCTTTAAGTTACCTATCAATAGCAGGGAAAAATGGATATGTCGATTGAGATAATCTTATGTGAATGAAGCGGACTGGGGTTGCTGATGCTTTATATTGACAAGAAATTTAGTATCATGCGATATTATATTCTCCCTGCTCACACAACTAAACAGGAGGAGAATAATGTCGGGAGAGACAAAAGAAGTTTTGGGCAGTAATTATGGCCAAAACGATGTAATCATCAACAGATTGATTGACAAAATGACACTGTTTGATGACAATCTGATGAGTCTTGTATTCGGGCAGAATATCGAGACGACGGAGATACTGCTTCGCGTAATAATGGAGCGTGATATTAAGGTTATAGACGTCAGAGGGCAGGATGAATTAAAAAATCCTGTGATTGGCGGGAGATGTATTACCTTGGATGTGCATGCAATAGATGTCGATGGCAGGCATATTGATATCGAGGTGCAGATTAATGCGGAGGGTTCGCATGTCAGAAGAGCCAGATATCACAGCAGTATGATGGATGCGAGGATGCTGCAGGAAGGACATGAGTTTAAGGAGATTAAGGATTCCTACGTGATTTTTATTTATGATCACGATAAGTTCAGAAAAGGACTGCCATTTTATCACATTCAAAGGCGTGTTGATGAAACGGGTGAAGCCTTTGGAGATGGTTCACATATCATCTATGTAAATGGAAGGTATGAAGGTAATGATGATATAGGCCGTATGATGAGAGATTTTCATCAGTGCAGGCCGGAGCAGATAAAAAGTGAGACATTGTCAAAAGCAGTGGCTTATTACAAAGAAAAGGAAGGACGTGGTGCTATGAGTGAAGCAGTAAGACAGTATGCAATGGAATATGCAAAAGAGTATGCAAAAGAATATGCAAAAGAATATGGTGAAGAACAAAAACAGGAAGGCATTCAGACAGGGCGTCGTACAGAGATATATTTATCTGTACAGGATGGAGATTACTCTGTACAAAGAGGTGCTGAAAAAGCCGGATTATCGCTTGAAGAGTTCGAAAAATCAATGAGCGAAGCCGGATATAAGCTTCCTGAGCCGGTATAATGTATCATTGGTAAATCCATAACCATATCAACAAAATATAGAGCAGACTGTAAAATTGAGCTGACCACTCAAAATTACAGTCTGTTTTTTTGTATATTATTGTCACATTGTGAGGGACTTGCGAGGCGGGTGAGGGACAGTGGCACAACTTACAACGGTTGAATAGCGTAGTTGCTTAGATAATGTAGAATTATGCTTTGAAATACAGAAATGCCCCACCAAGGACGGTGGGGCAAGGCGTTATGCGCCATGGACGGCGCATAAAAGCCGGTTTCGTCCGGCTACAAGAAACTATAAGCATAATTCGTACAGTATCTTAGCAGCGCAGCGTAAACCATTGTAAGTTGTGCCACTGTCCCTCACCCACCCCACAAGTCCCGTACCATATAAAAAATGAAAAATAAAAATACTTTGACTTGACAACTATTTTAAATGTGATATACTTTCACTGTCAAATGATTTGATGATGAAAATATTTGACATGCAAACTAGTGCAAATATACCAGCACACAAAACCGAAAATAAACACAGAAAAAGGAGAACAGAAATATGTTGGAGAAAATCAAGGAAATCGTAGCAGATCAGTTAGGAATCGACGAGGATGATATCAAATTAGAGTCAAACTTCAAGGAGGATCTTGAGGCAGATTCATTAGATCTTTTCGAGCTTGTAATGGCACTCGAGGAGGAGTACGGAGTAGAAATCCCTTCAGAGGATTTAGAGAAAATCGCAACAGTAAACGACATCATTGAGTATCTTAAGAACAAAGGTGTAGAGGCTTAAAAGACATGGAAACAAGAATAACAAAGCTTCTTGGAATCAAATATCCGGTCATTCAGGGTGGCATGGCATGGGTAGCAACCCATGAGCTTGCCAGCGCTGTGTCCAATGCAGGCGGACTTGGCATCATCGGAGCAGGCGGAGCCCCGGCTTCATGGGTAAAGGAACAGATAGTCGCTGCAAAGAAGGAGACAGATAAGCCGTTCGGAGTCAACCTCATGCTTATGAATCCGGAGGCCGATGAGATAGCAAAAATCATCGCCGAGGAAAAGGTAAAGGTAGTCACCACCGGCGCAGGAAATCCTGCAAAGTACATGGATATGTGGAAAGAAGCAGGCGTCATCGTAATCCCTGTAGTTGCAAGCGTAGCACTCGCAAAGCTCATGGAGAGAGGCGGGGCAAGTGTGGTAATCGCCGAGGGAATGGAGTCAGGCGGACATATCGGAGCACAGACTACCATGACACTTGTGCCACAGGTTGTTGATGCAGTGAGCATCCCTGTTATCGCAGCAGGCGGAATTGCAGACAACAGAGGCTTCAATGCAGCATTTGCACTCGGTGCAGAGGCAGTCCAGATGGGTACACGCTTTGTCACCGCAAAAGAATCGATAGTACATGAAAACTATAAGCAGAAGGTCATTAAGGCCAAGGATATAGATTCCGAGGTTACAGGAATGAGCACAGGCCATCCGATCAGAGTGCTCAGAAACAAGATGACCAGACAATATCTCAAGCTGGAAAAGGAAGGAGCTCCATTTGAAGAGCTCGAAAAAAATGACACTTGGCGCACTCAGAAAAGCCGTTGTAGACGGAGATACCGTATATGGCAGCGTCATGGCAGGTCAGAGCGCAGGCCTCGTAAAGAAAGAGGAAACCTGCAAAGAAATCATTGAGGATGTAGTGGGACTGAACAAATAGACAGTATTCACTTTTACATGCAAATTTAAGGATACCGGGCCGCCTGCAAAGCGTGGCTTACGGTATCCTGTCAGAAATAAGGAGAAACCGAAAATGGGTAAGAGAGTATTTATGTTTCCCGGACAGGGCTCACAGTACATAGGAATGGGTAAGGAGTTTTACGATACAATGCCAAATGCAAAGGCAGTAATCGACCTTGCCAGTGAACAGACAGGCTTGGATATTCCGGCATTATGCTTTGAGGAAAATGACAAGCTGAATATTACAGAGTACACACAGATATGTATGCTTGCAGTTGAGGCAGCTATATATCAGGCAATCATTGACAAAGGTATCACACCTGATGTCACAGCTGGATTAAGCCTTGGGGAATATGGTGCTCTCATCGCATCAGGAGCCATGACTATGGCAGATGCATTTGCAGTTGTCAGAAAAAGAGGAATCTACATGCAGGAGGCAGTTCCTACAGGTGGAGCCATGACAGCGGTTTTAGGACTTGATCCGCAGGTCATTGAGGATATCTGCAAAAAGACAGCAGATGAGACAAATTCAGTGGTATCGGTAGCCAACTATAACTGCCCGGGACAGATTGTTATCACAGGAGAAAAGGCAGCAGTAGATGCCGCCGCAGCAGCATGCAGCGAGGCAGGCGCCAAGAGATGCGTACCGCTCAAGGTCAGCGGACCTTTCCACTCAGCAATGCTTAAGGGTGCAGGCGAAAAGCTCGCAGATGCACTTGAGAGTGTAGAAATCCACGATATCAAGGTGCCATATATCACAAATGTCACAGCAGACTATGTGAAGTCACCGGCAGATGTCAAGGATTATCTGACAAAGCAGGTTTCATCGTCAGTACGCTGGCAGCAGACCATCGAGCGCTTTATCGCAGACGGTGCAGATGAGTTCGTGGAAATCGGACCGGGACGATCACTCAGCGGATTTATGAGAAAGATAAATAGAGACGTAAAAGTCGTAAACATAGACAAACTGGAGGATTTTGAAAAGTATGTTAACAGGTAAAAATGCCCTGGTTACAGGCGCAAGCCGCGGAATTGGAAGACAGATAGCTCTTACACTTGCCGCAGCACATGCCTTTGTAATAGTAAATTATAATGGTTCAAAGGAAAAGGCAGATGCCGTTGTTGCAGAGATAAAGGCAGCAGGCGGTGATGCAGTTTCTTATCAGTGCAATGTATCTGATTTTGACGAGTGCCAGAATATGATAACAGCGCTCATCAAGGAGTACAAGCACATAGATATCCTCGTAAACAACGCAGGAATCACAAGAGACGGTCTCATCATGAAGATGAGCGAGGCAGACTATGACGCAGTGCTCGACACAAACCTTAAGGGTGCGTTCAACACAATCCGTCATATGTCACGCTATTTCTTGAAGCAGAAATCAGGAAGGATTATCAATATTTCATCAGTTTCCGGCATACTCGGAAATGCGGGACAGGCCAACTACAGCGCCAGCAAGGCAGGAGTTATAGGACTCACAAAGGCTGTAGCCAGAGAGCTTGCCAGCCGGGGAATCACAGCAAACGCAGTGGCACCGGGCTTTGTAGAGACAGAGATGACAGATGTGCTTGCCGATGCGGCAAAGGAGAATCTTTTATCACAGATTCCGCTTGGCAGACCGGGAAACACAAAGGATATCGCAAACGCAGTATTATTTTTAGCATCAGATGCAGCAGGCTACATCACAGGCCAGGTGCTGTCTGTTGACGGAGGAATGGCAATATGAGTAGAAGAGTAGTTGTAACAGGACTTGGAGCAGTAACACCAATCGGAAATAATGTGGACGATTTCTGGACATCGGTAAAGGCCGGAAAAATCGGATTTGACCACATCACAAAATTTGACACAACAGATTATAAATGTCACATTGCAGCAGAGCTTAAGGACTTTAACCCACAGGATTTTATGGACAGAAAGGCTGCAAAGAGAATGGAACCATTCTCACAGTACGCTGTAGCTGCTGCAAAGCAGGCAATTGATGACAGCGGACTTGATATCGAAAAGGAAGATCCATACATGGTTGGATGTGCCATCGGTTCAGGTATCGGAAGTCTTCAGGCTATGGAGCGAGAGACACAAAAGCTTTATGAAAAGGGACCAAACAGAGTCAATCCTCTGCTTGTTCCGCTTATGATCTGTAACATGGCAGCAGGAAATGTTTCTATCCAGTTCGGTCTCAAGGGAAAGAGTATCAATGATGTAACAGCCTGTGCTACAGGAACAAACACAATCGGTGAGGCATACAGAAGTATTCAGTACGGTGAGGCTGATGTGATGGTAGCCGGTGGTACAGAGGGCAGTGTATGTCCTATCGGAATCGCAGGATTTACAGCACTTACAGCGCTTTCTACAGTAGATGATCCGACAAAGTGCTCACTTCCGTTTGACAAGAACAGAAGCGGCTTTGTAATGGGTGAGGGCGCAGGAGTAGTTATCCTTGAAGAGCTTGAGCATGCAAAGGCAAGAGGTGCAAAGATTTATGCAGAGGTAGTCGGATACGGCTGCTCATCGGATGCATACCATATTACATCTCCGCAGGAGGATGGCGCAGGTGCAGCAAGAGCCATGACCAATGCCATGAGCGATGCAGGTGTCACACCGGCAGATGTAAAATACATCAATGCTCACGGAACAGGCACACATCACAATGATCTCTTTGAGACAAGAGCAATCAAGCTTGCATTCGGTGATGAGGCTGCAAATCTTAAAATCAATTCAACAAAGTCTATGATAGGACATCTGCTCGGAGCAGCAGGAGCTGTTGAGTTTATAACATGTGTGAAGGAAATCCAGGATGGATTTATACATAAGACTGTTGGCTATGAGACTCCTGATGAGGAGATTGACCTCAATTACTGCAAGGACAGCTATGAGGAGCCTGTTGAGTATGCACTTAGCAATTCACTGGGATTCGGTGGACATAATGCAAGTATTCTGCTCAAGGCTTATAAATAATTTAGGGGCTTCGCGCATTTAGGTTGTGAGGTCCGTGAGCACACAGTATATTCCTCGTGAAAAATATGAAGTCAGTCACGGCATTTTGCACGGACAGGCTGTGATATGGTGTTAGCGCTTCATGCTATTGGAGCAGATGGAACGCCGTGACAGTTCATATTTTTCATTCAGAACACACTGTGTGCTTCCCGGCTCCACTTTGTTGAGCGCGAAGCATGTAGATAAATTGCTTCTGCTTTTTAGGGGCTTCGCTAATGTAGGCTGTGAGGTCCGGTGGAGCACACAGTATATTCCTCATAAAAAATATGAAGTCAGTCACGGCATTTTGCACGGACAGGCTGTGATATGGTGTTAGTGCTTCATGCTATTGGAGTGGATGGAACGCCGTGACAGTTCATATTTTTTATTCAGAACACACTGTGCGCTTCCCGGCTCCACGTTGCGGAGCGCGAAGCATGTAGATAGTTTAGAGCGAATTGAGAATGGATAGATGTATATGTCAATTATGAATACGCAGCAGATTATGGATATTCTGCCGCACCGCAGTCCGTTTCTTCTCATTGATACGGTTGAGGAGCTGCAGCCGGGCGTAAAGTGTGTGGCTAAGAAGAATGTGACTATGAATGAGCCACATTTTATGGGACATTTTCCGGGAAATCCGGTGATGCCGGGAGTGCTTATTATTGAGGCTTTGGCGCAGACAGGTGCAGTTGCCATTCTTTGTCAGGATGAGTGGAAGGGCAAGACTGCATATTTTGCAGGCATCAATAATGCCAAGTTCAAGCAGAAGGTGGTTCCGGGAGATACTCTGGAGCTGACCACTGAGATTATAAAGGTTAAAGGTCCTATCGGTGTGGGCAAGGCTGTTGCCAGGGTAAACGGCAAGGTTGCCTGTATGGCGGAGCTTACATTTGCAATAGGTTAATTGCATAAGGAGACATGATGAAGTTATTCAAGAAGAAAGATAAAAATATAGAAGCTGAAGAGACTTTAGCAAAGAACGCTGAGAGCGCAAAAACAGCCGCAGATTGCAAAAATGCCGGTGCAGCACAGGAAACAAAAGAGGATGTCCCTGAGACAATTGTTTGTCCCAAGTGTGGCAAGACTGTGCTCAAATCAGTTGTAAAACAGCACAAATACGTCTGCTATGAGTGTAATTATTATTTCCGTGTGCGTGCTAAAAACAGAATCAGAATGGTTTCCGACAAGGAAGCATTTGAGCCATGGTTTACAGAGCTTACAACAGGAAATCCTCTCAATTTCCCTGAGTATGAGGAGAAAATTGCAAAGACTCAGGAGAAAACAGGACTTTCTGAGGGCATTGTCATCGGTAAGACAAAGATTTACGGCGAGGAGACAGTGCTTGGTGTAATTGATTCAAGATTTATGATGGGAAGCATGGGCCATGTGGTTGGTGAGAAAATCACAAGCGCATTTGAGCGTGCCACAGAGGAAAGACTTCCGGTTATATTATTCTGCTGTTCAGGCGGTGCCAGAATGCAGGAGGGTATCATTTCGCTGATGCAGATGGCTAAGACCTCAGCCGCAGCAAAGCGTCATTCAGAGGCAGGACTTTTATATGTGCCTGTACTCACAGATCCTACAACAGGTGGTGTGACAGCCAGCTTTGCAATGCTTGGAGACATCATTCTTGCAGAGCCAAAGGCACTTATCGGCTTTGCGGGTCCTCGTGTTATCGAGCAGACCATCGGACAGAAGCTGCCTGAGGGCTTCCAGAGGGCAGAGTTCCAGCTTGAGCACGGCTTTGTGGATATGATAGTTGAGCGTGAGGATTTAAAGAAGACTCTTTACAAGATTTTACGTGCTCACAGACCTACCACAGGCTATGCCAATTTTGACCCGCTTCACTCAGACGACAATTACGAGCCGACAGAGCTTATGAAGGAGCGCGAGGCAAAGGCTAAGCCATTTAAGGTATGGGACAAGGTCAGCGCCGCAAGACAGATTAAGAGACTTGCATCGGTTGACTATATGGACTATATCTTTGATGAGTTTATGGAGCTGCACGGAGACAGATATTTCCGCGATGACCCGGCTATCGTAGGCGGAATCGCATATTTAGACGGCCAGCCGGTTACAGTTATCGGTGTCCACAAGGGAAAAGACCTTGAGGACTGCGCAAAGAGAAACTATGGTATGCCATCACCGGAGGGCTACCGCAAGGCACTGCGCCTCATGAAGCAGGCAGAGAAATTCAACCGTCCGATCATAACCTTTGTCAATACATCAGGAGCTTATCCGGGAATGGAAGCAGAGGAAAACGGACAGGGTGAGGCAATCGCAAGAAACCTTTATGAGATGAGCGGCATCAAGGTGCCAATCCTTTGTCTCATGATAGGAGAAGGCGGAAGCGGCGGAGCTTTAGCTCTTTCTGTAGGAAATGAAGTGTGGATGATGGAAAATGCCACATACTCAATCCTTTCGCCAGAAGGCTTTGCATCTATCCTCTGGAAGGACGGAAAGCGTGCAAAGGAAGCCGCAGAGGTAATGAAGATTACAGCACACGACTTAAAGGAGCTTGATGTCGTGGATGATATAATACCTGAGTTTGGCGGAGCCGACGAGGATGCCCTTTCATCAATCGGAAACTACATGAAGGGCAACATGAAGAAATTCTTGGAAAAAGAAAGCAAATTGACAAAGGACCAGCTCTTGGAGGAAAGATACAAGCGTTTCCGCAAGTTCTAGTCCCGGAAAGGAAATTCTATGAAGATAGTTGGAACAGGAAGCTGCCTGCCACAGAGAGTGGTCTCAAACGATGACCTGGCAGCCATAATGGACACATCTGACGAGTGGATCAGCTCGCGTACAGGAATAAGAAACAGACACATTGCAACGACTGAGACAACCACCTCACTTGCCTGTGATGCAGTAAAAAGTGCGCTGCAGGATGCGGGGATTGACGGAAGTGAGATAGACTTGATAATAGCGGCAAGCGTATCCACAGACAAAATCGTTCCATCGCTCGCATGTCAGATTCAGGCTGAGATAGGTGCAGGCAGTGCAGTGGCATTTGACATAAATGCCGCATGTTCAGGCTTTTTATTCGGGCTTGCCACAGCGGATGCATATTTTAAGACCGGCAGGTTTCACAAGGCAGTCGTAGTGGGAGCAGAGGTTCTTTCAAAAATAATGGACTGGAATGACAGAAGCACCTGTGTACTTTTCGGAGACGGAGCAGGAGCAGCCGTTGTGACAGACGAGGGCGATGCTTTTAAGGGCTTTGTACAGGGCTCGGACGGAAAAGGCGGTGAGGCGCTTGACGGAGACAACCGTCCTGTAGTCAATCCGTTTACCGACAATGGAAAGCAGTCTGCACTCGGTGGCTATGTCACTATGGACGGTCCTGCTGTATACAAGTTTGCGGTAAAGACAGTGCCAAAGGCTATAAATGAGCTGCTTGATGAAATCGGCTGGAGCGTAGATGATGTGGATGTCTATGTGTTGCATCAGGCCAATATACGTATTATTGAGTCGGTTGCCAAGAGGCTTAAGCAGCCTATGGACAAATTCCCGACCAATTTACAGCATTGTGGAAATATTTCTGCGGCAAGTGTGCCGATTTTGCTTGATAAAGTCCGCAAAGATGGTATGATAAAGCATGAGGAAAAAATAATTTTATCAGGCTTTGGAGCAGGACTTACATGGGGAGCCTGCGCCATAGAGTGGCAATAGAAAGAGGTATTTATGACGGCAGATGAAACTTTAAATGAATTATTGGTGTGTCTGTTCAAGGATTTGACAGAGATAGAGGGCAGATGTCTGATAACAGACGAATTTTCTGATATTTCTATCAACGATATGCATATAATAGAGGCAATAGGAGTCGATGAGCCAAAGCGCTCCGGCACCGTAGCCAAGCTTATGTCTATCACTCTGGGCACACTGACAAAGGCAATAGATGGTCTCACCCGCAAGGGATACGTGAACCGTATCCGCAGTGAGGAGGATAAGCGTGTGGTAAAGCTCTCACTCACTGGCAAGGGAAAGAGTGCATACTATCATCATGAGCAGTTTCACCGTCATATGATAGAGCATATAAAGGACGGTCTTTCGGATGACGAAATGAAAGTTCTTATAACTTCACTTGCAAAACTCTCGGATTATTTCAAGGTGGTATATTCCGATGATGAGGAGAATCAGTACCAAAACTGGGATAATATAAATGAAGATAATAAATAAAATGAATTTTTTTATATAAAACTTTCAAAAATTACTTGATTATAGCAATAGATTTATATAAAATAAACTTGTTGATGTGAAAAATAATTTTGTAAAGGAGATATAAAAATGAGCTATGTTGATGAAGTACTCGAAGTAGTAAAGAAGAAAAACGCAGATCAGCCTGAGTTCTTACAGGCAGTAACAGAGGTACTTGATTCTTTAAGACCTGTAATCGAGGCAAATGAGGAGCTTTACAGAAAGAACGCTATCCTCGAGAGAATCACAGAGCCGGATCGTCAGATCATGTTCCGTGTTCCTTGGGTAGATGACAACGGACAGGTTCAGGTAAACAGAGGTTTCCGTGTACAGTTTAATAATTCCATTGGACCATACAAGGGAGGTTTAAGACTTCATCCTTCTGTAAACCTGGGTATTATCAAGTTCTTAGGTTTCGAGCAGGTATTTAAGAATTCTCTTACAACACTTCCAATCGGTGGTGGTAAAGGTGGTTCTGATTTCGATCCTAAGGGTAAATCTGACAGAGAGATCATGGCATTCTGCCAGAGCTTCATGACAGAACTTTGCAAATATATCGGAGCAGACGTTGACGTACCGGCCGGAGATATCGGAACAGGTGCAAGAGAGATCGGCTTCTTATTTGGACAGTATAAGAGAATTCGTGGATCATACGAAGGTGTGCTGACTGGTAAGGGTCTTACCTATGGTGGATCTCTTGCACGTACACAGGCTACCGGATATGGTCTGTTATATCTTACTAACGCATTATGGAAAGATCATGGTATGAGCCTTGAGGGAAAGACAGCAGCAGTTTCCGGATCTGGTAACGTTGCTATCTACGCAATCGAGAAGGCACAGGAATTAGGTGTTAAGGTTGTAACATGTTCTGATTCTACCGGATGGATTTATGATCCAAACGGAATTGATGTTGCTCTTCTTAAGGAAGTTAAGGAAGTTAAGCGTGCCCGTCTTACTGAGTATGCAGCTGCTAAGTCAACTGCTGAGTATCATGCAAAGCAGAACGGTGAGCACGGTGTATGGCAGTACAAGGTAGATCTTGCTCTTCCATGTGCGACTCAGAATGAGTTAGACATTGAGGATGCCAAGATGCTCGTTGCTAACGGTGTTACATCTGTAACAGAGGGTGCTAACATGCCTACAACTCTTGAGGCTACAAAATACCTTCAGGAGAACGGAGTACTCTTCGTAGGTGGTAAAGCTGCCAATGCAGGTGGTGTTGCTACATCAGCACTTGAGATGAGCCAGAACTCTGAGAGACTTTCATGGACATTCGAAGAGGTTGACGGAAAGCTCAAGGGCATTATGGAGACAATCTACGCTAACATCAGTGATGCTGCTAAGAGATACAATGCAACAGTTGGTGGAAAGACTGACTATGTTGCAGGTGCAAATATCGCAGGCTTTGAGAAAGTAGTTGACGCTATGCTTGCACAGGGTGTTTGCTAATCTGTAGGCACTTATTGAATAATGACTATAAAAACCCCTCCCACAGATAGAAGTCTGTGGGAGGGGTTTTGTAATAATATTTCAAAGAGAAAACTAATTTATTTTTTATTAGCAAATGCTTTGATACCGCCTGCTACAAAAAGTATAGAGGCGATAATAACGCCGGACACAAGTACAATAGCGTAAACATTGGCATTCACGCAGATATTGGAAGTCCAGTCAGAAAAATTCACGGACTTTATAGTGATTTGTCTGGTGCCAAAAATTAAAAACTCGCATATGTCATCGGCAAAAGCTGTCCAAACCGAAGCTATCAAAACTATAATTGCGGATTTTATAAATCCGTTTGCGTTTAAATATCGTGCATCGAAAAATATGAGCCAGGCTGCAAGTACAAAGACAAATGCTATAATACAGCCGGCCTTCATTCCGGCAACATCGTTTGTATGACCACACACCTCAATGATTGTGAGGAAAAGCCATAAGGTATCCCACAGCATAGTGATAAGAGCTTTTTTGTCTGATAAAACAGGTGGAAGCTCAATTCCTCTGATGACAAACGGAAAAAGAACAATTGATAATCCAAATATAGTTGGAACAGACCAAAGCATAAATTCATTTGAACTATACATTCTGTCAACAAAAAAGAATATCAAAAGCAGAGCAAAAACACCGCAGATTATGCATTTGGTCAGTTTTTTCTGCTGTGCCATAAGTGGAACAACTGTCATTGCAGCTACAAGAAGCATAGATGCTGTTACCACCGCAAAGGTATTTAAAACATCGCCATTTGACAGGCACACTATGAATGTGATGAGTATTGGGATAAGCAGTAGTCCGGCTATTATGACTCCGGTCTTGTAGGCAGCAGATTTTTCCTTTTTCTCATGCTGTTTTAATACACTGTCGGCCTCTTTTTTTATCATTGAATCAATAGAATCGTTTTTTAGCTCATTGTATGTATTTTGACATTTTTCACAAGTCTTAAGGTGTTTTTCAACAAGCCTTTTGCTTGAGGGACTGCATACATCGTCATAGTATAGTGGGAGTAAATCCTGAACTATATTGCAGGTTTCATCGGTTGATTGCGTAATTGGATTATTCATTTCTATCCATCCTTTCTTTGATTTTCAGTCTGGCTCTATGGTAAGTTACCCGTGCCCAGTTCTCTGTTTTTCCAAATATCATGCCTATTTGGGAGAATGGCAATTCACCAAATATTCTAAGCTGAAAGACCTCCTTGTAGGGCTCATCAAGCTCGTGCAGTATAAGATGAATCTGAAGAGCGGTATCTTTATTTTCCAGGCTTTTTACCATATTATCGGGTTGTTCGAGCTGCTCTTCGTCAAGCTCTGTAAATTTTGTGCTTTTTCGGCATTCGTCCATTGCCAGATTTCTTGCTATGCTGCAAAGCCAGGTCTGTTCGCTTGATTTGCCGGCATATGCCTTCTTTGCGGTCATGGCCTTATAAAAAGTATTCTGGGTAATTTCCTCAGCCTGATGTTGATCTTTTACAATTGTCATTACATATGAGTATACTTGCAAGTAATAGGAATTGTACAATTTCTCATAATCCAGAACTGTCACCTCCTTTGTTCATAGGTTAGACGTAGAAAGGATTGTTTTGTTACAAAAAATTTTAAGATTTTTAGATTATATCATAAAAGGTAGTTATAAGGCAGGTGGAAATAAGCATATATTTACAGACCAAGAGCTTTACGAAGAATACAACCTTACTGATGAAGAAATAAATATCATAGAATCAGTCATCAAAGAACGAAAATAACAATACCAATACCCTTTGTCATGTGGTAAAATAAAGAAAAACCTATTATGAAACCTAAGGGAGGATTGGACATGAAAATTTTGAAAAGTATTCTTAATTATATTCCATTAGCCACGTTTATCATATTTGTGGTTACTGATGGAATTATTTCTTTAACATCGGCATTAATTTTTGTTATTTCCACGATTGGTCTACTGATTAATTGGAAAAGAAAAAAACCAGCGATGAAGAATTAAGAAAATTCCAATTTATCAATTACAGGTGACATTGAAAGAGTCAGCCCATTCAAGGTGCTGGCTCTTTAAAAATTCCATTCTAATAAATTGCACGACAACTTATAAAAAAATATGCTCCACATTATAAAAATAATCTTGACATACAAGCCACAAAGGTTTACTATGGTTAGCGTAAGCTAATTAAATAATTATTCTTCAGGGCAGGGTGCAATTCCCTACCGGTGGTATAGCCCACGAGCCGCAAGGCATGATTCGGTGAGATTCCGAGGCCGACAGTAAAGTCTGGATGAAAGAAGATGTGAATATGATATATGCAGAGTATAGATAGCTGGGTTTTAGATTCAGTTTCAGATATAGATACAGCACATATCATAGTTATAAAAGATATCTACTCTGGAGTGTTTCATACATTCCGGATTTTTTTGTCTCAAAATACCTTTTGACACTCATATCATGAAATGTAGTTAGTGCATATTTTTTTGAGATTATGATATTTGAAATTACTAGGCCCTGAACATTAATAGTTTGGGGCTTTTTTAGTGGGCATATAAAGAATATGCAGAAAGGAAACCAAATGACTGATGAACAATATATGAGAAGGGCGATTGAGCTTGCAAAACGCGGCATGGGATATACATCGCCAAACCCGATGGTCGGAGCTGTGATTGTAAAGGACGGCAGGATAATCGGAGAGGGCTGGCATGAGAGATACGGAGAGCTGCATGCGGAAAGAAATGCGTTAAAGCATTGCAAGGAATCGCCACAGGGAGCGGATATGTATGTGACTCTCGAGCCCTGCTGTCATCATGGCAAGCAGCCGCCATGTGTGGAGGCAGTGATAGAAGCCGGTATAAAAAGAGTATATGTGGGCTCGGATGACCCGAATCCGCTTGTCGCCGGGGGCGGTATCAAAATCCTTAAAGAGCATGGGATAGAGGTTGTCACGCAGGTGCTTAAAGACGAGTGCGACAGGCTGAACGATGTATTCTTTTACTTTATACAGACCAGACGTCCATACGTCGCTATGAAATATGCCATGACGATGGATGGAAAGATAGCCACATATTCAGGACTGTCAAAGTGGATAACAGGAGAAAAAGCGAGGGAACATGTGCAAAACCTGCGCCACAGATATAAAGCCATAATGGCAGGAATTGGAACAGTGCTCGCAGATGATCCGCTGCTTACATGCAGAATCGAGGGCGGAGTAAATCCAATCCGCATAATATGCGATACGCACCTTAAGCTTCCACTGGAATCGCAGATAGTAAATACTGCAAAGGAAGTGCCGACGATTGTTGCAGTCAGTGAGCGATATCGTGAAACCGCACAGTCAGAAGCCTTACCTGATACTGAAAAAGATAGTATAGAAGAAAACAATAATTATCAAAAACAGAAAAATAACACGGCTTGAAGAAAACGGAATAGAAATTCTGTATGTAGCTGAAAAAACCGGTCATATTGATTTAAATGACCTCATGCAAAAGCTCGGCGAAAGAAGCATAGACAGCATTCTGCTTGAGGGAGGCGGAATACTCAACTGGTCAGCCCTTAAGAGCGGGATTGTGAATAAGGTATACGCTTACATTGCACCAAAGCTTTTCGGCGGGGCGGATGCAAAAACACCGATAGAGGGAATGGGAACCGACTCACCGGCACATGCCGTGATGCTTGGAAACAGTAAGGTAACAAAGCTTGGCGATGATTTCCTTATCGAGTGTGATGTTGTGTAATTGATGTAATTGCTACTGTTTCGCCTTGGTGAGACTGGAAACAATTGTAAACAATTTACCATGTAAATTATACAAATGAGTGTGAGGAAAATATAGAAAAAGAAAGGCGATACACAATGTTCACAGGAATAGTTGAAGAAGTTGGAACAATAGATACAATTTCACGTGGAGCAAACTCAGCAGTACTTACAATCAGAGCTGAAAAAGTGCTAGCTGGAACAAAGGTCGGAGACAGCATAGCGGTAAACGGCATCTGCCTCACAGTCACAAGGCTCATGCCACATGCGTTTACGGCGGATGTCATGCATGAGACGCTAAATCGCTCATCGCTTGCAAATGCGCTAAGAGGAGCACATGTCAATTTGGAGCGTGCGATGGCAGCAGATGGTAGATTTGGCGGGCACATAGTGTCGGGACATGTTGACGGAACAGGCAGGATTGTTGAGGTCAAAAAGGATGACAATGCCATCTGGTATACGATATATGCCGCACCACAGCTCATGCGCTATATAGTCGAGAAGGGCTCCGTCACAATCGATGGAATAAGCCTCACAGTCGCAAAGGTGGCAGAGGATAATTTCTCGATATCAGCGATACCGCACACGGTAAGCCAGACTGTTCTAAAGGACAGAAAAGTGGGAGCTGTCGTAAATCTGGAAACAGATATCATAGGAAAATATGTTGAGAAGCTGTTGTGTAAAGGGCAGCCGGAAGGAATAACAGAAGAAATGACAGGAGCACAGACAATTAAGGAAAATGCACTGCATAAATCCGGCGAAAATAAACCGGATGGAATAACAAGAGATTTCCTGGCAAAATACGGATTTTAACATAAAAGAACGGGTATCGTGCGGGTTTGCGAATGTGCGTGGGGCTGAATGGTTAAAAATTATGTAATTGAACAGCTTAAAAATCATAAGAGAAAGGACATAAAATATGAAATTCAACACAGTAGAAGAAGCACTTGATGAGCTTCGTGCAGGGAAAATAATACTTGTCACAGATGATGAGGACAGAGAGAATGAGGGCGATTTCATCTGTGCGGCAGAATTTGCTACAACAGAAAACATCAACTTTATGGCGATGCACGGCAAGGGTCTGATATGCATGCCGATGTCGCAGGAATATGTAAAGAAGCTGCGTTTTCCGCAGATGGTGCAGGAAAATACAGACAATCATGAGACAGCATTTACAGTCTCAATAGACCATGTCTCAACAACCACAGGAATTTCCGCAGCAGAGCGCTCAATCACCGCAATGAAATGTGTCTCTGATGACGCAAAGCCTGAGGATTTCAGACGTCCGGGCCACATGTTTCCGCTTCTTGCAAAGAAAAACGGCGTACTGGAGAGAAACGGACACACAGAGGCAACAGTCGATTTATGCAGGCTCGCAGGACTAAAGGAGTGTGGACTGTGCTGTGAGATAATGCGTGAGGACGGTACCATGATGCGCACAACAGAGCTCATGGAGCTTGCAAAAAAATGGGACATCAAATTCATCACAATAGCGGCACTTCAGGAATACAGAAAGATACATGAAAAGCTCGTTGACCGTGTCACAGAGGTAAAGCTGCCGACCAAATACGGCGACTTCAAGGCATATGGATTCGTCAACAGATTAAACGGAGAGCATCATGTGGCACTTGTAAAGGGCGAAATCGCAGATGGAAGAGATGTGCTCTGCCGAGTACATTCAGAGTGTCTCACAGGAGATGTATTCGGCTCGCAGCGCTGCGACTGCGGCCAGCAGCTTGAGGCGGCCATGAGACAGATAGACGAGGAGGGTAGAGGAATATTGCTCTACATGCGTCAGGAGGGCAGAGGAATCGGCCTGATAAATAAGCTGAAGGCATATGAGCTTCAGGAGCAGGGAATGGACACACTCGAAGCAAACCTGGCACTCGGCTTTGCCGGAGATGAGCGCGAGTACTATATCGGAGCCCAGATATTAAGAGAGCTTGGCGTACACAGTCTGCGCCTTCTCACAAATAACCCTGACAAGGTATACCAGCTCTCAGAGTTTGGCATGGAAATCAGCGAGCGTGTGCCGATCCAGATGAGCGCCACTGCGCATGACCTGTTTTATCTGAAAACCAAGCAGAAACGCATGGGACACATACTCTCATATTAGTACACCGCATCGAGCGTTTTTGCAATGTGTGCGGGGATTCTGAATAGTAACAAATTCTAAATAGTTAATAATTGCAGATAAACTCATCTGAGTAAAAATAAAAAACATAAGGAGAACAAAAATGAACGTAATCGAAGGAAAAATGACACAGGATGGAATCAAGGTAGGAATCGTAGTAGCAAGATTCAATGAATTTATCACATCAAAGCTCTTAGGAGGAGCAAAGGACGGACTCGTAAGACACGATGTGCCGGAGGAAAACATAGACGTAGCATGGGTGCCGGGAGCATTCGAGATACCACTCATCGCAAAGAAGATGGCAAAAAGTGGAAAATATGATGCAATCATCTGTCTCGGAGCAGTAATCAGAGGCGCAACAAGCCACTATGACTATGTGTGCAACGAGGTATCAAAGGGAATCGCATCCGTATCACTCGAATCAGAAATCCCGGTAATGTTTGGAGTGGTTACCACCGAAAACATCGAGCAGGCAATAGAAAGAGCCGGAACAAAAGCCGGAAACAAAGGATATGACTGTGCGCTCGGTGCAATCGAAATGATAAATCTCGTCAGACAAATCGGATAATATAATTATATAGCATAATGGCATTATAACATTATGGCGCTATAGTGCTATGGTGCTATGGCATTATAGTATTATAGCATAATCCACCGAGGTTCAAATATCTTTGATATTTGGACCTCGAATACTTATTATATGTGATATATCTGAAAACTGACACATATGTTAATTGTCATCATGAGATATCGTAGTAATCCACCAAAAAATAACTTTCAAACGCAAGCTTGACAGCGTGTTGTCAAGCTTGCAACCAACCAATAACTAAAAAAACGCAAATCTAAAATCGTAAAATACTGTCACAACGTAAGTGGCGTAAGCGCCGGGCATCCGGCAGCGCACACGCACTCCCACGCAGGCGAATAGCGAAGCTGCTTAGAGACTGTAGAATTATGCCCAAGAAAAACAGAAATGCCCGGCCATGGACGGCCGGGCAAGGCGTTATGCGCCACGGACGGCGCATAAAAGCCGGTTTCGTCAAGCATAGAACCACCCAAAGGCATAATTTGTACAGTCTCTTAGCAGCGTAGCGTAGCAGGCGCGGGAGTGCGTGTGCGCTGCACGGATGTCCGGCGCTTACGCCACGCCCTCCCCACACAAAAAAGAAGAAAAATTTAATATCTAAAGAATTGCACGAAAAATCTGTATATAGTATAATGATAGTTCAGGAAAACAAAACGGAGGACCATGAATTTTGATAGATATACATTGCCATTTATTATACGGAGTGGATGACGGCTCAAAGTCGCTCGAGGAATCGGTAGAGATGCTCAAGATAGCCAAAAAGCAGGGTATTACAGGCATAATCCTCACACCGCACCTGCGCCATGGAATGTTTAAGCATCCGCTTGAAAAGATAGAGCGACACTATAAAAAGCTGATGCCATATGCAAAGAAGCTTGGAATAGAATTAAAGCTCGGCACAGAGTATCATGTGGCAACCGATATGATAGATGCCTTTCATGGTGGGCTGTGTCATACACTGGCAGATACACAGTATATACTCACAGAGTATTCACATTCCAGCGAATACTCATTTGTATACAAGATGACGCGCGAAGCTATATTTGCAGGATATATACCGGTGATAGCACATGTAGAGAGATATGAGTGTCTCAGTGATATAAGCCGTATAGAGGATTTGCAGGAGCTGGGAGCACTCATACAGGTCAATGCAGACTCAGTGCTCGGCATAGATGGCAGACACTTCAAGAGATACACAAAGAAGCTTTTGAAGGCAGGACTTGTTGATGTAATAGCAAGCGACAGCCATGGCACAAAGGAGCGTGTCTGCAACATGAAAAAATGCTATGAGTACGTGGCAAAGAAGTTCGGTGATGACTATGCGCAGGAAATCATGCAGACCACACCGGAAAATATAATAAACGGAAGATAATCAGTGTAAATGCGGGGATAAATAATGGAGAGAGAACAGGATTTTGACAACGAGATAGAGATAGACTTAAAGGATCTGTTTCTTGAGATAATTTCATATTGGCAGTGGATAATTCTTGTTACGATAGCAACAGGTGCAGTGGCATTTGCGATAAGCAGATTTATGATTACACCTATGTATGAATCTACATCTGAGCTTTATGTACTTTCAAAGAGCACATCAATCACAAGCCTTGCGGATATTCAGACAGGCACCAGCCTGACAAATGATTACATAGTTGTAGTAAAGGGACGTCCGGTGCTGGATCAGGTCATAGAAAATCTGAATCTGAATGAGAGCTACAAGACACTTGGCGGCAGGGTGACGCTTGATAATCCGTCCAACTCGCGAGTACTCAATATCACAGTAACGGATCCCGATCCGCAGATGGCTAAGACCATAGCAGATGAGATAGCAAAGGTCGCATCAGCATATATAGCGGAGAAGATGAAGCAGGATCCGCCGACCATCATCCAGAGCGGATATGATGATGGAGGCGCGGTAAGCCCTAATATCGGCAAAAACACAGTGATAGGAGCCTTTGCGGGAGCATTTCTGTCGATTGCGGTTATAGTGGTTTCTTATCTGTTCAATGATACAATCATAGATACAGAGGATGTGGAGAAGAAGCTCGGCATGAACGTGCTTGGTACACTTCCGCTTGATGAATCGGAAGATGACGGAGAGCAAGGAAAGGGCAGAAAGCATGGCAGAGGCAGCCACAGAAAGAAAAGAAAAAAGAAATCGGCTTCAGCATAAGGAAGCCTGTATCAGGAGATGGGCAGATGGAATTAGTAAAATTTGGCAAGCTAAAAGAACAAAGCTATACGATGAAGGAATCACTTCGAGCTTTGAAGACAAATATACAGTTTTGCGGGGATGATATACGCACGCTTCTTGTGACAAGCTCTGTACCAAATGAAGGCAAAAGCACCGTGGCACTTGATCTGGCGCGGTCACTTACAGAGTCGGGAAAGAGAGTGCTTTTCATAGATACTGATATGCGTAAATCAGTCCTGGCAGGGCGTCTGCGTGCCACAGCGGCAAGTGGAGGGGAGATATGCGGATTGTCGCACTATCTTTCCGGTCAGAGACGTCTTGAGGAAGTGATGTATGGCACGGAAATACCGGGCCTTTTTATGATATTTGCAGGGCCGTCTGTGCCGAATCCGACAGAGATTCTCGAGAAAAAATACTTTCAGGAGCTTCTTAATTTCGGCAAGGAGCACTTTAACTACATAATTATAGACTGTGCACCGATAGGAGCTGCCATAGATGCGGCAGTTGTAGCAAAGTATTGTGACGGAGCTATAATAGTGATAGGACAGGGCATGGCGAGCGCCAGGATGATTCAGAGTGTGAAAAAACAGCTCGAGGCATCGGGAGTGAGGATACTGGGCGCTGTGCTCAACAAGGTAAACAACAAGAAAAACAGCCATGTCAGTGGGTACTATGGCAATTACTACGGCAGCTATTACGGGCGGTCGGATAAAGCATGAAAAGCATCGATGTAGAGTTAGGAAAATCAAATATGCTGCCGCTTATTGCAAGCCAGCAGTTTTATGCTTCGTGGAAGGTCTTTATCAGGGAGCTTTTGCTCAATGCCATGGATGCCTGCAATGTGCGGCAGGCACTTGAGTGGAGCTGGGGCACGGAGTTCCTTGAGATGGAGCAGGCAAGCCAGATGCGCGATGTCAGGGCCATATATGAGCCACGCATAGACATCACGTACAGCAGTGATACAAGACTGTTTACGATAGAGGATAATGGAATAGGCATAAATGAATATGACCTGGAGCACTTTATTGCACAGATAGGGGCAAGCTATTATACAAGCACAGATTTCTTCAATCAGCAGCTGAAGTATGAGCCGTATTCTCACTATGGCATCGGGCTATGCTCGTGCTTTACAGTCTCAAAGGCTGTGCTCATCGAGTCGAAAAAGGATAAGGTCATAAACACTGCCTGGAACATAAGCAATCCGCAGGATACGGCACCGGTCATGGCAAAGTGGTTTGGAGAGAGCGGCCAGATAGAGTATGTCATATCTCAGAAAAAAGACACCGGGCACACGCATCTCTATCCCCGTAAAACCATCATATGCGCCGTATATAGATCTGGACTTTATAGTAGAAACCATAAAGCACTATATGCTTACACTGCCGATACCTGTAAATATCAGGTGTGATACGAGGGAGGTATGCCTGTCACAGCCAAAGGCAAAGTGGAACTATCCGATGAATGAGCTTGTTGGCATGAATATCATACGAGTGGATAACAGCCTGCTTGAGGGCTATGTTGCCATATATCATCCAAAGCACAAGGGGTATTTTCATAAGTCCACGCTGTACCAGCAGGGAGTCCTTGTGTCAGATGCTACAGACATACTGGGGCTTGCACCATCATGGATAGACAATTTCTCGTATCAGCTCAATATCAAGAGGTTTTTAAATATAAGCATATCAAGAGACGGAGCAGCCTTCGATGAAAAGCTCATAGAGCTCCGCCAGTATATAGGACAGATTATCATAGATACCTTTGGGCAGAGCCCGCTTACACTTGGCCAGTATCTGTCAGATGGCAGAAAACGGCTGGTATGTGAATACGAGGCGGAAAACGAGCTGGTAAGCAGAGCTGTACAGGTGCTTGTATATATAAAGGAGCGCGAGGTAGAGGTTCCGGTGAGGACAGTAATAAACGGCTTTATCGGGCGGAAAATAAAGATAGCTTTCATGCAGAAAGCACTTTTTGCACACTATAGGGAGAACTACCCTTATGATTATGGTCAGTTTATTGACAAGTACGATATCATAGTATTTGAGCAGAATATCAGAGCCTTCTGGCAGTTTATGACACCGTATATCACATCGATGGAGTATGTTATGGGTGACATGCCGGGCATCATATACACGGATGTATCGGCAGATCTAACCGTGGCAAAGACGGCAGCATCGTACAGAAACGACTACGTGCTAAGACCGGAGTATTATGATCTGGACCCTGTATTTTGTCTGGTGTCAAATGAGCTGACAGACCCGATGGAGCTGGTGATAAATACCCACAACCGCAATGCAATGCTTTTGCAGCGAGCCGAAAAGTACAAAAAGGTAAGGATTGCAAGAGCTGTGATCATAGAAAATATCAAGCAGAGGATACTGGGCAATGCATCCAGATGGAACAGTATCATAGATTTTGGAGGCGAGCTCGTGCACCAATATGAGCTGGAAAAGCCAATGAGCCTGCAGGCACAGTGGTGCCTCGAGAGAGACTTCCCGGATGAAATCAATGCGTATATAGCAAAGACCTTTACAGATAAGGAAATCGCAGATTACGGGCTTACAAGTCTTTATTTTACAAGGAAGGACTTTATAAAGTGGTGGATGGCACCATAGGCTGTACCGCCATGACATATATTATCAAACACTTATTGAAGCATGAATAAGGAGAACATGAAAATGGAGATATTAGACTTAAACAACGAAGAAGACACAAAAACAACCGATGATATGGAGCCAAAAAAGCCAGAGGAAAAAACATCACCTGTCAAGGAAATCTTAAGCTGGGTGTTAACAATCGCATTCGCCATTGTAGCGGCAATACTCATAAAGAACTATGTCATTATAAATGCAAATATTCCGTCAGGTTCGATGGAGAACACCATACAGATTGGAGATGACATATTTGGCTTCAGGCTCGCATATACATTTTCAGACCCAAAGAGAGGGGATATAGTCATATTCAATGCACCTGATTCGCCTTCTGAGAAATACATCAAGCGTGTAATAGGTCTGCCGGGAGAGACAGTCACCATAGAGGACGGCCAGGTGTATATAGACGGTGAGGCGCTTGAGGAGGATTATCTCAAGTCAAACCAGAGCGGTGAGGATCCGTGGACAGTAAATGCCGGACCTTACGAGTTTAAGGTGCCACAGGACTCATATCTGCTGCTCGGTGACAACAGAAATGGCTCATCAGACGCAAGAGTCTGGGAGCACACATATGTGTCCAAGGACGATATACTTGCAAAAGCGATATTCAGATATTACCCGTTCGACAGATTCGGAGCGGTGAAATAAGCTGTAAATCAGGATATAAAATAAAAATAGAGGTAAAGTAAATGCCAGAGACAGAAACAGACATTGAAAAACGAAATAAATATGGCATGCTGTGCGGTATAGTCGGTATATTTTTAAACCTCATACTATTTGCCGGCAAGCTCTTTGCAGGAATGCTTAGCGGTGCAATCTCGATCACTGCGGATGCATTCAACAACCTGTCAGATGCAGGCTCATCAATCATCACGATAGCAGGCTTCAAGATGGCGGCACAGAGAGCCGACGAGGAGCATCCATACGGACATGCGAGGATGGAGTATGTGGCTACACTGGCAGTTGCAGCAATCATACTCATCATGGGCTTTGAGCTGTTCAGGGATTCCTTTGGCAAAATCATAAAGCCGCAGGACATAGAGTTTTCATGGCTTATAGTCGCGATACTACTGGCATCAATAGCCGTAAAATGCGTTATGGCGGTATACAATTTCTATTTTTCAAAAAAGCTTGATTCATCAACACTCGAAGCGACAGGCAGGGACAGTCTGTCAGACTGTATCGCTACATTTGTAGTACTTGCAGCCACACTCATAGCGCACTTTTCAGGACTCAATCTGGATGGAATAGGCGGTGTATTTGTGTCATTGTTTATATTCTATTCAGGAATATCATCAGCCAGAGAGGCGATAGACCCGCTGCTTGGAGCAAAGCCTGAGCCGGAGTTTGTCGACAGACTTAAGGAGATGGTACTGGACTTTGACAAAAACATACTCGGTATGCATGACCTTATGGTGCATGATTATGGACCGGGACACAGGATAGTATCGTTTCATGCAGAGGTGCCGGAGGACGGAGATATGGTCGAGCTACACGATATAATCGATAATCTGGAGCGCAGGATACGAAGGGAGCTGGGCTGTATAGTGACCATCCACATGGACCCGGTAGCGATAGAGGACGAGGAGGTAGCCGGACTGAAGGCCGAGGTGCTCTCCGTGATAAAAGGGCTTGATTCGCACATAAATATGCACGATTTCCGTATTATCAGAGGTGATACACATACGAATCTGGTTTTTGACATTGCAGTTCCATTCGGCTATATCACCTCAGATGATGATATATGCAACGCAATACAGGAAAATGTCAGGAAAAAGCTTGGAAAGAATTACTATACCGTGATAGAGGTAGACCGCGACAATTACATAAATATATGACATTGTAAGGGACATATATACGAGCTTCGCCGGTGGCTGTTGGGATAAAGAAACGGTGCACAATAAGATAAAAGAGGGTAAAGTATATGTTACGAATAGGAGTATGTGATGACTCAGCGGAAGCCAGGCAGCATATGCTGCAATTATGTCAGAAATATTATGAAAACAATACGGATGCATTTGAATATAAAATGTATAAAAACGCAGAAGAGGTTCTCGAATATTGTGATGATGAGGAAAACCAAAAAATAGATATACTTTTTCTGGATATAGAGATGGATGGTCTCAGCGGAATTAAACTAAAGGAACGAGTACTGAAACTGGACAAAATCTGGCGGATAGCATTTGTGTCGAGTCATGATGAGAAGATGATAGATTCCTTTGGAATCAAGACTATAGATTTTATCAGGAAGCCGGCTGGATATATGGATGTGAAAGCAGTGCTGGAAAAGGTATTGATAGAGAAATGTGAGAATGTAGGCATTTCGTATTTGTCTGAAACCGGCCAAAACATAATAATCTATGCGGAGGACATAAGATATATAGAGGCACAGGGAAAATATGCGTATATTTATACCAATGGGCAGAACTTTGTAGGAATAAATATATCTGAGATTGAGAAACGGCTTGAGGACAGTTCTGTGATACGTGTTCATAAATCATATATGGTTAACCTTGAATATGCGACACTTAGAAATGGAAAATTATCTATAAGAGATATGGATATTGAAATTCCGATTGGAAGAAGCTATAAAGAAACCGTAAAAAGGTTATATCATGAGTATGGTGAAAGAATGGCGAGGCGAAGAATGTGATAAGGGATATATTGTATTTGATAGTATATTTTATAACAGAGACTGTACTTTATTCATTAGCATATCGTACTGCACTAAGTAGAGGAATTACCAATAAAGCTGTCAAATGGATGATATATATCATTGCGGTGGTAATTACAGGTAGTATTGTATATGTAAATAATAATCTACAGTATGTAATGGGAGCATCAATATTTATAATGGTTATGTTGCCTGTTTTTATAATAGAGCCATTTAAAATTCAAAATTTGATTTTGTATCCGTTTGTGGTTATAGCAAGCTCTATATTTGGAATGTTGTTTTCATTTATTATATCTATAAAAATTGGAATTTCTGAATATTACGTTAAGGAATCTCCGGCTTTAACGATTTTATGTCAGATATTGAGTATAGGTGTCTGGGCGCTAATATATGTAATAAAACGAAGAAAAAATGCTCAGGAAGAAGTGATTTTAGATCTAAAACATTACATAATTTTGTATTTAGTTACCATCAGTTCATTGATATTAGTAGGATCAATTCAGATTTTTTCAGAATTGGAAGAGTATGAAGATTTACAAATTTATGGGGTGTTTGCAGTAATGGCTTGCTGTACACTTGTTGTAGTAACACTTATGCAGATTGTTGTTTTAAGCCAGAATGCACATATAAAAAAGTCAAATGACATGTATAAGGAGCATATGGCTTTACAAAAGCAGTACTATGAGCATATGCTTCTGCAATATGAAGAACTGCGGAAATTCCGTCATGATGTAAAAAATCATATGCTTGCGTTAAATAGTATGTGTACCAGCGAAGATAATTCACAAATAAAAAAATATTTATCGCAGCTGACTAATGAGGTTTCATCTAAAAAACCGGTAGAGTACACCGGAAACAGGGAACTGGATGCAGTAATAGCGCCATTTGTCCTGGAAGCGGAAAGTAAAAATATAAAGGTTCAGTTTAAGGGGCGCGTATCGGATAATGTAGCAATTGATATGTTTGATATGTGCACAATAATATCAAATCTCTTAAATAATGCCATAGAGGCATGTGAAAAAATACAAGAGGACAAAAGAATAATTGAGTTTGAGATAGCCGGTTATAATTCACAAATATTTATCTCGGTTTGTAATAGTTATGATATGGAGAGTATTATAAATCAAAAACAAAAGTTTATTACTACAAAAGAGGATAAGCAAAATCATGGTATAGGGTTAGAAAATGTAAGGAGAACTGTAAAAAAATATGATGGAGATATGAGAATATCTCAGGAAAATGAAAGATTTATTGTATCAATAAATATATAATAATAGGAAAAAAGTTAAAAAATATATTAATTGTGGAAGTACAAAAGAAGGAGCAGCATATGGAAAACATAGTATTAAAGGATTTATTGCCGGTATGGTGCAAAAATTTTGATAAGTGGATATTGTGGATATTGTTACTTTCAATAGTGACATTTATATTGGAAAAGGCAATCAGAAGATATATTGTTTCAGAGACAATTATATTTGCATTTCAATTAGCACCATTTATCCTAATGGCAATAGCCGTTATTTTTGGAATTGTATTAGCTACAAATATCCTGATAGGGTATTGCAAAAAATTAAAGGATAGGGCATAAGAATTTTTAAACAGGTCTGCAATCAATACAGTATGTTTTATGATCAATACCCGGATAATAAATTGTAATTGAGCGTTGAATCCGCTATACTATGCTTATAGTACAGCGGATTATATTTTTGGGAGGCTTGTATGCAATACGAAACTATAAGAGCAGCAATATGCGATGATGAAGAATTTTTTCGGAATGAACTAAAAAAATTCGTGAGTGAATACGGAAATGAAATGGATATTAATGTAAGCATAGATCTCTATGATAATGCAAAAGAACTCATGAATAATATATTTTCTAAGAGTAAGGAATATGATTTATTGTTTCTTGATGTGGAAATGCCCGATATGACAGGTATTGAGATGGCTGATGCATTAAGAAAAATCGACCCATGGGTATGTATCTCATTTGTGACGAGTTATGATGCATTTGCGATACAGGCATTCAGACTTGATGCACTTGATTATGTTATGAAACCGATAAAATATACACAGGTAAAGCACATTATCGAAAAAGCAAGAATTCAGATTGATTATCGTAAAAATGCACAAAAAGCGGAAAAAAGATATCTAAAAATTAAATCCGGATATGAAGATGTTCTCATAGACCTTCAAAATGTAATATATATAGAAAAACGCAGAAATCAGTGTGTATTCCATAAAATTGATGAGGAAATAAGCTGTTATGAGCCTTTAAAAAATGTATATGAAAGATTGGATAATGATGTATTTATGTATACACATCAGGGGTATATAGCCAATTTTAATTACATTAAAGAAGTAAAAAAAGATGTGGTATGCTTTGGACGAGGAATGGAAGTTCCTTTGAGCAGGAAATATCATGATCAGATAAAGGAACTTCATCTGGACAAGATAAGGAGAGCATATAAGGAGCAGGAACTTAACTATAATTAGGGAGCTCTGCCTTTACGCTAAAATATCCGCTGGCATAAGAAAAATCAATGTGTCCGTTAAGGTTGGAAACGACTTTACGGACATTTTTTATGCCTATTCCATGAGGTAAGACCTTGTCATTTTTGGTAGATGTAAATTCACCATTGTTTTCTATAATATTTCCAGAGCAGGAATTTTCAATAACTATATTCATATATGAGCCGGTCTGGGTGATGGAGAATCTGATCCAGCCATGTTCACACTCAGCGGCTGCTTTTATCGCATTATCAAACAGATTACCTATTATGGTCGTAATTGAAAATCGTCAATATTAATACCGGGTGTACTTATATTAATTTCACATCTGATATTTTGTGACTTTGCCTTGTTCTCTTTTTCAGCTATAAGAGCTGAGACGATATGAGAGCCTGAATCTACAGCATTTGTCAGAGAAAGATCATCAGAAATATTATGAATATATTCATGAATTTTCCTATCATTGTGCTGTGAAGCATAACCATCAATTACTATCAGATGGTTTTTCATATCATGTCTTAAAGAATGGAGCTGATTTAATTTATCGTCGAGCTGGGCAGAATAATCCTGTTCCATTTTATCAAGTTCAAGTTTGAACCGGTAATTTGTGTTTTCTTCAATGACTGCCAGAAATTTATCATATAGTGAAATACATATGATAAGGAATAAAATATAATTGAAAAAATAACAATCAAATTATAAGAGTTTGGATTTTCAATGCATATTGAAAGCGTAATGTAGCCAAGCAACATACTTAATCCCAATATAATAATTGTAAATGCATATGAATAAAAATATGCACTGGATTTTCTTTTTATATTGTTGGTATAAAGTATGTAAATATTATAAACAACTATAAAAATGGTTGTGGTTTTATAATTTAAATATTCCTGAGAACTCAGTGCAAAATGTGCATCATTTAATAGTAAAGTTTGTATAGTGGCAATTGGTATAAATAGAAATAATATAGCTATATAATTGAATAAACATTTCAACAGTAGTTTGTTTAATTTCCTAAAAATTATAAGCATGAATAGGATAGGAGCAAAATATGATAATATCCCGATAGCATGTATTGTGGCTGGAAAAACTACAAATACTATAATATAAAATAACTTCATCGGAATGCTGATTTTATTGTGCATATTTTCTTCACATATTCTGAATAGCAAGAATGCATTACAAAGAAGATATAAAAATTCTAAAAAAATATTAATGTAATTATTCATACCGTGTCTCCTTATGTTTAATATTATAACTTAAAAAAACGATAAATTAAACTATAAAAGAGCAGGAACTTAACTATAATTAGGGAGCTCTGCCTTTACGCTAAAATATCCGCTGGCATAAGAAAAATCAATGTGTCCGTTAAGGTTGGAAACGACTTTACGGACATTTTTTATGCCTATTCCATGAGGTAAGACCTTGTCATTTTTGGTAGATGTAAATTCACCATTGTTTTCTATAATATTTCCGGAGCAGGAATTTTCAATAACTATATTCATATATGAGCCGGTCTGGGTGATGGAGAATCTGATCCAGCCATGTTCACACTCAGAGGCTGCTTTTATCGCATTATCAAACAGATTACCTATTATGGTCGTAATTGAAAAATCGTCAATATTAATACCGGGTGTACTTATATTAATTTCACATCTGATATTTTGTGACTTTGCCTTGTTCTCTTTTTCAGCTATAAGAGCTGAGACGATATGAGAGCCTGAATCTACAGCATTTGTCAGAGAAAGATCATCAGAAATATTATGAATATATTCATGAATTTTCCTATCATTGTGCTGTGAAGCATAACCATCAATTACTATCAGATGGTTTTTCATATCATGTCTTAAAGAATGGAGCTGATTTAATTTATCGTCGAGCTGGGCAGAGTATACCTGTTCCATTTTGTCAAGTTCCAGTTTGAACCGATAATTAGTGTTTTCTTCAATAACTGCCAAAAATTTATTATATAGTGAAATACATATGATAATAAGTACGAAAATAATGGCAAAAATAGCTGAAAGCATATAGGATTTTGGAAGTGAGTAGCAGATGTACAAGGTTATGTAACTTAACAATAAACAAATGCCTAAAATAGTGATATTGAAGAGTAGCAAGTACATGTTTTTGATAGTATTTGATTTGAAAAGATTGCAATATAGGCAATAAACAACGTAAGCTATTATTTCCACAAGAATGGATTTGTAATCCTGATAGATCACATTATCATATAGCAATTGAGCATCAGAAAATAGCAGGCTATGTAAAAAGCATATAATAGCAGATGCTATATGGAGTAATATCTCAAATTTTATAAGAATTATAATACTTTGTTTAAGGTTAAAATCAGACAGGTAATAAAGTGTCAATAAGAAAAAGACGTTAGAAATAATTAAGTCAAATCTTGATAATGGAACGATAGAGTACAGTGAAGCAAGTGTAAAAACTATTATTTTTCTTTTTATGGAAAAGACAGTATGCATATTATTTTCTGAGAAGCGAAATAAAAACAGTACAATTATAAGATTGTTAATTAAGGAAAAGTAAAGTTTGTAAATTAAATACATACTTGCAGCCTCCATAAAGATTATATTTGTATTATAAATAAAATAAATCAAAGATTAAAGTGATTTTTACGATTTATTGCTAAATAGCACCGAAATCCTATCAAATAGCATTAAAGTATTGAAATGGTAAATATATGATGATAGGTTTTATTTCGAAAGGAGGCATGTGAAAAATACAAGAGGACAAAAGAATAATTGAGTTTGAGATAGCCGGTTATAATTCACAAATATTTATCTCGGTTCGTAATAGTTATGATATGGAAAGTATTATAAATCAAAAACAAAAGTTTATTACTACAAAAGAGGATAAGCTGAATCATGGTATTGGGTTACAAAATGTAAGGAGAACCGTAAAAAAATATGATGGAGATATGAGAATATCTCAGGAAAATGAAAGATATATTGTATCAATAAATATATAATAATAGGAAAAAAGTTATATAAAAAAGTAATCACTATGTCGTTCATACCTAAAAAGTGTCGTTCATGCCATAGTGATTGCTTTTTTTGTGTATAAAAGAGTATAGTGAATATGCAAAGATAAATAAGGGAATAGCACTGGTACTCATTTATACAGGAGCTCTATTAGGAGGATGGGCATTAGGACATATTGTAGGATATTTTGCTGGTTAAAGAAAGGAAACAAAAATGGACAACTTTAAAAGATTAAGTATGCAAGAATTATATGATGTAGAAGGTGGAATATTTGGTGTAGATGATGCTATATTTTGGACGCTTGTTGCGGCTGGCTTTGCAGGCGGCATAGCCACTGGAGTTAGTCGAAAAAATAGAAAGGAACAATGCTATGAATAAAAAAGTTGGGCTTCCAATGGGTGTTGCAGTAGGAACGGCAATTGGTGTAGCAATTAGTGTTGCAACAAACAATATAGTGATGTTGCCAATTGGAACTTCATTTGGCTGTGCCTTGGGAATAGCATTGGGTTCTAAATCTGATAAAAAAGATTAAGTAAGTGATATTGATATAAATGGGCGTGTGAAAAAAATATTTTGATTACATTATCGTACCAATATGTGCGATAGTATGTTTTATTATGTGTTTGAAAGATCAGAACAATAAAATTGCATTGATTATTGGTGGAGGCTGTATAGGAATGCAGATTGCTCTTTTGATAGAAGGGATTGAAAAGAGCATTAAGGAGCGAAAGAATAAAGATAAATAGCATTTAGCGATAAAAAAAGTAAATGTGTCAAAAATAAAATTGACCGACCGTCTCCACTTTCTTTCGAAGATTAAATGCCGAATGTTAGAAATTGCGGCATGAATGAATTGAAACTGAAATAGCTTGCTTTTTGCAGAGGCGAAAATCTTGGAAGGTTCATATATGTAACATTGCACTAAAACAATTTACTAACCGATTAGTAGAAGAAAGGAAACTTTAACATTGAGATATTTATTATATGTCATATCATTAGTAATTAATGCCGTATCGTGCTATTTTATGATGGGGTTGGCGAGTTCATTGACTGTGGTCTGTACGATAACTGCCATATACTATATTGAATCAAAAAGAGCAGAAGATAATAGAGTATTTTTAGCGATACAGGCTTTTTGTATGATATTTAATATTGCCAGATTAGTGATTAGTAGTATAACGAAAGTTAACTGTGGGGATAGTGTGATTGTGCTGAGTATATTTGTAGTAGGAATAGTTTGTATTGAGAAAATGATAAAAGTTTGCGATAGGGAATAATGAAAATGGATAGTAAAATAAGGAATATATTTTGGATTTTTATTTCTATAGGTGTAGTAGTGATATTTTTGCTCTACAAAGTATTGGTATTGTCGCTTCTTATGAACGGAATACCAATTATGAGAGAACATTATGATATCGCAAATCTTATTGCAAATGTTATAGATATAATATCTATTATTATCATAATGCTTATTGTGGCAATTGTCTTATTGCACAGAAATAACAGCAACAAATAGTTGGAATTGTACGAGGAGAATAATCTAAGAATGAAAAAAATTAGCCGAATAAGTGGAGCTTTGCTTATATCTATGTTGTTTTCAAGCATATTGAGCGGTGTAGTATTAGTTATTATGGGAACTTTAAATTTACCACTGGATATGCAATCAATTAAGGTTATCTGTGGAAGCATCGCCAGCGTGGGATATTTTTATTTTTTTAGGATTTTTACTAAAGAAATCGAGAAAATCAATATAAATGAAATATCGTTAAATAAAAAATTCTCGGTTTGGGATGGCATCGGATATCTGCTCGTTTTATTGGGTGGCACAACAATATTGTCAGGAATTACGGATATTATACTTGAGTTTATTAAGCGATATCTGGTTCATACAGAAAATGTGGGTGTTGTTGAAAATTATATAGGAAATGTACCGGCATGGATACTCCTTGTATGTGTTGTAATCATCTCGCCTGTATTTGAAGAACTATTATTCAGAAAGGTGCTGTTGGAAGAATTACTTCCATATGGCAAGGTTACAGCAATTTTAATAAGCAGTATGCTTTTTAGTCTGTTTCATGCAAATCTGGAACAGTTTTTATATACCATTTTTATGGGAATAGTGTGTGCGAATATTGTACTTATTACAGGTAAAGTAAGGTATGCGATTTATCTGCATATGGCATTTAATTTATTTGGAGCGATAATATCGGGTTATATACCGAGCGGCAGATATACAATTTTAACAGAAATTATATTTGTAATAAGTGCCGCCATAATAGTGATACTTAAAGCCAAAACAATGTTTATTATTAAAGATGAAGCCAATGTTAATAAATTCAACTTCAAAAAGGAATTTTGTGGAATTGGTTTTATTATGTTTATGGTTTATTGGATTATTAGTTGTGTGGATGCAATAGCATATTAAAATTAAATCAGATATAAATTGGATATGGTATTTCAAAAGGAAAACTTTCTGGCTGAACATTATATCGAGGCTATGTAGCTGGTGCCCTTACAGGAGGTGCTATTGGTGCATATATACCAATATAAAAAATGATAGGATGTTGTTCAAGACATTATGATATCGATTATGTCTCTTGTCATGAACAACAATGTCTTTAATAAAAGTAAGGAAATGGAGCGGAATTATGAATAAAAAGTATTTTATACATTTTACATGGATTGTTACTTTAATTATGCTTATATTTACAGGATTGTGTCTGGTAGATGGAGTATCAATATTTGTTCCTTTTTTCACATATATTGCAGCTATGATATTGTATGTTCTTCCAATGTCATTTATTGGAAGTAAAGAAGCGGAATTAGTTTGTATAGAGTTGGAAAATGAATCCGGTAAAATTAAGCAAATTGAACAAATTATAACCCAAAAGATGAAGCGAGAGATAATAATTGATAATGTTACTGAAAAAAAGTATTGTAAAAAGAACAAGTATGATAGATGGCTAACCAATGATATTATATTGAAAATTAGCAAAGATAAATTATATATATATGTACCTAAAATATACGAAAGATATTTTTACAATAATTAGTAAAAAAGGCAAAAACAGAGGAACAATAAAAGGATGAAATACTATTGTATAAATTATAATTAAATTTATTAGATATAAATTCACCATAACAGTAGATTGTGTCAAATGGCACCGAAATCATACCAAATAGCACATATATATTGTTTGTTTTTTCTTATGGTGGTAGTATGCATAGCAAACAGAGATACTGATAACACGGTTAAAGCTTCAAAATTTAATAAAGATGTCTGTATAAATTTGGTAAAAAATGAGGAGTACAAAGAGATGAAAAAAGAAAACAATTATATATCCACTGATATGAATCATAAAAAGCTAATAGTTGGAGTCGTAATAATTCATGTTTGTTTTATGCTCATAGGAGCTAGTGGTATTATTTCTACTTTAAAAGAAAAAAATATATTTTATGGGCTGCTGATAAATATGATTTATCAGTTGACTTTAATTATCATGATTGGAGTGGCAATGAAGCAATATTTGATCATTTCATTTAAAAAATTCAAAGCTGACAGAATTTCTGTAAATATAAAAAGAGTTTTGGCAGGTGTGGGAATTGCATTCTTGTTAAGCTGCATCGCTGGAATCATTGAGATGACAGTGTGTTCAAATATATCGGTTTCGGCAAATCAGTCAAACGTTAGTGGATATTTTGTGGATTATCCTATTTTTGCTATTATCATGAGTGTAATTATGGGACCTTTTACAGAAGAGATAATTTATAGAGGTATATTGTTTCGGTTTTTCAGCAAATATGGAGAACTGTGTGCAGTATTGGTGACAGGATTTTTGTTTGGAACAATGCATATGCTTTCATCATTTGGAAACACAAATATACTACTATTTTTGTGTCAATGGTTAGACTATTTTTTGACAGGAATATTTTTGGGATTTATTTATAAAAAATACAAAAATATCTGGACAAATATTTCAATACACGGCACTTGGAATCTGATTGGTGCTGTAATGATATTAACAAAAATAATGTTAGCAAAATAATATGAACTATATAATAATTTTTTGATTTCAATGATACCATTGGCAGAACTAAGAGTTGCGATACCAACAGGAATTGCTATGGGAGTGTCGGTTTTACCGGCTTATGCCATATGCATATTGGGAAATTTACTTCCAATGCCGTTTGTTTACCTTTTTTCGCATAGACTGCTTGAATGGGGAAAAAATAAGAAAGTAATAGGAAAATTTTTTAGATTTTGTATAGAAAAAGGCAAGAGTGCCGGACGAAAATTGCAAGATACCGCAGGAAGGGGATTGTTTATTGCGCTTGTACTCTTTATAGGTATTCCGATTCCCGGAACAGGTGCGTGGACTGGAATACTTGCAGCCAGTATATTGAGAATGGATTTTAAGAAGAGCATTATGGCATGTTTATGCGGTATAATGCTTGCTGGTGTCATTATGGCAATATCTAGTATTGGAGTCTTAAATTTATTAGATATAAATTAACCATAACAGTAGTTTGGGTCAAATGGCACCGAAATCATGCCAAATATAAAAGTAAGGAAATGGAGCAGGCTTAGGGTATTTAGCAACAAGATAATTTTATAAAATAAGACGAGGTAAAATATGGAAAGACTATTGTTATTTTGTGGTGTATGGATAATTATTGTGCCTATATTGTTTCAAAATAGTTATTTCGAAGAACATAAAAAATATACATTATCTATGCAAATTATTGGATTTTTTGCATTTTTGATGGGAATATTACATTTCTTTAATATTGTGAAAAAGGGACATTATTTAGATGTTGTTCTGTTCTGTGTCCTATTTGTATGGGTTGGGAAATTATCATATGATAAAATAAAAAATGAAAACGCAAAAATCATTAGAACTGCATGCTGCATCAGCATTACTTTGGAAATTTTATCGTTAGTCATTGTGGTGCAAGATATAAGAGAAGTTGCATCAGCAATAGTTATTCTTACGTGTTCATTGATAGCTCTTTCGGTATTTCAAAAAAGAAACACTGCAGAATAAAAGCCAATGAAAGCAGAAATGGTAATGAAAAAAGAAAACAATAAATGGTATATTGGCTGGATAATCTTTCCGGCCTGGTACTTGATAGGAAAAAAATATATCATATTGCCTGTTATACAATCGGTATTTGAAGCAATGAGTTATTCGGATGCGTATCTGATAACAAACTATTTATGGAATTTTATAGCTATAGTTATTTTATTCAGCCTTTATGGAACTGGTATTTTAAGGGATATAAAACAGATAAGACAGTATGATATCAAATCAATAGCTTCGGGATATATCAAATCATTTGCTGTAATAGTATTGTTTACAATATTAGGTGGTATTATGCAGTTTATTTTGTCATCCGGAAATAATGAGCAAAGCATAAATGAAATTACGCTCAGAATGACAATGAAAGAACATTATTGGGCTATTATGATCCTTTCTGCATTTATAGGACCAATATTAGAAGAACTGATTTTTAGATGGTTTATATTCAGCTCTATCAATAAAAGGCTGATAATTAAAGTGATTGTATCATCAGTGCTATTTGGATTAATGCATTTTATACCATCTATAGGGGCAATAAGTCTAAATGAGCTTTGTCTGCAGTCAATACAATATGTATTAGCCGGAATCGCGTTTTGTCTGGTTTATATAAAAAGAGGAAATGTTGTTTTTGGGATAGCAGCTCATATGAGCATCAATTTGATGCATAATTTAATGTATTTGGTTAATCAATGAATGCCGCATTTTAAAAACTTGTTTGGTGATGGAAATTTATTAGATATAAATTAGCCAAAACAGTGTTTATTATTAAAGATGAAGCCAATGTTAATAAATTCAACTATTGGTTGTGCGGCAACGGGTGTAGGTATTGGAGGCGCAGCAGGATCTGTGCCAGGTGCAGTGATTGGAGGCGCTGTCGGTACTATAGTTGGAATATGGTAAAAAATATATAACAATAGGAGCGGAAGTTTATGGAATTAAATAGAACAATGATATTGCTTTCTGGTTGCTTTTTGATTGTTTGGTCTACTTTTAAATGGAAGATACCACATGTGATTTGGGATGTTAAATTAACCCGAGTATGTTCGGTAATTTTGGGATTATATAATATTATTTTAGCAATTTGCTTTGAAAAAGACCTAAGTATTTTTCTATTTATTGTAGATTTAATCCTCTATATGTTATTGGATATAGGATTTTTAATGGTTAAGCTGAAAAAAGATAAAAAGGGAAAAGTAAAAAATTTTCAACTTGGGATTTGTTCCATTTTTGTCATTTTGGCTATGATTATGGCATGTTTTAATTTGAATGAAATTTATTCTAGCATAATGATTTTATCTGGTATGATGATGGTGATATCAACTCCTTTTCAGGAAATGAAGTCGCTTCGTGAAAACAGTAACAATGACTCTATCTTTTAATTCTTTAGTAAACTTACAGGTCAATTGTAGAAATGGGGGAGAGATGAATAGCTCTTTATTATGCGATTCGCTTTACAGCTTTAAGCTTACGATAGGATTGCCCTGTGCCGGTGGTGATTGCCGCAACAGCAACCGCTAACAGACTTATAGGGGCAATTGTATTCAAGTTGGTAACAGATAGTGAATATGCAAACAGAGATACTGATGACACTGTTAAAGCTTCAAAATTTAATAAAGATATCTATATAAATTTGGCAAAAAATGAGGAGTACAAAGAGATGAAAAAAGAAAACAATTATATATCCACTGATATGAATCATAAAAAGCTAATATTTGGAGTCGTAATAATTCATATTTGTTTTTTAATTATTAAGAATAGTGGCATTACAGACATTTTAAAAGAAAAGAATATATTTTATGGGGTGCTGATAAATATGATTTATCAGTTGACTTTGATTATCATGATTGGAGTGGCAATGAAGCAATATTTGATCACTTCATTTAAAAAATTCAAAGCTGACAGAATTTCTGTAAATATAAAAAGAGTTTTGGCAGGTGTGGGAATTGCATTCTTGTTAAGCTGCATCGCTGGAATTATTGAAATGACAATGTGTTCAAATATATCGGTTTCGGCAAATCAGTCAAACGTTAATGGATATTTTGTGGATTATCCTATTTTGGCTGTTATCATGAGTGTAATTATGGGACCTTTTACAGAAGAGATAATTTATAGAGGTATATTGTTTCGGTTTTTCAGCAAATATGGAGAACTATGTGCGGTATTGTCGACAGGATTTTTGTTTGGAACAATGCATATGCTTTCTTCATTTGGAAACGCAAATATACTACTATTTTTGTGTCAATGGTTAGACTATTTTTTGTCAGGAATACTTTTAGGATTTATTTATAAAAAATACAAAAATATTTGGATAAATGTTTCGATACACGGTACTTGGAATCTGATTGTCGCTGTAATTATATTAACATAAATATAAGGAAAGATGAAATGAGTAGAATAAAATCAAATTTTGACTATTTATTTGTGATAATATATTTTACTGGTACAATATTTTTTCAAACGAAGTTGTCAGAAAATGTATTATTGAATATTCATGGGAATACAAAATTTTGGGATACATATTTTGAAATAATATATTATGGTATTTTTGCGGTTGCATGTTTGTTATTTTATAAAAATAAAATCGCAGCAAGCATAAAAAAAATAAAAATTACAGATTTCAAATATATAGGTATTGCACTTATATTTATTATCATTACAATGGTCGCTTCCGCCATTATATTGTCATATAATGGAATTGGAGAAAGTGCAAATCAAGAAGCAATAAATAATTATATAAGTGATTATGGTATTATAACATTGTTAGTAGTAATCATTCTAGGACCCCTTGTTGAAGAGATTGTTTTTAGAGGTATAATATATTACTTATTACGTGGAAAAAAAGGAAATCTTGCGAGAATTATTGTTGCAAACTTTATAACCTCATTGATGTTTGCGATTTATCATTGCGGCATCAAATCTCTTCTAGTATTTAATGTTGAACAAATATTGGCAATAATACCATTGTTTTTTTTGGGTGTTGGAATAGCATATGTGCAGGCAAAAAAAACGTCAAATATTAGTTGCTCCATAGTTACACACATTGTTATAAATCTAATTGCAACAAGTTGAAAATTAATTGAGGAAGTGTCATGAAATATTATTGTATAAAATAACGCGACATCACTGACTGTGGTGCAGCAGGATCTGTGCCAGGTGAAGTAATTGGAGGTGTTGTAGGCACTATAGTCGGAATCATGATTTCATTTTGATTCAGTATAGTGTTTGTTTTCATACTGGTGGTTTATATGTGAAATAAACAGAAGGAGTGGATTATGGAATTAAATAGAATAATGATATTGTTTTCGGGTTGTTTTTTACTTGTTTGGTCTACATATAAATGGAAGAGACCATATGTGATTTGGGATGCTAAATTAACCCGAGTATATTCGGTGATTTTAGGATTATATAATATTATTTTAGCAATTTACTTTAAAAAAGATTTAAGTATTATTTTATTTATATTAGATTTAGTTCTCTATATATTATTGGATATAGGTTTTATAATGATTAAGTTAAAGAAAGATAAAAAAGGTATAATAAAGAATTTACAGCTGGGAATTTGTTCTGTTTTTGTCGTTTTAGCTTTGGGCATGGTGTACTTCAATTTGAATGAGATTTATTCTAGTGTAATGATTTTATCAGGCATGATGATGGTGTTATCTACTCCTTTTGAGGAAGCGAGGTCACTTTGGAAAGAACATTAATAATTAATAATTAATACATTAAAAATAATCAAGTTATTTATCAGGAGAATAATACAAATGAATAAACGAAAGAGTAATTATATATATATTGAAATGAGGCATAAAAAGCTAATGGTTGGAGTTGTAATAACTCATGTTTGTTTTATGCTCATAGCGGCTAGTGGCATTTTATCTGGCTTAAAAGAAAAAAATATATTTTATGGAGTGCTGATAAATATGATTTGTCAGTTGACTTTGATTATCATGATTGGAGTGGCAATGAAGCAATATTTGATTACTTCATTTAAAAAATTCAAAGCTGACAGAATTTCTGTAAATATAAAAAGAGTTTTGGCAGGTGTGGGAATTGCATACTTGTTAAGCGGCATAGCTAGAATTATTCAAATGACAATGTGTTCAAATATATCGGTTTCGGCAAATCAGTCAAACGTTAGTGGATATTTTGTGTATTATCCTATTTTGTCTGTTATCATGAGTGTAATTATGGGACCTTTTACAGAAGAGATGATTTATAGAGGTATATTGTTTCGATTTTTCAGCAAATATGGAGAACTATGTGCGGTATTGTCGACAGGATTTTTGTTTGGAACAATGCATATGCTTTCTTCATTTGGAAACACAAATATACTACTATTTTTGTGTCAATGGTTAGACTATTTTTTGTCAGGGATACTTTTTGGATTTATTTATAAAAAATACAAAAATATTTGGATAAATGTTTCGATACACGGCACTTGGAATCTGATTGGTGCTGTAATGATATTAACAAAAATAATGTTAACAAAATAATATGAACAGACCAGAATATTGAAAGGGGTGATTTACATGCAAGAAATCATTAGCTGGTATATGGAACATAAAACTTATGGAAACATATTAATTATAGGGATAATTGGACTTATGTTATATAATATAGGATATGGAGCAGGTACCGATATTTACAGAATTTTTGGTTAATTGGTAATTGGGTGGAAGAAGAAATAAAAGAAATATAGAAATAGAACATGAGCTATATAATAATTTTTTGGATTTTGTATAGAAAAAGGCAAAATCTAATATGAGAGTCTTAAATTTATTAGATATAAATTTGGCAAAAATGAAAGGAGCAAAAGAGATGAAAAAATGTATTTTAGTATGGCAGGTGCCGGTAATAGAAGGAGAGCCGTATAATCCGGTGGAATATGCTGTCCATGTGAGAAAAGCAAAAAAGTTTGCGGAAACATTGAACCGGTATTTTGTGGAAAAAAATATGGACTATAATTGTGTGCTGGACAAATCAGCCTGCAGTCTTGATGAGATATTTTCTCCACAATATCAGGCAGTGCTGTTTGCACCGGAGGCTAAAACAAGACAGTGGCTCTATAAAAAAGAAGTGCAGAATGAGACCGTGAAAAAGTATTATCTGGAATACATGGAGTACAATAGTGCGCAGGTAGAAAAGGTGGCTGAATTTCTGAGCGAATAAACCGGAAATAACGCATTTATAGGACCAATATTAGAAGAACTGTAAGGTGGTTATAGGGGAATAACATTACCAAATAGCATTAAAGTATTGAAAATGTATGATGATAGGTTTAATTTCTAAAGGGAGACATAATTTATGAATAAAAAGAAAATAATCCTTCTGTTTATATTAACATTAATCGGTATTTTATGTGTTTTTTTAAATGGTAAAGAAGAACCTGAAATAGGGGTTGGTCAGAATAAGGTGAGTTTTTCAAATAAAACAAATTCATTTTATTATGACCAGCTTGACGAAACCGAAAAAAGGGTGTGTAACGATATTACAGCATTAGTTGAACAGGGAAATGGTGGAAAAATTGATCTAACAGCTCCGATAAGTACATACCGGTATCTGAGGATAGTAAGAACATTATCATTTGATCCGGAATATCAGAACTGGGCGATTTCATTAATTTTTCCAGTTGGAGAAAATAATAAACTAATTGATCGAAACACAATTAACGATGACTGTAATATTATGAAATTATATGTTCTGGTTAATGATTCAAAAAAGCGCAAGGAGTTGAAGAATTTTAAGCTTGTTTTAAATGATGAGAATATAATTACCAATATAGATGAGCTTGAAAAAATATGTAAAAGCGCTGATTTTTCAACAGAATATTATCAGGAAAAATCAAAAGAAATAGATGCTTGCTATGATGAGATTATAAGAGAAATGCCCAAGAATATGAATGAAAAAGAGGCTGTACAATATTTCTTAAATTGGATAAAAGACAACATGGAATATGATTATTCTGTCTATGAATCAAGTATTGAACCATATTATGACAAATTGTATGAAAATGAAGTATATGCTGATGTCTCAAACAAAGGATGTATTTTGGATAAAAGAGGTATATGCGGTGGAATCTCAATAATATTATCAGAACTATGTAACAGAGTGGGAATAACAGCTTATCCTGTTTTTGGTACAATTAAATCAGATGGTACACTCATACCACATGGATGGGTTGCTATGAGAGTAGATGATTCAACATATTATATAGATCCTACATATGTGTGTCAAACCGGCGAAATGGACAATCTGAAAATGAAAAATGAAATGGAACGCATTGGAGACAGACAGTATCAGCTTGAGGATTCATTTGAGTATTAGGCAAGGAGTTTATAAACAAATAGAATTTTTAAACGTTTGGTTTATCTTGATTAACAAGATGAACCTTTTTTAATACATATATTATGGATGATGAGCTTGGACCTAAACTACAGGATTTGGATTTGCCGGTGAGAAAGCGTATCAGGAAGGAAAAGTAAATATGGATACATTGGTGCCTGACACAAAAGAGCGAATAAACGGGAAAATAACGCATTTAAGAAATGAAACAACAAACATTTTGTGTTTTCGTTAAAAACTCGATATAAACATTTCTGCTTTTCGTTAAAAAATAGGCGAAAAAATTTTGCATTTTCGTGAAAAGTGGTAGAATTGAGGTGGAAATATGCTATAATACTACCAAGTAAAATGAAATGAGGAATGCTGAATGATTTTTAAAAGAAAAGTTTATGCCAAATTGATTGAGTGGAAAACATTGGCAGCAGGAACATCGGCAGTATTGCTTGAAGGGGCTAGACGTATCGGGAAAAGTACCATTGTAGAGGAGTTTGCAAAAAAGGAATATGATGACTATATGATTCTTGATTTTGCAAGAGAAAACCAGGATGTAAAAAATAATTTTGTCGAGAACATGAATGATCTGGATACTTTTTTCAGAAACTTATTTCTTCTGAAAGGAAAAAGTTTAAAAGGGAAGAACTGCGTGATTATTTTCGATGAGGTACAGTTGTTTCCGCAGGCAAGGCAGGCGATAAAATATCTTGTCGCTGATGGTCGATATGAATATATTGAGACAGGCTCGCTAATCTCAATCCGGAAAAATGTAAAGGATATACTGATTCCTTCGGAAGAGTACCGGATTAAGATGTATCCGATGGATTTTGAAGAATATTTATGGGCAATCAATGATGAGGTTACAATTCCTACGATCAGAGAAGCTTTTGAAAAAAGAAAGCCACTTGGAGATGCGATTCACCGGAGAATTATGAAAAGCTTTCGTACCTATATGGTTGTAGGTGGGATGCCGCAGGCAGTAGATGCTTATGTTTCAGGGAAAAGTTATGAACAAATTGATTTTGTTAAACGGAATATTCTGAGCCTTTACGAAGAGGATCTGGCAAAATACGATACAGAAAACAGGGAAAAAGCGTCAGTTATTTATCGAACAATACCAGAGCAGCTAGAGAATAAAAATTCACATTTCAAACTTTCTATGGTAGATAAAAATGCGCGTTATCAGAATTATATGGATGCGGTCAGCTTTATCTCTGAAGCAATGATAGGAAATGAGTGTATCAATGTGACAAAACCGGAGGTTGCACTGGAGCTGTTTGCGGACAGAAGCAATTTCAAATTATATATGGGTGATACCGGACTATTGGTTACACAGATTATGAAGAACCGGGACAGTACAGATGAAGATTTATATAAGGCTCTGATTATAGACAATCTGGGAATTAATCAGGGAATGATTGTTGAAAATATTGTAGCACAGATGCTCAGAGCAGCTGGACATGAGTTGTATTTTCATGAATATTTGTACGTGCCGGAGGGAACGACCAGAGAAAAGAAATATGAAATTGATTTTATGATTGTGAAGAAAAAGAAGATATGTCCGATTGAAGTAAAATCTTCAAACTATATGTCGCACAAATCATTTGACTATCTGCTTCAGAAATATCAGTTAAAGTGTGAGAACAGATTCATTATTTATACGAAGGATTTAAAATATCAGGACGGAATTATGTATATACCAATTTATATGACTATGTTACTGTAAGACGATTAGTCGGAATGAACTCATGTTTTTTCATTTTGTCAAGTACAAGCTTGATACCATTAAATTGAAAACAAAATTGTTTGCAGGCAGCAAAGGGGGACTCTTTTTTGCTGCCTTTTTTGCGGGCTGTTTCGTATATAGCGATTCAGGATGAAATTCCAATGATTAATAGTTTCAATCTATTTAGAAGAGAAGCAGATACTTCTTTTGGGTGGAATCTGCCATAGAAATGCAGGAAAAGGATTGTGTCTGGAGGAATATATCGAGTCACTGAGGTGAAAATTATAAAAAATTAAATGAATATTAATTTTCCACTAACTTTTTATCACCTTAAGTTGCCTTATTATTATAGAGGACAAGAGAGGTGATATGAGATGATTGCTGATTTTTTATTAGTTCAGAAAATCAGAAACGGTGACAATCAAGCGGGTAATCAGTTGGTTGAAAAGTATTATTCTTCTATCTATCAATATTGTTATTTACATACTCATAATCAGGAATATGCGGAAGATATGGTACAGGAAACTTTTGAGAGATTCTTCGGAGCACTAATAAGCGGGGCAGAGATCAAGAAGGCAAAGAGCTATTTGTATAACATAGCAGGGAATATTATAAAGAATAATTACAAGAAAAAGAAGGAAATAATGACAGACCAGTTGCCGGATATAGAAGATGAGAATCCGAAAAACATAGAAATCCGGATTGATATAGAGAGGGCTCTGGAGCAGCTCCCGGAAGAAATAAAAGAGATTGTAATCCTGTTTTTCTTTCAGGGATTAAAACAAAAGGAAATTGCTGATTTATTAAATATAAAATTGTCGCTTGTAAAATATCGTGTTTCAAAGGCAAAAGAATTGCTGGCAAAACAGTTGGAGGTGGAAAAATTATGAAGCAATATCAGAGAAAAATCGAGGAGTATAAATCCTTGATACAGAAGGAATATATACGGGAAACGGCTGTTGACACAGTAGAGCGGTGTTCAGACATTATGAACAGACAGGATAACAGACGAGCATCATATTTTGAATTTTTATTTGAGCAGTTCAAATTTATCAAAAAGAGATGGTGGGTTCTGCAGGGAGGAATCTTAGTTCTGCTTTGGATACTGCTTGTGGACTCGGATGTGGGAGCAAATACAGAGAGAACACTGGGGGCTATGTCAGTGATGTTTTCGGTAATGATAATACCGGAAATTTGGAAGAATCGGAGCTTTTCAGCAGTGGAAATTGAAAAAACAGCATTCTATTCACTGCGCCAGATCTGTGCTGCAAGGATATTGCTGTTTGCAGTGGTGGATTTACTTATGACTACCTTTTTTTTCGGTGTTTCAGTTTATACATTACAGATTTCGGCATACCGACTCATCATAGATTTCTTAGTGCCGTTTAATGTTTCCTGTTGTATCTGCTTCCGGTTATTGTACAGCAAATGGAATGATATGGAGTATATTGCTGTTTTCCTATGTATAGCATGTATACTTATCTGGACACTGATTGTATCGACAGATTCTATTTATCAGAGGATTTCGATGCCAATCTGGGGGAGTTTGTTGATCATATCGTTTGGTTATCTTATTTTTTGTGTTCACAAATCGCAATGTAACTGTGAAATAAACTGGGAGGTGAAGTCGAGTGGAACTGCAATTTAAAAATGTAACAAAAGATTATGGGAATGTACACGCAGTAGAACATGTAACACATTCTATGGGGAAAGGTGTATATGGATTATTGGGAGTAAATGGAGCGGGAAAAACCACTTTAATGCGGATGATATGTACAGCGATAACCCCAACAAGCGGAAAAATCTTGTGGAATGGAAAGGATATCTTTAGTCAGGGGGCATCTTATAGGGAAATACTCGGTTATTTGCCGCAGAGTTATGGGTTTTATCCTGATCTTTCGGTGTATGACTACATGCTGTATATTGCATCTATCAAAGGAATCAGGCCCATCATGGCAAGAAAAGGGCATTAAAACTGTTGGAGCAGGTCGGAATGGCTGAAAAGAGGAAAAGAAAGATGCGGACTTTATCAGGGGGCATGATCCGGAGGGTCGGAATTGCCCAGGCGATGTTGAATGATCCGCGGATACTTGTGTTGGATGAACCGACAGCAGGTCTTGATCCGAATGAGAGAATCAGGTTCCGTAATCTGATCAGTGAATTGTCGGAAGATCGTCTTGTACTGTTGTCTACGCATATTGTGTCAGATGTTGAATATGTGGCAAATGAGATTATATTAATGAAAGAAGGAAAATTTTCTATACAGGGACTTCAGATGAGATCATTTTGTCTATGGATATGTTCGTGTGGAATTGCATTATTCCTAAAAGTGAGTTGAACAATTATATGAAAAAATATCTGATTGGAAATGTAAGGACAGTTTCTGATGGAGTAGAGTTGAGAGTCCTTTCAAAGATGCCACCGACCGGAAATGCAGTACAGGTGGAGGCAACATTAGAGGATGCATTTCTTCTGTATTTTGGAGAAAAGGCAGGTGATAAAGATGATGTTCAAATATGAACTGAAAAAGATTTTTTCAAAGAGGATGAATAAGGTTCTGCTTGCGGCAGTACTTGTGATGACGGTTATTTATTCAGGTATGGCAATTGGGAGTATGAGCTATACGGATGCAGACGGACAGAGCCACACAGGTATTGACGCGGGACGGCTTCTGGCTGAAGATGTCAATCAATGGAAAGGAAAACTTACAACGGAGAAAATTTCCGAAGTGATAAATGATTACAAGACATTATCGGCTAAGTATCAAGATGAGATACCTAATACAGAATATGGTAAAACAGTACAGTCATATTACGATATTTATAGTTTTGTAATTGGCGTATTGACTCCGGATTCAGAATGGAATGAAGGTGCAGTGTATCAGCTCTCAGATGAACAATTACAGGACATCTATACAATCTATCAAGATAATATGAAGAAAATGGCAGAAGAGTACGGAACCACACCTGAAAAGAGAAGTTATCTGGAAAACGTTTATAAAAAGATAGAAATACCTTTTACGTTCGAAGCAAAAGGTTCCTGGGCTACGATGACAATGTACGCACAAACTTATGTACTGTTAATGGCAGTGATCATAGGTTTTTTGGTAGCCGGTATATTTTCCGGAGAGTTCCGCCCCGGAACAGAGGATGTTTTTTTGGCTACAAAGTATGGTAGATCGAAGGCAATAAAAAACAAGATTATTGCAGGAATCTTCGTGTCAACGGTTATCTATTGGATCGGAGTAGGGATATTGTCTCTTATCTCATTTGCAGTAATGGGAACGAGCGGATTTTTCACACCGTATCAGATTGATGATCCATATAGTATTTATGTTATGACATATGGAGAATATTATTTGCTGATACTTGTGGGCGGATATATCGCAACGATGTTTTGTGCTGCACTGACAATGCTGGTGACAGTTAAGATGCATACACCGAATCTGGCGGTTTGTATCCCGTTTTTTCTGCTTTGTATGATACCATTTATCGCAAGAGTATTACCGGCATTTGATGTTTTTTTCAATTTGTTGCCGACTGTATTGACTAATATTCTTAATGTAGTGAGGACGCCAATTCTTTTTCAGATTGGTCCGTTTGTATTTCGTCAGATTTCGTTCTTGATGTTCTTATACATCTTACTATTTATTGTACTGTTGCCTTTAATATATAGAGGTTATAGTCGATATGGGTTAAGGAAGAAATAGTATGACAAATGTCTGATATTCTTTCTTGTCAGAGATAGAATTGGAAAATGAAGAAAGATCCGTGATGTTTGGAATTTAGATTCGTTGATTGATTTCATCTGACATGAAAGGTTCAGAAAATAAAAAATTTATATAAGAGAGGGTGTATTATATGCAGAAAATTATTAGCTGGTATATGGAACATAAAACTTATGGAAATATATTAAGTATAGGTATAATAGGAGTTATAATATACAATATAGGATATGCAGTAGGTACCGCTATTTATAGAATTTTTGGTTGATTAGTAATTGTGTGATGATGCACAAAAGTAATGGCATCAAATTTTATGTTTGATGTCATTACAATCAAAGGATAATTATGAGGAATATACATGAACAATAAAACTGGTGTATTTTTTATATATTTGAATTTGCGACATATTCTGCAAAATGTAATTATTGTGGTAAATTATTTAAAGCAACGTACTGGCCATTTTTAATAAGTAAAGCCAGTGCTAAGGTGGCATGTGAGGGAAAATTACATAATCATAAATGAGGAGCAAAATACCTTTTGACCCTCATATCATATAATTAATTCACATTATGGAAATTTATAGTAAGGATTCTATGGGAATGTTCAATGAAAAGAAACATATCAATATCTTATCGGACAATTTGTGCAGGGATTTTTGTAATCATAAGTATTATAATACTTGCGATAAATGGAATTTCATTATTCAAATATGATAATGCCACGGATTATGAAAAGTCAGCTTTGCGTCCGGGCGAGTATGTCAAGTTCCAATTAAAGGATTATCTGTCCAAACCGCTTGATGAATACAATTCAGACGTTTCTTCAGGACAGTGTGAGGTAGAGGTGACATTTTTCGGAGATTACTATGTATACAATATTCCATACATGGATAATACTTATGTGAGAGTAAAGGTATACGATAAGAATCTGGAAGAACAGTTAGAGGGAAAGGTTGATTTAATTGGTAAAGTGTTGCCAGAAAAAGATGTTTCTATGGAATGGTATGAACAGGTGCCGGATTTTTCACTTAGCAGCTTGAAAAAGGGCATATGTATACAGAAAGTAGATTGCAAAAAGTATCAAAACATGCTTTGTCTTGGTGGAATTATGTTGTGTGTAAGTGTTGCTGTCCTGTTACACGATTATAGAGTGAATCGGGCCACTATTATTACGGAAGAGGGAAGGATTGCACATATAAATCTGCCTGATTATGATTTGGCGTATACTTTAGAGTATAATCTTCGAAAGTATAAGGAACTGGAGGAAATACAGATTCAGAACAGAAAGAAGATATTTTGGATAGTTTTGTTTGAACTGACAGGAGTATGGTTCTGCATAAATTTTTATTATTGGGAAATAAAAGTTATAGGTGTGGTGTTTATTCTTTGCGGGCTGAAAATAGGATGGAATATTTTTATTAATTCGGACTTGAGCGTGGCAGTAAGGTTATCAGAGTTGTTTGGTCTAGACACGGTTTCACAGAGAAAAGAGCATTTGTTATCATACATACATGAGCTGGAAAAGAGAGTATCAAGATAAGAAAGATATCGATACAGCGGACCATATCATTTATCAGACATTCTGAAAGAAAAATGTTGTGCCGGCGTGTGAAGTATCAGGACTTTGGTTTGGAATGGTGCATGCGCTGTGGAATTTGATTGCTAGTGTTGTTTCATTAATGCGATTTTGGTGGCTGTAATCCCTAAAACTTCTAAAACAGCACCCAAACTCAGCTCAAAATCCGGAAAAAATCTGGGAAAAAGTAGCTGAAACCGCAGAAATCCCCAAAACAGCACCCGAAACCCAGCCCAAAAGCCGGAAAAATCTGTTAAAAAGTAGCTGAAACTGCAGAAATCCCTAACAGCACCCAAAACCCAGCCCAAAAGCCGGAAAAATCTGGGAAAAAGTAGCTGAAACCGCAGAAATCCCTAAAACAGCACCCAAAATCCAGCCAAAGAGCCGGAAAAGACCCGGGAAAAAGTAGCTGAAACTGCAAAAATCCCTAAAACAGCACCCAAAACCAGCCCAAAAGCCGGAAAAATCCGAGAAAAAGTAGCTGAAACTGCAGAAATCCCCAAAACAGCTCCCAACCCCAGCCTGTTTTGGAATTTACATCGTGCTATCCTTTTAACTCAGTGTGAAACGCTTGCGGCTCACAACTGTGAAGGTACTGAACAGTTACATAAAATTATAATAAATAGCATATTCTTATTGACATACTAATGATGATTACTTATGATGAAAATTGCTAAAAAAATGTCAAGGAAACATATAAACGTGAAAAAACAAAATCCAATAGCCCTGTTACCAATAGCAGTATTTCTCGTACTGTATCTGGGATTGGGAATACTTTTTGAATATATAATGAAAATTCCGATGGGGTTTTATAATGTGCCCATCATAATAGCATTCCTCGTGGCAATACTGGTGGCATGTCTGCAGAATCGTAGTGTGAAATTCGACCAAAAGCTAGAGATAATGGCACAGGGACTGGCTGACAAAAATATCATAACAATGCTGCTCATTTTCCTTACCGCGGGAGCATTTGTGGGTGTAGTAGGTCGAAGCAGTGCGGAGAGCGTGGCATATTTCATGCTGTCACTGATACCGGCAAGGTTCGCGGTGATGGTGCTTTTTGTTGTGGCATGCTTTGTGTCTATTGCGATGGGGACATCGGTTGGAACCATAACACTGATTGTGCCGATAGCGGCAGCAGTATCGGATGCATCGGGCTTTGGCCTGCCACTTTGTATAGGCTCCGTAATGGGTGGCGCGATGTTCGGAGACAACCTTTCCTTTATATCAGATACGACCATTGCCGCATGTAACGGACAGGGGTGTCAGATGAAGGACAAATTCAGGGAGAACTTTTTTATTGCACTTCCGGCGGCAGTAATGACGCTGGTTGTTATAGCAATTCTGTCATTCAGGACAGATATCGCGGGCGCTGTATCGCAGGAATATCATCTGTTGCAGATAGTACCGTATATTCTCGTGCTGTTCGGTGGAATTGCCGGAATAAATGTATTTGTAGTGCTTATAATAGGAATCATATCGGGAACGGTCATAATGCTCGCAACAGGAAATACAGCACCATACGATCTGCTTACCAATATGGGAAGTGGAGCGTCAGGCATGTTTGAAACCTGTATGGTTGCAGTGCTTGTGGCAGCCATGTGTGCGTTGATCCGTGAATATGGCGGCTTTGATGCCCTGCTTTCTGGAATTTACCGGACATTCAAGGGCAAAAGAGGTGGACTGCTCGGTATGGGACTTCTGGTAGGACTTATCGATATTGCCACTGCCAACAACACAGTTGCTATAGTTATGGCAAATCCGATAGCAAAGGAAATGGCTCAGAAATATGATATAACACCACGTAAAACAGCGTCTATACTGGATACATTTTCGTGCATTTTTCAGGGGATGATACCATATGGAGCGCAGATGCTTGTGGCCATATCGGCAGTACACGAGCTGGGGCATGATGTGTCAGCCTTTAATATACTGCCGTATCTGTTTTATCCGATGTTTCTGCTGGTAAGCTCGCTGGTGGCGGTTTTTGCTGTTGAAAATGGGAGAAAATTTAATTGAAAATGAAGCTTAAAGCAAAAGAATAATGAGGTTATAAATGAAATGCCGGATAGAAATATGATATTTCATCCGGCATTTATTATGCTTCAATTAATTCCACCTTCTATTTACCCTTGACAATCATTTGCTTAATTGTAATCCAAGATTCCATACCCGCTATCTTGGATAAGTGTAAAAGTTAATAGTTATCAGTGTAAAAGAAAGGTATGGATTTTCTTTTACAAATGAATTGAGACTGACTGGATAGTTGGTCTCTTTTCTGTTATGCTTTGATTTCTGGCGGCTGGAAAGGAGTCACCATGTCAAAGTTTTTATCTTATGAAGATCGAATGATTATTGCTCAACGCCTTCAGGAGAATGCATCCTTTGGGGCAATTGGCAAAGAGTTAGAAAGGACCGTACAACCATTGCCAAGGAGATTAAAAAAGTATTCCTATGACAAGAAAAGCGGTCGTCCTGGATATCCGTATAATCCTTGTAAATTCCGTGCTACATGCAAAGCAAAAAGGATTTGCGGAACAAGCTGTACACACCAATCTGCTTACAAATGCAGCCTGTGCTCTGAATGCACCTTACATTGTTCTGATTTTGTAGAAGATGTCTGTTCTGTCAAAAAAATAAGCCACCTTATGTTTGTAATGGCTGCAGTCAGCTGTCGAAATGCACGTTATTAAAACGTATTTATGATCCGGCAGATGCACATGAGCGTGCACATCATGCTGTTTCGGAAGCCAGAACCGGTATCATGTCCAACGAAGATGATATTGCAAGAATTAACGGGATCATCAGTCCTTTAGTTAAAAACGGGCAGTCGCTTCATCAAATCTATCTTGCTCATGTAGATGAACTGATGTGCAGTGAAAAGACATTGTATAACTATGTGGATGCCCAGCTCTTTGATATCAGGAACATTGATCTGCCCCGTAAAGTGAAATACCGTCCCCGTTATAAGAAGCCTGAATTTAAAGTTGACCGGGGCTGCCGTATTGAACGAAGCTACGCTGACTTTCAAAAATATCTGGGAGCAAACCCGGAAACGACCATTGTACAGATGGATAGCGTGATTGGTCGTGTGGGAGGAAAATGTCTTCTTACCATACACTTTGTAGAAAGCAGTCTCATGCTGGCTTTTTTGCGGGACGCAAATACATCAGCCTCTGTAATAGAGATCATAAACTTATTGGATGAAGTCCTTGGGGCAAAAAACATTTAATAGCTTGTTTCAGGTTATTCTGACAGATAACGGAAGTGAGTTTTCAAATCCAAAGGAAATCGAAAAACGTAGCACCATTCCATGCAATAGAACAAAGATATTTTATTGCGATCCAAGTGCTCCTTATCAAAAAGGAGCCTGTGAAGTCAACCATGAATTGATACGTCGTATCCTGCCAAAAGGAAGCAGTTTCGATGAGCTGACACAACAGGATATTACTCTGATGATGAACCATATCAATTCTTATAAAAAGAAAAAAGCTGAACAACCGTAGCCCATACGAAACATTCAGCTTTTACTATGGAGAAGATGTGCTTAAGAGACTGGGATGCTCACCGGTTGCCGCCGAGAACATCATCTTAAAGCCTAAACTTCTCAAAAAGTAACAAATAAATTTGCTGAGTGCCGCCAGAGCCAGAATAGAACAACTCTATCCAATCAAAAACAGGGATGGATTCTCCGAATACAAAAATTTCGAGAGAGAATTGATCTCTGGTTGTTGTACGCAAATTTATTGCTGAACGTATTATATCATATCGAAATAGAAATGAAAATTCGGGAATCTTGCTTACAAACCGGGAATTTCATTTACAAACCGGGAATCTCGCTTACAAAACAGGATTTTCATTTACAAAGAGGGAGTCTTGGGTTACAAAGGGGATTCTCGGGTTACTATTTACCTACTATTTACCCTTGACAATCATTTATGACAAGAATATAATACATTATGACAAGCAAAGTTGTCAAACAGACAAAAATAATTGTCACACGGAGGCGCTATATGACACTGAAGAATCGTTTAAAGGAACGCAGGGCCGCGCTGAATGTCAATCAACAGGAGATGGGCAGGCTGTGTGGTGTGTCGAGACAGACAATCAGCCTTATAGAAAGAGGCGACTATTCACCATCAGTTACCCTGGCACTGACGATAGCAAAGGTGTGCGGTGTTACAGTTGAAGATGTATTTTATTTGCAGGAGGAAGATGAAGATGGAGAGAAATGATATTAAAAAAGCAAACCGTAAGGCTATGCCGGGATTTTTGCTTCTTACACTTGTGGGAGCAATTGTGGGTGGTATTGTCGGATTTTATTGCGCAAAATATGATGTTGACCGGTTTGCAGGCAGTATGAAAAGCGCGGGAGCATTTTTCGGCAAATATGTTTCGAGCTGGATATTGCTTGCTATAGCCGTCATCACACCGATAGTGGTCATACCTGTTTATAAAAAGACAAAAAGGCTGCTTTTGGCATGGGATGGAGAGGATGAATCTATATGCGACATCGCAGAGAAGAAGCTTAATACGGTACTCATGATAATCAGCATTGCAATGATATGTGCATTTTTCCTTATCAGCGCAACATATTCAGGTGGATTTGCAATGCTTGATAAAAATTTTAACATGTATATGCTGGGAATTGTGGCCTTTCTGGTAATACTGGCTGAGGGAATAATCATCCAGCAAAAGGCGGTTGATATTACCAAGATAATGTATCCGGAGAAAACTGCTTCGGTATATGATCTGAAATTTCAAAAGAAATGGGTAGAAAGCTGTGATGAAGCAGAAAAAATCATGATAGGCAGATGTGCCTTTGAGGCATTCAAGGTGACCAATTCAGTATGTGGCGCACTATCTGTTATTCTGGCAATAGGTGCTTTGACGTTTGATATAGGATTTTTACCATCATTTGTCGTCTGCCTGATATGGCTTGTCAGCCAGTGTGCATATTGCAGTGCTGCGGCAAAGTGCTCTAAAGTACTTTAAGGTGACCTGATGCAGTAGGGAGGTAAGCTATGGATAACACATGGTTCATTTATTATTTGCTTTTGATGCTTATAATATTGTATTTTCCGTGGAAAAGACGGAAACGATATGCAGCAAAAAGAATTATGAAAAAAGGCAAAATAAACAATAGTCAAAGGAGTGTAGGAAAAATTATGAGAGAATTAGCAGAACGTTTTATAGGAAAGGATGTCTATATCAATTTATTGGATGGAAGAGCTGATGGAGTAATAAAGGAAGTTACAGGTAATGGAATTGTGTTGGAAAATAAAAATGGAGTGCAGGTCGTGAATCTAGATTATGTTGTAAAGCTGCGTGAATATCCATATAATAAAAAGGGAAAACGTAGCACGATTACGGATATGTAGTGACAAAACATGAAGATGTGGCTGAATTTCCGGGAAACAGTCACGAAATAAATACGATTAAACAGGTGGGAATAGGGGTGTTTTTGAAAAAAAGCATAAAAAATGCTGCATACGTGTTATACTACATTATATAGATGTCGTATGAAATATGAACGATAAACACATAAATAAACACAGTATAGGAGAAGTAATCGCAATCACAAATATATTTTGTGAAATACAACAATTGCTTTCTCATAGGAAAAGGAGATAAAAATGCCGGAAAACAGTAGCTGTAGCAGCGCGGGAAGCTGCACAAAATCAAGCTGCGAGGGCTGTCCATCACATAATGGCGGACCACAGAGCTTCCTCGTAGAGCAGAATAAATTTTCAAACATCAAGCATGTAATAGGAGTTGTCAGCGGAAAGGGCGGAGTAGGAAAATCATTCGTCACATCCTCACTGGCGGTAAATATGGCAAAGAAGGGCTACAAGGTAGGTATCCTCGATGCCGATATCACAGGACCGTCAATACCAAAGATGTTTGGCGCACATGACCAGATACTCGGAGACGAAAACGGCCTGATGCATCCGTATGAGACAAAAGAGGGCATCAAGCTCATCTCAGTAAACCTGCTCATGGACAACGAGGAGGATCCGGTTATTTGGAGAGGCCCGGTCATTGCCGGAGTAGTAAAACAGTTCTGGAACGAGACAGCATGGGGCGATATTGACTATCTATTCGTTGATATGCCACCGGGAACAGGAGATGTACCTCTCACCGTATTCCAGTCCCTCCCGGTAGATGGAATCGTAATCGTCACATCACCACAGGAGCTTGTCAATATGATTGTCAAAAAGGCCTACAACATGGCAGAGGCAATGCATATCACAGTGCTTGGTGTGGTAGAAAACTTCAGCTATCTCAAATGCCCTGACTGCGGCAAGGAGATAAAGCTTTTTGGAGAGAGCCATATAGACGAGATCGCCAAAGAGCTTTCAGTACCGGTACTTGGCAAGCTGCCACTCGATACATCATATGCAGCTATCGCTGATAAGGGTGATTTCTACAGCATAGAAAACGACCACCTCGCAAAAGCAACAGAAGTACTTGAGCGCATTTAAATATTTTGTAACTGTTCAGTATCTATATAGTTACAACATTTCTTTATGAAGCAGGCATATATATCCGCCGGGTGCGGTATATATGCCTGTATTTATATGTAATTATTCATAACGTAAAAGGCGATTGCCAAATATTAAACTTTCTTTAAATATGCGATTTCCCTATTTACATTTCGTTTCATTGGCTTCATAATCATATTACCCACGGATTAAACAATAGTTTTCATACTCAAAATTTACGAAAATAACCAAAAAAGGAAAAAAGAGTTAATTTTATTATCAATATTTACCCAAAAACAATAATTTTGACGTCAATTTTTATAAAAAAATGCTCTTGTTTTTGTGCATATTTTTGACTATATTATCATGTAGTAAAGAGAAGGTAAAAGGAAGGCAAATAGGAGGAAAAGATGAAGAAAATATTTGATGTATTGAATGTCGTTAAACAAAAGCTCTTTGTAAAGAAAGACAAGATTCATTCAGAAAAATATTATCGCAGAATTGATTTTTTAAATAAATATTCGCTTTTATTCCATGCAATCATAGCGATGGCTATCGTATTTATAGTAGAGATTATCTCGCGCAGGAGCTTTATCTCTGCATGTAAGTTCGTAGATGCACATACACTTGCGTTCATGTACAACTCATTTTTAGTGTTTGTATCATTTTCACTTGTGTATCTGTTCAGGCGCAGGGCTTTTGCAAGGGTAATAATTACAGGCTTTTGGACTATCCTCGGAATCATTAACGGCTGCGTGCTTTCAAACCGTGTCACACCGTTTGGTTATACTGATTTAAAGTGTATTCCGGAGCTTTTAGCCATGAACAATACCAGCTATTTTACAGCGCAGCAGGCTACAATAGTTGTAGTTGGACTTGGTGCATTTGCACTGTTTCTTGTGGCACTTTTTATCAAGGGACCTAAATATACTGGAAAAATCCGTTATGCAGGCATTTCAGTGGCATTTTTAGCATTGCTTTTCGTAGCAATCCCTGTCACAACTAATGTGGCACAGAATACCAATGTAGTTGCCAGCTACTATTCAAACATCGCCCAGGGCTATGATGATTATGGTTTTGTATACTCATTCTCATCTACTGTAGTGGACCGTGGAATGAAAAAGCCGGAGGACTACAATAAGCAGAATGTGGAAGATGTAGAGCAGAAGGTCAATTCTCAGAAGCAGATCACTACAGTGGACGGAAAGACCGGTCCAAACATCATCTGTGTGCTTTTAGAGTCATTCTGTGACCCGGACGAGATTAATTTTCTTCAGGTGAATGAGGATCCTATTCCTACATTCCATGAGCTTGAGAAAAACTATTCAAGCGGATATCTGAATGTACCTGTAGTCGGAGCAGGAACTGCTAACACAGAGTTTGAGATGCTTACAGGGCTTAGCATGCAGTATTTCGGTACAGGAGAGTATCCATACAAGACTATCTTAAAGCAGACAGATTGCGAGAGCATTGCCTCTGATTTATCTAAGATTGGATATGCAACACATGTAGTGCACAACAACGGTGGTAATTTCTACAGCCGTACCAATGCATTTTCTAAGATGGGCTTTGATACCTTTACAAGTAAGGAGCTCATGAATATCACAGAGTACACTCCAAACGGAAGCTGGCCTACAGATGATATTCTCGTCAGCGAGACAATGAAGACATTTGATGCTACACCGGATCAGTCTGATTTTACTTACATCATCACAGTTGGCACTCACGGTGACTATCCAAAGGAGCCTGTTATTGAAAATCCTACATACACCGTATCAGGTGTTGAGGACGAGGGCATGAAAAATGCCTGGACATATTATGTAAACCAGCTCAACGAGGCTGACCGCTTCATCAAGGAGCTCACAGATGAGCTTTCTAAGAGAGATGAGGACACCATCGTTGTTATGTTTGGCGATCACCTCCCTACAATGGGACTTCAGGATTCTGATATGAAGTCAGGTGATATCTACAAGACAAAGTACATCACATGGAACAACATGGGACTGCCAAAGGAGGATGCTGACCTTTATGCTTACCAGCTTCTTGCCCAGACTACAGACACTGTAGGTATCCATGAGGGAACTATCATGAACTATCATCAGACTCAGATGAACAGTACAGATGAGGCATCATATCAGGATGGACTTGACCTGTTACAGTACGATATCCTTTATGGAAAGCGCTACTGCTACAACGGCACAGATTTATATCCGGCTTCAGATCTTGTCATGGGAATTGACAAGGTGGACATCACAAATGTGTCTGATTCATCGACCGGTGATACAGTATATATTTACGGTCACAACTTTACCAACTGGAGTAAGGTTTATATCAACGACTCCAAGGTGGCTTCGACTTATCTCTCAGCAGGTGTGCTTGCTATCAATAAGGAAGACATCAGTGATGGTGATGAGATAACTGTGTGCCAGGTTGGATCTAGTGATACTATTTTCAGAAAGTCTGAGAATGCGTATACATATGTGGATCCTGCAGTGGAGCACGACAGTGAGTCGGAGACAGATGAACCGACAGAAAACCAGTAGATTTTAATAATCCTTGCCCTGCCGTCCTTGGCGGGGCATTTCTGCGTTTCATGGGCATAATTTCTACAGTATCTAGGCAGCTTCGCTATGCGCTCACACGAGAGCACATGCCGCCACTCCACACCGAGACCCGGGACCTACGCCCCTTACGTTGTGGCAAAATTGTCGCGTGTGTGCACCGGTCTTCGCCCGGTGCTTACGCTTCGTGCTTGTAAAATGTAGGTATGGTGTGTCTTAAGATATAATTAATGGGTTGAAAATTGTGTATATTGATGATACAATTTCTACGGTTAAGAGTTTGGTAGGATTTACGGACGTGACAGATATCTGCAGGCCGGTGATGTATACCGAATTTAATACTTTAATTGTAGAAATTAAGAATCTAAGTATGGAGGTGAATTTCATGGACAGTAGTGATGGTCTTGGGCGAAGTAAGAACAACATCGGTGCTGATATACAAGTGAGTATTGTATTGGCAGGCATAGTGGATTCTGTCCGTGGAAGGATTCATCACCGGACAGTTTTTAGAGGTACAGTGTAGGCATATTAAGGAATATCGGCTTACGCCGTGCTGTATTTTGCTGTGCACAAATGCATACTTGTTTATATATCAGGGCACCGTTAGGTGCTTTTTTCGTGCACAAATATATAAAGTGCACGGGTTTCGTCCTTTCTATCATGGAGTAATTTTTATGCTTCAGAATCTCGGGATTTTGGAGAACCACATATGTTTATTTTATGTGGAAAATGCTATCGGAAATGAGAAAGGAGAGAAATGGAGATGAATACAAAGAAATACGAAGAGCTTCTGGTTCTATTGAGAAGCCATAAAACGGATAAGGAAATTCTGGAAGTTTTGTCAGATTATCATGAGAATGATATTGCTGATATGCTTGCAGGAATGAACGAGAAGGAGCGCAAACGTCTTTACAGGCTCCTTGGAACACAGCGGACAGCGGAGATTTTTGCGTATCTTGATGAGCCGCAGGCCTATTTTGATGAGCTGTCTGTGGAGCAGGCTGCCAGGGTAGTATCGCTGATGGATTCGGATGATGCTGTCGATTTGCTTGAAAATCTGGAGGATGAGGACAAGAAGGAGATTGTAGAGCATCTGGATGAGGAAGCGGAAAAGGATGTCAGGATGCTTCTGTCATATGACGATGATGAAATCGGCAGCTATATGACAACCAACTACATCTGTATTCCGGGCGGCCTGACAGTGAAGCAGGCTATGAGCCAGCTCGTGAGGCAGGCGGGCGAAAACGACAATATCATGACTATATATGTGGTTGATTCAGATGAATGCTTTGCGGGAGCTATTGATTTAAAGGATTTAATTACAGCCAGGGAGGGCATGAATCTGGAAAGCATTATAGCCCATTCATATCCATATGTGCTCGACCATGAGAAAATCGATGATTGTATCGATACAATCAAGGACTACGCTGAGGATTCAATTCCGGTGCTCTCAAAGGATAAGCATATCCTCGGAGTCATCACATCTGATGATATTGTAGAGATGGTAGACAATGAGATGGGTGAGGACTATGCAAAGCTCGCCGGACTGACCGCAGAGGAGGATCTGAAGGAAACCACGCTGCAGAGCATGAAAAAGAGAATGCCATGGCTTATCATCCTGCTTTTTTTGGGAATGATAGTGTCTTCCGTAGTTGGAATATTTGAGAATGTGGTAGCGGCTTTGCCGATAGTCATCTGCTTCCAGTCGCTGGTACTAGACATGGCAGGAAACGTAGGAACACAGTCACTGGCTGTCACAATCAGAGTGCTCATGGATGAGAATCTAAGCGGTAAGCAGAAGCTTTTGCTTGTAGTAAAGAGGTAAGAATAGGCCTTGTAAATGGTGGCTTGCTTGGAATAATGGCACTTGTATTTCTGGGAATATATGTGCATCTGTTCAAGGGCTACACATGGCTTGGAGCATTTGCGGTATCAGGCTGTGTAGGAGTTTCACTGCTTGTGGCAATGGCCATTTCAAGCCTTGTGGGCACAGTGATTCCGATGTTTTTCCACAAGATAAAGATTGACCCGGCGGTTGCGTCAGGCCCTCTTATCACGACGGTGAATGATCTGGTGGCAGTTGTGACCTATTATGGACTGGCATTTCTTTTCCTGATTGAGTTGTAATATTGGTCGTAGTACATAAACATTTAGAATACAGAAAATAAAGGATAATTTCTAATTTGTGTTTTAGATGTAAATCCGCTATACTATTGATATAGTATTGCGGATTTGTTTCTATAGAAAGAGGGTAAAATATGCCTGAGATATCATTATTTTATGGGATTAGAGTCACTATGTATTATAATGACCATATGCCACCACATTTTCATGCTGAATATAATGGACATAAAGCATTAGTAGATATTAATAATATACAAGTAATAAGAGGCTCTTTGCCGAATAAACAATTACGATTGATATTGGCCTGGTGTACGATTCATCAGGATGAATTAATGCAGAATTGGGAATTGGCCAAGGACATGAAACCATTGAACAAAATTAATCCACTTATATAATGAGAGGTGAAATATATGAATGAATATTTTCCTACAGTTGTACAGGTAATACCTTTAGATAATTATCATGTACAGGTTTTCTTTGATGATGGTAAAATAGTTGATTATGATACAACACAGGATCTTAAATCTTCAATTTTTGAGCCTTTGAGAGATATTGAAAATTTTAAAAATACATGTACGGTAATGAATGGAACGCTTGCATGGGATATTTCCGGAAAAATGGATGAAAGTGATTGTATAGATATTGATCCATTTACATTGTATGAATTGAAGGCTATTAATAGCCTGATTGCGTAAGATTAGAACCATTTTCACGTATCACAGCCTTACAATCCTTTTTAAAGCAGGCAATTAGTTTTTATTGGCTTTATTTGGTAACTAGTGTATACTATTTGCATATAACAGCTTCGTTAAGCAGATATAAATACACATAAAAGAAAGGTATAATCATGGACATCGTATTAGGAAATTACAAAGGATTAAAGGCAAACATCCCTTATATTGCATATACAGAAGAGGATGTTAATTCACAGATAGCGACACTTCTTTCAGGAAATCCTGTCAGAGAGCAGAAAACAGGCCCGTTAGCGATGGGCGACACGGCAGTAATCGACTACGAGGGCTTTAAGGACGGAGTTGCGTTTGAGGGCGGAAAGGCTGAGAAATATCCTCTGGGAATCGGTTCAGGCTCTTTTATCCCGGGCTTTGAGGAGCAGCTTGTAGGCATGGAAATCGGTGAGGACAGAGACATCAATCTTTCATTTCCTGAGCAGTATCATGCGCCGGAGCTTGCAGGCAAAGCGGTTGTTTTCAAGGTTAAGCTGCACGAGATTTATAATGAGAAGGAAGCAGAGCTGAACGATGAGTTTGCAGCATCTCTCAATTTCCCTGAGGTACAGTCAGTGGAGGATTTAAAGAAATATATCAATGAGTATCTTGAGTACCAGGTAGAGGCAAGAAAGGCTGATGCGGCAAGAGAAAAGCTCTATGACCAGATTCTTGAAAGCAGCTCATGCCTTGTTTCGCCACAGGCAGTAGATACAGCGGTAAATATGCAGCTTCAGCAGATGGCAGCATCATTTGCACAGCAGGGTGTGGCTATGGAGCAGTATCTTCAGATGACAGGCAAGACTATGGATAGCTTAAAGGACGAGCTCAAGCCTGTAGCACAGAAGCAGGTAAAGCTTGAGGCTGTTCTCGATGAAATCATCAGAGTGGAAAATATCACTGTATCTGACGAGGAGATGGATGAGCAGTATGAGCTTATTTCACAGAAGTATGGTCAGCCTGTTGACGTTGTAAAGCAGGTGCTTCCAAAGGCACAGCTCAAGCCGGATTTACTTCGTATGAAGGCATCACAGCTCATCATCGATGCGGCTGAGATTATCATGGAAGAAAGCGGAAAATAATGTATAGAATATTTTTGGTTGAGGATGACGAGACCATAGCAAAGCTTGTCAGAAGACATTTGGAAAAATGGGATTATGATGTGCATGTGGTGCAGAAATTTGATGCTGTAATGTCAGAATTTGCATCATTTGATCCCCATCTTGTGCTTATGGATATCGGTCTGCCGTTTTACAATGGGTATCACTGGTGTACGGAAATCAGAAGGGTATCAAAGGTTCCTGTGGTTTTCCTGTCATCCGCTGCTGATAATATGAATATAGTGATGGCAGTCAGTATGGGGGCAGACGACTTTATAGCAAAGCCGTTTGACCTCGATGTGCTGACCGTAAAGATACAGGCTATCATCAGGCGCTGCTATGATTTTGGCGCAAACAACAGTGTTTTGGAGCATAATGGCGCCATGCTCAATATATCTGATGCCACCATAACCTATGACGACAAAAGGCTCGAGCTTACAAAGAATGAGCTCAAAATATTGCAGACACTTTTTGACAACAAAGAAAGGATTGTATCACGCAGCCTTCTAATGGAAAAGCTGTGGGAGAGTGATGCGTATGTGGACGAGAATACACTTTCGGTGAATGTCAACAGGCTGCGTAAAAAGCTGGATTCTATAGGGCTTGAGAGCTTTATTGTCACAAAAAAGGGGCTTGGGTACAGGCTGGGGTGAGAGGTCATGGCAAAAATACAAAACAAACCGCATCTGACAAATTTTATAAAACAAAACTATATATGGATTTTGATGATAGTCACAATGTCATGTATCCATTTGCTTTACATGTACCTGATTGGTGCGCGCAAACAGGATCTGGTGTATGCGGCAGTGCTTGATGCAATACTTCTTCTGATAACAGTTTTGGTTGGATTTTTCAGATATAGCAGCAAGGTAAAAGCTCTAAGCAATGCTTTAAAGCGTCCGGTTGAGGAACAGGCACAGCTTCCGGAAGCAACAGATGATGTGGAGATACTTTATCATCGGCTGCTGGAAAATCAAAGTATTGCAAGAAGTGAGTCAGAAAGCAGTGCTGCAATCAGACAATCACAGATGAGAGATTATTACTCTATGTGGGTGCACCAGATAAAGACCCCGATATCGGCTATGAAACTACTGCTTGAGGCAGAGCGGGAGGAGCTTGGGCAGCTTATGTGTGATGATGAACAGAGTCAGTGCCATATAGGCGATATGACCGGTGGGAATATCAGTGCTGCCGGATTAAATGCTGCTTTGAAACAGCAGGCTGTACTCACAGAGCTGTCAGATAACATGGACTCGTTTGAGGACGAATTGTTCCGCATAGAGGAATATGTCGGTATGGCTTTGCAGTATCAGCGTGTGAGCAGCACCGAAAATGATTTTGTGCTTGAAAAAGTCAGTGTGGATGGTGTCATACGTGATACCATTAAAAAATATGCAAAAATTATGATACGAAGGCATATTGGGATAAATTATTCAGGAACCGGGCAGGTGGTATATACTGACGGAAAATGGCTTGCATTTATGCTGGAACAGATACTTTCAAATGCCATAAAATATACACCGCAGGGGGTTGTTACAATAGAAACTGCAGAGGAAAAAGACCGGTTTTTTATTACAATAAAGGATACCGGAATAGGAATCAAAGCCGAGGATCTGCCACGTGTTTTTGAAAAGGGCTACACAGGCTACAATGGTCATGCCGATAAGAAGGCTACGGGAATTGGGCTTTATCTGTGCAGGCAGATGGCAGACAAGCTGGGGCATACAATTCGCATGGAGTCAGAGATTGGAAAAGGAACTAAGGTGTGGATAGGGTTTGATCTGGATTATGCAGATACGAGAGATTAGGATAAATCGGTGTAATAAGTTTGACTGGAAATTGTATCCAAAATCAGATATAATATATATTATGAGAAATAAAAGAGTATGTGATTATATAGCGGAAGCTATTCAGAATGAAATTTTATCAGGACGTATGTCATCAGGAGTGCCATTGCGTCAGGAAGAGCTTGCGGATAGTCTCGGTTATTCGAGAATACCAATCAGGGAGGCATTGCAGATACTTGAGTCGCAGGGATTGGCAAAGAGACTGGCAACAAGGCATGTGGTGGTGGCTGATTTTTCGGACGAGGTGATAACGGAAATCTATGAGCTGCTTTCAGATGTGGAGATAAAACTGTTAAAGGGCATGCTGCAGTCTGGTATATGTTTGTGGGATAAAGCGGTCAGTGATAACAGTGAGCAGACCAATTGCGTACATGAGCCATCTGCTATAAATGAAAAATTGTCTGCAGAGCTGCAGTTTCATGAGACAATTATATCCAATAGTCATAACGAGTATTTTACACATATTCTTGAAAATGGTCTCTGGTGCTATATCAGGTTTGCGGTTGAAGAGACGGCAGCAGGCAGGGAAAATGCGCGAAGACTTGAGCTGTTATCGAAAGTAGCAGAGGTATATTCGGATAAGGATATAAAGATTGTCAGAGAACTTTTGGGAGAATATTTTGGAAGTCTTTGTGAGGCTGTTATAGCAGAGAGGACAGAAAGCAGCAGGTAATTGGTGACTTAGTTTTATACTGAATAATGACAGATGATTCGGAAGCATATAAAATTAAAAGATAACAAGAGGAAAAAGTAATTATGATAGGACTTAAACCGATAAAGATTCCGTCAGCGAAGGAGCGTGTAGCATCGGAGCTGCGCAAGGCAATTTTGTCAAAACAGCTAAAAAAGAGGGAGAAAATCTTACACTGGAAAGTGTAGCGCAGCAGCTTAATGTATCTATAACTCCCGTGCGTGAGGCTTTTCAGATATTAGCGCATGACGGACTTATCAAGCTAAGACCGAATAAGGGAGCAATAGTACTTGGAATTACAGAGACGTACATAAGGGAGCACTATCAGATTAGAGGCATACTCGAGGGCGCATGTGCAGGTTTTGCTGCTTCACCTGATATCGATATCAGCAAGATAGAGCAGTCATACCTGGATGCAAGGGAGATGACAGCTTCCGGAGATTATAGCAGATATGCGGATTTAAACCGTGAGTTTCATAGTGAAATCTGGGCAGCATCCGGCAACAAAAAGATGGAAAATATGATCGCAGAACTGTGGAACGGACTTTCAATGGGCAACATGGTCACAGAGGAGGAATATGCGGGCATTTCTATAAAGGAGCATGAGGCTATATACGAAGCAATCAAGGCTCATGATGTGCAGCTTGCACAGCGGAGGATGTACGAGCATATCATGCGTAGTCGTGATGATATGCTGACATATTATGTGTAGATGTAAGTTACTAATTTAACACATTACTTGTAATAGATGCACAAATTGAATAGGTGGAATATATATAAATTGCCGAAATTGTCAAAAAGGTATTGACGATTTCGGTTTTTTGTTATATCTTAAACTCAGAAATTGGATACAATATCAAATATCAAATATTAAACGGAGGAGGAAAATGATATGAGTCCAGCAACAATAACACTTTTATTCTTATTGTTTGCCGTTGTGATGTTCGTGTGGGAAAAGATTCCGCTTGGGGTTACATCCATGATAGTATGTGTCGGTCTTGTTATCACAGGAGTACTGGATTGGAAAACAGCTTTTTCAGGATTTACTGACAGCAATGTAATTCTTTTCGTAGCGATGTTTATCGTCGGAGGAGCATTGTTTGAAACCGGTATGGCAAACAAAATTGGAGGAGTGGTCACACACTTCGCCAAAACAGAGAGGCAGCTTATCATAGCAATCATGGTGATTGTGGGACTGATGAGCGGAGTACTTTCAAACACAGGAACTGCAGCAGTTCTCATTCCGGTAGTTATCGGAATTGCAGCAAAATCAGGATACTCGAGATCGAGACTTCTTATGCCACTTGTTTTTGCAGCAGCCATGGGTGGAAATTTATCTCTCATCGGTGCACCGGGAAATCTCATAGCACAATCAGCTATGGGAGAGATTGGACTTAGCTTTGGATTTTTCGAGTATGCAAAGGTAGGACTTCCGATACTTATAGCAGGTATTCTGTACTTTGCATTTATAGGATACAAATTCCTGCCTGAAAAGCAGGGCAGTACGGAAAGCTCATATGATGAGCAGAAGGATTTTTCAAATGTGCCTAAATGGAAACAGATGATGTCATTGATTATCTTAATCCTTACACTTTTGGGAATGATTTTCGAGGACAAGATTGGCATCAAGCTTTGTGTCATCGGCTGTGTCGGAGCACTTGCCCTTATCATTACAGGCGTTATTAGTGAGAAAAACGCACTTAAATCAATAGATTTGAAAACCATTTTCTTATTTGGTGGAACTCTTTCACTTGCAGCGGCGCTTCAGGAGACCGGGGCAGGCGAAGAAATCGCAACAGCGGTTATCGGTATACTTGGCAAAAATCCATCACCATATGTTCTCACATTCGTAGTGTTCATGCTTTGCTGTGTACTTACGAACTTTATGTCAAATACCGCCACAACAGCACTTTTGGTTCCAATCTGCGTATCAATTGCCACAGAGATTGGAGCTGACCCGAGTGCAGTACTTATGGCATGTGTTATCGGTGGTTCATGTGCATACGCCACACCTATCGGTATGCCTGCCAACACAATGGTCATTACAGCCGGAGGATACACCTTCAAGGATTATGCAAAGGCTGGTATTCCGCTTATAGTAGTGGCGACCATTGTAAGTATGGTCTTACTGCCGATTTTCTATCCGTTCTTCCCATAAGAACGGATGGGAGTGGGTAAACAATAAATTAATATTTAATTATTTATAAGATTTATATTAGGAGGAAAAACTATGTCAAACGAGAAACAGGTAGAACAGCTTACCACCTATATGGCAAATTTTATCGCTCATATAGCAAAAAAATTACCGGATGATGTCATTGCAAAACTGACAGAACTCCGTGACAAAGAGGACAGTCCTCTTTCAAAAACAATCTATGATACAATGTTTAGAAATCAGGAGCTTGCGGTAAAACTTAACCGCCCAAGCTGCCAGGATACAGGAGTACTTCAGTTCTGGGTTAAATGTGGAACAAAATTCCCACTTATTGATGAGCTTGAGGGACTTTTAAAAGAGGCAGTTGTGAAAGCTACATTTGAGGCTCCTCTTCGTCACAACAGTGTTGAGACATTTGATGAGTACAACACAGGCAAGAACGTTGGAAAAGGAACACCTACAGTATTCTGGGATATCGTGCCAAACAGTGACAAATGTGAGATCTACACATACATGGCAGGAGGTGGATGTACACTTCCGGGAAAAGCTATGGTACTTATGCCTGGAGAGGGCTATGAAGGAGTTACAAAATTCGTAATGGATGTTATGACTACTTATGGTTTAAATGCATGCCCACCTCTCCTGGTAGGTGTAGGTGTAGCAACATCTGTTGAGACAGCAGCACTTTTATCAAAGAAAGCACTCATGCGTCCAATCGGATCTCACAATGAGAACGAGAGAGCCGCAAAGATGGAAACACTTCTCGAGGATGGTATCAATGCTATCGGCCTTGGACCTCAGGGAATGGGCGGAAAATACTCAGTAATGGGTGTAAATATCGAGAACACAGCCCGTCATCCATCTACAATCGGTGTGGCCGTAAACGTAGGCTGCTGGAGCCACAGACGCGGACACATTGTTTTTGATAAGGACCTTAACTATACAATCACAACACATTCGGGGGTGGAATTATAATGGTAGAGAGAATTAATGGAAAAACAATTTTAACAACACCAATCTCAGCAGAGGATCTTAAAGGAATAAAAATCGGAGATATTGTATACTTAAATGGAAGCATGACAACATGCCGTGACGTAGCACACCGACGTCTCGTTGAGGAGGGAAGAGAGCTTCCGGTAGACGTAAGAAACAATGCTATTTTCCATGCAGGACCAATCATCCGTCCACTCGAGAATGACAAATTTGAGATGGTATCTGTTGGACCGACAACAAGTATGCGTATGGAGAAATTCGAGTACGAGTTCGTAAAAGAGACCGGCGTACGTGTGATCATCGGAAAAGGTGGTATGAAAGAGAATACAGAGCGTGCATGTAAAGAGTTCGGTGCCATTCACTGCGTATTCCCGGCAGGAAATGCAGTAGTAGCCGCAACAGAGGTTGAGGAAATCGTCCGCGCAGAGTGGAGAGATCTCGGAATGCCTGAGACACTCTGGAACTGTCGTGTGAAAGAGTTTGGCCCACTTATCGTATCTATAGATGCAGAGGGTAACAACTGGTTCGAGCAGCAGAAAGTTGAGTTCAACAAGAAAAAAGATGCAGCAACAGAGGAAATCTGTAAGCAGGTAGGATTCATCAAATAGTTGCCGGAGCCTGGTATCAAATTTATTTAGAACCCATTGCCATGAAAGTATTCTGGCAAAATATATACCCGCAGAATGCGGAAGAAAACATAAAAAAATATAATTTTTCGCGCAAAGGCTCTCACATAATTTGACTATTATGTGGGAGCTTTTAGATATATGAAATTAGAATAGTATGATAATCATTTCCATAGGATATTAAAATAACCTTTGGAAAATAAAAATTGGAAATCAGATAATTTAAAAGAGCAGTTGCGGAAAAAAATTACTGCAATAAAAAAGATTATTGCCGGTAACTAAAAAAGAGAGGAATAAATGATAATGAAGCAATTCCTGAGAAAAACAATGAAAAATGTAGCAGCCTACGTGGAACTTTTTCTGTCGGCAGTACTGGTGTTTGTGATAGTGGTGCTTATTATAAAGCTTATAGGGCAGTGCTTTTTTGATATATGGCATGATAAAATTAAACTGGAGTATTACATGGAATATATCATGTCGCTTGCAATCGGCGTGGAGTTTGTGAAAATGCTCTGTACTCATAAGCCGGGTACAATCATAGAGGTGCTTTTGTTTGCAACAGCCAGGCAGATGATCGTGGAGCATCTCAATGTATATGAGACACTTGTCGGAATAGGTGCGATAGCGGCGCTTTTTGCCATCAGAAAATTCCTTTTCTGCAGCTTTGATGAGGCAGACCACATGATATGCCGTGGCAGCCAGACGGTAGCGAGGGCGAATTTTATTTCCGGAACAAATATACCGGAGGAAAAGACAAAGCTGCTTAGAGATGTGATAAGCGAAAAATTGCAGGATGAGGGTAAAAATGTGTCAATCGGAGCCTGTGTGTATTATAAGGATTGTGCGCTCAGAGTTGATAATGTGAAGCAGGGCGTTGTCACAAGAGTCGAGGTAATTAAAAATCTGTAGATAAAAGGAGGATCAGCACATCTGTGCCAATCCTCTTTTTACTACTCCAGATTAAGTTGCTTTGTCATTTCTTACAAAAATGTAAGACACGAGGTCGAAATGTAAGCTGATTCGATAGCATACATTCCGGCATTTTGTTATTATAATCACATGAAGCGGCAACAATGTAAGTTGTGGAGCCGATTATGACGTCATATTTAAAATAAATGCAACAAAATAGAAGTTTAAATAACATTTTGAAATCATCGTAAAGGAGCATTGAAATGGCAATCTTAGAAGTAAGTAACCTCAAAAAAATATATACCACCAGATTTGGTGGCAATCAGGTACAGGCACTGAAAAACATCAATTTCTCTGTAGAGGAAGGTGAGTATGTGGCAATCATGGGAGAGTCCGGCTCAGGAAAGACGACACTTTTAAATATTCTCGCGGCACTTGATAAGCCGACAGCGGGAGAGGTACTCTTAAATGGAAAGAACCTTGTCTCATTGAAGGAAAAGGAGATATCTGCCTTCAGACGTGAGCATCTGGGCTTCGTATTTCAGGATTTAAATCTGCTTGACAATTTTTCACTGAAGGACAATATCTTTTTACCGCTTGTGCTGTCAGGTGTGGATTATAGGGATATGGAAAAAAGGCTTGCACCTATAGCTTCGCTGCTTGGAATTGAAAAGCTGCTTAATAAATATCCATATGAGGTGTCAGGAGGACAGAAGCAAAGGGCAGCAGTGGCACGTGCGATAATAACAAATCCCGAATTAATTTTGGCAGATGAGCCAACAGGAGCACTGGATTCAAAGGCAACAGACAGTCTGCTTAGGCTGTTCAACAGGATAAACGAGGACGGACAGACCATTCTCATGGTGACACACAGCACAAAGGCTGCAAGTCATGCCAACAGGGTGCTTTTCATAAAGGACGGTCAGGTGTTTCATCAGATTTACCGTGGCAATCTTACAAATGACGAACTCTATGTGAAGATTCAGGATGCACTTATGCTGATTACGACAGGTGGTGAGAAGCATGAATAATATATAGCAGGCTGGCATTTACAAATATAAAAAATAATAAGACTCTTTATATGCCTTACATTATATCGGGAATGGTCATGATAGCCATGTTTTATGTGATGATGTTTTTAAACAACTCAAAGGGACTTGGCAAGGTGCCGGGCGCGGATGCACTGGCGTCGATAATGGGGCTTGGATGCGGAACAATAGCGGTTTTTTCATATATATTTCTGTTTTATACAAACAGCTTTATCATCAAAAGGCGCAAGAAAGAGGTAGGAATATACAATATTCTTGGCATGGAAAAGCGTCATATCGCGAGAGTTTTGATAATTGAGACACTTACCGTAGCACTCGCAGCAATAGTATCTGGAATCATAGCCGGTATTTTATTTTCCAAGCTGATGATTATGTTTCTTTATAGGATTATAAATATTAAAGCACAAATTGATTTCGCTGTATCTACTGGCGCTGTCGTAAATACAATACTTATTTTTGGAGTGCTGTATTTTCTTACTCTCATCTATAACCTGATGCAGGTGAAGCTTGCTAATCCGATAGAGCTGCTTCGCGGTGGCAATGTCGGTGAGAAAGAGCCGAAGAGCAAATGGCTTATCGCTATAATCGGACTAGGCTGTCTTGCCGGGGGATATTATATTGCGATTACCACAAAGAGCCCTCTTCAGGTGCTTTCACTGTTCTTTGTCGCAGTGCTTCTTGTCATCGTCGGAACGTATCTTTTATTTATTTCAGGAAGCATTGTGATACTTAAGGCACTCAGGAAAAACAAGAAGTTTTACTATAATAAAAAGCATTTTGCGGCGGTTTCAGGGATGATTTACAGAATGAAGCAGAATGCGGGCGGACTAGCGAGTATATGCGTGCTTTCCACAATGGTGCTGGTTGTTGTTTCCACAACCGTGAGCATGTATGCGGGCATGGAGGGAGAACTTAAGCAGAGATATCCTTCGGATATCAGTGTATATAGCTGGTATAAGGAAGTGCCGGCTGATGTGAATCTGGATGATGCACTTAAAGAAGCTGCTGCAGATTCGGATAAAATAATAGCTGACTCAGCTTGTAATGTTAAAGACAGCAAAAGCTACACTTATTTTAGCTGGACAGTGTTTAGAGAGGGGACAGAGTTTAAGCCGGTGTTAAGTTACGATAACGATATTTCCCTGTTGTATTTTGTCACAGGAGATGAAATTGATGAGATGGAGACCGGCTTTAAAGAGAGTCTGAATAAAAAAATCCCACAGCTTGATACCGGATCGGTGGCTGTTTATGGAACAGAAAAGTTTAATGGCGATATAATTAATCTGTTGGGCAAAGAATTTAAAGTGGCTGCGGCAGAAAAAACTGCTGTAAGTAAAGACAGCTATATGTCCTCTATGTATAGTGGTGTGTACTATGTAGTGGTAGACAGTAAGGCAACACTTGCAGAGATATTTAACCTGAACAGCTCGCTGGGAGGGGATAGTGTGCCGACTATGCTCAACAATGAAATTGATTATAATCTGTATGGCAGCAGTGAGGATAAGGTTGCTGTGGCAAAGGCGCTGGATAAGCATTTTGAGGAAAATAGTGTAAAATCAGATGTGTCAGGCTTCTATGAGGAAAGCCGTGATGCAAACAGAGAACAGATTTATGTATTGTATGGTGGCCTGTTCTTTATCGGAATATTCCTTGGAACGATGTTTCTTATGGTTACTGTGATGATTATTTTCTATAAGCAGATTTCAGAGGGCTATGATGACAAAGCACGCTATGAGATTATGGAGAAGGTAGGCATGAGCAATGACGAGGTGAAGAAATCCATTACTTCGCAGGTGCGTATGGTGTTTTTCCTGCCGATTATCCTTGCAGCGTGTCATCTTGCAGCAGCATTTCCTCTGCTTCGCAGACTGCTTGTCATGTTCAATCTTACGGATATTAAGTTAATTGCAATCTGCATGTCTGCTACGTTTTTGGTGTTTGTGGCTATATACTATATTGTTTTCAAGATTACTTCGAGAGCATACTACAGGATTGTGGGAAACCAGATTTAGGGGTTTCATATGAATTATGAATGCGCTATAATAGGACATAGCTATGATGCATAAGAATATAGAGCGAGAGGAATAAGCAGTATGAGTATGACAGAAACAATTAAACTATACGACAGGGATGCATATGCCACGGAGTTTGAGGCAGATATTATATCCTGCGAGCCGAACAAGGCTGATGATAAGCAGTTTGATATAATATTAAATCAGACTTTATTTTTCCCGGAGGAGGGCGGACAGAGCCCGGACATGGGAATACTTGGAGGCTTTAGGGTCGTTGATGTGCGGATTAAGAATGGAGTCATTACTCATACGGTGGATATTTCCGCAGGTGATTGCTGCGAGGCAGAAAAGGAAACTGGTAAGCAAATCACCGGCAATGAATTTGAGCCGGAGAAAGTGGAGCTTGCAGCAGGAGTCCATGTACAGGGCAAAATAGACTGGCAGCATCGTTTTTACAATATGCAGCAACACAGTGGAGAGCACATTTTTTCGGGAATTGTCCACCGCAGGTTTGGTTTTGAGAATGTGGGCTTTCATCTGAGTGATTCTGTAGTGACAATGGATTTCAGTGGAGTGATTTCACCGGAGGATATAGCAGAGGTGGAGCATGAGATAAATGTAGCCATTTCAAAAAATATTCCGATAGAGGTGACATATCCGTCAAGGGATGAGCTTGCGCAGCTGGAGTACAGAAGCAAAATCGAGATTGAAGGACAGGTCAGAATAGTGACAGTGCCGGGGTATGATGTGTGTGCATGCTGTGCGCCGCATGTGAAGCGCACCGGCGAGATTGGCATGCTTAAGGTTATGAATTATCAGAATTATAAAGGAGGCGTCAGAATCAGCATCCTTTGTGGTTTCAGGGCACTGGAGGCTTTCAGACAAAAGTGCGACATCATCTCAGAGCTCATGGGGATATTTACCACAAATCAGGAGGCTATTGTGGATAACGTCACAAAGCTTAAGGCAGTAAACCAGTCACTTAAGTCAGAGCTTGGTACAGCAAAGTCAGCGCTTTTGGATTATAAGGTAGCAGAGCTTCCTGCTGATACGGACAATGCAGTATTGTTTGAGGACGGCATTGATACGAATACAGCAAGAAATTGCGTCAATGGCCTTGTGGAGAAATATAGTGGCTTTAGTGCATTTTTTACAGGAAATGATGAGGCGGGCTATAGCTTTATTATCGGAAGCAAGAATGTAGACTGCAATACAGTTGCCGCAGCACTAAGGAATAAGCTGGGTGCCAGAGGCGGTGGTAAGCCGGTTATGGTGCAGGGATCTGTAAAGGCAGCAAAGAGCGAGATTGAGGAAGTGCTAAAAGAGGTGCTTTAACTTTTTGAAAATATAGTTTGTGGGACGGATTAATAACACAAAAGCGGTTTCAGGACATTGCATCCTGAAACCGCTTTTATTGTAAAAATTATATCCAAAGATAATTATTTGTTAGATCTTCTCCAAATGTGCATCTTCTCAGCCTCTTTGATGAGCTCATCACGGAAATCAGGATGAGCAACTGAGATGATTGCTTCAGCCTTCTGCCATGTAGAAAGACCCTTTACATTTACCATACCATACTCTGTAACGATATAGTGAGTATTGGCTCTTGTGTCAGTAACGACAGAACCCTCTACAAGAGTAGGACGGATACGTGAGTGAACTACGCCCTGCTTGTCGGTGAAAGTTGAAGAGCAGCAGATAAAGCTCTTTCCACCGTTTGACATATAAGCACCGAGAACGAAATCAAGCTGTCCGCCGGCACCGCTGATGTGCTTTGTGCCTGAGGTCTCTGAGCTGATCTGTCCGAAGAGGTCAAGGTCTACACAGTTATTGATTGAGATGAAATTGTCAAGTGCGGCAATATTCTTGATATCATTTGTGTAGCTTACCGGGGCACTCATGAGCTCAGGATTCTCATCGAGGTAATCGTACATCTTCTTGGTTCCGGCACCGAAGCCGTAAGCCTGACGATAACGGTCGATGTTTTTCTTTGCTCCTGTGATTTTTCCGGCCTTTGCGATGTCAACGAATGCGTCAACGTACATCTCTGTGTGGACACCGAGATCCTTGAGGTCTGACTCAGCGATGAGTGAGCCTACTGCGTTTGGCATTCCGCCGATACCGAGCTGGAGACAGGCACCGTTTGGAATCTGGTCAACGATAAGCTCTGCAACCTTCTTGTCTACATCTGTTGCAGGACCACCGGCACCAAGCTCTCCGATTGCAGGGTTGTCACCCTCAACAATGTAAGAAACCTGTGAAATATGTACATTGGCTTCTGAACCGCCGTGACAGCGAGGCATGTTTTCATTGACCTCAACGATGATTTTCTTTGAAGTCTCGCATACAGCACCGAGGTGAGATGCGTTAGGACCAAAGTTGAAGTATCCGTGTGAATCCATCGGTGCAACCTGGAACATAGCGACATCGTCAGGTGTTGTTGAATCTCTATAATAACGAGGAAGCTCTGAGTAACGGATTGGTGAGTAGAAAGAACAGCCTCTCTTGATAAGCTTTCTCTCATAACCGCCCATATGCCATGAGTTCCATGTGAAATGCTCGCCGGCATCCTCACGCTCGAAAATGGCAAGTGGCTTAAGCAAAATACCACCACGTACATTGACATCCTTAAGTTCATCAGTTCTTCTGGCAAGTGCCTTGTCGAGGGCATCAGGTGTGCCTGTGCACCAGCCGTAGTCAACCCAGTCGCCTGATTTGACAATCTTTACTGCCTCATCTGCTGAGACAAGTTTCTGCTTGTACTCTTCTAAAAAGCTCATAAAATCCTCCTTAGATACCTAAAATGATAGTAGCAAAAAGCTACGTTTAAAAAAATAACAAACCCTATACTCTCTATATTATCACTTTAGAGAGGATTTTACAAGTTGGTAAATGCTGGTAGAGACTTTTTTATATGACAGCCTCTGCTAGTCACCCTCCGGAAGCATCCATTCCTCAGCCTGCTTCTGGTAATCGGCCGCCTGGCTGCGCAGTGAATCAATCAGCTCCTTATCGCCTTTAAATACATTCCTTGATTTAGGAGGAAGCGAATCAAGCTTTTTTTCTGCTTCTCATCAGCCCATCTTGAGTAGCACTCAGACAGGGCATGAAGCGCCTTGCCACCGCCGCACTCCACATCGAGTACCGGCTTTGTCTCGAATGCAGCGTTGTAATACCACAGGCTTGCCTCCTCATAGTCTGCCTTGTCGAAATAGTACGCACCGAGCTCACAGCACACCTCGCTGCAGCCATCAACTGCTACATTTTTAGGGCAACAGAAAAAAATTTGTCATAGTCGCCATTCATGCGATAGTAGCGTGATAGCACGCAGGTGGATTCGATGTCGGGGCTGTTGCGGTATTCACCCTGAAAATATGGCAGGGCATTGGTAAAATCCTCGGGGCTTCCGCATTTTAAAAGCTCCTTGGCATACATAGTCGCTATACTTTTTGGCAGGGTGCCGTTTCTTTCAAAGGAGCGCTTGAATATGGTAAAATCACGTTTGCCGTGAGTGCCCTGCGGCAGATGTTGTATACAGATATCGCTGTCATAGACTACAGGCTCTAAGCGAACCGTTTCGTGCACCGGATTAATCCATGTAAACGTGCGAAGCCTCTTGAACAGCTTCGGGCGATACTCTGAGGATGAATTTTGCACTGTGTTGAATTTGCTTGGAGTAATGTATTTCATCTGGACAATCTCAATTTCCGGCAGCAGCGCAGCCTTAAGCATCATGAAACGCCTGCGGTTGGTATCGTCGAGCACCTCGTCGGCATCAGGTGCATATATGTATTCCTGCGTAGCCTTGGAAAACGAAAAATTCCTGGCCGCAGCAAAATCATCGCACCATGAGAAATCATAGATTTTGTCCGTATACCGTGCAGCTATCTCCTTTGTGCTGTCCGTCGAGCCGGTGTCCACTATGATGATTTCATCCATCAGCCCTTTGAGACTGTTCAGGCATCGTTCGAGCACCTCTTCTTCATTTTTTACTATCATGCATAAGCTAATTGTAATCATATTTATCTCCATTTACCGGTCGGATGTTATAATAGTTACGATTATATTATAATATATATATCGGCATGTTTTGCAGAAATATTTGTGTATTGTAAATATTGCCGGGATTTCATATAATTAAAATGGAATGTCGAAAGATAAACTTATTTCTAAAGGCTATAGAATTTCAGATAAACTGTATAATCAGATTTTAGCAAGGAATAATGAAGTAATTTAGAAGAGGAACAAATATGGAAAATCATACAATTGTAACACTGAAAAAAGGCGAAGGACGCACTATAAAAGCAGGCGGCGCATGGATTTTTGACAATGAAATAGACACAATCACAGGCACCTTTACGAACGGAGACATTGTTGTGGTACACGATTTTGACGGATATCCGATGGGGCGCGGCTTCATAAACCAGAATTCAAAAATCCGTATCAGAATGATGACAAGAAAAGCAGACCAGCTGATTGATGACAATTTCCTCAGGATGAGAGTGCAAAATGCCTGGGATTATCGCAAGCAGGTGATGGCAGGAGGCAATGATAATGTGCCTGATTTAAACTGCTGTCGTGTGATATTTGGCGAGGCTGATTTCCTGCCGGGTATTACAGTGGACAAATACGCAGATGTGCTTGTGGTGGAGTGTCTTGCACTTGGAATGGAGCAGTTTAAGGTGAAAATCGTTGAACTGTTAAAGGAAGTGCTGGCGGCGGACGGAATAAATATTCGTGGAGTATATGAGCGCAGTGATGCAAATGAGCGCAAAAAAGAAGGTCTTCCTAAGGTAAAAGGTTTTATAGGAGCCGAGTTTGACACAAATGTGGAGATAGTAGAAAATGCAGTTCACTATATGGTCGATGTGGAAAATGGACAGAAAACAGGCTTCTTCTTAGACCAGAAGTATAACAGGCTTGCTATGCAGCGCATCTGCAAGGGGAAAAGAGTGCTCGACTGCTTCACACACATGGGTACATTTGCCCTCAATGCAGGAATTGCGGGGGCAAGTGAGGTCACAGGACTTGATATATCAGAGTATGCGGTTAAGCAGGCTACAGAAAATGCGAAGAGAAATAATCTCTCAGACACAGTGAAGTTTCGCGTGGCAAATGTGCTGGATGAGCTGCCACGGCTCGCTGCAGATGGTGAAAAATATGATGTAGTCATTCTGGATCCTCCGGCATTTACAAAGTCGCGTGAGGCCACCAAAAATGCGATAAAGGGCTACCGCGAGATTAATATGAAGGGACTTAAGCTTGTTAAGGATGGTGGATTTCTGGCTACCTGCTCATGCTCTCATTTCATGACGCAGGAGCTGCTTGCAAAAACGGTCAAGGAAGCGGCAAAGGCAACTCACAAGAGGCTGCGCCAGGTGGAGTTCCGCACACAGGGACCGGATCATCCGATACTGTGGGCCAACTCAGCTAATGTACCGGAGTCGTATTATCTTAAGTTTTTCATTTTCCAGGTCGTTGATGAGAAGTAGCTAAGCAGTGATTATTATCATGGAGGTAATTTTTTATGAATATTACAGTTTATCTTGGGGCAAATGAAGGAAATGACCCATGCTTACGAAAAGCAGTTGAGGAATAATGAATGGCAACATGGAGTGGTATAAGAAAAAAGTTGGAAACAGAATATCTGGCTCAAAGTCTGCAAGGTCATATTCAGTATTATGCAACAACATATAGCAGGAGCAACGACCATGAGGGACGGGCAGCGATAAGATATGATGGAAAAGAAATCATCAAGGGATGCTATTGGAACAATTGGTCGAAAGCAGGCATGTTTCCCAAAGACGAAAAATACGAGAAACGCATGAAAGTAGAAAATGCGTATATGGACGATACAGCTATAAAATTGGGTGTTTTTGACCAACGCTGTTTTTATAATGCATTTGCAGAGTTTGATAATCAAGATATTGAAACGAGCCTTAAAAGCGAAAATTTAATCGTAAAAATATTTGCTGTATTGGATAGACGAGTTGGCAAACGGAGATTAAAGATTATGAAAGAAACAATAATGGAAGAACCGGATACATTCCGGGAGTTTTATACAATTCGAGTAAAAGCAGAAGGAATGTTATAAATTCGGATTGACCAGAATTTTCTGATATAAAAAATTCTTTACATACAACGAATTGCCTCTTTACTTAACGCTAACAAATTGAGTTTTGATGAATTAAAAGTGAAAATGCCTAATTATTAGTTCAACCTCAATTCGTGAAGTTAAAACGACACAATAATCCGTAAAGCAGATACAAATTCCCAGATGTGTAGGTGAATAGACATGAAAAATATCCATAGCATTGAATTTTATACTGGAAGCAAGGAAGAATTGCTTCCCGGTTTTGAAAAAGATTTTCCCTATATCGCCTCGAGGGCAGAACTTGACAAGTATATAGGGGGCTATGTACCGTGGCACTGGCACAGGACAGTGGAACTTTTTTATATGGAAAGCGGCAGCATTGAATATGATACGCCAGGAGGAAAAATATTGTTTCCGGCTGGAAGCGGCGGCATGATAAATCCCAATGTACTCCATATGACAAAAGCAATATCGCAGAGTGAAAAGAATGTACAGCTGCTTCATATTTTCGATGTTTCTCTACTTGCCGGAGAACAGGGTAGTAGGATTGAACAAAAATATATTGCGCCTGTCATAACAGCCCTGCAGATTGAGGTAATCCCACTTTTTCCGGGCAATGCAGAAGAAGAAAGAATTTTGAAATTGCTTGCTGCCTCATTTCGTTTATCCAGTGATGAATTTGGATATGAAATAAAACTGCGGGAAGCCCTAACGGAAATATGGCTCATGCTTTTTGAAATATCCCGTCCTATGCGTGAAAAAAAAGGGGAATATAACAAAAGCAACGATAAAATAAAGCTGATGATGATATACATTCATGAACATTACAGAGAAAAAATATCTATTCCGGAACTTGCTGCGGCAGCATATTTAAGCGAAAGGGAGTGTTATAGAGTGTTCCATGACTGTCTGCACATGACACCCGTAGAGTATATAACAACTTACCGTCTACAAGTTGCCTGTCAGATGTTGGCAAAGGGGCAGGAACCTATTACTGTTATCAGCCATGAGTGCGGTTTAGGGAGCAGCAGTTATTTTGGAAAGGTTTTTCGGGAATACGCACATTGTTCACCTATAGAATATAGAAAAAAATGGCAGAATAGTGATATGTAATGGCAGAAAAAAAATATTTTTTCTATTTTTTTTGCATTATAATGATACCTGTAAAGAGAATAAGTAATTTACAGGAGGTGAGCACAAGATGGTAAAACTGAACATTCTGAACATGGAAAATTTTTTAGATACTGTCAATGCCTGTACCGGCAAAGTATATATGCTCTGCCCGAACGGTAAAAAACAAAACATTAATGGGGAAGAAAAGATACAGGACAGTTTGTGGTGTCAGTATTTCCAAAACAAAAAATGTCTGAGGATTATTTTAGAAATTCCGAATCCAACGGACTATATGAACATTGTTTCGTATTATGCCGGGGATTGCTGATTTGTCTGTAAATATTTCATTATAAAGGGGCCGGATGTTTTATCTTCCGGCCCTACCTCTTTTGAAAGGAGTTAAAAATGGAGTTGAACATTCAGACCGCAGAACTGGCATTAAGGGAAGCAGCAGAATCCAATCCGGGAGCATGGGTAGACCATTCCCGGTTTGTAGCCGAAGCCTGTAAAAACATTGCATCACACTGTAAAGATTTATCTTCTGAACAGGCATATATTTTCGGGCTGTTGCATGATATTGGACGCTATGCCGGAGTGAGTTCGGAAAGGCATCTGATAGACGGCTATCGGTACTGTATGGAGCGCGGATGGGAAAAAGCTGCACAGATATGTATATCCCACGCATTTATGATACAGGATATTGCCACATCTATCGGTGAGTTTGATGTTAGTGATGAGGATTACCTGTTTATGAAAGAATTTGTTGCAAATGCGGTATATGATGATTATGATCGTCTTGTACAGTTATGTGACGCATTGGCTATGCCGACGGGGTTCTGTCTTTTGGAAAAGAGATTTGTAGACGTGACAATACGGTACGGTGTTCACACGGCGACAATAGACAGGTGGAAAAGGACTTTAGAGATTAAAGAACAGTTTGAAAATCAGATTGGCTGTTCTATCTATTCTTTGCTTCCGGGGATTGTATTCTGAAAATATTGTTCTCATCGTATAGAAATCTCCTTATCAGCGTAAGCAGTATCTTTCTTTGCTTGTAATCGTTTCAAAAGAATTATATAATAGGCATATATGATTTTAGGAGAAGAAAGTATGGCACAGACTATAAGCATCGGAAAACAGGATTTTCTATACCTTCGTGAAAATAATTATTTTTATATAGATAAGACTGATTTTATCAGGCAATGGTGGGAGAGTGCGGATGACATCACGCTTATTACCAGACCACGCCGCTTTGGAAAAACTCTGAATATGAGTATGCTTAATTATTTTTTCTCAAATCATTATTCGGAAAAAAGTGAGATTTTTGAGAAACTTTCTATATGGAACAGCGTAAAATACCGCAAGCTACAGGGAGCATATCCTGTTATATTTATAAGCTTTGCTGATGTAAAGCAGGGAAATTATAAGGATGCGGTACAGAAGGTTAAGAAGATAATTGCGGATGTATACAGGCAGTATCGTTATCTGATGGATTATCCTGATTTCACAGTAGCTGACAGGCGTAAGCTGTCAGACATGACAGATAGGATTGATGATGTAACAGCTCAGGATTCCCTTAAAGATCTGTCATATTTTTTAAGCGAGTACTACAAGAAGAAGGTTATTATTCTACTTGATGAATATGATACACCTATGCAGGAAGCTTACATTCATGGATATTGGGATGAATTCGTTAATTTTATGAGAGGATTGCTGAACTCTACTTTTAAGACCAACCCATATATGGAACGTGCAATAATGACAGGAATTACGAGAGTCTCAAAAGAGTCTGTTTTTTCAGATCTGAATAACCTGGTAGTTGTTACGACTACATCAGAGCAATATGCTGATTGCTTTGGTTTTACTGAGAAAGAGGTTTTTGAGTCGATTGAAAAGTATGGCATGAGTGATAAAAAAGCTGTTGTTAAGCAGTGGTATGATGGATTTACCTTTGGTTCGCTCAAAGATATATATAATCCATGGTCTATCACTAATTTCCTGAAAGAAAAAAAGTTAAAGCCTTATTGGGCTGCTACCAGCTCCAATGCTCTTATAAGCAGACTTATACAGGAATCATCTGCAGAGATAAAGAGCCTCATGGAAAGTCTGGTTAATGGAAAGAGTATTGAGGTTAATTTTGATGAACAGATAGTATTCAACCGGCTCGAAAAAGATGAGAGCGCTATATGGAGCCTTCTTCTGGCGAGTGGGTATCTGAAGGTTGATAGCATTGTCCATAAGGGAATTACTCTTGAGCCCTGGTATAGACTTAGTATAACGAATCTTGAGACTATAAGTATGTTTTCTAATCTGTTCAAAGGATGGTTTGCGGATGTATCATCCAACTATAATGAATTTGTGAAGGCTTTATTTAGTGGGGATGTAAAAGCAATGAACGTGTATATGAATGATGTGGCGATGTCTACTTTTAGTAGTTTTGATACAGGCAATCATCCATCAGACCGTAGTCAGCCGGAGCGTTTTTATCATGGCTTTGTGCTTGGACTTTTGGTTGATATACGTGATAATTATGAAGTCCTTTCAAATCGTGAAAGTGGCTTTGGAAGATATGATGTAGTTCTGGTTCCGAGGGAGAAGGGACGTGACGCATTTGTTATGGAGTTTAAGGTGTTTGATGACAGTGAAGAAAGTGGACTCGAAGATACGGTTGCGGCAGCGCTCAGACAAATTGATGAGAAAAACTATGATACTCAATTGCTGGACAGGGGAATATCTGAGAATAATATCAAGCATTACGGATTTGCATTTTGCGGAAAAAAAGTGTTGATCGGATGCTGAGAGAAATTATGATACGAGAATTAGTTCAATTTAAAGGAGAATATTGCATGTACAACGAAAATTATTCTATAATATTCAGTAGTATGACAGGCAACACACGTAAGCTGGCTGATAAAATTCATGAAATCCTGCCAAAGGAGAGCTGTGATTATTTTGGCACGGCTGATGCGCAGGGGATAGAATCCGAATTGCTATACATTGGATTTTGGACGGACAAGGGAAACGCGGATAGTGATACATTAGATTTCTTATCTAAATTGAAAAATAAAAAGATATTTCTGTTCGGAACAGCCGGTTTTGGAGGAAGTGATGCATATTTTCAAAGGATTCTTGGCAATGTTAAAAGCGCCATTGATTCAAGCAACACTATTGTAGGAGAATATATGTGTCAGGGCAAAATGCCACAGTCTGTGAGGGAACGCTATGTGAAAATGAAAGAAAACCCAGAGCATCCGGATAATATTGATGCGCTGATTGAAAATTTTGACAAGGCTTTGTCGCATCCCGATGCAGATGATATGGAGCAATTGAAAAATATAATTATTTAGCAGGAGGTATTATATATGTACAATTTCACATTCAACATTCCAACAAAAATTCATTTCGGAAAGGATACCATTTCGAGCTTATCAGAGCTCAAGGCATATGGCAGCAAGGTGCTTTAGTGTACGGAGGCGGCTCTATAAAGAAAAACGGTCTCTACGATACCGCAATGAAGATCCTTAAGGATGCGGGGCTGACCGTGTTTGAGCTTAGCGGAGTGGAGCCGAACCCAAAGATTGAGACAGTCAGAAAGGGTGTTGAAATCTGTAAAAATGAGGGTATCGACATGGTGCTTGCAATAGGAGGCGGCAGTACAATTGATTGCTCAAAGGTTGTTGCAGCAGGTGCAAAGTATGACGGTGATGCATGGGATCTGGTGCTTGATGGCTCAAAGGTCAAGGCGGCACTTCCGATATTTGATGTGCTTACTCTTTCCGCAACAGGAACAGAGATGGATCCTTTTGCTGTTATCTCTGATATGTCTAAAAATGAAAAGTGGGGAACAGGATCGCCGTATATGGTGCCAACTATGTCAATATTAAATCCTGAATATACTTTTTCAGTATCAAAAAAACAGACTGCAGCAGGAACCGCAGACATGATGAGCCATACAATGGAGAATTATTTCTCTATGGAGAATGCTGACTGCCAGAAATTTATGGCGGAGGGATTGTTACGTACAATGATTAAAAATGGACCGGTTGCTCTCGCACAGCCTGACAACTACGAGGCCAGAGCCAACCTGATGTGGGCAGGCACACATGCAATCAACGGTGTTGTGGGCGATGGCTGTTCACCGGCATGGTGCGTACATCCTATGGAGCATGAGCTGAGCGCTTTCTATGATATTACTCACGGAGAGGGACTTGCAATACTCACACCGGCGTGGATGGAGCACATACTAAATGACGACACACTTCCGATGTTTGTGGAGTTTGCAAAAAATGTCTGGGGACTTTCCAGTGATGATGACTATGCACTTGCACATGCTGGCATTGATGCGTTGAAGAAATTCTTCTTTGAGACAATGGGCATTCCTGCAAATCTAAGAGCAGTAGGAATCACAGACGACAGGAACTTTGAGGTGATGGCAAAGAAGGCCTGCGAGGGTTCAAAGGGATCGTTTGTACCGCTTAGCAAGGACGATATTGTGGAGATTTACAGAGCGGCATTCTAATAAGCGTGGAGCCTGGACATACCGGGCTCCACGCTTATTTTTATGTTTAAGAATTATTGACGTATAGATTCAATCAGTGCAGAAATGGCCTTGATTTGGCTAGGTGTCAGTCCATTGGTGTCTAGTAAAATTGCGGGCATATCATTACTTTTCCCAAGTAAGTAGTCTGTGCTGCATTTATACAGATACGATAGAGAAAGAAGAATTTCTGCACTGGGTGTGCGTTCTCCGGTTTCATAACCGGAAATGATGCTTGGTGATATGCCTAATAGCTCTGAAACCTGTTTTTGTGTTAATTTATTCTGAATACGCAATTCTTTTAGTCTACCAGCTAAATTCTTTATCATACTCTTTTAGCGAACCTCCACACTTTTAGTGTACATATTTTAATATTGAATTCTACGCAATAGGGGTTGTTTTATACATATAAACTACACTTTAAGTGTTGACATACTACACTTTAAGAGATACAATGCACTAGAAGAAAATTTAGTTTTTATACATGAGAGGTCAGAAATGGACGACTATAGAAACAAAAAAAGACAAAAAATGAGAGCAAGAAGAAGGCGTGCACAGAGGATTAAAATGACAGGTATGTGTATTGCTACACTAATTGTGTTTATTTTTATAGTGTTCCTTGCAATAAGTAATTTGTCAAAGATAAAAAAGAATGTAACCTTAGAGGCAGGTAGTGAAATCAACATTAAAGATTTCCTGAAAAAGGAAAATGCAGATGCTAAGTTTGTGACTGACGTTTCACAGATTAATACAGGAAACATAGGCAGCCATGAAATTGTTGTAAAGGTTGGAAAAAAAGAATATACATCAAAATTGACAATTGAAGATACAAAAGCACCTACTGCAAAGGCAAATGATGTGACGGTTAATAAAGATGGACAAATTGAGGCAAACCAGTTTGTGACGGATATAAAGGATGCAACAAAGGTTGATGTGAGCTTTAAGGATAAGCCTGATGTATCAAAAGACGGAGAGTCAGAAGTGACAATCGTGTTAACTGATGAAGGAAAAAATCAGAAAGAGGTAAAAGCTAAACTAACGGTTGTGAGTGATTCGGAGCCACCTGTGATTGAGGGAGTTAAGGATATAACCGCTTATATAGGTGAAACGGTCTCATATAAAAAAGATGTGACTGTGACTGACAATATGGATCAGAATCCAACACTTGATATTGATAACAGTAAAGTGAATCTGAATAAAGCAGGAACATATGAGGTTGTATATACAGCTACAGATAGTGCAGGAAATACATCGTCTGCATCATCAAAAATTACAATAAAGAGAAGCCTAAGGGATATGTAGATAAAGAAGACGTATATGCGCTTGCGAAAAAGGTTGTTGACCAGATTATTAATGATTCAATGACTGATATGGAAAAAGCGTTTGCAATATACAGATGGACAAAAACAAACATAGGATATACGGGAACATCCAACAAAGATAGCTGGACAATCGGAGCTTATCAGGCATTTACGAAAAAATCAGGAGACTGTTTCAATTATTATGCAGCAGCAAAAGCTATGCTTGATGTTTGTGGAATACAAAATGTTGATATAGTGAAAAGTGATACTTCACATTCAGCACATTATTGGAGTCTGATAAATCTTGGAGATGGCTGGTATCATTTTGATGCAACTCCAAGAAAAGGTGGAGGAAATTTTTTCATGTTGACCGATGCAGAACTGGCAGCATATTCTACCAAGCATAAAAATAGTCATATTTTTGATTCTTCGCTGTATCCTGAACGAGCGACTGTATCAGTACAGGACAAAATAAATTATGCAAAGGGAACGATAAACAAATAAGGTGGAATAAATGAGACTTGGTATAATTGGTGGTCTTGGACCGATGGCTACTGCCTATTTTATGGAACTGCTTATTAATATGACCGATGCAAAATGTGATCAGGATCATCTGGAAATGATTATTTATAATTGCCCATCAATACCGGATAGAACTGCATATATCTTAGGAAAAAGTAATGCAAATCCTGTTGTTCCGATTATAAAAATCGGGAAAAAACTAAAGGAACAGAATGTGGATTGTATATCTATTCCGTGCATTACAGCACATTATTTTCATGATGAAATAGAAGAAAAAACGGGCTGTAAGGTAATTCATGCTATTCGGGACACCTCATATATGTTAAAAGAGGCGGGATTAACAAAAATAGGGATAATGGCTACTGATGGTACAATTCAAAGTAGAATTTTTCAAAATGAAATAGAAAAGAATGGAATGCATGGACTTGTACCGGATAAAAAATATCAGAGAATAGTGATGGATATTATATATAAGGATATAAAGGCGGGAAAGATACCTGACATTGAAAAGTATAATGTTGTAGCCACGCATTTGAAAAACAAGGGAGCTCAGGTAATTATCCTGGGATGTACAGAGCTTTCGTTGCTGAAAAAACAATATGATATTAAAACAGGAGTCATAGATGCAATGGAGGTTCTTGCAAAATCATCATTAATACAGTGTAACAAAAGAGTTAAACCGAAATACAATAAGCTGTTTGTACCATTCAACTAAAGTATTTTGATATGAAGTATAGGAGAAAAAGATGCAAATTACAAATGTTTTGGAATACTTGGAAAATACAGTAAAACGAGTTCCGGATAAGACTGCCTATGCAAATGAAAATATGGAAATGACATTTGGTGAGGTATACCATGATAGCAGAGCTATCGGAAGTTATTTGGCAAATAACAATTATTATAAAGAACCGGTGGTAGTTTTTATGAAAAAGCATCCACATGCTATTACAGCATTTTACGGATGTGTTTATGGTGGCTGCTATTATGTGCCTATAGATGATGAAATGCCGGAATTCAGGATTAGACTTATTTTTGAAAACCTACATCCAAGAGTAATGATATGTGATGATACAACAATAAATGCCGTTGAAAAATTTGATTATAATGGAGAAATTCTATTATATGATCATGTAAGAAAAAATGAGATTTCAGATGAGCTGTTATTTGGAATAAGGGATAGACAGCTGGATACGGATCCTATTTATATAGTGTTTACTTCAGGTTCAACAGGAGTCCCTAAGGGTGTTGTAGCATGCCACAGATCGGTTATAGATTATATTGAAAATCTGTCTGAGGTGTTACGTTTTAATGAGAATACAAGATTTGCAAACCAGACACCGTTATATTTTGATGCGTGTCTTAAGGAACTATATCCGACATTGAAATTCGGTGCTACAACATATATTGTTCCTAAAAGTTTGTTTATGTTTCCAATAAAACTGGTTGAATTTTTAAATGAGTATAAGATAAATACTGTTTGCTGGGTTGTGTCAGCATTGACCATGATATCAGCATTTAAGACCTTTAACAAGATTAAACCTGAATATTTGCATACTATAGCATTTGGTAGTGAGGTATTTCCTATTAAGCAGTTGAAAATATGGAGAGAAACTTTGCCAAAAGCCAGATTTGTAAATTTGTATGGGCCAACAGAAGCAACAGGAATGTGTTGTTATTTTGAGGTGGACCGAGAGTTTGAGTTGGATGAGGTGGTGCCAATTGGACGACCATTCCATAATACAGAAATATTATTGCTGGATGAGAATAATAAGCTGGTAGAAGATGGAAATGTTGGTGAGATCTGTGTCAGAGGAACTTCATTAACATTGGGATATTACAATAATTTTGAAAAGACTAGTGAGGTATTTGTGCAGAATCCTCTCAATTCGAGATATCCTGAATTGATATATAAGACGGGAGATTTAGGAAAAAGGAATGAAAGAGGTGAACTGATATTTGTATCAAGAAAGGACTATCAGATTAAGCACATGGGACATCGAATCGAGCTTGGTGAGATAGAGGTAAATGTCAATATGATTGAAGAAATATCCACATCATGTGCTGTTTACGATAAGGAAGGGAAAGATAGTTTTATATTATATCGGAGAACTTGAACCTGATAAATTGGTTAGGATCCTTAAAGATAAGCTTCCAAGGTACATGATTCCAAATAAAACAGAAAAGCTGGAGCAGATGCCATTAACAGCAAATGGGAAAATAGACAGAGTATTTTTAATGAAAAAAGCACAGGAAAGATAAAGGAGAAAAAAGATGAACGAATTATTAGAAATTTTAAAGGAATTACACCCGGATGTAGATTATGAAAATTGTACAACACTGATTGATGATAAGATACTTGATTCCTTTGACATAGTTTCAATTATATCTGAGGTAAGTGATTCATTTGATGTTGCAATTCCGGCAGAGGAGATTATTCCGGAGAATTTTAATTCTGCAAAGCCTTGTATGATTTAATAGTAAGATTAGAGGATGAATAAAAGATATGCTGTTTACATCTTATAGCTTTATAGCATTTATGACAATAGTTTTTGTCCTGTATTATCTGGTGCCAAAATCGTGTCAGTGGCCTTTATTATTGGTATTTAGTTATATTTTTTATTTCATTGCCGATCCAAGATATCTGATATTCATACTGGTGACGACAATATCAACTTATTTGATAAGTCTTAAAATGAATCAGATTAATATGGCGCAGGATAAGTTTATTAAAGAATTCAAGGGAAATTTAAGCAGAGAGCAAAAAAAGAATTATAAAAGCCATATGAAACATAAAAAATGGATATGGCTTTTGATATGTCTTTTCATAAATATTGGTATATTAAGCGTAACGAAATATACTAATTTTATGATTCAAAATATTAATGATATGCTGCATGGAGTTTCCGGTTTACATACTGTCAATATGATTGTACCGATGGGAATTTCATTTTATACATTTCAGACTATGGGATATATAATTGATGTGTATAGAGGAAAACAGAGTGTTGAAAAGAATTTCTTTAAGCTGGCATTGTTTGTTTCATTTTTTCCACAATTGGTTCAGGGACCGATAAGCAGATTTCATGATTTATCGGAGACATTATTTTCAAAGCATTATTTTGAAAGCAATGTGGTAGTATCAGGTTTGATGCGGATTTTGTGGGGATATTTCAAGAAAGTTGTTATTGCAGACAGAATTATTACAGGAGTAACAACCCTGATACACAGTCCTTCTGAATATCAAGGAGCATATGTGTTTATCGCCATGTTGTTTTATGCATTCGAGTTATATTGTGACTTTACCGGTGGTATTGATATTACGATTGGTATAGCAGAGGTTATGGGTATTCGTGTGACAGAAAACTTTAATCTTCCATATTTCTCAAAAAATATCAAAGAATATTGGAATAGATGGCATATAACTATGGGTACATGGTTTACAGATTATATTTTTTATCCTATTTCAGTATGTAAACCTATGCTTAATTTGTCTAAATTTTCAAGAAAACATTTTGGCGAGGTAATTGGTAAGCGAGTGACTGTGTATTTGTCAGCCTTTGTAGTATGGTTTACAACGGGATTATGGCATGGTGCAGCATGGAACTTCATCGTCTGGGGATTAATGAACTTTGTTGTTATTATGGTCTCTCAGGAACTGGAACCTTTATATGAAAAGTTTCATAAAAGATTTAGTGTAAAAGGTAAAGTTCCATATGAAGCATTTCAGATTCTAAGAACATTTTTATTGATGAGCTGTATAAGAATGTTTGATTGCTATAGAGATGTTCCTTTGACTTTTAAGATGGTTGGAACAATGTTTACAAAGTTCAATATAGGTGAATTATTTAATGGTTCGCTGCTTTCTATAGGGCTTAGTGTGGCTGATTATGTTGTGCTTATAGTGGGATTTATAGTAGTTTTTACAGTGAGTCTTTTTAAGGTAAGAGTAGGAAATGTGAGAACGGTTTTATTACAAAAACCTCCAATTGTTTATTTTGGAATTATGGCTGTTATGATTATGCTTATTATAGTGTTTGGCGCATATGGTATAGGCTACGATTCGTCTCAGTTTATCTACAATCAGTTTTAAGGAGAGTGCGATGAGAAGAAAAAAAATAACAGCATGCATTTTGGTTGCTGTCCTGCTTATTGGAGCTCTGTATATTGTTCAAAGGCTTCTGGTTCCCAAATATCAGACAGGAATAGTTGAAGGCTCTATGGTTGAAGAATACTATAAGGATAGGTCAGATCACGAAGTTTTATTTGTGGGCGATTGTGAGGTTTATGAGAATTTTTCTACCATAGAATTATGGAGAAAATATGGAATAACAAGTTACATCAGAGGAAGTGCACAGCAATTAACATGGCAGTCATATTATTTATTAGAGGATGCCTTGAAACATGAGACTCCTAAAGTGGTGGTGTTTAACGTTTTGGCATTAAAATATAATGAGCCTCAGAGTGAAGCTTATAACAGAATGTCTATAGATGGGATGAAATGGTCTATGTCAAAGGTAAATGACATTAAGGCTTCTATGACAGATGAGGAAAATTTTGTTGATTATATTTTTCCGCTGTTGAGATATCATTCCAGATGGTCTGAGCTTACAAAAGATGATGTGAAACACATTTTTTCCAAAGACAAAGTGACTCATAATGGATATTATATGCGTGTTGATACAAAGCCACAACAGGAATTTCCGGATCCAACACCACTTACCGATTATAAGCTTGGTGATAAAGCAATGGGATATTTACAGAAAATGACTGATTTATGTAAGGAAAAAGGGGTTAAGCTTGTACTTATAAAGGCGCCTACAGAATATCCTTATTGGTATGAGCAATGGGATGAACAGGTGCAGCAGTTTGCTGATGAAAATGATGTTGACTACATCAATTTTATTCCATTGCAAAATGATATAGGCCTGGATATGTCACAGGATACATATGATGCAGGTTTACATCTGAATACTACAGGCGCTGAAAAAATGGCAGATTATTTCGGAAAATATCTGGTTGAAAATTATAATTTAACTGATTACAGAAATGATAGCGAGTATGCTTCTATATGGGATAAAAAAGAAGCTGCATATGATTCTATGAAACAACAACAATATGATGAATTGAACAAATATGGTGAATTGAAGAGCTTTGGTGCAAATGCGATTCAAAATTAGGAGGAAGAACGATGAAGAAAATTATTTCAATAATGTTATGTATTATGCTTTCAGTATCTATGATGACAGCATGTGGAAGTAAAGAGTCCGACAATGATAAAAAAGATGTTGGTTCTGAGACAAAACAGGATGTATTTACATATGATTTAAAGGGTGTAACAGTTGCCATGAATGAAAACATGGAGCCATTGGTAAAAAAACTTGGGGATGCAGATAATTACTTTGAATCTGATTCCTGTGCTTTTCAGGGAAAGGATAAGGTATATACTTATGGAAGTGTTAAGATAACAACATATCCTAAAGATAACAAGGATTATGTTTATACAATAGAATTACTTGATGATACAGTATCAACACCGGAAGGAATATCAATAGGTTCTGATAAAAAGGCTGTTGAGGAAAAATATGGAGATGCTTCTGACTCAACTGAGACCTCGTATATTTACAAAAAAGGAGACAGCCAGCTTTCATTTATATTTGATGGAGATAACGTGTCTTCAATAGTTTATAATGCAATTACAGAGTAAAATACCAGTGAAGAAAACAAAAATAATAGCATGTATTTGCCTGATAGTTTTGATAGTGGTGTGCAGTGTTTTAAGCACTAAGGAAATCAGTAAACATAAGAACGATTCGAGTCAAAATGTATCTGATGATATAAATATTCAGAAAAAGACTACAATTGAGACGTCAGAATTACAAGAAGAAAAATCAGATATATTTGTACCATCAACAGATGATAAAACGATAGATGTATCTTCTGATAACAACATTGTAAGCCAATATGCAGTGCTGGTTAATGCAGACGATGGAACTATTACTGCTTCAAAGAATGCAAATGAAAAAATGTATCCGGCATCTATGACAAAGGTTATGACACTTTTGGTTGCAGCGGAGAAATTAAATAATGAGAGTCTTGACCAGAAAATTGAAATTTCTATTGAAGCAACTGATTATTCTTTTGAAAACGACTGTAGTGCAGCAGGGTTTCTGGTTGGAGAGCAGGTTACTGTTGAGGATTTATTAAATGGCATTATATTGCCTTCAGGTGCAGAGGCTGCGTATCAGGCCGCAATTATGACATCTGGAACATTGGAGCAGTTTGTGGATGATATGAATAAAAAAGTACAGGAGCTGGGAATATCACAGACGACACATTTTTCGAATCCTGTAGGGATATTTGATGAAAATAATTATAGTACAGCATGTGATATGGCGGTTATTTTACATGCTGCGATGGAAAATGAAATATGTAAAAAGGTGTTGTCAGCAAGAAATTATACAACTTCATGTACACAACAGCATCCGCAGGGAATAACATTTTCAAGTAAGTTTTTGAACCGAATAGATCGTAAATTAGGAAAAGGAAAAGTTGTTGGAGCGAAAACAGGATATGTAAATCAGTCACGATATTGTGCGGTAAGTATGTATGAAAGTGAAGCAAATAATAAATATATTTGTGTTACCGGAATGGCAGGAAAAGCCTGGCAGACAGTATATGATCATATAGCCTTTTACCAAAATTATTGTAAATGAAGTGTATGCATTGGTTATTAGGGGGATAAATAAGCCATGTTACCGCCACAGCGGTGAGAACATGGCTTATTATTATGTCTTTATTTATCTTGATACACCTAGCTTTACCATGAGAGCCTCCTGCAAAACGCGGGATACGTTGATATGGGATTTCTCAGCTTCCTGATTAAGCCAATTAGGGAGAGTGACATTTCTTCGGACGGTTTTATTGTCGACCTTGCGGCGGTATTCATCAAAATCTATATCCACAAATGAAACATGACTAATACCAGTATTGTCAAAGGGACCGTTTTTGATGTCAATATCTGAAATATCACTTGGAACCGGAATTTCCATGCCAAGATCCTGTAATGTGATTCCGTTTGCTCCAATGGCGTCGCGAGCCATTTCTATAGCATCTGGTAGACCGAAGCCCTCTGTTAATATATTCATATCAGGAACATTAATAAGCACGGTGTCTTTTTTATCATTTAATTGTGTAAATATAACTGGATATACCTGTTTCATAATATAATATCCTCCATAAATTAATGTATATATAATATGTGATAAATTATAAATGCTATAATCCCCATTTACGTAAAATTGCTTTGGCAAGCATTTCGTTGATCTCTTTATGCCTCGGAATCTGCTCTATATCTGAACCCCGAACATATACATCATGATTACCGCCATGTCTTGAAAATTCAAATCCGGCAGCCTCTAGTTTCTTGATAAGCTCTCTTTGTTTCATAAATGCCTCCTCCATAATCATAATATACACATTAAGTGTGTATAAGTCAACGGCTTTTTTAAAACAAGATATTTAATCCAAGACGAAATATGATACAATTCAATTATTCAGCACTATAAGCTTTATTTCCTAGAGGCTAGGCTTAAAGTTTACATAAGGGAAATTTTAAAGAATTAATGATGAAATGTAACCCCCACCAAACAAATTCCTACATAATATATAGAAGGGAGGTTTGCAGAAAATGTACACACAGGAACAGATACTTGATATGTATTTTGATCGCAACCAGCAGGCTGTCAGTGCGACCTCGCAGATGTACGGAGCGAAGCTTACCCGGTTTGCAGACACTATGGTAGCACATGAGGATGCGCTGGAATGCGTAAATGACACATACATAGCAGCATGGAACAAGATACCGCCGGAGCGCCCTATGCGTTTCCTTTCCTGGCTTTACAGGGTATGCCGCAATATCGTCTGCGACAGGATTGACTGGAATAACGCTTCAAAGAGAAATTCCAACATGAACTGTATGCTTGATGAGCTTGAGGAGTGCCTTGCAGACAGCAATGCAAAATACGAGGGCGAGCTGTCGGACATTGGAAGGTGTTTATCGGATTTTCTGAACGGACTGGAGACGGAAAAGAGAGTGCTTTTCGTGAGACGATACTGGTATGGCATGACGATTGATGAGCTGGCAGATATGAGCGGCAGGAGCAAAAGCAGCGTAAAGACCACACTGTTTCGGATAAGGGCAGAGCTAAAAAAATATCTGGATGAGGAGGGCGTATATCTATGACGAAAAAGGATTTATTTGATGGTTTAAATTACATCGATGACCAAATAATTGAAGAAGCGCAGCCGACCGGAGAATCGGCCGGGTACAGTGATGAAATTTATGTAAAAAATCATGAAACCCATCACGGTGGAAAAGAAGACAAAAACAGGAAAAAGCACAAAAAATTTGCACGGGCAGCAAAAGCGCTTGCCACAGTGGCGGCAGTCCTTGTTGTTGCAGTCTTAGGCACGGAGGTTGTGCGGCTTAATAACCGTATAGATGAGCTGGAGACAAAAACTGCAAATGTGATTTCACAGAATAATGCGCAGAATAATGTCTATGCAGGGATAAAGAGCGGTGCAAAGCTTGGGGATTATGAATCGGCCTCTGATTACGGGAAATTGTATGATGTGGCAAAAAAAGCTGAGGCTTCCATAAGGAATACTGCATCTGGAGACTTGCTGGAGAGTGCGGATGCAACAGGAATTACGTCTGATGCATCGTCTGCAAATAAGCAGGAGGCGGCAGCCAAAACAGAGTATTCAACCACCAACGTGATGACAGAGGGCGTTGATGAGAGTGATGTGGTAAAGACGGACGGAAAGTACATTTACATGGTCGAGGATGGTCAGATATCCATCACGGATATTTCAAATGGAAAGCCGGGGGAAGAGACGCTGTTTCGTCCTGATTTTGAGGTACCGTCAGATACTGTAGAGGAGCTTTATATCAGTGACGGAAAAATGCTTATCATATCAAACCATGCAGGCGATAAGGATGAGACTATATGCTATAGCTATGATATAGCTGACCCGACGAAACCGGTGCTTATAGGCAAAGCGCGTCAGGATGGATTTTACAATACATCGCGCAAAATTGGCAATACGGTATATGTTTTTTCAGACACATATATAAAGACCTCCGATATGAATAGAAATGTGGCGCTGCAGGAGGATAATCTGGAGAAATGGGTGCCTCAGGTAAATGGCAAAGTGATAAGCTATGACTGCTTCTATATAGGAGAGGATACATACTCAGGCACAGTTATTTCGAGCTTTGATGTGGATAAACCTGATAAGACGATAGATGCAAAATGTATTATGAATAATAGCGGCGAGGTGTACGTTTCTGGCAATGCTATGTATCTGTATCATTCTGATTGGAGTGCAAGCCGTGAGCTTACCAAAATCAGCAAAATTTCGTTTGAGGATGGAGTGATGAAGACCGGGGAGACGACATCAGTGAATGGTTATCTTAACGATAAATTTGCAATAAATGAGCAGGGAGGGTATCTGTATGTGCTTCCAACCTCAAATACCGGCAGTCAGCCTGTCAATTCGCTTCATGTGCTGGATAAGGATATGAATGAGGTCGGTGTGATAAACGAGATTGCACGCGGGGAGAGTATATACGCAGCCCGCTTTGTTGGAAAATACGTATATTTCATCACATACAGGCAGACGGATCCTCTTTTTGTAGCAGACATATCTAATCCGACAGCACCAAAGCTTTTGGGAGAGCTTGAGGTGAGTGGATTTTCTGAATATCTGCATATGTGGGATGATACGCACGTACTTGGAATAGGCTATGGTGATTCGCAGCAGAGTAAGATAAAGCTTACTATGTTTGATGTGAGTGATCCGACAAAGCCGGTTGAGGTGAACCAGAAGCTTATCGACAGTTCTGAGAGCTGGAGTAATGAGTTTTTATACAACTACAAGGCTATTCTTGCTGACCCGGAGAAAAATCTGATAGGATTTACTGCGAATGACTACTATCTGTTTTCGTATGACAGTGAAAACGGCTTTAGTCTTTTGGAGCAGCAGGCACTGACCTATAAAAATACAGAAGGCTACAGAGGCATTTACAAGGATAATGATTTCTATGTGGCAGGAAACGGAGAGATAAAGCATTTTAAGCTGGCAGAATAGCGTAAATAATAGTGTTACGCAATAAGATATAAAGACAGGCGGCGAATACCCAAAGAGGGTGTTTGCCGCCTTTTTTGTATAATTTCATATACAAACGAAATGTAACAGCATATTTAAGTATGCAATTTAAGGTAGACGGTGATATAATATCTCTGATTTTGTCAAATAAGACGGGTTACTAAGGTTACCGGAGACAATGGCAAACGGTAACCTTAAATAGATTTAATAACACGGAGGAACTATTATAATGAATACAGCCTCAAAGACAAGACATGTCTTTATTTTGTTTTTGGCAGATATAGTCTGGGGAATAGCCTTTGTAGCGCAGTCAAAGGGAGGGATGCAGTTGGAGCATTTTCATTCAACGGCATCCGCTTCCTTATTGGTGCGCTCTGCCTTCTGCCGGTCATAAAAATACTGGATAAGAAAGAGCTGACGGTAAACAGACCTGAAAGCAAAAAGCAAAAGAAAGAGCTTTGGATAGCCGGAACCTGCTGTGGAATAGCACTTTTCTTTGCGAGCAACCTGCAGCAGCTTGGAATCAGCATGGGCGCAGAATCCGGCAAGGCTGGGTTTCTTACAGCTACATATATACTTATGGTGCCGATACTTGGGATATTCCTCAAAAGAAGATGCGGAGCCAAAATATGGATAGGTGTATTTATTGCACTGATAGGCATGTATTTTTTGTGCATGAATGGGGCATTTTCACTTAGCGGCTCAGATTTGCTTCTGCTGGCAGGGGCATTGTGCTTTGCGATACAGATACTTGTGATAGACCATTTTGTATCACAGGTAGATGCGGTCAGGCTCTCATGCATTGAGTTTTTTGTCACCGGGCTTGGCACATGTATAGTGATGATTTTTACTGATATGGGACCGTCTGCCGGCGGTATAGCGCAGTGGGCACAGTCGCTTTGCACCTGGGATGCATGGATTCCGATTCTCTATGCCGGTATTTTCTCAAGCGGAGTGGGCTATACGCTGCAGATTGTCGGACAAAAGGGCTTAAATCCGGCGGTGGCATCGGTGGCGATGAGTCTTGAGTCGGTGGTTTCTGTGATTGCAGGATGGATTCTGCTGGGCCAGATGCTAGGTGGCAGAGAAATTTTTGGATGTGTGCTCATGTTTATTGCGATAATTATTGCACAGCTTCCGGATAGGGAGTATACTAAATAGGTTACAGTATAAAAATGAAATGTGATTATTCAAGTGTGGTTTTGCGAATGTGCGTGGGATGAATAGTTACAACGAGACAGGGATTGGATATGAGAAATAATAGTAGAAAAAATTACAGACGCCGCAGACAAAATACAGGAGCTTCACAGATTAAGCTTGTAGGAATAGTGGCAGTGATAGTCGTTATAGCGATTATAATAGTTATATCGTGCTTTAATAAAACAAAAAAAGACAGTAATAAGGCAAAAGACACAGGAACGGCCACAGAAAATGTGACCGGTGTGACTGAGCAGGTAAGTGAGACAGAGGAAGCAAAGGAGCTTTTTGTGCCAAAGGAGTCTGATGCTACAGCCGCAATCGGAGATGAGCTTGAGAGCTCTTATGCCGTAGTGATTGATGAGCAGGACGGCACAGTTGTTGCGAAAGAATGCACATGAGAAAATGTATCCGGCTTCCATGACAAAGGTTATGACAGTGCTTGTAGCAGCAGAGCAGGCTGAGAAAAATGCAATTGCTGCAGCGGAGAATGAAAACACCGAAATAGACAGGCTGGCTGTGATAGAAAACAAGCTCAACGAGGTTGTTACAATTACAAGAGAAGCCACAGATTATTCATATGTGCATGATTGCAGTACAACAGGCTTTTTAGACGGTGAGCAGGTGCCTCTTCGCGATGTGTTTAACGGAACCATCCTGCCATCAGGTGGAGAATCGGCATATCAGCTTGCGGTTTATACAGCAGGCTCCATGGAAGCATTTGTCGATATGATGAACCAGAAGGCAGCAGAGCTTGGTATAGGCCAGACCACACATTTTGCAAACCCTGTCGGCATATATGATGAGAACAATTACAGCACAGCCTATGATATGGCGGTCATCATGCAGGCAGCGATGCAGGACGACATTTGTAAAACAGTACTTTCAAATCATACATATAGCACGGCTGCAACACCACAGCATCCGGAGAATTTGAACATATCGAATCTGTTCCTGCGCCGAATAGAGGACAGGATGACAAGCGGCGAGGTAATCGGTGCAAAGACAGGATTTGTAAATCAGTCCGGCAACTGTGCGGTCAGCTATGAGAAGGCAGCAAGCGGAAAGACATATATATGTGTGACTGCAGGCGCTTCAAGCGGATGGCACTGTATAGATAATCATGTGTATTTATATAATACATACGGCAAGTAATCAGCACAGCTGATTTTAAGGAGCGCAGATATGGCGGGAAATCAAGGCAATTACAGGGAAAACCCCACGCGTAATGAGAAGAAATACAAAAAAAGCCAACGGACAGCCGAGACTAAAGGAGAAAAGCAGCCGGGCAAAAAGCGATAACGTATGTCCGTATGCGAAGAAATGTGGAGGCTGCGACTATCAGGGCGTAGAATATAAGGAACAGTTAAAAAACAAGCAGGCATACATGAAAAAGCTGCTAAAGCCTTTTTGCTTTGTGGAGCCGATTGTCGGCATGAAAAATCCGCTCTATTATCGTCATAAGGTTCATGCAGCCTTTGACTGCACAAGGCGCGGTCAGATCGTGGCGGGAGCCTACAGGAAAAACACACATGATGTGGTGGATATCGAAAGCTGCATGATAGAGGAGCAGGAGTCAGATGAGATAATAAGGGACATAAAGGATATGCTCCGCTCATTTAGGATAAAGACCTATGATGAGGATACCGGCTATGGGCTTCTCAGACATGTGCTTGTAAGAAAGGGTTATGCAACAGGGCAGATAATGGTAGTGCTTGTCCTGGCATCGCCGATACTTCCATCGAAGAACAATTTCGTAAAAGCACTCAGGAAAAAGCATCCCAATATCACGACAGTGGTGCTCAACGTGAATGATAAAAAGACAAGCATGGTGCTCGGAGACAGAAACATCACGCTTTATGGCAAGGGATTCATAGAGGATAAGCTGTGTGGCTGCACCTTCCGCATCTCACCAGGCTCGTTTTATCAGGTGAATCCGGTGCAGACGGAGCTTTTATACGAAAAAGCCATTCATGAGGCACACCTCACCGGCAAGGAGCGTGTAATCGATGCATACTGTGGCACCGGAACCATAGGCATCATAGCAGCGAAAAATGCAGGTGAAGTCATCGGGGTCGAGCTAAACCGTGATGCAATCCGTGATGCAGTCACCAATGCAAAGCGAAATGACATCAGAAATATCCGCTTTTACAATGACGATGCCGGAAAATTCATGGTCGAGATGGCACAAAAGGGTGAGAAAGCGGATGTTGTCATAATGGATCCTCCAAGAACCGGCAGCAACGAGGAATTTTTATCATCTGTTGTCAAGCTGTCGCCGGAGAGAGTAGTGTATGTGTCATGTGGTCCGGAAACACTGGCGAGGGATTTAAAGTATCTCACAAAGCATGGATATGCAGTGAAGCGTGCAACACCATATGACTGTTTTCCATTTACAAGCCACATTGAAACGGTTTGTTGTCTTACTTTCCAAGGGCGCTAAAGGTCCGGTGGACCTTTGCTCAGCGCGGACCGAAGTGGAACGGACTGGACTTAAGGTTTCTTCGCTGTATTTTGCACAGATTAAGAAGAAATGCGGACTGGATGTGGGAGAGAACTTTAATCTGCCAAAATCAGAGAATGCGAGACAGCCACAATGCACACCGGAGAAGAAAGAAGCGTAAAAAGGACATTCCTGAACCGTAATTATTACGGGTCAAGGGATGTCCTTTTTGGTTGCCTTGGAGTGTTCAAAGGACAAGGTAATGAAGTATTTAGACTGATAAGAATAATATCTATCTTATCTAATCTAGAGATAAGGATGGAGAAATCAAAACAGCCGGAACGGACATAGATAAACTTATGCCACCGATTTCACGTTTTGGTGGTGACAATAGGGCTAAGAAGAAACAGGGAGTAATTTGATTTTACAATTTTGGATTCCTCCGTCTCAACTTCCGATGCTCCTTTGCCGGTTTGGAACGGGAAAATATTTCTTTTAATCAATGATATTTTTGACCATGCTTTGATAGTCAATGTCGCTGGCGGTATTGCTATCTTTCATATGAATATTTCGCAGGTCAGAGACAATCGGTTTCAAATCTTCTGACAGAATATTCATATAATATTGTTCTGCTTCAATGTGTGAATTATCAAATATGCTTGCAAATGCATCAGTAGAATCGGCACCAAGCTCTGTTAATTTGCATCTCATTACATCAAGAAAAGCATTTGCTATCTGAATTCCCTTATCGTTAAATTCATCAATATAGATTTCTAGATAATTCAAATTGGCTGCCAAAACAAATTATGTACGGAAAGTGGAGCAGAAATGAGAAAGAAGTATTATGAATATGAAAAGTGTTCCTGTATGCGTAAAGTGTTCCTGTATGACAAAATCAAATTGACTAATACTGATTAGCAATATATAATATAGACAAAACGAAAATGACATGAACGGAGGGACAAAGAAGTGGAGAAGGTAATAACACTTGAGAAAGCATTAAAAAGAATTGAAGAATTAGAAAATGAAAACGCCAAGCTGCGCGAAGAACTGGAATATTATAAAAATCGTAAATTAAGCGGAAGGCAGAAGCATAATGCAAAATGGATGGCAATCTACAATGATTTTGTTGCCGGTTATGAAAGTGGAATGACTATGATAGAGATTGCAAGAAGGAATAATGTCAGTGAGAGAACGATTTACAGGTATAAAGCGTATTATGACAAGATGAGGAAAGTGGAAGTTGATGAGTAGATCATTTTTATTGCGTAAAATGGTTGTATGGATTTTGTGGTCACAAATTGTGACCGCAAGACAAGGAAGGAAATCTTATGGCAGAAGAGAAGAAAGAAGAGATTGCAGTAATTGAAATTACAGAAGAGTATATGAAAGAAAGAATTTATGAAATCAGAGGTCAAAGAGTAATCTTAGACTCAGATCTTTCTGAAATATATGGTTATACCACAAAAGCATTCAACCAACAGGTAAAAAATAATATTGAGAAATTTGATGAAGATTTTATGTTCGAATTAACGGATGATGAGGTAGAAGATTTGCGGTCAAATTTTTTGACCGCAAATCTTAACAGTAAGAGTAGATATAATCCTCATGTATTTACAGAGCAAGGACTATATATGCTGATGACTGTTTTAAAAGGGCCATTGGCTGTTAAACAGAGTAAGGCATTAATAAGAACCTTCAAAAGAATGAAAGATTACATATTAGAAAATCGTGATTTAATCGGTCAGAGAGAGTTACTTCAGTTAAGTATGGAGACTGCAAACAACAGAATTGAAATTAGCAAAATCAACTCAGATATGATATCTCTTGAAAAGCAGATTTCAGATGTTGCAGAAGGCTTGAAGGATGTAGTGACGAAATCTGAACTTGCGGATATGATGAACAGTTTTATTTCAGATGATGATGAAAAATGGCTTATGTTTAATGCAAAATTTAGTAGTGCGGATGAGGTTTACGAGTCTATTTACAGACAGGCAAAGTCATCAATATATGTGGTTGATAATTACATTGGTTTAAGAACGCTGGTACATCTTAAGAATTCTCCAACAGGAGTAAATATTATTTTATTTAGCGATAATGTTGGGAATAATAAACTTCACAACATAGAATATACGGATTTCCGTAAGGAATATCCAACTGTAAAACTGTCAATGAGAAGACTGGTGGCATATTCCATGATCGGTTTATCGTGCTGGACTATGGAACAGCGGATGAGAGAGTCTTTCTGTGTGGTGCTTCTTCCAAGGATGCCGGGGCTAGAATAACAAGCATCGTTGAGGATTACGGAACAGCCAAATACAACTCTGTTATTGCAGGATTATTGAAAAATTCGCCATTAGTATTACCGAAATAGGAGTGTGAGATTATTGAAGAAGAAAAGAGGATGGAATTGACAGTTCAAAAGAAGCCGGTAAACTGCTTATATCTATTATTGCTGCTGTAGCAGAGATGGAACGTGAGAACATAAGAGTACAGTAAATGCCACAGGACATAAATGTGCTTTTCGATGTAACATTGAACAGTCTCAGATTGATGCTGACAGCATATACGGCTTTTTGAACGCATTTAATGAATTATATGCAGAATATACGGATGCTGAAAAGAAACAGTTTATGCAGGCATTTATTGAGCGTATTGATATATTTCCAGAAAGACGAGAAGATGGTAATTAGATTAGGAATATCAAATTTCAGTTTCCGACACTTGAAACGGTTTGTTTGTTGTCGCGAGTGTAAGCGTAAAATCAACGGTATTAATGAAGAAAAATATATTCCATCTTACGTGCAAATGGTGTAGAATAATACCAATACACGGAGGACAAACATGAGAACGCTATATACATTTGACAAACACAATTATTCCGATGATATGGAGGTATTTGAGCGCTTCGCGGTGCGTGCGGTTATTATCAGAGACGGAAAGCTTGCCATGCAGCAGGCCGGTGAGGGCTACTACAAGATACTGGGCGGCGGCATCGATGCAGGCGAGACCAACGAGGTGGCGCTGGCACGGGAGGTGCGCGAGGAGGCAGGGCTTCTTGTCGTGCCGGAAAGCATCAGGGAGTGTGGCAAGGTCATAGAAAAGAGACGTGATATATTTGAGGCTGATAAGATATATTACTGTCACACCTACGTGTATTTCTGTGATGTGAAGGACGAGCATGTGGCAGCACAGATGACAGACAGCGAGATAAGGCTTGAGTATCATCTGTCATGGGCTACGCCGGATGAGATAATAAAGGCCAACAGCGCTTTTCTTGATAAAGAATGGATAGCAAGAGACACTAAGATTGTTGAGTTGATAAAAGAAATGTGTTAAAATAATGCCTGGATGTAAATCCGGGCATTTAATATAAGGAGAAGCAGTATAAATGGATAAAAATAAAATCAAAAATAAATTAAAGGATGATCCGGCCTTCACTCTTGAGGTGCAAAACCCGGAGGTTGAGGCGCTGATGACACAGTATTCAAGCGACAAAAAGGCGGAGACGCTCAATAAGCTCATTGAAAAATGCACTAAGAGCCGATTCCTGGTACCTGCAAATGTCGGAGAGAACAACAAGCCGATTCCGCTATTTATTAAAAACGGTGAGGGAGAGGCTTTCATGCCGATTTATACCTCAAAGGCACAGCTTTCTAAGGATCATCCGTCACCATGCATTGTAAATATGCCGTTTCTTGCAGTCAACAATATGGTGGCAAATAAAGAGTCAAAGATTAATGGTATCGCATTCAACCCGTTCACTCACAATCTGATTTTCAAAAAGCCTCTTGTAGAAAAGATTGAGGCAGTGGAAAAGGCCAGAAGAGAGGGACATCCTATATCACCGACAAAGGGCAAGACTGTACAGATGACAGCAGAGCAGTATGTCATCTTCGAGCGTATGCAGTATGAGCATATTTTCCTGCCGACAAAGATGTTTGAGGGCGGAAAAGAGTTCATGGACAGACTCGCCGATGAGAAGGAAAAGCTAATAGATGAGCTGTACGAGGAGGCATATCAGCAGAAGCGTATGTATCCGTATATGGAGGAGGATTTCTCTGTTATGTCTATGCAGATTTCAGATACGCTCAATGTCACCAGAGTTGATTTTCCGACAAGGGATATGGCTCCAAACTGCGCAATCCGTGCTTATCTCGTGTGGGATGATGCTGCATCACAGGGCAGATATTTTGTAATTGATGCGAAGGGCGATAAAACTACTGAGCTGGTTGAGATTACAGAGGATTACAAGCGTCTTGGATATGGAGCTGCACCGGTTGAGGGTGCTGAGCTTCAGACTGTTCTTGACCTGGTTAAGAAAAGTGCAGAGGAACAGAATTAGAAAAGTAATGTAGGGCAGGATATATAAAGGAGGTCGTGTATGAAGGAGTTTTTAGGCAGAATAAAGGCTGATTTTCTACTGTCATCAGTGCTTTGCATAGCGCTGGGACTGGTGTTTATCATATGGAGAGCTTCGGTGCTCACGATTGTGGCCAATGTGCTTGCGGTAGTGCTTATCATCATCGGAGTGGTCTATATGTGCAGCTATTTTTTGAATATAGTCACGAATGGTTTTTCAGCGATGCTGGGGCTTGTGGTTTTGGCAGTAGGTATATGGTTTCTGGTACAGCCAAAGGTTGTGGTGAGCCTGATACCTATAGTCATCGGTCTGGTGCTCATTTTTCACAGCATCAGGAGCATTATTGAGGCAGTGGATGCCAGAAAATACGGTTACGGAGGCTGGAGTGTCGGCCTGATTTTTTCAATAATCAGTCTGATTTTTGGAATAATCTGCGTGACAAATGCATTTGATGTAATGAAGACAGCCACTGTTGTTGTCGGTATCATACTGATTTTCAACGGAGTATCAAATATCTGGATTACAAGCCGTGCAACAAAGGCGGAGAGCGCCTACAACAAGCAAAAGGAGTTTGAGGCAACGTTTGTTGAGGATAGAAAAGAGGACAATTAAGCAGTAACAGAAAGGCGACAGAATGCGTCGGATGGAGTTTAAGATGGAGAGACCCGGACTTACCAAGGTCGGTGACCATCTGAAGGTAACAGAGAGCAAGCTTCCTACTTCATATTATTATACGATAGAGCATGCAATTGCCATGTCGGGAAACTACGTGGTCAGCGAGAGGCTCAAAAGCCGCGAGGGCGATGTCGTGGATGTGAGGGAGACTGAGAAGGGCTACTTTGTCACGATGGAGTTTGATGAGTAATGACACAGCAAGGTAAGAATGCAATAGATCTGGTGCTCGCTGAGAGCCTTATAGAGCTTTCAGCGAAAAAGCCAATCGATAAGATTACAATTAAAGAGATAACGGACAAGGCCGGAGTTATCCGCCCTACGTTTTACAATCATTTTCAGGACAAGTACGAGCTGATAGAGTGGATTATCAAAACCGAGCTGCTTGAGCCCATCAAGCCACTGCTCAATGCCGGAATGATTTTTGAAGCGATTGTGCTGATGCTCAATAATATCTCGGCAAACAGTGTTTTTTACAAGAAAGCACTAAAGCTGGAGAGGGGGCAGTGACGTTTAATCAGATTGCCATGAAATGCGTCTGCGAGATGTTTATGAATATCATAAGCGAAAAGAGCACAGGAAAGAAATCCAAATACCGCTGGCTCACACCTGAGGTGATTTCTACATATTATGCGCAGTCGTTGTGCTTTATCACGGAGGGCTGGATAGCCCAGGGTATGGATGATATTGAGCCGAAGGAGATGGCTGAGGCATACATGTATCTGATTACGCGCTCAATGGATGATATACTAAGTGAGCTGTAGAGGACAATTGCCATGGAAAAATGACGGCTTAAGCAAGCTCATAAAGAGACACCATAAAGAGGCATGCGTTCATATAAATATGAAAATGCTGTGAAAAAGTGTCAGAAATCAAATACAATATCATATATGTGTCATATCGGATATACAAATTGATGGATTTGTATATCTCACATGACAAATCAAAGAGATTGAATATTTATTTATTCGGTCTTTTTTTTTATACTTCAATACGAATAAAAGAAAGAGTGGTGAATCTAATGATTAAATTTGGAAAAGGAGTCGTAAAACATCGTGTGCTGATACTGATAGTTGCATTTGCACTGCTTATACCGTCGGGAATCAGCTTTATCAACACGAGAATCAACTTTGATATCCTTTCTTATCTGCCAAGCCAGATAGAGACTATGAAGGGCCAGGATATCATGGTAGATGAGTTTGGAACCGGAGCGTTGTCATTTGTGATCTTGGAGGATATGAAGGATCAGGACATAGAGACTCTGGCAGATGACATAGAGGACCTTAAGGGTGTAAATGATGTCATCTGGTACGGAACAATCGCTGATTCCACATTGCCAAGAGAGGCAATTCCGGATGAGGTGTACGACGCATTTAACAACAAGGATGCAAACAGCCAGCTCATGCTCGTCACATACAGTGACACAATGGGTTCGGATGAGACAATGGAAGCCGTCAATAAGATGGATAAGATGGTGAAACACCACTGCTTCGTAGCAGGAATGGCAGCGGTCAACGCAGATACAAAGACACTTGTTATGCAGCAGGCTCCTATATATGTCATCATAGCAGCATTGCTTTCAATGCTTGTCATGGGAATTACAATGGATTCAATAATTGTTCCGATGTTATTCCTCCTAAGCATAGGAATGGCTATTATCTATAACCTGGGAACAAACTTTATACAGGGACAGATTTCATATCTGACACTGGCACTGACAGCAGTATTGCAGCTCGCCGTAACAATGGATTATTCGATTTTCCTGTGGCACAGCTATCAGGAGCAGATAGACAGATATGACGGAGACAAGAAGCGAGCCATGGCACATGCCATTTCCCACACAATTGTCTCAGTAACAGGAAGCTCAATCACAACAATCGCAGGCTTCGTAGCCCTCTGCTTCATGAGCTTTACACTTGGACTTGACCTGGGAATCGTAATGGCAAAGGGCGTTGTATTCGGAGTTATCGGATGTGTAACAATTCTCCCTGCACTGATTCTTGCATGTGATAAGGCAATCGAGAAGACAAAGCACAAGATTCTTATGCCGGATGTTTCCAGGATTGCAAGCTGGGTAACAAATCATTATAAGATACTTGCAGTGATTTTTATCGTAGTGCTCATCCCGGCAATATACGGATACACTCATGATCAGGTCTACTATGACCTTGCAGGAACCATGCCTGACAGTGCATACAGTAAGCAGGCCAATGAAAGACTCGACAAGGAGTATGCTATGGGTGCCACACATATCATCATCGCGCCGAGCGATATGTCAAAGGCAGACAGCATAAGCATGATAGATGATATAAAGAAGGTCGATGGAGTAAAGCTTGCGGTATCGCTTGACTCAATACTCGGACCTACCATACCGGATGATATGGTGCCGGATGAGGCAAAGGAGATATTCAAAAACGGTGATTACCAGATGATGCTTATTTCATCAAAATATGAGACAGCATCTGATGAGGTAAACAACCAGATTACAGAGATTAAAAAGATAGTAAAGAATTACAGCAAGGACGCAATGCTTATCGGTGAGGCACCTTGTACCAAGGATCTTATCACTATCACAGATACAGACTTTAAGCGTGTAAGTGCAGTATCAATCGTATTGATATTCCTTATCATCCTCGTAGTATTCAAATCAGTATCGCTTCCAATCATACTTGTAGCGGTCATCGAGTTTGCAATCTTTGTAAACATGGGAATTCCGGGATTTACAGGAACGAAGCTTCCGTTTATCGCGAGCATCGTAATCGGAACCATACAGCTTGGTGCAACGGTTGACTATGCGATACTTATGACCACAAAGTACAGAAAGAACAGATACACCGGAATGGACAAAAAGCCGGCAATCACAAAGGCACTTGCAGATTCGACAAACTCAGTTATAGTCAGTGCACTCTGTTTCTTCGCCGCAACCTTTGGTGTAGGACTTTATTCAAACATTGATATGATCAGTTCTATCTGTATACTGCTTGCACGAGGCGCAATCATCAGTATGTTTGTAGTAGTATTTATACTTCCGTCAATGTTTATGATTTTTGACAAAGTAATATGTGCCACAAGCGCAGGCTTTAAAAACAAGAACCTGACAGCTTAGTAATCTGATTAATCATAAATGAGGGATAAAATACTTTTGACCCTCATAACATAAAAATATGACCTCAAAAACAAAATCAGGAGGAATAAGACATGAAATTACCAGAATTGAAAGAAAAGTTAAAAAGTAAATATATTGTCCGTGTTGTAGCCGGAGTCCTCACAATAGCACTTGTAGGTACAGGAATCGGAGCAACAGCGGTTTTTGCAGAGAAGAACAGCACCGCAGTCACAGCCGAGGCAGACAGCACAACAGACAGCAGCAAGGATGCTGATGACATAGCAGATAAGCTCATGGACAGCGTATCATTAAAGGATAACGATGCAGACAAGGACGAGAGCGTATACCTCATCTCAGATGCAAACGGCAACGTAAACAAAACAATCGTAGTAGATCACCTTAAAAATAAAGACAAAAAGGATACCTTGGAGGATGCTTCAAACCTGTCAGATATCGAGAACGTAAAGGGCAAGGAAAAATTCACACAAAGCGGTGACAAGCTCACCTGGCAGGCAGGCGGCAAGGACATTTACTATCAGGGCACAGCAACAGAGGAGCCACCTGTAACACAGAAGGTTACATACTACCTCGATGGAAAAGAAATCTCACCTGAGGACCTTGCAGGAAAATCAGGAAAGGTCAAAATCCGTTTTGACTACACAAATACTACATCATACACAGAGACAGTAAACGGCGAGAAGCAGACAGTTTCCGTACCTTTTGCAGCAATAACAGGACTTGTACTCGGTGATGGCTTCGAGAATATCGAAGTTACAAACGGCAAGGCTGAGGTAAGTGATTCATCAAGCGTAGTGCTCGGATATGCACTTCCTGGCTTAAAGGACAGCCTCGGAATCAAGGACAAAGACCTTGATGGCGATGTAAATATCCCTGAATACATGGAAATGACAGCAGATGTAAAGAATTTCTCAATGCCTGCAGCCATGACCTTTGTGGTAAACGCGTCTGATTATGTAAGCACAGACGGAATTGACACATCAGACCTCGATGACATGATAAATGACTTAAAGGATGCCTCAACACAGCTTCAGGATGGTTCAAAGACACTGGCAGAGGGTACTGACACACTTGCTGACGGACTTTCAACATTGCAGAGCAAGCTCGGCACATTCGCATCAGGAGTTGGCACACTGCAGAGTGGACTTAAGACATATACTGATGGTGTTAGTACATTAAGTGGTGGACTGAATAAACTGAATTCAAATGTGCCTACTTTATCTAATGGCATAACAACATTAAACTCTAGTGCAAAATCACTGAATGATGGAGTGGCTTTGCTTAATGCAACTGTTTCAGCAAAATTTACTGATTCAGAAAGAAGACTCTTTTAGATCAGGTACACAGCACATTGGAGTCTCAAAAATCTGAAATAGAAAAACAGGCACAGACAACAGTTGCGTCACAGAAAACAGCCATTCAAAAGCAGGCACAGAGTGCTGTTGACTTACAAAAAACAGATATACAGAAACAGGCACAGAGTACAGTAGCTGATCAGAAAGAAGATATTGAGAAAAAGGCTCAGGCCGCAGTAGACGATCAGAAGGAGCAGATTAAGTCAGTAGCAGCTGAGACAGTAAAACAACAGGAAACTGAAATAAAGAATCAGGCAGCAAGTGCTGTTGAACAGGAATTTACATCCGGAAAAACTGACTATATAACAAATGAAGCAAAGAAACAATTAAAAAGTATTAAGCCGGTAATTGAGAGTGGTGTGAAAGCACAGTTTGTACAGAAGATGGCTGAAAAAAATCATGCAATCACAGATTATGATTCAGCAAAGACTTTTTTTGACCAGAATGTTGGAATGAAAGACGGAGCGGCTGAAGCATGTGTCAATGAACAGATTGATACAATAATAAATAACTTAGCTGGAAGTGTAGCATCAACAGCCAAGGATGCTTCTAAGATTGCAGCGGGAGAAGCAGCATATACAGCAGCAAGTCAGACAGCAGGAGAAGCAGCTTATACAGGAGCAAGCTTAGCAGCAGGAACAGCAGCATATACAGCAGCAAGACAGACGGCAGGAGAAGCAGCATATGCGGGAGCAAGTTTAGCAGCAACAACAGCAGCCTATACAGGAGCAAGTCAGGCAGCAACAACAGCAGCCTATACAGGAGCAGTTTCAGGAGCTGAGCAGGCTACTATAACGTCTGCAGAGCAGACAAAAGCGACTGTAGCAGCCTCTATTAATCAAAAGCAGGCAAATGGATACAGTCTTGTAACAGGAATGAAGGCACTTGCAGATGGAACACAGACATTGTATAACTCAGTACCAACTCTCACAAGCGGTATCAAGCAGCTTGTAGACGGTTCAAACACACTTGTAGCAAACAATGCACAGCTCAACAGCGGAGCATCACAGCTTGCAGATGGAACAAATCAGATAGTCTCAGGTGTAGACCAGCTCACAACAGGCTCTAAGACACTTTCAGAGGGTGCACACACACTTGCAGATGGTATGGTACAGTTTAATGAGGAAGGAATCAACAAGATTCTCGACGCATACAACGGTGACTTAAAGCCATTCACCGACAAGCTTCAGGCAGTAATTGATGCAGGTGAGGAATATCAGACATACTCAGCAATCGCTGATGGACAGACGGGCAGCGTTAAGTTCATATATAAATTAGCTTCAATAGATGCTAAAGCAGATAGCGACAAATAATTAATTAAAGGATGTTTAAAGATTATGGGAGGCAAAAATGGGCTGGATAGAATATCTGTTAATCGTGGCGGGAAGCTCACTGGAGATTTTCGTTGCGATGGAATGTCAGGGATCCCTGATCCAGAAAGTAAATAAGAAACAGCTTACAGCCATTTGCTTCATAGTTGCAGTTTGCCAGTTGTTAGCAATGTATATCGGGTATTTTCTGTCAAGCTTTCTTAATGGGAAATACTCGGTGAAGGATGAAGCACTTTTAGGAGAGATAATTTCTATCGGAATACTGATAGGACTGGGGATCAGGCTTATAGGAAAGGCTATAAGAAACGAAAGGATTGAGGAGCATTGTCAGGCGCAGCTTGACATGAAAAAGAGTGCTAAGAATAGCAGGAATCACCGCATTTTATACGGTTCTTGCAGGAATAGCATTCGGCTTCCTCGGTACCGGACTTTTCACCATTATGATAATGGTGGCGCTGCTCACTGTCATCTGCATAGTGGCAGGCATTTACACAGGATATCATTTCGGTTTTGAGCAGAAGACAAAGGTATATATCGTGGGGGCGATACTCTTTTGGGCGGCTGGAATTGATGTGATAGTAAGGCTTGTAAGTGCAAAATAATGCATAGGGCTCTGTTCGTAGGAACAGGGCTTTTTTGCTGTCCATTGAAGTATGAAATCCTTTGCTTGCAATGTCAAAGTAAATGCTATAGAATATTTTCATATCAAATTAAACGCAAATGAGGAGATTTAAAGTTATGAAACAGAAATTGAGAAACCTTTCGGCACCGGCAAATATAATATTTGCCATTCTTGCAGTTTTTATTTTCATTGCACCCTTGCAGTGGAGCGGAAAAGTTCTGGGACTGATTCCGGGCATGGAAAAGGCGGATGATTATCTGCTGCAGGCTATTGTGGAGACAGTTGTTTTAGTTATTTTTCTTGGCATCACATATATATTTGGGCTGTGGGATATTTTTAAGGAAAATGCAGCAGGATGGACAAGAAGCTTATACACAGGCGGTTTTTTCATAGTGTACTGTTTGTATGCTGTTGTTTCAGGCATTTATTTGTGCTTTTTGGGTGAGCATGGTGATGTGAAGGCATTTTACAACATCATCTTTTTCTTTATCGCGGTCTGCCTTGTAGGACTCGTTGAGGAGCTGGTGTTCAGAGGCGTGGTGTTTAATCTGCTGCTGAGAGCTTTTCCAAAGACGAAAGGTGGAATCACAGGAGCCGTAGTTTTGGGAGGCGTACTGTTTGGATTGATGCATTTTTCCAATATGGGCGCAGGGGTTAAGTTCAGCAGTTGTCTGATACAGGTTATTTCAGCAGGACTCATGGGCGTGCTGTTTTGTATGATATACGCGTCTACACGCAATTTCTGGATGCTTGCCATTTTCCATACTGTTGTAGATATGGGAGGACTTTTATCATCGGGAATATTTGAGGGAGGAGGAGTGGCCGACAGGATTAATGAGTTTTCGGCAATGAACTGTATCGCGTTTATCGTGCTCGGTATTCCTATGCTTGTTATGCTGCGTAAGTCAAGGCGTATCCGTCTTGAGATGCTTTACAACAATGTGACCATCATAGATGACGAGAGGGAGGGCGCTAAGCTGGCAGTGGTTTCACTGGTGCTTGGCATTTGCAGTATTATTTTCTCGTTTTTTGGCTATCTGATGGGGCTTGGAATTGTCGGCATGCTTGCTTCCAAAATGTCAAAAAGGGCAAAGCAGTATAACAATGCAATAGCAACTGCCGGTATGATTACATCGATAATAGGATTTGTACTGTCGGTAATCTGCACGATTGGCATGATGGTGCTGTTTGCAAGTGGCATTTATGACAGACTTGTTAATATGTCGATGCTGTAATAATACGAAGCAGACCTTTGAATGTGGTAAAAAGTCTACATTCAAGGGTCATTTTTTGAGGAGAAACCATGAATATTTTACTGACAGCAATCAATGCAAAATATATACATTCAAACCTCGCAGTTTACTCACTGCGCGCCTGTGCCGGGGAGTACAGGGATGCTGTGGAGCTTGCGGAATACACGATAAACAATCAAAAGGATTACATTCTTGAGGAGCTTTACAAGAGAAAGCCCGACATACTTTGTTTTTCGTGCTATATATGGAATATTGATTATGTGACTGATATTGCACGCGAGTATAAAAAGCTTTGTCCGTCAGTGCCGATATGGGTTGGAGGCCCTGAGGTGTCTTACGAGGTGGAGGCATTTCTGAGGGAAAATCCATACATAGATGGTGTGATGATTGGCGAGGGTGAGGATACCTTTAGAGAGCTGTGCGGTTACTATGCGCATAAAAGAAAGCTGAGTGATATTGCAGGTATTGCTTTCAGAAAACACAGCACAGGTAATAGTACAAGTGTGAACAACATAGGAGGCAATAAAGCTGGTGAAATAGTATTCACAAGTCCACGCCCAATCAAAAACATGAGTGAAATCCCATTCTGCTATGATACTCTCGATGATTTTTCAAACCGCATCATCTACTACGAGAGCAGCAGGGGATGCCCGTTTTCGTGCAGCTACTGTCTGTCATCGGTGGATAAGACACTGCGTTTTAGGGATACCGAGATTGTCAAAAGAGAGCTTAAGTTTTTTATAGACCAGAAGGTGCCACAGATTAAGTTTGTGGACAGAACCTTCAACTGCAATCATGCTCATGCCATGGAGCTGTGGCGCTTTATAAAGGCGAATGACAATGGTGTGACAAACTTTCACTTTGAGATATCAGCGGATCTGCTGAATCAGGAGGAGCTTGAGCTGATTTCTGATATGAGGCCGGGACTGATACAGCTTGAAATCGGTGTGCAGTCCACTAATGAGGTCACGATAAAGGAGATTCACAGGACTATGAAGCTTGAGAGGCTTAAGGAGGTTGTGAAGCTCATTCAAAGCGGCAACAATATCCATGAGCATCTGGATTTGATTGCAGGGCTGCCATACGAGGACTATGACAGCTTTGGGCGTTCCTTTGATGAGATTTATGAGCTTAAGCCAAACCAGCTGCAGCTTGGATTTTTAAAGGTACTCAAGGGTTCGTATATGTTTGAGCATGCCGCGGAATATGGTATTGTCTACCATGATAAGCCACCGTATGAGGTCATGTCCACAAAATGGCTTTCGTTTGATGATGTGATAAAGATTAAGCGCGTCGAGGATATGCTTGAGGTGTATTACAACAGCGGACAGTTTGAGATTACGATGAAGCTCATGGAGTGTATTTTTGACAGTGCGTTTGAGTTTTTTCAGGAGCTTGGAGATTTTTATGAGGCAAACGGCTATTTTGGAATGAGCCATTCGCGCATCAGAAGGTGTGAGATACTGCTTGAATTTCTGGCTTTATACCTGCATGGCTGTGACAACGATGCTATGACTTCTGTGGTATTATCCGAAAATGCCGGAGATAGAGATAATACTGATTTTGACGAAAATGCCATAGATAGAGATAATACTGATTTTGATGAAAATGAGCAGATTTATAACATGATTCAGGAGTCACTCATTTTTGATTTGTACTATCGTGAGAACTGCAAGAGCCGCCCGAGGTGGGCCACAGATATAGGAAGCTTCAAGCATATGACACATGCATACTGTAAAAATGGAAAGCTGTCGCATGTGGAGCCGTTCCACTATATTTTTCCTGACAAGCACACGCGCAAGCTGGATGAACTGCCAAAGTATCATAAGGAGCCGGTGTGGGCGCTTTTCCACTACGACATGAGAGACCCGCTTGATCACCAGGCGCTGGTGGAGTATATAAAATAACAGTAACGCGATATGGCTATAGCGGAGTATATAAAATAGCAGTAAAGCGATATGGCTATAGCGGAGTATATAAAATAGCAGTAACGTGAAATGACTATAGTGTTAAAAGCCGGGAAGGTTTACGGACTAAGAAAAATGAGCAACATAGATAATATAAAAAATTACACGGTGATTGACCTGGAAATGACAGGTCTTTCAGCTAAAAATGACAAGATAATAGAGATAGGTGCGGCACGTGTGAGGGCGGCGAGATAGTGGATACGATATCCACACTGGTAAATCCGAAGCAGCATATTCCACAGCGTGTGCAGGAATTAACGGGAATCACCGACAGTGATGTGGAAAACGCGGCAGATATGGATGAGGCTGTGGATAACCTGCTTGATTTTATCGGGGATGATATCATACTCGGGCAGAATGTGACCTTTGATTACAGCTTTTTAAAGCAGTGGGCGGTAAATCACAAGAGAACCCTCTCGCTGAATGCATATGATACTCTGAAAATAGCCAGAAAATGTCTGCCTGCTGAGCAGTCGAAGAAGCTGGAGGATTTGTGCGAGTATTTTGGTGTAAGTAGGAAAAATGCCCACAGGGCGCTCGATGATGCGATAGAGACAAAGCAGATATTTGAAAAGCTGCTTGCACTGATGGATGAAAAGGGTGAGCCAGTGGAGTCAAAGCCACTTGTATACAAGGCAAAAAAACAGACACCTGCCACAGCACATCAGGTCAGACAGCTAAAGGAGCTGATGACTGAGTATGGGATAGCAGATGTCATATCGTGGGACAACCTGACCAGAAGTCAGGCCTCAAGGCTGTACGATGAATATCGAAGCACATATATTAATAGGTGTGTGGATGGCTCGGAATAAGTTTCAATACAATAAGTTATAATACAATAAGCTATAACGCAAATTAATTACCGGCCGAGGCGGTATCAGCCTGTAGGCTCTCAAGCATAGAAACGATTCCATCCCTTGAAAGAGAATTAAGCTGTTTTGCTTTCTCAATAAGCTCTGCAAGCCGGTCGGCTTTTGACATGCTGATGAAGGCGTTGGCTAACAGACTGTATACGTTCTTTGAATCGGCACCCTGCTCCACTGCAAAATCAAGCAGTTCATTGCCTAGCGATTCATAGCCTGCTTCCTTAAGCCTGTTGTAATAGTCAGGCAGCATTGAAACAAATTTCGTGAAGTTATCATCATATTCAGACAGCTTTTAAAATTGAGAATGCCATATTTAAGCTTTAAATCAGTGTTTGTCATTCCGGTGAGATTGACAAGGGTTTTATCCTTTAAATCATTTATTTTATCATTATTTAATGGAAAAAACTTTTCCGGTATGGTAATATAACACAGGTCAGTGGTATCTCCGCGGAGGGTTGAGTGGCCTTACGCTCCTTTTCCCAGAACTCCTCGGTGACCTTTGCCTGGGCAGAATCAGCCCTCTTTATGGCAAAAGTAATCACTGCAATAAATAAAATGAATAAAATTAGACAAATTGGAATCATATGTTGGAAAATCCTTTCTCATATATGAAAATAGTATAACTCATTTTTGAACAGAGGTGAATAGTATGTACGATTTTAATAAAAAAAGAAATCAGAAGGTGGTTGCTATAGTGATAATAGTGGTTATAGCAGCGATGCTCGTGACAACATTTGTGTCAAGTCTTGTATAGCTTTTCTTGAAATATGGAAAAAATATGATAATATGATATAAAATGCAGTTCAGTTAAGCGATGACAGGGGCGCTTTTAACAGCCTCAGGAAAAGGAAGCGGAAATGAAGATTAATAAAAAAGCATTATTACTGGGTACAATGGCATTTGTGCTTGTGGCAGCATCAGGCATGGTAAGTGCATATGCAAGCGGTTCGTCAGGTACAAAGAAGGCAAAGGTACAGACAATTACAGAGGGTGTGTGCATTGGCAGTGTGGATGTAGGCGGTATGACAAAGGAAGAAGCAAAAAAAGCAGTTGATGCCTATGTTGACAGCATAAAGGATACATCCTTTTCATTAAAGGGTGCCAATGGTTCATTTGATGCAACAGCACAGGAAATGTCTGTTTCGGCGGACACTGATGCAGCGGTGGACGAGGCTCTTTCAGTGTGCCATGAGGGCAGCCTGATTGACAGATTTGTGGAGTCAGAGGAGCTCAAAAAGGGCAATGTTGCCGTCAATATGTATCTGTCGGTTGATAAACAAAAGACCGCAAAGATGATTTATGACAAGAGCGACGAGCTTAATATAAAGGCAGTTGACAATTCGCTGCAGAGAAACGGCGACAGCTTCGATTTTGTTCCGGGACAGGAAGGCAAAGAGGTCGATGTGGTAAAATCAGTCTATGCTATAAATGACTTTTTGCAGAATAGCTGGGATGGCTCGGCGAATGAGATAGAGCTGGTCACAAATACGGTCCAGCCGAGGGGTTCAAAGGAAGAGCTCTCAAAGATTAAGGATAATCTGGGAGGCTTTTCTACCGATTTCAGCAGCTCGGCAGCAGGGCGTGCAACCAATGTAAAGAACGCATGCAGCCTGATAAACGGCAGTGTCATATATCCGGGGGAGCAGTTCTCGGTTTACGAGGCTATCAGCCCTATTACAACTGACAACGGCTATCAGATAGCAGGCGCATACGAGAACGGTCAGGTAGTGGACTCGGTAGGTGGAGGTGTGTGTCAGGTTGCTACCACACTCTACAATGCGGTTATAAGGGCTGAGCTTGAGATAGTGCAGCGCTACAACCATTCCATGATAGTAAGCTACGTAAAGCCATCTGACGATGCGGCAATCGCAGGTACCTACAAGGATCTTAAGTTTAAAAATAATCTGGACAATCCGGTGTATATAGAGGGCTATTGCAGTGGTGGAGTCATCACCTTCAATGTGTACGGAGTGGAGACGAGACCGGCAAACAGGGAAATTTCATTCAGGAGTGAGACGATTTCCGAGGAGGATCCGGTTACGCAGTTTAAGTTTGATGCAGGTCAGCCGGTCGGTTATTTCAACACCGAGCAGTCTGCGCACAAGGGAGTAACCGCAAGGCTATGGAAGACGGTCACAGTTGATGGAACAGTGCAGAGCGATGAGGTATTCAACAACAGCAAGTACAAGTCATCACCAAAAATCGTGACGGTTGGTACAGCAGGAGCATCAGCGGAGGTTGTTGCGCAGCTTCAGGCGGCAGCAGCGGCTAATGATGAGGGCTCGGTTAAATCCATTGCTGCGTCTGCGGCAGCAGCGGTTCAGGCACAGGCAGCGCAGACTCAGACACAGGATCCGAATGCGGCAGGGCAGACACAGCCGACAGATCCGAATGCGGCAGGGCAGGCACAGGGCACCCAGACGCAGCCGACAGACCAGAATGCAGCAGGGCAGGCACAGGGCACCCAGACACAGCAGCCGGCAGGACAGACGCAGTAAATGCCCGCAGGTAGTTGTTTCTGATGTAGTTATTTGCAATCAATGCACCGGGCTGCAACAGTATACACAGCATATTATTATTAGGAACAGGAAAACACATGAAAAACGGTAAAATATCAGAGTCGGTTTTAAAGCGCTCTGTCTTAAAACAACTTCATACCACAAGCGACAGAGTACTTTTTAAACCGGCAGTAGGTGAGGACTGTGCGGTGATTTCCATGCAGGCAGGCGACCAAACCAAGTTAGTTACTGCTACTCAGACGTTCATGCTTGATGTATCGGATAAGCATGTGCGTGCTAACTGTGCAGTTTATGATGCATTGAACAATATTTATGCCATGGGGGCAGGCCCTATTGGGATAGAGCTGGCACTGCTTGTACCTACCACAGAAAACGAAGCCGTGCTTCGTGAGACGGTGAGAGCGATTGATGCTGTATGTGAGGAAGCAGGCATTGTGGTGCTTGGCGGACATACACAGGTGAGCCGTGCGGTGAAGAATATCGTGGTGACAGTTACAGCAATAGGTGAGGCCTATGAGCAGGCGCTTACACCATCATCGGCAGCAGCACCGGGCATGGACGTAATAGTGACAGGATATGTGGGGCTTGAGGGCACCGCAATTCTTGCAAATGAGAAAAGAGCCGAGCTTGAAACGAGATTTTCCAAGGCATTTATAGATAAATCAGCAGCATATATAGACCATATTTCCACTGCAATGGAGGCCGCATCCGCGATTGGCGCCGGTGTGGCGGCAATCCATGACGCTTCGCAGGGAGGCATCTTTGGAGCACTCTGGGATATGGCAGAGGCTTCGGGAATTGGTCTTGACATCGATTTAAAGAAGCTCCCTATCAGGCAGGATACGATTGAAATAAGTGAATTTTTTGACATAAACCCGTATAAGCTTTTGTCAGGAGGAAGTCTGATAATCATAGCTGCAGATGGTACCCGCGTGGTCAGAGAGCTTGAGAAAACAGGACAAAATGCTGTTATAGTCGGTGCCACAACCGATTCAAACGACAGAGTGCTGATTTCCGGCGAGGAGAGACGATTTTTGGAGACTGCCCAGACTGACGAGATATACAAGGTTTTCAACTAATATATTTGAATCAGGAGAATATATATCATGAGAGAAAAGATATTAACATTTATAGAGAAAAACAGCAGGATAAACCTTAAGGAGCTTGCAATCATGCTTGGTGTGGATGAGGCAAGTGTGGCAAACGAGATTGCTGCTATGGAACAGGAGAATGTCATCTGCGGATATCACACACTGATTGACTGGGACAAGGCAGGCCTTGAGAAGGTCACAGCCATGATAGAGGTCAGAGTGACACCACAGCGCGGCATGGGCTTTGACAAGATTGCCGAGCGTATATACAACTATCCTGAGGTGAAGTCTGTATACCTTATCTCAGGCGGCTTCGACCTCATGGTCACACTCGAAGGTAAGACTCTGCGTGAGGTATCACAGTTTGTGACAGATAAGCTTTCTACACTGGATCAGGTGCTTTCGACAAAGACAAACTTTATTCTGAAGAAATACAAGGACCATGGAACTATCATGGCGGCACCTGTCAAATCCGATGAAAGGGGAATTATGTCATAATGAGAGACCCTTTATCCAGTACAATAAAGACTATCCAGCCATCGGGCATCCGTAAGTTTTTTGATATAGTGAGCGAGATGAAGGATGCGATTTCGCTCGGAGTAGGTGAGCCTGATTTTGACACACCGTGGCATATCAGGGATGAGGGCATATATTCCCTTGAAAAGGGACGCACCTTCTACACCTCAAATGCCGGACTCAAGGAGTTAAAGATTGAGATTGCAAAATATCTCGACAGAAGATACGGCATGACATATGATTACAACAAAGAGATCATGGTAACTGTCGGCGGCAGCGAGGCTATAGATATCGCACTGCGCGCCATGCTCGATGTGGGAGATGAGGTGATTATCCCACAGCCAAGCTATGTTTCATATGTGCCATGTACTGTTTTGGCAGGTGGCACACCTGTGATTGTGGAGCTCAAGGAGGAAAATGATTTCAGGCTGACAGCCGAGGCGCTTGAGGCTGTTATCACTCCAAAGACAAAGATACTTATCATGCCTTTTCCTAATAACCCTACAGGCGCTATCATGGAAAAAGCAGACCTTGAAGCAATCGTTCAGGTGGTTAAGGAGCATGATCTGTTTGTGATAAGTGACGAGATTTATTCGGAGCTTACATATGTGGATAAGCATGTGTCTATAGCATCGTTTCCGGGAATGAAGGAGCGCACAGTGCTTATAAACGGTTTTTCCAAGGCTTATGCCATGACAGGCTGGAGGCTTGGATATGCATGTGCACCTGAGACCATTTTAAAGCAGATGCTAAAGATTCATCAGTTTGCAATCATGTGTGCGCCGACCACGAGCCAGTATGCGGCTGTCGAGGCTATGAAAAACGGCGATGAGGATGTTGCACAGATGAGGGAGGAATACAACGGCCGCAGACGCTATGTGCTTCACCGCTTTAAGGAGATGGGGCTTAAGTGCTTTGAGCCTTTCGGGGCCTTTTATGCGTTCCCAAGCATCAAGGAGTTTGGCATGACCTCCGATGAGTTTGCCACAAAGCTTCTAAACAGCAAGAAGATTGCCGTGGTTCCGGGAACTGCATTCGGAGAGTGCGGTGAGGGCTTTTTACGTATATCATATGCATATTCGCTTGATGATTTAAAGGAGGCGCTCGGCCGCATTGAGGAGTTTGTCACAGAGCTTCGCGCCGGGATGGATAATAAATAGTTTAAATTGACAGGAGACAAAATGGCAAAGCTGAACATAGTGTTACATGAGCCGGAAATTCCGGCAAATACAGGAAATATCGGAAGAACCTGCGTCGCGACAGGCACGAGGCTTCATCTTATAGAGCCGCTTGGATTCTCACTTTCAGAGAAGGCACTAAAGAGAGCCGGAATGGATTACTGGAAGGACCTCGACGTCACCACATATGTGGACTGGGAGGATTTCCTTGAGAGAAATCCGGGCGCAAAGATATATTATGCGACAACAAAGGGCAGACATGTGTACTCTGATGCTCATTTTGAGCCAGACTGCTATATTATGTTTGGCAAGGAAAGCGCAGGCATTCCGGAGGAGATACTAAAGGAGCATCCGGATGCGTGCATCAGGATACCGATGATAGGTGAGACAAGGTCACTTAATCTGTCAAATTCAGTAGCTATCGTGCTCTACGAGGCATTGAGACAGAATAATTTTGATCATATGAGGCTTGAGGGAGAGCTTCATCACCTGAGCTGGGATGACTAAATCAAGCGGCAAAGCGCATATTTTTGACAGCTATTTGGGCTTTAACAGCTATGATAATTGTAAATACGGTAGATTTTTAGGAAAAAGAAATGGGCATAATTAAAACAAGCAAATTAGTACATGAATTTATACGAAGAGACGAGGAAGGCAATGTAGAGTCAATCACTACAGCACTCGACAACGTAAACCTCGACATAAAAGAGGGACAGTTTATTGCAATCCTCGGTCACAATGGTTCAGGAAAATCAACTCTTGCAAAGCATATCAACGCACTTTTGGCGCCGAGTGACGGCACCATATGGGTGGATGGCATGGATGTGTCAAAGGAAGAGAATGTCATACCTGTCAGGAAAAGTGCAGGTATGGTTTTCCAGAATCCCGACAATCAGATTATCGCCAATGTCGTGGAGGAGGATGTGGGCTTTGGACCTGAGAATATCGGTGTGCCGACAGATGAAATCTGGCAGCGCGTGGACTATGCACTAAGGGCTGTCGGTATGACAAAGTACCGCACACATTCACCGAACAAGCTCTCCGGAGGACAGAAGCAGCGTGTGGCAATCGCGGGAGTTGTGGCAATGGAGCCAAAATGCATAGTATTTGACGAGCCTACAGCCATGCTTGACCCAAACGGCCGCAGGAGGTCATAGCCACAGCCCATGAGCTCAATAAGAAAAAGGGCGTGACCATCATTCTCATCACCCATTACATGGAGGAGGTGGTCGGCGCAGACCATGTCTATGTCATGGAAAAGGGCAAGGTGGTCATGGACGGTACACCGCGTGAGATTTTTTCAAGGGTGGACGAGCTGAAGGAGCACAGGCTTGATGTGCCGCAGGTGACACTGGTAGCCGATGAACTCAAAAAGGCAGGGCTCGATATCCCTGATGGAATCCTGACGAGAGAAGAGCTTGTAAATGCGCTTGTTGCGCTGAAAAACAGATAGGCGGGAGAAAATATGTCAATAATTCTAGATCACATAAACTATTGCTACAGTGCCGACTCAGCCTACAAGGTGCAGGCACTTAAGGATGTAAGCCTTGAGATAAATGATGGAGAGTTCATCGGAATAATCGGTCACACCGGTTCGGGAAAATCCACACTTATCCAGCATATGAACGGCCTTTTGAAGGCGACAAGCGGTCATATATACTACAATGGACAGGATATATATGACAATGATTATGATTTAAGCAAGCTGCGTCACAAGGTGGGGATGGTGTTCCAGTATCCTGAGCATCAGCTTTTTGAGACAACAAACTTTGAGGATGTATGCTTTGGACCGAAAAAATCAGGGCCTCGATAGGAAAACAGTGGAGCTAAGAGCCTATGAGGCACTGCAGAATGTACATTTTCCGGAGGATCTCTACTATCAGCCGCCGTTTGATTTGTCCGGAGGACAGAAGAGGCGTGTAGCCATAGCTGGAGTACTTGCAATGCACCCTGACGTACTTATACTCGATGAGCCGACAGCGGGACTGGATCCTGCGGGCAGAGATGAGATACTGGGACTGCTTTTACAGATGAAAAAGGATCTGGGTATCACAATCATACTCGTATCACACAGCATGGAGGATGTTGCGGAGTATGTGGATCGCATCATTGTTATGAATTCAGGAGAGGTGATGTTTGACGGAGTGCCGAAGGAGGTATTCTCACACTACAAGGAGCTCGAGGCAGTCGGACTTGCAGCACCGCAGGTCACATATCTGATGCATGATCTGGCGGAAAAGGGCATACCGGTTGACCTTTCGGCGACGACAGTTGCGGAGGCGAGGGACTCAATACTAAAAGCCTTTAAATAGCTCACCAATGCTGACATTTTGATACAAATTATGAGGAAGGAATACAAAAATGATTCGTGATATTACCATAGGCCAGTATTATCCGGCTCAGTCGCCAATACATAAACTGGACCCAAGAGTAAAGCTTTTCGCAACACTTATATATATTATTGCGCTGTTTTCCTACAAGGGAATAGCCGGTGTGCTGTTTATAGTTGCCGCGCTTGCCGCAGTTATAAAGATATCAAAGGTGCCCTTTAAGTTCATGGTAAAGGGACTCAAATCCATTATAATACTGCTGCTTTTTACAGCATGCTTCAGCGTGTTTTTCACACAGGGAGAGTATACAATCTGGGAGTACGGTATACTGCACATTTCTGACACCGGACTGATAAATGCAGCAACCATGATGATACGACTTGTGCTGCTCATTATAGGAACCTCGCTCATGACACTCACCACCACACCAAACCAGCTCACGGACGGTCTTGAGAAATCACTGGGCTTTTTAAACAAAATACATGTTCCGGTGCATGCGATAGCCATGATGATGTCGATAGCGCTTCGTTTTATTCCAATCCTTATTGAGGAGACGGACAAAATAATGAAAGCACAGATGGCAAGAGGAGCTGATTTTGAGCATGGAAATATCATAAAAAGAGCAAAGAGCATGGTGCCTCTTTTAGTACCGCTTTTCGTATCGGCCTTCAGGCGTGCGGATGACCTCGCAATGGCCATGGAGGCCAGATGCTACAATGGTGGAGAGGGCAGGACAAAGATGAAGCCGCTCGTATATGAAAAGGACGATAAAATAGCATATCTTTTCATATTTGCGTTTTTAGCGGTTGTGATAGTGCTTAGAATCCTTCTGCCGGTGAATCTGGGCAATCTTATTTTCAGATAGTGAAATAGATAGTGCAGGTAAAACAGGAGAGATATATGCGTGTAAAAATGATTGTAGCCTACGATGGCACAAATTATTGCGGCTGGCAGATACAGCCAAACGGCATAACAATTGAGCAGGTATTAAACGAGCACCTGAGCCGCCTGTTAAAGGAGAATATAAAGGTGACAGGAGCAAGCCGCACCGATGCGGGAGTGCATTCACTTGGAAATGTGTGTATGTTTGATACCAATACCCGCATGCCGGCGGAAAAGATATCGTATGCACTGAATCAGAAGCTGCCGGAGGATATAGTGGTGGTCGATTCCTGTGAGGTAAGCGATGATTTTCATCCACGATTCTCAAAGAGCCGTAAAACCTATGAATACCGCATTTTAAATGCGAGGTTCAGAAATCCGACACGCAGGCTTGACACATATTTCTATCATTATCCGCTTGACACAGAAAAGATGAGTGAGGCTGCAAAATATCTTATAGGAGAGCATGATTTTGCAAGCTTCTGCTCGGCAAACTCGCAGGCACAGACCACAGTCCGCACGATATATGACTGTACGGTGTCAAAGGCCGGTGACATCATCACAATACGTGTGACAGGAAACGGCTTTTTGTACAATATGGTGCGCATAATCGCAGGAACACTTGTGAAGATAGGTGGAAGCGATATGCCGGCCGATGCGATGAAGGGCATAATAGCCGCAACAGACAGGGCAGCAGCAGGTCCTACAGTCCCGGCACATGGGCTTACAATGATAGGACTTAAGTATGAGTAACCGCTTTAGATTTTTAATATTGTATTAAGATTTTTGGAATATCCGTTTTTAGCTTCAATAATAGGCTATAATGTTGTTACTGTTAATACACGGTACGGTAAAAAGAAGCTTGGAGATGAAGACGGTTATGAGATTTACAAAAGCAAAAGAGAAAATTATAAAAAACAAAGCCATAAACAGCACAGACGAAGGAAAAGGCAGACACCGTAAGGTAATCCGTATAGGAGCGTTTGCTTTGGTATTTGTTGTGCTGTTTTCGTTTGTCTCGACATTTTTTAAGATGACAGATGCTGTCAATATTGCGACTATAGAGGGTTTTTACAAGGAGCCGAAGAACACAATTGATGTGATGATGATAGGAGCCAGCGAGGTATACGCTGATTACAGCGCAACCGAGGCCTGGAAGAATTATGGATACACATCATACTCGCTTGGGGTATCAGGGGTGCCCGGCAGTCTGTACAAATCTATGCTCAGAGAAGCTCTCACCAGACAGCATCCGAAGGTTGTGGTTTTTGAAGTGAATGGCTTTTTACAAAATGACAGCTATTACGACAGAACGGTAAAGCTGCATAGCTGGATAGACAATATCCATAATGAGGAAAACAGGCTTGATACAATAAAAGAGATTGTGCCAAAGGATGAGCAGGATAACTTTAGAAACCCTTTAAAGCTATATCACAGCAATTGGAAGGATATTGACAAATGTGCACACACCTTTGCCACAAGAGTTGGAATGTATTTTGCAAAATCATCATGCATGAAGGGCTTTTCATCTATTGCAAAATATTCCGATTGTCCATCAGGCAAGCAGAAAAAGCTCTACTTTACCGACAAGAGCAGAGCGTATATGACTGATCTGCTTGAGTATTGTAAAGCACAGGGGGTGGAAAAGGTGCTTTTTGCGAGGTTCCCTCATGAGAAGGAGATAAAGAATCCGCAGGTGCTTTGTGACGTGAAGGAGCTGGTGGAGTCTTATGGCTATGACTTTGCGAGCTTTGAAGGCGATAAGGAATTTATCGGAATCAATGAGAGGGATGATTTCTACAATTCAGAGCACCTGAATATAAATGGAAGCCTCAAATTCACTGCATATATGGGAAAATATCTGTCTGATAATTACAGGCTTAATGCAGAACACTCACCGGAGCTTCAGAGTGCATGGGGCGAGTGCGCAAGGCGCGCTGACAAGGTGATAAGTGCCTGCGCAAAGGATACGGATCTGAGTCTGGGCAATCATTATTTTGAGATGTCCGTTTATCTGCCTTATAATTTTTCGTCAAGCCTTGCGACAAATAAGGTAGCAGATACGAACAACGATGCAAAGCCTGCAAAGGAGTTAAATACCCCGGTAAAAAAATAGCATGATAGTGTATGGACTTTAAAATAAATACTGCCTGTTAATTAAAGTATGTCCGGCAGTATTACTTTAGAAAATAGATTTGGAGTAAATAAAATGGAACTCATTTCATTAAAATATGCGATATTTGTAATCGTGTTGCTTGTACTATATTATTGCTTTCCGAAGAAATACCGCTGGTATGTGCTTCTGGCGGGAAGCATGGCATACTATGTGATTATATGTAAGTGGTATGTGCTTTTTATCATTTTCACAATATGCACCACCTATGGCTCAACAATATGGATTGACAAGCTGTTAAAGAAGCAGAATGCCATCGTAAAAAGCCATAAGGAGGACTGGGACAGGCAGACCAGAAAAGAATACAAGGAAAAGGGCAGAAAAAAGAGAGTGGCAGTCATGCTTTTTGCGCTGCTTTGCAATTTCGGCATTCTGGCATTCCTTAAATATATACCATATGCGGGCGAGCTTGGACTTTTGCTTCCGCTTGGCATATCCTTCTACACCTTTCAGTCCATGGGCTATGTGATGGATGTATACAGGGAAATTGTCGAGCCTGAAAAGAATTTCCTTAAGGTAGCGCTGTTCGTGTCATTTTTCCCACAGATCATACAGGGACCGATTGCGATATATGATAAGCTTGCGGGACAGCTTTACGAGGGACATTCCCTGAGACTTGAAAATCTGCAAAAGGGTGCGCTTCTGGTGCTCTGGGGAGTCATGAAAAAGCTTGTGATAGCAGACCGCGCGGTAAATATCATCAATTTTGTAATGGATAAGCCGATGGATTTTTCGGGCACTTATGTATTTTTTGCGGCAGTAGTGTATGCGCTGCAGCTATATGCGGATTTCTCGGGAGGAATCGATATAGTGCGCGGTATTGCGGAGATGTTTGGCATAACGATGTCAACAAACTTCAATCATCCGTATTTTTCGCGTTCGCTCACTGAGTACTGGCACCGCTGGCATATGACTCTTGGAGACTGGTGCAGAAACTATATCTTCTATCCGCTTTCAATCTCAAAGCGTTTCCTGAACTTTGGCAAATGGCTAAAGCCGAGATTTGGTGCGCATATCAGTAAGGTGCTGCCGGGCTGCATCGCGAGTGTCATCACATTTATCGTCATCGGAGTATGGCACGGTGCCAATATGAAATACCTGTATTTCGGACTCTGGAACGGCATTGTCATCATGCTTGCAGAGCTTTTTGCTCCGGTAAACAAAAAGATGGCAGGCGGCTTTTTTAAGCTGACCGGCCTAAGGGAAAAGGGGATATTTGCAACGATTGTATCAGTGCTTTGGACCTTTATGCTCATACTGGTAGGCTACTATTTTGATATAGCTGCAAATGCGTCGACTGCATTTCACATGCTTTTTAAATCAGTCACGGATTTCCATATCAGCGAGCTTGGAATAAATAACATCATTTTGAATCTAGGAGCATGCGGACTGGACGAGTACGATATACTTTTACTTATAATATGTACGCTGCTGTGGTTCTTTATCAGCTTCGTTGAGGAAAATAAAAAGCTCGACATGCGCGATTTCATACTTTCAAGAAAGCTGCCGCTTCGCTGGGCGATAATATATCTTGGCATCTTTATAGTAATAATATTCGGTTACTACGGACCGGGAGTGAATCCGGCTGATTTTGTATATATGCAGTTTTAAAAAAAGTATAAACATAAAGAAAAACTTAAAGGAAAAGTTTCAAGAAATAGCTTAAAGAAAAAGCTTAAAGAAAAAGCCGAAAATAAGGGTAAAAAACACTTGACAACAGCCGGTTACGCAAGTATAATATCTAGGTCTGTAAAAGTAGATAAATGGAAGCCAAAGCCCCGGCAACCATTTAGTATAGATAATGATAGTCATCTGAGATGGAACAGAGGACTATAAGATGTCAAAAAGGAAGTGGCGTCCGGACATACGCGATTTCAAGAGGCATCGGCATTAAAAGTAATCGAATCATTTAAGGAGGAAAACCGATGAAAACATTTATGGCTAGTCCTGCTACAATCGACAGAAAATGGTACGTAGTAGACGCTGAAGGTAAGACATTAGGACGTTTAGCATCAGAAGTTGCTAAAGTATTAAGAGGAAAGAATAAAGCAATCTTTACACCACACATTGACACAGGTGATTATGTAATCGTTGTCAATGCTGACAAGGTTAAGGTTACTGGTAAGAAATTAGACCAGAAGATTTACTATCATCACTCAGATTATATCGGTGGTATGAAAGAGACAACATTAAGAGAGATGATGAACAAGCACCCAGAGCGCGTTATCGAGTACGCTGTAAAGGGAATGCTTCCAAAGGGACCTCTTGGACGTCAGATGTATACAAAGTTATTCGTATACGCTGGACCAGATCACAAACATGCAGCTCAGAAGCCTGAGACATTAGAGTTTTAATAGGAGGTAAAGTAAATTGGCTACTACAAAGTATTACGGAACAGGAAGAAGAAAATCATCTGTTGCTAGAGTATATTTAGTACCTGGAACAGGAAAGATTACAATCAATAAAAGAGATATCGATGAGTACCTTGGTCTTGAGACATTAAAGGTAGTTGTTCGCCAGCCATTAGTTGCAACTGAGACAGTTGACAAGTTCGACGTTTTAGTTAACGTTCGTGGTGGTGGATACACAGGACAGGCCGGAGCAATCCGTCACGGAATCGCTCGTGCACTCCTTCAGGTAGATTCAGAGTACAGACCAGTTCTTAAGTCTGCTGGATTCTTAACACGTGATCCACGTATGAAAGAGCGTAAGAAATACGGTCTCAAAGCAGCTCGTAGAGCTCCTCAGTTCTCTAAACGATAATTTTTCGGAAAAGAGAATATCAAGAGTATATTACACCTCAGAACTTCGGTTCTGGGGTGTTTTTTTGTGTGAACTATGATAAAATAAATATTATAATAAAAAGAAAACAAGTATAAGAGATAATATATTTTAATATTAATCAAAACAGAGGGAGTGATTATATGACAACTGTAAGCACCAAAAGTGGTAGAATTATAAAAGTTGTATCCAGAGAAGAAGAGAAGAGTACATTGACAGAATCAGATAGTGAAATGGACGAAAGGGCAGTTGAAGCTGTTAAGGCAGCAATAAATAAAGCGAAAATATGTAAAAAACCTATAGCTGGTTATGATAATGAAAAGAAACAGGCTTATGTAGAGTATGCAAATGGGGAAAGAAAATATGCAGAATAAAAAACCGATGATTCTTGTATTAGCGGGACCAAATGGTTCGGGGAAAAGTACAATAACAGCTTTTTTTGATAAAGTTGGTAAATATACTAATGCCGATGATGTTGTTGCGACTACGGAATGAATAATATGGAAGCTGCTGTTTTGGTTGATCGGATGAGATATGAATCAATTGCCAAGAAAGAAGATTTTACATTTGAAACTGTTTTGTCATCTGAATATAAGTTAAATATTTTGAGAAAAGCAAAAGAAGAGGGTTATTTCATAAAATGTGTATTTGTGTTAACAGTTGATCCACAAATTAATATTGCCAGAATTGAATCTCGTGTGGCGGCAGGTGGACATAATGTTGCTAGTGATAAAGTTATCGAGAGATATTACAAATCAATTAATAACATAAAAGAACTGCTTAATATATGTGATATTGTGCATGTTTACGATAATACTAAAACACCGGAAAGAATTATTCGTAAGCATAAAGAAGAATTATCAATATATCCAAATGAGTATTGGAGTGAACAGGGGATATTAGGATTGATGGAATAATATTGTTGCGAAAACATTAGATCACCATATTATTCTATTTAAAAGATAAAATATAAAAATAGTACTTTTATTTGAGCGCCTCCTATGATAGGATCAAGATCCAAAATCTAAGGAGGTAGTGCGAAATGACATTAGCAGAAAAGATATTTAATTGTTTTAAGGATAATGAAAGCTTCTCATTAAAAGAGGCATACCAGCAAAATGCTGATAAACCGAAGGAAACAGTTAGAGCTCGTATTTATGAGAAAATAGGTATTAGGTTTGAGAGAATATCAAAAGGCGTATATTGTACAATTGACAATAAGGATGAACAGTGTATATTAATTGAAGGAGACGGCAGAGATTTATCTATGCTAGGAGATAATAGCATTGATTGTATTTTGACAGATCATCCGTGGCTGGATAAAAAATCAAATAAAGGTGGAACACGGGCTTTTGCAGAATATGATTGTTTTAGATATACACTTGATGATTTTAAGGAAAAAGCAAGAGTTTTAAAAGCAGGTTGTTTTTTGGTCGAGGTATTACCTGCAGAGAATGAGAATAATTATGAGTATCTTTATCAAATTAAGCAATATGCAAAAGAGGCAGGATTTGTTTATTATTCTAAGGTATCATGGAAAAAAGGAACCTTTGTGAGTAATACAGGGAGAAAAGCAAAGAATACACAGGATATAATGATTTTTTCAAAAGGAAAAGCTAGAAATATGAGATATGATAAGAAGAAATCTGATTTAACCGGGAAAAAATGTTATATGAGTGGATGTAATGGTATGCTGCCTGCTATGTTTGATGTGCAGCCGGTAGCCAGGAAAAATAAAATACATCAGAGTGAATTACCGGTACAACTTTGTGAAGAGATATTGGAATATGTTACATATGAGGGAGAAATAATATTAGATTCGTTTGCAGGTAGTGGAGCCGTAGGTGTAGCTGCATTGAATAAAAAGAGAAGTTGTATTCTTATAGAAATTTTAAAAGAAAACATTGAAAAGATAAGAACACGCTTTAATAGTGTATTATATCAAACGGTATTGGAGTGATAATTTTGAATTTGCAGATGGATGGAAGAAAAGCTGATAATTATTCGAGTAATGCACAGAAAATAAGAGTTATAACTGAAGACTGGGTAAATAATAATATGTTTTGTCCATATTGTGGAAATAAATATGTTTCACATTGAGAATAACAGGCCAGTTGCTGATTTCTTTTGTCCATCCTGTAAGGAAGAGTATGAGTTGAAAAGTAAAGGCGCATCTATCAGTAATAAGATAAATGATGGTGCATATAATACAATGATAGAGAGGATAACCTCAATCAATAATCCAAATTTTTTCTTTATGCACTATAATAAAATTAGCCTACAGATTGAAAATTTTGTTATGGTACCAAAATATTTCTTTTCACCGGATATAATAGAAAAGAGAAAGCCATTGGCAGAAACTGCCAGAAGAGCAGGATGGACGGGCTGTAATATTTTATTGAACAGGATTCCAAATGAAGGAAGAATTTACATTGTACAAAATGAAAAGGAAATATCTGTTAAAAAGATAATGGAAAAGGTGCATAGAACAGAATTTTTACGTGGGAGTAAGTTGGAAACAAGGGGCTGGATGTTGGACGTGTTGAATTGTGTTAATATAATTGAAGACAGGGATTTTACGTTAGAGCAGATGTATAGTTTTGAGAAGATGCTTGCAGAAAAACATCCGGACAATCATCATATAAAAGATAAAATAAGACAGCAATTACAAATGTTAAGAGATAATGGAATTATAGAGTTTATAGGAAGAGGACGCTATAGAAAAAATAATTGATTAAAGAGAATATCAAGAGTATATTACACCTCAGAACTTCGGTTCTGGGGTGTTTTTTTATTTGAATTGTGGTATTATTATAAAATAATGATAAGAAAAATTATTTGAAGGGAGTGAATTAAATAAAAGATGTTGCAGAGATAATGCTAATATGATTATCATCTGAATGAAGATAAAACCGAATGAAATGTATAAACATGCGACAACTGTAAGTAGTATAAAATTATTAGCGAAACAGTTTAATGAATGGTATATAAAGAAAAATGAGAAGAAGAATATATGAGATTATTGAAGTAAGTGAAGACGGTGATTCGTTAAGTAAAGCATATGATATTTTTATGATGATGTGTATCATTGCTAGTCTGGTACCATTAGCATTCAAGGAGCAGAATGGTGTTTTTAATGTTATGGATTGGATTACAACAATAATATTTGTTGGTGATTATATTTTAAGACTGTTTACAGCAGATTATAAGCTTGGTAAAGGAAAAGTTTCTTATATTGAATATCCATTTACAGCTATGGCTATAATTGATTTGCTATCCATATTACCTTCTTTTATGATAATTAATAGTGGAATTAAACTTTTAAGAGTAACAAGACTTATTAAAACATTTAGGGTGTTTAGAGTATTTAAGAGTTTTAGATATTCAAAAAATATTGATATACTTGTCAGGGTATTTAAAAGGCAAAAGGATAGTCTTACAATAGTTGCTTTTCTAGCTATGGGGTACATATTTGTGACGGCACTTGTAATGTTTAATATCGAACCTGATACTTTTAATAGTTTTTTTGATGCGATTTATTGGGCAACCGTGTCATTGACAACAGTTGGTTATGGGGATATTTATGCTACGTCAGGTATAGGAAAAATTCTTACAATGATTAGTTCATTGTTTGGAATTGCAATTGTTGCGTTGCCGGCAGGCATTATAACTGCTGGGTATATGTCAGAAATTAATGCAGATGATAAATATAACTAGATTATTACGAATATAAAAGTGAATGTCATTGATGAAAAACTGACGTTGAAATGTTCACTTTTAAAAAAATATATGAAATAAGAGGCAGCAAAATGGATTTTGAAAGCAGAAGACAAAGAATTTTAGACAAGATGGAGGACAATTCTATAGCAATATTGTACTCAGGCATCGAGCACCATGTGAGTGCAGATGAGTATGATTTATTTACAGCACAGGCTAACCGCAATTTCTTCTATCTGACCGGACTTAGACGTGACAACATGGTCCTTGTTCTGGATAAATGTGTAGAGCCTGCTAAGACAATGCTCTTCATAGAGGAGGCAGACCCTACGATGGAGCGCTGGTACGGCAGAAAGGTGACTATGGAGGAAGCCGAGGAAATATCAGGAATTGATGAAGTAGAATATATTTATGAGCTTGAGAGTACACTGGACAGGATAATGACGCGTGAGGATGTATACACAGCATATTTTGACACGTATCGTCATCAGAAAGTGGATTTGCCGGATTACAATGTGGTAAAAGCCAATGAATTTAAGACAGATTATCCGGGAGTTGCTGTGAAGAATCTTTTCCCGCTTGTGGCAGAGGAGCGTATGCAGAAGGATGAGGATGAGATTGAGCTGACCAAAAAGGCAATCGCTCTCACAAAGGACGGACTCTGCAATGTGATGGCTAATTTAAAGCCGGGCATGAAGGAATATCAGGCACAGGCAGATTTTGAATATATCATAAGACGCGGTGGGGCAGAGTGGACAGCTTTTCCTACAATTGCTGGAAGCGGAATGAATGGAACGATGCTTCACTATGACACAAATCGTGAGACGATGGAGGATGGAACACTGGTGCTTCTTGACCTTGGAGCCAGAATAGATGGCTACAATTCGGATATTACGAGAACATATCCGGTAAATGGCAGGTTTACCGAGCGCCAGAAACAGGTTTATGATATCGTGCTCGCCGCAAATCGAAAGATTGTCGAAGTTGCAAAGCCGGGAATGACTACAAAGGAATTAAATGAAGTATGTAAGGATGTGCTTGCAGACGGGCTTATGAAACTTGGACTGATAAAGAATTCTGTAGAGATTTCTAAGTATTACATGCATGGCGTGTCACACCATCTGGGAATAGATGTGCATGACGTGACAGTTGACTCAAACAGCAGGCTTCGTCCGGGAGCAATCATCAGTGACGAGCCGGGACTGTATATAGATGAATGGGAAATCGGTATCAGGATTGAGGATGATGTGCTTATCACCGAGGACGGTGCAGTGTGTCTGTCGGAGGATATCATCAGAACCACAGAGGATATAGAGGCCTACATGGCTGAGCACAAAAAGATTTAATCGTGATAAATGATAAATTTTGCGGTTTATAATATTTTTATGTGACATAATCTGATTTATGTATTATAGTAGTGCTAGTACATCGAATAATAAGTTTCTGATGCATTGTTATTTCTTATTTGGTGTACTATAGTATAGCAGTTATTTTTTATTGCTGTATCGGTGCAACGAAAATAATTCGTTCGACAGATGGAAGGAGAACAACTATGGTAAAGAAGATTAATAGCAGTGAATTTGAACAGGTTAAAAATAATAAGGCTATCATTGTTGATTTTTCGGCAGAGTGGTGCGGTCCATGCAAGATGCTTGCGCCTGTAATGGAGCAGCTTTCTGATGAAATCACAGATGTGGAGTTTTACAATATTGATGTGGACGAGAATCCTGATCTGGCAAGAGAGTATCGTATAATGAATATTCCGGCAGTTATTGCAATCAAGGGCGGTCAGGTTGCCGGTCAGCAGATTGGTCTTGTGTCTAAGGATGATATGAAAGGCTTTATAGAGGGAGTATTCTAAGAAGGAGTATTCAAAGAAGGAAATTCTTAAGAAGCGAGAATACACCTGCAGTGAGCTTTTGGGTGAATATGCATGGTGTGATTCTTAACAGTTACGATGAACAGTGAAAACCGGGCAGGCTATTATGCCCGGTTTTACATTTTTTACATTTAAATTAGTTCTCTCGGAAAATTTTTCCAAAGATGAATCTAACAAGTGGTCCGGCAACAAAGAGCTGCCAGAAGAAGGCCATTGGAAAGTTTCTTACGACGAGCTCACAGAATGTCGCAAATATCTGTGAATTAAAACTACCATTGAAAAGGATGGTAGCGATAAAGCTCATCATAGGGCACATAAACCAGATTGAGAAGACAGAAATTGCAAGGATTATAGCAATAGGTCTGTCCTTTCCCGGTGTGACGATTTTGAAGGCAAATTTTTTGGCAAGTGGTCCGGCAATGAACGTATCAAGGATGAAACCGGCAACAATCATGATAGGAAATTCGCCTAATGCGGCCTTAAAAACAAAGTTCTTCATACCGCCTGTTTCAAGGGCAATATTGTAGCATATCATGGCATAAACCATGACAAGCACCATCATGATGGTAAAAACTGTTTCCTGTAATCTGTTCTTTGGCATTTTTCTTAAATCCTCCTGTTATGTAAAATAAATATAGCTGTAACAAGTCGTTACAATAGGCTCTTGATAGCTGCGATAATTGAAAAAGGCTTGAAGTGTATACAAGGCTTCATGCATGTAAAAGCACAAAAAAATAGACAGAGGGAAACTTTCGTCTCGCTCTGTCTAAGCTGCAACTACCATTAATTGTCGATAGTTTATCACAGATAGAATATAAAAATCAATAGGAAGTTGGTACTAAATAATATGACAATAAAAGATATCGAATTTAAATTGAAAGATGGCAGAACTGCCATTTTGCGAAGTGCAAATGAAAAGGATGCCAAAGCTTTTATAGAGTACATGAAAAAGTCAACCGGTGAAACGGATTTCTTACTTAGGACACCGGAAGAATGTGAGACACAGACCATCGAGCAGGAGATTGATTTCATCAATAACTGCAATTCGTCAGATGCACAGGCAATGATAGTTTGTGAAGTAGGTGGAAAACTTGCCGGAAATTGCATGGTCTGGTGGAATAACCGTGTGAAAACCGGACACAGGGCAAGTGTGGCAATCGGCTTGCTGAGCGAATTCTGGAATCAGGGAATTGGAACAAGAATGTTTCAAGAAATGATAAAAATAGCAGAAAACAATCCGAAGATATTGCAGATGGAATTGGATTTTATCGAGGGCAACAGCAGGGCGAGAGCACTTTATGAGAAAATGGGATTTAGGATTACAGGTATAAATTTTAATGCTATAAGGCAGAAGGACGGAACTTTGTGCAATGAGTATTCAATGATAAGGGAAATAAATAGATAAGCAAGCAATTTATAAAAACCAAAGTGTGGTATGCGTGCCAAATATGTATTTTAGCAAGTACCAGAGAGTTTATCCCTTGTAAACCTTTACTATTATGTTATACTGTAATCGTTGCCGGGCATACTGATGTATGAACGGTAAACGGAAAAAGTAATTAGAACAGCAGGAGAAGGATTTTATGCTGTATCATAAATAAAAAATGAGGTGAAAATCGTGCTTAAAGCAGAAAATTTAACTTTAAACGTAGATGATGAGGGCGGAAAGAAATGCCTTCTGAACAATATATCATTTCAGGTAGAGGACGGAGAAATGCTTGTCATTACCGGACCAAACGGAGGTGGAAAATCCACTCTGGCAAAGACCTTGATAGGTATTCAGACACCGGACAGCGGAAAGATTATACTTGACGGACAGGATATCACAGAGCTCGACATCAATCACAGGGCAAATGCGGGAATAGGCTTTGCATTCCAGCAGCCACCGAGATTTAAGGGAATGACAGTCATGAAGCTGCTCAAACTTGCAGCAAAGGATGAGCTTTCAGACAAGGAGTGCTGCGACCTTCTCACCGCGGTAGGACTCTGTGCAAAGGATTACATTTACCGCCAGATTGACGGCACACTCTCAGGTGGAGAGATGAAGAGAATTGAGATTGCATCAGTGCTTGCCAAGGAGCATTCGCTTTGCATATTTGATGAGCCGGAGGCTGGAATCGATCTGTGGAGCTTTTCAATGCTCATACAGAAATTTGAGGAAATCCATACTGAGAAAAAGCAGAGCCTCATAGTGATTTCACATCAGGAGAAAATCATAAATATGGCAGACCGCATCATGATAATTGATGGCGGAGAAATCAAGAAAATCGGCACAAAGGACGAGGTGCTGCCTTATCTCAATGGTGTACAGAAATGTCACAAATGCGTAGAGAGACTGGAGGGAAGAGCATAATATGGTAAAGCTTGACAACGTAACAGAGGGCGTATTGGACGTCATAAATGATAATAAATTCAGTCAGACAGGTGCCTTTAATCTGCGTGAAAACGGCACATCAATCTGCCACGGAGACAGCGAGCATATTAAGATAAAGAAAAAGACGGACAAGCCCGGCATTGATATTTATATTGATGGAAAGACGGACGGAGAGGCTGTCTATATCCCTGTAGTGCTCAGCAAATCAGGCATGACAGACCTTGTATACAACGATTTCTATGTGGAGGATGGTGCAGATGTAAGGATTGTGGCAGGCTGCGGAATCCACAACAGCGGCTGCAACGAGAGCAGACACGACGGCATCCATACATTCCATGTAGGCAAAAATGCGAATGTCAGATATGAGGAAAAGCACTACGGCGAGGGAAACGGAACAGGTGCGAGAGTGCTCAACCCTGTAACAAATATATTTGTGGGTGAGAATTCTGTTTTCACTCTCGATACAGCACAGATAAAGGGTGTTGATTCTACAGTCCGTGAGACCAATGTGGAGCTTGGAAAGGACGCAAAGCTCTATGTCACAGAGCGTCTCATGACAGATGGAGAGCAGAAGGCGGAGTCAAATATCGAGGTACAGTTAAATGGAGAGGACAGCTCTGCACAGATTGTTTCCAGATCCGTAGGAAAAGGAAACTCAGTCCAGACCTTCCATCCAAATGCCATCGGCAACAGCAAATGCCAGGCTCATATCCAGTGCGATTCTATCATCATGGATCATGCAGAGGTCGGTTCAATCCCTGAAATCAGGGCAAAAAATATCGATGCGGCTATCATACATGAGGCAGCAATCGGCAGGATAAACGACGAGCAGCTTCTCAAGCTCCGTACACTCGGACTTACAGAGGAAGAGGCAGAGGAAGTTATCATACAGAATTTCTTAAACTAAATCAGGCGTAAATAGAAACCCCAGAGCGAGATATTGATATGCTATCAAAGCATACAATACGCTCCGGGGTTTATTTTATGTTACTGTTCATGCCTGACAGTGTGACCAGTAACTATTTTACAACGGCAACCGGTTACTACAAAAATGCAAATCAGCATAAATGGTTTATATGATACGAATTATCATTAACTGTAATCTTGACATAAACAGTAAACAACAGTAAAATGAAACCAAAACAGTAAACAACAGTAAAAGACAGTAAAACAAATTCAAAACAGTAAACAACAGTAAAAATGGGAGGCTGATATGCAAAATCCATTCACGCTTACATTTGGAAGAAGTCCACTAGAGTCGGTAGACCGTCCGGTACAGATTAATGAGATAATTGAGAATTTTACAGCGGATACAATAAATCAGCAGATGTTTATAATTACCGGTGTGCGAGGTTCAGGAAAAACAGTAATGATGACAGAAATTTCGCATAGGCTAAGAGAAAATGATGACTGGGTGGTTATAGAACTCAATCCGGCAACAGAGCTGCTGCCTGCAATGCTTTCAAAATTGAATAGTGATAATATATGTGCGGGACTTATAAAATCGGCAAAGCTCGATCTATCATTTTTCGGTTTTGGAGTATCTATAGAGGGGACACAGCCGATTACAGATGCAGAGACAGCTATTATAAAGATTTTGGAAAGGCTTAAAAAGAGTGGTAAGAGACTGCTTATTACGATAGATGAGATGACAAATAGTGAGTACATGAAGGTTTTTGCCGGAGCCTTTCAGATATTTGTAAGACAGGAGCTGCCTGTATTTCTATTAGGAACAGGATTGTATGAAAATATTGAGGAGCTTCAGAATGAGAAGAGTCTTACATTTTTGTACAGAGCACCTAAAATCCAGCTCAAACCATTAAATAACGCAGCAATAATCAATAAGTATAAAACTATTTTTAACATATCTCCAGAGAAAGCAGCACAGATGGCGGGGCTGACCAAAGGATATCCTTTTGCATTTCAGGTTTTAGGATATCTGACGTGGAACAATGGTGGCGACTACAATGGCATTTTGGGCGAGTATGAACAGTATCTGAGCGAATTTGTATATGACAAAATCTGGTCGGAGCTTTCTCAGAAGGATCGCATGGTTGCAAAGGGGATTGCAGATGTACAAAGCGGAAAAATAAAAGAAATCAGGGATGCAATTGGGATGGAGACAAACGAATTCAATCCGTATCGTAAGCGCCTTATAAAAAAGGGAATTGTATCGGGAGAGATACGGGGATATGTGTATTTTACGCTGCCGCTTTTTGAGGAATATGTGATTGAAAATTATTAAAATGAGCACAGGTTCAGCAGATTAAAATAAGGAGTCAAAATGAAAGCGTATTATCATCTACCGGGATTGTTTGAATTTTATGAATTATACAAAGAATTTCTCCCACTGTACCGCAAGCACCGGGAATATTTCTATGACTGGTGCGACATAGGTTCAATATACGGTGCACCGGCAGACTGCATATGGGGCGGAGGCCGCGTCGGTTTTGGTGAGCACGATCCGAAGGAAGTGCTTAAGCTTATGCAGGAATATGGGATATCCGCGAGACTTACCTTTAGCAATTCATTGCTTACTAAGGAGCATCTTTCTGACAAAAAATGTAACGAACTGTGCAGGATATTTGATATAGGCAGAGATAATGAGCGAAGCAGGGGCTTTGGAAACGGCATAATCATCTACTCAGATATTCTGCTTGATTACATAAAAGAAAATTACCCTGACTTTTATTTTATATCCTCAACAACAAAGGTTCTGACGGATTTTTGTGAATTTGAAAAAGAGCTAAACAGAAAGGATTTCCGCTATGTGGTACCGGATTTCAGGTTGAACAAATCATTTGATAAACTGAAAGAATTATCACAGCATCAAAAGGATAAAGTAGAATTTTTGTGCAATGAGTGCTGCTGGTTTGGCTGCACGGACAGGAAGAAATGCTACGAGACGGTTAGCCGCAAAAATCTGGGCGAGGATTGCCCGGAGCATTATTGCACTGCACCTGATGCAGGGCAGGGATATCTCTTTTCGAAGGCGATGGAAAATCCGGGATTTATCGGAATAGATGATATAAAAAACACTTATCTGCCGATGGGCTTTAGCAATTTTAAAATAGAGGGCAGAGGGCTTGGAAGTGCCATGATACTTGAATTTCTGCTTTACTATATGACGAAGCCACAGTATCAGATACATGTCAGAGAGCACATTTATCTCGATAATATGCTGGATTTATTTTGAAATATAAAAACTATTATTTTTTTAAGATTATTTGCATTACAATGTAAATAATATGATTAAAGGGTCAAAAGGTATCATCGATGCATGCTTGCATGCAATTCGATGTATACCTTAGTGACCCGCACTACACCGAGAAAGTAGCAATTTGCTATACATTAACGACAACAGGAAGGATGATTCTCAAAAATGAATATTAGAAGAGCACACGAAAAAGACATACCAAGACTTATAGAATTGTTAGAGCAGGTGCTTCAGATCCATGCCGATATCAGACCGGATATTTTTATCCCGGGAACGACAAAATATACAAATGAAGAGCTTGCAAAAATGATAAAGGACGATACAAAGCCGATATATGTTGCGGCAGATGATGATGATATCTGCATGGGATATGCATTCTGCCAGATAAGACAGCAGCCGTTTTCCAACAATATGGTACCGTTTACATCGCTTTTCATAGATGATCTGTGTGTAGATGCAAAGACCAGAGGACAGCATATCGGAGAGCAGCTTTTTGAATATGTCAAGAATGAGGCAAAGCATCTCGGCTGCTACGAGGTCACTCTCAATGTATGGAGCGGAAACACATCTGCTGAGAAATTTTATGAGAAGATGGGGCTTAAGACAAAGGAACGCCAGATGGAGTATATTTTAATGTAAAATGTATGTTGACAAACACAAAAAGGAGTGATAAACTCTAAACAAATTTAGCAAGATAAAGTATTAAATCGTTAAAGAAGTGAAAACAGTTTAAACTGTTTCGACAATTTAATAAGTTGTAAACCGTTGAAGCGGAGATAACGGCAATGATGCCTTTACAGAGAGCCTGTGGTGCTGAGAATCAGGTGTGAAACAAGTTGTCAAATGGACCGCTGAGGGCGCAGTCAAATGGATTTATCATTCATCCAGAGTATTCTGCGACGTGTGGGCATACGTCATTTGCCCGGGATATGTTGGTATCCTGCCAAGCGCACGAGCTTTATCGTGAATTCAAGGTGGCACCGCGGATAGTTAAGATTATTCGTCCTTGACAGAAGTAATATTCTGTCAAGGACGTTTTTTTAGTGAACAAAGAACACAATGGAACTTGCAAATCTGCATGCTTGCATGCGAGATTTCAAGTGAACATCGGGTTGTACAACATAAAGCGAGAATTGTAGCAGCGCAAGCTGCGGAGAAGCCTTGAAAAGGCGAATTCGAGCTTGTATGTTGGACATTTGTTCACGAACGAACATTGGACATTTGTTCACTACCACACAAAATTTGGAGGTAAGTATATGAAAATTTCACCTACACTGACCGAAGTTAAAGAAATAGCAAAAACCGGGAAGTATGACATTCTCCCTGTAAGCTGTGAGATATTATCAGATTTTATCACACCTATAGAGGCTATGAGGATTCTGCAGAATGTTTCAACACATTGTTATCTGCTTGAATCAGCACAAGCCAATGAAGCCTGGGGAAGATATACATTTTTGGGATATGATCCAAAGCTTGAGATTAACTGTATAGATGGTCACATGAAGCTTGGAAAGCTTTCGGTGGAGACGGAAAATCCTTCAGAGTACATCAGACAGATTCTTTCAGAGTACAAGAGTCCGAAATTTGATTATCTGCCTTCTTTTACAGGTGGCCTTGTGGGTTATTTTTCGTATGATTATCTGGGCTACAAGGAGAAAAGCATCAGAGGAAAAGCAAGGGACACGGAGGATTTCAAGGATGTTGATCTGATGCTTTTTGATAAGGTAATAGCATTTGACAATCTGTGCCAAAAGATAATACTAATCGCAAATATGTCACTTGATGCTCCGGAAACAGGCTACAACAAAGCGATTGTTGAGCTAAAGCAGCTTAGGGAGCTTCTGATGCACGGAGAGAAAAAACAGAATATGGGTGGCAAGCTGCTGGGTGAGGTCACACCGCTTTTTGATAAGGAGCAGTATTGTGAGATGGTCGAGAAGGCAAAGCACCATATCAAAGAGGGGGATATTTTCCAGATAGTTTTATCCAACAGATTGAGCGCACCGTTTGAGGGAAGCCTTTTTGATACCTACCGCGTGCTTCGAACGATAAATCCTTCGCCGTACATGTTTTATTTTTCGGGAACCGATGTGGAGGTTGCGGGAGCATCTCCGGAGACACTTGTGAAGCTTGAAAATGGAGTGCTTCACACATTCCCGCTGGCAGGCACGAGGCCGAGAGGTGCCACAGCAGGAGGACAAAAAGCTTGAGGAAGGGCTGCTTAAGGACGAAAAAGAGCTCGCAGAGCACAATATGCTCGTGGACCTAGGAAGAAATGACCTCGGAAAGGTAAGTAAATTCGGAACTGTAAAAGTAGAAAAGCTTCATTCCATAGAGAGATATTCACATGTGATGCATATAGGCTCGACAGTGCGTGGAGAGATAAGAGAAGAGTACGACGCACTCGATGCAATAGAGGCAGTGCTCCCGGCAGGAACACTTTCAGGAGCACCAAAGATCAGAGCGTGCCAGCTTATCGGAGAGCTTGAGGACAACAAGCGAGGCATTTACGGAGGGGCGATCGGATATATAGATTTTACAGGAAACATGGACACATGTATTGCAATCCGCATTGCCTACAAGAAAACGGCAAGGTTTTCGTGAGAAGCGGAGCGGGAATAGTTGCGGATTCAGATCCTGAGAAGGAATTTCAGGAGTGCATAAACAAGGCAAAGGCTTCTCTTAAGGCACTGGAAGTCTCACAGGAGGTGGAAGAATGATTTTACTGATTGATAACTACGACAGCTTTTCCTACAATCTGTATCAGCTAATCGGCGAGATAGAGCCTGATATCAGAGTAATCAGAAATGATGAGATGACAGTTGAAGAGATTAGGGCTTTAAAGCCTGATCGCATCATATTATCACCGGGACCGGGAAGGCCTGAGGATGCGGGCGTGATAATAGCTGTGGCAAAGGAGCTTGGAAAGGAAATCCCAATCCTTGGTGTGTGCCTCGGACATCAGGCGATATGCGCAGCATATGGTGCGACAGTCACATATGCAAAGGAGCTCATGCACGGAAAGCAATCGGATGTATCGTTTGACACAGAAAGCCTTTTATTCAAGGGTTGCCCGAAAAAAGCAAAGGTAGCACGTTACCATTCACTTGCTGCAGATGCGGACACGATGCCTGATTGCCTAAAGATTACAGCCACTACAGATGATGGTGAGATCATGGCTGTTGAGCACAAGGAATATCCGATATACGGAGTGCAGTTTCACCCGGAGTCAATCATGACACCGGACGGAAAGCAGATGCTTAGTAATTTTATCAAAGCTTAATTGAAAATTGCAGCGTTTAATGAATTTATATATTAGTTGTTGAATTGAAAACAAATAGCAGAACAAAATCATAAACAAAATTATAAACGAAATATTACCGGAATATAGGAGGACATAATCATGATCAAAGAAGCCATAGTAAAAATCGTAAACAAAGAAGACCTCACATATGATGAGGCATATGTAGTGATGAATGAGATCATGGGCGGTGAGACAACATCAACCCAGAATGCAGCGTTTCTTGCAGCTCTTTCAACAAAGAGTGCAAAGGCTGAGACAACAGACGAAATCGCAGGCTGTGCAGCGGCCATGAGAGAGCATGCGGTACAGGTGAAAACAGGTATGGATGTGTTCGAAATCGTAGGAACAGGCGGAGACAATGCACAGAGTTTCAACATTTCAACAACCTCAGCACTTGTTGCGGCAGCAGGCGGCATGAAGGTGGCAAAGCACGGAAACAGGGCAGCCTCTTCATTATGCGGCACAGCAGACTGTCTTGAGGCGCTCGGCGTCAACATAGACCAGAGCCCTGATAAATGTGTGGAGCTTTTAAATAAAGTCGGCATGTGCTTCTTCTTTGCACAGAAATATCATACATCAATGAAATATGTCGGACCTATCAGAAAAGAGCTTGGTTTTAGAACAGTATTCAATATTTTAGGACCGCTCACAAATCCGGGTTCACCGGCTATGCAGCTTCTCGGAGTGTATGATGAGTATCTTGTAGAGCCGCTTGCACAGGTGCTTGTAAGCCTCGGAGTAAAGCGTGGAATGGTAGTATATGGCATGGATAAGCTCGATGAGATTTCCATGAGCGCACCGACCAAGATATGCGAGATAAAGGACGGATGGTTCAGAACCACAGTAATCTCACCGGAGGATTTCGGCTTTGAGCGCTGTACAAAGGAGGATTTAAAAGGCGGTACACCTGAGAAAAATGCGAAAATTGTACGTGATATATTAGGCGGACAGAAGGGCCATAAGAGAAATGCAGTACTCATGAACGCAGGCGCATCACTTTATATAGGAGGAAAGGCCGACAGCATGAAAGAGGGTATCGAGCTTGCAGCAGAAATCATTGATTCAGGAAAAGCACTTGAAACACTCGATAAGCTCATCGAGGTAAGCAACAGCTAGGCACACAAAACAGGAAAGGAAAAGCGATGAATATTTTAGACCAGCTTGCAGAATATTCAAGGCTTCGCGTGGCAGAAGACAAGAAAAAAATAAGCCTTGAGGAAATGAAAAATATTGCGATTCAGACGAAAAACGAAAAGCTTTGTGAGTTTGCATTTGAAAAAGCACTCAAAAGGATGGCTTGAGCTTCATATGTGAGTGCAAGAAGGCTTCGCCGTCAAAGGGGCTTATAGAGCCGGATTTCAGATATCTTGAAATTGCAAGGGAATATGAGGCGGCAGGTGCGGATTGCATCTCGGTACTGACAGAGCCGAAATGGTTTTTAGGCTCGGATGAGTATCTTAAGGAGATTGCGAAAATGGTTTCGATTCCGTGCATCCGAAAAGATTTTACGGTCGATGAATATCAGATATATCAGGCAAAGACACTCGGTGCCGCTGCGGTGCTTTTAATCTGCTCAATATTGTCAGAGGAACAGCTCAGTAAATACATAAAAATCTGCGACAGCCTTGGTATAAGCGCTCTTGTGGAGATACACAATGAAAAAGAGGCAGGGATGGCGGTAAGAGCCGGTGCCAGAATAATAGGTGTCAACAACCGCAATCTGAAGGATTTTACAGTTGATACAGCTAACAGCAGAAAGCTGCGCGACCTGATTCCCGATGACATCATATTTGTATCGGAAAGCGGTGTAAAGAGCACAGATGATATCAGGGCAATATGTGAAATCGGAGTTGACGCAGTGCTTATCGGAGAGACGCTGATGAGAGCGGACGACAAAAAGGCTAAGCTTGATGAATTGCGATTAAGCTAATAGAGATATATAAGTATCTTCATGGTTTTAAGAATATCTGTAACTATTCAGTACAGAAAACAAAATATTTACAAATATACATCAGAAGGGAAAACATCATGACAAATCCAAACGGAAGATTTGGTATTCACGGAGGACAGTACATTCCTGAAACCCTCATGAATGCCGTTAAAGAATTAGAAGAAGCATACAATTATTACAAAAACGATCCTGAATTTAACAGAGAGCTCACAGAGCTTCTCAACGATTATGCAGGAAGACCATCGAGACTGTACTACGCAGAAAAGATGACAAAGGATCTCGGTGGAGCAAAAATATACCTTAAGAGAGAGGATTTAAACCATACAGGAGCGCACAAGATCAACAACGTATTAGGGCAGGCACTTCTTGCAAAGAAAATGGGCAAAACCCGACTGATAGCTGAGACCGGAGCCGGTCAGCACGGTGTGGCAACAGCAACGGCCGCAGCCCTTATGGGTATGGAATGTGTTGTATTCATGGGCGAGGAGGATACAAAGCGTCAGGCGCTCAATGTATACCGCATGCGTCTGCTCGGAGCAGAGGTTATCCCGGTTACATCAGGTACAGCCACATTAAAGGATGCCGTATCGGAGGCAATGAGAGAGTGGACCAAGAGAATTTCGGACACACATTACTGCCTGGGCTCAGTTATGGGACCACATCCGTTCCCTACCATTGTAAGAGATTTCCAGGCGGTCATCTCAAAGGAAATCAAGGAGCAGATGCTTGAAAAGGAGCACAGACTGCCTGATGCGGTTATCGCATGTGTGGGCGGCGGCTCAAATGCCATCGGAAGCTTTTACAACTTCATAGAGGATGAGGGAGTTGAGCTCATCGGCTGCGAGGCAGCAGGAAGAGGAATAGATACATTTGAGACTGCAGCCACAGTAAATACAGGCCGTCTTGGTATTTTCCACGGCATGAAGTCATATTTCTGTCAGGACAAATACGGACAGATCGCTCCGGTTTATTCTATTTCTGCAGGACTTGACTATCCGGGAGTCGGACCGGAGCACGCATATCTGCACGATATCGGCAGAGCGCAGTATGTACCTGTAACAGATGATGAAGCGGTAAATGCTTTTGAATACCTCGCAAAGACAGAGGGAATCATCCCTGCAATCGAGTCCTCACATGCAGTGGCATATGCCATGAAGCTGGCGCCTACAATGGACAAGGACAAGATAATCGTTGTTACTGTTTCAGGCAGAGGCGACAAGGACTGCGCGGCAATAGCAAGATACAGAGGGGAGAATATTTATGAGTAAGATAAGAAGTGCGTTTGAAAATGGCAAGGCGTTTATACCATTTATCACCTGCGGTGATCCAAATTTAGAGACAACCGCAAAAATCGTAAGAGAAGCAGTTGCAAACGGAGCAGACCTTATAGAGCTTGGTATTCCATTCTCTGATCCTACAGCAGAGGGACCTGTAATCCAGGGCGCCAACATAAAGGCACTTGCAGCCGGAGTTACAACAGACAAGGTTTTTGACCTTGTGAGAGATCTGAGAAAAGATGTCACAATTCCTATGGTTTTCATGACATATGCAAACGTGGTTTACTCTTACGGCGCAGAAAAGTTTATCAGTACATGTAAGGTAATAGGCATTGACGGACTCATTCTGCCGGATATCCCATATGAGGAAAAGGAAGAGTTTTTACCACTCTGCGAGAAATATGATGTGGACCTTATTTCATTTATCGCACCTACATCAAAGGATCGCATTGCGATGATAGCAAAGGAGGCAACCGGCTTCATCTATGTGATTTCAAGCCTCGGAGTCACCGGTACAAGAAGCGAGATTAAGACAGATCTGGCTTCAATAGTCAAGGTAATCAGAGAAAATACAGATGTGCCATGTGCTATCGGTTTTGGCATTTCAACACCCAAGCAGGCAAAGAAGATGGCAGATATCTCGGATGGTGCCATTGTGGGCTCTGCCATCATCAAGATAATCGATGAGTATGGTGAGGCTTCACCAAAGTATGTCGGTGAGTATGTTAAAGCAATGAAGGATGCGCTGTAGAGGCATTGTATTTTTATGTATGTAAAGGAGATTTTCTAAGGAAACTTAAAATAATATTATAAAATCAGAAAAATGACTTTTATACCCATATTTCAAAAATAAAATTTATGAAATATGGGTATAAAACTTGAAAAACGAATATATTAATTATATAATAAGTGCAAATAAGACAGTTCAGAGGGAGGAATATCAGGATGCTGTGTCAATTTTCTTTTAAAAACTTTAAATCATATAAAGAAACAACAACATTCGATTTTCAGGCAACATCTATTCCGGAGTTTTCAGAATCGTTGTTAAAAAGCGAGAAAGCAGATGCACTTCTTCCCGTAGGGGTTATATATGGTCCGAATGGTGGCGGGAAAACCAATCTGTTACTAGCTCTTTCATGTTTGATTTCTACAGTGGTTAAGCCAATATATGAATTGGAGAAGGCAAGAGAAAAGATTATTATTCAGCAGAAGATAAGTGCGGCACCATTCTATTTTAATGAAATATCTAGGAAAATGCCGACAGAATTTGAAGTGTATTTCCGACAGGAAAAAAATGAATACAGGTACAACTTATCAATATGTGGGGATGACATTGTTGAAGAATCTCTGTATTGGAAATCCATTGGTGGAAAGAGAACGGGTATGGTTTTTGATAGGGAAGGTGCTGAAATTACATTGGGTGCAAGCATCAATAAAGCGAGTATTAACCGCTCGGTAAACCCCAAGATGCCATATTTATCTTTTTTGGCAATCAACTATGATATACCGGTAATTGTGGAAGTTCAGAAGTGGTTTGAATCATGCATTGTCAAAAACTATGCAAATCCGATTGCAGACAGACAAATAATGTTTTCTGATGATGAATCATATCGAAAGAAAATTGTTCGTGCACTAAATGATGTTGATATTGATGTATCAGGTTATCGGTATGATGAAGAAAATCATGAACTGTATACACAGCGTATGATAGAGGGAAAGATTTATGAATTAAGTTTTAATGATGAGTCAGATGGAACAAAGAAAATGATTGCGGCATTACCTGTGATTTTGTTAGCACTGCAAGAAGGTCGGCTGGTGATTATTGATGAATTGGATGCAAAATTGCATCCTAAGCTGCTTCGTTATGTAATTTCATTGTTTAAGAATAAGAATGTAAACAAAAAGGGAGCGCAGTTACTTTTTACTTCCCATGATATGACAACAATGAAAAATACAGTTTTCAGACGGGATGAAATTTGGTTTGCGGCAGAAAATGAAAGGCACGAAAGTGAAATATATTCCCTATATGAAATCAGAAGAGAAAACAATGAACGAGTAAATAGTACTGCAGCCTATGATAAACAATATCTGGAAGGGCGTTATGGTGCAGATCCATATCTTACAAATATGCTGGCAGGAGGAGATTGGCAATGAGTTTAAAACCTCCGAAGAAAAGTGATTTAGGAAAGAGTTGGATGAAACCGCGACGAGATAAGAATATATTGATATGTCCAGAGTACCATTTGATAGTAACAGAAGGAACTGAAACAGAACCACAGTATTTCGAAGCAATCAGGACAATCATAAACAGTCAGTATCGAGATAAAATTCAGCTTGACATTCATGGTGCAGGAGACAATACGCTTAGTCTTTTGGATAAGGCAATGAATCTGGTCATGAACAATCCGAATGGATATAAGCATGTCTGGATAGTCTATGATACTGATGATTTTCCGGCAAAACGCATCAATAAAACAAATGAATTATGCATTAATATGTCTACAGAGGAAACACAATATCATGCTATCTGGTCAAATCAGTGTATTGAACTTTGGTTTTTGCTTCATTTCAGTTTTGTTCAGTCAGATATTCATAGAAGTGATTACTGGCCAAAACTATCTGAATGGTTAAAGAATATTGGACAGGGAGAATATTCAAAGGGAAGGGCAGATATGTTCCAAATTCTGAGACCTTTCATGGATTTTGCAATAACAAATGCTGAACGCTTGGATGCAATGAATGAAGGAAAAACTCCTGCAAGTTCAGCTCCAGGCACAAAAGTACATGAATTGATTAAACACTTGAGACCATATTTAAAAATCGGATAGGATAGGAAGAAGGAACAAGTAAAATGATGCAGCAAAAAGAAAGATTAGAAAAACAGCTTGATTTCATCAGAGAAATCGACAAGGAAAAGGAGATATTCCGCCAGACTTATTTAGCTGATGCAAGCCGCAAGGAAAATGATGCGGAGCATGCCTGGCATATGGCTATCATGACCATGCTCTTGAGCGAGTATGCCAATGAGAAGATAGACGTGCTAAAGACAGTAGGAATGCTTTGATACACGACATAGTAGAGATTGACGCAGGAGACACATATGCCTATGATGAGGCAGGCAAGACCACACAGCATGAGCGTGAGCAGAAGGCGGCGGAGCGTATATACGGACTCTTGCCAAAGGAACAGGGCGAGCCGCTTTTAGAGCTGTGGGAGGAATTTGAGGCGCAGCAGACACCGGAAGCCAGATTTGCCCGCACCATGGACAATATCCAGCCAATGCTCCTAAACGATGCATCGGACGGGCTTTCATGGCGTGAGCACAGTGTAAAGCTGTCGCAGATACTCGGCAGAAATAAGCGCACAGCACTTGGCTCAGAGAAAATCTGGGATTATGCGTTTAACAATATACTGAAAAAGCATGTTGAGAGCGGAAACATCATAGATGATGAGGGTGTCTTCTCTGCGGAAGCCGGTGCGTGTGCAAAAGCCAGCGAGCGTAATGGACGGTAATAATGATTTACTGAAAATCCTTTGAAAATCACGTATAATTCTATTGTAGACAGTCGTCTTGTATGATATACTTTATTGGATTAAATCGGTGAACTATAAATGAAATGTAATTATTCAAGGTGGCTCGAATTGTTACATGACAAGTATATTGAGTTTCATCGAAATCCACAGAATAAAACACACGGAGGAATCAAAATGAATATTGTATGCTTAGACCTTGAGGGAGTATTGGTACCTGAAATCTGGATTGCATTTGCAAAGGAGACAGGCATTCCTGAGCTTGAGAAGACAACAAGAGATGAGCCTGATTATGATAAGCTCATGAACTATAGAATAAATATTTTAAAGGAGCATGGACTCGGATTAAAAGAAATCCAGGAGACAATCGCAAAGATAGATCCGATGCCTGGCGCAAAGGAGTTTTTGGATGAGCTTCGTTCAATCACACAGGTAATCATCATCAGTGATACATTTTCACAGTTTGCAGGCCCGCTCATGAAGAAGCTCGGCTGGCCGACAATCTTTTGTAACGAGCTTGAGGTTGCTGAAGATGGCGAGATTACAGGCTTTAGAATGAGATGTGAGCAGTCAAAGCTTACAACTGTAAAGGCACTGCAGTCTATCGGATACGATACCATCGCAAGCGGTGACAGCCATAACGATTTAGGCATGATACAGGCCAGCAAGGCAGGTTTCCTTTTCAGAAGCACAGATGCCATCAAGAAGGACTACCCTGAGCTTCCTGCATATGAGACATATGATGAGCTGCTTGCGGCGATTAAAGCAGCATTATGATTAAAGGGTCAAAAGGTATTTTGCCCCTCTAATCATAAATATAGTCGATAAACAACTTCCCACATGATATTTAGAGTGGACACATCCACCTGTACATGTGGGAAGTTTCTATATATTTATGTCATGCAAAATCATATGAAAGAAGGTAGAGTGAAGATGTATACGGTAACACACATATATGAGGCTGATTTTGGCTGTGAGGAAAGAGCGGATGGCGCAAAAGCAAAATGCGTGGTTTATCTCGAGGACGAAAACGGCAGACAGCGTCATGTAGAGGTTGAGGATGAATGGCTTACGGCAAATGGGATAGAAGAGGGAAGCAGCTGGAAAGAAAATATCACAGATGAAGCCTGAATCATAAACTATGAGATTAATTATGTGATTAGGGTATGTGAATAAATTTTGTGTAGATGCACATTGTGTATTGACAACAGTGCAAAAGGTGCTATAATAAAATTAACATATGAACAATCATTCATATGTTCAATAAAAACGTACAGTAAAACAAATAATTCATGAAAATAAGGAGAACACCACTATGAAGAAGACTTACAAAATCGATGTAGACTGCGCTAACTGCGCCAACAAGATGGAGGATGCCGCAAAGAATACAGCAGGTGTAAAGGATGCTACAGTCAATTTCATGACACTCAAGATGAGCGTTGAGTTTGAAGAGGGACAGGATGCAAAGGCGGTTATGCAGGAGGTTCTTAAGAACTGTAAAAAGGTAGAGGACGACTGCGAGATTTTCTTATAAATTGCCGGGCGCAGGAATGACAAATGTTATTATTTCAATGCCTGCGCTATAGTAAGGGCGATTATCAAGAGATTATAATGAATGGAGCTATGGCGTATGAATAAAAAGCAGAAAAAAGTACTTGCGCGTATCATAATCGCAGCGGTACTCATGATTATATTACATTTCATACCGGTTAAGGGAATTATCAGGTTCCTGCTTTACATGGTGCCTTATCTGGTTATAGGATACGATATCCTGAAAAAAGCATTTAAGGGAATCAAAAACAAGCAGGTATTTGATGAAAACTTCCTGATGGCGGTTGCCACTGTAGGTGCGATAGCGGTTGCGCTCTATGAGAATGGTGACTATACAGAGGCTATAGCAGTTATGCTCTTCTACCAGATAGGAGAGCTGTTTCAGAGCTATGCAGTCGGAAAGAGCCGTAAGAATATCAGCGAGCTCATGGACATCAGACCCGACTATGCCAATATTGAGGTGGACGGAAAGCTCACCCAGGTTGATCCTGATGAGGTTGCTATCGGCTCGGTAATCGTGGTACAGCCCGGAGAAAAGGTTCCTATCGACGGTGTGATAGTTGAGGGCTCATCTACATTAAACACCAGCGCGCTTACAGGTGAGAGCGTGCCGAGGGATGCAAAATGCGGTGATGAGATAATCAGCGGATGCATCAATATGTCCGGTGTTTTAAAGATTAAAACGACCAAAGAGTTTGGCGAATCAACGGTTTCAAAGATACTTGACCTCGTTGAAAATTCAAGCTCAAAGAAATCAAAATCAGAAAACTTCATATCAAAATTTGCCAAGTATTACACTCCGGCAGTCTGCTACAGTGCACTTGCACTTGCGATACTGCCACCGATTGTCAGAATACTTTTCATGTCAGTTGAACCACAGTGGGGCATATGGATATACAGGGCACTTACCTTCCTTGTAATAAGCTGTCCGTGCGCGCTGGTCATCAGTATTCCACTCAGCTTTTTTGCAGGAATCGGAGGCGCCAGCCGCGAGGGTGTTCTTGTAAAGGGATCAAACTATCTTGAGACCTTATCACAGACCAGATACGTTGTATTTGACAAGACCGGCACCATGACAGAGGGCGTTTTCGAGGTGGCAGGAGTCTACGACAATACGCTCGATAGAGAAAAGGTGCTCGAGTACGCAGCACTTGCAGAGAGCAGCTCATCGCATCCAATCAGCAGGAGCTTACAGAAGGCATATGGAAAGGGAATCGACAGAACCCGCGTGACAGACGTTGAGGAAATCAGCGGCCACGGAATCACCGCAAAGGTAGATGGCGTATCTGTAGCGGCAGGAAACTACAAGCTTATGAAAAAGCTGGGCTTAAGCTACAGTGAAACTGACAAGGTCGGCACCATAGTCCATATCGCAATAGACGGCAGATATGAGGGCTATATCCTTATCTCAGATAAGATAACCAACCTCAGCGGCAGCAATAAAGGCATTGAAAAAAGCCGGAATAAAAGGTACAATAATGCTTACAGGCGATTCGAGGACAGTAGCCGACTCAGTAGCGGCCGAGCTGGGAATTGATGAAGTATACAGTGAGCTATTACCGGGTGATAAGGTGGCAAAGGTGGAGGAACTGCTCGCAAGAAAGGGCAGCAAAGAAAAGCTCGCCTTCGTCGGAGACGGAATCAATGATGCACCGGTGCTCTCAAGAGCAGATATCGGAATTGCAATGGGCGCCATGGGCTCAGATGCGGCAATCGAAGCCGCAGATATCGTCCTCATGGATGATGATCCGCTAAAGATAGCAAAAGCAATAAAAATATCGCGCAAATGCCTGCGAATAGTATATGAAAACACATACTTCGCAATAGGCATCAAGCTGATCTGCCTAGTGCTCGGAGCAGTCGGAATAGCCAATATGTGGCTCGCAATATTTGCAGACGTAGGAGTAATGGTGATAGCAGTGCTAAATGCAATCCGCGCATTATTCGTACACAAGCTCTAAATGCATAGAGCCAAAAGAGCAGATATCAAAGAGCAGATATCAAAATGCCATAAAACCACTATATAAAAAATACCAGACAGAATGCACCCAAGAGGTGCACTCTGTCTTTCGCGTATAATAAAAGAAGTTACTGTTCACACGAAAGTGTGACAGTAACAAAAGACAATTAAACGGCAATAGCTAATAAACAAAAGCTAAGTAAATTCCTGCAGTGCCCTTACACGCATCCGGACCAGCCCCGTAACTGCGAAGGCACTGAGCAGTTACGCTCCCGCCAATACGACGCGTCCATACCCTTCAATGAGCCAAAACCAAAGGGTGCTTGCAGAAATTGCATGTGACATCGCGAATATGGAGATATTTAGAGTCTGTTGGAATTATGTCAAAACACAGCAATGTCCGTGCATGGACGTACGGACAAGGCGTTAGCGCCACGGACGGCGCTAAAAGCCGGTTGCGTCCTATAGCCAAAACCTAAATCATAATTCCTACAGAGTCTTAATATCGCAATACTGAGCGAGGGCATATGCAATTTATGCGGAGCACCCGCCCTATAGCCAATAAAGTAAAAATAACGCAATATAGCGCAAAAATAACGCAGAAAGGACACCACCATGAGCGAAAACATAAATGAACAGATAGAATGTTGCGACTGCAACGAAATCCACGAAGACCTTCTGAAAATAGTAAATGATACAATGCCTGAGGAAACCGAGCTCTACGACCTTGCAGAGCTTTTTAAGGTATTTGGCGACTCCACCAGGATCAGAATCCTCTTTGTGTTGTTTGAAGCGGAGGTATGCGTCTGCGACCTTGCAAAGGTGCTCAACATGACACAGTCCGCCATATCACACCAGCTTAGGATATTAAAGGCCAACAAGCTCGTAAACAGCAGACGTGAGGGCAAATCAGTGTTTTATTCACTTGCCGACGGACATGTGCGCACAATCATTGCGCAGGGACGTGAGCATATCGAGGAATAATACAGGGAGGAATATACGTGACAGAATTAGAAGAATACTATAACAAATTCAACGAGGAAAAGCGCCTGAACAGCCGCCACGGCAGGGTAGAGTTTATCACCTCCATGAAGTATATACACGATTGTCTTGGCAGCTTGATGAATGAGAAGCAGCTTGATCTTCGCTCACAGATTAAAATCCTGGATGTCGGTGCGGGAACAGGCAGATATTCAGTGCCTCTTGCCGAGGAAGGCTATGATGTGACAGCACTCGAGTTAGTTAAGCATAACCTCGGCAGACTGAAGCAAAAGAGCGATAAAGTAAAGGCATACCAGGGCAATGCCACAAAGCTTAAAAAATTTGGAAACGATGAATTTGACCTCACACTCTTATTCGGACCTATGTATCATCTGAAGTCGGCAGAGGAAAAGCTTGCCGCATTGAATGAGGCAAAAAGGGTGACAAAACCGGGCGGTTACATACTTGTGGCATACATTATGAATGAGTACAGCGTGATAACCTATGCCATAAAGGAGAAGCATATAAAAGAGGGCATAAAGGGCGGAATGCTGGATGAGAGCTTCCATTGTACAGAAAAAGCTAATGATTTGTACAGTTTTGTCCGATTAGAAGATATAGAGGTATTAAACGCACAGGCAGCCCTTACACGCGAAAAGATAATAGCAGCCGATGGCGCGGCAAATTATATCAGACCATTTTTGAATGCTCTTGACGAGGAAGAGTTTGATATGTTTGTACAGTATCATCTTTCAACATGTGAGAGAGCAGACCTGATGGGAGCAAGTGCGCACACGGTTGATATTTTAAGGGTGTGTGGTGATTCTGAATAAAGCTTTTCAAATATAACACAGTATAAGATTACATATGAGGAGAACTATGAAAAACAAGGGATTAAAAATTCTATTATGTGTGCTTTTGGTTTTATGCATCATTATGGCAGGAGCACTTATAGGAAAAGAATATATTGGAGATAATATAAAGGAAGCCGCTAACCGGAATGGTGTGGATGTAGTTAAAGACACATCGGATACCGGAAAAGAAGATGAGAATGCCGTTGACAGTACGGCAGAAGGCACAGAGAGTACACAGTCTGATGCAACCAAAGCTGATGCAACAGAAGCGGATACACAGCAGCCACAGATGTCAACCATAGTGATTACGGCTACAGGAGACTGTACACTCGGCAACAATCAGGAGCAAAGCTATGACGGAAGCTTTAATTCTTATTATGACTCAAAGGGACAGGACTACTTTTTCGGCGGTGTGAGAGATATTTTTGAGGCTGACGATATGACACTCATCAATCTGGAGTGTGTGCTATCGGATGCGACGGAGCGCGTAGAAAAGCGCTGGAACCTTAAAGGAAAGCCTGGCTACATCGGAATTATGACGGGCAGCTCCATCGAGGCCTGCAGTCTTGGAAATAATCACACATACGACTATGGACAGCAGGGACTTGACGATACGAGAAATGTGCTCGACAATGCCGGGATAGTGTATGGCTTCAATGATCATACCGGTATTTATGAGACTGCTGATGGGACTAGGATTGGAATAGTGTCGGTCAGCCTTTTGTCACAAAACGGTGACCGAGAGGCATATATCCAAAACGGTATAGCGCAGCTTCGCAATCAGGGGGCGGCGATAGTTATCGCATGCTGCCACTGGGGCATAGAGGGTGACCATTACCCTAATGATTATCAGCAGGCGGCAGCACATCGTATCATCGACTGGGGAGCAGACCTGGTAGTCGGAAACCACCCTCATGTGCTGCAGGGGATGGAGGTCTATAACGGCAAAATGATATGCTACAGTCTTGGAAATTTCTGCTTCGGAGGCAATAAAAATCCGGCAGACAAGAACACGGCGATTTATCAGCAGGCATTTACTTTGATAAATGGTGAATTGCAGCCGGGCATAGATGCTCAGATTATTCCATGCACCTTAAGCAGCGTAAGCTCATACAATGATTTCAGGCCGACAGTGGCTTCGGGCGAAAAAGCTCAGGAGATATGCAATTTAATGAACACATATTCACAAAATTATAGTAAAATAGAAATTGATGGGCTTGGAAAGCTGCATGTAAATTAACAGTAGGTAACTATTCAGAACCACTGAGAAAAAGAAGGGCTGAATAGTTACAATATCATTTTTTTACGAATTAAGATAAAAAGCAGTCATGCAACAAAAGGCATGTACCATCATACAAATATAGTAAGGGAGCAAAGAGCAATATGTATATGTGGAGAGAGCGCAGTAAAGAAGAAAAGCATGAGGATGTAGTAAATACAGGCCTGCTGCCGCTTGATGTGGTAGAGGGATTTAAGATACGTCCGGGCTTTTTCAGAATGTACGGAGCGTGCGTGGCATCGAACGGAGTGAGCTTTACTATCAATTCCCATGGGGCAACGAGGTGTACTCTTTTATTGTTCAAGCCACAGGCACCAAAACCGTATGCGAGGATTCCGTTTCCTGATTCATATAGGATAGGAGATACCTACTCCATGCTTGTTTTTGATATAAAGCCGGATGAATTTGAGTATGCATTTTCGTTTGACGGACCATATGAGCCGGCAAAGGGACTTTTGTTTAACGAGGAAAATGTCCTTTTAGACCCATATTCCAGAGCGGTCACTGGACAGCGAAAATGGGGAGAAAAGCCGGAGGGTGGCAAGGATTTTGAGTACAGAGCCAGAGTTGTAAAAAGCAACTTTGACTGGGGCAACATAAAGCAGCTTGAGCAACCCTTTGAGGACCTTGTGATTTATGAGACACATGTGAGGGGCTATACAAAGGATAAGTCCTCAGGTGTCAGCGCACCGGGCACATTTGCCGGATTGAAGGATAAGATTCCGTATCTTAAGGACCTTGGAATAAATGCAGTGGAGCTCATGCCGATTTTTGAATTTGATGAGATGGAGAGCGCGAGAGTGGTCGATGGTGTGCAGCTTTACAATTACTGGGGCTACAACACAGTATCATTTTTTGCACCGAATACCAGCTATGCCTTCAACGAGGAGCACAACCACGAGGGAGACGAGCTGAAATCGCTGATAAAGGCTTTAAAGGAAAATGGCATAGAGGTCATTCTTGATGTGGTGTTCAACCATACCGCTGAGGGAAATGAGATGGGACCGTGCTTCTCCTTCAAGGGAATAGACAATAACGTGTACTATATGCTTACACCGGATGCACACTACTACAATTTCAGTGGCTGTGGAAACGTTATGAACTGTAATCATCCTGTTGTGCGCAGCTTTATCATAGACTGTCTGAGACACTGGGCCATTGAGTACAGAGTGGATGGCTTCAGATTTGACCTGGCTTCCATTCTCGGAAGAGACCAAAACGGTGCACCTATGGCCAATCCGCCGATTCTTGAGTCGCTGGCATTCGACCCGGTACTTGGCAAGATGAAGCTCATCGCAGAGGCCTGGGATGCAGGCGGACTGTATCAGGTGGGAAGCTTCCCGTCATGGAACAGATGGGCTGAGTGGAACGGCAGATACAGGGATGACATGAGAAGCTTTTTAAAGGGCGACGACGGTATGGCGGGAAATGCCATCACACGTATCACCGGCTCACGCGACCTTTACAGCCCGGAGAGCAGAGGACACAAGGCATCAGTCAATTTCATGACATGTCATGATGGCTTTACACTGTATGACCTTTACTCATACAATGAAAAGCACAATGAGAAAAACGGCTGGAATAACACAGACGGAGACAACAACGGACATAGCTGGAACTGTGGCGCAGAGGGCGAGACGGATGATCCAAATGTAAACGGACTTAGAAGGCGCCTTATAAAGAATGCATTTGCAGCGCTTTTGTGCAGCCGTGGCCCGGCGATGTTTTTTGCGGGCGATGAGTTCTGTAACACCCAGTTTGGAAACAACAATGCGTATTGTCAGGACAATATCATTTCATGGCTCGACTGGAGCAGGCTTGAGGAATTCAAGGAAATCCATGATTTCGTGCGTCATATGATTCAGTTCAGGAAAGAGCATCCTATACTCAGAAAGATGACAAAGCTTTCATCCTGCCAGTTCCCGGAAATCAGTGTGCACAACGGTACACCGTTCAATGCCTCGACTGATTACAAGACAAAGCTTATCGGCATCATGTATGCCGGAAGAAATGAGGAGGACACGGAGGATGATATTGTATTCTATTGCATGAATGCATATTGGGAGCCGCTTGTGATGCAGCTTCCGGTGCTTCCGAACGGAAAACACTGGCATGTGGACACCAACACCAATGCAGAGTATTTTGACGGAGAGGACTTCACGGCAAAGACAGAGCTTTTGGGTGTCAACACTATAAGAGTTCCTGCGAGAACCACGATAATACTTGTGGCAGAATAACAATAAAATCTGCAGCCCGGCACACATTGTGATATGTGCACCGGGCTGTTTTTCGTTACGGTTTTGGCTTAGACTGTAACATTTCCCCCTTTCATTTTTCAATATATTTTATGTGACATTTGCATCAGCAGCCGGTGATGGTTGTGAAGTGATACCGGAAGGCCTTGTATATATCACATAATCAGTTGTGAGTTGGACAAATTTCGTCTGTGAATCCAAGAAAATAATTGGGTGTGACACCAAAAATTGTACTTAAATGGCAAATGACAAAAATGTCAGGCACTCTACGGCCTGTCCTGTAGCCTGAAATAGTTGATTCTGCACAGCACATGATTTCAGAAAGAGCAATGTTGGTCAAGTTGTGGAGCCTCATCAGATAATCAAGCCTGTCAGGCACAGTTGTACTAATGGTTGATAGTTGCTTTTCTTGTAAAAAGACATTAATTTTATTCATAAACAAATTGTAACACAATAATCATAAAAAACAACAAATATCTGAAAAAATACGAAAAAAATAGAAAACTTAAAATCACAATTTTAAATCCAGCCACCATCAAAAGTGATTATCTGTCCGGTCAGGTAATCAGGTGCAGTGATGACGGAGTAAGCCATATCTGCGACCTCACAGGCTGTGGCAAAGCGTCCGGCAGGAATTTCATTGGCAAGCTCAGCGCGTTCTGTCTCGTCAAAGCAGCGGTTCATATCGGTATCTATGACACCACAGGCTATGGCATTGACCGGAATATGCGATGGCGCAAGCTCCTTGCCGAGTGCCTTGGTAAATGCATTAATACCGCCCTTGCAGGCAGAGTAAGCTACCTCGCAGGAGGCTCCGACGTTGCCCCAGACAGAGGAAATCTGTAGTATACGGCCACATTTATCGGCAACCATATAAGGGGTGACGAGCTTTGTAAAGTTGAAAACACCGGTCAGATTTATCGCCACGATATTGTTCCATTCATCCGGTGTCATGTCGCTCAGCAGCCCGATATGCGATATACCGGCATTGTTAATGAGCACATCTATGGCCAAAATGGGAAATTGTTTTCGTAACCATATCCTTGGCAAAGAAAAAGTCTCCTACATTTCCGGTGTAGCACAGCACCTCAATTCCGTATGCACAGTGAAGCTCATCAGCCAGAGCCTTTAGTCTGTCAGATGAATTGCGGCAGCAAAGTGAGAGGTTATAGCCACAGGAAGCCAGCTTTTTGGCAATGGCGGCACCGATACCACGTGAAGCTCCGGTTATTATAGCTGTTTTATTTATGTGATTTATGTGATTGGTGTGATTTATGTGATTTGTCTGATTTGTCATGATATTCTCCTTATAATTTATATACCGTGGTGCTAAGCCGGTCGCTGCGCTACCGGGCCTGCTTCATAGTATAAAGAAAATAATTACGTGATTAAATTACAGTTCAGCCATGGGTATGATACCTTGCTGTGAGGCTGGACACAACAGTATAAATTTTTATCATATTATACAGCATAAATCATACCATAAATATATATTATGGGGTAGACAAAATTTATACATTGTGATATTATTTAATAGTTGCAAAACGAATTGCAGACGGCGTGTGGCTCAGTTTGGTAGAGCGCTACGTTCGGGACGTAGAGGTCGCAAGTTCGAATCTTGTCACGCCGATTTATTTATGTATGTATCTGAATAGTTACCGACTGTATTATTTTGGAGCACGCGCATAGCGTGTTTTTTTTGTTACTGTTCAGTGTGAATAGTAACTTTTTTATTTAGTTCTTTGTAAATCAAAACAATATATTGCTTTATTGGTAAAATAACGGTAAAATAGTACTAGTGTATTGGCCTGATTTAGGAAAGGTACAGAAAATAGGGGATATGAATATTGTTTCACAAATGTGTGCCATTGCGGTGATGTTCGTAATAATGTATTTTTATATTTCGCAGAAAAAGATTATATTACATACATCGAAGGCTTTTGTTGAGGTATGGATTGCAGGCCTGCTGTCACTTTTCTTTGATATTTTCGCACTTGTTGCAATTGAAAAAAGAAGCGGATATCCTCATACTGCTACCAATATTATCTGCAAATTATATCTCTGGACGGTCACATGGGTTGCCATGGTGGCCTTCTGGTATATATGCGTGGATATTTTCAGGAAAAAAGAGCTTGAGCGCAAGTGGAGAAAGCGGCTGTGGATATTTGGAAGCTTAACTGATATTCTGATAATGGTCGTACCGATTAAAATTTATGATTCGGATAATTTAGTTTATACATATGGTCCGGCTGTTATTATAACATATGCAGTAACTGTAATTCTGCTGGCGCTTATTCTAATGCTGACAAAAAAATACAGTCACGCTATAAATCCGAGAAGAAGAAAGAGCATGCAGGTCTGGGTGGCTCTTATGTTCATATCGGCGGTTATTCAGTTTATAGATAAAAAAATATTGATTGTCAGCTTTGCGAGTGTGATAGGTGTGCTTATCCTTTTTATTATGCTTGAAAATCCGATGGCAAATATTGACAGGGATACAGGATTTTTCAATCTCAATGCCCTTTTTGAATACATGAAGGAGGCATATGGACAGGGGAATGATGTATCGATAGTGTGTATTCGCTATGGAAGCAATGAAAATGATTTTCACCCGCGAGATGGAAAAAAGTATTTTTTATGAGGTGGTTTCTTTTATAAATAAGCTGCCTGATAATTATGTTTTTAGAAGCTCGGCAAACGAGTATCTGCTGGTTTTTGAGAATACTGATTGTGCAGAAAAAACAATCGGAATATTGGAACGCAGGTTCGACAAGCCATGGGGCGGTGACAATATGACGATGCTGTTTGGGGAGATATATTATCTAAGGTCTACTGAGCTTGTGCGGAGACCATCGGATATACTGGGGCTTTTTCAATATGCCAAGCGTAACAGAGCTGAGTTTACGGGGCGCGGCGTGATGCTCATAAATAATGAAGTCATTGAGCACATATATGATGAAAATTCGGTTGAGAATGAGATAATAGAGGCATTGCGCGATAACCGTGTTGAGGTATTTTACCAGCCTATTTATAACACTAAAACGCATAAATTCACCTCTGCGGAGGCGCTTGTCAGAATAAGGTCACGCGAGGGAAATATCATACCTCCGGGCAGGTTTATTGCTGTAGCTGAGAAGCGGGGACTCATTTTAAGGCTTGGAGAGCGCGTGTTTGAGAAAGTGTGCAGATTTATTGTACAGCATGATATACATGCGATGGAATTGAGTATATTGAATGCAACCTGTCAGTGGTGCAGTGTGCTTATGACCATTTAGCGCAGGATTTTATTGCAATTATGGAGAAATATCATGTGGATGCAAATGATATTGTGCTTGAGATTACAGAGTCTGCATCTATCACTGAAAAAAAGATACTGCTTGATAATATGAATGCCCTGCGTAAGGTGGGAGTGAGGTTTGCGCTGGATGATTTTGGCACAGGTCAGTCAAATTTAAGCTATATTGTTGATATGCCGATTGACATTGTGAAATTTGACAGAGGCATGACAAATGCATATTTTGATAACGGAAAGGGCAAGCCGGTTATGGATGCCGCAATGGGCATGATTCAAAAGTTAAAGCTTGAGATTGTTTCTGAGGGAATCGAGGAGAAGGAGCAGTTTGCAAAGCTGGATGAGCTTGGAATAGATTACATTCAGGGCTATTATTTCTCAAAACCGAGAAATGCTGCTGAGTTTATTTCATTCATAGAAAGTAATAATGCATAGTTTATTTCATTCATAGAAAGCAATAATGCATAGTTTATTTTATTCATACAAGATAATAATGATATGAGGGGCAAAAGGTATTTTGCCCCTCATTTATGATTAATCAGATTGCTACATGCTACGCATTTCCATAATCTGACTACACCTCGAAGTCCGCTAATTTTCTGCGTCCCCGCAGCAAATTGCTACTTTCTCGGTGTGGTGCGTGTCACTAAGGTATACATCGAATTGCATGCAAGCATGCATCGATGATACCTTTTGAACCTTTAATCATAATATTTGGGTAGAAATGTTTCCATATGGCAGGGGCACCTATGAATCTTGAGCAATAATTATTTTTATTTTTTCTGAAAATTCACTTTTTTTGTCTTTTTATTTAGAAAATACTGGATTTTTAAATTATCATAATGTACAATAGCCATAGGTTGGTAGCATAGCAAGCGGGTCTTGTGGAGCTGAAACCGCAGAAATTCCCCAAACAGCGCCCCAAACCCGCCAAAAAATCCGGAAAAAAGTAGCTGAAACCGCAGAAATCCACAAAACAGCACCCAAAACTCTGCCAAAAATCCGGAAAAGAGCAGAAAAAAGTAGCTGAAACCGCAGAAATTCCACAAACAGCACCCCAAACCCAGCTCAAAATCCGGAAAAGAGCAGAAAAAAAGTAGCTGAAATCCATTAAAATCATAAAACAGCTCCAAACTATAGTCGGTTTCTATATTTATATGATGCTATCAAACAAATGGAGACCATAATCTCCACTTTTGAAGATAAATGACAGATTTCATTTATCATACTCCCCACAAAATACAATAAATTACTGTTTAAATTGCATACAAAGCGTTACCTGATGTGAAGAATAGGAGGAAAATAAAATAAGTTCAATAGATAATAGAATCCAATGGTTGGAAGGTGAGATATCAGAGATTCAGGAAAGGCTGGAGACCATCACTGAGGAAGGAACAATCTATCCAACACAAAAGGATGGAAATGTTAAATGGTATGTTTGGAAAAATGGCAGAAGAGAGTATTTATCAAAGAAAAATGATAAAGAAATCAGAAATCTTGTCAATAAAAATATCTGGAGCTTTATTTGAAGGATACAATAAATGAGCTCAGACTACTCGAGACAAACAGGAAGGCCCGGAAAAAATATAAAACCGATTATGCCCAGAAAATGTTGAAGCAAAAACATTATAGAAGTATACTTTTAGCAGTTGATAAGAAGGACAATGAAGAGACAAATGAAAAGACACAGGTTCCTAACCCTGAAGCACTCAAGTTTTATACTAAAATGGGAATTATAGTGCGGTCAAAATCAGAAGTAATTATTGCGACAGCCTTGTATGATAATAATATAAAGTTTGAGTACGAGAAGGCGATTAAAATCTCAGATGTTATTTATTATCCCGATTTTACGGTTGAGAAGAAAAATGGCGACATAATTCTTTGGGAGCATCTTGGATTGATAGACAATCCTGATTATCGAAATAAAGCTTATCGAAAGATATTGAAATATAACGAAAATGGATATTATCAGGGGAAAAATCTTATATTGACATATGAAACAGCGGAAAGTCCATTGGACCCAATGGATGTAGAACATGAAATAGAAAAAATGTGCAGGTGATAAAATGATCAAAAAATTACGAAGAAAATTTATAGCCATAGCAATGTTATGAGTTTCAATTGTTCTTATTGCAATTGTAGGCACGATAAACATTGCAAACTATATAAGTACAAACGAGGCGTTGGATGCATGTCTTAAGCTGATTGACGGAAACGGAGGAACATTCCCGGATCTTTTAGATACAGAAAACGCAAACACAGATACATTCGGCAATACAGCAGATGAAAGTACAAATAAAGGGACTCCCACGCTCAAAGAGCCACCATCAGGCAGAACAGATGTACAGCCACCGGAGGATATGAATTTACAATCGTACAGTAAATTAAAAATATTTTTTTACATGCATTTTACACACTAATGATTTTGCATTTTACATTTCCCCATTACTATATCAGTTGTAACGAACAAAGAAACAAATTCAAGAAAGAAATGAAAGAGGAAATTAAAATGAAAAATCGTATGAAAAAACTTTTAGTTTTAGCAACTGCTGCAACAATGATGACAGCAGCATTTACAGGATGTGGCTCAAGCTCAGACGGAGCAGACAACAATGCAGATACAAGCGCAGATGAAGGTACATCAAATGAGAACTTAAGCGGTTCACTTTCACTGGCAGGAAGTACTTCAATGGAGAAGCTTTGTGAGGCACTCAAGGAGTCATTCATGGAGAAAAACCCTGGAGTAACAGTAACAGTAGAGTATACAGGCTCTGGTTCAGGAATCGAGTCAGTAACAGCAGGAAGCGTAGATATCGGAGATTCATCGAGAGCACTTACAGATGATGAGAAAGCAAACGGTGTTGAGGAAAACATCGTAGCAATCGACGGAATCGCAGTAATCACAGACAAGGACAACTCAGTAACAGAGCTTACATCAGATGACTTAAAGAAAATCTACACAGGTGAGATTTCAAACTGGAAAGACCTTGGTGGAAAAGATGAGGCAATCGTAGCAATCGGCCGTGAGGCAGCTTCAGGTACAAGAGGAGCCTTCGAGGAGCTTCTTGATGTAAAGGATCAGTGCAAATATGCACAGGAGCTTGACTCAACAGGAGCAGTTCTTGCAAAGGTAGGCTCAACACCTGGAGCAATCGGATATGTTTCACTTGACGTGCTTGATGATACAGTAACAGCAATGAAAATTGACGGAGTAGAGGCAACAGAGGAAAACATTGTGGCAGGCAAATATCTTCTTTCTCGTCCATTCGTAATGGCTACAAAGGGCAAGATTGACGAGCAGAACGATATTGTTAAAGCTTGGTTTGACTATGTAAACTCAGATGAGGGACAGGCAGTTATCAAGAAGGTGGGCCTTATCCTCCCTCAGTAGAAATATCGGTCATAGTAATAATACAAAATACAGACATCGATACGAGACATCAGTATTAATACATATCGATAAGATACAGGGTTTCCTCAGGAAATGGCAGGTTTCCTGGGGAACTTTTTGAAACAAGGAGTATCAAATGAAACATAAATCCATAGTAGAGAATGTTGCCAAAATAATATTCACGGTATGTGCGGTTGTGGCAATATTCGCAGTATTATCAATAACAATTTATATGTTCCTTAAAGGCGCACCGGCATTTTTCAAGGTCGGAGTGTTAAACCTCTTATTCGGAACAAAATGGGCGCCGACAGCGGCAGACCCAAGCTACGGAATATTGTACATAATCCTCACATCCATCTTAGGAACAGCAGTATCTATACTCATAGGAGTACCAATTGCTCTTCTTACGGCAGTATTTCTCACTGAGGTGTCAAATAAAAAGCTCTCAGCGGTAGTGCAGCCGGCAGTAGAGCTGCTTGCAGCCATTCCATCAGTAATCTATGGACTTTTAGGACTTATGATACTTAATCCGGTATTATACAAGCTGGAGAAACATATTTTTGCAAACTCAGCAACACATCAGTTTACCGGCGGATCAAATCTGCTTGCAGCAATCATAGTGCTTGCAATCATGATTCTTCCTACGGTAATCAACATGAGCGTATCATCAATACAGGCAGTACCGCAGCAGATGAGAGCGGCATCCCTTGCTCTTGGAGCAACAAAGATACAGACAATATTTAAAGTGACGGTTCCTGCGGCAAAGTCAGGAATCATGACAGGAATTGTGTTCGGAATAGGTCGTGCGCTCGGAGAAGCGATGGCTATCAACATGGTAGCCGGTGGAACGGTAAGCTTTCCACTTCCGTTCAACTCAGTGCGTTTCCTTACAACACAGCTCGTCAGCGAGATGGGATACGCCAGCGGACTTCACAGACAGGTGCTTTTCTCAGTAGGTCTTGTGCTTTTTGTGTTTATCATGATAATCAACCTCACCCTTATGAAACTCAAAAAGAAAGGAGCTGTGGAAAATGACTAGTATAAATGGAAAACGCCGCAGAATAGGCGATGATGTAGTATATTTTTTCATATATCTGTGTGCGGCATTATCGGTAGTGCTGCTTGCGGGAATCATCATATATGTATTTGTCAGGGGAATCGGTCAGGTAAACTGGCAGTTTCTGACCAGCGAGACATCCGTCTTAAGAGACACTGTCGGAATAGCGGGAAACCTGCTCAATACACTTTACATCATAATTATCACCATGCTCATAGCAACTCCTGTCGGAGTGGGAGCAGCTGTGTACTTGAATGAGTATGCAAAGCCGGGTAAGTTCGTATCCACAATAGAGTTTGCCACAGAGACACTTGCAGGAATACCGTCAATCATCTTTGGCCTCTTCGGAATGATGTTCTTTGGACAGACAATAGGCTTTGGCTACAGTATCCTGACAGGCTCACTGACACTGACACTCATGGTTTTGCCTCTCATCACAAGAAATACACAGGAGGCGCTTAAAACTGTACCGGACAGCTACAGACACGGAGCAGTCGGACTTGGAGCAGGAAAATGGCACACCATCCGCACCATCCTGTTGCCATCAGCCATGCCGGGAATCATCACAGGTGTTATCCTTGCAATCGGCCGAATAGTAGGTGAGTCAGCAGCACTCCTTTTTACGGCAGGAAGTGCAGGAATGCTTCCAAAGGTTGCCAGCGGATATTTTTCAAAGATAATGCAGTCAGGTGGAACACTTACCATCAAGCTCTACCTTGCAGCGACAAGTGAAGGAAAATTCGACCAGGCATTTGGAATTGCGGTTGTGCTTCTCGTAATTGTATTCTTAATCAACATCCTGACAAAGGTGCTGGCAAAGAAATTCCAGGCGAAGTAAGCAAATCAACCGGTTATTATAATGATATGAGGGTCAAAAGGTATTTTACCCCTTTAATCATAATAATAAATTAACGAATATAGTAAATAACCAATATAATAATCTAACTAAGAAAAGAAGCTTCGATTTGATATCAGTAAATCGCAGCTTCTTTTTTAGTTGCTCTTTTGATTACTTTTCGATTTCGCTCAAAAATCGTTTTGAGTTTCATTAAGATTATTTCTTAAACAAATCTTAATGTGTTACATAATTGGATTTTAATGTTACAATTGATACAATAAGATCAACATAAAACTTCCGGAGGCAATTATGTATAAAGTATTAGTATGTGATGATGAAAAAGACATTGTATCGGCAATCAGCATTTATTTGACCAGCGATGGCTACGAGGTAATCCCGGCGCGAAACGGGCTGGAGGCGCTCGATATAGTAAAACACAATGATGTGCATCTTGTCCTGATGGATATCATGATGCCTGTCATGGACGGCATAGAGGCGATGGTGGAAATCAGAAAAATCTCTAATGTGCCGGTCATACTGCTCACTGCCAAAAGTGAGGACACTGACAAGGTACTCGGGCTCACGGTCGGAGCAGACGACTATGTGACGAAACCGTTTAACCCGGTAGAGCTGCAGGCAAGGGTGAAGTCACAGATCAGGAGATACATGCTTCTTGGCGCAGGCAATACAAGCGCAGGAAAGCTGGTAATCGGCGGCATTGAGCTGGATGACAAATCAAAGACAGTGACAGTTGATGGCGAGGCAGCAAATCTCACACGTACAGAGTACGATATTTTGAAGCTTCTCATGGAGCATCCGGGCGAGGTGTATTCGCCGAATCAGATATATGCAAAGGTCTGGAAGGATGAGCCGTATGGGACAGAAAACACGGTGGCGGTACATATACGCCATCTCAGAGAAAAGGTTGAGATAAATCCGGCTGAGCCAAGGTACTTAAAGGTCATCTGGGGGCGCGGATACAAAATTGACGCTGAATAGGTGCATGCTTGATACAGCTTTGTCAAGTGAAGCACTATAAAATGGAAGGTGAATGATATGAAAAAAATATCAAGGAATCTGTGGCTTAAGCTTGCGGCATTTATAGTGTGCTCGGTCATGGCGGCAGGGCTTGTTGTAACAACGATAGTTGCAGTGTATACAAACAATTATGAAAGTACAGCACAGCTAAGGGATGAAATTCATGCGAATATTGCAGGAGCCTATAGCAGACAGATGGTGTACAATTATGAATCCGGTGATGACAATGCATTTTCGCAGATGATGGACGATACAAATCTGCAGGCCGCAGTGGTAAAGAGCAATGAAACATCAGAGGACAAGGTAGATGTAAAATCTGATGCAGCAAAGGTGTATTCAAGTGTGGATGAAATATCAAATCCGGATTATATTTAGCTACAAGGCAAAGAACTTAAAGTGGAACAGGCTATCATATCTGTGGGATGCAATGAGCGGCAGCTATGAAGAGTCAGACGATGCATCAAACAATATGAACAGTGAGAGAATCAGCTCAATCATGTATTCCAAGACAAATGGGCTCTTTTATCTGTGCCTGAATGATGGTACCGCTTATGTCATTCCAAAGGTGAGGGTGATGACAGGCTCTAACGATAACAGCTCGCTTGGCTTATATAAGGCAGTTGAGAAAACCGATGAGAATGGAAATAATTACTTTGCCTACGAGGAGATGTTTACAGGCCAGTCACTCGATATTACAGGCTTTGCCGAGTGGAAAAATGTAAAGTGCTATGATGAAAAGGAAATCATATAAAGTGTGGCATGAATCTGAGTGATGACGGCGATTCGCGCTTTGATAGTGACGGCTCTTACTACGATTATGATGAGGATATTTATTATGACAGCTACGAAATCATAAAAGTGGTGGAGCAGGTGAATGAGAGCTATGAGCTTTTACCGGATACCTTTAATATATCGGATACCGGAATTGTGTACTATCCATACACCCAAACGGAAGATAAGCCTGAGTACTATTATGTGTATGCAAAGCTTCCGCAGCAGCTTCAGGAAAAGGGCGATTACTTCAATCAGGCAGACAGCTTACTTGACGTCATGGAATTTACAGAGGCTCATTTGAGTGTATTGTTTGTCATATTTATACTTGGTTTTGTGATTACAGCGGGGTATCTGCTGACAGTTGCCGGAAAACGTGAGGATTCGGAAGAAATTAAATTACGATTATATGACAGGATGCCGTATGAGGTGATGCTTGGTGTGACAATGTTTGCAGACTTTATGGTATTTCCGGCAGGCTTTTTACTTATAAAGCAGCTTCCGGTGGTGGCACTCATTTGTCTGGCGGCAACCATGGTTTCGCTTGAAGCAATCCTGACAACATACGTAAGAATCAGGGCACATGAGTTCTGGAAGCATACACTGTGCTACTATGTTGTGAGATTTTTCTTAAAGCCTGTCAAAAAGCTATGCAGGATGGTATTTGCCCCAATCAGATACGGCTTTTCATGGATAGAAAGAAATGTACCGCTGTTTTTGATCAGTATGCTGGCATTCGGTTTCATATGCCTGCTTGAGCTTATAGGCTTTGGAATAGGGAGTATTGGATTTATATTCATTATAAAGCTTATAGAGCTTGCTCTGCTTATCGCATTTATCATGCAGTATGACAGGATAAGATGCGCTGCAAAGGCTATAGCAAACGGTGATTTTTCACAGCCGGTTGATACATCAAGGCTTATGCTGTTTTTCAGAAAGCATGGCGAGGATTTGAATAATGTGAGCAATGGAATAGAGGCTGCGGTCTCTGAAAAAATGAAGAGCGAGCGCTTCAGGACGGAGCTCATCACAAATGTGTCGCATGATATCAAGACACCGCTCACCTCCATTATCAATTATGTGGACCTGTTGCAGAAGGAGGACATAGATAACGAGAAGGTACGCGAATATCTTGATGTTCTCGACAGACAGTCATCACGTCTGAAAAAATTAATTCAGGATTTACTCGAAGCGTCAAAGGCATCTACGGGCAGCATAAACGTAGAGCTGGAGGAACTGGATGCAGCTGTTATGTTATCACAGGTAGCCGGGGAATATGAAGAAAAATTCAAGAAAAATAATCTTGATTTAATTATTAAAAATGACGTTACGCCTGTCATGATTCAGGCAGATGGACGACATCTGTGGAGAGTGTTTGATAATCTGATGAACAACATCAACAAATACGCCCAGCCGGGTACGAGAGTGTATATTGACATCATTCCAAAGGACAGCGGAGCCATCATAACCTTCAAGAATGTATCAGCTACACCGCTTAATATTTCAAGCGATGAGCTTAAGGAGCGTTTTGTCAGAGGAGACAGCTCACGAAATACCGAGGGCAGCGGACTTGGACTGTCTATTGCAGAAAGCCTTATGAAGCTTATGAATGGTACTTTGGAGCTGACTGTGGATGGCGATCTGTTTAAGGTGACTCTGGAGTTTTAGGCTTTTTAAAACAATATTATGATACCTATTGACCGTCTAATCATATTATATATTGAACTTATAAGACATAAGAAACAATAAAAGCCGGGGCAGATGCCCCGGCTTAAAAAATTATTTTTCGCATTCTTTTACAAAATCAACTACTTCCATATTCTTTTTCATTATATTATCGTCTTTTTCCATTTCACTAATTGTCATCCAATAATAGTGTCGGGAGTTAATAGAAAAGTCGTTTTTATTCATTATTTTTGGAATATTTTTAAATTCTACTTCGTACAGCCTATGGTTATACACTCTGTTTTCGTTATGGCTTACGGAATATTTTTCCTGTACTCTGGATGATATATATTTGCATTTGATTTCTTTTTTGGGTATACCTAAGTCATTTGATAAATTACTGATGATAAAGGTTTCATTGTCTTTATCTGCGGTTTTTAAATTGGGAAACAGCTTACAGTCCCATCTTTCATCATAATATGTAAGATATTTTGTTTTTATGCCGAGGGCACTGTTTTTGATTATAATTAATGAATGATTATGCTGTATCATGTCCAATCCTTCTATATCTCTCAATAAGTCTGTGTGAGTGTAATTATTGTTTTTGAAATCAATAATATCATATATTATTTTTATCATGTAAACAATTCCGATAACACAAAATATAGTTTTAAATACAATTCCCGGGATGATCCATATGGTTTCATAGTTTGCTGTCCATACTGATATTAAGAAAGATATACCTGCTATAATTGTATCTATTGTTATCTTTTTGCCTATAAAATCGCGCTTTTTTTCAAGTAAAAGCTCCAATTGTTCCCTACTAATTAAAATTTTCATAACCCCTCCGGATAATAGTGTTGAAACACATGATATATAATTATAAATGATGAAAAATGATATGGCAATAAAAATATAAATAGAAAACAAGAAGGAATGCTATTACAAATTATAATAACATTCCTGAATAATCATATCATCTCCAAAAACCTCTCATGAATCCGTGTATCATCATCAAGCTCCGGATGAAAAGCCAGCCCAATCTGGTTCTTATACTGCACACCGACAATTTTGCCGTCATACTCTGCGAGTACACGCACATCATTCTTTGCTGAAGCATCAATAGCTTCCACGTAAGGCGCCCTGATAAATGTCATGGTAAAGTCAAAGCTATTGTCAAACCTTGCTGTAGCCTCGAAGCTTCCGAGCTGTCTGCCGTAGGCATTTCTTTTAACAGTGACAGGCAAAGTGCCGAAATATACGTTGTCATCGTTGCTGATATGTGAAGCTAAAAGGATAAGACCGGCGCAGGTTGCAAGCACTGGAAGTCCGTTTGCGATTCTTTCCTTAAGCTCATCAAACATATCAAGCTCACGGAGCAACTTGCCCTGCACAGTACTCTCACCTCCAGGCAGCACGAGTCCGTCTAAGTCACAGATATCTGATTTCCGGCGCAGCTCTACACATTCGCACCCAAGAGACTCAAGCATGCGCTTGTGCTCAATAAACGCTCCCTGAACAGCTAAAACACCAATCTTAAGTCCTGATTTCATTTTATTTGCCTCTTTCCTCCATGATGATTTTAATCTCGCTCTCGTTGATTCCGACCATAGCCTCACCGAGATCCTCAGAAAGCTCTGCGATGAGCTTTGCATCAGTAAAATTTGTCACAGCTTTTACGATAGCGGCAGCTCTCTTGGCAGGATCGCCTGATTTGAAGATACCTGAACCGACGAACACACCCTCAGCACCGAGCTGCATCATAAGAGCCGCATCAGCCGGAGTAGCCACACCGCCTGCCGCAAAGTTTACAACCGGAAGCTTGCCGTTGTCATGAACGAATTTGACCAGCTCGAAAGGTACCTGAAGATTTTTAGCTGCCTCGAAAAGCTCATCTTCACGCATGGAAGTAAGCTTAGCAATCTCAGAATTCATCTTTCTCATATGTCTGACAGCCTGCACGATATCACCTGTACCGGGCTCACCCTTTGTACGGATCATGGAAGCTCCCTCGTTGATACGGCGGAGTGCTTCACCGAGATCTCTTGCACCACATACGAAAGGCACCTTGAAATCTCTCTTATTGATATGGTACACATCATCAGCAGGTGAAAGCACCTCAGATTCATCAATGTAGTCAATCTCGATAGCCTCAAGTATCTGAGCCTCCACGAAGTGACCGATACGGCACTTTGCCATGACGGGGATGCTGACAGCCTCCTGAATGCCCTTAATCATCTTAGGATCGCTCATTCTTGAAACACCGCCTGCGGCTCTGATATCAGCAGGGATTCTCTCAAGCGCCATGACAGCACATGCACCGGCAGCCTCGGCAATCCTGGCCTGCTCCGGAGTCGTGACATCCATGATGACACCGCCCTTGAGCATCTGCGCAAGACCTTTGTTGAGTTCGTATTGAGTATTCTTATTGTTTTCCATTTGTTAAATCTCCTTTTGTTTTTTGCGTTTGTATTTTTTTATCAATTTATATGATATGAGGGTCAAAAGGTATTTTGTCCCTTTAATCATTTATATGACGGAAGAAGTCAGGCGTGAGCTAATATGTTTAGGTGGCGCAGGCGGCGTGTATACTCTCGTGAGAGCGCATAGCGGAGCTGCTTAGATACTGTTGAATTATGCCCAAGAGAACCAGAAATGCACCGGCATGGAAGCCGGGGCAAGGAGCTATCGAGCCATGGAGGGCGAGTAGCGACGGTTTCGTCTGGCATAGAAAAACTATAAGGCATAATTCTTACAGTATCTTGGCAGCAAAGCGTAGCGAACACGAGAGTATACTCGCCACCTGCGCCGCCAGGCTGCATTTGCTCATGCCAGCCATATATCATGGTTGCAATAATACGCCACATCTGGTAATATTAAAATATTCAAAATAAGGAAAATAAAAATGCCAGAAAGCGGTGAATCAAATGCTGACCTACGACCTCACAAAAACAGACGGACCACTCTACAAATGCCTGTATGAGTGCATCAAAAACGATATATCACAGGGAAAATTAAGCTCCGGGGAGAAAATGCCATCAAAACGTACCCTCGCCAAGAATCTGGGGGTTAGTACCATTACGGTTGAAAATGCATATGACCAGTTGATAGGCGAGGGTTATATGTTTGCAAGACCAAAGAGGGGCTATTTCATAGCCGATGTGTCAGATATCAGGGTAATCAAGGCACCGGTGCACAAGGAGCTTAGCATAAAACTGCCGCCTGAGCAGGATGAAAGTATATTTGACTTCTCATCAAACAGGACAGACTCGGGTAACTTTCCGTTTTCCATATGGGCAAAGCTCATGCGAGAGACGATTTCCCTTAGGGAACAGGAGCTTTTGTCGGTGTCGCCGTGTGGCGGAGTGAGAGAGCTTAGGGAAGCGATAGCAAGCCATCTGTCATCGTTTCGCGGTATGAATGTGGACCCGGACCAGATAATAGTCGGAGCGGGAACAGAGTATCTGTACGGACTGCTTGTGAAGCTTTTGGGTACGGACAAGGTATACTGCGTGGAGGATCCGGGCTATAAGAAAATCAGCCAGATATACGAGTGCAACAATGCAAAATGCCTGCCGGTGCAGATGGATGAGCAGGGCATCAGCGTGGAGCTTATAAAGAAAGCGAACGCGCAGATAGCACATATCAGCCCGACACACCATTTTCCGACAGGAATCACGATGCCAGTGAACCGTCGCTATGAGCTTTTGGCATGGGCCAATGAGAGCAGCGACAGATACATCATAGAGGATGATTACGACAGTGAGTTTCGCATGAACGGACACCCGATACCGCCCATCCTCTCGATAGATGCGTGTGAAAAGGTCATCTATATAAATACATTTTCAAAATCTCTCACATCCACCATCCGAATCAGCTACATGGTGCTGCCGGAGCATCTGGCAAATGAGTTTTACAGGAGGCTTTCATTTTACTCATGTACGGTATCCACCTTCGAGCAGTATACGCTGGCACGATTTATCAGCGAGGGCTATTTTGAAAAGCACATAAACAGGATGAGACTGCACTACGGCAGAAAGCGCCAGAGCGTGCTTTCGTCCATAAAAGGCTGCTTCACTGAAAAGGAATGCAGGGTAATAGAAAATGACTCCGGACTGCATTTTATCATACAGTTTGACACGAACCTTCCGGACAAAACAGTTGAAGAAAGGCTTTTGAAAAAAGGGATAAAGCTTCAGGCGATTACCCACTTCAACCTGAGTAAGCCAAAGGAGGACAGGCATCAGTTTATTATCAATTACTCAAATATTGATGCAGACAGGATAATGGACAAACTCCTGATTATTAAAGATTCAATACTTTAACCAGACAGTACTTTAATAAAGCCGACTATAAAGTATATAAATAGTGTATACAAATAATAAATACAAACAGTGCGAATAATTTATGTGTGTAAAAATTTGACATAGATTTTACATACATCTGATAGAGCATTTTACAAAGCATCCATATAATGTATTCTCGAAGACAAGAAATTTATTACATGTTGCAGGAGATACAAATGGAGAAAAAAATCAAAATTCAGGTTCGCGACCTGAATCTGTATTATGGCCAGAATCATGCACTGCATGGTGTCAATATGGACATAAAAGAAAACAGCGTGACAGCGCTGATCGGACCGTCAGGATGTGGTAAGTCTACATTTTTAAAGTGTATCAACAGAATGAATGATCTGGTTGACAACGTCAGAATCGAGGGAAGCATAGAGATAGATGGTGAGAATATATATGCACCATCAGTCGATACAACCGTACTTCGCAAAAAGGTCGGCATGGTTTTCCAGCAGCCAAATCCGTTCCCGATGAGCATATATGACAATATCGCATATGGCCCGAGAGTGCATGGCATCAAGGATAAAAAGATACTCGACCAGATAGTTGAGGAAAGTCTTCAGGGTGCTGCGATATTCAATGAAGTTAAAGATAGATTAAAGAAATCTGCTATGGGACTTTCGGGTGGACAGCAGCAGAGACTGTGTATTGCGAGAGCGCTTGCCGTACAGCCGGAGGTGCTTTTGATGGATGAGCCAACATCAGCGCTTGACCCCATCTCTACTTCAAAGATAGAGGAACTCATGGAGGATTTAAAGAAAAAGTACACAGTTGTGGTTGTAACACATAACATGCAGCAGGCAGTGCGTGTGTCAGACGATACAGCCTTCTTCCTTGTGGGAGATATGGTTGAGTTTGGCGACACAAAGACGATTTTCTCATATCCACAGGACAAGAGAACAGAGGATTACATCACAGGGAGGTTTGGTTAATGAGATCGAAATTCGACGAGCAGCTTAAGAAGCTGAATGAAGAAATGATGCACATGGGAAGCATGATTGAGGAGTCAATCCAGAAAGCAATCGAGGCATTTATACATCAGGATGCCGATAGCGCCAAAGCCATCATGGAGGGCGATTCAGAGATAGACAGAGAGCAGAAAAAGATAGAGAGCCTGTGCTTTAATCTGCTCATGCAGCAGCAGCCTGTAGCAAGAGACCTTAGAACAATTTCTGCAGCGATGAAGATGGTTACTGATATGGAGCGTATAGGAGACCACGCGGCCGATATCAGCGAGATGACCATTTTGATGAGCAGTGACAAGCCATACAGGGTCAATATAGAGCATGTCAAGAGCATGGCTTCAGAGACAATGCTTATGCTTATCAGGGCAATCGAGGCGTATGTTGAGAAGAACAATGACAAGGCTCACATAGTGATGAAGCAGGATGATGTGGTTGATGATCTTTTTGATAAGGTAAAGGCTGAGCTTATTGATTTCATCAGGGAGCATCCGGAGGATGGTGAGCAGGCAGAGGATCTTCTCATGGTTGCAAAATACTTCGAACGTATCGGAGACCATGCGACAAATATTGCTGAGTGGGTTGAGTTTGCGCTTGATGACAAGGTTCGCAAATCATGATTTAATCTTTATGCTGAAAAATTAAATCATAGTTATATACAGACAAAATTGATACAGACGATGGATTTTACATAAATTTTACATAAAACCATCGTCTGTTTTACATTAGTAATGTATAATCGAAAGTAAAAAGCAGGTAAAAATTTTACATAAGATTTTTTGAAATGGAGAAAGCTATGGCACTTATTTATATTGTAGAGGACGATGAGAGCATACGTGAGATAGAGACTATTGCTTTAAAAAACAGTAATTACATAGTCAGTGCATTTGAAAACGCAAAGGAATTTTACAAGAAGCTGGACGAGCTCGTACCAGATCTCATACTGCTTGATGTGATGCTTCCGGATGAGAGCGGCTACGATATCGTGAGAAAGCTCAGAAAACGTCCGGCTACACAGGATATTCCTATTATAATGGTCACAGCCAAGACCACAGAGATGGATATGATAAAAGGGCTTGACGGGGGCGCAGATGATTACATCAAAAAGCCTTTCTCAATCATGGAGCTTATCACAAGAGTAAAGGCACTGCTCAGGAGAACAGCGAAGGAGGAGCCGAAGCTTTTAAAGCTGGATGATCTGGTGATCGACCATGAGCGCCATGTGGTTACAGTGAACAATGAGCCGGTTGACCTTACATACAAGGAGTACGAGCTTTTAAGGCTTCTGATGGGCAGTCAGGGCATAGTCATGACCAGGGAGGTCATCATGAGAAGCGTCTGGGATACTGACTTTGAGGGCGAGACACGTACAGTGGACATGCACATAAAGACACTCCGCCACAAGCTGGGTGACTATGGCAGCAGGATAAAGACAGTCAGAAATGTGGGCTATGTTATAGAATAACAGCTGTTATAATGATTTCTAATATACATAAGCGGAGCGTACAGCATGAAGAAGATTAATTACTATCTGATAGCAACAGCACTTTTTGTAGCGATTGCCACTATGGTTTCCATGACAGTAATCAACTATTACCTCTTTCAGAAGCAGGTAAAGGAAGACCTGCAGGTCATGGCAGAGACAATAGAAAGCACCGGAATACTAAAACAGGATATAAATGAAATCCCGCAGATTGACGTGGAGGGTATTCGTGTCACCTGGATTGACAAGGACGGCACAGTGCTGTATGACAATCAAAATGATGTGAAAAAACTTGAAAATCATGGCAATAGACCGGAAGTTGAATCAGCATTTGATAAAGGTACGGGAGACAGCGTGAGAACATCAGCAACCATGAACAGCAATACCTTCTATCATGCCATAAAGCTCAATGATGGAACGGTACTGCGTGTTTCTATTGCAGCGAGAAGTATCTGGAACATGTTTGCAAGCAGTATACCTGCCATGCTTATAGTGACGGTTATCATAGTAGGAATATGTGTGGTTCTCGCCAAGAGCCTGACCAGAAAGCTCATGAAGCCAATCGAGACACTCGCAGGCAACCTTGAGCAGGCCTCTGTCATCCAGAAAAAGACAGAGTACAAGGAGCTCGTGCCGTTCATGAATGCGATAAGGATACAGCATGAGGGCGTTCTTGCCGCGGCAAAGAGCAGACAGGACTTCACAGCCAATGTGTCACACGAGCTAAAGACTCCGCTCACAGCCATCTCCGGCTACGCAGAGCTCATAGAAAACGGCATGGTCGAAAAGGAGCAGCAGATTCATTTTGCCACTGAAATCAGAAGAAATGCACAGCGCCTGCTTTCCTTAATCAATGATATCATAAAGCTCTCGGAGCTTGATTCCAGCGAGGCGCAGCAGGGCTTTGAGCAGCTTGATCTGTACGGTCTGGTCAAGGACTGCATGGAAAATCTACAGGTGAATGCCGAGCAGAGAAAAGTAGCACTTAATTTTGACGGCACCGACTGTATGGTACGAGGCAACAGGCAGCTTCTCACGGAGCTCGTTGAGAATCTCTGCCAGAATGCTATCCGCTACAACAATGAGGGCGGCACCGTAAATGTGACGGTACACAAGCTCGGTGGTAAGACAGTTCTCACGGTCGAGGACAACGGCATAGGCATCCCAAAGGATCAGCAGGAGCGCGTCTTTGAGCGCTTCTACAGAGTGGACAAGAGCCGCTCGAAGGAGACCGGCGGCACAGGCCTTGGGCTTGCGATAGTAAAGCATATAGTGGAGCTGCATGATGCAGGGCTGACGCTCGACAGCGAGGTGGGGCGTGGCACAACAATAAAGGTGGAGTTTTAGCTCCGCCTTTTTGCGTGAAGAGAGGGACACAAGCACCGGGCAGCAAGACGCACACCGTACTTCCACGTGAGCTACGCTTCGTGTCTAAGAGTCTGTAGGAATTATGCTTTTTAGGTTTTCGATGCCCGACGAAACCGGCTTTTATGCACCATCCGTGGTGCATAACGCCTTGCCAAGCCGTCCATGGCTTGGCATTTCTGTTTATTGGGGCATAATTCAACAGACTCTAAGACACTTCGCTATGCGCTCACGCGGGAGTACGGTGTGCGTCTCGCTGCCCGGTGCTTACGTCCCCCGCGCCATACCGGCCCCACATATTTCAGCCCGTAGTAACAAGAAAACCGGGCACACAAGCTCTTGCAAAATCGTGGCGCAGTGTTTATAATCATATGTTAGCAGTGAAAACAAGGCAAAACCAGGAGGAACAGCCATGTATCAGGAAATATCAAAATTACTTATGTACGGAGATTTACCTCAGGACGAGATACTTTATAAATTGGGACAGCTCTTTGAGCAGTTTGAGGTGGGCGAGTACAACAAGACAGAGCTTGTGCGCGACATCAATACACAGGTCAAGAGAATCCTAAAGGTAGCGACAGACTATGGTTTTGATGACAATCTGTGGCACAACTATCTCACTTTCTTCCTTATGATGAGCGAGAATCCGTTTTCCATCACCTGTGAGAAGGTCGGAGCCAGCGATGGTAGCGTAAATGGGCTTGTGGCAAACGATTTCAGGATTTTTAAGAAGCTTTTCGATTATGATTTCAAGCCAATCGAGTCAGCACTCGGAATCGACTGCTTCACACAGATCAGCAATTATAAGGCCATTGTGAAAAGGACCTTATGTACAATCACAATGTCAGCGAGAAAGTAAGGGCGCTGAGCAAGAAGCTTGAGGCAGCTAAGGATGAGCAGGAGTTCTTTGATGTGGTAACAGGCTTTTACAAGGCATACGGGGTTGGCATGTTTGGTCTCAACAAGGCATTCAGGATTGAGGAGCATCTGGATGGTGGCTTCTCCTTCATGCCAATCAACAATATGGATGCGGTCATGCTCGATGACCTGATCGGTTATGAAATCCAGAAGAAAAAGCTCACAGACAATACAGAAGCGTTTGTACAGGGCAAAAAGGCCAACAATGTGCTGCTTTTCGGAGACAGCGGAACCGGAAAATCAACAAGCATCAAGGCCATTGTTAATCAGTATTATGATGACGGATTGCGCATGATTGAGATATACAAGCATCAGTTTAAATATCTGTCAAAAATTATCGCAGCAATCAAAAACAGAAACTACAGATTTATCATATATATGGATGATCTCTCATTCGAGGAGCATGAGATTGAGTACAAGTTCCTAAAGGCAGTTATCGAGGGCGGTGTGGAGACAAAGCCTGACAACATACTGATTTATGCAACCTCTAACCGCCGTCACCTGATAAAGGAGACATGGAATGACCGTAATGACCAGGACAACAGCAATGACAAGCATCACTCAGATACAGTTGAGGAGAAGCTGTCACTTGTAAACCGTTTTGGTGTGACAATCAGCTACTCAAAGCCATCGCAGAAGGAGTTCTTCAACATCGTAACAGAGCTTGCGAGAAAGAGCGGCTGCACACTTTCAGACGAGGAGCTGTGCAGGGAGGCAAACAAGTGGGAGCTCAGCCACGGTGGCATTTCGGGACGTACTGCAACACAGTTTGTTAACTACATTATGGCTAACAATTAAGCAGCAGGCATAAGCATGAAAGGATAGTATATGCTCTACCAGATAAGTAATGGCGCTGTCGCATTTGGCGACGACGTCATTTTGCATAGTATAGATTTTGAAATCAGAAACACAGAAAAGATAGCGATAGTCGGCAGAAACGGCTGTGGCAAGACAACACTTTTAAAGCTCATTTCAGGCGAGGTTGAGATGGAAAAGCTCGACAGCGATGAGAGCGCCTTTATTGCAAAGACAGGAAACCCGGAGATAGGGTATCTGAAGCAGATTGCGTTTGATGATCCTGATGTGACACTCGAGCAGGAGGTGCGCAAATGCTTCGTGAAAATGGACGAGCGAAAGGCAGAGCTTGCGCGCGCGGCGGCAGAGCTCGAGCATGATTATTCCGATGAAAAGGTAGCCAGATATACCGCGATGGAGGAAGCTTTCAAGGATGATGGCGGCTACTATTATGAGAAGGAATATGAGGTCATGATTCGCAAGTTTGGCTTCTCAGATGATGAGCGCAAAAAGCCAATCCGTGACTTTTCCGGAGGGCAGCAGACCAAGATAGCATTCATAAAGCTGCTTTTGTCAAAGCCTGACATACTGCTTTTGGACGAGCCGACCAACCACCTTGATGTCACGACGATTGAGTGGCTTGAGGGCTATCTGAAGTCGTACCCGAAAGCAGTGGTTGTCGTATCCCATGACCGTATGTTTCTCGACAATGTGGTAGATGTGGTATACGAGATAGAGTACGGCACAGCAAGGCGCTATCCGGGCAATTATACCAATTTTATCGCCCGCAAAAAGGAAAACTACGACAAGCAGATGAAGGATCACATCGCCCAGCAGAAGGAGATAGAGCGTTTGCAGCGTATGGTTACGCGCTTCAAGGGCAAGCCGACCAAGACATCCATGGCGCAGTCAAAGCAGAAGGCTATCGACCGCATGGTGATTATCGAGGCGCCGGACAAGTACGACAACAAGACCTTCCATGCCAATTTCCAGCCCGAAAAGGAGACCGGAAACGATGTGCTTTATACATCAGAGCTTGCAATCGGCTATGACCATCCGCTCTCTGTAGTGTCGCTTGATTTGAAAAGAGGCGAAAAGCTTGGCATACTCGGTGGAAACGGACTTGGAAAATCGACATTTTTAAAGACCATCGTGGGTAAGATCCCTGCACTTTCAGGCGAGTACCGCTTTGGAACCAACGTGCAGATAGGATATTTCGACCAGCAAATGGCCATGTATACAAGCAACAAGACTGTGCTCGATGATTTTTGGGATGAGTATCCGAATCTCACGGAAACCGAGGCCAGAAATGCACTCGGAGCCTTCCTTTTTTCAGGGGATGACGTGTTCAAGAACGTAAATATGCTCTCCGGAGGAGAAAAGGTCAGATTGGCGCTTTGCAAGATTTTAAAGACCAGACCGAACGTGCTCGTGCTCGATGAGCCAACTAACCATATGGATATCGTGGGCAAGGAAACGCTAGAGAGCATGCTTAAGGACTACAAGGGCACACTGATTTTTGTATCACACGACAGATATTTTGTGAAAAAGGTAGCCACACAGCTGCTTGTGTTCGAGGATGGCACGACCAATCTCTATCAGTTTGGCTATGAGCAGTATCAGGAAAAGCTCGATCGTGAGGCTGAGGAAAGCAAAAATGTATACAGAGGCAATGCAATATTTGGCGGCGCGATAAGCCAGAACGGCAGCAGTCAGACAGGCAGTGATGCAAACCGGAGCACGTCACAAACCGCTGCAGCAGGTAATGTGGGCGAAAACACCAATGCAAATAGCACAGCCCAGGCAGGCGGCATGGCTGTCTCATCAACCGGCAAGGCATACTACAACCCGGGCAAGGAGCGCTCAAAGATACAAAAGGTCAAAAAGGCCGAGGAGGACCTGGCGGTCAAGGAAGCAAAGCTCGATGAGCTCAAGGCCGAGCTAATGAAGCCGGAGTATCAGTCAAGCTACTCAAAGCTCACGGAAATCCAGAACGAAATAGACGCTCTCGAGGAAGAAATCCTTATAGATATGGAGGCGTGGGAGGAGCTTTCCTCTCAGCTTGAGGCACTGGGATAGGTTAGATGCGCTGTGGTAGCTTAGAAACGTTGTGATAGCTTAGATGTGCTGTTGTAGTTGAGAAATGTTGCGATAGTGTATAAAAAATCATATGACTTGATGTTTTTTGTTGTATTGAAATCCCTAATTATAGCGAAATCAAGCGATTTCGCGAAAAACCGTAAATAAACCCTTGATTTTTTATATAAATTGCATAAAAATGATTGATGAAAACGAAATTTATGGTATAATATTTACATGATACAGACAACGTATCAAATAAACGATAAAGGGGTTGGACATCATGAGAATAACAATTTCAGGAAAAAACATCGAATTAACAGAGGGGCTTAAGCAGGCAGTAGAGGAGAAGCTGTCAAAGCTGGAGAAGTTTTTAAACCGGACACAGACGTATACGTTACACTCAGCGTAGAAAAGGATAGACAGAAAATCGAGGTTACTATCCCGGCAAAGGGACATGTTATCCGTTCAGAGCAGGTCAGCAATGATATGTACGTATCAATTGACCTCGTAGAGGAAGTAATCGAGAGACAGCTTCGCAAATACAGAACCAAGATTTCCGCAAAGAAGTATGCACCGGCGATATTCCAGGATGATTTCGTGGAGGCAGACGATGCAGAGGACGAGGAAATCAAGATTGTCCGTACAAAGAGATTTGGTATGAAGCCTATGTATCCTGAGGATGCATGCATCCAGATGGAGCTCTCAGGCCACGATTTCTTCGTATTCAGAAATGCAGAGAATGACGAAGTAAATGTAGTCTACAAGAGAAAAGGACATACATACGGACTTATCGAACCGGAATGTTAGACTCTTGTTTTTCATCATAATTTAACCTTTCTTTCATCGAAAACCGGCAGCCATTGGCTGCCGGTTTTTTGAGTGCAGTGGTCAGTCTCTGTTTAACCTCATTTGGTCTTGGATATGCGATTGGTTCCAATGGCAGTAAGACCACAAAAAATAACCGCCCCAGCCTGGAAACTGAACGGTTATTTTAACTAAGTAAATGATCAGGCGAACCGTTGTTATAGGTAGCACCTTTTTGTTAACTATATTTTAACATTCATTTCTAATCATGTCAAAATTATTTCAAAAAATGAAATAATTGAGAGAATTACATAATTCATAGTCATTGATTTTACTGATGTTTCAGGACATATAAAAAACAATATATTTTTTAGTTTTTAGTTTTCAAAAGAAGCTTGCACAGAAATGTGGAGGCTCTTTTATGTGAAATAATTAGAGGCTTCCACTATTATGCCAGAAGCCTCTAATTTTTAAGCTGTTGTGCGCCTAGCGGCGCACGTTTCTAACGGGTTAAAGTCCCGAATCCGCCCGGTAGTGGGAAGGATATAGCCGAAGGCAAGGGTGTCCATCGTGAGATGGAATCTGAAGGAAGCTGGATGTGAGGAATATACCAACTCACGGGCAAATCTCTGGTCTGACGAACAGAAATCTCATATGAGGTCATGCATGTGGGTAAGACAGCAACCCATGTTAAAGCCCAATAACTACACGGAATAATGCATGATAAATGAGGCAGATGGATGGAGAGGAAGAAACGTGTGGTACCTAGGGAGGTCTGTGCGGTATGCCTTGAAAGAGGTAACCATTGCATAAAGCAATGCTGAACGCACAGAAGTCAGCAGAGGTCATAGTAGCCGAAAGGTGAAGGACCGAATCAGTAGGAGTCTTGAGTATGACCGAGAAAGGAGTAATGACCGTCTATGGCAGAAAACATTGAAAACAATGGCTGTTCGCAAAGAGATAATGCGGAACATGAAGGGTATGTGAAAGCGTCCAGGTCATTCAATCGGATATGGAAAGAAAGAGACAGTGCACAGCCGAGACTTTTGGAAACGATACTGTATAAAGACAACTTTAACAGAGCGTATAAGAGAGTTAAGGCAAACAAGGGAGCGCCGGGAATTGATGGCATGACCATTGAAGAGGCTCTTCCATATCTAAAGGAACATCAACAAGAGATAACTGACCGCATTTATCGTGGAAAGTATACTCCGTCTCCAGTAAGACGAGTTGAAATTCCCAAACCAGATGGTGGTGTGCGAAAGCTTGGCATACCAACAGTGATAGACCGTACACTTCAACAGGCAATAACCCAACAGTTAGTGCCAATCTATGAACCGCTGTTTGCAGATAGTAGCTATGGCTATCGTCCGAGCAGAAGTGCAAAAGACGCAATACTTAAGGTTAAGGAGTATGCAGAACAAGGCTATACATTCGCTGTAGTCCTTGACTTGTCAAAGTACTTCGATACTCTTAATCACGAGGAAATTCTCATCAATCTTCTACGAAAGACTGTAAAGGACGAACGGGTAGTACAGTTGATAAAGCGCTATCTGAAAAGCGGTGTAATGGAAAACGGGTGGTCATTGACACAGAGGAAGGCTCACCACAAGGTGGAAATCTATCACCATTGCTGGCAAACATCTACCTCAATGAGTTCGACCAGGAATACCTGAAAAGAGGTGTTCCATGCATAAGATATGCAGATGACATCGTGCTTCTTGCAAAGAGCAGACGAGCATCGGAGAGACTTCTGGAAAGCAGTACGAAATACCTTGAAGAGAAACTGAAACTTACAGTCAACCGAGGAAAGAGCCGTACTGTCAGTGTGTTTGCAATCCGAAATTTTAAATTCCTTGGCTTTGCATTGGGAAGGAACGGAAAAGGCATATATGTCCGAGTTCATCCGAAGTCATGGAAGAAGTTTAAGTCCAGACTGAAGGAGTTATCTTCCCGTAAGCGATGTCAGTCAATCAAGCCAAGCCTTGAGAAAATCAAAGTATATGCAAGAGGATGGCTTAACTACTACGGAATTGCAAGCATGAAGAACAACATAGATGATATCAACGGATGGCTCTATCACAGAATACGCATGTGCATATGGAAACAGTGGAAGAAACCTAGAACGAAATATAAAAATCTAGTCAAGCTGGGAATCCCAGAACACTATGCGGCAACAATAGCAAACAGTCGCAGAAAGTATTGGTATATCAGTAATAACAAAGCTGTGATTTGGGCGCTGAATAAAGAAAGACTGATAAACAGTGGCTTTTACGATTTAGCCACAGCCTATCAGTCTGTGCACGTCAACTATTGAAAGCGCCGTATACCGAACGGTACGTACGGTGCTGTGAGAGGACGGCGGTTAGTCACCGCCTCCTACTCGATTTGGAGATTTTTGCGGTTTCAGCTACTTTTTTCTGGATTTTTTTCGGCTTATGGACTGGTTTTTGGGAGCTGTTTTGGGGATTTTTGCGGCTTCAGCTACTTTTTTCTGGATTTTTTTCGGCTTATGGACTGGTTTTGGGAGCTGTTTTGGGGATTTTTGCGGTTTCAGCTACTTTTTCACGCGATTTTTTCCGGCTTATGGGCTGAGTTTGAGAGCTGTTTTGGAGATTTTTGCGGTTTCAGCTACTTTTCTCGTATTTTTTCCGGCTTATGGGCTGAATTTTGGGAGCTGTTTTAAAAGTTTTATGGATTATAGCTCCTCAAGACCTGCCCACTATGCTATCAACCTATGGCTATTGTACATTATGCTATGCAAATAGAGCAATTATCAGATATAAAGGCATTGGTTATGCGTCTCAAATCTGACCCGGTTACCGGTTCTAAGACGCAGTCTTGGTTACGATTATGTCGAAAAATCAAAGATAATTCAAGGTTTATTACAGCACCATTCAGAGAAACAAAAGCATTTGAAAAACTATATAATCAACGAACCAGCGTAGAGCGTACGTTCGGAGATTTAAAAGATAATTACAACCTTGATAACATCCGGGTTGCAAAAATGGCAAGGGCAAAAGTCTTTATGGATTTATCTTGTATTGCCCTTATTGCATCAAGACTACCAGATGCAGCCAGCAAGGAAAAAACCACAAAAATAGTACAAATTTATCATTACAAAAATTCTGATATAAAAAGAGCAATATTAAACAAAAACCAACTAAATTAAACCTAAAACCATGTCGTATTTTGTCGAAAACTGCTAATCACCTATCAAAATTAAAAATTCTAATAGAAATCTTCAAAATACAAGCGCGTAACGCGCCTAGAATATTGATATATTATATGGAAAAATGAATCCACCAACAAAAACAAAGAGGGAAATTTCGCAAAGACGACAAAATTTCAAAAGAAAGACAAAAAAAGAAGTTCTACGAAAAATAAAGTCGATGGAGGGATGAAATATTTGGGAAGAATTTATTATGAACAGAAAGGACTTATTAACCTCGATGATATCGTAGATATATTTATTGAGGTGGGAAATATACACAATTACCTGGAAAATGCAGCCTTGCGGATTTTGCTTTTTGGCAATCCTGAGCTGAATTTTTATCAGTGCCGATTATTAGTATTGAAGTACGGAGAATCACTTTCACAGGATGATTTGCACGGGCGGATGGTATTTATGAGAATGATACAGCTGCTGGAAGCCAACACAGTTTAAAATAAAATGAGAATTTCTTTTTTGACCGGGCAACCGGTCTTTCTTTTTTGCACAAATGGTGTTATAATTTTGAAGGAATTATGTTGATTACTCATAGCTTTAAAAAAGAAGCATTGCATTGTGTTTAATTAAACCAAAGCATGATAATTCAATCAAAGAAAAGAGGACAAAAATGAACATCGTAGTACTTGCCGGAGGGCTCAGCACAGAGAGAGATGTTTCCTTCAAGACAGGAAGCATGGTAGCTAAGGCGCTCAAAGAGAACGGCCACAAAGTTATATTATTGGATGTATTTATGGGATATAGTGACAGGGAGGAGGACCTGACAGGTATATTTGACCGCGCGGACGAGATAAGCGTGCAGGTCAGTGATATTCCGACAGAGGCACCTGACCTCGCAAAGGTAAAGGCTTCCAGAAAGGACCAGTCACCTTGCTTCTTCGGACCAAATGTCATCAAAATGTGTCAGATGGCGGACATTGTTTTCATGGCACTCCACGGAGAAAACGGAGAGAACGGAAAGATACAGGCAGCATTTGATCTTTTCGGTGTCAAATATACAGGCAGCGATTATTTAAGCTCAGCCATCGCCATGAACAAGGAGACATCAAAGCAGTTCTTCCTTGCAAACGGTATCCCTACTCCAAAGGGTATTTCCATGACAAGAGCGACCAGACAGGACGATATCACAAAGCTTGACCTGACACTTCCATGCGTGGTAAAGCCATGCTGCGGCGGTTCAAGCGTCGGTGTCACCATCGTTAGGGATGCGGCAGAGTTCAAGGCGGCACTTGACGATGCCTTCAAGTGGGAAAATGAGCTGGTTATCGAGGAATTTGTACAGGGCAGGGAGTTCTCTGTCGGCGTTATCGAGGGCAAGGCTCTTCCTATTATAGAGATTGCACCGAAGGAGGGCTTCTACGATTATAAGAATAAATACAAGGCGGGCAGTACAGTAGAAACATGTCCGGCCGAGCTTCCTGAGCAGGTGACAAAGGATATGCAGCACTATGCAGAGGAGGTTGCGCGTGTTATCGGGCTTGACACATATTCACGCTCAGACTTTTTGCTCAATGACAAAAATGAGATGTTCTGCCTCGAGGCAAACACACTGCCGGGTATGACTCCGACCAGTCTTCTGCCACAGGAGGCAGCGGTTATCGGTATGAGCTTTAATCAGCTCTGTGAGCATCTGATTGACATATCTTTGAAAAAATATGAGGTGTAGCATGTCGGATAAGTACATGAAGAATCTTACATTTGCAAATATCGCAAAGGCCTGCGATGGCACATACATAGGCGATGAGACACTGCTTGATACGACAATCACCGGCGCCGTCATAGACAGCAGACAGGTGAAGGAAGGCTATCTTTTTATCCCGATAAAGGGAGAAAGGGTGGACGGACACAAATTCATTCCGACTGTGTTTGAGCAGGGGGCGGCAATTGTGCTCTCTGAGCATGAGCTGACGGATCCGGCAGGCCCATATGTGCTTGTTGAATCAACCACCGATGCCATGAAAAAGCTCGCGGCATTTTACAGAAAAAGCCTTGATATCAAGGTGGTGGGTATCACCGGAAGTGTCGGCAAGACCAGCACCAAGGAGATGATATCATCAGTCCTTGAGCAGAAATACAGCGTCCACAAGACCGCAGGCAATTTCAACAACGAGATAGGCCTGCCACTCACCATTTTCGGAATCAGGGAAAGCCATCAGGTAGCGGTTCTTGAGATGGGCATATCTGATTTTGGCGAGATGCACAGACTTTCTACTATGTCTTGCCCGGATGTCATGGTCATCACCAATATCGGCTACTGCCATCTGGAGTTTTTGGGCGACAGGGATGGTGTGCTTAAAGCCAAGACAGAGTGCTTTGAGCATATGATGCCGGATGCGGTCGCCGTGTTGAATGCAGATGACGACAAGCTGGCCACAGTGCAGACTGTAAATGGAAAGCCTGCCATATACTATGGCAAGGAATCGGCTTCAGGCGTTCATAAATCAGTATATACCACAAATATTGAAAACCTGGGCTTTGACGGCATGAAGGCTCATTTTGTCACTCCGGAGGGTGAGTTTGATGCACAAATCCACATCCCGGGTGAGCACAATGTATACAATGCCATGGCGGCAGCGGCTGTCGGATTGCAGCTTGGTCTCACAATAGCTGAGATAAAGTCAGGAATCGAGAAAGCAGAGACAATCGCAGGGCGTACCAATTTTATCAAAACGCACGGCATGACAGTGATAGATGACTGCTACAATGCAAATCCTGTATCCATGAAATCCTCTATCGAGGTGCTTTCACATGCAAAGGGCAGGACAATAGCAGTGCTTGGAGACATGGGAGAGCTTGGAAGCGATGAGAAAAAGCTGCACCATGAGGTAGGCGAAGCAGTTGGAGAGAATCATATCCATACACTTTTTGCCGCAGGAGAGCTGGCAAAGGAATATGCAGCCGGAGCCGCAGAGAAATCGTCCGATGTAGACATCCACTATTTCGAGGATAGGGAGACTATGACACAGGAGCTTCTTTCATATGTGAAGGAGGGCGACACCATACTGGTGAAGGCATCACACTTCATGGAGTTTCCGAAGGTAGTCGAGGCTCTGAGTGAGTAAAATTAGGTAAAATCAATCGGGTAGAAATTAATTCGATATTTAATAATTGCAAGGAATGGATATTCTCCAAGCCTCATAATATTATAAAAGAAAGAGAGAAAAATAATGGCACAGAATCCAATCGTAACAATCACAATGGAAAACGGCGATGTAATCAAGGCGGAGCTTTATCCGGAAATCGCACCAAACACAGTAAACAACTTTATCAGCTTAATCAATCACAACTTCTATGACGGAGTATGCTTCCACCGTGTAATCAAGGGCTTCATGCTTCAGGGAGGAGATCCTGACGGAAACGGTACAGGCGGCCCGGGCTATGAAATCAAGGGCGAGTTCACACACAACGGCTTCAAAAATGACTTAAAGCACACAGCCGGTGTACTTTCAATGGCACGTACCATGATACCTGACTCAGCAGGCAGCCAGTTCTTCATCATGCATCAGGATGCACCACATCTCGACGGCGAGTATGCGGCATTCGGCAAGGTAATCGAGGGCATGGATGTGGTAAACAAGATCGCAGAGGTGCGCACAGACTACATGGACAAACCACTTGAGGCTCAGGTCATGAAGACAGTTACAGTTGAGACCTTCGGAGTGGACTATCCGGAGCCGGAGACAGTTTAATGATAATAATTATTGATGAGGCAAGCGCAAAACTTGCCTCTTTTTACTATCATGACGAGATATTAAAGCTGCAGTGGAAGCGCGCAGCCAATATGTCATTTGCGTCAGACGAGTTGCATGATGAATTTCAGGAAAAACTGCAAGAAAAACTACCTGATGAGCTGCGGGAAAAACTGTATGTTGCGCTACCGGCTGGTGAATCAATTAATGACTTCCAAAAAACAACGATACAAGAATATGCAGATAACACCGCGAAAGCTAATATGGGAAATATAAGAATACCGAAAGCTCCAGCAGACTATATCTGGATAGTATCCGACAGGCAGCAAAAGCAAATAGCCGACTCACTCGGCATAGCATCAATAGGAGAACCGCAGTGCGGCACGCGCTATGCAGTGGAAAGCCTTGCGGAGCTTGATATTGAGTATCTGGAGCGGGTGCGCAGGCGGTATAATCACATCCCGTGGGACATCGGCGAGACAGACAGGTGTCTGATACGTGAGCTGTCCTTGTCAGACCTTCCTGAGCTCTATGAGCTCTATGACAAGCCCGGCATGACAGACTTTGTGGAGCCACTTTACGACTATGAGACAGAGCTTGAATACCAGAAAGCATACATCGAGAACATGTATGGCTTTTACGAGTATGGCATGTGGCTTGTATTTTCCAGGGAAACAGGTAAGCTGATAGGCAGGGCAGGGCTTGAGCACAATGAAATGGGCTATATGATAGCGCCGGAATTATGGAACCAAGGCTATGCCACGGAGGTATGCCACTTCATCATAGACTACGCGCGCGAAAACACAGACTTTGAAGAGCTTTACTGCCGGATAGATGAGAGAAATGAGGCATCGGTGCGCCTTGCCAAAAAGCTTGGATTTACAAATAGCGGGCATATGGATGATGATATAAACGCTTCTATATATAGAAAAAATATAAAAAACAATGAAAAACATTGAAAAATATGCAATTAGGCAATAAAATATAAACATAGTTTAACGATTTGGAGGACGAAAAAATGAAGAAATATGCATACGGAGTAGATATAGGTGGAACAACTGTAAAGATAGGCTTTTTCGAGACCACAGGAAAGCTTGTCGATACATGGGAGATTCCTACACGCACAGAGAATTCCGGCGAGCTCATCCTGCCTGATATCGCAGCATCCATCAAGGAGAATAACGAGAAGCACGGCATCGAGATGGGTGACATCGAGGGCGTAGGCATGGGAGTGCCGGGACCTATAAAGGATGACGGAACAGTATTGAAGTGTGTCAACCTCGGCTGGGGCGTGTTCAACGTGGCACAGTCACTCTCAGTGCTGTGCGGCGGCATCAAGGTAAAGGCCGGAAACGATGCCAACGTAGCTGCACTCGGTGAGATGTGGCAGGGTGGCGGAAAGGGTCATCAGGATGTAGTCATGATCACACTCGGCACAGGCGTAGGCGGAGGAATCATCCGCGAGGGCAGAATCGTAGCCGGAGTAAACGGAGCAGGCGGAGAGATAGGACATATGCCTATGGTAGATGATGAGTCAGAGTGCTGTGGCTGCGGCAAGAAGGGCTGCTTAGAGCAGTATGCATCAGCAAACGGTCTCGTAAGAGTGGCAGAGAGATACATTGCAGCACACAGGGATGTGGCAACAAAGCTTGATTTAAATGCAGGCTTCACAGCCAAGGATGTATGCGATGCGGCAAAGGCAGGAGATGCAGCGGGCATTGCGGCAGTAGAGCAGTCTATGAAGCTTCTCGGCAAGGCAATGGCAGCAGTAGCATGCGTTATGGACCCTGAGGTATTTGTTGTAGGCGGAGGCCTTTCAAAGGCAGGCAGCATCATCATCGATACAGCAGCAAAGTACTATAAAGAGTATGCTTTCCATGCAAGCCGTGAGACAGAGATAAAGCTTGCCACACTCGGCAACTCAGCCGGCATGTATGGCGGAGTAAAGATGGTTATCGGCTAACAACATAAGATTGCAATTTTTAAAGAAATAAAATATAATGGCTACTAAAGATACACTACAATCGAGGTGAGACTATTGGCAGATTACTCAACAGAAGAATTAGAAAAAATAGCGGACAAATTTCGCTCAGATACCAGCGGTATAAGGGGAACAAAGGATTTTACGAGCCCAGAGGAGCTTTACGATGAGCTGAAAAAGGAAATCAAAAAGTACCATCCGTCGGATGATACGAGCCTTGTGGACAAAGCCTACAGGGTAGCTTATGATGCTCATAAGGGTCAGGCGCGTAAGTCAGGAGAGCCTTATATCATACATCCGCTTTGTGTTGCCATAATACTCGCCGAGCTCGAGCTGGATAAGGAAACCATTGCAGCAGGACTGCTCCATGATGTGCTGGAGGACACCATCATGACCATGGATGAGATGTGTGCGGAGTTTGGAGACGATGTCGCACATCTGGTGGATGGTGTCACGAAGTTAAAGCACCTGCATTTGACAGACAGCACCAAGGATCCGAAGGATAAGAATGCGGACAGGCTTGAGATGCAGGCTGAGAATCTGCGCAAGATGTTTCTCGCCATGGCAAAGGATATCAGAGTCATCCTCATAAAGCTGGCAGACAGACTGCACAATATGCGTACACTCAAGTACCAGTCCAAGGAGGCACAGCAGCGTATCGCCAGAGAGACACAGGATATCTACTGTCCTATCGCGCAGCGACTTGGTATCAGCAAGATAAAGATAGAGCTCGAGGACCTTTGTATGAAGTACCTCTATCCGGATGCCTACTACGATCTGGTAGAGAAGGTAGCCCTCAGAAAGGCAGAGCGCGACACCTACATCCAGGGCCTGGTAAACGATGTCAAGAAGTATGTTACAGATGCCGGTATCAAGGCTGAGATATACGGCAGGGCAAAGCATTTCTTCAGTATATATAAGAAGATGGTCAATCAGGACAAGACTATAGACCAGATATATGACCTCTTTGCCATCAGAATTCTGGTGGATACCATACCGGACTGCTACGCAGTGCTTGGTATCATACATGAGAAGTATAAGCCTATACCGGGCCGTTTCAAGGACTATATTGCCATGCCGAAGCAGAACATGTACCAGTCGCTTCACACGACGCTCATAGGCCCAAGCGGACAGCCGTTTGAGATACAGATACGTACCTATGAGATGCATCGTACAGCTGAGTACGGTATCGCAGCGCACTGGAAGTACAAGGAAGCAAACAACGGCAATGCCACTACCACCACTGTCACAGAGGAGGAGAAGCTCAGCTGGCTGCGCCAGATACTCGAGTGGCAGCAGGACATGTCGGATAATAAGGAGTTTATGACTTTATTAAAGAGTGATTTAAATTTATTCTCCGACAATGTATTTGCATTCACACCGTCCGGCGATGTAAAGAACCTGCCAAAGGGCTCCACACCTATAGACTTTGCCTACAGCATACACTCTGCGGTCGGCAACAAGATGGTCGGTGCCAAGGTAAACGGCAAGCTGGTGCCGATAGACTATGTCATCAAAAACGGTGACCAGATAGAGATAATCACTTCACAGAACTCCAAGGGACCAAGCCGTGACTGGCTCAAGGTCGTAAAGAGCACACAGGCCAAGAACAAGATCAACCAGTGGTTCAGAAGTGAGCTCAAGGAGGAGAATATACAGCACGGCAAGGATCTGATAGCAGCCTATGCCAAGGCAAAGGGTATCAACTTTGCTGAAATAAACAAGCCTGAGTATCAGGAGAAAATACGCCGCAAATACGGCTTCCACGACTGGAACTCATGCCTTGCAACCGTCGGACACGGCGGACTCAAGGAGAGCCAGATAGTCAACAGGATGTACGACGAGTACAAGAAGGATCATGTGGTGCCGGTGACAGATGCAGATGTGCTTGGCAGCATCGCAGAAAAGCAGCAGGCGGCAGCAGGCATACAGCCGGAGCACAAGTCAAAGAGCGGCATTGTGGTACACGGACTCTATGACGTGGCAGTACACTTCTCAAAGTGCTGCAATCCTGTTCCGGGAGATGAAATCGTTGGCTTTGTCACGAGAGGTCGAGGTATCTCAATCCACAGGACAGACTGTGTGAATATCATCAATCTGTCCAAGATAGAAAAGGACAGGCTCATAGAAGCAGAGTGGCAGGATACAGCCCTCATGGACAACGGTGCCGAGTATCAGGCAGACTTAAAGATATTCTGTCATGACAGGCCGGGACTGCTCGTAGATATCACAAAGATATTTACCGAGAAGGAAATCAATATCAGTGGTATACAGTCCAAGACCAGCAAGCAGGGTATCGCTACAATCGAGGTATTTTTTAATATCAAAGGCAGGGACCAGATAAAGGTTCTAGTGGAGAAGCTCAGACAGATAGAAAGTGTAATAGACGTAGAGAGGACCACCGGCTAAATCCCGGTGGTTCTTGCGTGAAGCATAACATATAACAGACAAGGAGTACACTCATATGGTAAATATGAAGATAGACCACTTCGTAGTGGGACCGGTGCAGACCAACTGCTATTTTGTCACCAATATAAAGACAAAGGAAATGATAATAATAGACCCGGGCGCGTGTGCTAATCAGCTCGCCAAAAAAGTGGACGAGTCAGGCGCAAAGCCTGTAGCAATACTGCTCACACACGGACACTTTGACCATGCCACTGATGCAAAGCCGCTCGCAGACCGCTACGGCATCAAGATATATATCCATGAGGCAGACAAAGCCACACTCGATGACCCGCAGCTCAATGTCAGCTACATGATGGGCCAGTCAAAGACCTTTTATGCGGATGTATTTTTGAAGGATAAGCAAGAGCTTGACATCGCAGGCTTTCACATAGTAGTGCTTCACACACCGGGGCATACACCGGGCGGCTGCTGCTATTATTTCCCGTATGAGGACGTGATCTTTACAGGAGACTCACTGTTTTGCGGCTCAATCGGACGTACGGATTTCAAGGGCGGCAGCATGTCAGACCTCGTGCGCACAGTGAAGGAAAAAATCATGACACTGCCTGAGCATACAGAGGTGTACCCGGGCCACAACGACACAACAACCATAGAAAACGAGAGGATGTATAACCCTTACTTATGATAGTAGTAGTATTTAATAAACCGGATTTTGAATATGATGTGCATTCACTGCTCAAGGAGTTCTTCCCTCAGGAGGATGTGCAGATGTATTATAGCTGCTCACCTGATGAGGTGGAGGGGAAGAACCTTGCCTGCACACACCACGAGATGACAGATGATGGCGTAAAAGAATTTGCGGATGCCTCACAGCTATTTAAGATAGATTATGTGGGCGATCAGATTACGGTGGAGTGGATGATAAATAGGGTCAATGATAAGGGCGATAGAGAAAATCCGGATAAGGAAATTTTAAATAATTCCATGACAGGTGATATGCAGCAAGCCGACGAAAGTGATATTAAAACAGCCGGAAAAAGTATCTGCACAAAAATATCCGTGACCGGAACAGACCGTAAGGAAACCAAAAACCGCCTCAAGCTCGCACTGTATTCCATGATAGAAAAGGGCACAGGAAAGAGCCTTCCGTGGGGCACACTCTCAGGCATCAGACCGACCAAGATAGCCATGAAATGCATAGAGGACGGCATGAGCGATAAGGAAAACTACGACTATCTGAAGAAAACCTACCTCGCAAGCGATGAGAAAATCGACCTCTCAATAGGCATAGCAAAGCGTGAGAAGGCATTGCTCGACAAGGTGGACTATGACAACGGCTACAGCCTGTACATAGGCATACCCTTCTGCCCGAGCACCTGTGCATACTGCTCGTTTACCTCATACCCGCTCGGCGTGTGGAAAAACCGCGTAGATGATTACCTCGATGCGCTCGAGAAGGAGATAGACTACACAGCGCAGAAGTTCTACCACAAGAAGCTAAACTCCATCTACGTAGGAGGCGGCACACCGACCACACTAAGCCCTGCCCAGCTTGACAGGCTTATCAGAAAAATCAAATGCAGCTTTGATTTAAAGGACTGTCTGGAATTTACAGTGGAGGCGGGCAGACCGGATTCCATCACGAGAGAAAAGCTCCTGGCACTAAAGAAAAACGGCATCAGCCGTATATCAGTAAATCCGCAGACCATGAAGCAGCAGACACTTGATATAATAGGAAGACACCACACGGTAGACGATACGATAAATAGCTTCAAGCTCGCGCGTGAGCTGGGCTTTGACAACATAAACATGGACCTCATCATGGGACTTCCCGAGGAGACACTCGACGATGTAAGGCACACAATGGAGCTGGTGAAGGAGCTGGCACCTGACAACGTCACTATCCACTCGCTAGCAGTAAAGCGAGCAGCAAGACTCACCATCTTCAAGGACCGCTACAGCGATATGCAGATGGTCAACACTCAGGAGCATATGGATCTCTGCGCAGCCTACTGTAAGCAGATGGGGCTTGAGCCATACTACCTCTACAGGCAGAAGGGCATGGCAGGCAATATGGAAAACGTGGGCTATGCGGCAAAGGGCAAGGCCGGCGTATACAACATACTGATAATGGAGGAAAAGCAGACTATTGTAGCCTGCGGAGCCGGAGCAAGCACCAAGCGTGTCTGGCCTATACCAAATCCCGATGGCACCCACCGCATCGACAGATGCGAGAATGTCAAGGATGTAGGGCAGTATATCGCAAGAATTGATGAGATGATAGAGAGGAAGCGGAGGCTGTTTGACTAAAAGTTGATGGTAAAAATTAATGGAAAATCAAAAATTAGATACAATTATATTCCGGAAAACAGCATTATCAAAGGATGAGTTGAATCGTATATATAAATATAGAAACAATAAGATTATACAATGGGGTTTCCTATTAGCGGTAGTCTTATTGCTGTTAGTAATAATGATATCTTATTTGACAAAGAGTTTATGAATAGTCTTTCTATAGATATAATTTGGGATATATTATTTGTAGTATTATTTATATATATAGCCATACTTTGTATGAAAAATATCAAAAATTGAGAAATATTAAAATTGATTCGCTTAGTGGACGAAGAGCTGTAATTACAGAAAAGCAGTCGGTGAAAAGCAAGGATTTAATCAATAGGTCAAGAAATAGATTTGTGGCTGCAAAAATTGATGATACTATAAGGGTTATTATTCTGTAATGTGATTAATCTTAACTTTGAACTATAACTAAGAAAAGCAAGCAATATTCATGCACGGTGAAAGAGCTAGCTTGAAGTGGATTTTTATGCAATTTTACCACTTCACCGCATTAAAATTTAATATTTTTTTTATAAAATGTGCAAAATATGACAAAAAGTACTGGACAAAATGTACTATATGGGGTAAAATGCATATATGCAATCAAGCAGCACATTTGAAGGTTGTGCAGAAAGTATTGGGCATATTTTACGAATTGGGGGGATTTTTCATGAGAATATATCATGCTAAGGATTATGCAGATATGAGCAGAAAGGCTGCAAATATCGTATCGGCACAGGTGATTATGAAGCCTAATTGTGTATTGGGACTGGCTACAGGCTCTACACCTATCGGCTTGTATAAGCAGCTCGTTGAGTGGTTCAAGAAGGGGGATTTGGACTTCTCAGAGGTTATGACGGTGAATCTTGATGAGTACAAGGGATTAAGCCGTGAGAATGACCAGAGCTACTATTATTTTATGCATCAGAATTTGTTTGATCATGTGAATATTCCGGTTGAGAATACTCACCTGCCAAACGGCATGGAGCCGGATTCACAGAAGGAGTGCAAGCGCTATACAGAGCTGATTCAGTCTCTTGGCGGTGTTGATTTACAGCTTCTTGGTATCGGACACAATGGTCATATCGGTTTTAATGAGCCGGGCGAGTCTTTTGACAAGCAGGTACACTGTGTGAATCTTACAGAGTCTACTATTGAGGCTAATAAGCGCTTTTTTGCATCGGCTGATGATGTTCCGAAGCAGGCTTATACAATGGGCATCAAGACCATCATGCAGGCTAAGAAGATTCTTATTGTTGCAAGTGGTGAGGATAAGGCAGAGATTGTTCACAAGGCTTTCTTTGGACCGATTACACCACAGGTGCCGGCTTCTGTATTGCAGCTGCACAATGATGTTACGCTTGTAGCGGATGAGGCTGCATTGAGTTGTTTGTAGATGTTTTTTAGTTGAGAAGGTGCATGTATATGATAATAAAAAATGCAAGGGTATTTACAGAGGATGGCAGCTTCATGCAAGGCGATGTTGTCGTTAAGGATGGCCGTTTTGACAGTGTTTTGGAGAGAACAGCTGACACGGACGCGGCTAATGACAGCGAATCGCAGGAGATTATAGATGCATCAGGTCTTATCATGATACCGGGTCTTGTGGATATTCATTTTCATGGATGCAAGGGAGCTGATATGTGTGACGGTACCACAGAGGCACTTGATGTGATTACAGCATACGAGGCTTCTGTCGGAGTGACGAGCGTGTGTCCGGCTACTATGACCATTCAAAGGGATGAGCTTTTGAGTGTCATGAAAAATGCCGGTGATTATAATTATCATGGTGGTGCACATCTTGTAGGTATCAATATGGAGGGACCTTTTATCAGTCCTTCTAAAAAAAAGGGCGCACAGGCGGCAGAGAATATCATGCGATGTGATTATGATTATTTCTGTGAGCTTCAGGATGCGGCCCATGGCTTGATAAAGCTTGTAGATATCGCTCCGGAGGAGCCGGGCGCGATTGATTTTATAGACAGGGTAAGAGGAAGTGTTGTGGTTTCAATAGCACACACAGCGGCGGATTATGACACCGCAGTAGAGGCTATTGAGCATGGTGCAAGCCATGCTACACATTTGTATAATGCGATGCCACCGCTTCATCACAGAAATCCGGGAGTTATCGGGGCTGTGAGAGATTCAAAAAAATGTCATGCAGAGCTCATTTGTGACGGAGTGCATATTCATCCATCGGTTATCAGGGCGACATTTGCCATGTTTGGGGCTGAGCGCATGATTTTAATAAGTGACAGCATGAGAGCCACAGGGCTTGAGGATGGTGAGTATACACTCGGTGGACAGGCAGTGACGGTCAGAGGTTCGCTTGCCACACTCCATGATGGGACAATTGCCGGTTCGGCAACCAATCTGATGGATTGTATGCGTTTCACAGTAAGGCAGGCAGGTATTCCGCTTGAGGAGGCAATTATGTGTGCTACAGCCAATCCTGCTAAGGAGATTGGCATCTATGATGAAGCAGGCAGCATTTCTGCAGGAAAGAGAGCAGATTTTGTGCTTCTCAATGATGATTTGGATATTGTGAGTGTGTATATCGACGGAAAGGAGATATCATGTTAGGTTTTTTTAAGAATAAATCAAAGGGAAAGGTGATCTGTTCTCCGTGCAACGGTAGAGTGGTTCCTATTACAGAGGTTCCGGATCCTACATTTTCTGAGAAGATATTGGGAGACGGCGTGGCCGTGATTCCTTCTGAGGGCAGGTTTTACGCTCCGGCGGATGGTGAGGTGACAGCTGTATTTGATACGTTGCATGCTTTTACCATGACGACCACTCAGGGAGTCGAGCTGCTTTTGCACATTGGTCTGGATACAGTGGTACTAAAGGGGGCTCCTTTTACATCACATATTTCCGTTGGTGATCAGGTGAAGAAGGGCGACCTTTTGATGGAGGCTGACCTGGAGCAGATTAAGGCAGCAGATCTTAATGTCATTACTCCGGTTTTAATTGGCAATACTGCTGATTATAGTGAGATAAAGATGCTCAAAGAGGGTGATGTATCCGCCGGTGATGAGATTTTAAGTCTCGCGTAGATTTGAATATAATTATATAATAATAACGAACTTTATTGGAGTATCTCCAGTTTAGTATACATAATGTAAAGGAGGGGAAATTTATGAAATTTCTTCAAAAACTGGGTAGCTTTAATGCTTCCCGTAGCAGTACTTCCTATCTGTGGTATCCTCATGGGTATTGGATATTTTTTATGTCCTGCAACCATGCAGGGTGGTGACATCGAGGGAGTGCGTAATTTAATAGGTCTGTTTTTAGTTAAAGCAGGGGGCGCTTTGATTGACAACATGGCCATCCTTTTTGTAATCGGCGTTGGTGTCGGTATGTCGGAAAAGAACGACGGTACCGGCGGTATTGCAGCTTTAGCTTCATGGCTGATGATGACAACACTCCTGTCTACAGGCTTTGTTACAACAATCATGCCATCTATCGCTGACAGCGCTACAAAGACACTTGCATTCGACAAGATTGCAAACCCATTTATCGGTATCTTAGCCGGTGTTATTGGTTCTTTGTGTTACAACAGATTTAAGGATACAAAGCTTCCTGACTGGCTGTCATTCTTCAGTGGCAAGCGTTGCGTAGCAATTATTGCAGGTGTTGTTTCAATCCTTGTATCTGTAGTATTACTGTTCGTATGGCCATTACTTTTCGGTGCTCTTGTAGCTATCGGTAAAGCAATCGTTGGTCTTGACGTAGTCGGCGCAGGTATCTATGCATTCCTGAACCGTCTGTTAATCCCTACAGGATTACACCACGCATTAAACAACGTATTCTGGTTCGATACTATCGGACTTGGAGACCTCTCTCATTTCTGGGCAGGCGAGACATCAAAGGATGTTTCATGGAGCCTCGGAATGTACATGTCAGGTTTCTTCCCATGTATGATGTTTGGTATTCCAGGTGCTGCACTTGCCATGGTTAAGTGTGCAAAGACTGCTAAGAAAAAGGCTGCCATCGGTATCCTTGCTTCTGCAGCTATCTGTGCATTCATCTGTGGTGTTACAGAGCCTTTCGAGTTTGCATTTATGTTCCTTGCTCCTGTTCTCTATGTGATTTATGCTTTACTTTATGGTATTTTCACAATGATTACAGTAGCTCTTGGATTTAGAGCAGGCTTCTCATTCTCAGCCGGTGCGATGGATTTATTATTCTCATCTTCACTTCCGGCTGCAGCAAGGACATGGCTCATCATTCCTCTTGGAATCGCAGCTTTTATCGTATTCTACATTGTATTCTATTTCGCTATCAAGAAATGGGATCTTAAGACCCCTGGTAGAGAGGACGATGATGTTGAGGCAGAGAAGAAGGCGGTGCTTTCTAACAATGACTACACAGCAGTAGCAAAGACTATTCTTGAGGGCTGCGGTGGCAAAGACAATATTGCAAGCATTGACAACTGCATCACAAGACTTAGACTTGAGGTTAAGGATATCACTCAGGTTGATGACAAGAAGATTAAATCTGCAGGTGTTGCAGGCGTTATGAAGCCTGGCAAGAATTCTGTTCAGGTTATTATCGGAACCAAGGTTCAGTTTGTTGCGGATGAGTTTTCTAAGCTTTGCGAGTAGATTTGTTCTGCAATATAGCAGTGTTGATTCACATTAGGTGATTCACATAATTTCATAATACATGATTAAAAGCCACACCGGGTGTTATGCCTGGGGTGGCTTTTTTGAGTTCGGGCCGTAAGCCCCGCCCGGTCGTGGTGGAATCCACCTAAGAGCGTCGCTGGTCATACTGTTAGGTGTGAACAGTAACTTCAAAAATATTTGTGGAAACTTTAAAAGTGCTATTGCATAAAAGTTTTCATTATGGCATAATATTACAGAATTGCGGCGGACGTCTGCGGACTATGCCTAAGAGAGTTGGATGCGTCTGGCTTCTTTTTTATTTTTTAGAAAATATACATATAGGTTTTGATTGTGTGTATATTTTCTAAAAAGAAGTTCAAGAGTTGTTAGTATCATCGAGCAATCTTAAATGATAGTTTAATAAGCTGGTATTTATAAGGATTCGAGTATTTGCTCGAAACCTTTTTTTAGTTTACGCGACATAGGCGCGTACTATCGGGGAAAGTCGCTAACATACCCCAATAGTGTGAAATGCATAGCTTTACAGCAAGGGTTGAAAAACAAACAAATGTTTGCTATAATAAATAAAGTGAGGAAATAAAAGTATATTAGGTTTAGTAATTTAAGTATTTATTTAATTTATTGTAATTAGGGAAAATCCAATATCAATCGATTGATAGAAAGAGTGATTTTATATGAACATATGGCTAAAGTTAAGGAAAACAGCTGCAATTACACTATGTGAATTACTTGCAATTGCTACAATTTTTACAGGCTGTGCCTCCGCTGATTTATCCGGCACTGAAGGTGCCGGGCATGCCGCAGGAGCTGTAGTGGCAGGTGAGGATTCTTCCGGTGCTTTAGGCAGCAAGGATAACGCGGATGGGCCACAGGAGGATCTTGTAAACAACAATTCCTACGTTTCCATCGATGCTATTCCGGCATATGATGGCAAGGCATATGTGGCTGTCAACAATAATGAGCCTTTTTTTACGGACAGCGATATGACTACCACTGCTTTTGAAAATTACAGTGATTTGGATTCACTTGGCAGATGCGGTGTGGCTTATGCCAATATCTGCAGAGATATCATGCCGACTGAGGAGCGTGGCAAGATAGGCATGATAAAGCCATCAGGCTGGCATACGGTGAAGTATGATGTGATAAAGGACAGGTATTTATATAATCGCTGTCATCTTATTGGCTATCAGCTTGCCGGCGAGAATGCCAATCCGAAGAATCTTATTACCGGTACGAGATACCTGAATGTGGAGGGCATGCTGCCGTTTGAGAATCTGGTAGCGGATTATGTAAACAATACAGGAAATCATGTGCTTTACAGAGTGACTCCGATGTTCTCGGGCAGCAATCTAGTTGCAAACGGCGTTCTCATAGAGGCAAAGTCGGTTGAGGATAACGGTGGCGGCATACTTTTTAATGTATATTGCTATAATGTGCAGCCCGGAGTCGGAATAAACTATGAGAATGGTGACAGCTGGCTGGATGGCACCACTCCGCAGAAGCAGAGCGCTCAGACGGATACACCGCAGAATGAAGGTTCGCAGAGCAGCGCTGGAAGCGGGGCAGGAGAATCCGGCTCTTCAGGCAGTACAACAGGAAGTGCATCATCAGGTTCAGACAGCTCAGCAGCAGAAAATAGCGCTGCAGATTCCTCAAACAGCGAGACTATGGTTCATATCACAGCAACCGGCAAGAAATATCACCGTGCGGGCTGTCGGACCTTGAAAAAGAGTGACACAGAGGTAACGCTTGATGAAGCAAAATCCATGGGCTTGTCACCGTGCGGCATCTGCAATCCGCCACAGTAGATGTGCATTAGCATTTGCAATCCGCCACAGTAGATGTGCATTAGCATTTGTAATTCACCGCAGTAGATGTGCATTAGCATTTGCAATCCACCTCAGTAGAAGCACATTAACATCTGAAATTTTCCACAGTAGACGAACATTAGCATTTGTAACCTTTCACAGCAGATGTACGTTATTTCAGCAGTGCACAAGGTTTATTGAAGTAACTTGAAAGTAACCCGGTATATGAAAATACTGTCACAGAGTAAGGGCTGCAAGTCACGGCACCGTTAGGGCATACGCATATGCATTTGATTGAGCGAATAGCGAAGCCGCTTAGATACTGTAGGATTATGCACATGAAGCACAGAAATGACTTGCCATGGAGGGCAAGTCAAGGAGAACCGCGCCACGGAAGGCGCGTTTCGACGGTTTCGTCAAGCATAGAAGAATAAAAAGCATAATCCTACAGTATCTTAGCGGCAAAGCGTAGCGAAAGCAAAGCATATGCGTATGCCCTAACGGTGCCGTGGCTTGCAGCCCGTATAATTGCCATAAACCCTTGACGATTGCAAAACCGAAAAGTATAATAGAATAGCTAATGAATTCAATATTTTAATATAGATGGAGGAAACCAAATGGCACTGAGCAAAAAGCCGGTCAACGGCATGAAGGATATATTACCTGCAGAGATGGAAATCCGTGATTATGTGACAAGCGTGATCAAGGATACATACAGAAGCTTCGGATTTACACCGATAGAGACACCATGCATGGAGAATATAGCAAATCTCACAAGCAAGCAGGGCGGAGAAAATGAGAAGCTGATCTTCAAGGTAATGAAGAGAGGCGAGAAGCTGAATCTGGAGACAGCAAAGGAAGAGTCGGATGTAGTAGACTTTGGAATGCGCTATGACCTTACAGTGCCACTTTCAAGATATTATTCAAACAATGCCAACAACCTGCCATCGCCGTTTAAGGCACTTCAGATGGGCAGTGTGTGGAGAGCAGACAGACCTCAGAGAGGCCGCTACAGACAGTTTACACAGTGTGATATAGATATACTCGGAGAGCCAAGCAATCTGGCAGAGATAGAGCTGATTACAGCAACCACTACCACAATCGGCAGACTCGGCTTCGAGAACTTTGAGATAAGAATCAACGAGAGAAGAATCCTAAAGGCAATGGCTGCTTACAGTGGTTTCGCTGAGGAGGACTACGACAGCGTATTTATCACACTCGATAAGATGGACAAGATAGGAGTGGAAGGCGTTGCAAGTGAGCTTGCACAGGATGGCTATCCACAGGAAAATATTGACAAATATCTTGATCTGTTCAAGCTTTTGGAGCAGACAAGGGATGTCACTGAGGGTGTAAATATACTTTCAGAAAAGCTCGGTGAATATTTAGACGAAGAAGTGGTTACAAATATGACAGAGATAGCTACTGCTGTTAATGCCACAAAGGGAGCAAAGTTTGAGCTCGTATTTGACCCTACACTTGTTCGTGGAATGAGCTACTACACAGGAACTATTTTTGAGATATCAATGCCTGAGCTTGGCGCAGCCTGTGGCGGTGGCGGACGATATGACAAGATGATTGGAAAGTTCACCGGAAATGATGTACCGGCCTGTGGTTTTTCAATCGGTTTTGAGAGAATTATCCTGCTTCTCATGGAGAGCGGCTTCAAGATTCCAGAGAGTCCAAAGAAGGTGGCTTATCTGGTTGAGAAGAAATATCCGGCAGACAAGCTTGTTGATGTCATGAACCAGGCAAAAGACGCAAGAGCAAACGGACAGCAGGTGCTTGTTGTGCGCATGAACAAGAACAAGAAATTCCAGAAGGAGCAGCTTATGAAAGAGGGCTACGAGGAGTTTGTGGAGTTCTTTAACAGATAGGAATCTTATAAGCAGCAGATTAGCTGTGTAGCAGCGGTACCAAACAGTTATTAGAATAAATATATAGTAGAAATATAAGGAGTATAAAATGGCAGAATCAATGCAGGGCTTACATAGAAGCCATAGATGTACAGAGGTATCAAATGCCAATATCGGTGAGAAGGTCACCGTCATGGGCTGGGTACAGAAGAGAAGAAATTTAGGAAGTCTCATTTTCGTAGATTTAAGAGACAGAAGCGGAATACTTCAGATAGTATTCGGCGAGGAAAATGTAGGTGCAGAGGGCTTTGAAAAGGCAGGCACCTTAAGAAGTGAGTTCGTCATCGCAGTTGAGGGAACTGTCCAGAAGAGAACAGCTGCTGTCAATGAGAACTTAAAGACAGGTGATATCGAGGTTATCGCTACATCAATCAGAGTGCTTTCAGAGGCACAGACACCTCCATTCCAGATTGAGGAGAATTCAAAGACCAGCGAAGACATCAGACTTAAATACCGTTATCTGGATCTTCGACGCCCTGATATCCAGAGAAATCTCATGCTCAGAAGCAATGTGCTTCGAGTGATGCGTGACTTTATGGCAAACGAGGGATTTTTGGAGATAGAGACACCAATCCTTTGCAAGTCTACACCGGAGGGGGCCAGAGATTATCTCGTGCCAAGCCGTATACACCACGGACATTTTTATGCGCTTCCTCAGTCACCACAGCTCTTTAAGCAGCTTCTGATGGCTTCAGGCTATGACAGATATTTCCAGATTGCACGATGCTTCCGTGACGAGGATCTGCGTGCAGACAGACAGCCTGAGTTTACACAGGCAGATATGGAGCTTTCATTCGTAGATATCGATGATGTAATCGAGGTAAATGAGAGACTGTTAAAGCACCTTTTCAAAGAGGTTATTAATGTGGATGTTGAGATTCCGTTTAAGCGTATGCCTTGGCAGGAGGCTATGGACAGATTTGGTTCTGACAAGCCTGATACACGCTTTGGTATGGAGCTTTGTGACGTTTCGGATGTGGTAAAGGACTGTGGCTTTGGAGTATTCACAGGAGCTCTTGAAAACGGTGGCTCTGTCCGCGGTATCAATGTAGAGGGACAGGCAAAGATGCCTCGTAAGAAGATTGACAAGCTTGTAGAGCATGCAAAGGGCTGTGGAGCAAAGGGACTTGCTTATCTGTGCATCAATGAGGACGGCACATACAAGTCATCATTTGCCAAGTTTATGACAGAGGCTGAGCTTGATGCACTTGTCGCAAGGATGAACGGAAAGCCGGGAGATTTACTCCTTTTCGCAGCTGACAAGAATAAAATCGTATGGAATGTACTCGGAGCGCTTCGTCTCATGCTTGGAGCTGAGCTTGGCCTGATTGATGAGAATAAGTACAATTTCCTCTGGGTAACTGAGTTCCCACTCCTTGAGTGGTCTGATGAGGAAAACAGATTTATGGCAATGCATCATCCATTCACCATGCCTATGGAGGAGGATTGGGACAAGATAGACTCAGATCCGGGCGCAGTTCGTGCAAAGGCATATGATATCGTACTCAATGGTACAGAGCTCGGTGGAGGTTCAGTGCGTATCCATCAGGATGACATCCAGGAGAAGATGTTTGAGGTGCTTGGCTTCACAAAGGAGCGTGCACATGAGCAGTTTGGATTCCTGCTTGATGCATTCTCATATGGTGTACCGCCACACGCAGGACTTGCCTTCGGTGTTGACCGTATCTGCATGCATATGCTGCATACAGACAATATCAAGGAGGTTATTGCATTCCCTAAGGTAAAGGACGCTTCGGATCTTATGTCAGAGGCACCCGGAACTGTAGATCCAAAGCAGCTTGAGGAGCTTGGAATAGCTGTGGCTGCAGAGGAAGATGAGGAATAACACTATAATATGAATTTGAAAAAAAATATTTTCAATGCGATTACCATAATACTGCTCGCCGCACTTATTGCGGGGGCAGTATTGCTTAATAACAGGATAAAAAAGCTCGAGACACAGATGTCATACACCTCAGACAACACATCGGTGATACTTTCCGATGTGCAGACCATGCAGGATGATATCAAGTCCACTCTTGAGGAGGAGGCCAGCCTCATAACAGACTGGGATATTTCCTTAAAAAGTGCAGATTTTACCGATATGACATACACAGTCTCTGTCTCGGTGGTGCCAAAGGAGTACACAGAGGATACAAAAACCAGTGTATTTTTCGGTACAAACGAGATACCGCTCGAGCTAAACGGCATCAAGTATACGGGTGAGGCCACCCTTCCACTGTCTGAGGACTATGCAGGCAATGTGACATTTCTGTTTGTTGACGGAAATAAGAGAAGCACAGAGGTGCTCGATGAGTTTGAAGGTGTGACATCAGTGTTCAAAAATGTAGCATCCGGCATACTTGCCAATAAACCAACCTTTGACAATGGCAGCATAAAGCTTGGCACAGATGTAGATGTAGCGGTCATGGGAAATGATTACTTTGACTTTAACAGTGTGCAGCTCGTAGTTGCAAGCTCAGATACAGAGCTAAAGACATACGATATCCGACAGCTGTTGGCAGAAAACGGCACAGACAGTGCAGACTCTGCAGACACAGACTCCATCACATCCGCCTTAAGTCGGAAGGATGATGCCAAAAAAGATGGCTCAAAGAATGACACGGAAAATGATACCTCTGATGCCTCAAAAGAGGACGACGGTAAGCTCCATAGCCTCGAAGGCACAGTCAAAATCGAAGACTTAATCCCTGTCACAGCCGCAAGCAATATCAAAATATATGTCAAAGCAGTATCGGCACAGGGCTACACCTTCACATATGACCTGTTCGATGGTACCGTAAATCAGGACATCACAGATTTTGAAACCACAGTCGACATATCCGGCGGAGACTACACAGTAACCGACCCGGCCGGCAGCAAATACGAACCATAAAAATATGATATAAGCGTCATTATTTAAAATCAGTTTTTCTTGTGTTTTCAAGGCGGCTCAGAATATTTATAAACAATATATAACTATTTAATAAGCTCATTTCGCATAAGTGAAATGAGCTTTAAATTTTAAAAAGTAAAAAGTGCCGGACAAAATTTCACGCCAGTGAAATAAGTCCGGCACTGCCAAAATGCAAGGTAGCAAAGCGCCTCGCTCGTAAACCTGAATTAGCCGGAGAGCATACAGTGTGTTCCGAAGAAAAATGTGAACTGCCGCGGAGTTCCATAAATTAAAGAAGAAAGAAAACATAAATAAAATCGTAACCTGTCCGGATAAACAACCGCGGCTGACTTCACATTTTTCTGAGGAATATACTGTGTGCTACGGCAACCTCACAACCTAAAAAGCGAGGCGCCCACCACACCTATCATATGATGAGCTGTGCTCACCCTTCTTTTTTGCTGAGCGGCAGCGTAAATATAAACTCAGTTCCCACACCCTCAGTGCTTATCACATTTATATTCTCACCATGCGCCTGTACAATTTCTTTAACTATAGACAGGCCAAGTCCCGTACCGCGCTTATCCTTTCCGCGGGATAAATCACTCTTGTAGAAGCGCTCCCAGATCTTTGAAAGGCTGTCCTTTGGTATACCGATACCGTGATCCTTTACTGATATAAACACCTTTTCATTTCTGATACTCGTCTCAATCTTGATACTCGAATCATTATTTGAAAACTTCACAGCGTTGTCTATCAGGTTGTAAAGAATCTGCTGGATTTTGACCATATCACCGCGCACGAAAAGCTCTTTTCCGGTGAGCAGCAGGTCAAAGCTTAAGCCCTTTTCACTGCATTTACCCTCGAAGGTGAGGATTGTCGTGCGGATCATTGTATTGATGTCAAAATCAGCAATATCCAGATGTATGCCGTGATGACCGAACTGGTTCAGATCGATAAGACTCTTGGTGAGTTTATTAAGCCTCTCGGTTTCAAAAAGTATGATATTTAAATACTTATCCTGCATCTCAACAGGGATGGTTCCGTCCAGCATGGCCTCCACGTAGCCCTTTATCGAGGTAAGAGGGGAGCGGAAGTCGTGTGACACGTTGGAAACAAACTTGCGCTGATCCGCCTCAAGCGTATCAAGCTCAGTTGCCATGTAGTTTAGTGTGTTTGCCAGATAGCCGATTTCGTCATTGGAATGTACATCAATCTGGGCAGTGAAATCACCCTTTGCATACTTCTTTGCGGTCTTTGTGATTTTGGAGATAGGACGGTAAATGGAGCGGCTCATCATGAAAAGCAGAACAAATGCAAAGGCAAAAATGAGCGCTACAGTGTAAAAGGAGATGTTCATAAAACCATTTACACCTGCCGTGATATGGCTCATTGTCTTGTGAATGACTATGTAGCCGATATTCTGGTACGAGACATTTACCGGGGAAAATACGGACAGCATCTTATGTTTGAAGCAACCGTAAAAATCTCCAATCATATAGTTGTTGCTGCCAAAATCGGTGACATCAAAGCCATTTATCACTACAGGCTTAGAACTGTCATTTTGGGTATCAATGCCTATTGACGGATCATCTGAGTCCATGAGCAGCTCACCGTCAGGGCTGACCACCCATACCTTGGCATCCATATAGTCGGCTACGATTTTCATGTGATTCTGGAAATCGCTAAGCGACATGGATGAGCCAAAGTATTCGGCGGCGTAATCACCTGCAATGATGGATGCTTCCCTGTAGAGATTGGATGCCTCCTGCTTTTCAATATAGTCTGTGGTGAGATGCTGTGTAAAGGTGCATATAATGAAAAAAGCGATGACACCGTAAATCAGATAGCTGATTAACAGCTTAGTGTAGATGGTATGCTTCATTATTTATTTTACCTCAAACTTGTATCCGATGCCCCAGACAGTTGCGATGCGCCAGGTTGGCTTGTCCTTGATTTTCTCGCGGAGACGCTTTACATGCACATCGACAGTGCGGGTGTCGCCGACATATTCATAGCCCCATATGTTGTCCAGAAGCTGCTCCCTTGTAAACACCTGATTTGGAGATGAGGCAAGAAAATATAATAGCTCAAGCTCCTTTGGCGGCATATCAATCTGCTGTCCGTCATAAGTGACAGAGTAGTTGGACAGATTGACAATAAGCCCCGGGTACTCCACACACTTGATATCTACGGAAGCATAGGCCTCCGGCTTTGCAGGCTGGAAACGTCTGAGCACGGCCTTGACTCTTGCCACAAGCTCCTTTGAGTCAAAGGGCTTGAGTATATAGTCGTCGGCGCCAAGCTCCAGGCCTAAAACCTTGTCAAATACCTCGCCCTTTGCGGAGAGCATGATAATCGGCACATCGGACTTTGCACGTATCTCACGGCATACCTGGTAGCCGTCTATGCCCGGAAGCATGAGGTCCAAAAGAAGCATGTTTGGCTTGTAGTGCTCAAACGCGATAAGAGCCTGCTCACCATCATTTACGATTTTGGTGTCATAGCATTCCTTGGTCAGATATAGAGATATAAGCTCTGCTATATTGTTGTCGTCGTCTACTATCAGTATTTTCTGTTTAACAGCCATTTCTAATCTCCTTCTTAAAAATTATTTATATTCCGTAAAAGTAAATTGTCGTTATTTAAAGGTTGCGATGGTTACTCCGGCATCGCCCTCACCAAACTCACCGAGATGGTATTCCGCAATAGTTTTTGTCCTCTTAAGGAGTCCATGCACAGCCTTTCGCAGTGCACCGGTGCCTTTGCCGTGGACGATGCGCACTGATGAAAGATGAGCGATATATGCGTCGTCTAGGTATTTATCCAAGAGAGCAAGTGCCTCATCCGTAGTCTTTCCAATCAGGTTGATTTCTGATGAAACTGACATTGATTTGCTCATCTTTATCTTACTTCCGCTGCCACCGTACTTCTTGGCAGGAGAAACATCGTCGTTTAAGAGCACGAGATCATTAATATTAACCAGCGAGCGCAGTATACCCATCTGCACATACAAATCGCCCTTGGCATTTGGCAGAGTGTGGACAGTTCCCTTCAGATTGAGGGATAGCACAAGCACAGAATCACCGATGCGCAGCTTCTTAGGCGCCTTGTGATTTGCCTTGGCAGTGTTTTTCTTGATGTCTGACAGCTTCTTTTCCTTGTCATTCATCTTGTCACGAAGGGCAGAGCGCTCCTTTTCCATCTGGCTCATAGGAGCCTGTCCCTGTCCGTATTTGTTGAAATTGCGGATGGTTTTGTCGGCAAGTTCCTTTGCATCCTGCAGTATCTTGTAGGCTTCCTCATTTGCCTCGCGTAAAATCTTGTCTTTGCTCTTGTCTATGCGCTCGTTTTTCTCTTCGAGCTGTTTCTTGAGCTTTTCAATCTCGGCCTTGTAGCTGTTGATTTCAAGCTGTTCCTTTTCGATAGTCTGTCGCTGTGACTCGAGGCTTGCAATCAGATCCTCAAAATCAAGGTCGTTATCATTAATTCTGCTTTTTGCATCCTCGATGATGTTTTCGTCCAGACCAAGCTTTGATGAGATTGCAAATGCGTTACTCTTTCCAGGAATACCGATTAACAGGCGGTAGGTAGGGCTTAAAGTCTCCACATTGAACTCACAGCAGGCATTTTCCACACCGTCTGTGGAAAGCGCATACACTTTCAGCTCGCTGTAGTGTGTGGTGGCCATGGTGATGGCGCCATACTGGTGCAGTCTGTTTAAAATTGAGATGGCAAGTGCCGCACCCTCTGTCGGGTCGGTTCCCGAGCAGAGCTCATCGAACAGGCAAAGGCTTCTGTCGTCAGCTTTTTCAAGGATTTTTACGATATTGGTCATGTGGGACGAGAAGGTACTGAGACTTTGCTCAATACTCTGCTCATCGCCTATATCCGCAAAGACATCCTCAAAGATGGCGAGCTTTGACCTGTCAGCCGCAGGAATGTGAAGACCTGCCTGACCCATGAGAGTCAAAAGTCCGACAGTCTTTAGTGAAACAGTTTTACCGCCGGTGTTTGGTCCGGTGATGATGAGCTGCTTATATTCCTCGCCGAGCCGTACATCTATAGGGACCACCTTTTTAGCATCCAAAAGCGGATGACGGCCCTTTCTGATATTGATATGTCCCTCGGTGTTGAACTCCGGTGCCACACCGTTGTATGATTTAGCCAGATTTGCCTTTGCAAAAATGAAGTCAAGCTCTGAAAGAATCTCATAGTCCTGCTCCAAAGCAGCCGCATTCATGGCAACCTTGTCGCTGAGCGCTGCAAGGATTTTCAATCTCCTCCTGCTCCTTTATGAAAAGCTCCTTGAGCTCATTATTCAAATTGACGACAGCCATCGGCTCGATAAAAAGGGTAGAGCCGGTAGATGACTGGTCGTGCATCATGCCGGGTACATTGCCCTTTGCCTCAGCCTTTACAGGCAGACAATATCTGCCGTCGCGCATGGTCACAACCGTATCCTGCAGATATGTCCTCGTTGTGCTGTTGTTCATGAGCTTGGTGAGTTGCGCATGGATTCTGTCGTTCATGCCGCGTATGCTCTTTCTTATCTTAAAAAGCTCAGGACTCGCATCATCGGCAATCTCTTCCTCAGATAAAATGCACCTCTTAATCTCATCGCAGAGCGCAGAAACCGGTTCAATCCCTGCAAACAGACCGGAGAGTGAATCCTGTTTCTCATTATCCATGGCGCTTCTGCCATAAGCCTTCACGCGCTTTGCAACCTCCAAAAGACTGCAGATGCGAAGAAGCTCGGTCGTATTCAGTGCACCACCGATATCAAGCCTCTTTAGGGAAGCATGTACATTGTGTATGCCAACGAAGGACACTCCGCTGTCCTTATACAAACGGCTTAGTGCATCGGCAGTGGTGGTCTGCAGATGTCTGATTTCGTATAAATCGGTGATAGGCTCAAGCGAAAGACACCGCTTCTTTGTCTCATCACATGCTGCGTAGCTGCTTAGCATGGTGAGGATTTTGTTATATTCTAATGTTTTGTAAACTTTTTTATTCATTTCTATATCCTTATATTTCGGTAGTTGAATATTAAATTCATATTTACTGTATAGCTTATCATATTATAGCTGAAAATCTTCAAAAAAACCATAATAAATATGTATTAAATGATAATTACAAGATGATAACATAAAGTTTAATACATAACAAACCAGTTTGTTAAACGAGCCAAAAAGTAAGGGCTTGCGACATGTACCCGCCGGACTGCTGCACTGCTCCCAACGGTGCTACGCTGCGTGACTAAGATTCTGTATGGATTATGCATTTACTTTTTCTATACATGACGAAACCGTCGCTACTCGCCTTCCATGGCTCGATAGCTCCTTGCCCCGGCATCCATGCCGTGGCATTTCTGTGTTATGAGCATAATCCTACAGTATCTAAGCCACTGCGCTATTCGCACTGTTGGGAGCAGTGCAGCAGTCCGGCGGGTACATGCCGCAAGCCCATACTCAAAGAAAAAATATGGTTGCAACGCAATATAATTCAGAATATAATGTAAGATAGTAACTAAAGACATCTAATCAGGGTGACAATATGGAGCAATTTATCAGAGAAAAGATAAAGGATAAACCGCTGAATAAAAAAAGACTTGCAAAAAAAGCAGGCACAGCAGCACTCTGCGGAGTGGTATTTGCAGTGGCTGCAAGCATTGTTTTTGCTATATTTCTGCCGGTTATCAACAGACAATCAAAAAAAGCTTCAGATGGAAAAAATAATAATGATGTGCAGACAGCTACACAGCAGTCAGGCATAGATGACAGCAGTGATGCATATAGTGAAAATGGTACACAAAGCACAGAGTCCGGCACTTCTTCGGAGCCGTCTTCGCAGACCTATCAGCCTACACTCGCGGATTATCAGGCAGTGCAGAACCAGCTCTACAGAGTGGGCACTTCGGCCACGAAATTTGTAGTAGGAGTCACGGGTGTGACAGATGCCACTGATATTTTCAATAATTCCTATGAGACCGAGGGTCAGGGAGTGGGAGTGATACTGAGGGACAATGGAAAGCAGCTAATCATTCTGACAGAGAAAAATGTAGTGGATAAGGCGGATAAGCTTAGTGTAACCTTTGTAAACGACATGATGGCTGATGCGGCGCTGGTCAAGTATGACAGCAATACAGGTATAGCAATCATTTCCGTGGATAAGTCGCTTCTGGACGACGCCACAATAAGGGCTATAGCGGTTGCGGAGCTTGGTAATTCAAATATTGTTTCAAGAGGAGCATCTGTCATTGCACTTGAGGCAAACTATGCCATTCTCACAGGTCTTGTAACGTCAACAACCAACGAGCTGTCGGCGCAGGACAACAATTACTCGGTGCTCACCACAGATATCGCAAGCAACAAGTTGCAGAGCGGTATACTGATTAATACAGATGGTCAGGTCATAGGGCTTTCGCTGCAGGATTTCAATCCGGCGGAGGAAAACAATACGCTCACGGCTGTCAGCATAAGTGACCTGTCACCTGCCATTGAAAAGCTCGAGAGCGGCGCGGATGTGCCGTACATAGGCATCACCTGTACTACAGTTACAGAAAAAATAGCAAACAGATATAACATCCCAAAGGGTGTTTATATAAAGCAGGTTACCATGGATTCACCAGCATTTGTCTCGGGGCTTCAAAGCGGAGATGTGATAGTTGCGGTAAACAATACAGAGGTGTCGAATGTGTCCGCGTACAACACACAGCTTATGAAGCAAAAGCCTGAGGATACCTGCAATCTGAAAGTAAAGAGAAAAGGAAGCAACGGCTACACGGAGATTACCTGTCAGGTGAAAATCGGAGTGATGAATTAGCCGAAATTAGGAGGATATATGAAGTATATTTCAACTCTCCGCGAGGGAGAGAGAATCAATGAGATTTTTTTATGCAAGAGCAAGCAGACAGCCATGACCAAAAGCGGAAAGCCTTATGACAATGTTATCCTGCAGGATAAGACAGGCACGCTGGATGCCAAGATATGGGATGTGGGCTCAGTAGGCATTGAGGAATTTGATGCAATGGATTACATAGCCATAACCGGTGATATCACAAGCTTTCAGGGCAATTTGCAGTGTTCCATAAAGCGTGCGAGAAAGGTGAACGAGGGAGAATATGACCCTGCGGATTATCTGCCGGTCAGCGATAAGGATGTCGAGGTCATGTATAAGGAACTCATGGGCTTTATCGGCTCTGTAAAGAATCAGTACCTGTCACAGCTCTTACATAGCTTTTTTGACAATAAGGAGTTTGAGCGCCGTTTCAAGTTCCATTCAGCAGCAAAGAGCGTGCACCACGGCTTTGTAGGAGGTCTTTGGAGCATACACTCGGTGTGACGAAGAACTGTGATTATTTTGCAAAAATGTATCCGGTTTTAAACCGTGACCTGCTTCTTACAGCAGCTATTTTCCATGATATCGGAAAATTAAAGGAGCTTTCTACTTTCCCGGAAAATGACTATACAGACGCTGGTCAGCTCCTCGGACATATCATGATTGGTGCAGAGTGGGTAGGCGATGCGATTAAGAGCATCGACGGCTTCCCGGTAGTGCTCGCAAACGAGCTGAAGCACTGTATACTTGCCCACCACGGCGAGCTTGAGTTTGGCTCTCCGAAAAAGCCGGCACTTGTCGAGGCACTGGCACTTAGCTTTGCAGACAACATAGATGCCAAGATGGAGACCTTCAGGGAGCTGCTTGTAAATGTGCCTGAAAACGATACAAAGTGGCAGGGCTACAACAGATTTATGGAGACAAATTTCCGCAGAACAAGTGTGTAAAAAGCGGACAATATTAAATATAGCTATGGTGTGATTTTTGGTGTGAAAGCTTGTGCCGGATACAAACATTATAAAGAGTAATTATATATAAAATAAAGAAGAGAAAAGCATGAAAAAAAATGACATATTTGAACTTGAAATAACAGATATGGGAACAGATGGCGAGGGTATCGGACATTATGATGGCATGACCTTTTTCGTAAAGGATGCACTGATTGGTGACGTCATAACAGCCCGCGCAACAAAATTAAAGAAAAACTATGGCTACGCAAGAGTGGAAGAGATTAAGACCCCTTCCACTTTTCGCGTTGAGCCGCAATGTGAGCTGCACAAGAGATGTGGCGGCTGCCAGATACAGGCGCTCTCCTATGAAAAGCAGCTTGAATTTAAAAATAATAAGGTGCGCAACAATCTCATGCGTATAGGTGGATTTTCCGAGGCAAAGCTGGACAGTAAAATGCAGCCGCCTGTTGGCGCAGACAATCCATACCGCTACCGCAACAAGGCACAGTTTCCGGTGGGATATGACAGGGATGGCAATATAGTGACAGGCTTTTATGCATCGCGAAGCCACAATATCATTCCGGTTGAGGACTGCAGGCTTGGGGTGCCGCAAAACAAAGAGATACTCGACATCATAAAGGAATGGATGAATGAGTGCGGCATCACACCGTATGACGAGAACACACACAAAGGGCTCGTGCGCCATGTGCTTATCAGATATGGATTTACATCAAAGCAGATTATGGTGTGTCTTGTGATAAATGGGGACAGTCTTGAAGCAAAACGCCGAGCCGGGAATGCAGCAGATATACTGTGCGAAAGACTCTCAAAAATCGATGGAATGACTTCGATTTCCTACAATATCAACAAGGAAAACACAAATGTCATCCTCGGCAAAAAGACAGTCTGCATATGGGGCAGACCATATATTGAGGACACCATCCATCTGCTTTCTTACCCTGATTTCACACCACAGGGGACAGGCATTACATATCAGATTTCGCCACAGTCGTTCTATCAGGTAAACCCGAAGCAGACAGAAAAGCTCTACAGCACGGCACTTGCATTTGCAGGGCTCACAGGAAATGAAAATGTCTGGGATCTCTACTGCGGTATCGGTACCATATCGCTCTTTTTGTCACAGAAGGCAAAGCAGGTGTACGGAGTGGAAATAGTGCCTCAGGCAATCGAGGATGCCAAAAACAATGCGAAGCTAAATGGCATCACAAATGCACAGTTTTTCGTAGGAAAGGCTGAGGAGGTGCTGCCACAGTTTTATGAGAATGCAAAGAAAAATGAGAAAATCACTGATGATACAGAATCCACCGGACGTACAGATATGCTTCGCCCGGATGTGATAGTCGTTGACCCTCCAAGAAAGGGCTGTGATGAGAAGTGTCTGAACACAATGCTTGCGATGTTACCGGAGAGGATTGTATATGTGAGCTGTGATTCGGCGACATTGGCAAGGGATTTGAAGATACTGTGTGAGGAGAAGTATGAACTCATGAAGTGGCAGACGTTTGATCAGTTTTCTCATACGACGCATGTGGAGACGGTATGTCTTTTGTCCAAACTCCATGAAGCGAAACATCATGTAAGTGTAAAACTGGATATGGACGAGATGGATTTGACTAGCGCTGAGAGTAAGTCTACATATGAGGAAATTAAGAAGTATGTGGCAGAGCATAATGATGGGATGAAGGTATCTAATCTATATATTGCACAGGTGAAGAGAAAGTGTGGTTTGGAACTGGCTGAGAATTTTAATCTGCCTAAGTCGGAGGATTCCAGACAGCCACAGTGTCCGAAGGAAAAAGAGGATGCGATTATGGAAGCGCTGAAAGCGTTTCAGATGGTTTGAGAATATTAGTTTAGATCCAAGGAGTAGATATATGGCATCAAGTATTATTCATTATGCAATTACATGTGAATTAATTAAGCGGAGACAATTTAATAATCCGGATAGACTTAAGCTGGGTTCTATCCTTGTAGATTCTGGATATAACGGAAACAGTCATATGAAGATATCGGTTGCAGGAGGGCATAAGAATACTTATGATCTTGACGGTTACAAGAGCATTTATGGCGAATTGATGAAGCAAGATGATTTATATTTAGGATATTACCTTCATTTGATTCAGGACATCTTATATAGACATTTGGTATATGATAAATATCATTGGAATCCGTTGATACCTGGAAACGTAGAGAAGCTTCATAGGGATTATGCTATAGGTAATTTCTATGTTGTCCAGAAATATAATCTAAAATGAGGTTACAATACCGGCTGACTTTGATAAAGAACCTATAAATCAAGTATGCTCATTTGATCTTGAGGGCTTGGTGCAAAATATGAATTCGTATTTTGAACCAAGCGAAGAGGATGATATATTTTTCTTCACAAAAGAAATGGCAGATGAATATATAGCAGAGGCTGTGGGATATTGTATTCAGGAGTTGGATAACCTTGAATGTCAAAATGCGGGCACAGATGGTTACTTATCAGCTTGGAATAGAATGCCAAAATCTATTCTTGAAAGTACTATGAATACCAGAGAGCTTGGTATGTACAGAATTCAGGGAACAAAGAATTATACATTAAGCAATCGGATATATAGAAGTGATAGGTGTGAATCATTAAGTGCATCAGACAAAAAACTTCTGCTCGATAGAGACATAACTACAATCATTGATTTACGAAGTGAACAGGAGGCTGAAACAAAGCCCTCTGCTTTTTCGTCAGACAGTGATTTTATAGTTTTTCATTATCCTATCGTAGAGGGAATGCTACCTCCAAACAGTCTTGAAGCTGTTCCGGTACCGTATATGGAGATAGCTCATGCAGATTGTGTAAAAGAAGTGTTTAAGACCATTGCGGACGCAAACGGAGGAGTTTTGTTTCATTGTACTGCGGGTAAAGATCGTACAGGTGTAGTTAGTGCAATACTTTTGGCACTTGTTGGGGTGTCTGACGAAGATATTGTATATGATTATGCAATTAGCAGAGAATTCAATAAACAAAGGCTTGAGGCGTACTTGAAGGAACATCCTGAAATTGATAAGGATATTGTTTTGGCAAACGAAAAATCGATGTATGGATTTCTTAGGATGTTAAGAGAAAAGCATAATTCGGTAGATCAGTATTTAAGGGATATAGGTATTTCTGAGTATGAAATACAAGAACTAAAAAGCAAATTGATATAAAAATTGATTGACAAGCGTTACAAACAAGAGTAATCTTAACACAATAATTTTTGAAAGGAGTTTTCTCATGAATAGATTTGCAGTCGGATATTCATATACTGAAATTTATACTATGCACATTATGAATGTGTATGGTCTTAATTGCGTATGTAAATATTTGAATTGCTAAGATGAGAAAATGGTTCAATAATTAGATTATAGTATATTCTGACCACTTATCTTTGCAGGTAGGTGGTCTTTTTTTATCCGGATAATGAAGAAAAATATTTTGAGAGAAGGAGTGAACGCTATTATGTTACAAAGCGATTTTTTTGACAACGAGACAAAGGCACTAATTGATTTAAATGTCATTTATGGAGCCGGAAAGCGTATTACAAACAAATGTTTGATTATCTTTTCTAAAGAGATACATACATATTTATTAGAACATTATGAGTGTGAAATTATAGGCGAAATTGGCGCATGTAATGGAAACATTCCAATCTATTGTCTGGAATATAAGGGAGAAAAAATAGCTTTTTATCTGACTGGAATAGGTTCTGCTGTTGCATCCTCTATGTGTTATGAAAGCCATCACGTGATTGGAGCAACAAAGTATATTATGTTTGGCTCATGCGGTAGCCTCGACAAAGAAGCGACGAAAGGCAAATTCATTATCCCAACTGAAAGTTATAGAGGAGAGGGAGCATCCCATTATTACGCACGCCTAACTTTTTTAGATAGTAAAAGGAGAAAGATTGTGGTAGAATTAATTAAAATATCTTATATAAAATCATGTTAATAGGAAAAGCTAGGAATAAAAACAGGGAGTATATGAAAAGAATAATGTTTTTTGATAAGAAATAGTTAGTGTAACTGCCCTTAGAAGAGTGTATAGAAATATTATATATTAAAGGTTAGAATAGGTGATATTATGAAAAAACAAATTTTTTTAAGTTTTAGGCCAGAATTTTTTAGACCGATTCTTTATGGCATTAAGAAATATGAGTATAGGAAGCGTTTTTGTAAAGAGGCAGCCACGGCATTTCTTTATCTTAGTGCCCCTATTCAAGAAGTTATTGGAATCATGGAATTGGGTGTTCCTATTATGACAAGGGATATTATTACTAAATATCCATCAGACTCAGATATATATGAAAGAACGAAGCATTGTATAGATGTGGGTGAACAATATGCAATTCCAATTGAGTCATTACAATTATATAAAAATCCGATTACCATTACACAAATAAAAGAATTAGAATCGTCATTCAGTGTACCAAGGTGTTATCTGGATATTACTAATTTTAGGATATTATACGATTTTTTGCAAAAGCAGGAAAGATATGATATTGAATTTTACAATGACCATACAACAATATATGAGGATAATTTTGGTTGTACTTGTAAAGAAATGGAAATGACTACGGAATTCGAAATTAAAGATTCAATCTATATATCAAATCCTAAATATCAAAATATAAGATGTGGCTACTTAAATAAAAAAAATTTATGGCTAGAGAGGGAATATATTAGATTGGAGGGCTGGAGGAGTGTCTCTTTAAATACTTTATCATTTCGTGAGAATATCCTTGCAAAACTGGCATTATATTCTAAATTAGGATAAACTAGCATTATAGTAAATCAATCAAGGAACGGTAGTTGTGCTACTGTTCCTTGATAAACATGTTATATTTACAAGATAGTTATATCCTCATGACATAATATAGAATCTATATATTCAATTGTATAGTCGCGAATAAATTTCTTGGGGTCATTTACCCAACCGTTTATTTCTTTTATATAATGTCTCAAATCCATCTTTTTTCCGTACTGGTTATCAAATTCGGAATAGTTAATAAGACCTTCTTTTTTAAGTACTCGCGATATGCTTGATTGCCTACATACATTCGTTTTGATAGTTTGCTTCCAGACCAGTCCAATATTGTTGGAGTATAAATGATACTTGGAACATCGGTATATTTAAGCTTTAAAAGTGGCTCCATATACACTCTCAATGGCCACATTCCAGACCAGTCTCCACCGTCAACAATAACACTCAATGTATGATTCACTTTATCTGAATCAAGTAAATAGAGTATTTTAACTAAATATCTTAATGGGACATTCATATCAAATTTATTATTGCTATTTTTATCGATCTTGGCAGAAAAATAACCATGATTCGGGCAATAACAATCCATAATAAGTGATTCATCCGTAATTTCTTTAATTTTGGTTTTCCATAAATGTTTTTCTGTTAAACCACATTCAGGACAAGGAAAACGGAGGCGGATTTCACTGGATTTAGGATCGAGTATGTTTTTAAGCAAATCAAAGTTATTCATGACTTTGATTACGGATTTTTTTACTAGTGGATCCTTTTCATAATCATAAAAAAATCGTATCTCATATTTAACGTGATCTTTTGCTTCTAATTTATCTAATATTTCTTTAAAATATGGTAGATATTTCTCACGTATTGTCTGAGTTCCATCATCAGTTAAAACGTTATCTAAGTTTTTATAATATCTATGCCCATCTATTGTCTCTTCTGCACCAGTAACGCTTTCGAGTAATTCAACTACAATTTTTGTGGGCTTTTCAAAATACTCTCTGAAATGTTTAGCTAAGGCAAATGCTGAAATAAAATTTGTTAAAGTGCCTATATGCGGAAAACAATTTACTTGAGCCGAAAGCCACAGTACAATTTCATTTGCATCACCAACCTTATTTTCGATGATTTGTGCCAAGTCATCAATGATATAATTCATGCCTGCGAGTGGGTAGTAAACCTTCTTCATAATCATTCCCTCCTTCGAAAAATAAGTTATTCCCTATAAGTCATCTTATGGAGATTCTATGTTTACATTATAAACCTTAATATCACTCACTAGCAATTTTATGTATGGTGAAGTTTTTTTATGGATTATAGGACACTTTTTATCACAAAGAGTGATAAAAAGTGAAATGTTGTTTTCGCCAAATATCATTTTTTTTGCATTAGATGTAATCAAGAATTTCTGTTAGGTCATCACATGTTTCAATGCATTCATTCCACACCTGTGTATCAGTTATATCAGTCAATCTTGGATTAATACATAATGTTCTTGCTCCGGATTGGTATGCAAAATGATCATTACGTGAATTTCCAACAAATAAAATGTCTTTTGTAGATATTTTCAGCTCGTTAGCTATTTGTACGATGTAATCAGCTTTTCCTTCAAAATCATATTTTGTACCAATGATTTGAGTCAAAAATCCAGCTTCATTAAACATCAGTTGATTAGCTCTAATATTATCAACATATCGATTTAAATTTCCTAAGACTGCTTGTATTACAAACATTATGGAGCCAGACACGATATAAATCTTAATATCGTGTTCATTAAGTTGCTGAAATGTTCTTTTTACACCTTTAATTAGGTGTATCTTATTTGCAATCGTTTTGAGGGTATCTCTGTGAAGATTTCTTGCTTTAAATTTTTCTTCGGTTAGTTTGCACCATTCTTCATGGGTGATTTCTTTTCGGTCAAACCTTTTATGAAGATTCTGGCATACCTTCACATCATACCCTAATGATACCCAAATGTTTTCCCAAGTAGTTTTGGCAATTTTACCTGATTTTGTTAATGTTCCATCAAAGTCAAAAACCACTGCGTGCGTCCTATGATCTGAGATATAAGTATCATTATTTTCTATTGGCATTATTATATTTCCCTTTCCGGCATCTATGCAAGATTGCAGAACTCTAATAATGAATTCTGCATTGTTAGTGGTGTCATATTTAAGGTGTATGTAAAATGTACCATAACCATATTCAGAAAAAATTGCCTCAATTCTATCACGCAGATAAGTATCATCTGCTTTATAAGACATTGTTTTTTCTAAAATATATTGTTTTAAGTATTCAAATAAATCCTTACTAGGAAAACTTCTTGCGTTTTTCCAGTTTCTAGTAGCAGAGACATCACATTTGTACATATGAGCAAATTCAATGTCTTTCAAATTGTAATTTGAAAATACTAGTTTTAATGTACTGGCAAATATTTGTCTCCATTTTTCAGTTTCTGGTTTATTTTTCATGATTATTATATCCCTCCTATGATAAAAGCTTGATATAATTAGATGATTTTATTATATCATCTTATAAATGATAATACTATGGTTTGCTTGGATATTTTGAGGGGGTAGTTTGATGCATTTTTTAGAGCTTTTTCCTGATAGTAAAAGGTAGGTAGATGTGGTAAAATAGAAAACGAAATTGTAACTGTAAAGAGGTGCTTACATGGGATATGAAATTGAGTTCAAATTAATTGATATAAAAGATATAAATAAAATTCAGCGTGTTGAAGAAGTGCAAGATTCTTCTTTTGGCGAGAAAGTAAAAGTAGAATGTAAGCATGATATTGCTGATGAATATTGTAAGTCTGTAATACAATGTGCTATAAGCGCGACAAATATTGGATGTGAATCAAGATATATCGGTTGTACAGATAGAATTGGACATTATGAGTTTGAAATAACTAAGGATGATGTCAAGTATGCCGTTATACTTCAACAGGATACATATGAATGGAGTATTCAATTAACAGTACAAATCGGATATAAGACTCCGACGGATAAAGAAAAGTTACAAAATGAATATGATACTTTTTTGGAAAAACTAAAATTATGTATTAAAAATAGTGTAGTTGGAGATTGGTACAAATGTGTTTGGATAAGTGACACGCAGTCATTGTGGTTAGCAAAGGAAGTATATTCAGAGATTTATATGGCAGAAAATGAACTTCGAGCATTTATAAGTAAGGTTATGATTGAGAACTTTGGTGCTGAATGGTATGATAAGCCAGAATTTTCTAAAATGAGTGCAAGTATAGAATTAAATGCCAACAATGTAAAAAGGAATGTTCCTAATTTTGCTAATATTGATATTAACCTTTATACAATAACATTAGAGGGGTTAATGGCAACTGTAAAGTCAGACATTTATTCTGATTCAATGGCTTCTGATGCAGAGGTTCAAAAAGAAATTAAAAGGAAAATCTTTTCCACTACGCAGTTGGATAGAATGCAAGCAGCATTAGATTTCTTGAGGACTAAATATACGAAAAAATATAATATATGGGATAAATTTTTCCTCCCATTTATTGAAGAACCTGTGGCTTTTCAAAAAGCATTGACTATATTTATCGCCAATAGAAATCATGTAGCTCATAACAAGTTACTTGATTTGTGTGCTAAGAATAAAATGTTAGGCGATACTCAAAAATTTAGAGAGTATATAAATAATGCCGTAATAAAATTTGATAAAGAAAATCTTTCTATGGAAGTTGAGGAAACATTACAAGCTATTGAAGATCAGCGTGAATACGAAAGAGAAGCACATTTAGAAATAGTTGAATCTGAATCTGGGGTAAGGATTAGAGATAAAGAAGAGATTTTAGAGGAGTTCCATGAAGTTATAGAGAATGTTTTTAGAGAAGTTTATGAAAAACTTTATTTTAGTGAGATAATGGATATTGACGAAGAAAGTGAATTACAAGATATCGATGGTGAACAGCTTCTTTTCAAAAAAAAATATTACACGGGCAGAATATCTTATTGGAAGTTTATGGAATTGTTAACATTGATGCTTCAGAAGGTGCAACGAGTTCATTGAAGATAACTGTTGTTGGAAAAGATGATGAGAATGTTGCAGAGGAAAATATCGAATACATCAATGGTCAAGCCGAATATGATGCGGAGCAAACTTGTTATATGCCAGTTGTTAGAGATTCTTTAGATACCGGTAATATAGAAAATATAAGTAAAGATGTAGAAAATTATTTGAATAGGCTTATAGAAGAGTATGAAACAAACGGTTATAGTGAAGGTGTAAGGGCAGAAGAAGATTGGAAGGCGGATGCTGCAGATGCTTTGGAAGAGCAGTAAACTGTCAACAATGATACAAACTTATGCAGAGGACAAAGTATGAGAGATGATTTTTCGCAGACTACAAAGGATTTGTTAGCAAATAGGGTTGGATGGAAATGTAGTAACCCTAATTGTAGAAAAGCAACACGTGGAGCAGGAATGGAAAAAAAAAGGATGTTATAAATATAGGAGTCGCATCCCATATTACAGCGGCATCTAAGGGGGGTCCGAGATACGATGAATATATGACTGCTCAGGAAAGAAAATCTTTTGAAAACGGTATATGGTTATGTCAGTCCTGTTCCAAATTGATAGATTCAGATGAAATAAGATATACTGTTGGCAAATTGAAGAAATGGAAAGAACTTTCAGAACAGATGGCTGTTCTTGAATTGGAAGAAGTAACAGTAAGTAATGATGAAGATAAGGAACTTATAAAATTTTTTGTACAATGTTTTGACAGACCAGCATTCCATGATAGAATATGTCAAGAAGGAAGAATGGAAGATTTTGATAAGGCTATCGAAGATACTATTATTGCATTGAATACAGGTGTACTTAGGACAAGGGATGGAAGTATCTTAAAGAAGTCGGAGGGAAAATCAGCTATTGTAAATCTGGAGTGGAGAGAGAAACTTGACACTATTTGCGATATGTTAGTAGCCTTAAGAAAACGACTAAGGATAGCGAAGGAGGCAGGTGCATATTCCACATATGGCGAAGGTGAGGTAATGTATTGTTTTTATGACAGAGACTTGGAAATGTGGTTTGATTCTACACGCGAGGAGATTCTAAAGATATTATCTTCAATTTGTGAGGAAATTGGAATGCATGGATTATATTTTCACAGAAAGCATTACAAGTGGTAACTGGTTATAATGGGGTAAAAGTTATCATTTCTAAGTGGGAGCTGATGTTGAAGGAGGATGATGAATAATGGACAATAAAGAAAAATACGATTTATATTTTGTGTCTGAGGCTCATAAGTTGGTTTTTGCGCTACTTTTTACAGATAAAAAGATTAGAATGGAATTATTAGGAATCGGCGAAGAGTTATATCTTGATAAAGAGAAAGCAAAAGAGTGGCATCATAGAATTGCTAAAATTATTCATCCAGATACTTGCAAAATAGAAGGTTGTGAAGAGGCTATAATGAAGTTGAATGAATTATATGCAGGAATGGTGAAAGTCGATGAGTAAGTTTGAATTAACCAAAATTCCTATAAAGAAAGGTGCATATCAGAAACCTGAGCGTCAAAATAGGAACATTCCTGATGTTAAATATGATAAGGTAGATAAAACTTGTGAAGAAGAGGTTTTCTTGTCAAATGATGGGAATGTATATGTTCCTGAAGATTCAATGAGTACGATATTTAATACAGATACTAAAAGAGCGCAGTATATATATGATAACTTTTTGGATGATGATGATAAGAGATGTATTAATGGAACTAATGCAGTTAAATCATCAGTCGTGGTAGGTGAATTAGACGAAAGATCTCATGAATCTAGAGATGCTGAAGACGCAGATTTGGATAGATATACAAGAGATTCTCTGATTAGGATAGGAGATTCCGACCAAGCAGAGGCAATAAGGCGCAAATTAGATACCCATACAAAGAAGGAACTATCTAAGATGAAGAAGCAAAGAGGTTCTGAGATTGATGAAATAACAGGAGAACCGTTGACGAAGGGTTCAGCATTTCATCATGAGTACGAAAAAGAATTATATACTGATCCGGTATCTGTACTTGATGAGACAAAGGGAAAGAATGTCAATAGTAGTACACATAAAGAGATTCATAAAAGAAATATTCGAACGGGCGAAGAATTAAAAAAACAGAAAGAAGATATCAAAAGGACTGTTGTAAATAAGAAATAAGCGGGGGAAAGTTTATCCACCTAAGTGGGGTATAAACCTTTTCGCAAAAGGTGACGGTTTCGCTATTTAGTATAAGAAGTAACTTTCACCGCACGTAGAAAGTATTTGCCTCCTCGAGCGGGTGAGCAACTAAACTGGTTTAAATGAAATGTGAATATATCGCTGCTAATCGCATAAAATATTATTTATCCCGCAATAATTGAACGAGTTAAGGGAAAATAACCTTAAATATATTGATTTTCCCTTATTATTAGCTATAATTTATGCGAAACAGGATGCTTTAAGGGAAAATGAAAGGCAGGTGCTTAGATAATGAGACAGTTTAACTATTCAAAAATTAAAGAAGAAAAGTGGGATTCCGAAATTCTTGGTCTCATAGCAGCAATATACAGGTTCACAGGGAAACAGGAACTATATCTTAAGCAAAGACCAGACGAGTTGGAGAAACTTGTGGAGATAGCAAAGATTCAGAGTACCGAGGCTTCAAATGCAATAGAAGGTATTGTAACAACTAATACAAGAATTAAGCAGTTGGTGGAGGAGAAGACCACACCAAAGAATAGAGATGAAGAGGAAATCGCGGGATACCGTGATGTATTAAATATTATCCATGAGAGTTTTGATGCGATTCCTATTACACAAAACTATATTTTGCAGTTACATAAAATATTGTGTAGCCATATGAATAATCCACTCGCTGGGCGAACCAAGAATGTACAGAATTATATTAGTGCCACATATCCAGACGGACATACGGAAGTGCTGTTTACACCATTGGCACCATTTGAAACACCGGATGCTCTTGATAGAATCTGTGAAGAGTACAATAGGGTAATTGGAAATTATGAGGTGGAGCCATTATTGGCTATTCCTATTTTTATACATGACTTCCTGTGTATCCATCCATTTAATGATGGTAACGGCAGAATGAGCAGATTACTTACAACTCTGCTGCTTTATCGTAGTGGATTTTATGTAGGTAAGTACATCTCACTTGAAGCTAAAATTGCAAAGAACAAGGATTTGTATTATGAGGCTTTGGGTCATTCACAGCATGGCTGGCATGAAGGCAAAGAGGACGCAGTTCCTTTTATCAAATATTTACTTGGAATAATTCTTGCTGCTTACAAAGATTTTGAAGACCGATTTGAAATTGTAGAAGAGAAGCTTCCGGCAATTGAGATGGTTCGTAAAGCTACACGGCAAAGGATCGGGAAATTCAATAAGCAAGATATTCGAGAACTATGCCCGGCACTCAGTGTGAGTTCGATAGAAGGTTCACTTCGTAAGCTTGTAGCAAAAGGAGAACTTCGAAGGGAAGGCAGTGGGAGAGCTACAGTTTATGTTAGGTTAAAATAAGAAGAAATAGCCCAATTTCGTTTTTAGATAATATATTCAAAGGCGGACGTAATATTATGGATATAGGAAATCAAATATTGAACAACTGAAAAATATTGATATCAACTAAGTAGATTTACAGTATATGATAAAAGTAGAGGCTTCATTTAATAATGAGTGAGGCTTCTTTTTGTCTTGTTTATGGGTTTGAAGTGTTGGGAATTTATGTAAATTTATAGACATTTTCTTATCTTAAAGCTATAATATTAAAATCATATGGAACAGATAGGCATTGATTTTAGGAAGTGATACAAATGAAAAAGCTAAAAAAGAGATTCATTGTTCCGGCAGTGGTATTTATATTGGGCATGTGTGCGTTAATCGGCGCTATATATGTAGTCGGCGAGAGTCAGGAACAGCAGAACAGGACAAATGCAAAGCTCAATGCGATGACATATACGGAGCGTATATATGGCGAGCTTATGGAGGGAATAGGAGTTACCGATAGCTTAAAGCAGGTTGTCATAAGTGGTGATGGAAATATAAATAAGTTTTATGATATTGCAGCAAATATGATGGACGATTCGATTCAGAGTATACAGATAGCACCGAATGGAGTTGTGACTGAAATATATCCAGAGGAGAGTAATGAATCCGGCAAGATTGATCTGATAAATGATAGTGACAGGGGAGAGATTTCGCGCTATGCGAGGGATAATGACACTGTAATTATGCAGGGACCATTGGAGCTGAAGCAGGGCGGATATGGTATAGCAGTGCGCAATCCGGTTTATTTGGAGAATGAAAATGGTCAGAAGAGCTTTTGGGGCTTCACAATTGTTATACTGAAAGTTCCGGAAATTTTTTCTGAATCTGTAGAGGCTCTTTCCAGTTTTGGATATAAGTACAGTCTGCAGAAGTTTGCTTCGCCGTGGGATGATACGTATGAGTGGGTTTACGGTTCAAAGGAAGAGTTGAACGATCCGGTGATATATGACTTTAACGTGTATGGATATAAGTGGAGGCTTGAGATTTTACCCAAGAGTGGGTTTTACAATAACAGATATCTGCTATATCTGTTCATCGGAGGTGGAGTTATTGTCCTGCTTTTGACTGGGCTTACAGCAGCGTTGATTTCAATCAATGAGAACAGGAAGAATTTCAAGAGACTGGCTGTGACCGATGCACTGACCGGTATCTACAACAGGCACGGTTTTGATGAGCAGGTTGAGCAATATATGAGACAGAATCCGCAAAAGCATTGTGTTGTGGCAATGCTTGATATTGACGATTTCAAGCTGGTCAACGATGTGTATGGACATGCGGCAGGTGATGGTGCACTGCAGAAGCTTGCAGAGAGCATGAAGCAATATTTTTCAAAGGATGTTATACTAGGCAGAAACGGAGGCGATGAGTTTAGCATTTTTATGCCGGATTGCACGGTAGAGGAGGTTAAGCCTTTTATTAAGAAGTTTACAGGAGAAACCAGGAAATTTTATTGTAAAGGTGAAGCGCATACATTTACCATTTCACTGGGCTTTGCGGAGTATCCTGTTTTGGCTGATGACCGTTCACAGCTCATGCGGTGTGCGGATATGGCACTTTATGAGGTGAAAATGCGTGGGAAGAACGGCTGCATGGCATACCGTGAGGGGGAGCGTATAAAGAGCCGTGCGAAGCTTGGATTTGCCGTGAAGGATATTATTGACAATATGCCGGGAGCGTTCATTGTTTACAGGGCAGATAAAGAAAATGATGAGATCCTGCTTGCAAACAGTGAGCTGCTTCGGCTTACAGGCTGTAAAAACATGGATGAGCTGCTTGCATATACAGGTAAGAGCTTCTGCAATCTGATACGCCGGGATGAACAGGAAAGCTGTCAAAAAAGCATATGGTCGCAGATTGACGGAGGAAACGTAAATGATTATAGTTTCTTTCATATGAGAAAGGCAGACGGCACATATATTTCAGTGCTCGATCATGGCAGGATAGTGGATTCAGTGCACAATGGCAGAGTATTTTATGTGATGATCATGGACTTGAATGCATTGCAGAGACACTATGGAGACTGCCTGGAGCTGGTGGAGAAGTAGAAAAAAGCAGATTGTGAACACATGCGTTCACAATCTGCTTTTTTAATAGTGCATACACAATTTATTTATCCGAATAAATCACATTTCCACCGCATACGGTGTACTTAACCTTACCGGTCAGTTCCATGCCGGTAAAAGGTGTGTTTGATGATTTTGATGCATATTCGCATGGTACCCATTTTTCGTCAGGATCAAAGATGACAAAATCTGCAGCAGCACCCTCTGAGATAGTACCGTAAGGCATGTGGTACAGCCTGGCAGGATTGATAGTCATCTTTTCCAAAAGCTCAAGCATGCTCAGATGGCCCGGTTTGACAAGGCTTGTGATACCAAGAGCAAGAGATGTCTCAAGACCGATGATACCGCTTGGAGCTTCGGTTACAGGCTTTGATTTTTCCTCGGCGCTGTGAGGCGCATGATCTGTTGCGATAAGGTCTATTGTGCCATCGATAAGTCCCTCTATAATCTTTTGACGGTCTGCTTCAGTGCGAAGAGGCGGATTCATCTTGGCAAGGGTGCCGTGCTCTAAGACAGCATCCTCAGTCAGCGTGAAGTGATGAGGAGTGGCCTCGGCATGGAGCCTTGCACCAAGCTTTTTGTAGGTGCGGACTATATCAACAGATACACTGGAGCTGATGTGCTGTATCACAACGTCGGCGCCACTGCGCAGCGCAAGCAGACAGTCTCTTGCGACAAGGGCTTCCTCAGCGATGGATGGTGAGCCGTAGATACCGAGAGCGTCAGATACTTTTCCATGGTTGATGCCGTTGTTTTTGATAAATGCAGGGTCCTCCTCATGGAGACTTATCGGCATATCCAGCTTTGCAGCATTTTGCATGGCTCTGTAGCAGAAAGCAGCATTTGTAAGCGGAATGCCGTCATCGGTAAAGCCACATGCTCCGGCTTCCTTTAAAGCTGCCATGTCAACCTCATCCTGTCCTTTGAGGGAGTGCGATATTGCAGCGGCCTGATACATACGGATTTTTTCCTGCTTTCCACGTGAGAGGTTGTCCTTTAGAGTATCCACATTGTCCACTGTAGGCTTTGTGTTTGCCATGCATACAACAGTTGTGAAGCCACCCTTTGCGGCAGCCAGGGAACCGGTGTGGATATCCTCCTTGTATGTGAAGCCCGGATCACGGAAATGCACATGTGTGTCGATAAGTCCAGGTCCGACAATCATTCCGGCTGCATCTATTATTTCTTCTTTTTCAGTTGCAGCAGCATCTGACGCACATGAGATGTCAGGTGCTATTTTTACTATTTTTCCATCTTTTACAAGTATATCCATATGTTCGTAGAGACCTGAAGCAGGGTCTGCTACAATGCCGTTTTTTATTATCATGATAATCCTCCTGTAGATTGTACTTATTTTCTGATACTATGAGTATATAGTATAATGAAGCGTACGAATTTGCAAATAAATTTCGTAATTGTTCAGTGCCTTCATAGCTGCGTGGCCGCAATCATAATCGTCTGTATATATGGACAATAGAAAATTTTATAGATATAATATGATTTAAGGGATCCTGAATTGGATACCTTTTGACTCTCACATCATTTTACTAAGTAGGACTAAATTGGCATAATGTACAATAGCCATAGGTTGATAGCATAGTAGGCAGGCACTGGGGAGCTGTAATTCCTAAAACTTTTAAAACAGCACCCAAAATTCAGCCCAAAGGCCGGAAAAATAGCGAGAAAAGTAGCTGAAACTGCAGAAATCTCCAAAACAGCTCCTAAAATTCAGCCCAAAAGCCGGAAAAATAGCGAGAAAAGTAGCTGAAACCGCAGAAATCTCCAAAACAGCTCCTAAAATTCAGCCCAAAAGCCGGAAAAATAGCGGGAAAAAGTAGCTGAAATCACTATAAATCACAAAACAGCTCCAAAAAATTAAAGGGAGAAAAACAATGAGCTTAATAAAAGGTATACATCACGTATCAATGAAGTGCAGCAGCACAGAGGAATATAAAAAGACGATAGATTTCTACAAAAACATTCTGGGAATCCCGGTCATAAGGGAATGGCAGGCAGGAATCATGCTTGATACCGGAAACGGAATTGTTGAGATTTTTAACGATGGAGATGATGCACCGGGCAAAGGTGTGATTCGTCATTTCGCATTCGCAACAGATGATGTGGATGCGTGTGTAGAGGTTGTAAAAGCAGCAGGATACGAGGTATTTATTGAGCCGAAGGATATAGAAATCGCATCAACACCGGTATTTCCGGCGCGCATAGCATTCTGCAAAGGACCACTTGGCGAGGAAATCGAGCTGTTTGAGGAAAAGTGATAGGACGTATTAATGATTTATAGGGGTATTATGCTATGGGAAAAACTCCAATTAAGCACACGCTTGCAGGCTATATTATTAAAAAAACAGACACCGAAGGATACCGGTCAGGAAAACTAACCGGAGAAAAACATTTGTACAAAATAACAGAAATGATGGAATTTGTTGGTGGACGGCGGAAACTAATCGATCAGGCAAGGTTCATAGAGAATAATACACAAGCAGGCCACGATGGGAAGATAAGAATTAATTGGATTCAGGTCAACAGCGATATTAAAAAAATTGATTGTGATGTAAGCAGCATACCGGAGCTGTGTCGGCTTGAGGGAGTTGAGGATTCAAGAGCAAAACAGGTAAGATTGATAGAGTCTGTAAAGCAGTGGAAATCAGAGGTTGGTGACTGCGATTGGATATGCAGATATTATGATGATATTTTGGGGCGTCTGGAAGCCGGAAAGAGTGTCACAGAGGCTGAGGAGGATATGCGTTTTAAGTGTATCAATGCTATAACAAGAATAAAGGAGCCTGTGTGGGAGCGTGTTTTTAGTGCAAAAGTTTTTAAAGATTCAAAGAAATTTGAAAAATGCTATCGACAAAAGATGGTATCAATTCTGACTAAATATTCTCCATATTATGAGAAGGATATGGAGGATTATGATACAGAGGGAGAGGAAGATGATGCCAAAGAGGATAAAAAGAAGTCGGGGCTTGAAATTTTGAAGATGCATGGCATTATGTCATATGCACAGACAATGGAATGGAAGGGACCATTGTCATATAGAATTGATAATACATGTGTTATTGATACGTCAAAGCAGATTTATGGAACCATTATTAATACGCAGACACTTGAGCATGCAAGTCCGGTTTCGCTTGTAGGATGCAAAAGAATTATGACCATAGAAAATAAGGCTAACTATGAAAGTATGCAATATGATGAGAATACCTTGTATATTTTTTGTCATGGTTATTTTACTCCTAAGGAAGTGTATTTTCTAAAGAAATTAAGCCTTATTGTATCTAAGGAATGTGAGTTCCTCCATTGGGGAGATATGGATTTTGGAGGGATAAGCATATTCTTGTTTATTAAGGATAGAATTTTTGAAAAACTAATGCCTTATAGAATGGGGGTAGCGGATTTTGAGGAAGCATTAAAAAAAGACGCTGGAATACCACTTAAGGCTTCAACTAGGGAAAAACTGCAAAAAAAGGACGCAGGATTGCTTACCGAATTAAAAGAAGCAATTCTTGAATCGGATAAAACAATAGAGCAGGAAAGGCTCTTATGAGGCTGATTCGGAAAACTCTAAATACACATATATATTTGACAAATTATTAGAATGTGATTCATACGCACAGCATACCTCCTTCGTGCATACAATAGCATGAAGGAGGTATGTTTGTATTATGAATCCATTTAAAATGAGGCCGGAGAGAACCGGCGATTTATTTGTTGACTGGGAGAAATTCTGGGTAAAACCATATAACAAAAATGAGGTAAATCCGTATACAAGGACGAGAATCATATTGATGAATGGTACAGAATTTGAAAACGTGTGGTTTTCACATCAGTTTTCAAGAAGCGTAGGTGATGATGAGCTTAGACGAAAGCTTGCATACATCAGGAAAAGTGAGCAACAGCAGCAGAAAATACTAACACATCTAAAGCCGGCAGATGAGTCGGCATTGGAGCACACCATAGGCTACGAGCAGCTTGCGGTTGATCTGACTGCGCATCTTGCAAAACGAGTAAATGACAAAAATATTAAGTCGGCGCTCGATTTTGCGTTACTTGAGGACTTTGATCATTTGTACCGCTATGCAGATTATCTTGATTTTACAACAGGTGAGCACGCAGAGAAGCTTGTCGGAGGCTATACGGAAATCACACCGGGCAGACCGACTATTTCACACCACAGGCATCCATATGATTCAATACGATATCCGATGACGGATAAATGCCCTGCGACAATGGATGTGCTGGCTGCAAACGTAATCACAGCAGCAGAACAGCAGACTATGAACTACTATATGAACACAGCGGCACTTTGGCCTGATGAGATGGGACGCAGGCTATATCAGGAAATCGGAATGGTCGAGGAACAGCATGTCACACAGTATGGCAGTCTGTTGAAGCCATGCATGAGCCGCCTTGAAAATCTCCTTGTGCATCAGTATGTCGAGTGCTGGCTGTATTGGAGCTGTTATGAAACGGAGACAGATACAAGAATACGTGGCATATGGCAGTTTATGTTTGAACAGGAACTTAAGCATCTGCATATTGCACTTGAGCTGCTAAGACAGTACGAGAAAAAGGATTGGCAGGAGGTCATCCCTGACGCTGAGTTCCCGGCTCCTCTTGTGCTGGAGAGCAATATTGAGTATGTCAGGTGTGTGCTTGGCAGTACGGTAAACGATACAGCATGCCGTGAAAGGTATGTGGATGTAAGAACCAATGCTCCTGAAACATTTATCAGATATCAGCGCCTGGTCAATGACCCGGTAAGAAATGTAATGAGCCATACCTTTATTGAGGATTATATCCGCAAAAACGGGGAGGATTATCGCTTTGAGGTGGCGCCAAATCCGGTGCCGGAGCTTCGTGACCGTACAAAGGATAATATATGTGTGGGAAGACAGCCTCTTTGCAGGAATCGGTATTAGAAGCCATTTTATATGCCATCTGTGGCATGTGATACCCGGCCCTGACGTTTTGTCAGGGCATTGCTGTGCAAAGAAGTATAACTCGATTGTATCTAAGCTATGGAGTAGCTTGTAATCGTTGCTGATTACACTGTTAGGTGTGAACAGTAACGGGTAAGGCTCACAGAAGCCGGTTGACGAAATTATATAGGTGTATTAAACTGTAATCGGGTTAGAGAAGACTAATTACTTGCAGCTGTTTTACATTAAGTGGTTTTGAATATTCAGTTACTGTAAAATGATATACGAAACGATATATGAAATAATATGTTGAATAATAAAATATTCAAACTTCCCATATTTTATTTTGTGATACCGGCCTAGCATACAGTGTATTCCTCATATTTTTTTCTTCGGAACAACGGTATACTCTCCGGTAAATATAGTTTTATATATGGGAAGTTTGTGTAAAATAGAATAGCCGAACATCAGAATAGGAGGCAACCATGATTACATCAACCATATTAGGTTTATTAATACCATTTATAGGCACGTCGCTCGGTGCGGCATGTGTACTTTTTATGAAAAATGAGCTTTCCGTAAAGACCACAAAAATGCTCAGTGGCTTTGCAGCAGGCGTAATGATTGCGGCATCAGTCTGGAGTCTTCTGATTCCTGCACTTGAGCAGTCACAGAGCCTTGGAAAAATGCAGTTCGTCCCGGCGGTAGCAGGCTTTATGCTCGGAATGTTTTTCCTATTGATACTGGATACAATCACACCACATATGCATCTCGATAATTCAGTCGAGGGTCCAAAGAGTAACTTCAGCAGACAGACAATGATGGTGCTTGCAGTTACATTACATAATATACCGGATGGCATGGCAGTCGGAGTGCTCTACGCAAGCTGGATATCAGGAACCACCACCATCACGAGGGCAGCAGCCCTTTCACTGGCAATCGGAATAGCCATACAGAATTTCCCGGAGGGCGCAATCATATCCATGCCATCCGGAATATGAAATATCCCTTACACAGAAAGTGGACGAAACACTTTTAGGTGGATATGTGATTAAGACTCTTAATACAGAGTATGACAGAAGCTACGAAGGAAAGCTTCGTGAGCTTGAAAGAAAATTGACCAGGAGGTGACCCCTGTGGGCGCAATCAGTGCAACAGACATAATCTCCATTATCCAAAGCGAGATAGAGAATTTCGACTTCGATACCGAGAGCCGTGAGACCGGCGAGGTAATCTACGTCGGCGACGGAATCGCCACAATATACGGCATCGACCATGCCATGTATGGTGAAATCGTAGTATTTGATAATGGAGTAAAAGGAATGGTTCAGGATATCCGTCAGAATGAAATCGGTGTAATCCTTTTCGGAAGAGACCACGGAATCCATGAAGGAACCAAAGTAGTAAGAACAAAGAAAAAAGCCGGAATCCCTGTAGGCAAAGGCTTTATCGGCCGAATCATCAATGCCTTAGGTGAGCCTATTGATGGAAAAGGCGATATCAAAGAGGAAGATTACAGACCAATCGAGAATGAGGCACCGGGTATCGTGGACAGAAAGTCAGTAGATACTCCACTTGAGACAGGAATCCTCTCAATCGATTCAATGTTCCCAATCGGACGTGGACAGCGAGAGCTTATCATCGGTGATCGTCAGACAGGAAAGACATCAATTGCCACAGATACCATCATCAACCAGAAGGGCAAGGATGTTATCTGTATATATGTAGCAATTGGCCAGAAAGCATCAACAGTAGCAAAAATTGTGTCAACTCTGACAAAACACGGCGCAATGGATTACTCAATCGTGCTTTCATCAACAGCCAGCGATCCTGCATCGCTGCAGTATATCGCACCATACGCAGGAACAGCCATGGCAGAGCATTTCATGCATCAGGGCAAGGATGTTCTTATCGTATATGATGACCTTTCAAAGCATGCGGTAGCATACAGAGCACTTTCACTGCTGCTCGAGAGATCACCGGGACGTGAGGCATATCCGGGAGACGTATTCTATCTCCACTCAAGACTGCTCGAGAGATCAAGCCGTCTGAGCGATGAGCTTGGTGGAGGCTCAATCACAGCACTCCCAATCATCGAGACACAGGCAGGAGACGTATCAGCATATATCCCTACCAACGTAATATCTATCACAGACGGACAGATATTCTTAGAGAGCAACCTCTTCAACGCAGGTAGGATGAGACCGGCCGTAAACGTAGGTCTTTCAGTATCCCGAGTTGGTGGAGCTGCCCAGAGACAAAGCAATGAAGAAAGCATCAGGAAGTATTCGAATTGATCTGGCGCAGTACCGTGAGATGGAAGTCTTTACACAGTTTGCATCAGACCTTGACGATGCTACAAAAGCACAGCTTGCACATGGAAAAGCACTTATGGAGCTTTTAAAACAGCCACTTTGCCATCCACTGTCACTGCATGAGCAGGTAATGACACTTATCATGGCAAACAATGGTGTGTTTGACACAATTGAGACAAAAGAGGTCAAGAAATATCAGGGCGATATCCTCTCATACATGGATCTTTCTTATCCGGAAATCGGACAGAAAATCGAAGAGAACAGAGCCATTGATGAAGAGCTCGTAAATAAAATCATGGATGCAGTAAAAGAGTATAAAGGGTAACAGGTAGTATTATGGCAAACACGAAGGAAATACAGGATCGAATAAAAAGTATCAATGATACGCTTAAAATCACAAATGCCATGTATATGATTTCTTCTTCGAAGCTGAAAAAGTCCAAAAAGATGCTGGCAGATACAGAGCCGTATTTCTTCACACTGCAATCAGAGATGAGCCGAATACTCAGGCATCTGCCTGATATGGAGGACATCTATTTCAAGACCAACGAGGATAAGCTGCCTGAGGACAGAAAGGTCGGATATATCGTAATCACAGCCGATAAAGGACTTGCGGGCTCATACAACCACAATATCCTGAAAATGGCTGAGGAGCACTTAAAGAATCATCCGAACCATTCACTTTTCGTACTCGGAGAGCTGGGACGTCATTATTTTGAACAGCGTGGAATTGAGATTGAAAAACAGTTCCACTACACAGTTCAGAATCCGACACTCAACCGTGCTAGAAATATTGCAGAAGAAATTTTGGAGCTATATCTACATAACGAGCTGGACGAAGTTTATATTATCTATACCAGCATGATAAATGCGATTCAGGAGGAAACACAGATGTCACAGCTTCTGCCACTGAAAAAGGCAGACTTTACTGTGCAGATTCCTATAGACATACCGAGGGAGGAGCTGGCACTCAAGCCATCGCCTGAGGCAGTCATGGATCGTATCGTACCAAACTACGTTGTTGGATTTGTCTACGGTGCTCTTGTAGAGTCATTTTCATGTGAGCAGAACGCCAGAATGATGGCGATGCAGTCCGCATCAAACAGTGCGAGGGACATGCTTGCAGAGCTTGACATTCTTTACAACCGTGCCAGACAGGCAGCGATTACACAGGAGATTACAGAGGTAATAGCCGGTGCTAAATCGCAGAAGAAAAAGAGAAAGTAGGCTTTTTGATGAAAACAGGAAAAATTATCCAGGTTATGGGTCCTGTTGTCGATGTAGAGTTCGAGGATGAGAACCTGCCGGCAATCAGAGACGCACTAGAAGTTTTAAATGGTGACAAAAAAAGTGTGATGGAAGTCGCACAGCATATTGGAAATAATACAGTACGCTGTATCATGCTTGCTTCCAGTGAGGGACTTCACAGAGATATGGAAGTAACAGCCACAGGCGCCGGCATCAAGACACCTGTCGGAGAGCAGACTCTCGGCAGACTGTTCAACGTGCTCGGTGAAGCTATCGACGGCGGAGCACAGCCTGATACAGAAGAAAAGTGGGAAATCCACAGAGAACCACCAACATTTGAGGAGCAGAACCCTGCAGAGGAAATCCTCGAGACAGGTATCAAGGTCATCGACCTCCTTGCCCCATATGCAAAGGGTGGAAAAATCGGACTCTTCGGAGGAGCCGGAGTAGGAAAAACAGTCCTCATCCAGGAGCTCATCAGCAATATCGCAACAGAGCACGGCGGCTACTCAATCTTTACAGGAGTCGGAGAGCGTTCAAGAGAGGGAAATGATCTCTGGACAGAAATGAAGGAATCAGGAGTTCTGGAAAACAGCCTTAGTGTTCGGACAGATGAACGAGCCACCAGGAGCACGTATGCGTGTAGCTGAGACAGGACTTACAATGGCAGAGTATTTCAGGGATGAGAAGCACCAGAACGTGCTGCTTTTCATCGACAATATATTCCGTTTCACACAGGCAGGTTCAGAGGTTTCAGCACTTTTAGGACGTATGCCTTCAGCCGTAGGTTATCAGCCTACACTGGCTACTGAGATGGGTGAGCTGCAGGAGCGAATCGCATCTACAAAGAACGGTTCGGTAACATCGGTACAGGCCGTATACGTACCAGCCGACGACCTCACAGACCCGGCTCCGGCTACAACCTTCGCACATCTGGATGCCACAACAGTTCTTTCAAGAAAGATTGTTGAACAGGGTATTTACCCGGCAGTAGACCCACTTGAGTCTACATCACGTATCCTCGAGCCTGATATCGTAGGCGAGGAGCATTACCAGGTAGCACGAAAGGTACAGGAGATTCTCCAGAAGTACAAGGAGCTGCAGGATATCATAGCAATCCTCGGTATGGAGGAGCTGGCAGATGAGGACAAGGTGCTCGTATACAGAGCAAGAAAAATCCAGAAGTTCCTCTCACAGCCATTCCACGTAGCAGAGAACTTCACAGGTATCCAGGGTGTCTATGTGCCTGTAGAGGAGACCATCAAGGGCTTCAAGGCTATCATAGACGGTGAGATGGACGAGTATCCTGAGAACGCATTTTTCAATGTCGGAACAATCGAGGACGTCAAGGAAAAAGCAAAGACTATGCAGCAGTAAAAGCATAAGGAAGGACAAATCGTATGGCAACAAATACATTTTATCTAAAGGTAATAGCTGCTAACAGAGTGTTTTACTCAGGAAGATGTCGTTCCATAATAGTCCCTGAGTTCGATGGCCAGAAGGAAATCCTCGCCCACCACGAGGATATGGTCATAGCCGTCGATGAGGGTGAGATGAGATTCCAGCCGGAGGGCAGTGACAACTGGGAGTACGCGGTAGTGGGAATGGGCTTCGTAGAGATAGTCAACAACCGTGTGACACTGCTTGTCGAGACAGCCGAGCATCCGGAGGAAATCGATATAGCAAGGGCAAGAGAGGCAAAGGAGAGAGCTGAGGAGCAGCTTCGACAGAAGCAGAGTATTCAGGAGTATTATCACTCAAGAGCTTCGCTGGCCCGTGCCATGACACGACTGAAAGCAACTCCAGGAAAATAATAAATGTTAATAAATTACAGAAAAGAGGTTGTGACAACCTCTTTTTTGTTTACATTACACATGAAATGAGTTACAATGGCTATATATAGGTTAGTAATATGGTAATAGAAGACAGGTGGGAATATGAGGATAGTATATGGACTGGGAGTATTGCTGGAAGCAATACTGATTGCACATTGCGCAATCTGTTCCTTTAAAAAACATGACAGACTCGGTAAAAGTGTGTGTATATATGAGACGTTGACATTTGCCTGCGCTATAGTCTTTTTTGTTTTTACATTTGTGCCGGGGCACACTGTTACAGTACTTGCGAAAGGGCTTACTATGGCTCTGTTTGACTGGATGCTCATCGCTCTTATGTTTTATACACAGTATTATACAGGTGCTGTAAAGACCTTCAAGGGAGTGCAGGCTGCTTCCATGATATTTGCGGTGCTGGACACATATATGCTTATAGAGAACACCTGGACTAATAAGATTTTTGATATAGAATCCATAAAAGCTGAGAATATTAAGGTGGTATTCAATAATGACAGCCTATGGTACAGGCTGCATTTTATATTCACATATGCGTTTGTGATTCTGATTATTTTTACATATCTGTATATGATTATCAAATCATCGCGCATGTACAGGGAGGCATATGGGGCTATAGCGGTAGTTATCTTTATCGGCTTTTCGTTTGACATTGCTACTATAGGTTCGGACTCCATATATGACCTCACCATGATTATATATGGTGCTATAGCTATTATCATATATTACCTGACATACAGATATGTGCCGAATGAGCTTATAGAAAATATGCTCTCTCTTGTGGTCCGCGATATGAACAATGGTATCATCTGCTATGACAGAAAGGGCAGGTGTATATATTACAATGACCTGATGGAGGCTATTTACAGGCATGGCGGCAATATGTCTGTTTATGAAAGTAAATATAGTCAGTGGATTGAAAAGCTGGGAGATGACAGAAGGGACAGTATGACCTTCCAGACAACAGATATTGAAATAAACGGTGAAAAGCACTACTTTGAGATTGCCTACAAGCGCATATATGATGAGAGCAATCGCGTTATATGTGATTATTTTGTATACAATGACCGTACACAGATGTATGAGTCGTGGGAGCAGGAAAAGTACAAGGCATCGCATGACAGTCTGACCGGACTTTTGAACCGTGACCAGTTCTATGAGGATGTGCACGATATGGTGAACAAGTATCATGACACAACCTTCTACCTGATTTGCAGCAATATAAAGGATTTCAAATTCATCAATGAGATATTTGGAATGGAGAAGGGCAATCAGGTGCTCATAAAGCAGGCGAAGCTCATGGCATCGAATCCATCTGAGAGGACCATTTGTGCAAGGCTTATGAATGACCGCTTTGCGCTGTGTCTGCCAAGAGAAGAGTTTGATGAAAAAAGAGTGGCAGATTCAGTCAAAGAACTGCAGTGTGAGTTTACTGGCAATTCCTTCCATCTGCATATGTACATGGGTGTGTATGAGATAAGAGACAGGGATGAGGCTGTCAGCATTATGGTAGACAAGGCTAATATAGCGGCAGACACCATAAAGAATAATTATGACTGCTGTGTGGCATACTATGATGAACATCTGCTTGAGATATCAATAGAGCAGAGACGTCTGCTCGGTGAATTTGAGCCGGCATTGCAAAATGATGAGTTTGTCATGTACTTACAGCCACAGGTGAAACGTGATGGTGCTGCAAAGGGCGCAGAAGCGCTGGTACGCTGGGTTCATCCATCAAGAGGCATCCTGACACCGTATGCTTTTATTGATATTTTAGAGAACGCAGGTCTCATTTACAAGCTTGACCTATATATATGGGAGAAGGCAGCGCAAAAGCTTGCAGAGTGGAAGGAAAAAGGCTATGGAAGCTATCATATATCTGTAAATATATCTACAAAGGACTTTTACATTATAGATATATATGAGACCTTTACAGGGCTGATTAATAAATATGGCATAGCAGCGTCCAATCTGCATCTGGAGATTACAGAGACAACGCTGATGACCGATTTTGAGAAGAATATGAATATTATCCACAAGCTTCAGGGCGTAGGCTTCAGGGTGGAGATTGATGATTTCGGAAGCGGTTACTCATCACTCAACATGCTAAAGGACATCAGTGCTGATGTACTGAAAATCGATATGGGCTTCCTTCGCAAATCTGAGAACGAGGTCAAGGGACAGGATATATTAGAGAGTATCATCACGCTTGCAGGCAAGATAGGCATGGACGTCATCACAGAGGGTGTGGAGACGAAAAAGCAGCTTGATATGCTTACAATGATGGGATGTCATGAGTTTCAGGGATATTATTTCTCAAAACCGGTACCGGTATCTGAGTTTGAAGAAAAGTATCTGGTATAGCTATCATGTATATCTATTATGTATATCCAATATATATTTTGGGTATTGTGCAAAATTTAATACACTGTATATTTGGGGCGGGTATTGAAATATCCGCCCTTTTTTTCTATAATAATAAACCGTGTGGATTGCTGTAAATATGTAATTGCTGTGGGTCACACGAGGGTGTGGCGGCTAACAGCGAATATGAGAAAAAGAGGCGAAAAAATGACTGAAAAAGAAAAAATAAGGATTCAGACATCAGAGACCTTTTTGCTGAGTGCTATTCTGGCACTTTCCGGAGGCTTTCAGGATGCCTACACCTACAACGTGAGAAACAAGGTGTTCTCGAATGCGCAGACAGGAAACGTGGTGCTGATGAGCCAGCATCTGATGATAGGTGAATGGATGAAGGGACTATCGTATCTTTTCCCAATCCTTTCATTTGCACTCGGTGTGCTTGTGGCAGAGAGAATCGGGCATAGATATAAGAAGGCAAAGCGCATCCACTGGCGTCAGATAGTGGTGATGATAGAGATAATCATACTGTTTGTGGTCGGCTTCATACCACACAGGTACGATATGATAGCGACCATGCTTGTATCATTCAGCTGTTCTATGCAGGTGCAGTCCTTCAGAAAGGTAAACGGCTACGGCTATGCCAGCACCATGTGCATCGGCAACTTAAGAAGCGGCACAGAGAGTCTGTCAATATATCTGCGTGACAGAAATATCGGGGCACTGAAAAAGACCGCGCACTACTATGGAATTATTCTGATATTTGCAATAGGAGCAGGTATAGGCGGAGTGTGCTCACTGCACATAGGAATACGCGCTATATGGGCTTCAAGCGTGCTGCTTGCCATTGTATGTACAATGATGGTCAGGGAACACAGATAAACAGTTACAAATAGTCACGAAATATATATAACGGAGATACAATATAAAATGAAATTATTAAAGCAATTTCTCATCATACTTGCGATTTCGTTTGTAGGTGAGATACTCAAATATTTACTGCCATTGCCTGTTCCGGCGAGCATATATGGCATGGTTATACTTTTCATAGGTCTGCTGACAGGCCTGATACCGCTTAACTCTGTAAGGAGTGCAGGCAAATTCATGATAGAGATAATGCCTGTCATGTTTATCCCTGCGGGAGTGGGGCTTATGTCATCCTGGGGCAATCTTAAGCCGGTGCTCGTACCAGTGATTGTAATCACGGTTGTGGCACTTCTTACTGTAATGATTGCTACAGGACATGTTTCACAGCTCGTAATCCGTATGCAGAAGCGCAAGAGGGCTGATGCTGGACAAAATAAATAAGATAGAGGATAATCATAATGGATAATTTGTTTCAGACATCGCTTTTTGCCGGTGTCACAGTAAGTCTGGTTGCATATCTGCTAGGTATGCTTTTAAAGAAAAAGTTTAAGCTTGCAATACTCAATCCGCTTCTCATTTCAATAGTACTGACCATCATAGTGCTTGTTGTGGCAGATGTGGATTATGACACATACAATAAGGGGGCATCGTACCTTAGCTGGTTTCTGACACCGGCCACGGTATGCCTTGCGATACCGCTCTATGAGCAGTGGACACTGCTCAAGAAAAATATAGCAGCAGTCGCGCTCGGACTCACGGCAGGCGTCATAACAAGCCTTGTGACAGTGCTTGTGCTGTCAGTGCTTATGGGGCTTTCACACGAGGACTATGTCACACTGCTTCCAAAGTCCATCACGACAGCTATCGGTATGGGCGTATCAGAGGAGCTCGGCGGATATGTGACTATCACTGTCGCAGTTATCGTCGTGACAGGTGTGCTTGGAAATATACTCGGAGAGTTTGTTTGCAAAATATTCAGAATCACTGAGCCTATATCGAAGGGACTGGCGCTTGGTGCTTCATCACATGCCATCGGAACAGCGAAGGCTATCGAGATTGGCGAGATAGAGGGCGCCATGAGCTCTCTTGCTATCGCGGTGGCAGGAATACTTACGGTGGTGTTTGCATCGGTGTTTGCAAACTTTTATTGATTTGTCTGAGCGCTTCCTGCGCGTTGGCTTTTTTACAGAAAGGAGCTATATTTATATGATAATTACAATTGCTAGAAAGTGTGGTTGCGATGCAGATAGTATCGGTAGAGCAGTCGCTGAGAAATATCATTTACATTTTATGGACAGAGAGGCTATTGCGGCCGGTGCCAAAGAGGCAGGCTGCTATGATGAGTATGAGGAGTTTTACAGTGAGAGACCGGTTAATTCCCTGCTTTACTCTATTGTGATGGAGACGGAGGAGGATAATGTGCTGCATGATACTCCGGCGAGGGCTCTTACATTTATAGACAGGCTGCCGCTTGAGGACGGCTGTGAGGGATATGTGATTCAGGGACGATGTGCAAACTTTGCCTTTCAGGGAAGAGATGATGTTGTCTCAGTTTTCCTGACAGCGAATGATGCATTCTGCGTTGATACTGTGGCTGATACACATGGAGTCTCAGTGAGAAAGGCAAAGACTGTTGTGCGTGAGACAAATGACAACAGAAAGACCTATCACAAATACTATACTGGACAGGAGTGGGGGCAGGCAGAAAACTATGACCTGTGCCTGAATGTGGCAAAGCTCGGTGTAGATGGTGTGATTGCTATGATTGACAGCTTCATACAAAATAGAAAATAGAAGTGTATATACAAAAGCCGAATCCATGGGAGTGTGGATTCGGCTTTTGGGGTTATTTTATGTGTTTTTGAAAATAAAAATTCAATGTTGGAAAAATCATATTTTATCATTGGTTGACTTTCAGAAAAAATTTATCTATTATTAAAATAAGATAAAATTGTTAACTGTTCAGTATAACTTTACAGTGGCGTGGAAAGAGGTAAAACAGGAGTAGGGAAACTGGTATGAGAAGGAAAAACAGAGGGAAACAAACGCTTAAAAAGAAGATGCTGAGTATTCTTCTGCTCAGTGCAATGTCAAGTATTCTTGCAGTAGTAATCGTGTCGTATATGACGATCCGAATGATACAGAATGACGGTATCAAGGAGAGTATGCAGATATATCTGGAGCAGATTACACGAGAGATGGACAGTGATTACTATGACATGATCGGTATTGTCAATCAGATGAGTCCCGATGGACTTATTGGAAGTGCGACAGAAAGATATTTGAGTTCAAATGATAACTATGATCGATATTTGGAGCAGAAATTTCTCAGAGAAGAACTGATAAAGCTTGGATATGTGAATACAAAGCTTCTTGGCATCACTTATTACGATCCGAAAGAGCAAAAAGAATTGATCGGAAATTTTAACGTCAGGGTGCTGGACCCGACATATCAGACAATCTCTAAAGTGGTAGTAGGTGCCGATAATACCATTCAGGCCATGCATGATTCCTATCTGGGAATTAAGGAGACACCGGTAGTATCCGTGATGCGAAGAGTTTCTTTTGGTAACCAAAAGATGCTGGATATTTATGCAGAAATTGAGCCTGATATGAGTGTTTCAGATCAGCTTAATAAAGAAAAATGGCCATATACCTATATGGAGATGGATGAAAATGGCATTGTGCAGTACAGCAATAATCCGGTGATTGTCCGGGGCCAAAAGATTTTGTCGGAATTACCGAAAAAAGAAGGATATGCTGTAACAAATCAGGAAGGATATAAAATCATGGTGTATCGCAGTACCATTGGATATGCCAATGCCATTGCACTGCCGGAAAATATCTATCAGAAAGAAATGAATATGTGGAGATTGAAGCTGGTGGTTATCATTCTGGCAGCATTCGGTATTTTTTCCTGTTCTGTTATTTACCTGTACAGGTTGATATGCAAACCACTTAATCAGTTACAAAAACAGATTATCCAGGTAGGAAATGGGGCATTACATGGAGAAAGGCAGGAATATGAGATCAAGGAATTTGATGACTTGATGCACGAAGTGGAGCAGATGAAGGAACAAATCAGAAATCTGATTGATGATGTTGTGGAAAAAGAAAAAAATATTCAGCGGACGGAATATGAGAAGCTTCTGTATCAGATCAATCCTCATTTTCTGCTGAATACACTAAATTCTGTTCAGTGGATGGCCAGAATGAGCAAACAGAATAATATTATGGAATTTGTGCAGCGATTAAAAAGACTGTTGTCCTACAATCTGGGAAAAGAGGGAATGCAGACAACACTTCGAACAGAAATCGATATTGTGAAAGATTACATAGCATTGGAACAGATGCGTTACGATTTTGTGATTGAGATGAATGTGGAGGAGGGACGTTATCTGGAACAGCCGACGGTAAGGATGCTGCTGCAGCCACTGGTAGAAAATGCCATACGATATGGACTTGGAGATGATGAAAAGATCACAATTCAGGTCTTTGAGGATAATATCAGGGGACTGGCGGGCATCACAATATTAGACAGCGGTAATGGTCTGACCCAGGAGGAAATTTATCAGATCAATGAACCATTTGACTACGATGTAAAAAAAATGCAGCATGGAAACAGAGGAATCGGTCTGCGATATGTAAAAGCAATGTTGGACTCTTTTTATGAAGGAGAAACGAATCTGTTTGTCAATTGCAAAAAAGGATATGGAACCAAAATTACAATTTTGATTCCGATTCAGGAAGAACTTCGGAACAAAATAAAAATTACAGGAGTTGAGACAGAAAAAGAAGGTAAGGAGAAATGAAAGTATTAGTTGTTGACGATGATAAACTGGCAAGAAAAGGTTTGATCTCCATAATGGATTGGAAGAAATACGGATTTGAAGTTGTGGGGGATGTTCAGAACGGTCGTAAAGCGCTGGAATTTCTGAAGGATAATGAAGTGGATATTGTATTCACGGATATAGACAAGCCGGAGATCGATGGAATTGAATTGATGAAAATGTGTAAAAAGGAATATCCGGAGGTGAAATTTGTAGTCTTTTCCATGTATGAAGATTTCCGTTATGCGCAGAGTGCTCTGAGACTGGGAGCTTTGGACTATATATCCAAGATAAGTTTTGAAGGGGATGAGTGTGACCGGATACTGGAACTTGTGGAAAGAAAATATAAGGAAAATCATTCCCAAAAAGAAACCAGGAATGAGGATTCCGAACTCATAAAAAGGTTGGAAAAAGCGTGGATGAACACCAGATGGATCTTCAATGACAGCGAGTTCAGCAGACTGTATGAGTTAACCAGGGGAGTGGAGTTACGGACTGCTGAAAGGGTTTTCATAAAAAGCTTCCACAGCCTCCAGAAACTCACAGGAGAAGAACTGGAATTTCCATCCTTATCTTCCGTGGATTCCATGCTGGAATGGGTGAAACAATGGAAAGAAAACCTGTATCAGACATGTCTGCAGACAGATAAAACAAAGGATATCTATATGTTTGCAAGAGTGATCCTGTATACAGATGAAAATATAGAAGAAAATCTGAAGTCGGAAGAGGCAGCAGCACAGATCGGAATGAGCAGAAGTTATTTCAGTACGAGATTTAAGGAGATGACCGGTGATACCTTTCATAATTATGTGATCAGCAGAAAAATGTATGCAGCTGCCCAGAAGATGGCAAAAGGAACAGAAAATATAACACAGATTGCCTCGAATCTGGGCTATGACAATTTTTATTATTTTACAAAGGTATTTTCGAAGGAATACGGATGCACGCCAACAGAATATATAGGAAGAATAAAAAAATGTTCGATTTAATTCGGACATTTTTTTTGAATTTAAAAAAAAGCTGTGAAATCAGGAACAATATCGTCTAGTGAAAAATATGGTTACAGGATAAACTATCTATAAAAGAAGGGAGGTTTACTCATGTACATAAAAAGATTTGTGAAACACTATTACATCATGCTAATCCCCGCATTGCTGTGGCTGTTCTTTTTCAGCATTGTTCCAATGTTTGGAATTGTTATGGCTTTTCAGGATTACAATCCGGGACAGGGCATTCTCCACTCAAAGTTTGTTGGTCTGGCTAATTTTGAGTACATGTTTCAGATGAGTGACATTAAACAGGTTCTACGGAACACAGTTGTTATTGCCGTTGGCAAGATCATTGGAAATATTATTATTCCACTGGTGTTTGCTTTGTTGTTAAATGAACTGGCACTGAAGAAACTGAAGCGTCCAATCCAGACAATCGTATATTTACCGTATTTTCTGTCATGGGTTATTCTTGCGAAGATTGTGCTGAATATTTTCGGTTATACGGGACCGGTGAACCAAATCATAGAATTTTTTGGAGGCGAAGCGGTCAACTTTTTTGGAGAAGCAAAGATATTCCAGCCTCTGGTGATTGGTACGGATATCTGGAAAGGATTCGGCTACAATACAGTCGTTTATCTTGCAGCAATCCTGGGAGTGGATGGATCATTGTATGAAGCTGCAGCAGTAGACGGTTGCGGACGATTCAAAAGAATCTGGCATGTGACTTTACCGGGCATCAAGACAACAGTAGCACTTCTTGCTATCCTGTCGCTTGGAAACATCCTGAATGCAGGATTTGACCAGGTTTACAACCTGTATAACCCATTGGTTTACTCAACAGGTGATATTATTGACACTTGGGTATACAGAGCCGGTTTGCAAAATCTCCAGTATTCTCTGGCAACGGCCGTTGGTTTATTCAAATCTGTAATCAGTCTTGTATTGATTACGGTTGGCTACTGGCTGGCAGATAAATTTACCGGTTATAAACTGTTTTAGGAGGTGAAAACTATGATTGAGAATAAAAGCCTGAGATCAAAGATTTTTGATATTTTAAATATTGTGATTCTCATTGCGATTACTTTAATCTGTATTGTGCCGGTATGGTACGTTCTCTGCGTGTCATTGAGCAGCAGGGAAGCAGTCAATGCGGGAAAAGTTGCACTTTGGCCGGTTGGCTTCAACCTGCTCTCCTATAAAAAAATCATGGGAGAGACCGCATTTTTCGGTTCGTTTCTGGTATCTATTAAGAGAGTTTTGCTGGGAACCGGAATCAGTATGGTATGTATCCTTATGGCAGCATATCCATTATCCAGAACAAAAAAACAGTTCCCGAAAAGAGATATCTTTATGTGGATATTCGTGTTCTGCATGTTATTTAACGGAGGAACGGTTCCGTGGTATATCACCATGAAAAATTATCATCTGATGGATAACATTTTTGGACTGGTACTGGGAACAGGCCTTCAGGTATTTAATGTGATACTTGCAGTGAATTTCTTTAAAAATCTTCCAACAGAACTGGAAGAGGCGTGTTTTGTCGATGGCGGCGGACCTTGGAGAACTCTGATATCTATCTACATACCATTGGCAAAACCTATGGTCGCAACAGTTGCACTGTTCACCATGGTTATGTACTGGAATGAATTCTTCCAGGGAATGGTTTTAAGTACAAGACAGAGCAGTTATCCACTGCAGACCTACATCCAGCAGATGGTTGTAACACTGGATTATTCTACAATGAACGTAGAACAGATCGCACAGGCGATGAAATTAAATAATCTCTCATTAGATGCAGCGAAAATATTTATAGCTATGATACCGGTACTGATTGTATATCCATTCCTGCAAAGATTTTTTGTAGAAGGTATTACACTGGGATCAGTAAAAGGATAAAGGAGGAAGAAAATATGAAGAAAAAACAGTGGATTGCATTTGCATGTGCGATGGCATTAGGTGTGACATCACTGGCAGGATGCGGAAAATCAGAAGAGAACACACAGAAAAAGGCAGTAGGGGAGGCAGAAGGAACAGCAAAAGAAGATCTCCCGCTGTCAAAATATCCGGAAACCGTAACGGTTCATCTGGGCGGTTCAATGAATTCAAATGCCAAGATTCCTGACGGAATGAGCTATGATGACAATTCCTATACACGACTTTTGAAAGAAGACCTTAATATTGAGGTTGCATACGACTGGGTCGCATCATCTACAGACTATGATGAAAAAATGAATTTGTGTATCGGAAGTAACACAATTCCGGAATTGATGAACGTAAATGCAACACAGTACAGGGCACTTCTGAAATATGATATGATCCAGCCGCTTGATCAGTATTTTGATGACTATGCTTCTGATACACTGAAAGGATATGTGGAATCCGGTGGAGAAGAGCTGAAAAAATGTATCTCCAATGATAAGGGAGAGATAATGGCAATCCCGGCTCCGAGTATGATGGGAGGAGAAGTGAACGAAATGTGGATCCGTCAGGACTGGCTGGATAATCTTGGACTGGAGGTTCCAAGAACCTGGGATGAAATGGCAGCAGTAGCAGAGGCATTCGTAACCCAGGATCCGGATGGCAACGGAGAAGCTGATACCATTGGAATTCTTGGACCAAGCAATTCAGATCATATGAATGGAATTGGAGGAAACCAGTTTGGACTGGATCCATTGTTCAGCAGATTCCAGTCTTATCCACAGTACTGGCTGCAGGATGAGGATGGAACTGTAGAGTATGGTTCTATTCAGCCGGAAACCAGAGAGGCACTTGAAAAAATCTCAAAACTGTATACAAATAAGCTGATCGATCCGGAAATGCTTGTAAGAAGCGACAGCAAGGAACCTCTTTTGTCCGGAAAGGTTGGAATCTTCTTTGGACCATGGTGGTCTGGTTATACGGTGTCAGATACTACACTTGCAGGCGAAGCGGATTGGAGAGCATATTTTACACCACTGTCTGAGGACGAGAATTACTACGCTCATATGCCAAATCCTACAAGTAAATATGTAGTAGCAAGCAAAAGCTGCAAGAACCCGGAGGCTGCATTTAAGATTGTTAACTATCTGATCAAAAATGAGCAGCAGTGGGTAGTAGATGGTATTACCTCCACAGAAATGGGTACTGCGGATTTTTATCCTTTGTATAATGGCTACGACAATGCAGATGAGATTGAAGTATCCACTGAGACTCTTGAAAAATATCTTGCAGGTGAGATTACAATGGATGATGTTGATTTCTCAAAACATAAACTGTTAAAGAATGATATGGAAGCAGTTAAGGAACTGAAAAAAGAACCTTATGATGATTTCAGCCTGGACAAATGGAATCTGGACAGTGACATTGCCAAAACTAATCTTCCAAGACTTGTGTCACTTTTGGTTGGTGGATCTCCGTTAGTAAATGATAAATATGTACCGGTTTACAATGCATATAACGGTCAGACAAAAACCATGGAGGCCAAATGGGCAAACCTTAAAAAAATGGAAGAAGAAACATTCTCAAAGATCATTATGGGAAAAGCAGATATCAGCGAATTCGATACTTTCGTTGAAAACTGGAAGAATCAGGGTGGCGACCAGATTCTCAAAGAAATCAACGATGAATTAAGTAAGTAAAAAAGACAGCGGCTGATGGTGTTCTTCAGCCGCTGTTTTTACGATGGAGGTATAAAATGAGAGAAAACAAAGTAGTTTACGGACTAATCGGATATGGCGGTATGGGCAGATGGCATACCGAGATTCTTTCAAATGTTCCAGAAGCTGTAATTGGTGGTATCTATGACATCAAGGAAGAAAAGAGAGAAGAAGCGAAAGCGAAGGGGTTTTCTGTATATGAAACAGAAGAAGCCATGCTGGCAGATTCGGACATCGATGTGGTTCTGATTGCCACTCCAAATGACTGCCACAAGCCTATCGCTATCCGTGCAATGCATGCAGGAAAAAACGTGATATCGGAAAAACCGGTGACATTATCTTCCGCTGACCTGCTGGAAATGGAAAAGGTAGCCAAAGAGACAGGAAAACTTTTCACCGTGCACCAGAATAGACGTTGGGATGATGATTTCCTGATCATCAAAAAACTGGTAGAGGAGCAGAAACTGGGGCATGTTTTCCGGATCGAGAGCCGTGTCCATGGTTCAAGAGGAATCCCTGGGGACTGGAGAAAAGAAAAGGTACATGGGGGCGGAATGGTCCTGGACTGGGGTGTACACCTGCTGGATCAGATTTTATATATGTACGGAGATAGAAAGATCGAGACGGTATACGCGTCACTTACCAATATCACAAACCAGGAAGTGGACGATGGGTTCACTGCTATTCTGACCTTTGAAGGCGGAACAGAAGTCCTGGTGGAAGTCGGCACCAACAATTATATATCACTGCCAAGATGGTATGTACTGGGTAAAGACGGTACCGCAGTAATCAGGGACTGGCAGTTAACCGGTGAGATTATACGTAAGACCGGTAAGACAGAAGAGACGGTAATACCGGTTAAGACAGCAGCTGGCCTGACAAAGACCATGGCACCGAGACGGGAAGATACTATTGTAAAAGAGGATTTACCAAAGGTGTCCGGAGATATCGCTGATTTCCACAGAAATGTGGTTGCAGTAATCCGAGATGGAGCAGAGCCGGAGATCAAGCTGTTCCAGGTGATGCGTGTCATGAAGTTGATGGAGGCAATCTTCCAGGCGGCAGAGACAAAACAGGTAATCGAATTTCAGGACCAGGTGTAACAGGAAAGGCATTGAGTAGTTATAACATAAAAATAAAAGACAGTTGTACATGTTCTTTGAGAGTGCATGTAACAGAACAGGAGGAAATAAGTATGAAACAGATCAAAATCGGAACCTGCGTACCAGGCCCCGTAGCAGAAGAATGGTTGAAAGGATTTGTTGGAAAAGGTTTCGAAACATTTTCCCTCAATTTCCATATGTCACTGGAAGGAACAGATCTTGATAAACTGGCCCTGAGCACAGAACAGATTCTTGCCGGTACAGATTCAAAGATCACTACACTCGGATACTACTGTAATCCAATCCAGTATCCAGAGCACAGAAAGACATTGGAAAAGGTAATTTGCACTGCTGAAAAATTCGGAGCTACCCATGTAAGCACCTTTGCAGGAGCCTGGGAAGGAAAACCGGTAGAATCCGCATACGAAGAGTTCGGAAAAGTGTTCCGTGAACTGGCAGAACTTGCAGAAGAAAAGGGCGTAAAGCTGGGTATCGAAAACTGTCTTATGGATGGAACCTGGGAACATGCCACCTGCAACATCGGTTTCAACCCGAAAGCCTGGGAAGTCATGTTTGAGGAAGTAAAGAATGATAACTTCGGACTTGAATGGGAGCCGACCCACCAGATGGTACAGTTGATCGATCCTGTGACAGAGCTGAGAAAATGGTGCAAAAAGATAGTCCATGTACATGGAAAAGATGCGACCATTGACTGGGATGCAGTAAGGCACGGCGGTATCTCCGGAGCAGTTCCTTTTGTATGGCATCGTATGCCGGGCTTTGGTGACACGAACTGGAGAGATATCATTTCTATTTTAAGAAGCAACGGATATGAGGACGATATCTGTATCGAAGGATATCACGATCCGGTATACCGGGGAGAACTGGAGATGACAGGACAGCTTCACGCACTGAACTATCTGAAATGGTGCAGAGGCGGAGAGTTCACACCAACTCCATGGGAGAAATAACAAAGATATAACAGAGACAGAAGAAACAGGAGGGTATTTCTATGAAACTTGGGTTTATTACATCAATCCTTGACAGCTGGACCTATGAAGAAATGATGGACTTTGCATCCGGACAGGGATTTGAATGTGTGGAAGTGGCATGCTGGCCACAGGAAAAAGCAGAAAGAAGATATGCAGGGGTAAGCCATATTGATGCAGAACGGGTTAACCAGGATGACGCATATGCAGAGCATATTGTAGAATATGCTAAAAAATCAGGAGTGGAGATATCGGCACTGGCCTATTATCCAAACGTGATGGTGGCAGATAAAGAGAAAAGCGCAACCGCTGTGGAACACCTGAAACAGGTGATTCTTGCAAGTAAAAAATTAGGTGTGGGCATGGTCACGACATTTATCGGAAGGGACCAGACCAAAAATATACAGGAAAATCTGGAACTGGTAAAAGAGATATGGCCACCTATCATAAAACTGGCAGAGGAATGTGACGTGAAGATCGCCATCGAGAACTGTCCGATGCTTTTTGGCAAGGAACAGTGGCCGGGAGGACAGAACCTGATGACAACACCGCCAATCTGGAGAGAAGTATTCCGGATCCTGGACAGTGACCATCTGGGCATCAACTATGATCCATCCCACTTTATCTGGCAGATGATCGATTATATCCGCCCGCTTTACGAATTCAAGGATAAGATCTTCCATGTCCATTACAAGGATATAAAGATATATAAAGACAAGCTGGAATCCTGCGGCATCATGGCATATCCTCTGGAATATATGTCACCGAAAATCCCTGGACTTGGAGATGTGGACTGGGGAAAATATGTGTCAGCACTTACAGACATCGGATATGATGGCTATACCTGTATCGAGATCGAGGATAAGGCTTTTGAGGATTCCAAGGAGAAGGTTGAGAATTCCTTGATCATCAGCAAGAGATATCTGGAACAGTACGTGATTTAGTAAAGGAGATAATACCATGAGAAAATTAAAAGCAGGAATCGTAGGATGCGGAGGAATCGCCAACGGAAAACACCTTCCAGCTATGAAAAAAGTGGTCTTTATGAGATTGTAGCTTTCTGTGACATCGTCAGGGAACGTGCAGAGAAAGCAAAGGAAGAATATGGCACAGAAGATGCAAAAGTATTCGAAGACTATAAGGTGCTTATCAAAGAGGACCTGGATGTTGTATATGTAACTACACCGAACCGCTCCCATGCAGAAATCTCTATCGCAGCCATGGAAGCAGGAAAAGATGTTATGTGTGAAAAGCCAATGGCAAAGAATTATGCTGAGGCACAGAAAATGGTGGAGACTGCAGAGAAAACAGGTAGAGTCCTGAACATCGGATATCAGAACCGTTATCGTTCAGATTCCCTGTACCTGAAAGAAATGTGCAAGGCGGATGAACTGGGAGAAATCTATTTTGCGAAAGCTCACGCACTCAGAAGAAGAGCAGTTCCTACCTGGGGTGTATTCTTAAATGAGGAAGAACAGGGAGGCGGTCCACTGATCGATATCGGAACCCATGCATTGGATCTGACATTATGGATGATGGACAATTATGAAGTAGAGTCTGTAACAGGACAAACATTCCGCAAACTGGCTGATCAGACCAACCAGGGAAATGCTTTTGGCAACTGGGATCCTGAGGAGTTTTGCGTAGAAGATTCCGCTTTCGGATTCATCCGTATGAAAAACGGTGCAGTGATTGAACTCGAAGCTGCCTGGGCACTGAACACACTGGAGGTTGATGAGGCCAAGACAAGTCTGTGCGGAACAAAAGCCGGAGCAGATATGAAAGATGGCCTGCGAATCAACTACATCCATCACAATAAACAGGTAGTAGAGAAGCCAGCATTATCCGGTGAAGGAGTAGCATTCTTCTCAGGAGAAGAAAAACCAGCAGGGGATTATGAACAGGAACTGTTCTACCATATCGTTGCTGACGGAGCTGAGCAGATAGTAAAACCTGCACAGGCTGCAGTTGTTACCCGTGTACTGGAAGCAATCTATGAGTCTGCAAAAAGTGGTAAGACAATTTATTTTGATTAAAAGGCGATTTGACCTATACAGTTACAACAGTTCAAACATAAGGAGTAATCATGGAAATAAATAAATTACAGCAATTGCTGTCAGAAATGTCTTTGCAGGAAAAAATAGGACAGATGGTACAGCTTACCGGTGTATATTTTGACAAAGAGGCAGTGCTTACAGGTGTTGTTGACGAACAATTACCGCCGGAATGGATCATTCAGTATTCAGGTTCCGTGCTGGGAGTGATTGGTAAAGAAAAAATATGTGATATTCAGAGTAAATATATGGAACAGCATCCTCATCATATCCCACTACTCTTTATGGCAGATGTGATCCATGGATGTAGGACAATTTTTCCAATTCCACTGGGACAGGCTTGTTCATTTAATCCGGAACTGGTGTCTGAGGCAGCGTCAATAGCTGCCTCAGAGGCCTCATCCGAAGGACTTAAGGCAACATTTTCTCCTATGATTGATGTTTCAAGGGATCCCCGGTGGGGCAGGATAATGGAGTCTTTTGGCGAAGACCCATATGTGAATGGAGTCATGGGGGAGGCCATGGTAGATGGCTATCAGCAGAAAAACGATGAAGGAATCGCAGCATGTCTGAAACATTTTGCAGGTTACGGGGCGGTCAATGCAGGCAGGGAATACAATGATGTTGAAATATCTCGGCGGACATTTCTGGAACAGTATGTAAAACCTTTCCGTATGGCGTTGAAGGCAAAGCCTGCTATGGTTATGACCGCATTTAATGCAATAGACCGAAAACCAATCAGCGGAAATAAAGAACTTCTCAGAGATCTATTGCGGGATAAAGAAGGCTTTGATGGTACAGTGATCTCAGATTGGGGCTCTATTGGGCAGCTGAAGGAACAGGGTGTGGCAGCCAATATGGATGAAGCGGCGTCTCAGGCGATAGAAGCGGGAGTGGACATAGATATGATGAGTCCTGCTTATATGTTTCGTTTAGAAGAACTGGTGAAAAACGGGCAGATTCCGGAGTCTTTTATCGATGAAAGTGCATTCAGGGTTTTGATGATGAAGAATCAGCTGGGGCTTTTTGAAAATCCTTTTGCAGGAATTGGAAAGAGTGGAAACCTCACTCAGTATAACCGGACAAAGGCATATCAGATGGCCAGCGAAAGCTACGTCCTTTTGAAAAATGAAAAAATTCTGCCTTTGAGCCAGAAACAGAAAGTTATCTGGGCAGGACCTTATGTGACATCAAAGGAATTCCTGAGCCGTTGGGCAATCTTTGGTGAGCATGAGCCTGTTGAGACAATCGAAGATATTCTTCAAGATAAGAAGATTAATGGGGTATGTATTCCTGGATGCAGAATGCTTTCTGAGGAAGAATGCAGGATCTGGCAAGTGAAACCGGTTGATTCGGATGAAGAAATAGATGAGCAGTGGCTGGAAACGATAACCCGGGAAGATACGGTTGTATGTGTACTTGGTGAACATGAATCTCAGTCCGGAGAGGCTGCCAGCAGAGCATTTCTGACTTTACCGGAAGAGCAGCAGAGGCTTTTTGAAAAAATAGTAAAACGCACGGATAATATCGTGACAGTGATAATCTCAGGAAGACCACTGGATCTGCGAAGAATCTCAGAAAAATCCAAAGCCGTCATCATGGCATGGAGACCCGGAACCATGGGGGCAGAGGGAATAGTAGATCTTGTATATGGCATGATCAATCCTTCCGGAAAGCTGGCTGTAAGTATTCCATGGTGTGTGGGACAGGTGCCGATAAGCTACTGGGATGTAAAAACCGGACATGTGCTTACAGAGGATAATCTAGAGAACCGTTTCACAAGCAGATATATGGATATTCCTAATTCACCATTATATCCTTTTGGTTTTGGATTGTCCTATACAGAATTTGATATTTCGGATGTTGAAGTCAAGATAGGACAGGACAAAAGAGTGCATGTCCATTGTAATGTAAGTAACACAGGTAAAGTTACAGGGGCAGAGGTTGTTCAGTGCTATTATGAAACATTACAAACATCTGTGGTACGACCGAAGAAGGAACTTGTCCGTTTTCAGAAGGTTTTTCTGGATCCGGGAGAAGCTAAGAGTGTGGATTTCTCTATTGATTCAGAAGAGTTTTCTTACTTTGATAAAAATATGGAAATCGTTAGTAGCGGAATGCAACTTCGAATCAGTGTAGGAAACAGTAGTGACCATGAATGCGGAAGTAGTGAGATATATATTTAGGCATAAGTAGAAATAGATTTCTATTGAAGGATAATTATTACACTAAAGCAAGCGGGCTGCTTCGTCAGTCCGCTTGTGTTATTCTTTATGTTAATCGAGGTTATTAATACTTTCAATTATACATGTATGCTTTTTATTATCAGATGTGTTGCTGTAGTTAATTCCGACAAGTAAGATCTGATTGCTGTATCCTGATAAGGCTCCGTGATATCTGCGGTTTTTAATCTGTGATATGGCAGAATCAGCGGAAGCATTGTACTTAAGTTCAATTACTATTGCAGGTCTGCCACAGGCATTCGCTCTTGGAATAAAAACAAGATCAGCAAAACCTTTGCCGGCTGGAAATTCTCTGACAATATTGTAATATGCATTTGCAGTAAAATATGCCATTGTGAGAACACAGCTTAAAGAATTTTCGTCGTTGTATTTAAGAACAGATGTATATGTTTCATGTGCTATTTCTACCAATTCAGCGACTTTATCAGCATCTTCATTTAGGGTAGCATCTAATAATTCATCGCATTTTGAAATGGAGTTGGCTACTTCACTCCATGAACCGGTCTGTAATGCAAGATCATATGCAGCAGCAACCTCATAATTAGGTATATATGCCATTTTTTTGTTGGCATCATAAGCCAGATAACCTAAATGAATTAAAGCTGTAAGTGCATCATCCTTTGAAGCAACTGTAGTAAGGTCATTTTGGAAGGTATTTACATTAACTCTGATTTTATCGCCTGAAAGCATGGCGAGCACATCATCCTTTAAACCGGCATAGTTCATGGTGATAAATGTGTTGATTGATTCAAACGAGGATGTATTTTTCCAGTAAAAATCATAGTCATGATCTAGCATAGCCTGAACAACGGAATTAGGATTATACATATGAAGCCCATCTATCAGATATCCGTTATACCATGCTTTTATTGATTCGAAATCCATATTATATGTGATGCACAGCTTTTTAACTTCATCCTCTGTAAAACCAAAATATCTAGTCAATTGTTTAGATTTCAACATTGTAAACTCACGGAAGTTGTTCAGAGCTGATTCATCTTTAATTTTTTTGATTGGCAGAATACCGGTGATATATGCCAAAGCTAAAAAAGTTTTTGACTCTTCGCTCTTAAATAACAAATGAAGAAACTGAAGGTAGCTGTGAACCAGTGTTTTATTTCCACTATTTCGGATTACACAATCCCATTCATCAATTATTATAACAAATGGAATACCGGAAATGTTGTAGACGGACATGAGCACAGCACTGATCATCTTGGTATAATCTATCTGATCCCCATATACCTGTTTAAGTTCGTCATAAATATATTCCTGAATTTTTTCTATCACATTATCTTTGTAAGCGTCCCAAAATGATGATACATCAATGTGTATGACATTGTATTTATTCAAATGTACAGCATAGCTGTCCTTAGCTGCAATTTCAGAATCTGCAAAGAGCTCTGATGAATCGCAGCCTCTGCTGTAGTATGCATCAATCATTCCGGCAGCATGGGATTTACCGAACCTTCTGGCATGGCTGACACTTATGCAGTTGGCATTTGTACAGATAACTCTATTCAAATATTCAATCAGACCGGTTTTGTCAATATATAGCTGACTGTTTTTGTCTTTTGTAAAGCTGCCATTTCCCGGATTAAAATAAATACCCATTGTCCCATCTCCAATTCATTTTTATATAATCAGTATAACAGATTTGGAGGAGTGATGGAAGTGGGCAACATGAGATTATGTGTACTGTCTACGGACAGTGTTTTTTAATTTTTTTAATTTTTGAAAATAAAATTCAATGTTGGAAAAATGTACGGAATTATGTTACAAATACAGCAAAAATATCAAGAATAATGTTACAACGGGGATATATCTTGAAAAAATAGCTAATTAACGTTATAATATAATTAGCTAAAAAAGAAATGGATAGGAGGAAGGCATATGAATACAGCAACAGCAACTGCAACTGCAACAGAAATGCAGAACAATTTTGGGAGATATTTGAATCTTGTTATGTCAGGACATGAAATCATTGTTACAAAGAATGGTCATGAAGTGGGAAGATTTATTCCTAAGGATGCCGCAGTATCATATTTGACGGATTCTCTAACAGGAATACTTCAGGATAATGGTAATTTAGATGAGATAAAAACCGAAAGTATGAGGGAAAAATATGGTTTTGTTGATTGATACTAACATTATACTTGATGTTTTACTAAGTCGCTCAGATTTTGTGAAGGAATCATCTATAATTTGGAAACTTTGTGAAACTGAACAGGCAAAGGGATATATATCTACATTAACTTATGCAAATATTATGTATATCATGAGAAAACAAATGACTTCAGAGCAGATAGAAGATGTATTCCGCAAGTTAAAACTTATTTTTGAGTTTGCTGATTTTAGTTCAGTTGTGCTTGAGATGGCTGTAAATATGAAGTGGAAAGATTTTGAAGATGCCATACAAAGTGCAACTGCTGAATATGTTCATGCAGACTATATTATTACGCGCAACATTAAAGACTTCACGCAAAGTGAGGTTATGGCACTTACACCTGCGGAACTTTTGGCAAGAATTTAATTGCAATGAATCTAATTATTAAAAGTGTAATATTATTGGTAAAACAGATAGGAGGAATATATGTTAAACGGTGTGGGAACAAATATTTCAATGGCATATACTTCAAATTATAATAAGAAGTCAACAGGCGATAAAATGGATATAGAGTTCGAAATAGGAAATAGTGAGCAAAACTCCATAAATAAATGTGGGGAGAGGCAGAGTGAACTTGCTGAAATATACATGAATATGTTGTCGGAAAATAACAGTTCTCTTTACAATAAATTGGTAAATAATAAAAATGCAGTTGAACAGGTGTCACCGGATAAGGAAATTCCAAATGATAAGCTGAAAAATATTGGAATGACAAGTTTTGGGCTGTCTGATACAGAAAGTCAGATAGTTTTAGCTTCATATGTGAAAACATCAAAGGAGGATGATCCTGTTGTTCAAGTAGCATATGGACATGGTGATAACAGAAAAGTATATCATGTGCATGTAAATGATGTTGATACATCGAATGCATCGGATCTGGAAATGTTCGCGTTTATGTCATATGAGGGTTATAAAGGAAGAACTGCGCCTAATTCGATAAATAATTATTCTGCCTATAAAACAATGAAAGCAGATGCCGGTTATGGAATGGCTTCTACTGATGAAAATAGCTTTGTAAACAAAAAAGTGAATGCTGATTATTTATTGGAGCAAATATATGATTCATTAAAGAAGCGGGAAACAGAACAAGAAGCAAAGAGCTTTGATGTCTGTGAATATTTGCTCCAGATGATAAAAAATCGTTAAAAGAAACAGCTTTCAGTGCCGAAGCATAATAATCGTATGGAATGTCTTGGTAGGATCATCAAAGTAAAAAGTCATTTCACCATTATACTTCTTAACAATATTTTCTATACTACGCATACCGAATCCATGAAACTGTGGATTCGGTTTTTTAGTTGGTAAAAGGTTGCCATTTTTATCAATAGGATTTACGCGGCAGGAATCAATGAGCGTGATAATGGTCATGTTATTGTTCTCTTTATGAAAAACATTGAGTTCTATAAAAGGATTAACTGTTTTTTCGGCTGATTCTACAGCATTATCCATGAGATTACCGAAAAGTACACTGAGATCATCATATGTCACGAAATCAATACACTTACTTCTTATATCAATATGCAGCGCAATCTTTTTCGTAAGACATATTTTCTGGTAACGGCAGAGCAGTGCGTTTAAAAGGTCATTATCGCATACCCGCACGGAGTGCTTTAACTCAGAAGAACCGAGTACGTGGGTAAGGTATGCTGCGATTTTTTCAGAATCGTGCTGTTCGTTCAGTGAGGCTATGGCATTGAGATGCTTTTTGATGTCATGAATGAGAACTTTTTGTTTCTCATCCTGTGACACGAGGGCTTTGTAGTATTCTACAGAGTCGGCATCACGCTGGTTCTGAAGTGTGAGCTCTGCTATTTCGGAATTTTTTTGCTTAATATGTTCAAAAAGTCCAAAAATGAGAATATTAATAAGTAGAATAAAAAGCATGCTTATACTTATCATTGCATCAAGTTTGTTTTTCAATGGAGTTGTAAGACACAAATGTATAAAAGTAAAAGATATCCATAATGATAATATTGGAATTATACATAAGAGAAAACATTCTCTAGAAGAAAATGGTATGGTATTGTTGCTATTTTTTAACAAGGTATGTGATATAAAAAATGTGATGATAAAATATAGTAATTTGCTGATTATAGCCATTACGAGAGTAATGTGATGTATATAAATTTCGGTATAAAAATGCACACTTATATTTGAATAAATAGTAAGAACAATGAGTTCTGTAAAGATCATTGTAATGGTAAGGATAAGTGAGTGAAAAACAGCATTTAACTTTGTGGTTTGAAATAAGCAGCAGAAAATGAATATATGAAAAATAAAAAAAACTATGACATTAATATATGGATTTTGTAAAAGTGAAATTATGAATAATGTTGAGTATAAAATAAAAATTGCGATAAAAGTTTTAAAATGGGAAAAGCGATCTGAAAATATATTAGAAGTATATTGAATACAAATCAGAGCTTCTGCAATATAAATTAAAAAATAATAAATTGTAGTATTCATAATACTTACCTCTTACTTTCCATAAACATCAAATATGCTTTCTTAAATTCGGTGAATTTTCTTCTTGTTAAATATGCGGTGAACTGACCATCACAAAGGTATATCAGCTCGTGATCAAAGCTTGTTACCATAGCCATATTAACAATATAGCTGCGGTGAGACTGAAAAAAGGTAGCCTGTGGCAGATGATCTATCCAAAATTGAAGTGTCTGAGTGGAATCCAAATCAGCCGTAGAAGTGTGTACTATAACTTTTCTACCCTTTGCTTCCACATATACGATATCGCAAGTCAAAACAGACGTAACTCCGGATTTTGTTTCAACAGCGATTTTTTGATTGATAGAATAGTATAATTCAAGTGCATCATCTAAATTTTGGAATAACCGTTGTTTATCTATTGGCTTAGATAAGTATCTGAATACATGGAATCTCATGGCGGCATCCAGATATTCGAGGTAAGATGTCACTATAAAAATAATAACGGATTCATTCTGCTTTTTTAGTTCATTTCCCACATAGATGCCGTCAAAACCAGGCATTTCCACATCTAAAAAGACGATATCTTTTTGGGATTTATCAGAAAGAAGGCTGTCCCCATCATTAATGGTTATAATATCGAGATTATTTACTTTCTTTTTGTTGAAATATGTTTTGATTATTTGGGATAGTGACTGCGTGATAGATAAATCATCGTCACAAATAAGTATTCTCATTAAAAAATCTCCTATAAAAACATAATTGTTGATATCATTATAGAAGAGTATGAGAATTAAGGCAAGAAGATGGTACGAAAAGACATAAATAAGCTATTTTTGGTTTGATTTATTCGGATAAAGCTCAACCAGCAGTTCTGTAAATCTGCGTGTAAGCTCAACGGAAGTATCATCACAAAGAGTAAGATTATCCATCACCTGAAGTGGAGTGTTAGAGAGATGTGTACATCCGTTTATTAAATAATCAGGATTTATAGATAATGTATTACATATAGAAACAAAAAGCTCAAAGCTTAGATGCTGAGAGCCGCATTCAATCGCAGAAATGTGATTTTGAGAGATACCTAATTTTTCAGCAAAATCTGCTTGTGTCATATTTAATTCTTTACGACGCTGCTTAATGCGTTGTCCCATAGTAATGTAATCAAAATCCAAGATCATTAATTCCTTTCATGTTTTATGTAAATGGTAGCAGTTATTTAAATAATAATGAACAAAGTAATGCAGATATATTCTGTAATACAGATAATTTATAATTGTATGAATGAAAAAATCTGCGGGACAGTGTAAAAACGACAAATATTAGCCATATTACGACAATTTTAAGAGAAAAATGCTGTTTAGAGTAAACAATATAGATTTATTATAAAAAAAGCCTTATCATCATTTATGAGAAGATGATGGCAAGTAGAAGTTGATGAATATTTACAAAAGGAGGCAACTAATGAAGATTGCGACAGACAGAAGAAAAAACATTATTTCACATGTCAAAGGTACACTTGATACGATGCTTAGAATAGAAGCAAACTCAGCATCCTGTGGTGTGATGTATGAACCTGAAAGTCCAAAAGGATTATCAAAATTTAAAAGGAAAACTAAATAATATGAGTGATAAAATAGCAGATTGGTTAATTTTACAGAAAGCTATTACCACTGACGAACGTGAACTGTATGCATATGCAGTTCATTGTTTGTTCTCGCTCCTATATCCGATTGTTTTTGCTTCGGTAATAGGAGCTTTTTTGGGAATGATAACCGAAGCGATAGCTATGATTATGCCTTTTATACTGATAAGAAAGTTTTCCGGTGGATATCATGCGGATAGCTTCAAAAAATGTTTGGTGTTATCAAGTATTGTAATTATAGTAACATTACTGATAGGAAAATACATAAAAAATATATTTATAGTAAATATCATGTATATTGCAGCAACTATATTGCTTATGGTGTTTAGTCCTATAGATTCAGTTAACAAAAGGCTGGACGATAATGACAAAAAATTCTGTAAAAAAGTAACGATATTTATTGTGGGGGTGATATTTGGTGTAGTAGGAGTTTTATGGATAATAGGATATAGATATTATACAGTGTTTATAGAGAGTGGAATAATACTTGCGGAATTATTACAATTAGTGGCAATTTGTCATAATATGATTTTTAATGAAAATGATTATAAACTGTCTATGTAATCATATAAGAGTCCGTTGCAATTATCACAGTTGCAACGGATTCTCGCTTTGTAGTGATTATTTTTACTTAATAAAAATTTCTAATCTATCATAGTAAAGAGAATGATATTATTAAATATCAATGATATCTATTATATTAAAATAGACCAGAAATGACTAAAAAATGTCGTCTCATGTAAATAGTATTGAAAAAAATAGAAAGATGAAGATAATTGAAATTGTCATCAACTTCGAACAACAATAATTATTGTTATGTAACTTATTAATGAGATTTTAAACGCAAAGGAGAAATTTATGAAGAAGAAAATAATTACAGCATTGACAGCCGTAATGATAATTGCGTCAAGTGCAGTTCCAACAATGGCAAATACTGTAGGATACAATTTTACATTCTATAGTCCTGAGGGATTCGTTTCAAGTAATTCCGGAACAAAGAATGATACAGAGCAAAGATATTATCTGACTATAAACAGCAGTAGTATATATTCTAATAATGTATTTGGAACAAGAATAAGAAGAGCAGCAGACAATGCTACAATGAGTAATTATGTAAAGCATACGTCTCAGGAAACATCGCGATCATATGCATATACAAAAAGTGCCAAGAAGTCAACATTGTATTATATGAGAGGAAAGAAAGATGATTGCAGTACATCAAGTAGTCAATTGAATGTTATAGGAAGAGTAACATATTAGGCATTATCAAGACCAAGGCAGATTATGCCTTGGCCTTTACAGGTTATAAGAAGGAAACTGATATAAATGAATAAAAAAACACTAATTAAAGTATGCGCAGTTACATGTGGATTAGGTCTGACACTAGCTGGATGTACATCTTCAAACAATAGTAATGAAATAAACAATACAAAAAAATATAATACAGAAATTAATTCTCAAGATACTGAAAAAACAGGAAGCAAAGAAATAATAAATAAGAAAATTGATGAAAATCTATATATTGATGCAACCTTGCAAATGCCTGAAACACAGTTAAATGAATATAACACTAAATTAAAAGATTTTAATCTGAAGGATATTATGGCATATTTGTATCCGGACATAAAAGAATCAGACTTGGTAAAAGATGATGCCGGAGGGTTTAATTATGACGATTCCTATATTGGTGGAGAAGCAGGTTCAATGAGCTATTCTAAGGATGATGATACATCATATCTGCAGTTACTTTGTGGATATGCAGATGAAAAAAAGCTTGCAGAAACTAAGGAGCTACAGTTTGAATCAATAACCGAGGCAAGGGCACAGGTAAAAGAACTGACTGATAAAATGGGAATACCGGGCGAGCTTGGTAAAGAGAATATTACGGCATTTAATAGTGCTGATTTAAACAATATACAAAGTAATATGGAACAGGATTCTGATTATAAAGACCTTCTAAGTGCAAAAAAACAGCAGAGCATGACATTTGGGACAGATACAGAAATCTATTGTTTTACATATGGAATAAAGATAGACGGTCTGCCGGTGTATGCAAATGATGATCCGATATTGCAACAGACAAGAGATGTACTGATTGCACAGCCTGTAAACATTGAGGTTATGATATCAAATAGAGGAATAGAATCAGTTTTTGCATCAGGAATTATGGATGAGCCTGATGTATGTAATGCAAATGTTGATATTATCGGAGAAAAGGAAATCACAGAGGCTTTAAATAAGAAATTCGGAGACGTGATACTTACTGATGAATATAAAGTTACTAATATATGGATGGAATATTTCCCACTTTTGCAGAATGATTCATTTACGGATATAAAACTTATTCCTGTATGGTGTCTTGATTTTGAAGTAAATGGAAATGGCGCTGAAGCTGGTGGATATACAATTAGAATAAATGCAATTACGGGAGATGAAATAGCATGAATAAAGTCATTAGGGCAGAATTTGGCAGGACAATAAATGCAGGACTTATAATTGCGATAGCAGGTATTATTTTTTCAATATGCTTTGATTCATTTAACGATTTGATAGCCGGCTTAAGAAACGGACAGGGATATGTAGGATATTTTTTCTCCAATGCTGCTTTTGGTGGAATGTGTACCCATTATATGCTGCCGGTATTTACAGCATTGCCATTTTCTGTAAGCTTGTGTCAGGAACGAAATAATAAAGCTGTTTCCTATATTGTTTCCAGAGAAGGAAAAAACAGATATATATTTGCAAAATTTATCGTTAGTGCTATATCCGGAGGATTTGTTGCGGCATGTGGAACTGTATTGTTGTTTTTAATGCTTGCAATGCGATTTCCTATTGCCGGAGACGAGTTTGAGGGAGCAGTGGTATCAGATTATTTTCATGAATGGAGCGCTGTATATTATCCGCAGTTATATATACTGACGTTGAGTATATTGGCATTTTGTCGTGGTGTTATATGGTCAAGTCTGGCTCTTTGTGTATCTTTGTATACAAGCGATTTTATGGTAGTACTTCTCTCTCCTTTTTTGGGAAGCTATGTGCTGGTGCGGATATTTCAGATAATAAGGGTACCTGATATGGTTAGACCGGATATGATTCTTATAGGGCAGGTAGTTATAAAATCAAGTGGATTGACGCTAATTATAGCTATTGCCATATCACTTACAATTGTCACACTTATAGGTGCTTTTTTTGTTGGAAAAATGAAGGAGGGCTTAAAAAGTGGAACTATTTATTAAAGCAAACCGGGTATCAAGATATAATCTCCGTATGTTATATGAGAATATAAGAATTCCGATTGCAATATTTGTGGCTATGATATATGTAATGGAATCACTTACCAATATTGCATCTTTTAGCAGTATTGTTAATGTAAAAGTAACACCGTATGCTTTTGTATTTGTTATAAACAACTATAGAGTACAGTTTATAATAGCAGCATGTGCGATTATTATTTTCGGAAATGCGCCATATGAAAATGAGACATATCGGTATATGGTATCACGTTCCGGAAAAACGGCATGGGGACTTGGACAAGTCATATATATTATTAAAATGACACTTATATATGTTGCAGGTATTTTTGCTGCAAGCATAATTCCATATATAACCCGAATAGATTTTTCCGGAGAATGGGGTAAAATATGGGGAACATTAGGTAAAACTAACGCAGGAACACAGTATGGCATACAATTAGCGGTGTCTCCAAATATAATAGCAAATTACACACCTCTTTCTGCACTGGTAATAAGTATTATACTCGAATTTTGCAGTGTGTTATGGCTGGGACTGGTGATATATTGGGGCAATAAAATAACCGGTAAGGGTGTAGGAACTGTTATTGGTATTATATTATCGGTGCTGGATGTGTGTATAGCAAATGATTGGATGGGTTATGCGTATAAGTTTTCACCTATGAGCTTGTCCCAGTTAGAGCTGTATTATGGATATGCGGCAAAATGGGGGCTCAATCTTGGATATACATTTAGGTTCTTTAGCATAACGCTAATTGGACTGGGAACTTTATGTATTGTTGCAAATAATAAGGGAAAACTGGTAAAGAGGTTAAAGAATGGAAAATAAAAGTTTGATTAAGCTGAATGATGTTACGGTTAAGTTTAAAGAGCATTTAGTATTGGACAAGGTATGTATGGAATTTGAATCTGGGAAAATATATGGAATAATAGGACGAAACGGTTCAGGAAAAACAGTGTTGCTTAAATGTGTTTGCGGATTGATGGATACAACTGATGGCACGGTGTCAGTCAATGGGAAAATAGTAGGAAAAGATGTGGATTTTCCGGAAAATATAGGTTTTATAATTGAAAATCCCGGATTTCTACCACATTATTCAGGTTTTAAAAATTTGAAATATCTTGCATCAATACGAGGAACGATAACAGATGATGATATAAGAAGATGTATTAGAACTGTTGGTTTGGATCCGGACGATAAAAAATCAGTAAAGCACTATTCTCTTGGAATGAAACAAAGACTTGGTCTTGCACAGGCTATGATGGAAAATCCGGACATTCTTATACTGGATGAGCCGATGAATGCACTTGATAGTATAGGCGTAAGTGATATAAGAGAAATACTGCTTGATCTTAAAGAGCAGGGGAAACTGGTTATTTTAGCCAGTCACATACATGAGGATATAGAAATATTGTGTGATGAGGTCATGAAGATAGAGGATGGAAAGGTCAGTAAGATGTAAAAGAGAACCCAATAACACAATTATTGTATTTTATAAAATAATCCGCTATACTATGATTAACAGTTATAGCGGATTTTTTTATGGAGGCTTTGATGGATAGAACATTAAAATTACCGGTTGGAATAGATAATTTTGAAAAAATACGAAAATCGGGCTTTTATTATATAGATAAAACGAGGCTTATAGAGCAGCTCCTGCAAAATTGGGGAGAAGTAAATCTTTTTACCCGTCCGCGTCGTTTCGGCAAGACTCTTAATATGAGTATGTTTAAGAGTTTTTTTGAAATAGGTACGGATAAATCTATATTTGATGGCTTGTATATTTCACAAAATACAGCTTTATGCAATGAATACATGGGGAAATATCCGGTTGTGTTTATATCATTTAAAGATGTTAACGGGTTAACGTTTGACAGGGCATATGATGCACTTGTCCAGATAATAGGTGAAATAGCAAATGGATTTTCGTTCCTAATGAATAGTGATAAGCTCAGTAAAAATGAAAAAGAGCAGTATCAGGGAATTATACAGATTAAAGATGGAAAATATCATATGAGTGATGGTGTGGTTATTTCATCATTAAAAGTGTTATCTCAGCTTTTGACTAAACACTATGGCAAGAATACTATTTTTATAATAGACGAATATGATGTACCGCTGGATAAAGCATTCCAGCACGGTTACTACGATGAAATGGTCGAGCTTATCAGAGGTATTTTGGGAAAAGTTTTAAAAACAAATGATTATTTACAATTTGCAATTCTTACAGGGTGTCTTCGTATCTCGAAAGAAAGCATTTTTACCGGAATAAATAATTTTAAAGTTTTATCGATTCTTGATGCCAGATTTGACGAGCAGTTTGGATTTTCGGATGATGAGGTGAAAAATCTTCTTGCAGACTATGGACTGGCATCACATTTTGAAGAGGCAAAGGAGTGGTATGATGGTTATCATTTTGGTAATGTGGATGTATACTGTCCTTGGGATGTTATAAATTATGTGGACAATCTTGTTGCCAATCCAACTGCCAGACCACAGACTTACTGGATAAACAGTAGCGGAAACAGCCTTGTAAGACGCCTTATAAATATAGCTGATTCGACAACCAAGGATGAAGTTGAGCGCTTAATTGCCGGAGAGTCTATTGAAAAAGTGGTTCATCTTGAACTTACGTACAATGAAATAGACAAAAATATAGATAATATATGGAGTGTACTTTTTACTACAGGATACCTGACAAAAGTAGGTGAAGTGAAATTGCCGGATAGTGAGAATTATGCACTTAAACTTGTTATCCCAAACAAAGAGGTCAGAGAAGTTTTTATTCTGCAGATACAGGAATGGTTCAAGGAAGTTGTAGCAAAGGACAATGATGAGATCAGAGTGCTGTCAAAGGCTATTCTTGAGGCTGACACTGAAAAGATTCAGAGACAGCTCAATATAATCATGGATCGTATGATAAGTATTCTGGACACTAAGGCTCGCGATAGACAGAAAGAAAATTTCTACCATGGTCTTTTGCTTGGCCTTTTGAGAGGAAGCAATCCGAACTGGCTGATCAAATCGAACAGGGAATCAGGGGATGGATTCAGTGACATTATCATAAAACCGGAGGATCCTGATTCGGGAATTATCATAGAGGTCAAATATGCAACGTCTTTTCAAGGATTGGATAAATCTTGTGAAGATGCAATGAATCAGATAAATACACGCAGATATGATGCTGTACTTCGTGAAGAGGGCAGATGCAATATCATAAAATACGGAATTGCATTTCATAAGAAGCGCTGTAAGGTGGTATCGGATAAGTAAATAGACTTAATAAAAAGATATTCTGATAAATAGGTTGATAGTAAAGTCGTGACAAAAATCCATTGCAATAATTAAAATTGCAATGGATTTTTTTATTTTACAACTATGACACATCACAGGTTTATAATTATCATAACAATTAAACATCAGCAATCAATCAATGAGAAGAAACTATGAAGAAAAAGAAAATTACAGCAATAATGGCAGTGATTATGATGGCAGCGGGGCTTTCAGCCTGCTCACAATCAAATGCCAGGCTAGAGGGAAAATCCGGTATTGTAAAGGATGAGGCTTCAAAGACAGAAGGTGACACCGGTGTAGTAGACCAGGCTCCGGCTACGTATGTGCAGGATGCGGAGTATGTTAACAAAGACGATATCGTGTCAGTTGATGATACAATTGAGATAAATGGAATTACTTATAAAATTGAAAAGTACGAGCATACAACGGAGTTTGGAAACAGAAATAAGGATACTGTTGCAGATTTTTTGAAAGATAGCTGTGAAGGAAATATAGATGAAAATTATAACCTGAGCAATGGCTATAGTTATCTTTTTATAACGTTGACAATCACTTATAAGGATGGAGATGATAAGCAGATTGAAGGTAATAGAAATGTGGGTGTTCTGTATGCCATCAAGGATGATATGGAGAGAATACAGGAAAACTCAGATTGTGTATATATAGACAACTATTGGCTTGGAGGAGATGAAAGTGATGTATATCATTATGTTTTAGGCAAAGGCGAGTGTATTACATCAGAGCTTGGATATATTATTCAGGATGAGGGAATACCTGAAGACTCTAAGTATATTTATTATTGTATAGAGGGTATAGATTCAAAAACCAATGATAAGGTGCAAAAATATTTTAAACTGGAGCTGTAGTTATGAATAGAATATTTAAACTCGAAATTAAACGTGCTTTTAGAAATAGATTATTTGCTGCCACATTGTGTGTTGCGTTTGCAATATGTGTATGGCATTTTATGGAAAATGTGTGGATATGGAGGATGTATGTTTACTACGACACGTATCCATTGTCTGCATATGAGAAATGGATAGGTGCGGATAATGCAAGTGTGCAGCCGTTGCTGCTTTATCTGATAATGCCTGCTTTGTGTGCAATACCGTATGGCAGAAGCTTTTATTTTGATGTTAAATCAGGGTATGCTGCCCAGATCATATCAAGAGGAAAGAAGAGCGATTATATAAGAGCAAAATATGGAGCTGCATTTGTAAGCGGTGCGCTTATTGGAATGATACCACTGGTGTTTGACTTTCTGCTTACTGCAATGGTATTTCCGATGGTAATACCACAGGTAGGAACAGGCACATTTCCGGTAGCGGCAATGGATATCATGTCAGGGGTATTTTATACACATCCACTTGTATACAATCTGATTTTTGTGCTGATTGATGGCTGCTTCTGGGGACTTTTAAACTGTGCGGTGTTGTGGGCGGTTAATTTTGTAAGAAACCGGTTCTGGATATTGCTGACACCGTTTATCATATACATATTTGTGTTTTGCATGGTTCATTTTGTAAACAGGGTGAGTTTATCACCGGTAATGTTTCTTAGACCAAGTGCACCGTTTAGAAATGATATCCGGGTTGTGATCTGTGCGTTTATTATCCTTATAGTGGTAAATATTATATTTTACATACATGCGGTAAAGAAAGAGCTTGTTGCTTATGAATAGGAGAATTTTTGCAAATCTGATCTTATATGATATCAGAAAAGGATTTAGGGAAAACAAGATAAAATGGATAGTCGGAGTATTCATATTTGTATTTTTTTCATTTATCACCGTCAGTGATTTTAGTGTAAATTCACCGGAGCTTGGATTTTTGGCATACTTTACAAATATACTTCAGGGTATGCCGCCATACATAAAGACAGATGACAGCGTATTTACCATTCCGGTGTCATGGTTTTTGTTTTATGCATTTTTATTTTTTATGGTAGGATTTTATCCATTGTCAGATCTGTATGGTGCAGGCAAAAAGACACTGATATTGTCAGGCAGCAGGTTTAAGTGGTTATGGAGTAAGTACATATGGACGGTCATAAATGTGATCGTGTATTATGCTGCAATGATACTGGTTCTTGCGGCTGTGACATGTGCAATCGGGAAGTGGAGCACAAAGCCTGATGATATGCTTATGGAAATGGGAATAGATATGCAGCAGTTTTCGACCGGAAATGAAGTGCTGGTATGGCTGATACTGCCAATGTTATGCGCCTGTACAATTGCGGTGGTGCAGCTTGCTATCAGTGTTTTTGCCGGTGCGATCGCTGGATATATTGTTTCAATAGTTTATCTTGTGGTGTCTGTTTACTGGGTGAGTCCGTTTCTTATGGGCAATTATCTTATGATCATCAGAAACAACAGGCTCTGTGCGGGCGGAATGGATGCGGCTGCCGGAATAATAAGCTGCATTATTGTGATGGTGGTTTCTATTGTGTCCGGAAGTGTGTATTTTAACAGAAAGAATATTTTGTGAGGTATTTTTATGAAGATAGAGATAGAACATGTTTCTAAAAAGATAAAGGATGCTCTGGTACTCGATGATGTATGCATGACACTGGAAAGTGGTAATATATATGGATTTCAGGGCGTAAACGGTTCAGGCAAGACAATGCTGATGAGAGCGGTAAGCGGACTTATGTATCCTACAAGCGGTAGCATCAGGATCGATGGTAAGGTACTTGGAAAAAATATGGCTTTTCCGGAAAAGATAGGTATGCTAATTGAGAATCCTGCCTTTATAGATAGTTATACAGGCTATGACAATCTAAAAATGCTTGCATCAATAAATAAAGGTGAAGTGGATATAAGTGGGGCACTTTAAAATGGAGTACAGTTTATAGTAGTGTATAGCGTGTACCAAGTTATAATTATGGGGTTGAAAATAACAGTATACACAGATAATGTGGAAAAAAAAATGTGTATGACGTTTATATAGAAAATAACATTGAAAAAGAAATTCAAGAATGGGTAAATTCATTAAATTTAAAATAGAATAATAATTACATGAGTGACAGAAGATAAGAATCTGAATTCCCTGTCACTTTTTATATTATTTGATAAGAAAAAAGAACTGGTTTATATCCGATAAGAATATAGACTGGTTCTTATTTTTAATATGCTATTATATACACAGGGAGTCGGGGAATGTCGAACTATAGCAAGCCGGAAAAGAAAGCATTGATATCGGTATGAAAGAGTTTTGCAAGTGCAACTAATTCAGATGCCTTAATGTTCATGCGATTTGTTTCCAGTTTGGCATAGGTACTTTTGGTGATGGAGATACCCATAAGATTTAATTTTGCAACTACTTGGTCTTGAGTCATATTGTTTTTATATCGAATTGCTTGGATATTTTTACCAATATCCATATCTGGTCTAATCTTTTGCATAATGATGAACTCCCCTTATAAAATAAAAAGTTTCGTAATACAGAAACATATATATTGATTCTAAAGAATTTAAATTTTATAATGTTTCGTAATAAGGAATTATTTTTAACAGGAAGAGGTAAAAGTATAATGGATGTGGAGATGGAAAAGAGAAAATTTTTAAATCTATGTGGCAAAAGAGATCGAGCATTATTGTCAGATGAAAAAAGAATGACATTGGGGGATATGGAACGATTGACATATCTGACAGAATTTTTTGAACTGGAGAACTATGGAATCGCCTTATGGAAAGAATTTGGTGATGATGTAAAAAAGAGCCATTTGAAGCGATGATGAAAATGTTAGATGAGCCGGAGTGCATAGAAGATCGATGGCTTGATGACGAAGCAAAAGGGGAAAAGTGGTTGTTAGAATTTCAGGAACTGGCATTAACGGAAGAATACAGGGAATGGATTCGAAATTATATCGATAAAAAATATGAAGAAAGAGGATTACCATATCCGACAGGAGCAGACTTCGATTAAGAGGTCTGCTTTTTTCTGGTCTTTTGGGAGGTGATAAGAGGTGGAAGTAAGTATTTATGAACTCTTGGCGGCAGCAAGAGAATCGGCTAAATCTGATTATATAAAAGGGGACAGCATTTTGTGTGAGAAGAGATTTCATCCAGATACCCATTACATGGTAGAAATAGAACTGCTGAAAAATGATAACAAGCTGGGAAAAAAGGGCAATTATATACGGAAGTTTTTGACAGAACCGGAGTATCTTCCCATTTTACAAAAGCAGGAAAAACATCTCATAAAAATAAAAAGACAGGCAATTGTTCAAAAAGGAAACTTGCGATATATCCCTCCCCCGGACAGGCTGGACCGCCGCCGGGAGAGGGATCTTTTATAACCGGCTGGGAAGGAACAGTAGTGTTCCTCTGGCGATAGTGGTATAAAAAAGCCAGATTTTCCGCAGGTTTTGGGACGCTGGAACATAGAAAAGTGTTCACGAATGGCACTTTTGCAACGATCCGTTGCAGCAGTGACAACATTTTTGACCTTACGTTAAACAGAAAAAATGAAAGGATGTGATTGCGATAATCATAGGAATTGATCATGGCTATTATGCCATTAAAACAAGACAAGTGTCTTTCCCAAGTGGAATTATTGGGTATGATTACGAGCCGTATACCATGCAGAATGTTCTGCAATATCAAGGAAAGTATTATGTCTGCGGTACGGGAAGACAGACGCTGGTAAAAAATAAAACGTCCAATGATAATTATTATCTGCTGACGTTGGCAGCCATTGCAGAAGAAATCAAGCATCGGAAAGCGGAACGAAAGACAGAGGTAATTCTGGCTGTTGGACTTCCGCTTTCAAGTTTTGGAAGAGAGAAACAGGGATTCAGGGAGTATCTGTTGCGGAAAGAGCAGCCAGTGCGATTTTTATATGAAAGTGAGTTATATGAGATAACAATAAAAGATGTGAAACTGTTCCCACAGGGATACTCTGCGCTTGCTCTGCATCCAGAGTATCTGAAGAATGAACCGTCTGTTCTGCTTGTTGATATTGGTGGCTGGACCGTTGACCTTATGAGGCTGGACAATGCTGTTCCGAATGCAGCAACGTGCAGAAGTCTGGAACTTGGAGTAATCCGATGTATTGATGAGACAGCAGAACAAGTGCGTAGAAATACCGGACTGTCTGTGACAGAAACTCAAATTGAGCGTGTGCTTCGGAGGGAATCTTGCAGTATGGCAGAGGAGGCCAGACGGATCATACAGGAAAACGGACGGAAATATATAGAAAGAATACTGTCTGCGGTGACAGAATCCGGGTTTGATCTCCGGGCAGTACCCACCGTATTTATGGGGGGAGGCTCCGCAATTTTAAAACGCCACGTGACCGCACAGGACGCGATTTGCCGCCCCGTTTTTATAGAGGACGTCCATGCCAACGCAACAGGGTATGAACGGATTGTAGAGCAGATGTGGACGAGATGACACGCCCGGTATATTCGTTCCGCCCGAACCTGAAAAATCCAGAACACCAGAGGGCATGGGAGAAATTTCAAAGTGTTCCAGAAGGGCAGAAAACCAGTATCTGGTTCAGGCAATTCTGGAAAAAGAGGATCGGAAATGGATGGAAGAAGTCATTCAAAAGACGATAAAAGAAAGTGTTCGGGAATTAGGAATATGTGGCACTACGGAACAATTGAAAACGAAACCATCATCGGAAGAAATACCAGATCAGATGATGGATTTTCTATCTCAAATGGAAAATTTGTAAAGGGGGTGAGGCCTATGATTGTGCGATACATACATTGTTGGATCTGCTAGGGGTAAGGCAAGAAATGCATCGATATCTTTGGTGGGTATTGTGAATAGCTTTCCATGCATCTTTGGAGTATGTTGTGTGTAGCGAAACGGAAAGGAGAAACGCTATGACAGAGATGAGAAAATATGCGGAAAGATCCCGATGGACTTACATGAGAAAGTAAGAGAAGAGATTGAACTCACAGAAAGCAGCACACAAAAATTTTTACAACAGGTCATTGAAGAACATTTCAACAGAGTGGAAGGAAAAGGAGAAATAAGCATGGGAGCAGTAAGAACAGTAGCAGTACAGGTATCAGAGGAATTATTCCAGAGATTAAAAGTAGTCATCGGAAAGAAACACATGAAACAGAAAGACTTCTTAATTCAGATTATAGAAGAAGCACTGGAAAAGGCAGAGGCCGAATGGCAAAGCAAAGATCAGCCTGAAGAATCCGAACAGACAACTGGAGAATTGGGAACAGAAGAAACTCAACCGGAAGAAAGAACTGAGCCGGAAAGGGAAAGTGAACCAGAAGAGGAAGCCGAACCGGATGGAGAAAGTGAACCGAAAGAGGAAAACAAACCAGAAGGGGAAAGTGAACCGGAAGAGGAAACTGAACCAGAAGGAGAGACTGATCCGGAAGAATCCAAAGCAGAAGAACCAACAGAATGGTAACCAATTGATACAGAATAACGAAGGGCGGTATGAGAGATCATGCCGCCTGTTTTTATCAGCAAAAAGGAGGTTGATAGCCGCAACCATTCAATTTTTTGATCTCTTTAGCGGAATCGGGGGATTTCGTGAAGGCTTAAGACGGGCAGGAAACTTTGTCTGTGTCGGACATTGCGAGGTGGATACTTATGCGGATAAGAACTACCGATTGCTGTTTGATACGGAAGGGGAGTGGTATTGTAATGACGCAAGAACAATCGAACCAGAACGAATGCCAGATTTTGATTTACTCTGTGCAGGATTTCCTTGCCAGGCATTCTCTATCGCCGGAAAGCGAGAAGGATTTGCAGATGCAAGAGGAACTCTCTTTTTTGAAATTGCCCGGATTCTTGAAGCTAAAAGACCCTCGTATTTTATCCTTGAAAATGTTCCCGGTTTGTTATCGCATGACAAAGGCCGGACGTTTTGCACCATCCTCAGTACGCTTTCTGAACTGGGGTACCATGTCGAATGGAAAGTGCTTAACAGCAAGGATTTCGGAGTCCCCAAGCAAGAAAACGGGTGTATATTGTCGGATATTTTGATTTCCGATGTGCCGGAAATATTACCTGAACCAGAAACAAATGGAGCAGCTCTTGTTCAAATCCGGGCAGGAAGTCAGGGGAAAAGAGTCTACAGTCCAAAAGGATTAAGCTGTACCCTGACATCACAGGCAGGTGGAATGGGCGGCAAGACAGGATTATATGATGTAGGTGTTCCAATCAAAGAGAATACAAAGCTCGGCTACAAACTTGCAAGAGAAGGGGACAGCATTGATCTGGGCTATGCGAATCTCAACAGCAGGAGAGGAAGAGTCGGACATCAGATCGCACATACCCTGACAACAGGTGTTCAACAGGGAACGCTGCACTTTGTCGATCTTTCACCTCCGCCGGTGGTAACGGAAGAATGCAGAAGCCTGAATACCAGACAATGCGGTGTCCACAAATATAAAGGAGAATGTTCTGGTGTATTAGCAGAGGATGGAGCAAGAGCAGTCTTAACACCAGCAAAAGAGAATGTTCGTCAGAACGGCAGACGTATGAAAGAACCCGAAGAACCGATGTTCACAATTACTGCAACCGATCGTCATGGCATCTTGTATCACGGCAGAATAAGAAGGTTAGTTCCGAGGGAATGTCTGCGACTGCAGGGTTATTACGACTGGCAGATTGATAAGATCATAGACAGCACTTCTGACGCACAGCTTTATAAACAGGCTGGAAACGGGAGTAACTGTCAATGTTATCGAGGCAATTGGCAGATTGTTACAAAAGGCAGACTCCGAACTTAACACACAGGAAGTGTCTGAGAAAGGAATCCATTAGGCATGATCGGTAAAAGACCAATACTTTGGCACAGAAATCGAAATGACAGGGATTACCAGACAACATGCTGCAGAAGTTGTTGCTGAAATGTTTGGAACAGAAGCATATTATGACGGCACTACTTACGGAATCTGGTCAGTGATAGATTCGGAAGGAAAAAAGTGGAAATTTATGTCTGATGGAAGCATTTATACACAACGGAAAGTATACGGTCGAATTGTAGATGCAAGTGGAGAATATTCAACAGAGATGGTATCACCGAAATTATCCTATGATGAAATGGGAAAGTTACAGGAAGTTGTACGCTGTCTGCGAAGGCATGGAGGTTTTGTCAATGAGTCCTGTGGTCAGCATGTTCATGTAGATGCATCGAATCATACACCGCAGAGTCTGAAAAATGCACTGACAATTATGTACGCAAAGGAAGATATCCTGTTCAAAGCACTGAAAGTGCAGGAAAGAAGAGAGTACAGCTATTGTCAGAAAGTGCATCCGGAGGTATTGGAAAAAATCCGAAAAATGCCAAACAGATCCATTACGATGGACCGGGTAAGAAATGTCTGGTATGGAGGCAGGGATAGAAGTCATATCCATTATGATGATACCCGTTATTATGCTCTGAATCTTCATGCTGTGTTTTCCAAGGGAACTTTGGAATGGCGTTGTTTTGAAAGCACACTACATGCAGGAAAGGTAAGAGCAAACATTACATTGGCATTAGCCATTTCCGCACAGGCGATCAATCAGAGATCTACACAGATGAAAAAGACACTGATATCAGAAAATCCGGCATTTACATTTCGTACATTTTTATTGAGACTTGGGTTAATTGGAGACGAATATAAAAATGTACGAAAACATCTGCTGGCAAATCTGGATGGTGATCTTGCGTGGAGATATGATAAAAGCACGTATGAGTGTCTGAAGAAAAATCAAAGGACAGAAGGAGTCAGATAGAGGTGAGAAAGAATGGAAGATAGATATTACTTCGCTTATGGCAGCAACATGAATCTGGAGCAGATGAAGTACAGGTGTCCGGCTGCGGAAGTTGTGGAAAACGTCCGGCTTGAAAATTATCGGCTGGCATTTCGGGGAAGGGCTCCGGGCAATGGGGTAGCAACGGTTCTGCCGGAAAAAGGAAGCTATGTCGAAGGAGTCTTATGGAAAATCACAGAAGCGTGTGAGAAGAGTCTGGATTTTTATGAAGGATTCCCAAGTTTTTATGGGAAAGAATCGATTCGGGTAAAAAATCAGGATGGTGTGGAGAAAGAAGTGTTTGTATATATTATGAACGCTCCGCACAAAGATGTTCCGGCAAGACCATCGAAGTTTTATCTGAATGGAATTCTGGAAGGATATAAGGATAACCAGATTCCAACAGAGTCTGTCATGGAAGCGGTGAAGCGTACCAGACAGGAAGTGAAAAAAGAAAAAAATCGATATACAAGATAAAACGTACCGCAGAGGAAACATCTTCTGCGGTATTTAATTAAAAAAATCTATTTATAATTAGGAAGGAAAAGCACATGAAGGTTAGAAAATTAAAGACCAGAATTGCTGCTTTTGGACTGGCTGTCCTGATGGGCATCAGTACCTTGAGCAGTGCGAATGCGTTTGCGGCCGAGCAGACAGACTCGGAACAGCAGACGGAAGTACAGGCATCCGAACAGGTAGTAACAAGCCAGAAAGATACAACGGTTACAGCAGATGATATCACAAAAGCGGTTTCGGATGAAACATTTGCAGTGGAAACCAGTATGGAAGGAATCCATTATGATGCAGAAAAAGAAGATGTTACGCTTGTAAGTATCAAAGATGAGAATGGTGGAGCGTATCATTCAGACAAAGCAGGAACATATATTGCCACTTATATGGTCGTTCCAAAAGATAAGAGTGACAGCTATACCATCACCCGTAAAGTGACTCTGACGGATACAGAAGGTCAGGCACATTCCGAAGAAAATGGTGGAGAGAAACAGAAGTCAGATACAGAATCTGAAGATGATTCGGACTCGCCTGTGCAGAACTACACAGATGTAGAAATCGAGGCATCCGGGGAAGATGCATCTGCACAGGCAGTCAAAGAACTGAAAGAGGATATTGAAGAAGGAAATGTCATGGTACTGTCTGCGGCTGAAAGAGCTACAAGCAGCGGTTCAACAGTCACACTGACAAAAGGAAGAACGATCTATTATCCAAGTTATCTTGGAAATTATCTTACTTGCCTGTTTACAGTCAATGGAAAGATCGCATACTGTCTCCAGTCCCAGAAAGCATCCCCACCGAGTGGAAGTTATGTGGCACAGGTATTGGACAGTAACAAGAATCTGCAGAAAGTCCTTTATTATGGCTATGGCGGGGCAGGAGATCTGACAGGAAGTTATCTGTCTGGAAAATCAGAGGATGAAAAGTATGTGTATACACACATTGCAGCCAGCTACGCTTACGCAGGAGAAGCCGGATTTACCGGATGTAATTATAATGACCTTGTAAATGCAGGGGTTATCGCATATATCAATTATCTGTTCGGACAGGAAGAACCGCCAAAAGGTGAACTGAGCCTTTCAAGCACAAAGCTGAATGCAGTACGGGATGGAAACATCCAGAAAACACCAAATATCACACTGTCTGGAGATCACAGAAACTATGTGACACTGAGTGTACCGGAAAATGTGACTGCACATAATCTTTCCAAAGGAACAAGTGTTACAAATGGAAAGATCCAGATTTATGGTGGAGATACATTCTATCTGTCTGCGGATTTATTACTGACAGGCAGTTATGCTTCCGGCAACTTATATGGTTCTGTCGGAAAGACATGGAGAACGCTGGTGCTGACGACCGGAGATTCCAAGCAGGATATCGGTGTATTTGAAAGCGAAACAGCAGCTCCGGTAAGTTTCAGTGTACAGTGGCTGAATATGACACGCATTGAGTTGACGAAGAAAGATATCAATACACAGAACCCACTATCTGGAGCAGTTTACGGTATTTACACCGATAAGAAGTGCGAAAATCTGCTAATGACGATGACTGCAACCGGAACAGATGGAAAAGCAGTCAGCGATTATTTTGATTCAGCACTGAAAACTGTGTATGTAAAAGAAGTTACTGCTCCGACAGGATACAAACTGAATACAGAAGTATATAAAGTAGATGTTGCAGCCGGAAAGACATTGTCTGTAACTGCAACCGATGAGAGAGTCACCGGAAAAGTAAAAATCGCAAAGATCGATAAAGAAACACTTGCATTTAAAGCGCAGGGGGACAGTGCTCTTCGTGGTGCAGTGTATGGTCTGTATGCAAAAGAGGACATCGTGCATCCGGATGGAACAACAGGGGTTCTGTATAAACAGGACAGCCTGATTGCACAGGGAGTCATCGGAGATGACGGAACACTGGAATTTTCAGAATTATACCTTGGAGAAATGTATGTAAAAGAAATCACTCCACCGGAAGGATATACGCTGGATACTACAAAATATGAGGTATCAGTAACTTATGAAGGTCAGGATGTTGCAGAAGTGACAAGAGACCTTACGGTAAAAGAGCAGGTAAAGAAACAGGCATTCCAGTTGATCAAAATCAGTGAAGATGGAGAGCAGACAGAAACAGACCTGGTTGCAGGAGCAGGATTTAAGGTATATCTGATCAGCGACCTGACACAGGTAAAAAATGGGAAACTGAAGCCAGCCAATGGAGAAAGCTATACAGCAAACGATTTCAAAAATTATGACTTCAGCAAAGAGCAGGTTGCAGTTACTTATGAGAACGGAACAGCCGTACCAGTACCGGAACTAATTACTGATACAAAAGGATATGCAGTCAGCCCGGAACTGCCGTATGGAAGTTATGTTGTAGTGGAAAGCACTACCCCTGAGAATCTGAAAACCATTGATCCATTTGTTGTAAATGTGGAAAATGACAGCAGAGAGCCAATGCAGTGGAGAGTATTTGATGACCGCCCGTTTGAATTTTTGCTGAAAATTGTAAAGAAGGATGCACAGACTGGAAATACTGTTTTAAAGGCTGGTGCTTCTTATAAGATTTACGATGTGACAAATAAGAAATATGTGGAACAGGTTGTTCAGTATCCGAAGAAAGAAAAGATCAGTGTATTCAAAACAAACGAGGAAGGATATCTGATCACACCGCAGGAACTGAAGTGCTCTACCTACCGAATCGAAGAAGTGAAAGCACCGGAAGGATTTGTAAGACAGGGAAGTGAAGAGTCCTTGTATGATGGAACAACGATTATTTCACCATTAGAACAGACTACAAAAGGAACATATAAAGAAAATCCACAGAGTGGTATTGTAATTACAGTATCCTCAAACACTGCACATCAGATTGATCCAGATACAGGAGCTGCGATTGTAGAGGTAGAACAGAAAAACGATGAACAGGTAGGAAGCCTGCTCCTGACGAAAAAGGGAGAACAGCTTACCGAAGTAACCGGAGATTCTGTTCTGGCAAAAAAGTAAAAAAAGCACTGGTTTCATAAAGTAAGAAATGCTGTATCTGGAATAAAGAAGAAACAGGTATTTATAAAGGCTTTAAATATGAAGAAACCGGAGTAGAAGGTGCTGAATTCGAAATATATGCCAAAGATACCATCTATTCACCGGACGGAGCAAAGGACGAAGAAGGAAATCCAGTTGTCCGATATGAGAAAGATGACCTGGTAGCCAAACTGACTACAGATGAAAATGGAACAGCAGTTATCAACAATCTGCCACTGGGAACGTATTATCTGAAAGAGGTTGTAGCAGGAGAGAATTTTGTCCTGAATACAGAACAGAAAGAATTTACCCTGACAGCAGAGGATGATACACAGGCAGTTGTTTATGAAGGCGTTACCTATAAAAATGAAAGACAGAAAGTTTCCGTATCGGTAGAAAAGAAAGATTCTGTCACAGGCGAAAAGCTGGAAGGTGTTATTTTTGGACTGTATGCTGCGGAAGATATTCTTTCTAATCAGGGAGAGGTTCTCGTAGAGAAAGATACCCTGCTGGAAAAGAAAGCAACAGATACAAAGGGAACACTTACTTTCGACAGTGACCTTCCACATGGAAAATACTATGTCAAAGAGGAAGTCAGAAAAGCCGGATATCTTCCAAATGAAGAAGTATGGAATGTAGATGCAACCTACGAAAATCAGAATCTTGCAAAGATTGAACTGAACAAAGAAGTTGAGAATCAGCCGACAGAAACACGCATTACAAAAACAGATGCAACAACCGGAAATGAGCTGGAAGGAGCAAAACTGCAGGTCATTGATAAAGACGGAAATGTTGTGGAAGAATGGGTAAGCAGTAAGGAAGAACATGTCATTTACGGACTGCCGGAAGGAAGTTATACCTTACATGAAGAACTGGCTCCTTATGAAGATGGTTATGTGTCTGCCAGCGATGTGACGTTTGAAGTCAAAGAAGATGGCAGTGTGACAAAGGTTGAGATGAAAGATGAATATTCCAAAGTGGAAATTTCAAAAACAGACCTTACAACCGGAAAAGAACTGGAAGGGGCAAAGCTTCAGATTATCCGCAAAGACGGAACTGTTCTGGAAGAGTGGATTACGGATGGAAAACCACATTCCGTTGCAAAGCTCCCGGTCAATGAAGAACTTACTCTGCGTGAGATCACAGCGCCGGATGGTTACGAGATTGCGGAAGATGTTACATTTACATTGAAAGATACAATGGAAGTCCAGAAAGTAGAAATGAAAGATGCCAGAACACCGGAGAAAACAACAGAAAAAACAAATGCACCAAAAACAGGTGATAACCAGAAAGTATGGGCATTTGTCCTGCTTGCACTGGCATCGGCCGGAACAGCTACAGGAGTGACTGTATACCGCAGAAAGAAGTCAAAAATGACAGACAACAAAGAAGAAACAGAAGAAAAATAAAATAAGAATTACAGGATAAACCAATCTGACAGGGCAGGAGATGTGCATAGAGCAGCTTCTGCCCTGTCTGCATATAAGGAGAAGAATGATGAGACGTTTTTATACAGCAGAATCAGTAACAGAAGGACACCCAGACAAAGTATGCGATCAGATAGCAGATGCAATCTTAGATGAATGTCTGCGTTACGATCCATCTTCGAGAGTGGCGTGTGAAGTCCTTGCCACAAGAGGAAATGTGTTTGTAGCAGGAGAAATCAGCAGCGGATATGAGCCGCCAGTGTTTGATGTGATCCGAAAAGTTTTAGAAGAGTGTGGATATTGTACAGATGGAATAGAAATGGATACGTTTGTACACCAGCAGAGTCCAGATATTGCGAAAGCAGTGAGTGTGTCGAAAGAATTTCGGGATAATATCGGCGCAAAAATAAGAGATAGAAGCAGGGGAGCTGGAGATCAGGGTGTTATGGTCGGATATGCGTGTGATGAAACTCCGCAGCTTATGCCAATGCCGACTGTTCTGGCACACCGGATCACACGTGAACTTTCGGCTTGCAGAAGAAGCGGATATATCAAAGATATCTTTTCGGATGGAAAAGCACAGGTAACCGTAGAATATGAAGATGGAAAACCAGTGAGACTGGAAAGTGTTGTTGTTTCCTGCCAGCATGGTGCAGAAAAGAGCCTGAAGAAGTTAGATGCCGAGATCAGAGAGAAAGTGCTTCGCTCAGCACTCAGATTACTGCCGCCGGATGAGGATACGAAGATTCTGATCAATCCGTCAGGAAAATTTGTGTGCGGAGGATTTGATGCAGATACCGGACTGACCGGAAGAAAGCTGATGGTGGACACTTATGGCAGTATGGTTCCGCATGGTGGCGGTGCATTTTCAGGAAAGGACTGTTCGAAAGTAGACCGTTCGGCAGCTTATATGGCAAGGTATATCGCCAAAAATATAGTAGCTGCTGAGTTTGCAAGCAAGTGTCAGGTGTCTCTGGCTTATGCAATCGGAGTAGCAGAACCGGTTATGATTGAGGTAGATACCTTTGGTACAGGAAAAGTGTGTGCAGATGATTGTCTGGCGGCAGCAATCCCACTGGTGTTTGGAGTGACACCCGTTCAGATCATGGAATCCCTTCGACTGAATCGTCCGATTTTCCGGCAGACGGCAGTTTTTGGCCATTTTGGAAGAAAGGAGTTTCCTGGGAGCGGACAGATAAGGTACTGGCTCTTCAGGATACGATTCTGTAATGCCTTGGGTAACAGAAGAAGAGATTCAGGCAGCAAAAAATATGACTGCGTATGAGTATTTGCGAACACATCAGGCACAGAGACTGCAAAAGACAAGAACCAGAAATGAATGGCAGTTGACGGACCATGACAGTTTTAAAATCAATGAATTGTCGAGTAAATGGCATTGGAAATCCAGAGATATCGGGGGAGTGTCTGCACTGCGGTTCCTGATTGAAGTGGATGGAATGAAATTTACAGATGCTGTAAAACTGCTGTGCGAAGAGAGTCCGTCTTTTATTCCGACACAGTCTGCGGAAAAGGAAAAACCACCATTTAAGCTGCCGGAGAGATATTGTAATTGCAGACGAATCAGGGCTTATTTAAACCACAGAGGAATCAGCGATGAAGTGATCACGTATTGTATTTCGCATGAAATCCTTTATGAAAGTGTCCCGTACCATAACGCTGTTTTTGTTGGGAAAGATGAATCCGGAAAAGCAAGATATGCATTCCTGCGAGGAATCTATGAAAAAAACGGGAAGGGATTCAAGATGGAGCAGACTGGGAGTGAAAAAAAGTACAGCTTTTGTATTCCACCTGAAAGAGAAACAAACGAGTTGCCGTATATGAAGCGTGTATTGATGCATTGGCCCACATGACACTGGAAGAAGGAAAGAGGGATAAATATCGTCTTTCCCTTGGGGGAATCGCTGCTCCGAAAGAAAACGTACAGATACAGAGTGAACGTTTTAAAAAGCCGCCGGATGCACTGGAAGAGTTTCTGAAGAACCATCCGGAAATCAAAGAAATTGAAATCTGTACCGATAATGACTTTGCCGGGAGATGGGCGAAAGAACAGATGAAAACATTACGAGGGAACGTATCAGATTATCTGCAATCTGCCGGAAAAAGAAGGGGAAGATTATGCAGACCTTGCGAAAGAAAAAAAGCAGGCAAATAAATGCAGGGACAGACCATTGGAAAGAAGGTGATAGAGAATGGAAGAAAAAGGAACGATGCACGTACATCTGTTGACGGAGCTGACTGGAAATCTTTATTCAGAAGAATCCGAATGGGAAGAAGAGTGGTCGGAGAGTGATGAATATGGAATGCCGTTAGATGGAACAGAACTTGCCGATTATGAAGATGCCATCCGAGAAGAACTGGAACGCTATGGGGAAGATGATCTCATGCAGTATTTTGATGGAAGTGAGTCCATTCATGGAAAAATACAAAGTGCAGTTGTTACGATAGAAAACAAAGATGGAATCCTGTACGGCTGTACCAAACTGGAATTAAATGAATTTTTAAGTCAGGAAGAACTACAGGAATTCATCGAATACATTACAGGGCAGTACAGTGACGGTTGGGGTGAAGGATTTGAGCAGAGGGATATCAAGGTAGATGGTGGAATGCTGAATGTGCATTTCTGGCATCCAGATATGGAGCAGCCGAAAATCTATGAAAAGAAAACAGAGCAGATCCCGATAAAGCCTGAGAAACAACGTCCCAAGTTACAACTCCTTGAACATGATGGGAATATTTTTTCCATTATGGGCGATGCCTCAACTCTTTTGAAAAAGAATAAACAGACAGCAGAAGCAAAAGAAATGTGTAAAAGGGTATTGGAAAGTGGGGACTATTACAAAGCACTTTTGATTATCAGTGAATATGTGGAAACCGAGTTGAGTCCGCCACCAAAAGAAAATAAAAAGACAAAGAAGAAAAATCAGCCGGAACGCTGAGAAAAGAAAGGATGATGCCTATGACAAATGGCCTGAGTTTGGAAGAACTTATGAAAGAGGGAACATACCCGGAGGAATATGCTGAAGGGGAAAACTGGAAAATATTACATGGAGATACATTAAAACTGGTCAAAGCATTCCAGCCGGGAATCTTTGATGCAGTCATTACCGATCCGCCGTATGCGTCCGGTGGAACAAAGCAGAATGAAAGAAATCGTACTACAAACCAGAAATACAGCAGTATGAGTGCTGCAAATGCACTTCCGGATTTTGATGGGGATAATAAAGACCAGAGATCTTGGACGCACTGGATGGCTGAGTGGCTTTATGATGTGCGGAAAGCCTGCAAGAAAGGAGCTCCGATCTGTCTGTTCATTGACTGGCGTCAGTATCCATCAATTACCGATGCATTGCAGTGGGCAGGATGGATTTGGCGAGGAACAGCGGTGTGGGATAAGGGAAACTCCCGTCCACAGAAAGGCCGTTTCCGCCAGCAGGCTGAATACATTGTGTGGGGCAGTAACGGACCGATGCCGATCAACCGTCCGGTATCTTGTCTGCCGGGAGTCTTCCGATATGGAAATCCGCAGAACCGGATTCATGTGACAGAGAAACCATTGCAGCTTATGAAAGATGTGATCCAGATCTGCGAACCGGGAGGTCTGATCCTGGACCCGTTTGCCGGAGCAGGAACAACTGTCCTTGCAGCGGTTATGACAGGTTATCGTGCAGTGGGAATTGAGGTAACAGATGCCTACTACAAACTGGGAAGTGACAGAGTGAGAATTGCATTAGAAGCAGAACAGAAAGAGGATGAAAAGTAGTCGGGATGTCCAATAGGACATCTTGTTTTTTTATAGAGAAAATGAGTGGCATCCAACTGGATGCAGAAAGGAGATGGAGCGTATGGAACAGGCGCTGGCTTATGTGTGCTGTTCAGCAGAAGAAAGCCGGGTAAAAGTGCAGAAATATTGCAGAAAAATCTATGAACTTGGGTATGTACCAATCTGTCCGAGATTTGTATTCTCACCATTCTTGGAAGAGTCTGATGCAGAAGATATGCAGGGATATGGAAGGATGTCCCATATCCTTTTACGGAGATGCCGGATGGTAGTCGTATGTGGGAAAGAAGTGACAGGAACAATGAATACCGAAATCAGTATGGCAGACAGACTCCATATCATTTGTACGACACTTGATGGACTGGTACAGATAAAAGAATCAAAATAAATCAGAATCGAGTCAATCCGGTGCTACAGAAACTGGCGGTACTCGTTTTTGCAAGCATAGCGTTTGGATATCCAAACGCACTTTGGGGGGAGAACCCCAATCCCCCGGACACAGACGGAAATGGAAAAGGAAGGATCAAGTCATGTTAAGAAATGGAGTAATGATTGTAATCGCATTGATGAGCGGAGGATTTATAGGAGTGATAGTGACCTGTTGCATGGTTGCAGCGAAAAAATCCGATGAGGATCTTGGCGGTATGATGAAAGAGGAAGAGAAAAAAGAAGGGACGGTGATGCAATGCGAAAACGAAACCATGTGATCCCGGTACGGCTTAATGCAAGGGAAGTCAGGGAACTGAATGAGCAGGTCGAAAGAAGCGGTCTGAGCCGGGAAGAGTTTATGCGTTCGTTGATTTTAGGAGCGCAGGTTCATGCAAAACCCTGTGAGCATCATCCCGAATTGCTCCGAAAGATTGCAGGCTTATGCAACAATGCCAATCAGCTTGCACATGTTGCCAATGCTTCTGGTATGGCAAGCGAGCAGAGTATTCAGGAAATGCTGCGGCTTACCAAAGAGACATGGCATCTGGTAAAGGAAGAGTGGTAATGCCGGATGGCTTATACAAGTGTTATCCCCGTCCACCGCCTGGACCGTTCTATCGAATATGTGAAAGATAAAGAAAAAACCACACAGAAAGCAGACTCTCTGGAGGCTGCCATTGATTATGCCATGAACCGGACAAAGACGGAACAGGCGGTCTTCGAAGATACCATCGGATGTACCAATGAAAATGCGTATGAAGATATGCTGGCAACAAAAAAGAGATTCCATAAGATGGGCGGTGTAGAAGGATACCATCTGGTACAGAGTTTTGCAGAAGGTGAAGTGACACCGGAACTGGCACATCTCATCGGGCAGGAACTGGCAGACCGGCTCTTAAAAGGACAGTTTGAAGTCGTTATAACAACACATCTGAATACCAGACATTATCATAATCACATTGTCTGGAATTCTGTAAGCATGGCAGACGGGCGTAAGTACCACAGTAATGCAAAGAGTTATTATACGGAGATCCGTAAGATTTCCGATGAGCTGTGCAGAAAATATGGTCTGTCTATCATTGAATCCCAATCAGAAAAAATCAATCCCTTATGTACAGTGGAAAGCAGAACAGGAAGGAAAGCCGACATGGAGAACGGCGATCCGTTTGGATATCAGGGAATCGGTACAGGAAAGCTACTCCTGGTCACAATTCCTAAAAGAGATGGAAAAGCGGGGTTATACATGGAAACTGAACAGGAAATACATTTCTTTAAAAGCTCCGGGAATGGAGCGGTATATTCGTCTGCGTTCCCTTGGAAAAAATTATTCTGAAGAGGAAATACGTGGGCAGATACTACAGCCCAAGGTGAAACGAGTCTATCAAAAGGCAGTACAGATTCATCCCAAAAAGAAACTGACCGGGATTCAGGCACTGTATTATTCCTATTTATATCAAATGGGGGTACTGCCAAAAAGACCGAAAAGGAGTCCATACGCTGTCAGAGAGGATATCCGGAAACTGGATCAGAGGATTGAACAGATTGAGTTTTTAATGAAGCATGACATTACGACCAGAGAGCAGCTTGCCGCATACCGAGAGCCGTTGCAAAAGCAGATTTCAGAACTGATGAAGGAACGCAGAAAGCTCTATCGGAATGACAGTGAAGACAGTGGAAAAGCACGGCTGTCTGAAATCAATGAGGAATTAAAAAATCTCCGAAAAGAAGTCCGTATGACCGTCCGGATTGAAAGCATTCATTGGAAATCGAAGAAAGACTTCGAAAGGCAGAAGAACAAAACCAGAATGAGAAACGTGTGGAACACAAAGAAAAAGAGAGTCAGGAGGTGAGATAAGTATGAATTACGGAGCAGAACCGGCAGATCAGGTGGTGCGGTACAGTCTGGAAGGAATGGAATACTCTTTGAAGATTACCGGAAATGTGGCAAAGCATGTGGCAATCTTTATTGCGGCCGCCCTGAAAGATCAGAAAAAGACAAGAGGGAAAACAAGGCTTACCAGAATGTTAAAGGAACAGCGCCCGATGAAATTTTTTACCGTTCCGGGTGACCGCTTAAAAGAATTTGCGAAAGAAGCCAAAGCGAGAGGTATCTTATATGTTGTCATCAAAGATAAGGTGAATCCGGATCAGACAGAGGTCATGGTATTTGCAGATGATGCAGCAAAGATGAACCGGGTATTAGACCGGATGAATCTGGATTTTGTAAAAGCAGAATCAGGCTCTATGGTTACAGAAGCAGTGGAAAAAGAGAATGCACCGGAAAAGGCAGAGAACCAGATGGAAAAAGAAACCGGGGAGAATGTACGGACAGAGACCGTTGTCCTGCCGGAAGGCAAGATAGAATTTGAACTGGATGATGCGGAAGAAATGTTTCAGATCGGGGATGAGGCTTTTCCGGAAGGAAATTTTACACAGGCGCAGGAGGGGGAAGTAAAGAATCCATCCGAACCTTTCTCGCGCAACAAAAATATTTCTTCCGGTCGGGAAACTAGCTGGGAAGAAAAGAATGAAAAACCATCTGTGCGGAAAGAACTCGGAGATATCCGTAAGGAACAGGAAGAGAAACGTAAGCGGCCGGACAGACGGAAAAATGCCAGAGAGAGCCGGAAGAAACGTAAGAATATGAAAACGAAAGGCAGGTAATGTATATGGATTTAACAGATATGATTTCAGGTGGAACGGAAGAACAGCAGATTCCTGAACAGAAATTGACCAAGGAAGAATATGCAGCCAAGAAGCAGCAGGAAAGAGAAGAGGTATGGGCTGAAGTAGATTCACAGGCACAGGGAGTTTTTCAGGATGGAGAAAAACTGAAAGGCTTTCTGGATTTTATGGCAGAGTGTAATACACAGAGAACTCCGAATCTGCTTTTTGATCTACGGACAGCATCCAGATTTTAAGGTAGTAAGGTCTTATGAACGCTGGAGAGAAGAACACCGTCAGTAAAAAAAAGCAGGGGAGCATGGCATTACTTATATGATTTCCACTGAATACGAAAAAGACGGTGAAATGCGGAGAGGGTATACGATCGGAAAAGGATTTGACATCAGTCAGATGTCAGGAAAGCCATTGGAAGAACGCCCTCAGCGAAGTCTGACAGAACTGATAGGAACTGTCTTAAAAGACCAGTCGGTACGTGTGCAGATTGAGGATGATCTGCCAGACAAAGTGCAGGCCCAGTACAATCCGAGATACCGTACCATTTATATCCGCAACGGAATGAGTGAAGTAACGACATTCCATGCACTGAACAGAGAACTGGCGTGTGCAGCACTGGACCAGCATACCGGAACCTACAGCCGACAGAAAGTCAGCGCACAGGCATATTGTGCGGCCTATGTGATTGCGAAACGTTATGGTGTGGATGTTACCGGATTCAATCTGGAGTATATTGCACAGAGGAATGAATGCGGAAAGAAAGATCCGCAGGAACTGAGAGACTTTTTAAATGATGTCCGTCAGGCTTCCTACAGTATACGAAACCATATCGAACGCAATTTTGGTGCAAAGGAACAGGAGTATATAACCGATGAGTTCGCAATCGGAGACCCTGTAAAAATACCGGAAACCAAGGATGAAAAACCATCTGAACAAGTATCCGGAAAAGAGAGAAAAAAGCAAAGAGCCAGCCGGAACGATAAAAGTGAAAAAGTTGGACGGTTGGAGTAGCTATTACGGAGGTCTTGTGATATGGTTGGTGTAATAAAAAAAGGAGGTCAGCCAGATGACAAAATACTATTTGAAGATGGATAACATTATGAAAAATATGTTCGTGGTGGCACTGAATGATGAGCTGCAGGCACAGAGTGAGCAGGATGAATGTTTGGAAGAAACGAAAGCTCTTCTGAAAAAAGTAAGTGAATACGACCTCGCTCAGAAACGACTGCAGATTACAGCCGGGGAACAAAGGCAGATCCGTAAGGCACTGAACAGACTTAGAAGTAAATATCTTGCAGCCGGAAGATACAGTGATGGAATAGATAAAGTCATTATTCAGGTTGCAAAACCGAATACTAGCAGACACATGTTCTGGTAGAGAAAGGAGTGGTTGATTGGTCATTTATTCAAGAGAAAAAGTGGCAAGACTTAGAGAACAGTATCCGGCAGGAACAAGAATCTGTCTGAATTCGATGGACGGAGAAGCGGGTATGCCGCAGGGACTGGAAGGAACTGTGCAGTATGTGGATGATGCAGGCCAGCTCGGTGTTAAGTGGGACAACGGCAGAAGTCTCTCACTGATACCGGGAGTGGATTCCTTTCATAAGAAAGAAGGACAGGGACATCCAGAAGAAAAGCCACGCAAGAAAAGAGAATCTGACTTGCAGAGATAAGTACAAAAAAGCAGGACTGGATTCTGTATCTTGTCTTTCTGCCATTTGTCTGGTGGGCGGCAGCGATTACCGCTTGTGCCATTACACCGGATAAGAATTTTATTCAAATCTTAGAAACGCTGAGCGAAAAACTCGAACAGCCGTTTTTTATCACGTATACACCGTATACGTTCCAATGTATTCTGATATTCACAGCAGCCTATTTCTTAGGCATTGGTATTTATGAATCCCAAAAAAGAAATTATAGAAGAGGCGTGGAACATGGTTCCGCAAAATGGGGCAACGTGTCCGAAATCTGCAGACGTTACTGCGAAAAACGGTACACGCAAAATCTGCTTTTGACACAGCATTTCCGCATGGGACTGGATGGCTATAAGCATAAACGAAATTTAAATGTGCTGGTAGTCGGAGGTTCCGGGGCAGGAAAGAGCCGGACCTATGCGATTCCGAACATCATGCAGTGCAACTGCTCGATGGTGATCACAGATCCGAAAGCGGAACTTCTGCGCAAAACAGGAGGTGTTCTGGAACGGAATGGATATGAAGTCCGGGTTTTTGATTTGATCAATCCGGAGACTTCCTGGTGTTATAATCCGTTTGCGTATGTCCGGGATGACAAGGATGTGCTGAAACTAATTAACAACCTGATCCGCAACACGACACCGAAAGGTGCACAAAGCTCGGACCCGTTCTGGGAAAAGTCAGAGACTGCACTTTTACAGGCACTTATGCTGTATTTACTGCATGAAGCTCCACCGGAAGAACAGAACTTCCCGATGATTATGGAAATGCTTGGAAGCGCACAGGTCAAAGAAGATGATGAGGATTACCAGTCACCATTGGACATTTTGTTTGAAAGACTGGAAATGCGAGACCCAGAGAGTATTGCGGTCAAGCAGTATGCCATTTATAAGCAGGCGGCCGGCAAGACTGCGAAATCTATTTTGATTTCTGTTGGTGTCCGTCTGGCAGCGTTCAATCTGAAACAAATCGCCAACCTGACCTGTACGGACGAACTGGACTTATACAGTATCGGGGAGAAAAAAGTAGCACTGTTTTGCTGTATTCCGGATGCGGACACCAGTATGAATTATCTGGTCGGCATGATTTACAGTAATCTGTTTCAGACACTGTATTATGTGGCAGATCGGAAGTACGGAGGAAGGCTTCCAATTCCGGTACACTGCATTATGGATGAATGGCCAAACGTAGCCTTGCCGGATGATTTTGACAAGATTCTGGCAACCATGCGTTCCAGAGGGATTTCCTGCAGTATCATCATCCAGAACATTGCACAGATGAAAGCCTTGTTTAAAGACTCGTATGAGAGCCTGATCGGCAACTGCGATGAATTTATATCTGGGTGGAAATGAAAAAGAAGGACATAAGTATGTCTCGGAATTATTGGGAAAAGAAACATTGGATACCAATACCTACGGACAGACAAAAGGGCGTAGCGGCAGCTATTCGGTGAATTATCAGCAGACTGGAAGGGAACTTTTAACACCGGATGAAATACGGCTTTTAGATAACCGCAAAGCGATTTTGTTTATTCGTGGGGAGCGTCCGATCATGGACGATAAATATGATTTAAAAAAGCATGTGAATTTCAGATACACAGAGGACGGTGGTGCATCGCCTTATGATTATGCGAAAACACCACTGGCTCACGACGACCTAAAGATTGACATTAACAGATTAGACGACTACGAACTGCTGTCTACCGAGGACATCCTTGGTGAATAGCAGTTTTTTGATGGATTGGAGTGATGTGTATTGAAGAAACTTCTCACAGGAGAAAAAATAGAACAAAAAAGAATACAACTGAAAAAATGACAACCCCAATGCCGATGGGGAGAAAACAGAAAAAGTGGATGAGCCTTTACATGGCACTGGTACTGACCGTAACGGTTGGAGCAACGACCGCATTCGCAGCCGGTGATCCGTTGTCCGTTATCAATAACCTGTCTACTTTTATTTTTTCTCTGATTCGTGCAATCGGTTTGATTTTGCTTGGATTTGGTGTTGTGCAGGTTGGTCTGTCTTTAAAAAGCCATGATCCAAGCCAGAGGGCAAATGGATTTCTGACACTGGCCGGAGGGGTAATTATTACGTTCGCCAAAGAAATCCTGGATCTGATTATGGCGTAAGCCTCTTTGAAGTATATCAGGAAACAGCAGGAGTGCCGGAAGGTACTCCTGCATTCAAAAGTATGTTCAGGGAGGTGAAAGCTTTTGAGTGATAACTGGATTGTACAGAATCTAAACTCAGCACTATCCACATGGAGTGAAAAGATGGCAGAACTGTGGACTCTGCTGACTGAAAATCCGGCAACTTTTAAGGGCGGCGGCATCTGGCGGATTATGACCAATATCAATGATGCACTGACAGCCATTGCCTATGGATTACTGGTGTTATTTTTTGCAGCCGGAATCATTAAAACGTGTGGCAGTTTTACAGATCTGAAAAAGCCGGAACATGTGCTAAAAGCATTTATCCGGTTTGCACTTGCTCAGGGAGCAATCACATACGGAATGGAACTTATGCAGGCACTGTTTTCCATTGTGCAGGGAATCGTGACAACCGTAATGAGTGGCTCCAGTATGGCAGGAAGCGTGACGGAACTGCCAACGGAGATTGTAGATAAGATTGAGAGTGTGGGAATGTTGGAATCCATTCCATTGTGGATTGTCACACTGCTTGGCAGTCTGCTGATCACCGTATTGTCATTTGTGATGATCCTGACAGTGTATGGCAGAATGTTCAAAATCTATATGTATACGGCAATCGCCCCGATTCCGATTTCCTCGTTTGCAGGAGAACCCACGCAGTCCATCGGAAAGAACTTTATTCGTTCTTATATAGGCGTGTGTCTGGAAGGGGCAATTATTGCACTGGCATGCATTATCTTTTCTGCTTATGCGGCAAGCCCTCCGGCAGTGGGAGATACGGAGCTGAGTGCAGTTACAATCGTGTGGAACTATGTAGGAGAACTGGTATTCAATTTACTGGTGCTGGTTGGAGCAATTAAGGCATCTGACCGTATTGTCAGAGAAATGATGGGACTTGGAGGTTAAAAAATATGGATACAAAGAAAACATTAAGATATAACTGGGAATTCGGACGTGAGACAGTAGCGATACGAGTGAGCTCTTATCGGAACAATGGGAATTTATATGTAGGACTCTGCCATAAGGAAGGGAGAGACTGGGAAGATTTTGGAGATGTAACCATTAATCTGCCCTATCAGTTCTTAGAGCCAAATGAGGCTTTTATAACAGGAGATTTTACCAAGGATATGCTTAATTTTATCAAGGAACATAAACTTGGAAAAGTGTTGAATGAAACAGGAAGATCAGGATATACAACCTATCAGAAGGTAGCGTTTGATCTAGCAAGACTTGCGGAATTTGATCCGGAAGGCGTTGCGGAACACTGTAGATTTGCCGGGATAGAAGTACCGAAGAAAAACCACAGAAAACGAAGAAACAAAACAGGGGAGAGGAACGATAATTTATGGAAGTAAAGATGAACAAAGAAATCAGGGACTATCAGGAATCCATGTTTATGGGACTGGACCTGAGACAATGTGTGTGTTCTGTTCTTGCGATTCTTACAGCAATCGGAATTTACTTTGGAATGCGTGATATTACTGGACAGGAAATAACCGGATGGCTGTGTGTGCTTGGTGCTGCTCCATTTGCTGCCTGTGGCTTTTTCAAATATCATGGTATGACAGCCGAACAGTTTTTATGGGCAGTGATCAAATCCGAATTGCTGTATCCGAAGAAACTGGTGTTTCAGTCGGAAGATATCTACTACTCCTGCATGCAGGAGACCATCTCGCTGGGAGAAAAGAATCAAAAGGATGGAGCGGAAATCATAAAAGAGCGGGAGCAAATAGCAGAAGCAAAACAGAGAAAGAAACGCAAGGGAAGGAGTGATGCCTTTGATTAAAACTTTAAGTCAGGCACTTCGGATGGATAAGGAACGCTTCAAAGTTCCGAAATCCGTCCAACAGGCAATTCCCATCCAGCGAATCTGGCCGGATGGAATTTTTCAACAGGGAACGAAATTCTCAAAAACATATCGTTTTACAGATATCAACTATTATATTGCGAGTAAGGACAATAAGACAGAAATGTTTCTGGATTATTCCGAACTCTTAAATTCACTGGATTCCGGCATTTCTGCCAAAATTACCATCAATAATCGGAGAATCAATAAAGAAGAATTCGAAAAGTCTATTCTGCTTCCAATGAAGGAAGATGGACTGGACCACTATCGGGAAGAATACAACGAAATGCTCCTGTCTAAGATTACAGGAACAAACAACAGCATCTATCAGGAACGGTATCTGACTGTCAGTGTACATAAAAGATCGATTGATGATGCAAGAACCTATTTTGCACGTATCGGAACAGACATCGTAACACATCTGGCAAAGTTATCGTCCACAGCAGAAGGACTGGACGCAGAGAGCCGGCTCCAGATCTTCCGGGACTTTTTCAAAGGAGATGTCCCACAGGCATTTCCGTTTGATCTGAAACAATTTGCCAAGAAGGGAACAAGTTTCAAGGACTGGATGTGTCCGGATTCTATGGAATTTGAACGTGACCATTTTAAAATCGGTGACAGGTACGGAAGAGTCCTGTATATGCAGGATTATGCAAGTTATGTCAAAGATGACATGATTTCAGAACTGTGTGACTTCAGCCGGAATCTGATGTTGTCGATTGACATCCTGCCAGTCCCTACGGATGAAGCAGTAAGGGAAATCCAGAACCGACTGCTTGGTGTGGAAACTAACGTGACCAACTGGCAGAGAAGGCAGAACGCTAATAATAACTTCTCGGCAATCGTACCATACGATATGGAACTTCAGAGAAAAGAAACCAAGGAAATGCTCGATGATCTGACAACCAGAGACCAGCGTATGATGTTCGGGATTTTGACAATGGTACATCTGGCAGACAGTAAAAAACAGCTGGATTCCGATACGGAACTGATTCTGTCGGTGGCAAGAAAGCATCTGTGCCAGATGTCAACACTGAAGTGGCAGCAAGTGGACGGACTGAATACAGTGCTCCCGTATGGACTGCGTAAGATCAATGCGCTGCGTACACTGACAACGGAATCTACGGCTGTTTTAATTCCGTTCCATACACAGGAAATCCTGCAGCCGGGAGGTATCTATTATGGGCAGAATGCAGTCAGTAAGAATCTGTTGGTAGCCGACCGGAAGAAACTGATGAATGGAAACAGTTTCCGATTGGGTGTCAGTGGATCAGGAAAGAGTTTCTCGGCAAAAGAAGAGATCGTGCATCTGGCATTGAGTACCGATGATGATATCCTGATCCTTGATCCGGAGTCCGAATTTACAAAATTAGTAGAGGCTCTGGGCGGACAGGTTGTAAAAGTATCTGCGACATCAGACAATCACCTGAATGCAATGGATATGGACGCAGCCTACGGCAATGAAAAGAATCCACTGATTGAAAAATCGGAGTTTATCCTGTCTGTGTTCGAGCAGTTGGTTGGAGCAGGAAATCTGTCGGCAAAAGAAAAGTCGATTCTGGACCGCTGTGCTGCAGATGTGTACCGGGATTATATCCGAAGTGGTTATACCGGAGAAGTTCCGACATTGAAAGATATGTACCGACAGTTGATGTTACAGCCGGAAGAAGAGGCAAGGGGACTTGCACTGTCATCCGAACTTTTTATCAATGGAAGCCTGAACACCTTTGCACAGCCGACCAATGTGAATAAGAAGAACAGGATCATGGATTATGATATCCGGGAACTGGGGGAACAGCTTATGCCACTGGGAATGCTGGTTACCTTAGACAGTATTTTCAACAGGGTAATTCAGAACTGGAAAGAAGGAAAAACGACATGGATATTTGCCGATGAGTTCTATCTGTTATTCCGCTATGAATACAGTGCAAATTTCTTCTACCGACTGTACAAGAGAATCAGAAAATACAATGGATTCGTGACAGGTTTAACCCAAAATGTTGAGGAACTTCTGAAATCGGACACTGCAAGACTGATGTTGGCAAACAGTGAGTTTTTGATTCTTTTGAATCAGGCAAGTACAGACAGGGAAGAACTGGCAGCTCTTTTGAATATTTCCGAAAACCAACTGTCCTATATTACAAATGTATCGGTTGGCAGTGGTCTGATCCGTTGCTCTGGAAATATCGTACCATTTGAGAATACGTTCCCAAAGAATACAGACCTTTATAAACTAATGACAACAAAACCGGGAGAATCATAATGAAGAAAAAAGAAGAAGTAACGATAACTTTTTATGCTGCAGAGTGCGGTGAGTTCCATGACTTTGGAGAATATACAAAATGCAGAACGCTGGAAGAGGCATATAAAAAGTACCAGAAATATTGTAGAACATCTGCCAATATGTGTCCGGCTATTGAGTTTTCTATTCATGATCCAGAATCAATTTATTCAGACATGGAATATCCATTACCGTTGTCATCAAAAGACAGGGGAGACTTGGAACTTGTGCCATATTACAACGAACATCCACTGGTAAATGAGGCAATCAGACAGGTGGAGCAGTTGCAGAAACAGCAGGAAAAAAAGAAACATCGGGATGTTGCCCGATGAGATAAGAGATACGGAAAGAGGGTGACCGGATGAAAGATATCAAGGAACGGGTAAGGGATAAGAATCCGAAGATTCGAAATCCGGCTGCCCGACTTCCGAAAGAACTGGTTCGCTCAGCGGTTCTGGAAGCAAAAGAAAAGCCAAGGGAACTACATGAAAAAAGCAGTGGGCAGTCAGAATCCCCAACACAGTATGGAACTGAAAAAATAGAATCCGTACAGTACAGAGCGGCGAGTGTGGCAGGAAAAAGTATAGGGAAAACCACATATCAAGGTGGAAAAAAACTTGCCGGAGTGACCTACAGGAAGATAAAGGAAAGAAAAAGCAGACAGGAAGAAGCGAAAGCTGCCGAAGAAGCAATGGAGCAGGGGGCAGAAAGCGGAAAGAAATTAATCAAGTTGAAACCGGAGCAGGCAGCACTTGCCAAGGAGAATGGTAAACGGCAGGTGAAAGCAGCACCGAGAGTGGTAAAAGTATCCGGTCTGTCTCAAGAAAAAATAAAGACACAGGCATCCATGCAGAAACAGCAGGTGGAAAAAAGTCTTCAGGCGATGCAGAAAGCAAGAGCAGTCCAGATGGCAAGAAAATCAGCACAGGCATCGACAGAAAGTGGAAAAGCAGTCCTTCAGGTAACAGGAAAAGGCTCAAAGTTATCCGTACAGGGAATTACAGCAGCGATTCAAAAAGGGGTAGTAGCTCTTGAAAAAATGGGAAAATGGATTGCTGCCGGAGGTGGTGCATTTCTTCTGGTATTTATTCTGATTGCAGGAATCATTGCAGGAGCAGCCTTCAGCAGTAGTTCGGAAAACTCCGAATCTCTAAGTGATGAGGTGCTGGCTTATACTTCGGTGATACAGCAGTATGCATCCCAATACGGCATTCCGGAATATGTGTCTGCGATACAGGCTATCATGATGCAGGAATCTGGAGGCAGGGGAACAGACCCGATGCAGTGTTCGGAAAGTCCGTATAATACAAGATTTTCACACAGTCCCGGTTCTATTACCGATCCGAATTATTCGATAGAGGTGGGAGTACAGACCTTTGCAGACTGTATCAGTCAGGCAGGATGCAGCAGCCCACAGGATATGGACAAGTTAAAACTTGCATGGCAGGGATATAACTATGGAAACGGATACATAGGATGGGCGTTGCAAAGAGGCGGATACACAGAAGCCAATGCTTTACAATTTTCACAGGAGCAGGCAGCTTCGCATGGATGGAGCAGTTACGGAGATCCCCAATACGTTCCCCATGTGATGCGGTATTATTCCGGTGGCAGCCTGTTTGCTGGTTTGTTTGGAAATCAGCAGATTGTATCGGTTGCAATGGGGCAGCTTGGAAACAGTGGCGGTCAGAAGTTCTGGAGCTGGTATGGATTTGACAGCCGGGTAGAATGGTGTGCCTGTTTTGTGAGCTGGTGTGCAGATCAAAGCGGTCTGATAGCAAGTGGGAATGTTCCAAAGTTCTCATTGTGCCGTGATGGAGTGTCCTGGTTTCAGGGAAAGAATAAGTGGCAGAGTGGTGGAACAACCCCAACAGCCGGAATGATCATCTTTTTCGACTGGGATCATGATGGAACATCAGACCACGTAGGAATTGTAGAAAAATACGAAGGTGGACGAGTTTACACGATTGAAGGAAATTCCAGTGATCAGGTACGGCAGAGAAATTATGCAGTAGATTACAGTTCTATAATGGGATATGGGGTGATAAATTGATGGTTTCTTTCATAATTTGTTAAGGATTTTATAAGGGAGTTAATGAATCCTTTGGAAAATAGTCACAAAATAGGCACAGTTGATTGATAAATTGTTATTGTAACTTTTAGTGATAGACATATAAAGAGTTAGAAATCTTTATAATTGACTTGAATTAGGAGGTAGTGAATATGAGTGATCAGAATGTAAAAGCAGCACAAAAATATTTAAATGCGATGTTTGGTGGACATAAGGATTGGGTAAAACTGGATGAAGATGGAAAGACCGGAACAGCCGTGATGCAGGGAATCATTCGTGCATTTCAGATTCAGAATGGAATCTCAACGATTACAGGAACGGTTGGACCACTTACTATTAATACCATGAAGAAGTTAGCCATTATTACAAAAATGGATCCGAATGATACTCCGCAGGTTAATGTATGCTTGATTCAGTGTGCTCTGTTTTGCAAAGGATATGCTGCTGGAGGAATTACTGGAATTTATTATACATCAGGAGTAAATGCAGTTAAAAAGATGCAGGAAAATGCAGGACTGGAAGTTACGGGCAAAATTGATTGGAAAGTTTGGTCTGGATTGTTATCCCTAAACTGGTTTACAAAGGTTTCTGGTGGGGATTCCAATATTGTTCTTATTCAACAGCAATTAAATAGTGACTGGTCAGATGTTATTGGTGTTGGACCTTGTGATGGAATTGCCTCAAGACAGACAATTTTGTCTTTAGTTGGTGCATTGCAGGCGGCTGAAGGAGTTACAACTGAATTAATTACAGATTTGAATTCAGTTAATTTTGGCGATGCACCAACAAATGCGTTTCCGGGTACATTACAGAACGGACAGAACTCGACGAAATATGTTCCATTTAATAAGATTGCTCAATACGGACTATATTTTAACGGATATAATCCGGGAAGATTCGATGGCGTGTTTGATTCGACTACAGAGTCAAAGGTGTCAGAATTTCAGGAGTTTTATGGTCTGACAGGAATTGGACTTGTAACAAAAGGAAAAGTAAATGTTTCTACTATGAAATCATTGCTTACGAGTAAAGGCGATACAAACAGGGCAGCAAAAGCGTGTGACTGTGCAACAGTATTAAATAAACAACAGGCATTAGATATAAAAAATGCAGGGTATACTCATGTAGGACGTTATCTGACAGGTTCTGTTGGAAAAGAACATACACCGAAATATTTGACATCAACAGAAGTGAAAAACATTGAAAATGCAGGATTATCGGTATTCCCGATATATCAGGATGGAGGATATGAATTAAACTATTTTAAGGATCCGTCCCAGGGAAGTGTTGATGCACAGACAGCAATTTTAGCAGCCGAGAGAATCGGTATACCAAGTGGAACGACTATATACTTTGCAGTGGATTTTGATTGTTATTCATATCAGATTGATACATTTATTATACCTTATTTTGAACAGATTCACATGATCTTTTTCAGTTCGACAAATGATAAAAATTATAAAGTCGGCATTTATGCACCAAGATATGTATGTACTAAAGTTTATGAAGCAGGATTGGCAAGTAAATCATTTGTGGCAGATATGTCAACTGGATTTAGCTGTAATTTGGGATATTCGATGCCGAAGAACTGGGCATTTGATCAATTTTGTGAGTTGAACTCATTTTCTTCATCACCTTCGTTCCCACTGGATAAAGATGCATATTCAGGGAGAGATACTGGATTTAAAAAGTTCGATGCCGTATCGACAAAAACAGATGAGGAAATAGCGCAAGAAAATCTTCGGGCAAAGGTAAAAATAGCACGAAATCAATATGTCTATAATGTAATGGAGCCGCTTGGTTATCTGAATAAAATTATGGATGTGGGTGTGGAGTATGATAAGGAAATTTCACTGGGAACAATGATGAGTCCTCAAGGAGCAATTGATATTTCTACTAAAATATCCACATCGCTTGAAAGTTCAACTGGTAAAATTTATAATATAAAAGTGGATATAGGAAATGATGGAGAATTGACACAAACTTGCAATCAAATTATGGAGATTTCATCAAATTTATCAGATACAGGTATAGAGGGAGCAGATAACTTTGGAAATACGATAGAAAAAATTGCTTTATCGGTTAAATCTGGTAATATTGCTTTTGAAATAAATAATGTTTTTGCCAATAGTGTAGAGTTTTCCATTGTATTTAGTACATCAGATTTGCTGCCAGAAGAGGAAAAAGAGTGGACAATATCGGTTGCTTTGATTTTTACAATGACATTAAATTCTAATAGTGGTCTTGAATTTAATGTTGTAGAATTCACAAAAGAGCATAGTAATATACTGGCAGGAGCCGTAATATTAGTTCTTGCGGGTGCATTAGTTGTAAATGCAATTCCGTCAATTATTGCTTTATTTTCAGCTGGAGCAGGTACTGTTTTTGGTTTGTTGATTCAAGCGCTGTAAATTGTAAAAGAATAAAAGAGACAATGGCCAGAGGTTCGATTTTATAAAGAGGACCTCTGGCAAAAGGGGGATTAAGAAGAATGCATATTAAATCAATTGTGTCAGATGAGGATAGGGAAGAATTAGAAAGAATGCTTTCGCTTGGGTTTATAATTCCTAATCAATTATTTAAAACAAGACAGAAAAGTAGAATGATTATCTATATTTTTACACCTGTAGAATTTTTACTGTCGATTAATTGTTATCTGTCGGAAAGTTATTTGATGTTTGGAATAGGGATTGGAACTTGTGTGGCTTGTGTGGCTTGGATTATTTGGTATCAAATGATTGGTAAAAATTTTGAAAAAAATGTTCATGAATTTGTCTGGGGTAGATCAGGATATGAAACGGTGGATATCGATGAAAACGCAATTAAAATAGATGAAGATCAAATTTATGAATTTAAAAATATTGATAGAATGTTCTTATATAAAAACTTCTTTTTTTTCATAACAAATGAAAAGAAAATATTTATATTTAAAACGACAGATATGGAGTCGGATGAACTTATAAAAATTATTAAAACAACAGGGATTTTATTTGAAAAAAAAGAAAAACCATTTAATATTTATAAGTATTGTAAAAAAGGAAAAAGTTTTTAAAAATAAGCAGAGGATGGTGGATTTATCATCCTTTTAGAGAAGAGCATGTATTTTAAAGGGAATCTGGTTTTGCAGGTTCCCTTTTTGCCATCAAAAACGTTGATGTTTTATCAAATGACGCTAAAAATAAAAAGAATAATGCAGGGGGTGACATTATTAGTTATCGCTGTAATATTTGGATAAAATATAAATAAAACATAAAAAATATAAATAAATTATAAAATGGCGACAGTTTTTTCTTGTTCAAGTGTTTATTATATAGAGGACAAAATAAGACAGCAAAGGAAGTGGTGCTGTTGCATCGGAAAAATGACACAAAATTAGTGATGTCCATTCGGGAAAAGAATTGAAGGGGATTCTTTTCCCCATTTGTCGTGTTACGAAAGACTGAGGGTAAGAAAATATGCTAGAACTTGCAATCTGTGATGATGACATCATCCTATGTAATTGGTTAGAACAGAAGCTGCTCCATTATGGGAAAGCGAATGACTGTCAGATATCTATAGAAATATACTATTCTGCGGAGCAGCTTCTTAACAGGCTGGAAGAAGAATCCTACGATATGTTATTCCTTGATATTTGTCTGGAACATGAGAATGGAATTGATATCGGAACGGAGATACGAAAGAAAAATTATGGAAAAGAACTGCGGATTACCTATATTTCAACATATCAGGAATATGCTATGAAATTATTCCGTATTCATCCATTTGATTTTCTTGTAAAGCCAATCCGAGAGGAAGAACTTTTCCGGGTGATAGGTGAATTACGGGAACTGTTAAAAGAACGGAAGAAAATATTTGAATATACGGATACAAAGGAATCCACAAGATTTCTTATGACAAGATCCTGTATTTTTATAGTCTGGGAAAAAGAGTACATATCGTGACATCGGAAAAAGAATATGAATATCGAGGAAAATTAAAGGATGTAGCGGATGTAACAGAAGAATATTTCTTACTGATTCACAAGTCCTATCTCATCAATATGGAACACGTGGAGCATTACGAATATGACAACGTGGTTATGAAAGACAAGACACGTCTCAGTATCAGTAAAGCAAATCGCAAGAAGGTCAGGGAAAGACTATTACAAACGGAGAAGAAAGATTATGAATATCCATTTGATCACTTATCTGACAAGTAAATTATTCTGGATTTATACTGTGTTCCGTTACAATACCATCCTGTATCCAAAAAATGAGGATACACAAAAGCTATTTGCATATTTTTGTGCATATCTGCTTTCATGCTGGGGAAGCATGCAGTGGGGAACGATGTACGGAGATCTGATCTTTGAGCTGATAGCTCTGTTAATTATAACAGTGGCATATCAGGCAGACTGGCAACATCATGTCTGGAATACACTTATGGTATATATTATGGGAATTTTATGTGATGGGATTCCAATCGTGTTCTTTCAACGGTATGCGGTAGCAAGAAATCCGGTGCATCATCACATGGGACCGGGAACTATCGTAATGGGAAATTTTATATTCTTTTTACTGGAAGTCATTATTGAAAGAAAAGTAGGTGTAAAGAGAAGTTATTATATAAAGAACCGTCATTGGCTTGCTATGCTTTCTGTCCCGGTGATCAGTATTATAGTCTGCATCAGGATATTGCTGCCAGACAGAAGAGGTGTGCGGTCTACGATTGTATTATTCTTACTGTTTATCAATGTGTTTATTTTCTATCTGCACGATGAGGTTCAGAAAAGTTATATTGAAACAGCAAAACAGGAAGAGATGAAAATTCAGATGAGCCAGTATGCAAAAGAACTGGAGATGATGATGAAATCACAGGACAGGCTGAATAAGATACATCATGATTACAAGCACCATCTTACAACAATAGGGGCAATGGAAAAAACGGGAGGAAATGAAGAGATTCTATCGTATCTGAAACAAATGGAGAATATAGCCGGAACAGCCTTATGTCATCATTTATATACAGAAAACCGTAATATGAATAATCTGCTGAATTATATTTTGGAAGATTCGAAATCAGTAATTGAAAATCCGGAGATTTCTGTAGAAATACCGAATCATATAGGGGAAGAATTATTTGATATAAGTATAATAGTGGGAAATCTTATGGATAATGCTATTCGTGGGACAGCAGCTTCAGATGAAAGGAGATTATCGTTTCAGATGTATTATGGAAAAGGAATCATGAATATCCAGATTGAGAATAGCATAAAAGATACACCAAAAGTGCGGAATGGAATTTATCTGACAACGAAAAGCAGGAAAGAAGGACATGGAATAGGATTACAAAATGTGAAACTCGTAGTAGAAAAGTATCATGGTCAGATGGAGATCTGCCATACGGAGAAATCCTTTCAAGTGAAAATATTATTATATATGAAATTAGATGAAAAATAGTAAGGCGATGGTGTCTTACTATTTTTTTCGACCGATTTCGTCTATTTTTGCCACCTCAAGGGGCATTTTTACCATTTATGAAAATTTTGTGATTTTTTAGATTATAGTAGTGCCAAAGTCAGAAAAAAGGAGGGTAGCGGTTATTTTGTAAAGGAATTATAGAAAAAGATTACAAGAGGGAGAAAGAGACTATGAAGAGATTTCGAAAGTCGGCTATAGCCTTAGTACTTGCACTCCTGATGGCACTACAGGGAACAGAGCCTATTTTTGTACAGGCAAAAGAGGCCATTGAGGATGTACAGAAGAATGCAGATTTCTCCAGACCAGAGGCTTTGACGGAAGAGGAAGCAGGGATTACAGATTCCACATCTGGAGAACAAGATAAGAGTCAGCAGTCTGATGCGGACGTACAAAATGAAACGACGCCATCAGAAGATACAGAGACGCAGGAAGAACAGACAACTCCAGCGGAAGAAACAGAAGAAAATCCGCAGGAAAAAGAAGTGGAGTTGAAAGAACCACAGGATTACTATCCGATTCCAGAAGAACCGGAAGGTGAACTGATTGATTATGATGCCATTTCCAAGACTTATAAGACAGGGGACAAGCAGTATACAACCGTTTATGGAGGTTATGTCGGAACTTATAAGAATGAGGATGGAGATACCGAGCTGGTTGATAATACACTTGTAAAACCAGAAGAAGCAGATACTCCGGCATCCGAAGAAGCACAGGAAGCCAGCAGTGTAGTGGCAACTGAAGAAAAGGAAGAGAAAACAGAAGTTTATCAGAACAAGGCAAACGATTATGCTATTCTTCTTCCAGAACAGATGTCAGAAGAGAATGGTGTAACGATTGAAAATGGAAAGACCAGAATCGGGATCATTCCGGTAGATGGAGATTATACACATTCCGTTATTAAAGACAATGCGATCCTTTATAATGAAGTTTACGAGGGCGCAGATGTTCAGTATACAGTACTGGATTCCAGCATTAAGGAAGATATCGTACTTCAGCAGCCAACAGACAGGGAAGTCTATGAATACGAGCTGCAGATTCCGGGGTATCAGGCAGAAGTAAAAGACAATCAGGTCTATATCTATCCGGAAGGGAAGACAATCAAAGATGCGAAGTATCTTCTGGAGACGCCATCAATGGAAGATGCTGCCGGGGAAATCAGTTTCCTGATCACATTGGAACTTCGGGAAGAAGATGGAAAAACAATCCTGACCGTAAAACCAGATAGGGATTGGCTTTCGGCAGAAGAACGTCAGTATCCGGTCAGGATCGATCCGACACCAGTAGAGATTCAGAAGAGTTCCTTTAACATGATCGGTGTGGAAGAGGGAAGTCCTACCAGTCAGATTGGTGACAACAATTATCCGTATGTCGGATTTGATGATGGTATTAAGTCTGGGAACCTTGCAGGATTTGGTACTGCACACCAGAACTGCCGGACTTATATCAAAGTAAATTCAAATTTTAGTCAGATTCCGAAAGATTCCAAAATTGACAGTGCAACATTTGCAGTCAGTCAGAAAACTGCATACAGTGGTGGTGCATCCCAGTTTGGACTTTATCGTGTAGATCAGTCGTGGAACACCTCCATCACATGGAAAACAAAACCAGTAAATCTTACGTTTCAGGATGTACAGAATGCAAGTACCAGCAGGAACAGCTATATCAATTATGACGTCAAAGATCTGGTCAATGACTGGGTGCAGGGAACTCATGCGAATAACGGATTTGCACTGGTAGCCATTGCCGAGGCAAATAACCTTGGAGCTTCTATGCAGTGTGAGGTACTGAATAACAGGGCATCCGTTTATGGACCGAAACTCAGCATCCAGTGGTCACCGGCTGAAGATCCATATCTGCGAGATATGTCACTGGATGAAACAACGATCCTGCTTCGCCCGATGACAGAAAAGAATACAAATGGAAAGCTGAAGTTTGATGCCGTATTTGCAGACGGAATTGCAAAGAGCAAATCTACAGTAGAATATTATCTGCTTCCAGATGAGGAAAATGAAGAACATCACGAAACAGATGCAAAACCATTGTATTCCTATCCAGACAGTACTGAATACAATAAGCAGTTCCCGGAGGCGAATAAGTATTACAGCAAAGATTCCAACTGGCAGAGTGCACTGTATTCAGGGCTGACGAAGGACAAGCTTTATAAGATCAAAGCAAAAGCATCGAAAGAGATTGATGGAAAGCTGGAAACAGGAAAAGAAGTGACCAGTGACAGCTTTGTGATCTATGAAGTGAAGCAGTTTGATACATTCCCGAAGATTGCAAAATATTATGGTGTTCCGCTTAAGAACATTATGAAAGACAATCAGGTTATGGACGCACTGGTAGTCGCAAATAACACGATCTTTATCCGTAACCCACAGACAAATGTTCCATATAGTCCTGCACCGCTTACCGATCAGGATAAGATGCGGATTGACGGAGCATTGATGGGAAGAGGCCTGCACTGTGAATTTGGATTTGAACCAGTCAACTTAAATACTGGTAACTTCTACATGGATCAGTCCGATGCGACGATGAATGAACTGAATGGAGAATTCTCCATTACAAGAAGCTACAATTCCAAAGGAACAGACCAGCATTCCATGTTCGGACGTGGATGGAGCTTTAACTATGACCAGTCACTTTCTCAAATGGAGGACGGAAGTCTTCTGTATATGAGAGGGGACGGAAGTTATCTGATCTTTGATAAGAATGAAGATGGAAGCTACACTGCTCCGGATGGTTATGTATATGATTTAAAAGCAGTCAGCTATAAAGATACAGACCATGACTACATCGGATGGGAACTGACAGATGCGGATCAGAGCGTCTGGTCATTTGATAAATATGGAATTTTACGTTATGTAACGGATGTGAATGGATTTAAGACAGTATTAGATTATGACGATGATTATAATCTGAGTAAGATTACAACACCATCCGGAAAAACATTCGGGGTAAAACAGGATAAATTCGGGCATATCAAGGAACTGTCTCTTCCAGATGGTGGAAAAGTTTCTTACAAATATGATGAGCAGGGAAATCTGATATCTGTAACAGATCCGAATGGAACAACAAAAGAGTACAAATATGATGATGACAGCCGTATGACAAGCTGGAAAGATGAGAATGGCAATACGGTTGTAAAGAATACTTACGATAAAGAAGGAAGAGTTGTAGAGCAGACTGATGCAGAAAAAGGAACGGCAACTTTCAAGTACGGAAAGAGTTCTACTACAACAACGGATAACGAAGGAAATAAGACCGTTTATCATTATGATGATCAGTACCGCACAACATCCATTGAATATCCGGATGGAACAACCTGTGAAAAGACTTATAATGCAGAGAATCAGCTTGCTTCCGAAACGACAGCAGCCGGAACAAAAACTTACACTTATGATACATTTGGCAATGTAGCAACGGAGACAAGAGAGGATGGAAAGACAGCCTCTTATACTTATAATGAGCAGAATAAGCTGACCAGTGCAACTGGATATAACGGAGCAACGGTTACTTACAGTTATGACGGTAATGGAAATATGGTCACATCTACAAAACCGGATGGAACAGCCATTACCTATACTTACGATGACAAACATCGTATGGTATCCCAGACAGACGGCAGAGGTGTCACAACAACGTATTCGTATGACGGACCGAACATGACCGGATATGTGGATGGAAATGGAGCAGCATGGGGATTCACGTATGACGCGATGAATCGTGCAGTTACCATGACAGATCCACTTGGAAATGTAACCTCGAACAGTTACGATGCGAATGGCAATCTGACTTCCAAGACAGCAGCCGATGGCGGTGTGACCGCTTATACGCTGGATGGTGTGGGAAATATTACAGCAAGTACTGACGCACTGGGGAATACCACCACTTATACTTATGATAAGATGTACAACATGACCAGTGGTACAGATCCGAAAGGAAATCAGATCAGCTACGTTTATGATAAGAATTATCAGCAGGTCAAAGCAACCGATGCAAAAGGAAATACAATTACTTATAAGTATGACAGCATGGGACGTGTCATAGAAGAGAGTAATAAAGATTTTGGAACAAAGCTCTATGAATATGACAAAGCAGGAAATCTGAAAAAATATACCGATGGAAATGGAAATGCAACCGTATCCAAGTTTGATTCTCTTGGACAGGTGCTTCAGTCCAAAGATGCAGTTGGTAATATAACCAAATATGAATATGACGCATTAGGAAATGAAACCAAGATTACTTATGGAGATGGAAGCAGCCATTCCAAGGAATATGATAACTGCGGAAGACTCGCTAAAGAGACAGATGAATTAGGTGCAGTTACCACTTATACTTATGATGCGGCAGACAATCTGGTATCAAAATCAGATGACAGTGGAAGAACCTGGACTTATACCTACGATAATACAGGAAACCGCTTAAGTGAAACCAACCCAGAAGGTGGAACTACCACATATACTTATGATAAAGCAGGAAATCTGGTATCTTCTACCGATGAAGAGGGAAGAACAGATACTTATGCTTACGACAAGGCAGGAAATCTGACTACATCCAAAGATGCCCTTGGATATACCGTATCCATGAAGTATGACTTAAATGGAAATCTGGTATCCTCTACCGATGAAAATGGAAATACCAGTACCATGACTTACGATGGTAATGGAAACATGACATCGGTAAGCGATGCAAAGGGCAACATTACAGCAATGAAATATGATTCCACCGACAATCTGGAACAGACGGTGGATGCCCTGAAAGGAAAGACCACTTACGAATACGATTCACAGGGCAACAGCACAAAGATGACAGATGCCCTCGGCAATGCGTATAGTTATGTGTATGATAAAGAGGGAAATAACACATCCATAATACTGCCGACAGGGGACAAGGTGCTGATGGAGTACGATGCCATCGGACAGCTTGTAAAATGTACGGATGCACAGGGACTCGTAATTACCTATCAATATGACGGAGCAGGCAACCTGATCCATTCCTCCGACAATGGTGGAAACAGTATGGATTATACTTATGATGGTGCCGGAAATGTACTGACACAGACCGATGAACTTGGCAGGACAGCAACATACAAGTACGATCAGTACGGCAGACTCCTGAAACTTACTGAAGCAGACGGAAGTATCACATCTTATGAATATGATGTTATGGACCGCATTACAGCGGTAACGGATGCGGAAGGTCATAAAAAAACAACCTTTACCTACGATAAAGTCGGCAACCAGTTATCCATGACAGAAGAAGAGGAAGCCACATATAAATACGCTTACGATAAGAAAGACCGGGTTATTTCTCAGACAAATCCACTGGGAGCATCCAGCACCTTTAAGTATGACGGAAATGATAATGTGACGGAATCTGTCGATGAAAACGGTACGGTTACCAAGTATGCTTACGATAAAAATGACAATCTCGTATCCCAGACAGACGGAAATGGAAATACGACAACCTACCAGTATGATGAACTGGACCGCAAGATCGGTGAGACTTCTCCGTTAAAAGAAACAAATGAATACCGTTATGATGCCATTGGAAATCTTACCAAATCAAAAGATCCGATGGGACTCATTACCGAATACAAATATGACAGCCTGAGTAACATGACGGAACAGATTTCTCCAAAGGGAGCAGTTACCAAATATGATTACGACAAGCATGGCAATGTCATTTCTGTAACGGATGCAAAGGGAAATGAGACACAGTACAGTGTTGACCTGAATGACAATGTCACAAAGATGACACAGGCGAATGGTGGAGAGTATACCTATAGTTATGATAAAGCCGGACGTCTGAAGAGTATGACCAGTCCACTGGGTTATACTAAAAATTTCTCTTATGATAAAGTGGACAACGTGGTAAAAGAAAGCGACAGCTTAAAGAGTACCACTACTTATACTTACGATAAGCTCCATAACATGAAGTCTTCTACCAATGCACTGGATGGAACAACCAGCTTTTCTTATGATAAGTATGGCAATCTGGTGAAGGAGACAGATCCGCTTGGACGGAGCAATACCTACAGTTATGACCTGGCAGGTCAGATGACTTCTGCAGCTGATCCGCTTGGTAAGATAACTGCTTACACTTACGACCCGGCAGGAAATATTACTGAGATCACCAAACCGGGTGGAAGAAAGACCAGCTATGGATATGATAAGAATTATAATGTTACATCTGTAACAGATCCGATGGGCTATGTTGCAAAGACAGTCTACGATAAAGACAACCGTGTAACAGAAGAGACCGATGCACTGGGGCAGAAGGAATCCTATACCTATGATAAGGACAGCAGGGTAACTTCTATTACAGACAAGCGTGGATTCACAACGGGATTTGATTACGATGCACATGGGAATATTCAGGTTGTTACAGATAAGACCGGATTAAAGAGCCATCTGGAATATGACAAGAATGACAACCTGACCAAAGTAACTGATGCCCTTGGCGGTGTAACAACTTATGGTTACGACAACATGGATAACCTGGTGACCTTCACCAATGCAGCAAATAAGACAACGAATTATACTTATGACTTAGAAGGCAACCTGACATCCATCAAAGATCCGGCAGGAAGAACGGAGAAATTCGACTATGATGAAAAAGGCAGACTGACCGGACATACACAGGCAAGCGGCAAGAAAACCACGTATGATTACGACAAACTGAATTGACCTGTTGGAGAAATCTTATCAGGACGCAAAAAAGGCGAGACATCCGAAAAGGACGTGACCTACGCATATAACAGTGCCGGGGAACGGGTATCCATGAAGGATCAGACAGGCAAGAGCAGCTACGAATACGATGCACTTGGAAGAATCACCAAAGTGACAAGCGGTTCGAAAAAGGATGTCAGCTACGTTTATGATGACGCAGATAATCTGCAGGCAATCGTATACCCGGATGGGACAAAGATCAGCTATGAATACGACTTAAATGATAATCTGGTAAAACTGACAGACCGTAATAGAAAAGTAACCACTTACAAGCATGATGCACTGAACCGTGTGACAGAAGTTACTAGAAGTAATGGAACAAAGACGGAAGTATCTTACGATGCAGAAGATCATATCACAAAGATTGTGAATACCTGTGGTTCCTGCGGCAAAGTAATCAGTACTTATGAGTACAAGTACAATGATCAGGGATATGTAGTTGGAGAAACAGCTACGGAACTGGAAGCTGGAACAAGAAAGACGCCAAGCTGGGAAGACTGGTACAACTGGGGCGATACACAGAAAGAGACAGACAAAGCAGACTGTGAGCATCAGGAAAAAGAGATCCAGACGACACGTACCTATGAATACGATGACAACTGGGAACTGACACGCTGTACAGAAAAAGCAGAGGGCGGTAAAAAGACAGTCCATAATTATACTTATGACAAGATTGGAAACCGGACCTCTTACGAGAAGATCGAGGATGGTGTCAGCAAAGCAAAATATAACTATAAGTACAACGATTCCAACCAGCTCATCAAACGCACCAATGCAAAGATCTGGGGCGATCCGGGAACAACCTACAGCTATGATAAAGATGGCAATCTGATCCAGGAATGTGATAAGACAAACAGTGCAGATCCGGTTACTTATGAATACACAGCAGAGAATCGTTTGGCAGTAGTAAAACAGGGTGGAACAGTCCTGATGGCAGCCATGTACGATGGAGATAACAACCGGGTATTCGAACTTGATAACACCTATAAATGGGAAGACTGCTATGGCGATGAAGTCCTGATCCCGGCGAACCAGCGTACCGAAGATGGAAACAGCCCGAAAGAGCAGCTTGCCTCTCTGGTAAAAGGCGGTTCCAATGCCAAAGGATACACACTGACAGAGTATATCAACGATATCAATCGCGAGAATACAGAAGTCCTTGCAGAGTATGGAGCAGACGAGAAAGTACGTCAGGCTTATACTTATGGAGAAAGTGGAATCGGAGAACGGGTAAGCGTTGATAAATCGGAAGAAAGCAGTTATTATTTATATGACGGAAGAAACAGCGTGACCGGAATCCTGACCGAAACAGCTAATCTGACGAACAGTTATCAGTATGATTCATACGGTAACCTTACATCAGGAACAGCAGACGGTGTCAATTACTACGGTTACAATGGGGAGTCCACAAATGTAAAAACAGGACTTCAGTATCTGCGGGCAAGATACTATAACGCAGAGAACGGAACCTTTACAACTGAAGATAGTGACCTTGGAACGACAGAAAATCCATTGACCAGAAACCGCTACGATTATACGACCAATAATCCGCTGAATTACAGTGATCCGACAGGACATTCATTGTGGAGCAGGATTAAGAGTACAGCTAAAAAAGCAGCGAAAGCAGTCAAGAGTGTCGGCAAGAAAATCGTTAATACTGCGAAAAAGGTAGTCAAAACAGTAGTAAATACAGCTAAGAAAGCAGCAAAAACTATTGTTAACACAGTGAAGGGGGTAGCAAAAACTGCCAAAAATGCAGCTAAACATGCAAAACAGACATATCAATCTGTGAAAAATCGTGTAACCAGTAGCAGTACATATCAAAAGATCACATCCAGAGGAAGTCAGTTTATTCGTTCTGTAAGCAATGGGGTACAGAAAATTGGAAAAACTTATACATCTTTCAAATCCTATGTTTCAGAAAGAACGGCAGAAATCCGCTCAGAAGTGGTACGACATATGTGTACGACAACAAATCGTATTACAGATAAGCTTGGAAAAGTAGACTGGAATGCGGTGAAAAAAGTAGCCATTGGTATAACTGCGGTTACAGTTTCTGGTCTTGTAGTTGCTGCAACAGGCGGTTTGGCTGCAGGAGCAGTTCTGGCAGCATTGCCAGCAATGGGTGGCTTAGGAACGGCGATGGTTTCAGGAGCAGTTATTGGAGCTATTGGTGGAGCTTCATATAGTGCAGTGAATTCAGGTTTGTCTGGAAATAGTCTGAAACAAGTAGCAAAAGATACGTTAGTCGGTGGTATTGCAGGAGCAGTGACAGGTGGCGTTATGGGTGGCCTTAGTTATGGGGCTGGGAAACTTTTGAATGTAGTAAGGAGTGCAGGAAGTACCCATAATGATGGGATTGATAAATCGTTTAAAAAATTAGTTGCAGAAGTAACCGAAACAAAATTGCCAGAAGGCACTTGGGAAAAACCACCATTAGAGCGAGGAGATATTATTGACAAAGCTATGGGAAATAACTTGGGACACAATTTCCCGACCATAGATAAAGTAGAAAATGGTGTTGTGACTAGTGTTAAAAGCCGAGACTTAGGTGCAAAGACTTATCAAAATGGTAATAAATTGGAAAAGGTAATTGTCAAGGACATTAATAAAGTTTCAGGATTTATAGGAGAAACATTTAATGGTAAATTTGTTAATGCGGAAGAAATAGTGGGTAGACAATTACAAGTAGTTGTTCCAAATGTAACATTAAGCGAAGCTCAGATAAATGCAGTTAATAATGCTACAAAACATGGTATTGATAAAGGTGTTAAACTCATTATTACAGTAGGAAAATAATAGCAAAGTAAATAGCTTAAGGGGAATATTTTATTCCCCTTAAGTAATAGAGAGGAGAAAACGGATATGATTTCTGTATATTATAATCAAAAATATGGTTTCTTAATTGTGCCTAATGCCATTGAAAGGTTTATGGGATGTTATATTTCTATCGAACCTACAATTGAAATTATGGCTGAAGAAACAATAGATAAGATAGGCTGTGCAATTAGAAAAGGAATAAAAATTGCAGAAAGTTCCCCAAAAAAGTAGACGAATCTCAATTAAACAATTTTTGGAAACAAACAAAATATAAAAGTTTTCCAACATTTTCCAAGAATTATCAAAGAATTGATTTGAAACAAAATGGAGATGAATTAGAAATTAGAAGATGGGAACGGAATAATAGAGGGGGATATTCGCGAAAAACGGAAGAAAAAAGATTATATTAATTTTATAGAAATGTCGGATTATGAATTGGGCTTGTTTATAAAAAAAAAAATGTTTGAACCATGTGAAATTAGAATTGATGAAACAGAAAGATTTGAAACATTAGAGGGGAAAATAATTAGTTATTCGATTCCAAATGAGCATTATAAAAATATTGGTGATGGTCATACAGATTCTTATATGACATATAGAAATGAAGATTATGATAAGTTGTATATTTCTTTTTTGATAGGTGATGGAACTGATTGTACAGATGAAGTAAGCATAAAAAATCATTACAAAAATATACAAGCAAATGTCGAATATTAAATTTGAAAGTAAATGTAATAAAAAATATGTACATTTTTTAACAGAAAATGGAGAAGTATTGCTGAGTTTTATTGATAATGGTTATGTGGAGTTTTTTATGTGCATTCCATATAATATTGAAAGAAAAGTTCAAAAGGAGTCAATAGAACAGTATTTAAAAATGTTATTTTCGATAAAAATTGAAGATAAATAAAGCGTGAAGGAGAGAATATGCAAAAGAAGAATTGTGTTTTGTGCATAAGTATAGGAATTATAGTATGTATATTGTTATCAGCTTGCTCCAGACAACCAGACTTTGATGCCAAATCCTACGTCCAAAGTTCTCTTGATGCACACTATCATGGAGAATATAAGGACTATGCGAATCTGTTAGAAATCTCGGAAAAAGATGCCAAGAAAGAAATCGAAGAGGATTTTAATGAGAGTATCCAACAGCAATTTGATGATTCCGATAACATTACGGATAAAGGAATTGCTGATTATGCGGAAAAACTGACAGAAGTAAAGAAACTGGCAAAATACAAAGTACAAGATGTGAAAGAAGAGGATGGAGTCTATACAGTAAGTGTACAAGTTGAACCATCCAATGTATTTCAGACATTGCAACAAAGCTCTACAGAGGTAAGCAATGAAAAAATAAAGCAGGGATTGGATGGAAATGATCCGGAAGTCTTTGCAGCTGTATTAACAGAAAGTGTCCAGAAGAGTCTTGAAAAGAACAGATATGGAAAAGCTGTTACTGTAAACGTATCCGTGGAAAAAGATAACTCAGGAAAATATGGTCTTTTGGATACAGAGATGAATAAGTTGGAAGCAGCGATGTTCCCAACAGAATAAGAATGAATGGAAAGCTATCAGAGGAAAAAAACTGGTAGCTTTCTTTTAAACTCCAAGACAAGAAAACTTGTTAAAAAAGCTATTGTAATAGTAGAAAAATTATAATAAATAATGGATGACAAGAGTCTTTTATTCATTATGAGAAAAGAAGGAATCTCCTATGAACCAACAAGAAATATTCACGTAAGATGGAAAAAAGTGCTGTAATCGAAGAGGTTGCAGCATTTTTTTCTTCGACATTTTTCGAACATTATAACGTACCTATCCGGTCACCGCCATGCTCCGATTTGATTTCTATATCAAAAATCAGATCGGAGGAAAGATAAATGGCTTATAACAAGACAAGTGAAGAACGAAAGTGGAATTATTGGAAAGAACAGGAAGAAAAGAAATTGCGTGAACTGGGAATGGAAGAAGAGAAGATCCAAAAGCTGCGCCAGATGGACAGGGAAGACTTTCTGGAAGAGCGCAGATACCGGGAACATCTGGATGAAACGATGCAGGATATGGATTCCATAAAAGAAAAGGACAGCGAGCTGTTTGCAAGGGATGTAAAGGAGCTTCTGGATCACATAGGTGATAAGCGAATCTATGAACTATTGAAAGAAACGGAGCATCAGACACTGGAAATCCTCTTACTCAGTACATGGGGATATTCTGGAAGAGAAGTTGCTAAGATTATGGGAATGGCAGAACAGACGATTTATACCAAAAGAAACCGTTTGAGAAAAAAATTAAAAAATTTATCAAAAATTGAATAATTATGGCGTTTTTCGTCGGCTATTTAATAGGCAGGTAAATTTTGCCAGTGTACTTTGACAACCTCATACCAGCATTACAGGTACGTTCCCGTAAGTAGAAGCGTGGCAGGAAGACGCGAGGACAGATGAAAAGGGCATGGAAGAAATTAGACCAGAAAGTGAGAGGCAGAGTTCTTTTGTGGCGTTTTCGTTTCGAGCGAATCATCTTTAACTGAAACAGGACCGTGGCGGTCTTTTGCGAGGATCACTTACGAGGGGATAATGATACATAGGAACTGCCAGTGAGCAGAGGATGGACTTTGGGTTGTAATCAGCAAGACTTTTAGAAAATCCGTGAGCGGTGCAATGCCAAGCATCCGCCTGTAATGTTCCCGTAAGGCAATGGGGGAGTCGAGGACAAATACAACGCCAAAAATCAAAAGTATAAGAAATCAAGGAAGAATGTGTCGTTGATATCAGATACATACGGCTGTAGGGAGAAATCCTTTACAGCCGTATTGATGTGATATCAGCACGCATATCAGGTAACAAATTATGTATTACACAAGAGAATATCTCAATAGAGCGCATCGAGAAATTGATACTATTTTCCGAGTGCTGTTCCCGGAACATGGAATGGCAGTAAGGGAAGAACAGATTATGTTATGCCACAAAATGCTGGATAACCTGCTGGGAAGAAACATAGCACTGTGTGACGCGGGTGTCGGTATCGGCAAGACGTATGCCTATCTGGTGGCCTGTGTTCTGATGAGAAAATATTCCCTCCTTGCAGAAGGTTCCCCTTATGAGCAGCGTCCGGTCGTGATATCCACTTCCAGCATTGCACTCCAGAAAGCAATTCTTACAGAATATATCCCTTTTCTCTCCCGGATTCTTCAGGAGAACGGGACGATTCAGGCCCCTATTAAAGCTGTGATACGAAAAGGGAAAGAGCATTTTGTCTGCGATGAGAGGTTGGAGCACCGAATCGTTGCAATCGAAGAAAAAAACAAAAATGCGTTGCAGAAAGAAGCTCTGCTGTCGTTGAAAGAACATTATGATATGGACGAAGTGTCCAACTTAAGTGGGTTTGACAGAAGGATGGTGAGTGTACCGAAGTTCTGTTCGGGAGACTGCCCGAAAAGAGGCTCATGCAGGTATCAGCAGTATCTGGAGCGTTCCAGAGATCATGAAATGTTCATTCAGATCTGTAATCACAATTATCTGCTGGCTGATGGTTATCACAGGCTGCAGGATTACCGCCCGTTATTAAAAGACTACCGAGCATTGATTGTCGATGAAGCACATAAGCTGCCGGATGCGGCAAAGCAGATGTTTGGGAAGAGCCTCTGTTATGACGATATCCGAGAAATCTGCTTTTATCTTGGGAATGAGTACCAAGGCCCGGAGATAAGAAAACTGTCCGGGACGATCCGGATGGTGCTGGACATCATAGGAGAAAACCACAGAACCAGATATGGGATAAGAAGAATTCCACATGACAGAAGAGTGTGCAATGTATTTATATGAGGGGATACAGACCATGAATAAAATCATAGAGAAATTAGAAAAGAAGATTCCGAAGTGGATCAGAAACAAGCTGGAAGAAACCAGAAGTGTGCTGGAATGCTTTTTCCATCAGGATAAGAAGTATGTACTGCATCTGAAGCAGGACCATGATCACAGGATTATATTGTGTGCATCCAGCAGACGGATTCCACAGTATCTGGACCAGATGTTATGGAGCAGAGGAACGGGAGCGATTCTTACAAGCGGAACTTTAAAAACCGGACAGGGATTTTCCCACATTCGGAAAATGACAGGATTACAGAGAGTGCGGAGAGTCCGGGAATATGTGGCAGACTCCCCGTTTGAATATCAGAAGAACTGTCTGTTATATCTGCCAAAGAATTTGAAGACATGCAGAAGAGAAAGTCAGGAAGAGGCAGAGATGATAGCAGGCCATATCCATTCACTGATCTGTTCGACTTACGGGCATACGCTAGTGCTGTTTACATCTTATCATTTGATGGGAAACGTTTACCAGATGTTAAGGGATGAAATTCCGTTCCCGATGATAGAGGTGTGGAGACATTCACCGGAAGAGATCACAAGATTTAAACAGATGGACAATGCTGTCCTTTTTGCAGCCGGCTCCTGTTGGGAAGGAGTAGACTTCCCTGGAGATATGGTATCTTCGCTGATTATAGTAAAACTGCCCTTTGCTGTTCCTGATCCCATCAGTGAAGCACAGAAGAAGGAATATGCCAGCCTGAAAGATTATATTCAGGCAGTGATTGTTCCAGACATGCAGAAAAAACTAAGACAGGGATTCGGACGTGCTCTCCGCACCGAGACAGATACTTGTGTCGTGTCCATTTTAGACGAGCGTGCAGGAGAAGGTGGCAGGTATCATGAGGAAGTAATGTGTGCGCTTCCGAGCTGCAAGATGGCAAAAGATATCAAGGATGTCCAGCACTTTATTCGAAACCGGAAAGGCGTGGAATACTACCTGTAACCGTTCGTGGTTCTGCTACAGAAAAAGCAGATTTTGCACGAAAAGTTTGGTGGTATTTCAAGGGCGTTTTCGGTGGGATTGTTGGTATTGATGAATAGCTATTTCGGCATGAAGTGGGTATACTGTGTATAGCGTTAGAGGAAAGGAGGCAGCTTATGATATACAAGGTGGAAACGATAAAAGATGGAACAGAAAAATATTTTTTCATCAGAAATCTGGAAACAATGAGTATTGAAGAACTGCCAAGTAAATATCTAATGCATAAGATTAAATGTAAACGTTCACCAAATACAGTGAAACGCACAGCATTTTCAATCTGCTATTATATGAAATATATGGCAGAGAAAGAAATGGAACTCACAGAAGTCTATCAGTTAGATTATGAAAAACAGACAGAACACTTTGTGGAATTTTTATACTGGCTTAAAGCCGGAAACCATACAGAGCAAACGGCTGGAGAAAAGAAGTGTCCGAATGAAGGAACCTGCAACGCATACTTAAAAGATGTGTTCAGGTTCTATTTATTTATAGAGGCAGAATATGAACAGTACGGAAGTCTCAAAACCTTATCGTATAACCAGATTATAGCGGTTAATCAGGTGGGAGTAAAAAAGGTACTGCGGAATCATTCTTTTAAAGCCTATCTGAAGGAAGAGGAACATCGTGGGAGAACAGCAAAAGAAAATCAGATTATTACAATTTTACAGGCCTGTACGAACCGAAGAGATCAGCTTCTGTTACTTATGTTAGCAGAAACCGGATACAGAATTGGGGAACTACTGGGAGTAAAATATGTCAAAGATATTGATTATAGGAATCACATGATAAGGGTATGCTTCCGGGAAGATAATGAAAATGAAGCGAGAGCCAAAAATGCGGAATACAGAAGTGCCAAGATAAGTAATGATACGTTTGAATTTCTCATGGATTATCTGGCAAAATATCGGAAAATCCTGCAACATCAGGATTACCTGTTTGTGAATATCATGGGTGAGAACATTGGAAAGCCATTAAGAGTGGACAGTGTATATGATATGTTGGACCGAATGGAAAGAAAACCGGAGTTAAAATCACACCCCACATGTTACGTCACTATTTTGCAAATATGCGAAAGCAGGCAGGATGGGAACTGGAAATGATCAGTCAGGCATTGGGGCATAAACATTTGGATACGACTATAAAGTATCTGGACTGGCTGGATGATGAACTGATAGAAGCAAGTAATGAGTTTTATGCACAACACACTGCTATTTATGGGGCGGAACGTCTGCTGGAGTAGGGAGGTGTGAGAAATACCTATATATTTATTGCAACAGGCAGAACACATAACAGAATCTGAAGTAGATATTGAGAAGAAAAAGCAGGAACTATATTCAGAAATTGATGCACTTGGAATAAAAAGCGATTCAAGAATTAACAAATTGAAAAAGTTCTTGGCAGATAGAAAAATCTGGCATCTGGAAGAAATGGATTATCCTTTGCGAAATTCGTATGAACAATATTTAAGAGGACAGATACGATCACAAATTGTATCTTTCTATTTGAAAATATATGATACGGTAAAACAACAACATATCTATCAACAAATGCAGACGCTAAATGGAAAGCGGATATATGAATGGAAATATCAAAATAAAATTTATTTTCTGAAGTATTATCCGGAAAAGGAAATAGCTGAGACCTTTGAAACTTCTTATAAAACAAACCTATTGGTGTGGGATTTTACACAAAATTGTTCAGAAGTTTTAAAGAAACAAATTTTTTATACGTTGAGTCGTATCATTGCCAATACTTCAATGTCTAAGGCTTATAGAAATGTCAGGTTAAAATCCTTAAAACTTCTTTATGATTCTTGTGTTCAGTTAAATATTACGGATATTGGATTGCTGGAAATGGAACAAGTGGAAACTATTTTAAAGAATTTTCCCGAAACGAGTCAACGAAGTATTTTAGGTGAATGCAGAAGAGATGCGTTTATGCAGCAGGAACAGATCCAATGGGAAGCAAATGTATGGTATCTGGAACGATTACATCTTGGAAAACATCGGATAGACGAAAGTAAATCCTTAATTAGCATTTCTTTTATGGAAGTCAAGGAAATACAGAATCGAGAAATTTTACAGGCATACATGAAATATGAACTGGGAATTACTGGACAGGCAGTCAGCACGATTGTACGAAGATTTGTATGTATTAGAAATTTTATTGAACTGCTGGAACAAGAAAAGATACTGGCGATTCATGCAACTGTCGCAGAAGTAAAAAAAAAGTATGCAGACGGCTTGCGAGAACGGGGGAATACAGGCAAAGGGATTTAATGAAAGAATTTTCGGTATCGGTCATTTTTATAAATTCATGGAAGTTAAACAGTATATTACAAGAATGCCATTCCGAATTGAATATTTCCAACAAAAAGAAGTAATAGTACATCATGATCGTAGCGTTGAGGAAACAGTATATATGGAAATTTTGAAAAAATTATATCTTTTTCCAGAGCGATTACGATGTATGTTCCTACATCTGTGGTGTCTAGGATTACGGGCGAGTGAAGTGTGTACATTGAAAGGAAATGCTTATTATCAGCAGGGCGAGGATTATTGGATTCAGGTGTATCAGGTCAAAATGAAGAATTATAAAAGGATTCCAATCCCACAGGCACTTTATCAGATTATGAAAGTATACTTGAAAAAACATGAAATTCAGCCTGAAGAATTCATTTTTAAAAACAGCAGAGGTGGTGCTTGTCTATATGGTACATTCCGAACTCAGATGATAGAAGCGTGCCGGGAAAATAAGATTGCAAATGGAGAATATTTATTTCAATCACACGATTATCGACATACAGTAGCAACTATGTTTTATGACAGTCATGTATCACTGCAAAGTATCAGGGATTATCTTGGACATACTTATGAAGAGATGACAAGACAGTATATTGATTATATGCCGCAAAGGATTGCAAAAGCAAATGATGAGTTCTTTGAAATGCAAGGAAGTAGTTTAGCATCATGGCTAAAGAAAGAGGAAAAAGATGGAAAATGATATTATATACTTCAGCGATTTCCCCAATTTACAAGAAACAGGGACACGTAAGGATAATGGAAAATTTGATTTAACGTTGCTTCCAACGCAAGAATTAAAGGAAGAGTTTCGAGGTTATATTATGTATCGCTGCAAAAACGGAACGTTTAGAGCATTGATTCAGGATCGAACAGCTTATAATCATATTGCAAAGTTTTTGAACAGCAGAATAAATCGGAGAATCAAAAGCCTTGGAGATAGAAATCCAGAAAAATGGATATCACTTTTAAAAGGCTGGATGTTAGAACAGGGAATAACTATTGTAAAAGAAAAGAAGAGTGTGTATGGTACAGTAAGCTATGGCGAAGCAGTGACGATATTATATTTCAGAAACGTACTGAAATTTTTAGGGCCAGAAGATTTACGGGATGAGATAGAAAAAGATGTTTGGGAACTAAAAAATCTGGATATTAAAATCAGATCCAATCCAATTTATAATGTAAAAACACTGGATTTCAGAAAAATATATCAGCCAGATATCAGGGAAGAATGTAAGAAAGCTGTTTATATGAATCTGCAGTATGAAGCAATAGGAACTGTACAGGGAGAATTGACAATAATGAGGATATTCTCAGAATATCTCCAAAAAGAGTATTCCAAAATAAAAAGTTGCAGTGAAATAGACAGAGAAGTGCTGGAAGAATTTTTGATACATCTGTCAACAAAAGATACTTCCCATAGTGCGAATAGTTCTTATGTAATTTCATTAAGACGACAGTTAGAGACAATCGGAAAAATTTACAGCTATGAAAGATTGGAGCATTTATTTATTAATACGGATATTCCACCGGAAGTAAATGCAGAATTTAGAGTGTATTCTGATGATGAAATGAAACGACTGAATGCGGAAATTACACAGATGGATGTACAGATTGCAAGATGTCTTCTGATACATCAGATGCTTGGAACTAGGATATCAGATACCCTTACACTGAGACCAGATTGTCTGACGAGAGAAAATGGCCAAGATATGATTGAAATATATCAAGTTAAAACTAAAAGATATAAAAAACCGATCAGTAAAGAACTTGCAAAACTGTTACAGAGTTCTATTGAATATACACAGGAAAAGTTCGGTGATACAGAATACATATTTGTTAATGAAAAAGAACCTGACCGCCCGATGCAGTATATGGCTATAAAAACAAAAGTCATGTCCATGATACAGGAAAAGCAGTTGAAAGATGATCATGGCGAATTATTCGGGTTTGGAACGCACATGTTCCGGCACTACTATGGCGTCAAACTTACAGAAATGCATCTGGATGACTGGACGATAGCGAGACTATTGGGGCATAAAAGACTGAATAATGTACAGCATTACCGGAAAATGAGCAATCAAAGAATGGCAGACGAAACCAGAGAAGTAAGACAGATGATGAGTGACATCATATATATGAGTCTGGCAAGATGGGGTGAAGAATATGAGCAAATACGACAAGATGATTGAGGAAAATCAGAGAAAAAGTAAAGAGAAAATTGAACTGGCATTGCAAGCAATACAAGATATGCTGGCAAATAAAGAACGTATCAGTGTTCCAAAGCTGATGAAGAAAACCGGATTGTCGAGAGGATTCTTTTATAAAAATCCAACCGTCCGAGATACATTGAACCAAGCAGTAGAGCAACAGGCCGGAATGATAGATCCAAGAAGAGAAATTCTGAACATGGCGATGGAAAAACAGATTGAACTGCTGAACCAGAAGGTAGCAGCTCTAACCAGAGAAAATAAGGAACTGAAGAGAAAGAACGAAAAGTTACAGAAGGCATTACGGAAACAGGATTTGAATTTTATTAAGAACTTATAACATTGAAAATAATGAGATGGAAGAGATGTGTGTAGACACATCTTTTTCATCGTTGAGGATAAAATATATAGAATGAGAATGGGATTGTTTTATGGTATACTAAAAAGTGAAATGCTAACTTTGATATGAGGTATAAAACAATATGACAGAAATACAAATTAAAAATTTAATTAAAGAATATGAAAAAAGAATATATTGAGTTTATGGAAATTGAGAAATTACCACAGTATAAGATAGATTTTTTTGAAATTAATGTTGAGGAAAGCGATGCAGCAGGATTCGCTTCAGCCGCCCAAGCTTACTATAATACGAAAACAGATGAACATATATTAAGGATATGCAAAAGTTCGGAAATACCAAGGTATATTGTGTTTCATGAATTTACGCATATTTTAGATACGGAAATGTATGCAAAGCAAGATTCTTGGAAATATATGGCTTTGTCTGGTTATACAGAATATCATGCAGCACAAGTTGAATTGATGATAATGTTAGGAGCAGATAGTATACAAACTCAAGATTTTTCATTTACAGTTGATGTTGAAATAGGTAATAGTACAGTTAGGAATTACCTAAACTCAAGACATCAATTAGTAGTGAATATGATGAATAGAACAGATTTTCCAAGAGATATTGAAGCATTAAAAACAACGGTAGGTGTGCTATATAATTATTTTGGAGTGCGTTCTATATGTAAAATGTATGCGAAAGATTATACTGAAGAAGTGGATAACACAATTATTATTCAGAAACTTTCAAAAGTATTATTTGAAGAGATAAATAGCTTTATGGTTGGATGGTTTAATGAAGCACAAGTAGAGCTGAGCTTTGTGTCATATATGAAAATAATGTGGCCTATGCTTCAAAGCTATTTTGGAAAAGAATGAAAGATAGTAACAGTAAACACAGTTTTGTATACAGTTAAACCCAGTAAAATCAACGCATGAGGGGAACTGGCTACATTTTAGCACTTGAAACGGTTGGACTGAACCCACAGGATAAGAGAAAGTATAGAAAATATTCTCTTGGAATGAAGCAGAGACTGGGTATTGCCTGTGCCATTATGGAGGAACCAAAGCTTCTTTTGCTGGATGAACCTTTTAACGCCCTGGACAAGGAGGGACAGGAAAAACTGTCAGAAATCATAAGGGATATGCGTGATAAAGGAAGTCTTATACTGCTTAGCTCTCACGATAAGGATGAGCTTGAAAATCTATCCGATGTAATCTATCTGGTGGACAGCGGAAGGTTTAAATTGAAGTAACGAGGAGAATTTATTATGAAGCAAAGGAAATCAAAACAAGTAAGACTTTTTTCGGGAATGCTCATAGGAATTGTGATGATTGCTGTTTTGGCAAGGATTGTTTATCTGAATCATTGCTATCCATCCCCAAAGGTCATCACATATACAGAAAATGACACTATAAAGCTTGGAAATTATGAGATAAAGCAGACCGGATGGGAGTGGGGCGATGGCAGTCTCCTAAAAGAAAAATGTCCGGATTATGTATATAATCAGATGGATGATGGCTCAGAAAGTCCTTTTGACAGTGTGCGTGTGGGGCTTATAACCTTGTCAGTTACCAAAGTAAAGGACGATACAACATCACTTGATCTTACAAGCCTTGCGTTTGAAATGGGAACTAATGGTAATCAGTATGACATGGAGCTGTTTTTTAAATTAAATCCAACTTTGGAAGCTTTGGAGATAAAGCTTAATGCCGGTGAGGAGGCGTCCTTTGTTATACCATATACAATGAATGAGCAGCAGGTATCAAAGAAAGACTGGAACAGGGTAGATAAGATGAAGCTGTATATGGTGCTGCAGTATTATCCGCAGAAGATAAGGTTGTGTTGTACTGGTTAATAAAAAGTTTATAATTTTTATTAGCACTCGCTATTGACGAGTGCTAATAATGGTGCTATAACATACTTGTAAACAAAAGAAAGCAAATTTCCAAAAGGAAAGTTACAGGTATATAAGGAGGTATGACCTATGTTATTAACAACTACAAACAACAACTTATTTGATACATTTTTCAGTGATCCATGGTTCAATGATCCTTGGTTTGATGACAGGGACGTACAGAAGGCACAGAAGAAATTATACGGACACAACGGAAAGAGAATGATGCTCACCGATATCAAGGAAAGCGATAAAGGCTATGAGCTTGAGATGGATCTTCCGGGATTCAAAAAGGATGAGATTAAGGCTTCTTTAGAGAATGGTTATCTGACCATTACAGCAGAGAAAGGCTTAGAGAAAGATCAGAAAGAGGAAGAGGGCAAGAAGTATATCTGCAGAGAGCGCTACTCAGGAAGCTGTCAGAGAACCTTCTATGTGGGTGACGAGATTGAGCAGGATGACATAAAGGCATCCTTCAAGCATGGAATCCTTCGCCTGGATATTACAAAGAAGCAGCCTAAACCACAGGTTGAGGAAAAGAAATGTATCTCCATCGAGGGATAATCAGATATTGCAAATGATAAGCGGGCTGCCTGTGCAGTCCGCTTATACTATATGGTGTAATGTATATTGTTTAATTATGATGATAAATTGTTACAGGTAAATAGAAAGGCAGGTGAGTATAATGGCAGCAAAGAGAGATTATTATGAGACTCTCGGAGTGAACAAGAGTGCAGATAAAGAGGCAATAAAGAAGGCTTATCGTAAGCTGGCAAAGAAGTATCATCCTGATACAAATGCAGGTAATCCGCATGCTGAGGAGATGTTTAAGGATGTCACGGAGGCATATAATGTATTAAGTGATGAGAAAAAACGTAAGCTCTATGATGAGTTTGGCTTTGCAGGTCTGCAGGAGGGCTTTTCCGAGGAGGCTGCAAGACAGGCTGCACAGGGCGGTTTTGGTGGCTTCGGTGGCTTTGGCGGCAATGGCTCTTTCAGTGGCTCATACAGCTCAAATGGCGGACCATTTACACATCAGGAATTTCATTTTGAGAACGGCTCCGGGGATATGGATGATATTTTCTCAATGTTCGGAGATATGTTTTCACATGGTGGCAGCTCCGGAAGTAGTGGCTCGTACAGCACAGGTGGTGCAGGGGGCTTCGGTGGAAACAGTGCAGATTGGAGCAACTTCACAGGTGGTTCAGCGCGGGGACGTTCATCGAGCCGCAAGGGTTCTGATGTTATGGCTGACCTTACGATTTCATTTGACGAGGCTGTTTTCGGATGCGAGAAATCTATTTCGTTACAGGATCCGTCCACAGGCAAGGTTTCCAATCTGTCCATCCATATTCCGGCAGGAATCGAGTCGGGCAAGACAGTCAGACTTAAAGGACAGGGCAATCCGGGCAGAAACGGTGGTGCAGCCGGAGATGTGCTTCTCAACGTAAATGTGACACCGAGCAGTGAGTTTGAGCGAAAGGGTCAGAATGTATACAGTACAATCCGTGTTCCGTTTACGACAGCGGCTCTCGGTGGTAAGGTGAGGGTGCATACTCTTTATGGAGATGTGGAGTGCAGCATCAAGGCAGGTACACAGGGCGGCAGCAAGATACGTCTCAAGGGCAAGGGGATTTCAAGCATGAAGAATCCTTCAGTAAAGGGAGACCAGTATGTGACTGTTGAGATTTCGGTTCCACGCAGGCTTACGCCAAGGGCTAAGGAAGCGCTTGAGGAATATAGGGCTGTGAGCTGATGAATTTTATGTAGTTTATATATGGAAAACAAATTTGAAATCCGCTATACTATAGGTATTATAGTACAGCGGATTTTTTGCTTGATGAGATTTTAAAAGGAGAGACTATGGGAAGATTTTTAAATCCGGATAACAGTTCATTCCAGGATGTCATTAACTCTGAGATATATGTTGATAAAACAGGTTTGCTGGATTACACAAACAGTGTGATAAATACCACATCAAAATTTATATGTAACAGCAGACCGCGCAGATTCGGTAAATCTATTACAGCAGATATGATGGCTGCATATTATAGCATGGGCTGTGATTCGAGAGAACTGTTTATGGGATATGATATAAGTAAGAAGGGTAGCTTTGAGAAATATCTTAATAAATATGATGTGCTGCATCTGGATATACAGTGGTGTATAGAACCGGCAAAAGGCCCGGAAAATGTTGTATCATATATTATAGAGAATACAGTCACTGAGCTTAAACTTGCATTTCCGGATGTGAAGGTTGAAGGGAGAGTTACGCTTTCAGATATGCTTTCACAAATAAATGCACAGACAGGAAAAAGATTCATAGTGATAATAGATGAGTGGGATGTTCTGGTTCGCGATGAGGCAAATAATCAGTCGGTACAGGAGGAGTATATTAATTTTCTCAGAGGACTTTTTAAAGGTTCATCGGCTACAAGATATATTGCGCTTGCATATTTGACCGGAATCTTGCCGATTAAGAAGCTTAAGACACAGTCGGCACTTAATAATTTTGAAGAATTCACTATGATATCTCCTGGGGGATTTGCGCATTATATTGGTTTTACAGAGGATGAAGTGAAGAAATTATGCGAAAAGTCCGGACGTGATTTTGAACTTGTGAAGAAATGGTATGATGGTTACCTGCTGGGTGAATATCATATATATAATCCAAAAGCTGTGAGTAATGTAATTAAATGGGGGAATTTTCAAAGCTATTGGAGCCAGACAGGCACATATGACTCTATCCAGCCACTCATAAATAAGGATTTTGATGGTCTTAAGAGTGCTATAGTTGAAATGATTTCAGGTGCAGAAACAGAGGTTAAAACTACTACATTTCAGAACGACATGGTTACATTCAGAAATAAAAATGATGTTATGACGCTGCTTATACACCTTGGATATCTGGCATATGATCAGAAACGGCAGATGGCATATATTCCGAATGAGGAAATTCGTATGGAGTTTATGAATGCGGTTGAGGATGATAAGTGGAACGAGCTGATAGAGTTTGAAACCCAGTCAGAACGGCTTCTTGAGGCAACGCTTGATATGGAAGAAAAAGTGGTTGCGGAATATATTGATAAAATTCACAACGAGTATGCTTCCACTATACAGTACCATAATGAAAATTCATTGAGTAGTGTGCTTGCCATAGGATATATTTCGGCCATGAAATATTATTTTAAGCCTGTACGTGAAATGCCAACAGGCAGAGGCTTTGCTGATTTTGTATTCATTCCAAAACAGGAATATGTCATGGATTATCCGGCTTTGGTTGTTGAACTTAAATGGAATAAAGACGTAAAAACTGCGATAAACCAAATAAAAGACAGACAGTATCCGCAGTCTGTTTTACAGTATACAGGAAATATTTTACTTGTCGGTATTAATTATGATAAAAAGACTAAAGTGCATGAGTGTATAATAGAAGAACTGGTAAAATAAGAAAGGATACAAAATGAGCAATTATATAATGGATCTTAGAAAGGTGGTCGGACATGCCCCTTTACTGCAGGCGGCAGCGAGCATCATCATTGAAAATGAAAACGGACAGGTGCTTCTCGGAAAGCGCACAGACAATCACCAGTGGGGCTACGCAGGCGGTTCTATAGAGCTTGGAGAGACTGTTGAGGAGGCTGCAAAAAGAGAACTCTTTGAGGAGATGGGACTTGTTGCAGACGAGATGGAGCTGTTTTATATCAATTCAGGCGAGGAGACTCACTACATCTATCCTAACGGCGATGAAGTTTATAATGTGGAAATCATATACATATGCCGCAAATATCATGGCACCATAAAGCGCCAGGAGGATGAAGTCGAGGAGCTTAAGTTTTTCGATGTGGATGATATTCCGGAGGATATTTCTGATCCGATCAGACCTGTATTTCGTGAATATATAAAGATGAGGAAAGACATGTCTCGTTAAGATACTTTAAAGCTTTTGTAAGGGGGAATGATGGAACAACAGAGAAAGGGAAGAAACAGGAAAACTATAGTAAATTTGGCTTATATTAACAGTGGTGAGTATAAACGTAAATTTGATAATATAGCAGAGTTAAGCAGATTTTTATATAAATTGAAGAAATTTCATAATTCATAGACCTTGCTTTTGCTGATGTTGTGGAGCATATAAAAAACAAAATGGAAACCTCTTTCTAAACTCGAAGCCTTATTGAGCTTCATTGATTACACGCTTTTGGATGAATATTTCAAACCCGACTCTCACAGACGCGGTCAGAATGGCTATTCCAAAAAGCAACTGTTCAACACACTTATATCCATGCAGATTGAACAGTTCTCAGATATCAAATCACTTGTTGTACGTTTGAAATCTGATTCGGTTTTCCGACGTAGCCTCGGAGACTGGACAGGGTTCTGGAATAGAAAACCATAAATGATGGAGTCCGGAACGGACTGCATCTGCAAAAGATCAACAAGAACCTGATATGGTATAGCGTCCACTAAGCAAATCAGTACCATGACAGGTGAATGCAGGTCAGTAAAAATCAAACAAAAAACTAGAGCTGTAGCCGGCAGCGGTTTTTTCCGTGGGGCATGACCCCGTTTAGGAGCTTGGCTGGCACTCAGTGTATGGTAGATGGGACGAAGGAAGTTGGGACATGATACTACGATATCCATCACTCTCGGCTTTTGTTTTGAGGTAAATAAATATCGTTAAAGCCAGAAAAATCAATAGATTTAGGCTTGACAGAATAGGAAGGATATTGTTTCAAGTATAAAAGAATTTGTAAATAAGAAAAAGAATGATTGAAGATAAAATATTATTGATGGTTGATGATCTAAAAATCTGATGAAATTGAGCCTTGAATATGCTATACTTGTCAAGTGGCATATCAAGGCTCTTCCGGTTATGATGAGAAGCACAATACGAATGTCGGAAAACATGTAAATATAGAATGTCCGTCGATAAGAAATTATCATGAGTATATTTGATTGCTCAATATGCAAATACAGTTACAATATTAAGGGGACAATAAAATGTATAGAATATTGATCGTTGAGGATGAAAAAATAATGCGTAATGAATTAGCAACTATGCTAAAGAATAATGGGTATGAGACATGTTGCATTGAAGAATTTGAAAATGTAGCAGAGCAGGTTAGTAAAGAAAATGCAGATCTGATATTATTAGATATTAACTTGCCGTGTGAGAACGGTTATCAAATTTGTAGCAAAATACGAGCAGATATGTCAGTTCCAATTATTTTTTTAACGAGTAGAAATTCAGATATGGATGAATTAAATAGTTTTATCTCTGGAGGGGATGACTATATTACAAAGCCATATAATGTTCCGGTATTATTAGCTAGAATATCGAATTTATTGAAACGTATATATAAAGACAGCGAGAATGAGATAGTAGAATATAAAGATTTAACCTTATTTGTAGAGAAAAATTTGGCATCTCATGATCAATCAGAAATAGAACTGACTAAAAATGAATTTAAAATATTATGGTTTCTAATAAAAGGGAAAGGGAAAATTCTTTCACGAACAGAAATCATAGAGTATTTATGGGATAATGAAATGTTTGTTGATGATAATACTTTGAGTGTGAATATCCGGAGGATACGAGCGAAATTGGAAAAAATAGGTATATACAATTATATACATACCAAACATGGACAAGGATATTCGGTATAAGGAAATGATAGGATATTTAAAAGAAAGTAAAGAATTTATTTTTATTAACATAGTTACTATGGTGTTTATATCAGCGTTTTTGGTTTCAGAAGATTTACCAATAATAGACATATTCTTAATTATCGTCGTTTGGATATGCTTGCTTTTTGGATTTTTTATTATAAACTATTTAAAGAGACAACGGTATCATAAAAAGATAGAGAAAATGCTTGATGAATTAGATAAAAAGTATTTAATAACGGATATTATAGAGTTCTCTCAGAGTATGGAGGATGATTTTTATTATCATATAATGAGAATTTGCAATAAGGCAATGTTAGATGAAATTTATCAGGAAAAAAGAGAACGATTGGAATATAAGGAATATATTGAACAATGGATTCATGATATAAAGAATCCTTTGGCAACGGTTAAATTGATTTGTGATAATAATCGTTCAGAAGCGACTACAAAAATATTGATTGAAACTTCTAGAATCAATAATTATATAGAGCAGGCATTATATTATGCTAGAAGTGCCAATGTAGAAAAAGATTATTTAATTAGAGAAGTTCTTCTTTCTGAGATTATTTCAAAGGTTTTAGTTAAAAATAAGCAGTTTTTGATAGAGAATGGAACTCATATTTTGATGAATGACTGCAATAATTCTGTTTTAACAGATGAAAAATGGCTGGAATTCATTGTCATGCAAATTATCAATAATGCTGTACAATATAAATCTAATGATATTTTGGAACTCAAAATTTGTAGCATAGAATCTAATAATGGTGTTAAATTGATTATCAGTGATAATGGAATTGGGATTTTAGAATCAGACATTCCTAGAATTTTTGACAAAGGATATACAGGGAGAAATGGAAGAAAAAATAATAGTTCTACAGGATTGGGGTTATATTTGTGTAAGAAATTGTGTGACAAATTGAGTGTTGATATATCTATTGAGTCTGAGATTGGAAGAGGGACAAAGGTTACTTTACTGTTTCAAAGAGGAAATATATTAAGGATGCAGGCATGAATGATGTCTGCATCCCTTACATTTTTGTAAGAAGTTTGTAAGATAAATCACTATAAATTCAAAAGAAATAACGATAAAATAAAACTTAGAAAAGAGATAAGGAGGCTAAGTCAAGTTATGGAAAATAGTAGCGTTTTGTTACATATTCATAATATCCAAAAGTACTATGGAAGTAATAATAGTAACATTGTAAAAGCTCTGGATGATATAAGTTTTGATGTTCAAAAAGGAGAATTTCTTGGAATTATGGGTTCTTCCGGAGCTGGAAAAAGCACTTTACTAAACTGCATTTCGACTATTGACAGTGTAAGTGCAGGGAAAATTATATTGGACGGAAAAGAAGTTAACTTATTAAAAGATAAAATGTTAGCACGTTTTAGAAGGGAAAATTTGGGCTTTATTTTTCAGGATTTTAGTCTTCTCGATAACTTAACAATTTATGATAATATTGCATTAGCTTTAACTATTAATAATGTACCAACCGATGTAATCAAGAAAAAAGTAGAACATGTAGCAAAACAGTTGGGAATTTATGAGATTTTGCAACATTATCCATATGAAACATCCGGTGGACAGAAGCAAAGGTGTGCATGTGCTAGGGCAATTATTAATGAGCCTAAATTAGTTTTAGCGGATGAACCAACAGGGGCTTTGGATAGCCATTCAGCACAAATGCTTTTAGAAACTATGGGGGATATGAACGAAAAATTAAAAACCACTTTTATTATGGTAACACATGACGCACTTTCGGCAAGCTATGCCAAAAGAGTTATTTTTTTGAAAGATGGAAAGATTTATTGTGAATTGCAGAGAGGAGAAAAAGAACGAAGGAAGTTCTTTAATGAAATTTTAGACAGCATAGCATTACTTGGAGGTGAGAGAAAATATGTATCTTAAACTGATAAATAGTAATGTAAAAAAAACATTGCAGGATTATCAGATATATATTATTACATTGGTTGTCAGTTCTGCATTGTTTTTTTCATTCATTTCTTTAAGTAGTCCTTGCAATACAATTATTGCGGATGGAACGAAATATTCTGATGCTATGTTTCGCCAAACAATAAATCTAACAGTAGGTCTTGTATCTCTTATTTTCTTTGTGTTGGTTAACTATGTGAATAATCATATGATAAAAAGAAGAGCAAAAGAATTTTCTATATATATGCTTTTGGGAATGGAGCAAAAAAAATTGCCTTTTTGTATTTTGTGGAAACGCTTGAAGTTGGTTTATTGGCAATTCTGATAGGAACTATAGCAGGAACACTTTTATCAGGTGCATTAACGAGTATAGTTATACTTGCAACAGGGGGAGACTTTGATTACAAATTAGGATTCTATCCAGATACCTTTTTTAAGACAATGTTGTTTTTTATTTTTGTTTTTATTTTAGTTGGTGTTTTTAATACTACAAAGTTGTCAAAAACTAAGCTGATTAATCTTCTCAATGCAGATAAAACAGTAGAAGGACATTTACAAAATAAGAAAAAATATTTCATAAGTCTTATAGTAACTATTATATCTTTTGCATCAGCAGTAATAATGATAAAAGACTATTTATCAACTGGAAGAGGATATATGTCAAATATTCCATCAGTGGTAAGCAATAAATATCAGCTTATTATTGGTATTCTACTTGTTTGTGGGATCTTTTCAGGATATTATGCTGTGTCATACATTATTTATGTAGTGAAAGAGCGAAGTAAACATTACAAATACAAAAAGTTAAATGGTGTATTTATTAGTAATCTATATGCTCGTTCCGCTTCTAATGCCAAAGTTATTGCAAGTGCAACAATAGCAATCGCTGTCTCAATTTTAGGTTTTGTAGTTGCTCCTGTATTAGCAGATATATCAGAGGAATTTTTAAAATTTAGAATGCCATATGATTTAATGATTAACAATAGCTACAGATATATTGATAAAAAGTCTGATATTCCGCATATAGATTTTTCTTTTGTGAATAGAATTTTGAATGAACATGGAATCAAAGAATCAGAAATATGCCAGCAGGAGGGTTATTTTGTATGGGCCTCTAATTTTGAAAATATGGAAACCCGTGATAATAAATGGGATATGCCAAGACTTGCAGTATCACTTTCAGACTATAATCAAATGAGAAAGATGGCAGGTTTGTCCCCAATAGAACTTGCAGAGGATGAATTTGCATTGCAAGCAAGTAATGAAATTGATACGGAAAGTATGAAAGCTAAAATAGAAGCTGCTGACCATGAGATTACTTTAGATAATGGGCAAAAGATAAAACTATCAGAAAATCCAATATATAATGATGCGGTAGGAGAATACTTATATAATTTTGGAAATTCGACTTCTTTTATTTTCCCTGACAGTATATGTGAAAATCTTGATATAGCAACCACCTGTTATTATGTGAATACTGTTGAAACTATACCAATAAGCATATGTAATAAAATTGAAGACGAAATAAAGAAAGAATTCAGAGATGAATATACAATATTATATAGTAAATATGAGACAAAATATCAGTCAGATAAAGATTACCAGGATTTTATAGAACCGATTCGTTTTGTGACACAGGAAAAAAATGCTGTTAAACTAAATTCAGTGTGTATGAGACTTTTGGGAGTGTATATTGGTGTGATTTTCTTTGTGATTTGTTTGACGGCACTTTCTTTACAGCAGCTTTCTGATGCAGAAAACAATAAGAAACAATATGGAATAATGTACAAACTGGGGGTAGAAAAAAGCGATATATATAAGCTGATCAGAAAGCAGATATCCATGTTTTTTGCAGTACCTTGTTTCTTGGCTATTTCTGGAGCATGTGTAGGCATTTATGTATTTATGATTAGATTTGGGCACAAGATAGTGGCTTATATTGGTACAAAAGACTTTATGCTGAATATTGCAATCGCAATCGCAATGCTATTAATAATATTTGTGACATATTTTATAGGCACTATAAAAGCATATCAACATAGTGTATCAGCAGCATTTGAACGAAGTTATCGGAAGCGGATATAGTAATAGTAAAGCCTGCATTTTATGTGGGCTTTATTTTTTGGAGGAATTGATGAAAGATATTATAAAATTAATCAAATATACGGATATTTCATATATGAAAAGGCAAATAGGTTGTATGATATTTTTGCTATTGAATACAGTACTTACATTAGTTTACCCGAGTTGTATCAGCGTTATCGTTGATCAAGGAGTAGCAAAGGGGAGCATTGAGGATATTATAAAATATTCGATTTTAATGTTCGTATTAGGAATTTTGATTATGATTACAAATTATGTTCAACAAATTAAGTATGCAAAATTGGGAAGAGAAATATGTGAAATTTTAAGAAATAGAATGTTTGAAAAACTTTGCAAAACAAATTATAAATTTTGGTGCGAAAATCGTGTAGGGGATATAATTACTATATTAGATACAGATGTTTCTCTTGTTGAAAAAATCTTGACATCTATAATAAGTTGCGGGATATTAAATATTTTATATTTTAGTGGAATTATTATGGTATTACTTTTATGTAATGTCAAAACGGGATTTTTAATAACAATATTGGTGTTTCTTTTTGTGCTGCTTCAGAAAAAAAATGGAAAAAAAGTAAAACGAGGTATGTCTGAATTAAGGGAGAAGATTGGATGGTTTAATTCAGAAACACAAGAAATGATTCATAATATGCCAGATATACAATTAATTTATCCAGAAAAGGATCTGGTTAATAGTTATATGCAGCAAAATAGATTGACAAATATGTCATATATACAGCAAACAAAAAATATGCTAGAAGCTAAAAATATAGGATGGGGATTTAATATATTGTCTATTTTTAGCGTTCTTCTTATAGGAGGATATGCTGTATTACGGGAAGATATATCTGTTGGAATATTATTTAGTATGATAGTTTATGTGCAGCAGTTGTATTCTCCAGCAGTAGCTTTAGGGGAAACCTATAATTCAATAAAAAATGCCCAACCAAGCATACTGAGGATTAGCACTTTGTTGGAAAATAAAGAAATGGTAGAAGAAGCTGATTTTTGCCCAGAAGGTTCATTAAAAGGCAATATCATTTTTAAAAATGTGACATTTTCTTATGCTCAAAATACAGATCCTGTATTTCGAAATTTGAATTTATCATTAAAAGCCGGAAGGATTTATGGGATAACTGGTGATAATGGTATGGGTAAAAGTACATTTATACGCTTAATTGCAGGATTATGTATGCCAGATTCCGGAAATATCTATATTGATGATATAGAAATAAAAAAATATAATGTTGAATATTTAAGAAAACATATAGGATATTTATTACAAAAACCATTATTATTAAGAGGCAAGAATCCAATTGACAATATAGATACGAAAAGAATGATGAGGTATTTTAATATGGGAAAGAAAAGGTATTTAGAAGAAAATGTGAAAGGGTTGTCTGGTGGTGAAAGTCAAAAGCTGGCGTTAGCATATCTACTGAGTGACAAAACAAAGGATATTTATATTTTGGACGAACCTACAGCTTCGGTTGATTTAAAAAGTGAAGAAGTAATATGTTCACAGATACGTGACGCTTTAAAAGGAAAGACAGCTTTAATTATTACACATAGAAGAAGCATACTAAAAATATGTGATGAAGTAATTGACTTTAATAAAGAAGTATCTTACAAAAACGTAAGAAAAATGTAAGGAAAATCGCTATTAATATATGCTGTATAATACTAAAATTACTTTAGCAGATGAAAATCTGAAATAAAATAAAAAGGAGGGCTACATATATGTTCAGTCAGATTAATGAAAAAGTTGATGAAATCAAAGAACAGAAAGGACCTTGTTTATGGTGCGATGCAACAGATACTTGTGCTGATTTAGGATGTGTTTTCTGTGATGGATTAGCTGATGACTTTGTAGGTTAATTTCAGGAAAATGGGCAGGGTTATTGAATTCTGCCCATTTATTAGAGGTGGTAAATAGTAATGTTAAAATATAACTCATATAAGATATTTCAGGATAAAATTGGTAATCAATATTTATATTTGATAGATGATAACGCAATATTTTTACTTGATGAAAAATCAAAGAAAATGTTAAGTTTGGAAGGTCTAAAATTCAATGATGCGTATGTAGAGTTATCTGATATAATGACTAAAGAGGAATTTCAGACCCTGTTTGATAATATGGTGAGAGCAGGATTAATTGTAAGTGATAAGGGACCAGTTTTAAAAGAGGAAAAGAAAGAAGAAATCACTCTCAATGGGCTCACATTAATGATTATACAAGAATGTAATTTAAGGTGTACATATTGCTATGGAGAGGGAGGAGAATATCAAGATAGAGGGAAAATGTCATTAGAAACAGCAAAGAAATCTATTGATTTTCTTATTGGAAATTCCAAGAATAAAGAACTTCTGATTTGTTTTTTAGGTGGAGAACCATTGATGAATTTTCCTTTAATCAAAGACGTAGTAGCATACTGTAACAAATATGAAAATGATAAACCGATTCATTTTAAGTATACGATCACTACAAATGGAACTATTTGGAATGATGAAATTGAAAAATTCTTACGTGAGAAACACTTTACAGTCCAAATTAGCGTAGATGGTAACAAAGATGTCCATAACTGTAATCGTTTCTATGCAAATGGTCTAGGCAGTTTTGATGTCATGGAAAAGAATACCAGAAATATGAGAAATGATGGATTAGTATCAGGAAGAGCTACAATTACAGCAACAAATCTAGATTTGGTTGATAATTTTAAAGCACTTAATGATATGAAATTTAGAAGCATACCGATGGCACCAGCACAAAATTTGCTTTCGGATGAAGATTATGACAGATTGATTGGAGAAAACACAAAACTTGTACAGTACTTTTTAGAACTTATACAGTCAGGTGATTATAAGACCGCTAAAAAACTTCGGATTTTGATGTCCGGTCTTCAGAAGATACACAAAAGTGGTGTCGCAAGAAAAATTTTATGCGGAGTGGGCAGTGCACAACTTGCAGTTGATATTAATGGAGAAATTTATCCATGTCACAGATTTGTAGCAAATAAAGAGTACGCTATGGGAAATGTATTAAAAGATACAAAAATAGAAAAGATGCCGTTTTTAGAAGAAATTACTCTTGAGAAGCATAAGGAGTGTAAAAATTGTTGGGCTAGAAACTTATGTGTAGGTGCATGTCCAAATGAAAATCTTGTTAATGCAGGTACTACCCAAAAATCAGATAGTAAAAATTGCCGATTCATTCAAGCTATGTATAATGATTTGATTCATGCATATCTCGAATTGACTGTAGAAAATAAAAAACAACTTTTGGGATAATAAATATTTTTAATATATGGAGTTAGATTTACACCACTTTACAACTTTATAGATGACTCATATTTTGCGAAAATGCCTGGTTTAAGGCATTTATAAAAGATGTTGATTTTATCTGGGTTTCGACTTTCTGTATGAAAGTGGCAAAAAATACATGGCTGCGAATTCCTTCGCTTAAGGCAAAAGCTTCATTGAGGAATAGCTGATATTTATCAGATTGATCAGCATTTCGATTCCTTTGCGGCTACGCACCATGTAACTGCATAAAGATCAGAATGTTTTCTGCTCCTAGTAACTTATTTCTATATTCCATCTGCATGAATAAAGAAAAAGTGGGATATATTGAAACCACTCACTGCTTTAGATACAAAAAGGAGAGTAGCGATACTCTCCTTTTTACATGATTATGTTCTAGCTGAAGAACAGTTTCTTCACATCGTCAACCGGCATATCCTGTCCTGTGTAAAGCTTGAATGCGGCGACGCCCTGCCATAAGAGCATTCCCTTTCCGCCTACGCATGTGCAGCCTGCCTCTTTTGCTTCGCGAAGAAGCTTTGTCTCCTGCGGATTGTAAACTGCATCTGCAACTACAAGCCCCGGTCTGAAAGCTGAAAGATCTTTTACCACGCTCTGATCATCCAGAGGCTTCATGCCAACGATTGTTGCATTTGCAAAGATATCGCTTGACTGGATTTCCTCTGTCATCTTGGCTGTATCATCAATATCATATACATTTACAACACAGTCAGGAACTGCTTTTTTAATCTTCTCTGCAGTCTGTAGTGTACGCTCGAAGAAAGCATCATTTTTGTTGAAAATAGTAATCTCACGAGCTCCGTCCAATGCGCATTGCACCTGAATAGCTGTAGCAGCTCCGCCTCCTCCGGCTACTGTGATTTTCTTTCCTTTGATGTCGATTCCGTGATCCTTTAAGTTGTGTACGAATCCCTCACCGTCTGTGATGTGTCCTGTAAGCTTGCCGTTGTCATTTACGATAGTGTTTATGGCTCCAATAATCTGGGCTGCCGGTGAAAGCTCATCCATGTACTTTGCAGCCTCTACCTTATCAGGCATGGTCACATTACATCCACGCATGTTGAATGTCTTCATTGCTGCAATAGCATCCTTAACCTTGTCTTCTTTTATATCAAATGCAACATATGCATAGTCCAGACCGAGTTTTTCAAAACTGTAGTTGTACATAGCCGGTGAACCTGAATGACCGACCGGTGATCCTATGAGTGCTAATAAGCCTGTGTGACCTGAAATACGCTTTTCCATTGTAAATCCTCCTAAGTGTTTCATTTTGTATTATGATAACTCTTTTATTGGATATACGCAAGCACTTTTTTTGTTTAAAGTGCTAAAGTTAGAGCGGAATAAAAAACAACAGCTCGCGGTTTCCCGCGAGCTGTTGTTTTTTAGGAGTTGTGCGCCTAGCGGCGCACGTTTCTAACGGGTTAAAGTCCCGAATCCGCCCGGTAGTGGGAAGGATATAGCCGAAGGCAAGGGTGTCCATCGTGAGATGGAATCTGAAGGAAGCTGGATGTGAGGAATATACTAACTCACGGGCAAATCTCTGGTCTGACGAACAGAAATCTCATATGAGGTCATGCATGTGGGTAAGACAGCAACCCATGTTAAAGCCCAATAACTACACGGAATCATGCATGATAAATGAGGCGGAAGGATGGAGAGGAAGAAACGTGTGGTACCTAGGGAGGTCTGTGCGGTATGCCTTGAAAGAGGTAACCATTGCATAAAGCAATGCTGAACGCACAGAAGTCAGCAGAGGTCATAGTAGCCGAGCCGAGAGGTGAAGGACCGAATCAGTAGGAGTCTTGAGTATGACCGAGAAAGGAGGAATGACCGTCTATGGCAGAAAACATTGAAAACAATGGCTGTTCGCAAAGAGATAATGCGGAACATGAAGGGTATGTGAAAGCGTCCAGGTCATTCAATCGGATATGGAAAGAAAGAGACAGTGCACAGCCGAGACTTTTGGAAACGATACTGTATAAAGACAACTTTAACAGAGCGTATAAGAGAGTTAAGGCAAACAAGGGAGCGCCGGGAATTGATGGCATGACCATTGAAGAGGCTCTTCCATATCTAAAGGAACATCAACAAGAGATAACTGACCGCATTTATCGTGGAAAGTATACTCCGTCTCCAGTAAGACGAGTTGAAATTCCCAAACCAGATGGTGGTGTGCGAAAGCTTGGCATACCAACAGTGATAGACCGTACACTTCAACAGGCAATAACCCAACAGTTAGTGCCAATCTATGAACCGCTGTTTGGCAGATGGTAGCTATGGCTATCGTCCGAACAGAAGTGCAAAAGATGCAATACTTAAGGTTAAGGAGTATGCAGAACAAGGCTATACATTCGCTGTAGTCCTTGACTTGTCAAAGTACTTCGATACTCTTAATCACGAAATTCTCATCAATCTTCTACGAAAGAATGTAAAAGATGAACGTGTAGTACAGTTGATAAAGCGCTATCTGAAAAGCGGTGTAATGGAAAACGGAGTGGTCATTGACACAGAGGAAGGCTCACCACAAGGTGGAAATCTATCACCATTGCTGGCAAACATCTACCTCAATGAGTTCGACCAGGAATACCTGAAAAGAGGTGTTCCATGCATAAGATATGCAGATGACATCGTGCTTCTTGCAAAAGAGCAAGCGAGCATCAGAGAGACTCTTAGAAAGCAGTACAAAATATCTTGAGGCGAGGCTGAAACTTACAGTCAACCGAGAAAAGAGCCGTACAGTCAGCGTGTTTGCAATCCGAAATTTTTAAATTCCTTGGCTTTGCATTGGGAAGGAACGGAAAAGGCATATATGTCCGAGTTCATCCGAAGTCATGGAAGAAGTTTAAGTCCAGACTGAAGGAGTTATCTTCCCGTAAGCGATGTCAGTCAATCAAGCCAAGCCTTGAGAAAATCAAAGTATATGCAAAGGGATGGCTTAACTACTACGGAATTGCAAGTATGAAGAGCAACATAGATGACATCAACGGATGGCTCTATCACAGAATACGCATGTGTATATGGAAACAGTGGAAGAAACCTAGAACGAAATATAAAAATCTAGTCAAACTTGGAATCCCAGAACACTATGCGTCAACAATAGCAAACAGTCGCAGAAAGTATTGGTATATCAGCAATAACAAAGCTGTGATTTGGGCGCTGAATAAAGAAAGACTGATAAACAGTGGCTTTTACGATTTAGCCACAGCCTATCAGTCTGTGCACGTCAACTATTGAAAGCGCCGTATACCGAACGGTACGTACGGTGCTGTGAGAGGACGGCGGTTAGTCACCGCCTCCTACTCGATTTTATAGGTTTATTATTTTAAAGGAGAATTTTGCAACTATTCCCGTAATCAGAAATAGTTACGAAGTTTTATAAATAATCGTGACGGGCAAGCACGTTTAAGATATTTCTGCCTTCCTCTGTACCCTCAATGATTCTGCGGGCACGCTTGCTGTCTCCGATATTTACGATTTCAACATTGGTATTACTGAAAGCCTCATCGATCTCTGAAAGAACAGGTGTGTTGGCTCTCATACCAAGGCAGATGAATCCGTAATCAAATGGGATTTCCTCAATCTCACCCTCTGGATTCTTTACGATGAAACGGTCATTCTTAACCTCCTGCAGAGCAGTGTTGGTCATCTGTTTTACACCGTATTTTGCCATTTTTGCGTTTGTGTCACACTTTGTGACAGGGTCAAGTCCGTTTCCAATCATTGGAAGCATCTCAACCATTGTTACCTCTGCGCCTCTTTCTGTGAAGAATTCCATCACGTCAAGACCTACGGCACCACCGCCGATGATGGCGATTTTCTGTCCCTTCATATCCTCAGGATACTCATTGATGCGCTCAATCATCTTAAGGACTGTTGCAACATTTGTGCCATCCTTGTCAACGAGATCGTGAAGACCTGTGATAGGTGGGAGAGTAGGTACAGAGCCTGTTGCGTTTACAATGATATCAGGGTTTAAGGCCTTTACCATATCAACTGTTGCTGCTGTATTTTGAAAACAAACAGGTTGTGAAGCTTGCTTGCACGGTGAATCATGTAGTTAGGGAAGTCTGCAAGACGCTTCTTGTCAGGAATCTTGGAGATAACTGATGCAAGTCCGCCAAGCTCTGCCTTCTTCTCAATGAGGAAGGTTGTACATCCAACCTCTGCTGCTGTGCAGGCTGCCTCAAGACCGGCAGTACCACCACCGATTACAACCACGTTGCAAGGCTTGTTTACCTTTGTCTTCATGTAATCCTCACCGCTGTTTACGGCAGGGTTTACTGTACAGCGGATTGGCTGGTTGAGACCGATTCTGTGTCCGGCGCATCCGATGTTACATGAGATACATTTTCTGATATCGCACACATTTCCGAACTCTACCTTATTAACCCACTCAGGGTCAGCGATAAGTCCACGGCCCATACCGATGAAATCAGCATCGCCTCCTGCAAGGATATCCTCGGCTACCTGTGGGTCACGGATATTTCCTACTGTGATACATGGCTTGTTGTATTTCTCTTTTACAGCCTTTGCCATGAATGAGCGCCATCCGTCAGGTAAGTAGTTTGCATCAATCTGGTACTGGATAGATCCGTTGAGACCACATGATACGTCGAATACATCTACTTCCTTTTCAAAATACTTTAAGTACTCAAGTGTATCCTCAAGTGTGTTTCCACCCTCCATGAGCTCGTCTGCACTGATACGGACGAAGATAGGGAAGAAAGGTCCAACCTGCTTACGAACCTCCTCGATAACCAGCTTTGCAAATCTTGCACGGTTCTCGGCAGAGCCGCCGAACTCGTCAGTTCTCTTGTTTGTGATAGGGGAAAGGAACTGACTGATAAGGTAAGAGTGTCCTGCGTGGATTTCAACAGCGTCGAAGCCACAGATCTGGGCACGCTTGGCTGCCTCACCGTATTTCTTTACGATATGCATGATTTCGTCCTTCTCGAGAGGTCTTGGGATTTCCCCACCTGCCTTTGAAGGTACGTCTGATGCTGATACAGGCTGCATTCCAATACGTGAGCTCATTGCAGAAGCACCGGCGTGATTTAACTGTATTGCGATACATGCACCATGCTTGTGAACACTCTCGCAGAGCTTGAAAAGTCTTGGGATGTAGTTGTCCAGATCAATACGAAGCTGTGTTGTTCCGTTTGAACCCTGCGGAGAGTCAACGCTTGCATTCTCAACGATGATAAGACCAGTGCCGCCTTTGCTCTCTGCTCATAGTAGTTTATGTGGAGAAAGCTCATTTCTCCGTTCTGCTCACCGTAGTTAGTTCCCATTGGAGTCATGACGATACGGTTCTTTACTGTCATTCTGCGTACTGTAATTGGCTCAAAAATATGTGGATATTTGTTTTTCATAGTATTTTTCTCCTTAATCTGCTAACCGGGTGGGCACACGGTAGTGTAAATTGCTCTCATTACATTATAGTTTTGTTTCATTAAACTGATTGTCAATATTTATTATCAAAGGCTGTGATATACAAAGTATGTGATTTTTTTAACAATCAAAAAGTGCAATGCACTCTTGTTACATTCAAGGTACAGCAAAAATGTATAAATGTCCAATGCATCTTTTATACGAAATCTATAGTTTTTGTCTATCAAATGGTGTATATTATTTCTAGACTTTGTTGTGAGCATTCGCCGGAGGTCCGCTTGCCCTGCGCTGCACACCGGTGGTATATGCTCTCATAATTCCTTAGTCTAGTGGGAGTAAATGCCGCCTCAAACAGAGTTTATTAGGCGCGAAAAATCAAACGCGCTTTTTACTTTATTGGTATACTAAAGGCTGTGTTGCTTGAACGAGTATTTTCCGCGCCACTTTTGCTTGAGGCGGCATATAACTCCCACACGACACGTCATAAATCGAGCATATACCACCGGTGTGCAGCGCAGGGCAAGCGGACATCCGGCGAATAAATATATTAAATACATAGGGGGTGTACTATGAATCTGAGTCAATTGCAGTACTTCAAGGTACTGGCGCAGGAAGAACATTATACGAGGGCGGCACAGATGCTGTCGATTACGCAGCCGTCTTTAAGCCATGCAATCTCACAGCTGGAGCAGGAGCTTGGCACGCGTTTGTTTGAGAAAAAGGGAAGAAATGTCGTGCTGACCAGATATGGGAAGATGTTTCTGCCGTATGTTGAGGAATCATTAAAGGTGCTTAATGAGGGTGTGCAGCGCATTCAGGAGGTCAATGGCAGCAGGCATGGAATTATACATCTGGCATATATATATACGATGGGAAGTGAGTTCGCGCCAAAGCTGGTGCGTAAATTTCTCGATGCATACCCGGATTATGATATAGAATTTCATTTTACGGTTGGAACAACCGGAGAGATTATAGATGGACTAAAGGATGACAAATATGACATAGTTTTCTCTTCTTATAAGGATGGGGAACAGGATATAGATTTTAAGAAGATCGCGAATCAGAAGCTTGTGCTTGCAGTGCCCATGGACCATCCGCTTTCCATAAAGGACAGTGTGGATTTGCGCGATACAATAGAGTATCCGCAGATTTATTTTGAGAAGGGCAGCGGTCTGCGTCCGGTCATTGATCAGATGTTTGAGGAGATAGGACAGTTTCCGAAGGTAGCCTTCGAGATGGAGGAGGATTCGAGTATGGCGGGTCTCGTGGCGCAGGGCTTTGGAATAGCTGTGATGCCTGATATTCCAATACTTCGGTCACTTTCTGTAAAGACGCTTGATATATACAATCCTCCTTATGAGAGAGCGGTGTATCTGGCAACGCTTAAGCAGAGATATTTATCACCGGTTGCGAAGGCATTTATCAGGTTTGTGATCGAGGAGACTGCCTAGCTGCAGCTTTCCCGCACAAACTCTATGAAGCGCTTGATAGCCGGAAGCTGGTATTTGCCTGTCATGTAGCCCATGTATACAGTGTGTGAGAATGACTCATGCGAAACGAGGTGGCGTATGCAGATGTCATCGCGGTGAATTGCATCGACATCTGCGACAAGCGCAATGCCAAAGCCCTGCGCCACGAGGGAGGCGATGCCGTTCTCATCGGGTGACTCACATATGAAGTTTGGCGATACATCATGCTTCTTGAAAAAGCTTCTGGTGTACTTGCCAAGGCCTGAGTGTCTGGCATAGCCGAGCACAGGATAGTCAGCGAAATCAGTGGCTTCCATGGTATCCTTAAGTGTCAGTGGGTGGCCGGGAGGCAGTATGGCAACTATTTCCTGCCTTATAATAGGAACAAAATCAATACCATTTTCATCTGGCGAGTATGAACCGAAAATTATGTCATACCTGCCTTTTTTTAATCCCTCAATATTCACAGAGGTGATGTCCTGAAAGAAATTGAACGTGATATTTTTATTTTCCTTTTCGGTGAGGAAAGAGCGCACGATAGTTGGGATAAACACCTTTGCAAGAGGTGATACGTAGGCGATATCGATGTGACCGCCGTCGGTTGCAATCTGGTGCATTTTGCTCTCGGCTCTCTTTACATCGTCCAGAATAGTAGACACGTGTTCTAAAAAAATCTCCCCGGCCTTGGTCAGTATTACATTCCTGCCTCTCTTTTCAAATAAAGTGACGCCAAGCTCGTCCTCTAAAGCAGCTATCGAACGGCTGAGGCTTGGCTCTGTGACATTCATTTTTTCGGCAGCCTGATTGAAGTGTTCCAGAACTGCCGCCTGGTAAAAATAACTTAATTGATTGAGTGTCATGTATAAATCTCCGTAAAATAATAGATACAGTCTATGAATTACAAATATTATAGCCTAAATTTGTGCATATTATAACATGATTAGTACAGTAATGCTATTAAAAAATAACAAAATAAGCATTGGAAGTACCAAAAATAATGCGTTATAATATCATTATCAAAGGTTGTTAAGTTTTTAACGAAGTGGGCATCGTTGAAAACATAGCTAAGTAAAATACGAATAATCAATATTATCACATTTAAAAATGAAGGAGATTTAATCATGGCAGAGAGAATCACAGGACACACAGAACTCATCGGACTTATGGCTTACCCAATCAGACATTCAAGCTCACCGGCAATGCACAATGAGGCATTTGCATATCTTGGACTTGACTACGCTTATCTGGCATTTGAGGTTGATAACAACACTCTCGAGGATGCGGTTAAGGGAATCAGAGCATTAAAGCTTGTAGGCTCTAATGTATCAATGCCAAACAAGACAGTTGTAGGACAGTACTTAGACAAGCTTTCACCTGCAGCAGAGCTTTGCGGAGCTGTAAATACAATAGTAAACGAGAACGGAGTACTCACAGGACACATCACAGACGGTATCGGCTTCATGCAGGCGCTCAAGGATAACGACATCGATGTTATCGGAAAGAAGATGACAATCGCAGGAGCAGGCGGAGCTGCTACAGCTATCGAGATTCAGGCAGCACTTGACGGTGTCAAGGAAATCTCAATCTTCAATATCCATGACAAGTTCTGGGCAAACGCTGAAGAGACAGTTAGAAAGATCAACGAGAAGACAGACTGCAAGGCTACTCTTTACGACCTTGATGACAAGGAGAAGTTAAGAGAAGAGATGGCTGATTCCTACATCTTCGTAAACGGAACAGGTGTTGGCATGAAGCCACTCGAGGGAATGTCTGTAGTACCTGACAAATCATTCTTCCGTCCTGAGCTTATCGTAATTGACGTACCTTACTCTCCACTTGAGACAAAGATGCGTTCTATGGCAAAGAGGTGGGCTGCAAGACAATGAACGGTCTTGGAATGATGCTTTTCCAGGGAGCAGCAGCCTTCAAGCTCTGGACAGGAAAAGATATGCCAATCGAGCATATGAAGGAAGTATTAAACATCAGATATGATGATTAATCAGACACAGAAATTAAATCACATTGAATTATTTTGACAGAAATTAAGGAGAACACTGATGAATAAAAAATATTTACCTAGAGCATTAATCCTTTACTTAAACTACTTTATACACGGAGTGGGCTGCTCTATCCTCGGACAGGCAGTCATCAAGGAGGCTCTCGCAGCTTCATGGGGAGTGCAGGTTATGGCTATTACAGCTATTTCAGCAGCCCTGGGACTTGGACGTCTTATCGCACTTCCGTTTGCAGGACCTTTATCAGATAAGCTCGGACGCCGTATCTCAACAGCAATCGGAAGCGGCTCTTATGCTATCTACCTGATCGGACTTGCCCTTGCATTCAATGCAGGAACACATGGTGGATACCAGATTGCTTATATCTGTGCTATCATTGGCGGTATTGCGAACTCATTCCTTGATACAGGAATTTACCCTGCAGTATCAGAAATCATCTACAAAGCACCGGGTGTTGCGACGATGGGAATCAAATTCTTCATCGCTATCGCACAGATGCTTTTACCATTCGTACTTGGTATGACAGTTGCTACAACAGCAGCAGGACTTACATCATACAACACACTGTTCTTCGGATGTGGAATCATCTACATTGTACTTTTAGTATTAGTAATGCTCTTCCCGCTTCCTGATACCGATGCAAAGGCAGAGGGAAAGAAAGAAGGACTTATCGCAAGCTTAAAGCACACACATTTTTCTGTTGAGTCAATCGCAATGATTATCATTGGATTTACATGTACAGGAACATTCCAGTTATGGCTCAACTGTGCACAGAACTTTGCAAAAGAGAACGTAGGCTGGGCTGATCCGTCAGTTATGCAGTCATACTACTCAGCAGGAACCATGATAGCTCTTATCGTAACTGCACTTTTAACAAGAAAAATCAAGGACGTCAGATTTATCCTTGTTTACCCTGTAATCTGCCTTGCAACAATTGTAGTAGTGTTAGTCGGACAGACAAAGCCACTCATGATCGCAGGTGCATTTATCATCGGATGGGCAGGAGCAGGCGGACTTTTACAGATCGTAACATCTGTATGCAACATGCTCTTCCCTAAGATCAAGGGAACAGTAACAGCGCTTGTAATGATCGCTTCATCACTTTGTAACTACACAATCCTTACAGCAGCATCAAAGATGCAGCCATCACAGGTTATGGTAATGAACATCGTGCTCACAGCAATCGGCGTGGTACTTGGATTATTCGTAAACCTGCGCTATACTAAGATGGTAGAGCTGTCTAAAGAGGATTAATATGTTACTCAAACTTCCCATACTATGGGAGCCGGCCTAGTATACAGTGTATTCCTCAGAAAAAATATGAAGTTAACCACGGATTTGAATCGATATAGATTACTTTAATATGTAAGGTTATATCCGTTTTTAAAGTTAATGGAACTCCGTGGTAGTTCATATTGTTTTCTTCGGAACAACTGTATACTCTCCGGCAAATATAGTTTTATGTATGGAAGGTTTTGGTACATTAAATTATACTGGGGAGTATAATTATCATACAGTCTAATACAAGGTAAGAAAGGAAAAAATCATGAACACCATTAAGGTTAGAGATATTGAAATCGGTGCGGGCGAACCTAAAATCATCGTTCCTATCGTAGGCGTTACAAAAGACGACATCATAGCAGAGGCAAAGACATTTGACTCTATCCCTGTTGATATGGTTGAGTGGCGTGTTGACTGGTTCGAGAATGTATTCGAGTTTGACAAGGTTGAGGAGGTATTAAAGGAGCTTCGTGATGCTCTCGGAAATATTCCAATCCTTATGACATTCCGTACTTCAAAAGAGGGCGGAGAGAAAGCAATCGAGCCTGAGGCTTATGCCAAGCTTAATATCAAGGCTGCACAGACAGGATACGTTGATTTTGTAGATGTAGAGATTTTTACAGGTGATGAGATTGTAAAGAAAATCATCGACGGCGTACATGCTGCAGGTGCAAGGGTTATCGCTTCAAACCATGACTTCTTCAAGACTCCTGCACAGTCTGATATCGTTTACAGACTTCGCAAGATGCAGGATATGGGAGCTGATATCCCTAAGATCGCAGTTATGCCACAGAATAAGCGAGACGTACTCATACTTCTTTCAGCTACAGAGGAAATGGTTACAGATTACGCTGACAGACCAATCATCACAATGTCAATGGCAGGCACAGGTGTTATAAGCCGTCTCTGCGGTGAGGTATTCGGATCTTCAATGACATTCGGTGCCGCAAAGAAAGCATCTGCACCCGGACAGATGGGAGTAGAGGATCTGTCTACGGTACTTGGATTACTTCATAAGAGCATGTAAGAAAAGCTTGTATAAAACCATGCAATAAAATAAAATGGCGCCTCGGCATCTGTAAACTATGTGCTGTGACGCCATTTTTGAAGATGATAACAAATAGTAATATATAAAATTGTGAATATTTACGTGGGAAAACAGCAATAATTCAGTAAAAATAATACGTATAATTATTCACGGAAAGGGGACATTTCATGAAGAAAATACTGCACTATCTGGATGAATATCTTGAAGAATTTTTAATGGTCATTTTCCTGATTGCGATGACTCTTATCATGGGTATTCAGGTGTTTTCAAGATATATTCTTGGCATGTCGCTTTCATGGTCTGAGGAAATCACAAGATACCTGTTTATCTGGTCGGCATTTTTGAGTGTCAGCCTTTGCACACGTAAATGCATATCAATAAAGATAGACCAGTTTATACAGCTTTTTCCACGAAGAGGAAAATCACTCTGGAAGGTATTAAATCTGACAGTTGAGTTTGTGTTTTTCGTATATCTGATACCGTATTCATTCATATATCTGAAAAATACAATAGAAAGCGGTCAGGTAAGTCCTGCCTGCGGTATCCCTATGTACTATGTGCAGGCTGCACCGTTTGTATGCTTTATAATCACAGCCTTCCGCATCGCGCAGAGATGGTTTGGCGAGTGGAAAATTGTCCTGAAAAAAGATGAAAAGCCTCTTGAGGAGGGCAGTATTGCCTCGGTTATAGAGGAAGCCGTTGTCGAAGATACTTACCGCGAGAAAGAGCTTGTGGAGGATATTGAAGCAATTCATAGTAAAGCTGAAAAGAGAAAGGAGAAATAGATGTCAGCAGCAGTAGTTTTTATATTATTTGTGATATGTCTGGTCATTGCTATTCCGGTATCTATTTCCCTGGGAATAGTGGCAGTGCTGCCGGGCGCGTTTGACTCATCTTTTACAGCCAGTGCCAGCTATGTTATCCGCTCTATGCTCGGTGGTATAGACAGCTTCCCGCTTTTAGCGGTGCCTATGTTTGTGCTTGCCGGAATCGTCATGGCACACGGCAAAATCTCACAAAAATTGTTTGATGTTTTTGTGTATTTTATAGGAAAAAGAACCGCAGGAATCCCATGTGCGGTTATCATCACCTGCTTGTTCTATGGAGCGATTTCCGGCTCTGCGCCTGCAACTGTTGCGGCTGTCGGAAGTATGACCATTCCGCTTCTTATGGAGCTGGGCTACAAAAAGGATTTTTCAACGGCAATTGTTGCGGTTGCGGGAGGACTCGGAGTCATCATACCGCCAAGCATACCTTTTATCATGTATGCGATGGCAACCGGTGAGTCGGTCAGTGATCTCTTTCTTGCAGGAATCATTCCGGGACTTTTGATAGGAGCGCTTCTTATGTTTTATGCATATTATCACTGCAAGCGCTATGGAGAGGACAAGGAAAAGATAAATGCAAAGGTCTCTGAGCTTAGAAGCAAGGGTCTTTTTAGTATATTGAAGGACAGTATATGGGCACTTTTGAGCCCGGTTATAGTACTGGATGCATTTACGCCGGTATAGCTTCGCCTACAGAGGCTGCGGTGATTTCAGTATTTTATGCGCTTTTTGTAAGTCTTTTTATTTACAAATCCATAAAGGTAAAAGAGATATGGGGCATCATGGTGGAGGCGATGAAGACATACGCACCTATATTGTTTATACTTGCCGCATCGACCGCGTTTTCACGCGTGCTCACACTCATGCAGGTGCCACAGACAGTCAGCGCATGGATACTCGCACATTTTACAAATGAGATAGTGCTTCTTATTGTGATAAATGTGTTCCTGCTCATTGTTGGAATGGTTATGGATACCACACCGGCTATACTTATTTTAAGCCCAATTCTGCTTCCTATCGTGCAGAGCATCGGAATGAACCCGATCCACTTTGGTGTGGTCATGATCGTAAACCTTGCAATCGGATTTGTTACACCGCCTATAGGAGTAAATCTGTTTGTGGCAAGCTCACTGACGGATGTTCCGGTCATGCGGATAGCAAAGAAGGCGGCGCCTATGATAGGATATTTCCTGCTGGCACTTCTGCTGCTTACATTTATTCCGGTAATCAGTCTGTGCTTATTATAGAGAAATATTAACTATTCGGTACAGAAATATGTAATAACAGGTATAAGCAGATTTAATGATGATTGTAGGATATTTAGGCACACAGTTGTAATTGGAGAAAAATATGAGTAGATTTGGCTTGTTTTTATGTAAAAAAGCTGGTAAATATAATAAACCGCGTAAATCGTATAGCAAATATAGATTGTGGCGAAGAGCAGCCGCCGTCATGATGATACTTTCGCTTACAGCAGGACTTGCCGCGTGCGGTGGCTCTGCTGGTGAAGGCTCGCAGGCTGCATCTAAGGCTGCCGGGGTACAGCGCTACGCATGGCCTCTCGGCAGCTCAAGTCCTGAGGACACCGTGACACAGATATATGCAGAGAAATTTGCCGATGAAGTGGACAGATTAAGCGATGGCAAGATGAAAATCAGTGTGTATCCAAACAGTGTACTGGGCGGAGACAGAGAGCTTCTCGAGTCATGCAAGGATGGAGATATACCTTTTGTAGTGCAGAACACTGCGCCCCAGGTAACTTTCATGAAGGATACTGCAGTATTTGATATGCCGGCACTCTTTGACAGCATTGATGAGGTGCGTGAGCATGTGGACAATCCAAGGTTTATGAAGCTCATGCAGCAGGTCTACAATGACGGCGGCTACGAGCTTTTGGGATATGCAGACCAGGGATTCCGTGTTATGACAACAAACAAAAAGATAGAAAGCCTTGCTGATTTTAAGGGTCAGAAAATCCGTACAATGGAAAACTCTTATCATATGGCATACTGGAAGGCGCTCGGAGCAAGCCCGACACCTATGACTTTCTCGGAGGTGTATATCGGCTTACAGCAGGGCACCATAGATGCGCAGGAAAACCCATACGAGGTAATCGTATCCAATAAGCTCTATGAGCAGCAGGATTATGTAGTGGAGACAAATCATCTGCCACATCTGATATCGCTCATAGTAAGCGAGGAGTTCATGAAAGGACTGAAAGATGAGCAGCAGCAGATTATCCGTGAGGCAGCCGAGACAGCGAAACAGTACGCCAGAGAGCAGTCTGACGAGCGTATTGCCTCAAAGATAAAGACTATCGAGGACAGTGGCACACAAATCATCACTTTAAGCGATGAAGTGCATGAGCAGATTCGCAAGGAGTGTCAGCCGATATATGAATCGATTGAGAAAAATGTGTCGTCTGATATTGTGGATGCATATCTGACACAATAACACTTTAAAGCATTAAAATATTTTGCTTGATAAATTGGTAAAGTCTTGTTATACTATGACTAAGAAATTTGTGGTTATCAAAAATGCGAAATACTATAACATGAAGTTATAATGATTATAATTTGACGATATTTCGCTTAAATACCTAAATCCAATATGAAAACCACACATAAGTAAGGAGACACACCATGGACAAAATCGAGGAAATCCGCGCAAAGATTGGGGAATGTGACGATATAATAATTAAGCAGCTTGCGGTCAGAATGTCACACATTCAGGAGATTATATCATATAAGAAGGCAACAGGAATCCCAATCTTACAGCCGGAGCAGGAGAAAAAGCAGACAGATGCACTTGCGGAAAAGCTTGGCGACAATGAATTTGAGGAAGAGATACTTGATATTTTCAAGTATATCATGAAGAACAGCCGTCGTATCCAGGCAAAGAGCCTTTTCGATTACAATATATTCCTGATCGGTTTCATGGGTGCAGGAAAAAGCACTGTAGCAGGAGAATTAAAGGATAAGCTCGAGATGGACCGTGTCGAGATGGATCAGATGATTGTTGAGAATCGTGGCATGTCAATCTCAGAAATATTTGATGAGTTCGGTGAGGCATATTTCAGAAACTTAGAGAGCAACACACTTATAGAGCTTCAGAAGAGAAAGCAGACTATCGTTTCCTGCGGTGGTGGTGTGTCATGAGAGAGGAAAACGCAGATCATATGAAGAAAAACGGCCGTGTAGTTCTTCTTACAGCAAAGCCTGAGACTATCTACGAGCGAGTAAAGGATAGTGACGAGCGCCCGATACTAAACGGCAACATGAATGTTGAGTATATCAGCGGCCTTATGGAAAAGCGAAAGGAGCGCTATGAGGCAGTGGCAGATGTAACAGTTGCTACAGATGGCAAGAATGTTACACAGATATGCGAGGAAATCATTGCAAAGCTTATCGCACTTGATAATGAGCAGGACAATAAACAGGCATAATACAGGAATAGCACAGCACTTATTAAGGCAGCAGCCGGATATCAGACCGGCTGTTGCTTTTTGTTCAAATACTTTAGGGGTGTGTTGCTTGAAATAATTGCAAATATGATGTATAGTACTCTACAATTTAAGAGATACTGTTTAAGTATGGCAGCATAACAAGGAGGTCATAATTATGTGTACAGCAGCAGCTTATAAAACAAAGGATTTCTATTTTGGAAGAACACTCGATTACGAATTTTCATATGGAGATGAGATTGCGGTAACGCCGCGAAACTATGTGTTTGATTTCAGGCATTCGGGAAAGCTTGAAAACCATTATGCAATCATTGGAATGGCACATGTGGCAGGTGACTATCCTCTTTACTATGATGCTATAAATGAAAAGGGGCTCGGTATGGCAGGACTGAATTTCGTGGGAAATGCAGCGTATGCGGCAGCAGACGAAAACAGCTCATGCAAGAATGGCACATGCGGCATTGCAAAGACAAAGGTGGCACAGTTTGAGTTTATACCGTGGATACTGTCACTATGCGCTACGGTAGCGGATGCAAAGGAAAAATTAAATCGTATTTTACTGGTAGATACACCATTTAGCAGTCAGCTTCCGGTTGCACAGCTTCACTGGATTATAGCCGACAAAAATGAGTGCATTGTGGTGGAGTCGATGGCAGACGGTATGCATGTTTACGACAATCCGGTAGGTGTGCTCACAAACAATCCGCCATTCCCATATCAGATGGCAGCACTCAATAATTATAGAGGCTTATCCACAAAGCAGCCTGAAAATACATTTGCACCGGGAGTGGAGCTTAGTGCATACAGCCGCGGAATGGGAGGCCTGGGACTGCCGGGAGATTTATCATCGCAGTCACGCTTTGTACGTGTGGCATTCACAAAGCAAAACTCCAAATCGGATGACAGTGAGAATGCAAGTGTGAGCCAGTTCTTCCACATATTAGGCTCTGTAGACCAGCAGAGAGGTCTGTGCGAGGTGACAGAGGGCAAATATGAGATTACGCTCTATACCTCATGCTGCAACTGCGACAAGGGAATCTACTATTACACCACATATGACAATAGCCAGATCACAGCGGTAGACATGAACAGGGAGAATCTTGATGAGAAGCTGCTTATCAGATATCCTGTTATTACGGAGGGAAAGATTTGTTGGCAGAATTAGAGAATCTGTTTGCGCTACAGGATAAAAATTACAGGGAATTTCATGCGAGGCTTATGCCCAATATTGAAAAAGAACGCATAATAGGAATAAGAGTCCCGGTGCTTAGAAAGTACGCAAAGGAGCTTGCTCATGGCAGCAGGCTCTTTTTGTCGGTTCAAAAAGAGAAACGGGTCTGTAATACGATAAAAGAAAATGACTGTGACAATGTGGAAAAGTTTCTAAATACTCTGCCACATTACTACTATGAGGAAAATAACCTGCATATGTTTCTGATTATGCAGATGAAGGATTATGATACGGCATTGGCTTATCTGGAAGCATTCCTGCCATACATAGACAACTGGGCGACCTGCGACAGTGGTGTGCCGGCTGTGTTCAAAAAGCACAAAAATGAGCTTCTTTTGCATGTATATGAGTGGCTGGATTCGGATAAGCCCTACACCGTCAGGTATGGCATTGGCACTTTGATGCGCCTATATCTCGATGAGGATTTTGATATAAAATATGCTTTAGATGTGGCAAAAATCCGTTCCAAGGAGTATTATGTAAACATGATGAAGGCGTGGTATATCGCTACGGCACTTGCAAAGCAGTATGATGCAGTGCTGCCGATACTGAAGGAAAGGCTTATGGATAGCTGGAGTCACAACAAGGCGATACAAAAGGCGCGTGAGAGCTATCGCATCACGCCACAGCAGAAGGAGTATCTGAGCACATTAAAGGTTTAATGAAAAGAGACAAAAATTTATGAAAATAAAAAGCTTATTTGAATCAAAATTTATAAAGGTGTTTGACCTTCAGTACCGGGAGGGCAGGCATTATTATAATGCAACAAGGAGAGATGAAGAAGACCTTGTGGCCGCTAAATCCACAGAGGAGTTCAAGAAAATGCTTCCGGATGCTGTGAGCTGCGTGGTGATATGGAATCCGTCAGGTGATGACGAGAAATCAGGTCATGAGCCATGTCTGTTAATGAATCGCGAGTTCCGATATCCGACAGGCCAGTACCTGCTAAGCGTACCTGCAGGACTTATTGATCCGGAGGATTGTACCGGGGATAATGATAATACAGCGCCACTTATAAAAACTGCCATGCGTGAGCTTCATGAGGAAACAGGACTTAAAGTGACAGAAAAAGACACGGTTTCTGTAATCAATCCATGTCTTTTCAGTACACCGGGCATGACAGATGAAAGTAACGCCATTGTAAAGATTGTACTTAACCGCGATAGCCTTAATGGAATGTCGCAGGAGGGCGCAGTGGGCGGCGAGCTCTTTGACGGATTTGACCTTCTGACTAAGTCGCAGGCGAAGAAGATACTTGAGGATGGAGTGGACGAGCACGGCATATACTATTCTGTGTATACATGGGCGGCACTCACGTATTTCGTAGCAGACTTGTGGAGGTAGATGTGGAATGTAGCGTGGTTAGCCCGGGAGGCTGCCATATGCTCTCGTAGAGCATAGAAAAACTATGAGCATAATTCGTACAGCCTCTTAACAGCGTAGCGTTAGCTCTTAGAGAGCATATGGCCGCATGCCGGGCTAACCATGCGGTCGCATGCTTGCCACGCAGTGGCATTTAAAATACGGAGGAATAACATGAACGATAAAAAATACTCGCTGCGCCCATATCTGCTTGCATACAAATGGCACTATGCGATAGGCATTTTTGTGCTTCTTGCAGTAGACCTTGCAAATCTGTACATTCCGCAGTTTATTGGGGAGATAATCGACGGCATCACTGCAGGAAAGCTTGATATGGCGGGCGTGGGCGGCATTATATTTAAGATACTGATAACAGGCCTGATAATCATGGCGGGGCGCTTTGGATGGAGATATTTCATCATAGGAGCATCAAGAGGAATAGAATACAGACTGCGCGATGATATGTTTTCACATATGGAGACACTCTCGGCGCGCTATTACAACAGCCATAAGACTGGAGATCTTATGGCATATTTCACTAACGATTTACAGGCTGTCAGGATGGGAACCGGAATGGCTGTCATCACCGTGTTTGACGCGGTAATCATGACGGTGATGGTGCTTGTCAAAATGGTAGTATACGTGGATTTTAAGCTGACATTATTTGCTTTTATTCCACTTATTTTCATTGCAATCGGCTGCTATTTTTATGGAATAGAGTCAAAGAAACGTCAGGTGAAAAGGCAGGATGCTTTCTCCTATCTGTCTGACAAGGTGCAGGAGAGCATTGCCGGTATCCGCGTGGTCAAGGCATTTGCGCAGGAGGAAGAGGACTTTAAGCAGTTTGAAAAGGCTTGCGAGAACAGCAGGGAGAAAAATCTTGCTGTGGTAAAGCTTCGCGCTGTCTTTGGCCCGACGCTGGATGCCGTAATCGGAATAAGCGTGATAGTGACACTACTTGCAGGTGGCAGGATGGTGCTTGACGGACAGGTTTCGATAGGCCAGTTCGTGGCATTCAACTCATACATCGATATGCTTGTGTGGCCTATGATTGCGGCAGGCGACTGTATCAACACATTTTCTCAGGCGGCTGCGGCATGGGGCAGAATCCAGACTATTTTCGAGGAAAAGCCTGATATTGTCGATATGGTGCCACCGGAAAATGTAATAGAAAATGATGGCATGGCAGGCAGAAATGCAGATAATTTAGCTGAGGGTATTTATGATAAAATACAAATACATGGTGATATACAGCTTAGCCACCTCAGCTTCACATACCCTGACGGCTCCAAGCCGGTGCTTTCAGACGTGAGTATACATGTGAAGCAGGGCGAGATGCTTGGTATCTTAGGACGTACCGGAAGCGGAAAATCATCACTTGCCGACCTTTTGCTTAGAGTCTATGATTGTGAAAACGGCATGATACTTTTGGATGGACGCCCGATAACAGACTATCCGCTGGCGGTTTTACACCGTGATATCTCATATGTGCCACAGGAGAATTTTCTGTTTTCCGACACACTCGAGGAGAATATAGCATTTGGTCTTGAGGACAGGATTGCCGACAATCCGGCAATTCTTGATGCGGTAAAACAGGCTGCAAAGGACGCGTGTATACACGATAATATCATGGGCTTTCCGGATGAGTACAAGACCATGGTTGGAGAGCGCGGAGTGACACTTTCGGGAGGCCAGCAGCGAAGCTCGATAGCCAGAGCACTTTTAAAGGATTCTGCAATCCTTATACTGGATGATTCACTTTCTGCTGTCGATACCGATACTGAGGAGCAGATACTTGAAAACCTCATGGAAACCAGGCAGGGCAAGACAACCATAGTGATTGCCCACAGGATTTCCACACTGCAGAAGGCTGACCATGTGGCAGTGCTTTCTGACGGAAAACTGACAGAGTATGGCACTCCTGAAGAGCTGCTTGAGCTTGGCGGTTTTTACGCTGATATCAGTCATAAGCAGCAGCTTGAGAGTGAGCTTGGCAGTTAAAGTGCTTGAAAAGCGTTGCTATGCAGATTTGACGATGAATAGTTACGAAATAATAGAGAAGATTATAGTATGAATTCGAGTAAAAATATAAGTAAAAAAGAAATGAATAAAAAAAGCTCCACAATGCGCCTCATAGCCTACATGAAGCCGTATGCCCACTGGGTGATTTTTGCCCTTCTGCTGGTGCTGGGACTGACTGCCTTTGACCTTTACAGGCCGATGCTGGTGGGAGATGCAATTGATACTTTTGGAGCAAATGGGGATTATGATGTAATAATTGCTACAGCTATCAAATATGCGGTTGTACTTGCCTTAAGCTTTGCATTCAACATCGCTCAGACCTGGATACTGCAGAAAACAGGCCAGAATATCATTCTTCAGATGAGAAAAGACCTATACAGACATATCCAGTCTCTTGGAAGCAGGTATTTTGATATCACGCCGGTTGGAAAGCTTGTAACCCGTGTGACAAATGATGTTGAGGCTCTCAATGAGATGTATTCGGGCATTCTCGTACAGCTTTTCAGAAATATTGTAAAAATAGTGGGACTTGCAGGCGTTATGCTTGTGCTTGATGTTAGGCTTGCTGCGATATCATTTGTGCTGATGCCGCTTGTAATTGGGCTTACGGTGCTGTGCCAGAAAATTGCCAGAAATATTTACAGGCTATACCGTACGCGCCTGACGGACATCAATACATTTTTGTCTGAGCATCTTTCGGGGATGAAAATTATACAGATATTTGGCAGGCAGGAGCGCAAGTTTGAGGAATTTCATGATAAAAATACAAAGCTCTACAAGGCTTTTTACAGGGAGATGCTCATGTATGCGGTATTCCGTCCGCTTATCTATATTCTGAGCATTTTGTCACTGATGATAGTGCTGTGGTTCGGAAGCAGAAATGTGTTTGATGAGATTATTTCGGTTGGCACTTTGTATATTTTCTCGAATTACATCAGGTCATTTTTTGACCCGATACAGGAGCTTGCAGAGCAGTTTTCAACACTGCAGTCATCAATTGCATCAGCCGAGAAGATATTTACTGTTATGGATGAGGAGGAATTTATTCCTGAGGTCGAAAATCCAAAGCAGCCGGATAAAATCATCGGAAAAATTGAATTTGACCATGTCTGGTTTGCCTACGACGGCGAAAACTATGTGCTTAAGGATGTCTCATTTGTCATAAATCCGGGCGAGAAGGTGGCCTTTGTCGGTGCAACCGGAGCCGGAAAATCATCTATTTTAAATCTTATAGGCAGGTATTATGATATACAAAAGGGACATATCTACATTGATGGCATCGATATCAGACAGCTTAGCAAAAAGCAGCTTCGCAGTGCAATCGGTCAGATGCAGCAGGACGTGTTTATATTCGAGGGGGATGTGGCATACAATATCCGCCTGAATGATGACGATATCACGGATGCGCAGGTGAAGGCGGCAGCAGAATATGTAAACGCCTCACACTTTATCGAAAAGCTTTCACAGGGCTATCACGAGCCGGTTACGGAACGTGGCGCGACCTTCTCAGCAGGAGAGCGTCAGCTATTGTCCTTCGCAAGGACACTCGCCCACAATCCGAGCATACTGGTCATGGACGAGGCAACCGCCAACATAGATACAGAGACAGAAATTCTCATACAGGAGGCGCTTGAAAAGCTCATGGATGGCAGGACAACAATCATGGTTGCGCACCGTCTGTCCACTATCCAGCATGCCGACTGCATCATGGTCATGCACAAGGGACGTATATGTGAGCGCGGTACGCACAGGGAGCTTCTGGAGCAAGATGGCATATACAGGAAGCTGTATGAGCTGCAGATATCGTAGGGATAATTTATAATATTAGTTGTATTTTGATGAAGGCAGGGGAAGGTTGGAGTTATAGAAAGGTGACTTGGGATGGTATGGAAAATAAACAATAACTGTCAGATTTTTATAGAAAAAACGGATTCCATCGCAGGCCGGCAGAAGGAGATAATTCCACATGTGTCTGCCTATTATGTGGATAAATACACAACTATTTCAGAAAAAGGTGTAAAAACAGGCAGCAACAGGCTGTGTGGCACAGCAAATCAGGAGCTTTTGGCGGGATACATGCTCTACAAATATCTGGGGATATCATCGGATGAACAGCTTGTCAGAAATGAGCATGGCAAGCCGGAAATAGCAGCAGGATATAAGAATGAGAGCGCAGCTTTTTTTAATCTGGCACACAGCGGCCCATATGTGGTGCTTGCAATATCAGACAGACCTGTTGGCGTGGACATAGAGCATACAAAGCGCATGAGCTACAAAGTGGCAAAGCGTATAATGCGAAAGGAGCAGCTTGACAGACTCGATGGCTTTGAGAATGAATCTGAGGCATTTCAGATTGAGCTTACAAAATACTGGACGCAGTATGAGGCGATAATGAAGCTCGTCGGTACAGGCTTTTCGGGGAAGCTGGATGATAAGACGATGGAGGCTTATGAAAAAAGGGTAGTGTTTCGTGAGCTTGAGGATTATGTAATTGCGGTGGTGATAAAGTAGAGATTGAAAAAATTTCTTGGTTTTGGTAATATATAAGCATGGATTGCGTCTATATAAGTGAAGGAAGCTATTTATGGAAGCATAATGATGCAGTTGTATATTTAAGGGGGATTTGCCATGAAGAAGATTCAATTATTTTTAAAGTACTTAGTTTTAATGCTATTGTTAATAGCATGGATTATTATAATGTTTTTCACTGATTGTATGAATTCGCAGTCGTTTAAGCTATATTGCATGTTTGTAGTGGGGTGTGGATGTGCATACTCAATCTGGCAGAAAACCTATGTACCGGATGCAAGGTCATATATTGCAGAAAAAGCATTAGCATTAATACTTATAGTAGCTGTTTTCATCAGATTATTATGTTTTTAATAAAAAAGTCAAAATACGTAACAGGCTTTTCTGTTGCGTATTTTTTTGTTGTTTTTTTATCCACATATGTTAGAATATAATCAAAGCAGTTTTTCTATAGCAACCTGTGCGGTCGTTGGCACATTAATTACAGATATGACTATATGCTCTGTAAATATGTGAGGCATAATAAGATGTCGTCCGGCGATAAGGGCGTGCAGGGTCTTCAATACCTTAATTATTTTTCATATTCCCTGAAATTCTTGCTTTTAAATATTTCATTATTTTATTTAAAGCAGGATAAGAGGGCTTTTACCACACAGATATTTCCTGCTTTAGTGTTTTCAAATGAAGGAGGATTTTATATGAGTGGTAACAGAGAGTACAAAAGTGATGTTTTCAGTATGCTGATGCAGGATAAGGAAAGAGCCTTACAGCTGTATAACGCAATGAATGGGTCTAGCTATGACAATCCGGAGGATGTTGAGATGGTGATTCACGATGGCGGCATTTCACTTTCGGTCAGAAATGATGCATCGTTTATCGTGGATGCGAGATTGAGCATATATGAGCATCAGTCCACAGTTTGTCCGAATATGCCGGTGAGAAGTCTTATTTATTTCAGCGTGATATTGTCAGATATGCTCAGCGACAAGAAAAGAGGAACAAAAAGTGGCAAGAACATCTATGGCAGAAGACTGGTAAAGATACCGACACCACATTTTGTGGTATTTTACAATGGTGAGGAGGAACAGCCGGAGGTTCAGGAGCTTAAGCTGTCCGATGCGTTTGAGAAGCCGACCGATGAGCCGAATCTTGAGCTTAAATGTAAGGTGTACAATATAAACGACGGAAAGAACAAGGCTATTATGGAGTCCTGTGGCTGGCTGAATGATTATATGACATTTGTAAATAAGGTCAGAGAGTATCATGCAGACGGGGCATTTGATGATCTTGCTATAGATATTGAGAAGGCTATAGACTATTGTATTGACAATGATATTCTGAAGGAGTTTCTAAAGACTTACAGAAGTGAGGTGACGAAGAGTATGCAGTTAAATTACGAATTTGACAGGCAGCTTGAGCTTGAAAGAGCTGATGCTATCGAGGAAGGATTAGAACAAGGATTAGAACAAGGAATAGAATTGATTAACCAGCTAAATCAGATTTTATTGTCCGAAGGCAAATATGATGAATTGCAGAAAGCTTCAAAGGATAAGGAGTATCAAAAAAAGCTTCTTGCAGAGTATGGACTTCTCAATGAGAAGCAAGGTGAATAAATGAGACAAAAAGAACTTGAAAAATGGTTAAAGATAGTAATAATAGCGGTAGCACTTTGCGGATTAGTGGTCTGTGCGGTTGCCATACCATGGATAGGGCATGTGCTTATTGCGCCTGATCCGCAGATTTCTGATATGTATATACCATGGCTTGTTCTGTTTATCATCAGTGCAATTCCGTGCTATGTTATATTGTATCTGGGCTGGAGAGTAGCTGTAAATATCGGAAAAGACAGGTCGTTTTCATTAGAGAATGCAAGACATATAAAGCTGGCATCGAAAATAATTCTGTTTGATGCATTGTATTTTTTTGTTGTGAATGTCTGCATGTGGAGGATATATGTGAATCATCCGGGGGTGATACTGGCACTTGTGTTCATAGTGTTTGCCTGTGTTGTGGCATCGGTCGTGGCGGCGGTTTTGTCACATCTTGTGGTAAAGGCCGCAGATCTGCAGGAGCAGAGTGATTTGACAATATAGCGTGTGCGCTACAGTTTTATTTGAGCGGGAGAGATACATGGAAGGCGAGATTATTTTTAACATAGACGTAATGCTTGCAAAGAGAAAGATGAGTGTTACGGAGCTGTCGCAGCGTGTGGGAATCACCATGGCAAATATATCAATTTTAAAAAACGGCAAGGCAAAGGCAATCAAGGTATCCACGCTTGCAAAGCTATGTGAAGCACTTGACTGTCAGCCGGGAGATTTGCTGGAATATAGAGATTGCTCTTGCGATAATGGAGAAAATATAGTATCATAAGTGACTGGCGTGCGCCACATTGGGCGTACAAATAGCAACGTATTATGGGAGGCAATTGACAGATGAATAATTATGATGTGATAATCATTGGAGCAGGACCGGGAGGTATCTTCGGAGCATATGAGCTTATCGAGAAGAATCCTGACTGCAAAATAGCGGTTTTTGAGGCAGGACATGAGCTTGCTAAGAGAAAATGTCCTATCGACGGAAAGAAAATAAAGAGCTGTATTTCCTGCAAGAGCTGTTCTATTATGAGCGGTTTTGGCGGAGCAGGTGCTTTTTCAGACGGAAAATATAATATCACAAATGATTTTGGCGGTACCTTGTACGAGCATATCGGCAGGCAGCCGGCCATTGATCTGATGGAATATGTTGACGAGATTAATATGAAGTACGGCGGTGAGGGCACAAAACTTTATTCTACAGCCGGTACAAAGCTCAAAAAGGTCTGCATGCAGAACAAGCTCAAGCTTTTGGATGCATCGGTCAGACATCTCGGAACTGACATAAACTATGTTGTTCTGGAAAATATGTATGCACATCTGAAGGATAAGGTGGATTTTTATTTCGATACACCTGTTGAGTCGGTAGAGGTGCTGTATGATGAGAATACAGCAGGTGCTGATGCTTGCAGTTTACAAGAGGCTCACACAGACAATGTATCCGGATATGCAGTAAAAACAGCGGATAGCACATATGAGAGCAGATACTGTATCATCTCAGTTGGAAGAAGCGGAAGCAAGTGGATGGAGAAGGTCTGCAATGACCTTGATATCCCAACCAAGTCAAACCGTGTGGATATCGGTGTGCGTGTTGAGCTTCCGGCCCTGATTTTCTCACATCTGACAGATGAGCTGTATGAGAGCAAGATTGTATACAGAACACAGCTTTTTGAGGATAATGTGCGTACCTTCTGCATGAATCCGCATGGCATCGTGGTAAATGAAAATACAAACGGCATCGTAACAGTAAACGGACACAGCTACGAGGGAGCAGACAAGCAGACTGAAAACACGAACTTTGCTCTTCTTGTTGCAAAGCATTTTTCAGAGCCATTCAAGGATAGCAACGGATATGGTGAGAGCATCGCGCGCCTTTCAAATATGCTTGGTGGCGGTGTAATTGTACAGCGCTTTGGTGATCTTGTGAGAGGGCGTCGAAGCAATGAGAAGCGTATTGAGGAAGGACTCGTTACCCCTACACTTTCAGCTACACCGGGAGACTTAAGCCTTGTGCTTCCAAAGAGAATCCTGGACGGAATCATTGAGATGATTTACGCGCTTGACAAGATAGCACCGGGAACTGCAAATGACGATACCTTGCTTTACGGCGTAGAGGTCAAGTTCTACAACATGGAGGTAGAGCTTAACGATAAGCTTGAGAGCAAATATAAGGGACTTTACATCATCGGAGACGGAAGCGGTGTGACACATTCACTTTCACATGCGTCGGCAAGCGGCGTGTATGTTGCGCGTGAGATTGAGGCAGAGAGATAGTTGCTGTTCACACCTAACAGTGTGACCAGCAACGATTACAGCCCATTTAAAATGATATGTTAGAACATAATATTTCTATAATTGGGAAATATTATCATTATGAACTATTGAAATGCTACATTAGTTAGATTAAACTAACTGTGTAGCATTTTTCTTTATTTATAAATATATGCATATGTGGCAGGCTTTCACATATGTATTTTTATGATTAAAGGGTCAAAAGGTATCATCGATGCATGTTTGCATTCAATCCTACAATCATGACATAGAGAAACTGTATTGTAGGATAAAATTGAATCAGAAAAAACATAAGGAGGTTCATAATGAATTATTTAGAAATCGAAAAGGTAGTGGGCAGAGAAATACTTGATTCCAGAGGAAATCCTACAGTTGAGGCAGAGGTTTATCTGGTTGACGGAACTGTTGCAAGAGGCACAGCACCATCAGGAGCTTCAACAGGAGAGTTCGAGGCACTTGAGCTTCGTGACGGAGACAAGAGCAGATATCTGGGCAAGGGTGTTACCGGGGCAGTAGAAAATATAAATACTGTAATCAACGACACATTGACAGGTATGGACGCAAGTGATATCTATGCAATAGATGCGGCTATGATAGAGGCAGATGGCACAAAGGACAAGTCTAAGCTTGGAGCCAATGCCATTCTTGCTGTATCAATTGCGTGTGCGAGGGCGGCAGCTGTATCACTTGATATTCCTCTCTATAGATTTTTAGGTGGTATCTCGGGAAACAGACTTCCTGTACCTATGATGAACATTGTAAACGGTGGCTGTCATGCACTCTCATCAGGACTTGACGTGCAGGAGTTTATGATTATGCCGGTAGGTGCGCCTTCCTTCAAGGAGTGTCTCAGATGGTGTGCGGAGGTATTTCATGCACTTGCAGCCATATTAAAGGAGCGCGGTCTTGCCACGTCAGTAGGTGACGAGGGTGGATTTGCACCGGCACTCAAATCTGACGAGGAGGCTATCGAGACAATTCTTGAAGCTGTAAAGAAGGCAGGCTATGAGCCGGGCAAGGATTTCAAGATTGCCATGGATGCCGCATCATCAGAGTGGAAGAGTGAAAAGGGCAAGGGCTTTTACAAGCTGCCAAAGGCTGGCACAGAGTATACCTCAGAGGAGCTTATAGAGCACTGGGCAAAGCTTTGCGACAAATATCCTATTATATCAATCGAGGATGGTCTTGATGAGGAGGACTGGGAAGGCTGGCAGAAGCTTACTGCGCGTCTGGGCGATAGGGTACAGCTTGTGGGAGATGATCTGTTCGTAACAAACACTGAGAGACTTGCAAAGGGAATAAGCCTTGGAGCAGGAAATGCAATTCTGATTAAATTAAACCAGATCGGTTCAGTATCAGAGACGCTTGAGGCTATCAAGATGGCGCACAAGGCAGGCTATACAGCAATCAGCTCACACCGCTCAGGTGAGACTGCCGACACAACAATTGCAGACCTTGCGGTGGCACTCAACACATGCCAGATAAAGACAGGTGCACCTTCGCGTTCAGAGCGTGTTGCAAAGTATAACCAGCTTTTAAGAATTGAAGAGGAACTGGGAAAGAGCGCAGTTTATCCGGGAATTAAAGCGTTTAATGTGCAGCAGTAGTTTAAAATAAAACTCTATGACTGCATTCAGTCATTATCCATTGGAGTGTCTTTAGGAGAAAATAAGATAAGTAAAGTCGCAGATATCATAATATGGTATCTGCGATTTTTTGTTTTATCAGTAAGCCTTAACATTTTCAAACAACTTTTTCTACGCGTCTCAGGTTACTATTTCCTCATTTTTAATGTGACATTTACCTGACATTTATAACGATTACAACTAATTTATCGAGATACGATAAAAAGTTATTGCAAAACTAAAAACAGCGTAGTACAATTAGCTTGCCGGTAAGTAAAAAATATGAGAAAATAACTACATAGGTAGTAAGGAGGTAGCTATGGACAATAATAATATCGGGGGCATGAATCCCCAACAGTTTTCACAGAACACGCCACAGACTTCACAGCCACATATGGGAATGTCAGGTATCGAACTGCAGAATATGCAGCAGGAGGCGGAGCAAAGACGGCGTGAACAAGGCAGGAGAAATGCGGATTTCTTTGGCAGGCTATGTATACCTACGATAATATATGCGCTGCTGTACACCATTTTCCTGTATGAGAATACAGGTGGAATACTTGTTACGTTGTTTGCAATCGTCACAGGAGTATACAGCCTGTATTGTATGAAGATACTTCATATAGAGGCAAAGCCACTCACTATATGGTACAGTGTGATGATGATACTCACAGGCCTTTCGTCAGGCTTGACCGGTAATAAAATTATACAAGGATTTAATTTTTGCTGGATACTTGTGTTTCTTGTTTTTATGCTGCTTCACAATTTCTGCAATGACAGACAGTGGGGGCTCATAAAGTATATCGCTGCGGCATTTCAGGCAGTGTTTGGATCGATTGGGTGTATAGCTGAGCCGTTTATGGATATTGCCGACTATATGAGAAATGAGCGCATGGATAGTGATAATATTGGCAGTGAAAGTGTGGTCGGTGACAGTGCAAATGTAACTGCCGGAGAGGGGCATGTGAAAAAACACAGAATGCTTTATGTGTTTATCGGAATAGCAATTGCATTTCCTCTGGTTGTGCTGATAGTGGTGCTGCTGTGCTCTGCGGATGCGGTTTTTGCCTCAGTAATAAAGAAAATATTTGCTGATATCAATTTCTTTACAGTGAGCAAGGTTGTATTTCTTTTTGTATTTGCGCTTTTCTCATCGTACTGCGGTATAAAGTATCTGAGCAAGAAGCGTATATCGGATGCACCGGTTGAGACTCCGGCATTTCCGGCTGCAATCGGTATCACTGTAGCTGCAACTATATCAGTGGTATATGTATTTTTCTGTTTTATACAGATTGTGTATCTGTTCGGGGGACTTATGCAGCTTCCAAGCGGCTATACCTACGCCAGGTACGCGAGAGAAGGCTTTTTCCAGCTGCTTTTCGTGTGTATACTTAATGTGATTATCGTATTGCTCGGAAGTGGATTGTTCAGAAGGAATAAAGTATTAAATGCATTTTTAATTTTAATAACACTGTGTACATATATCATGATTGCATCAAGCGCATACCGTATGGGACTGTATGTGTCAGAGTACGGGCTGACAGCCACCAGGCTTTGTGTGTTCTGGGCACTTGGAGTGATAGTGCTGTTTATGCTCGGAGTGATTTTATCTATATGTAAGCCTGCTTTTTCGCTATTTCGGTACGGAATAATAGTAATCGGGGTATGTTATCTTGTGCTTGCATTTGCAAGGCCTGATTATCTGGTTGCAAGGTACAATACAGTATGTATGGAGGATACAGACTACAAATATCTGATGTCACTTTCCACGGATGCATCTCCGGCGCTTGCAGCAGATGCGGACTTTATGGAAAATAAGGGTATGGTCACCATGTATGCAAGACAGCTGGCAGGTGAGACAAATGACAGCTTAAGACAGCTCAATATATCTCATATAAAGGCTGCACATTTATTCAGGGATAGCATAGATGAGGTAAAGAGCTCACAGCTTATCCTTTTATATGTATATTCGCCTTACGATTCGGGCAGCTATAACAACAATGACACCGGTCTTGATGGCGTGGACAGCATACAGATGGGCTATCATGTGTTAAAGGATACAGAAGATGATGACACAGCCAACTATGATTACGACAGTTATAGCATGGATGATACAAGAGTGGCTGCACCGGTATTTTTCAAATGGGTGGATGCAGTCGAGGTGAAGAAGATTTCCGACAGTGAGCGTATCTTCCTTGCAAAGATTCCAAGAAAGGCGTTAAAAGGCAAAGATGGAGTGAATATTGAATACAGATTTAATAAAAATGGAGATGTTATATATTCATCCCAGTACAATGTGATCCTTGACAAGAAAAAAGGACTCAACGAGGTGGAGATGTCATACTATGCCGGAACAGATGGCGTGGATGTGCCTGAGTACAATATTTATGGAAAGTAATAGTTTAAATTGTATATAATTCAAAGTTGATATGGTGAAGTTTATTAAAAACTGCTATACTTAACATGTAGTATAGGTTGTTAAATTATTTCATTAAGGTAGGAAAATTCATGGGAAGATTTTTAAATCCGGGAAATAAAGCTTTTCAAAAGACATTGAAATCGGAAATATATGTGGATAAAACTATGCTTTTGGCATACACCAATAAGGTTATTGGCTCTGATATGGCATGCATATGCAATAGCAGACCGAGGCGCTTTGGAAAGTCCATCACAGCGAATATGCTTGCTGCTTATTATAGCAGGGGATGTGATTCCTTTGATATGTTTTCCACTCTAAAGGTAGGCAGGCTTGATTCCTTTGAGACAAACCTTAATAAATATGATGTTATTCATATTGATGTCCAGTGGTGCATGATGGATGCGGGCGAAGTGCAAAACACCGTGAAATACATCAATAACGGTATTCTTGATGAGCTTATAATAGCATATGGTGATGTGATACCGGACACTGTTAAAACAGCCTATGGAGCCATGTCTTATATAAACGCAGCCACAGGAAATACCTTTGTTATAATAATAGATGAGTGGGATGTGTTGATAAGAGATGAGGCTAATAATAAGGAACTGCAGGAGGAATATATTAATTTCCTCAGAGGAATGTTTAAAGGGACAGAGCCGACAAAGTATATTGCGTTAGCTTATCTTACAGGCATACTTCCTATTAAAAAGCTAAAAACTCAGTCAGCACTTAACAATTTTGAAGAGTTCACAATGCTTGATGCAGGAGCGCTTGCATCATATATTGGCTTTACAGATGATGAGGTTAAGCAGTTATGCAAAAAGTATGACAGGGATTATGAAGCAGTAAAAAACTGGTATGATGGCTATATGCTTTCGGGTAAACATGTGTATAATCCAAAAGCGGTAGTGAGCGTGATGATGAGAGGCAGCTTCCAAAGCTATTGGTCACAGACCGGCACATATGAATCTCTGATTCCGCTTATTGACATGGATTTTGATGGATTAAGAGCCGCTATTATTTCAATGATTTCAGGAAATGAGATAAAAGTTAGAACAACCACGTTTCAGAATGATATGGTATCATTTAAAAACAAAGATGATGTGCTGACATTGCTTATACATCTTGGATATCTGGCTTTTAATCAGAAAAATCAGATGGCATATATTCCGAATGAAGAGCTTCGCAATGAGCTTATGGATGCGGTTGAGGAAAACAAATGGGATGAAATCATGCAGTTTGAGAGACAGTCAATAGATTTGTTTAATGCAACAATAAACAAAGATGTAAATACTGTGGCAGCAAAAATTGAGCAGATTCATATGGAGTATACCTCGGTGATTCAATATAATGACGAGAATTCCCTTAGCAGTGTGTTGGCCATTGCTTATCTTGGAACAATGAACTATTATTTTAAGCCGGTCAGGGAATTACCGACAGGGCGTGGCTTTGCTGATTTTGTTTATATTCCGAAGCCTGAGTATATAAATGATTATCCGGCGCTTGTTGTGGAGCTGAAATGGAATAAGAATGCGGATACAGCCATGCAGCAGATTCGTGAGAGACAGTATCCGAATTCATTATTGCAATATACGGGAAACATCCTGCTTGTGGCAATTAACTATGATGAAAAAACAAAAGAGCATGTATGTAAAATTGAGGAATATGCTAAAATACAGAATTAATGATTGAGATATATAAATACAAAAACAAATACAAAAACGGACATGGCAGTTTTGCATGTCCGTTTTTGTTTTTTTATAATAAGTATCGGGTATTATGAACCGGGTAGGTTTACAAAAAGCAGAGTAAAATTTAATCAAGCTTTAATATTAATCCTAATATACGCTTTACAGAGGTCTCCATTTCACTATGAGAGATGGCACCCTTATCATAAGCCTTCTTTACACGATCAGGATATCCACTTCCCATCTTAAGATCATTTCCGGCTTTTGTCTCTTTGTAATGCTCGCCACAGGTCCACCAGTCGGTTGTGACCATTCCTTCATAGCCCCATTCATCACGCAGTATTCCTGTCAAAAGATCCTCGCTTTCAGAGGCTCTGTAGCCGTTTATCATATTGTAAGAGGACATAATAGCCCATGGATTTTCATCCTTTACAATCATCTCAAATGCCTTCAGATAGATTTCTCTGGCAGCTCTTTCTGAAACGCGTGAATCGCTGTTTTTGCGGTTGGTTTCCTTGTTGTTCAAGGCAAAGTGCTTGAGTGTGGCACCGACATTGTTGGACTGGATTCCGCGTACCATGGCACCTGCGAGCTTTCCTGTGACGAATGGATCCTCTGAGTAGTACTCGAAGTTACGTCCGCAGAGAGGACTTCTGTGAATACAGATGGCAGGTGAGCCACAGTGCAAGGTTGTTTTCCTTTAATTCTTCACCGCCGGCGCGCCCTACAGCCTCTAAAACATCCGGGTTCCATGTGCATGCGAGCAGTGTGGAGCATGGAAACGCAGTGGTGCATATACCGACCTCAGGTGCTATGCGCACTCCTGCAGGACCATCTGCTGTCATGACAGAAGGAATACCGTATTCAGGCATATTTCCGATACCGAAGGTATTTGCAACACCGGTATTTGGCTGTCCGCCGAGCAGATGAATGAGATCATCGATGGAAAGCTCTGATACAAATTCATCAAGCGTGATACGTCCTTCCACAACATCCATGATGTCGTGACTGCCGTTTTTAGCCATGCCATCGGCAAAGCGGAAGTATGGGATGGCTCTCTGACCGGGAGCAACACCCTCTGTCAGGGAAGGGTCAATGTTGCCAATAGCTGAGTAGTCGGTGTCCACAGGCTCACTTTGAGGCAGAGCTTCATAGCTTCCGTCAGCTAGCATTCTCTTTGGCAGACTTGTAGGAACCAGCTTTGCTGAAAGCTGCTCAGTAATTACATCACGATTTAATATATATGAGTAATCAGCTTTCGTCACGTCACGGACGCTCGTTCCAACGTATATATCATATGAACCGGCTTCAAGTACATATGCAGATTTTTTAACCTTTCCAAGGTCATCATATGATGCCATATCGTTTATTTCCCATGTGAGGATCATAAGCTGTGATTCACCCGGCTGCAGTTCTCTTGTCTTTTCAAAGGCTGCGAGCTCCTTTGCAGGCTTGCCAAGCTTTCCTTGTGGTTTAGCAATGTATACCTGAACAACCTCTTTTCCGGAGAATTTACCTGTATTTGTCACACGGACTTTTGCATAAAGCTTATTGGCCTCAGACGTACAGTTGGAATTCACAACGCCGGCAGAAACAGTCTCCACATCAAATGTGGTGTATGAGAGTCCATAGCCAAATGGGTATACAACCTTCTCGGCAGCTCCCGGAATTGTCTCAAAATAGCGGTATCCGACATATATATCATCGGTATAGTTCACATAGTCTCTTGACTCGTGGAAATTGTAAGTAGACGGATAGTCGTCGAGTGATTTGGCAAATGTATCGACAGTTTTTCCGGAAGGATTGCCATCTCCTACGAGAAGCTCAGCGGCAGCAAGCCCGCCTTCAATACCACCCTGTAAGGCAAGCAGTGCTGATTGAATCTGATCATCATAAGCAAACCAAGATGTATCAACCATTCCGCCGACATTTAAAATCACGATTACATTTTTGAAACTGGCTTTTACAGTGTCAATCATCTCCTTTTCTTTTACGGAGAGACAGAAATCACCATCCTTAAAAAGCTCTGCCGACTTTTCGGTCATCTCGCGTTCGTAGTCCCAGAGAGCCTTGTTGTTTGGGTCAATAACACTCTTTCTGTCCCAGCCTTCTCCGGAGTAGCGGCAGATTGAGATGATAGCAGTGTCGGTATATGCCTGAGCCTTGCTTAAAAGCTCAGCCGGTACATCCGGCTCTATAGTCATGCCGGGTACAGCACCGGCTGCATACTGCTTTTTAATGTCGTTGCGGTAGTAATCACACAGCTCCTCAAATATGCTTATTTTCTCTTTTTGAAGCTTAAGTCCTTCGTAGAGATTGCGGATATATGCAACGGTTACATCACCGCTTCCGCCACCGCCCTTTACATAGTCGAAAGTACCCTTTCCAAACAGGGCTACCTTAGAACCCGCTGCAAGAGGGAGTACGTTGTTTTCGTTTTTGAGAAGTACCATGCCTTCCTTGGCAGCTTCCTTTGAAAGCTCTATGTGAGCCTTGCTTCCTGTAACTCTTTCACCATTTGCCCCAAGTGGAAGATTAGGAGTGAATTTGAATCGTGACCATTTGTTCATAGCAGATTACCTTTCTTATATTTTTATTATTTAATGAGCTTCCCATACATTAATATGTCGGGAGCTTGTTCTTCGTACAAGATGATTGTAAATTATAAAAGCGATATATACAATTGTGATACTGACATTATTTTAGGTCGATATTGACTTTTTGCGTGAGAGGAGTATATTTTGAAGGTAGAATTTCAAACTATGAATATTTTTTTTTCGGAACAATTGGATATGCTCAGGCTAATATAGCATGATTAAAGGGTCAAAAGGTATCATAGCATTAAATACGAAGTTTGATTTAGTAAGTCAGGGAGAAAATTATGCAGCAATACACACACGAAAACGTCAGATCAATACCACATCTTCCAATCTACTGCGACAGATACGAGGATTACAGGCAGTTTTCACCGAGGCACTGGCATGATCATATAGAGATAATCTATGTAGTTTCCGGCTCACTGCAGGTTGTCTGCGGTGAAAATGAATATACATTGCAAGAAAATGAATTTTTTGTCATAAACTCAAATAAGATACATGGCACGCAAAGCTATGAAAGAGTCAGGGTGCTTCTGGTGCAGATACCGTATGTATATCTGGACAGCTACATAGACGATTACGGACATATAAGGTTTAGAGAGTGCTATGAGACCGAGCATGGCAGCAGAAAATATGAGCAGATGAAGTCTCTTCTTAAGTCGATAGCACATATATACCGGAAAAAGGGCAAGGGCTATGAGCTTCGGCTTATGGCAAAAGTGAACGAATTCTTATATATTTTGTTTACAAATTATTCGTACAAAGAGATGAATGCGGGAAAAGAATCCAGACAGATAGCGCGCCTTAAGGATGTCCTTAGATATGTGGCGAAAAACTATCAGGAGCCAATAGCATTAAAGGAGGCGGCAGACATAGCCTCACTCAATCAGGATTATTTCTGCCGTATGTTCAAAAAATGCATGGGAGTTACATTTCTCGAGTATGTCAATCAGGTAAGAATCAATCACATACATGAGGAGCTTCTGGCAACTGATGATTCCATCACGGACATATTGGAGCACAATGGATTTACGAATTATAAGGTGTTCAGCCGGATGTTTAAGGCGCAGTTTGGCATGACACCGAGGGAATTGCGGAAATTACAGGAAAATTAATAATAAATCCGGTCAAAAAAGTTACTGATGGTGATACCGGCTCAACAAAAGAAGCAGCTTTCTATACATCAGGAAGAGTTTCAACACAGAATAAGCAGACCTTCATATATGGACGATTTGAATGCCGTGCAAAGGTTCCAAAGGGACAGGGATACCTTCCTGCATTTACATTATCTTAAATCTTGCTGTTGGTGGAAGCTGGGTTGGAAATCCAAACGATGAGACAAGTTTTGAGAATAATCCATATGTGATCGATTATGTCCGTGTATACCGGAAGGATAGCTACGATGAAGATGTTAAACGTCCCGGTAAAGGAAGTTACACTTATATTGTGAGATAAGTTTAGTTATGTCATGAATCTGATATTTTAAGAAATAATTTTGTATAATACACTGCTGCAAAAATGTATATTATATTACGAAAATGGATCACTGCTGAATATACGTTGGAGGCAGTTGTAACCGTAGATCACATAATAAGTAGAGAATGGAGTAAGTAATATGAAATACGGATATTTTGATGAATCAAAAAAAGAATATGTTATCACAAGACCTGACACACCGGCACCATGGGTAAACTATCTTGGATCGCCGGAATATGGAGCAATTGTTTCCAATAATGCAGGTGGATACAGCTTTGCAAAGTCAGGTGCAAACGGAAGGCTTTTGAGATATGTGTTTAATCAGTTCGATGAGCCTGGCAGATATATTTATATCAGAGACAACGATAGCAAGGATTACTGGTCAGCTTCGTGGCAGCCTGTAGGAAAGGATTTAAATGAATACAAGAGTGAGTGTCATCATGGAACAGCATACACAAAGATGATGGCTGATTACAGCGGTATTCATTCAGAAGTAAGATATTACGTTCCGCTGAACAAGACATACGAAGTGTGGAATTTGAGCGTGACAAATAATTCTGATAAGGCAAGAAGCCTTAATATTACAGGCTACGCTGAGTTTACAAACAACAGCAACTATGAGCAGGATCAGGTGAATCTGCAGTATTCACAGTATATTACAAAGACAGTATTTGTGGAGAACAGAGTGCGTCAGATGATCCATGCCAATCTTGACCGCATCGAGAATGGCAAGGAAATTGACAACAAGGATGTGGTAAACAGATTTATCGGACTTGCAGGAGCACCTGTTGACAGCTGGTGCGGTGACAGGGGAGAATTTCTCGGAGAATATCACAGATATGGCAATCCTGTCGGAGTAGAGAGCGGAAAGCTTAACAACCACGGCAACTACAACGAGAATAGCTGTGGAGCAATCACAACAGTATTGGAGCTGGCACCGGGCGAGACAAAGACAATAGCATTCTTAGTTGGAATGATAGATAATGAGACAGCAGGAAAGATTGTTGCTTCTTACACGGATACAAAAGCTGTCTGCGACAAGGAACTTGAGGAGCTTATCGCATACTGGCATGGAAAGTTATCACATTTCCAGATTAATACACCAAGTGATGAGTTCAACACAATGATCAATACATGGAATGCATATAACTGTTTCATGACATTTATCTGGTCAAGAGCTGCATCATTTACATACTGTGGACTCAGAAACGGATACGGATACCGTGATACAGTCCAGGATATTCAGGGTGTTATACACCTTGCGCCTGAGATGGCTGTTGAAAAGATCAGATTCATGCTCTCAGCACAGGTTGATAACGGTGGAGGACTTCCGCTTGTCAAGTTTACACACAATCCGGGACATGAGGATACTCCTGACGACGCTTCCTATGTACAGGAGACAGGACACCCGGCTTACAGAGCTGATGATGCATTATGGCTTTTCCCAACTGTATACAAATATGTATCAGAGACAGGAAATGTAGCATTTATAGATGAGGTCATTCCATTCGCCAACAAGGATGAGGGAACGGTTTACGAGCATTTAAAGAGAGCAATTGATTTTTCGATGAACCACCTCGGAAAACATGGAATGCCTGCAGGACTTTACGCAGACTGGAATGACTGCCTGAGGCTTGGTGCAGATGGAGAGTCAACCTTCGTAGCACTTCAGTTCTATTATGCAATGACTATATTAAAAGAGTTTGCAGCCTATAAGAAAGATGATGAATATATCGCATATCTTGATGAGAGCCAGGAAAAACTCGGAAAGATCATTCAGGAGCTTTGCTGGAATGAGGACAGATTTATCCGTGGATTTACAGGGGATGGACAGGTTATCGGAAAGCGTGATGATCCTGAGGCAAATATGTGGCTCAACCCACAGAGCTGGGCTGTTATAAGTGGATTTGCAAGTGATGAGCAGGCTGATAAGGCCCTTGAAATGGTATATGAAAGACTCAATACCGAATATGGCGCCATTCTTATGGATCCTCCATATCATGCACACGCATTCGACGGAGCACTCGCAGTGATATACAATGCGGGAACTAAAGAGAATGCAGGAATATTCTCACAGTCACAGGGCTGGATAATTCTTGCTGAGGCACTTAAAGGACATGGAGACAGAGCTTTTAAGTATTTTATTGAAAATGCTCCTGCCGCACAGAATGACAGAGCAGAGATAAGAAGACTTGAGCCGTACTGCTATGGACAGTTTACTGAAGGAAAAGCAAGTCCAAACTTTGGACGTTCACATGTACACTGGCTCACAGGAACTGCTTCAACAGTCATGGTTGGATGTGTAGAGGGAATACTTGGTATGCGTCCTGATTTCTATGGACTTCATATTGCTCCGTCTATTCCAAAAGCCTGGGATGGATTTGAGATAGAGAAGGATTTCAGGGGATGCCATCTTCATATAGTTGTAAAAAATCCTGATCATGTTGAGAGTGGATGCAAGAGCCTTCTTGTAAACGGACAGGCGGTAGAGGGAGACTATATTCCAAAAGAGCTTCTTAGCGAGCAGACAGAGATTGAGCTTACCATGTAAATTTTCCGTAGGTGGGATAATGACTGCTATAGGATTGTATATGGTGTGTGAAAATTTGATTTGTAATTGTATAGAGGATTGATTGAAAATATGAAAAATATAGATTTTATAGACAAATACGGAACCTTCAGGATCAAAAATCCCGAAAACTACAGTGGACTGTATCTGCCGCTTGCAGGGGAAAAAGGGCTTAAATCAAGCATTACACCAACTCTCGGCGGAGACAGTAAAACAAGCCAGAATACCTTTCTTCTGGAACCTGTTAGTATAGAAAATCTCCACAACAATAAAGGCACCAGAAATTTCTGGTGTCGGATTGTGGGGAAGGGCTTCTGGTCAGTATGCGGATCATCTGCACAGCAGGAGGCCGACAGATTTACAGGTAATCAGGATGAAAGTGAGCTTGAGGCAGGTTTAATGTGGCAGAAGCTGCACCGTGCTTCAAAGATATATGGGTTAGAGGCCGACACGACATCATTTGTCACACTTGATGGAAGCATGGAAGTCATGCTTGTGGAGATCACTAACAAGACAGATGAGGCTATGGAGATAGTCCCAATCGGGGCAATCCCAATCTATGGCAGAAGTGCTGACAATATCAGGGATCACAGGCATGTGACATCACTTTTGCACAGAATAGAAACAACACAATACGGCATTGAGGTTACACCTGTCCTCTCATTTGATGAGCGTGGACACCGGAAAAATGATATAAGCTACTTCGTATATGGATCATCCGGAAACGGAGAAAGCCCTGAGAGTTTCTATCCTACCGTTGAGCAGTTTATAGGAGAGGGAGGTTCTTTCCTTATTCCTGAGGCAGTCAGAACTGAAAAAGCAGGTGCAAAGGCCGGAGAAAAATTTCAGGGAAAAGAAGCCGTCGGAGCAATAAAATTTACAAACCGTATTATAAAACCGCTGGAGACGGTAAGCTATATCATGCTTGCAGGTCTTACGGAAAAAGAAAATGACATAAATGCCATTACCGGACGGTACCGCAGTGTACTTGAAGTAAAAGAAGAACTAAACACCGTCAAGAAACACTGGATAGACAAGGTAAATATTGATTTTGAGACAGGAAATGCAAAGGAGGACAATTATCTTAAATGGATATGTTTTCAACCTATCTTACGAAGAATATACGGCTGTTCATTCCTTCCACATCATGATTATGGAAAAGGTGGAAGAGGCTGGAGAGATCTATGGCAGGACTGTCTTGCACTTTTACTGATGGAACCTTCGGATGTCCGCAGAATGATTGTAAACAATTATGGCGGTGTGAGAATTGATGGAACCAATGCGACTATTATAGGAAACGAGCCTGGCGAGTTTATTGCTGACAGAAATAACATCACACGTGTATGGATGGATCACGCATTCTGGCCATTTGTAACCACAAAGCTTTATATTGATCAGACCGGTGATACAGATGTACTGTTTGAGCATACGACGTACTTTAAGGATTACCAGTCCATGAGAGGCACAAGCCATGATGAAGCATGGAATACTACATATGGTAACAAACAAAGGACGGCAGGCGGTCAGATATATTTTGGAACGGTTTTAGAGCATATTCTGATCCAAAATCTGTGCGCTTTCTATGATGTGGGGGAGCACAACGAGATGAAGCTGCACGGTGCAGACTGGAACGATGCGCTCGATATGGCATGGGACAAAGGCGAAAGTGTTGCATTTACATGTGCATATGCCGGAAATCTGCTTGATATAGCAAAGTGTTTAAGAAATGTGGAAAAAATAAGCGGAATAAACAGGATTGAGGTGTTAGATGAGCTTAAGCTGCTGCTTGCTGATGACGAAATACTTTACAACTGCCCTGACAAAAAGCAGGAGCTTCTCATGAGCTATGCAAAGGCATGTGAGAACTGCACAAGCGGAGGCACTGTTCTTGTCCCAATAGCTGCGATTTGCGAAAACCTGGAGCATAAGGCTGAGTGGATGATGAAAAACATCCGCGAAAACGAATGGATACCAGATGGCACGGATGGAGGCTGGTTCAACGGATATTATGACAATAACGGCAGACCGGTGGAAAGATGTGAGAGTGGAGATGTACGCATGATGCTTACAGGACAGGTATTTGCCATCATGAGTGGAACCGCAAAAAAAGAACAGATCAAGGCAATCTGTAATAGCGCAGACAAATATCTGTTTGATCAAAAAGCCGGTGGCTACAGACTAAACACTGATTTTAAGGAAGAAAAGTTTGATCTTGGAAGAATGTTTGGATTTGCATATGGTGAAAAAGAAAATGGTGCTGTATTCTCACATATGGCTGTAATGTATGCCAATGCGCTCTATAAACAGGGCTTTATAAAAGAGGGTTACAAGGTATTAAAGACGCTTCTTGATACTGCGATGGACTTTGACAGAAGCAGGATGTATCCGGGAGTACCGGAGTATTTTGATAATGATGGAAGAGGTCTGTATTCATACCTTACAGGTGCCGCAAGCTGGTATATGCTTACTATGATAACATCTGTATACGGAGTCCATGGAGAGCTTGGAGATCTTGTTATTGAGCCTGTACTCATGCCACAGCAGTATAACGAAAAAGGTGATGCAAAAGTTTCGTTAGAATTTGCAGGTCATGGATTTGATATTTTAGTTCACAATCCTGATAAGCTCGAACCTGGGGATGCACAGGTCAAAAGAGCACTATGTGATGATGTAAAAGTGGAAAATGTTACAGGAAACAGCGTGCGTATTCCAAAGCATGCTATTGAAATGCTTTCTACAGACAAATGTCATACGGTTGAGATATACATAGAGTGATAGTTTATAAAATTAATAGCGTTTGATATTGTATCATTGTGTATCAGCTAAATAAAATTCCCACGCATATTTGCGTGGGAATTTTTTGTGCGTAGTACAAGGCTTTTGATATCAGACTACCACATGGATTTGTAGTACCTGTCGCGATATTTCTTTGGTGTAAGCCCCGTAAAACTCTCGAATATCTGGATAAAGTGGCTCTGTGATGAAAATGACAGGTAGTTGGCTATATCTATAATCGGCTTATCTGAGTATTTGAGCAGGTGAGTCGCTTTTTCTATTTTCTTTTCCCTTATATAATCACTTATCGAAACACCGAGATTCTGCTTGAATACCCTTGAAAGATAGCTCTCGGAAAGCCCTGTGTATGCAGCCAGATCAGCTATTGTGATACGCTCTTTTATGTTGCTGTATATATAGTCAACACACTGGGCAACAGGCTTTGAGAGGATAGACGATTTCTTCTGCAGCACCATCTTACCTGTGAAATCCTTTGCCATCTCGTGATGCAGGTCAGCAACCTGGCGTACGGTGGAGCAGCTGTCCATCTTAAGTATATAGAAGTCACTCAGACGGTATGCCTGCTCAGGCTCGAGTCCTCCATCAATACAGTATCTTGTGATCATGGCGGTTGTGACAACAAAGTGATATTTGATATTCTGTAAAGTATTTCTGGACAATACACCTGTTCCGTCAAGGTGTATAAATGCATCTTCTTTGCAGTTTTTTATTACATATTCCATATCCCCGGTTTTGACTGCGTTATAAAAACTATATTCAATACTTGGAGCACGATGCAGTGATTCACTCTCGCTGTCAACAAATTCTGCGTCATACCATTCTTTTGAAAGTGCCATAAAGGTTCTCCTTTGCAACAAAATATTAGATTTATATCATCTTTCTATTATTATGACATGAATCTGATATTTTTACAATTGATTTAATATAAACGAAAACGGTTAAGGAGTAATATTACGACTGTAAACGAGATATCAAATTAATTCATAAGAAGATATCAAAACAGTTTCTATGGAGGAAATGAAAAATGAAACAGAAAGTGATTAGCACAATGCTGTTACTGTCTATGGGGGCAACACTCCTTGCAGGATGTGGAACAACAGCAGGAAACGGAACAGAAGGTGGAGCTTCTAATGCAGCAGAGGGAAAGGTTATCAATATCTATTCATGGAACGACGAGTTTCGAACAAGAGTTGAGGCTGTTTACCCGGAGGTTAAAGAAACTTCTAAAGATGGTACAATTACATACCTCAAGGATGGCACAGAAATTCATTGGATAGTAAATCCTAATCAGGATGGTGTTTACCAGCAGAAGCTTGATGAAGCTCTTTCAAAACAGGCGGATGCAGCAGCAGATGACAAGATTGATATGTTCTTATCAGAGACAGATTACGTATTCAAATATACAGATAAAGATGCAGACGTAGCAATGCCTCTTAAGGATCTTGGAATTGATTGTGACAAAGAGTTTGCTGATCAGTTCGATTTCACAAGAAAAACAGCTTCTGATTCAGACGGAGTACAGAGAGGTTCAACATGGCAGTGCTGTCCTGGACTTTTAGTTTACCGTCGCGATATTGCAAAGGATGTATTCGGAACAGATGATCCTGAAGCAATCGGTGAGAAGACAAAGGACTGGGATACATTAAAGGCTACAGCAGCGGAACTTAAGGCAAAGGGATACTACACATTATCTTCTTACGCTGATACATTCCGTTTATATGGAAACTCAATCGACAACTCATGGGTACAGCCTGGAGCAGATGAGGTTGTAGTGGATAAGAAGATTACAAACTGGGTAGATGATTCAAAAGAGTGGCTTGATGCAGGATATGTTGATGCTAAAGTTAAAGGCCAGTTTAATGATGACTGGAACAAAGCAATGGGTTCTCAGTCAAAGGTATTTGCATTCCTTTTCCCAGCATGGGGAATCGATTTCACACTTGCACCAAACTGGGATGGAGCAGAAGGATCATGGGCTGTTACAACACCACCACAGGAGTACAACTGGGGCGGATCTTACCTCCACGCAGCAACAGGAACAGATAACCCTAAGCATGTTAAGGATATCATCCTTGCTTTAACAGCAAATAAAGACAACTTACTCAAGATCTCTAAGGATTACTCTGATTTCACAAATACAAAATCAGGAATGAAGGAAGCAGCAAAAGATGATTCATTCGCATCAGACTTCCTTGGCGGACAGAACCCATTTGCTTACTTTGAACCGGTAGCTGAGAATATCAAGATTGCACCTCTTTCAGCATATGATCAGGGATGTGTAGAGCTTATCCAGAACTCATTCAGCGATTACTTACAGGGTAAGGTTGATTATGATAAGGCTAAGAAAAACTTTGAGACAGCAATTAAAGAGCGTTATCCTGATATCGAAAAGGTTACATGGCCGAAATAAGATAAATAAAACACCATGCGGAGCCTTTGGGCTTCGCAGAGGTGACTCTGGTAGAAAGGAATTTGGCTCATGAAGAAGAAAAGAAAGAGCGTAAGCTATGCAAAATGGGGATATATCTTTATTCTTCCGTTTTTCATAACATATTTAATTTTTTCTCTGATTCCGTTAGTAGATACGGTAAGGTTTAGTTTTTTTGAATACTATAGATCCGGAATCAAACAAATAGGACCGAATTTTGTGGGATGGGCTAACTATGCCGAGCTTCTTAAATCGGATATGATCACATATGGTAAGAATACTCTTATCCTCTGGGTTATCGGATTTATTCCACAGATTGTGGTTGCACTTGTTTTAGCAAACTGGTTCACTGATGCCAGATTAAAAATTCACAAATTACAGTTTTTTAAGGTAGTAATTTATCTGCCAAACCTGATCATGGCATCTGCATTTGCACTTTTGTTCTTTACACTGTTCTCGAACAGTGGTCCTGTGAACTCAATCCTGCAGTCTATGGGAGTAATCAGCAAGCCTATCGACTTTATGGGAAGTGTATTTGGAACCAGATCACTCATCGGCTTCATGAACTTCCTTATGTGGTTCGGTAATACGACTATTATGCTCATGGCAGCAGTCATGGGTATCAGTACAGAAGTATTTGAGGCGGCAGATCTGGATGGATGTAATGCATTGCAGAGATTCTTCTATATAACTTTACCGAGTATACGACCAATACTTGCATATACACTCATCACATCAATCATCGGTGGACTCCAGATGTTCGATGTACCTCAGATTCTGACAAACGGACAGGGAAATCCGGACAGAACGTCAATGACACTTATCATGTTCCTGAACAACCACTTAAAGAGTAAGAACTATGGTATGGCCGGAACATTGTCGGTATATCTGTTTATAGTCAGCGCAATTCTGTGCTTCATCGTATACAGAATGACAAATGACAGCGATCCTGACGGATCAAAGGCAGCAGCAAAGCGAGCTGCAAAGAAGCTAGAAGAAAGAAAAAGGAGGCGGCTAAATAATGAAACCAAAACATAAAATTAATGTCCGCAGTGTTATAGCGCATATAGTTTTGATATTATTATCATTTTTATGCCTGTTCTTCTTTGTAATACTTATAATCAATGCGACAAGGTCGCATGCACAGCTGCAGAAGGGCTTCTCATTTATCCCGGGCGGGCATTTCCTGGATAATCTGAAATCTGTAGCTAATGACGGATCCTTCCCTATGTTTAGGGGAATAGTAAACAGCCTTATTATATCGGGCTCATGTGCAGTTTTATGTACATATTTTTCATCGCTTACAGCATATGGACTTTATGCTTACGATTTTAAATTAAAGAAAGCTGCATTTACATTTATCATGGCGATACTGGTTATGCCGACACAGGTTACTGCGATGGGCTTCCTGCGTTTAATAACAAATATGGGAATGTATGATTCGTGGGCTCCACTTATCATTCCATCAATAGCATCGCCGGCGGTATTCTATTTCATGTACAGCTATCTACAGTCATCACTTCCTCTATCACTTGTAGAAGCTGCACGAATTGATGGTTCGAATGAGTTTAAGACATTCAACCATATAGTATTGCCGATCATGAAACCTGCAATTGCAGTACAGGCAATTTTCACATTTGTAGGTTCATGGAACAACTACTTCACACCGGCCCTGATCATCCAGTCAAAGAACAAGATGACAGTACCAATTTTGATTGCCACACTTCGAGGAGCGGACTATATGAATTTCGATATGGGAAAAATCTATATGATGATAACAGTAGCTATTGTGCCTATTATTGTTGTATATCTTCTCTTATCAAAATATATTATTGCCGGTGTCACACTTGGAGGCGTGAAGGAGTAAACAATTTAATTAGTTTTAGCATCAGAGCAGATGGCTTACATATATGTTATGTGGGTCATCTGTTTTTTAGTATATTGAAATATGAGGTATGGCATATTTTTTATTTAGGAAATATTGTGGCACATATGCAGTATATCAGCAGATGATTGTTGATTAAATAATTCTAAAATGATAGATTATAGAATTAACTCATGGTATAATATAACGAACGTAAAGATATGTGCGTCGAAAGAGATATCATATAGATAAGATTGGAGAAAATACATGAACCCAGCAAGCATAATGAAAATGATGAAAGCAAAAAATACATTTATAGCAAACCACCCAAAGTTTGTATCCTTTTTACAGTATGCATTCGGCAGCGGCATCCCGGCAGACTCTGTTATTGAAATCACAGTTACAAAGCCTGGACAGGAGCCTGTGACCTCCAATATCAAGGTGCAGCAGTCAGATCTCGAGCTTTTGGAGAGTCTTAAGGACTTAAAATAGAGGTAAATATGTTATACCAGATTAAAGATGGGACAGTTTCGGCAGGAGGTCAGACGATTCTGTCCCATGTTGATTTTTATATAAAGGAAAAAGAAAAAATAGCTGTAGTCGGCAAAAACGGTGCTGGAAAGACCACATTGCTTCGGCTTCTTGCAGGAGAGATGCAGCTTGACCGCGATGACCATCGCGGTATGTCGTCAGGAGCACATGGCAAAGAGACTGCCTGCAAAAATAGTCTTGGAATCGTAACCTCGCGAAATATCACAATCGGAATGCTCCGTCAGGTTGATTCCTCCAATCAGGACAAGACAATCGAGGAAATACTTCTTGAGAGCTGTCCGGACAGGGATACATATTCCAAAGAGCGGTTTGACTACGAGATGGAGTACGACAGGCTGTTTACAGGCTTTGGCTTTGAAAAAGAAGAAAAAAGCCGTACACTCGGCAGTTTTTCTGGAGGTGAACAGACCAAGATTTCACTTATAAAGCTGCTGCTTGAAAAGCCGGATTTGCTGCTTCTTGATGAGCCGACGAATCATCTTGATATGAAAACTGTCGAGTGGCTGGAGGATTATCTGATAAACTATCCAAAGGCTGTTGTCATTGTGTCCCATGACAGGGCGTTTCTTGATGCAGTTGCGACTGGTGTTTATGAGCTTGAAAATGGCAGTCTGCACCGATATGCCGGCAACTACACTCAGTACAGGCAGCAGAAGCTTAAAAATCTGCAGATACAGCGCAAAGCCTACGAGCGCCAGCAGGCGGAGATCACACACAATAATGAGCTTATCGAGAAATTCAAGCATAAGCCTAAGAAAGCTGCGTTTGCGCGCTCACGCAAGACCATGCTGGCACGCATGAAGCTGATAGAAAAGCCGGTTGAAGATGAAGCTCATATTTTTACAGGCAATATCGAGCCACAGTTTTCGGGCGGTAAATGGGTTTATGAGGCGAAGGAATTAAAAATTGGATATGACGGCAGGGCACTGCTTGAGCTGTCGCTTCGTATAAGGCGTGGTCAGAAGATTGCCGTAATTGGTGACAATGGCATAGGAAAATCAACATTTCTAAAGACTGTGGCAGGACTTGTTCCGCCAATAAAGGGCACAAGCCAGCTCGGCAGCAATCTGCTGGTGGGATATTTTGACCAGCAGTCGGCACTTATAGACAGCGATAAGACCGTGAGAGACCATTTTCACGAGCTTTTTCCGGCACTTGTGGAGAAGGACTTAAGAAAGACGCTTGGCATGTATCTGTTTGGAGGGGCAAATGCCTCAAAGCGTATCAGCTCGCTCTCAGGCGGTGAGAAGTCCAGGCTTGTGCTCGCAGAGCTTCTGACAGGCCGTCCGAACTTAATGATACTCGATGAGCCGACCAATCATATGGATATTCCGGCGAAGGAGACACTCGAATCGGCATTTAAGGCATATACCGGCACCATGCTCTTTGTATCGCATGACAGGTATTTCATAAAGCAGGTGGCTGATGCCATACTGGTCTTTGAAAATGACAAAGTGATGTACTATCCGTTTGGATATGACCATTATATTTCAAGGCTTAAAGCATCACAGGACGGCAATCTGCCGGCACTCATGCAGGCAAAGGATGCTGCGATGGTCGAGGCACTTGCGGCTGTACCAAAGAGGGAGAGGCATGAGACCAGACCGCTTTCAACAGAAGAGGCGTACCTAGAGTGGAAGCTTGCACTTGCGGCAGAGCCGGTGGTGAAGGCAGCTGAAGAAGCAGAAAAGGTTTATGAGGAGCTATGTGAAGCAGAAAGCGAGCTTAACGAAGAAAATGTCGATAAGCTGCGACTGCAATATGAAAAAGTTGCTGACTCATGGACAAATGAGTGTACAAAATGGTATGATATATACTTAGATGAGATGTATCCGGAGAGTGATTTTTAATTTGCAGACATAAGGGAATCAAAGTCATTTGCTGTATATCATAAATTATCAGGGGAGAAAGGATTATATATGTGGTTATCAAGATATTTTGTATATTTTATTATATTTAGCTGTATGGGCTGGATATATGAGAGCATCTACTGTACCATCAGGGCAAAAAAATGGGAAAACAGAGGCTTTCTCTATGGACCACTTTGTCCTATTTACGGAGCCGGAGGTGTTGCAATCACTGCGATAGCAGATCTTATTTCTGCTCACACGGATGTTACATTTACATGGTGGCAGATATTTCTTGTGGCATTTTTTGGAAGCATTGTCTTAGAATATGGCACATCATGGGTGCTTGAGAAGCTGTTTCATGCATACTGGTGGGATTACAGCAGCATGCCGCTCAATATAAACGGCAGGGTGTGTTTTCCATATTCTGTAGGCTTTGGAGTGGCAGGACTTATAGTGGTATATTTTATTGCACCGTTTACGAAGCTTATCACAGGCTGGATGTCACCTATATGGTATGAGTTTTTCTCACTGTTTCTCATGGGCCTTTTAGCTGTAGACACTGCAATCACCGTGTCTGCGCTTACAGATTTCAGTAGAACGATCGTCAATCTGCAGAACAATTTCAATACCTATATGGATGAGGTTGTGGAAGAGGTTAAAGAGCGTAAGAAGGCGGCAGACGAAAGGTCGCAGGAGAGGTCACAGGAGCTTGCGGAGGCTGTCGAGGAGCGCAGAAAGAGAAAACGTATCAGAGCCAGTGCAGACCGAGTTATCGATTCAATGGGTGCTTTAAAGAAATCTGCGCTTAACAGAGCACAGGGATTTAGAAATCCAAAGGTGGAGAACAGGTATCTCGAGACATTTACAGAGAGTCTCAGGGAACGCTTTAAAGGTGAACGTATAAAGAAATCAAAGAAGGCGAAAAAGGCAGATAAATAACAAATAAAATTTTTTAAAAAAATTTCAAAAAAAGCTTGCATTATCCGATTGACCATGGTATTATAATACACGGTTCGTTGGTCAAGCGGTTAAGACGCCGCCCTCTCACGGCGGAAACACGGGTTCGATTCCCGTACGGACTGCTAAAACAAAAAGCCCTCAGTACACAGTGCTGAGGGCTTTTTATTTTTGCAAGCTATTAATAACTATAAAACCACTTAGAACAAAAAGCTGATGCCTGCATGTAAGCATGACGCATCAGCTTTTTTATTCTTAAGGTGGCTCAAATCATTATGTCTAAAGTATAATAATACTTGCGCACTTCAAATCATTGCCCAGATTGTATACTCTGCCGGAATCGACACCGACAACAGTTGGTCGGAGGATGTAGTACTCACTGTTTTTTACAACTCTTGCCTTTTCACCATTGCTAAGCTGTACAATTGAATCAACAGGATATAGAATCATACTGCTCATGAAAGCACGCATGACACCTATATCAAGCTGGTTTGTCATGGACATAAGCATCTCAACTGCATCACGCTGTGATAAGGCATCCTTGTACGGACGCTTTGTGACAAGCGCATCATAGACATCTGCGACAGACAGAATCTTTGCAAACTGACAGATTTTTGGTGCATCAAAGCCGAGTGGATATCCGGTTCCGTCAATGCGTTCGTGGTGCTGCAGCACTCCCATCAGTATAGAGTTGTTTAAATCCTTTCGGTCTTTTAGCATATTGTAGCCGTACACGGAATGTTTTTTCATGATATTAAACTCATCATCCGTGAGCCTGCCCGGCTTGTTTAGAATCTCATTGGGGATCATTGTCTTGCCTATATCGTGCAGCAGGCCGGATACACCTATGTCGTGGATTTCGTTGTCAGGCAGCTTCATCTGCTTGGCAAGAATCATTGAAATAGTAGCCACATCCACACTGTGCTTGAAGGTGTACTCATCGCTTGTTTTGAGAGAACTGATATCGACAGCTATGGCATCGTTTTCATTGATGGCCTCCATGAGCGAGTCTGCAATCTGGTTTGTTGCCTGTGTTAGCTCCTCGGAGTTAGTGTTGTTGAAGATGTACTGGACACCGGTTGATACACGCTGCCTGACACTGTCGCTTAAGGTGACCTTGGAACGGTCGTCCGTACGCAGCTGTTTGACCATGGCGGCAGCCTTTGGAGACAGTATGGCATCCGGATCGTCAGGATCAGAATTTCCCTCGCGGATGTATACTGACATTATACCGAGCTTAAGCAGCGAAGAGATGATATAATCATCGATAGCTGAGCCCTGTACCACCAGGTTACGGCCGGTAGGATCCTTGATGACCTGATCAATAATCATGCCGGGTTTCAATTGTCGTGTTCTCATATATCTGCGTTTAATCATTTTTGCCCCAAAACTAAATAAGTCTACTCTAAAAACAATTCAAAATACTACGAATATTATATAGTATATTTGTACTAAAAACAATCATAAATTGAGATTTTTTTAGTGTTTTTTTTGTAATAAAACAACCCCGGCATTTGCCGGGGCTGATGATGGTATTGTATTTATCAAAATCAGAGGTTAGATGTGGTGACCGCCACCACTGTGACTGCCGCCACTATGACCGCCACCACCGCTGTGACCGCCACTTGAGCCTGAGCTTTGTGGACTGTAGTGTCTTGTCTGATTCATAAAGCGTGCGCGTGCATTTTGAATCTCTACCTTTGTAAATGCTGCACCCATGAGCTCGTTGCTCTTAGCCTTGCGGCCCTTTGACAGGGATAATGCATATACAAAGCAAAAAATCATGCCGGCAGCGAGAGCGATAAAGATGCTCGAAATATATCTGAGAGGCTGTGATATATGCCCGCCTGCAAGGACTGTGTTGACCTGGTCTATTGTTTCCATACAGCAGGTGAAATAGTCGTAATCATGACTTGAGGTGGCATATATATAAGTGTTGTCACAGATGGAGTTACATTTTGAGTTCGGGATGGTTCTCTGCGTGCTTCCCTCACAAGCCAGATAAATCTCGTTTAAATCTCTGTCTATTACAAAAATGACACCGTTTGCACCGGTTCCGAAATAGTCTTCAAAGGTATTGACTGCATAGCTTTCAGTGCTTCCGTAAGGATGTGAGGTAGTGGTGACAACAGCTATGTTGCAGTATTCGGTTGTCTTTTTCATCTGTGAGATGAGCTTGCCCTTTACAGCATCGTCAATGAAATTGGCAGAGTCCTCAAGGATGTACTCGTAGCCGGTAGACTTGTTTGTGCCGCTTAGATTGTAATTTGTGGCTGTCTCAGTGGCATATACATTTGATGAGCTGCTCAAAACAAGGATTGTAACAAGCAAAAATAATGTAAACAAAGCTGAACACATGCATTTTATACAATGCAAAAAAGGACTTTTATAATTATTTCTATGCACGATCATCACCTCCCTTATGTGTGGCAAACTGTGGCAGCTTGCGCGTTGTAAGCACATTGAATGCGCGGATGACATTAATCAGTGTGATAAGCACTGAGGCGATGATGATAAAAGCTGCGCCATAGTACCATGCATCGAGCACCGGCTGGAACAAAAGAACAGCATCGCCAATAAGCATGGATACCATGCCAAAGATGAGTCCTGCAACTCCCTTGTGTCCGGGCATCCGGTCAAAGCTTGAGAAGGCTCTGATTGAAAAAATAAATGATATAATGGTCAAAATAACAAATAAAATCAGACTGCCGTCTGCATTTCCAAAGCCACTGCCTATGCCTGCGATGATTGCAAACAGCGCAGGGACAAATTGAATGACAAATATAAAAAGTATAAAGTAAGCTATAAACGATGTGTTTGTCTTTTTCTTTATGGTTTTCGTGGCCTTTTTTGCAGCCTTAAGGCGTCTGCGGTTGTTGATTGCACCAAGTGCCTCCGGCTGTTCCTTTGCGATACGGCCCTTATCCTCGGTACCGGCTTCCTTTACAGCAATCATGGTCAGCTCCTGTGAGTAACAGATATTTGCGATAATCGCAAGCACACCGACTATGGTGAGAGTCATTCCGGGAGTGAGAACCGTCAGCAGACATAATAAAATGTATACCGGAATTGCCGCAATGAGTGAGCCGAGCAGGAATTTACCGACAGATATAGGCAGATCTGCAACAACCTTGCCGGTCTGGCCGTTTACTGTGGCATATGCTACACGATCCTTATTGCGGTATGACAAAAACCATACCGGAAACATCGAGTAATCTGTTTCTTTTACAGTAGTGTCAAGACTTAAAGGTGAAAGAGCCGCGGAGTCACTGTCGACTGACAAGCCGGTAAAGGCAGGCTCTTTACTTATTTCGTTTACTGTGTTTGTGCAGGCAGCATCCATTGCGTCACTTGCGTAAATCGTTGATGGTAAATCAGCTGTATCAGCGTAAAAACCACTTAAGAATGCCGGTGTAAAGCGCTTCATATTCTTCACATCATAAGGCGCGAGTTTTTCGCTGATGCTGTCATCAAATGATGAAGATGCATCGTAGGACAGTCCCTTGTAGTAGGCGTCGAGATCTCCCTCGAGCCTGTAATGGTCTGTAATGATGTAATCTCCTGAACGGTGGGATCTTTTCGCCGGAAGTGAAATAGGAGCCTTCTGGGTTACATAATATGTCCAGTAAGGCATGTAGATACCTCTGAATCCGTCGATAAACTTAGGATCCTTAAGCTCATTTGGCGCGAAAATAGCCTTTTTCATGAGGCTCATGTAGGCCTGCTTACAGTCATCCTTACTCTTTGCAAATGGTATGATATAAGCCGGCTTGTGCTCCTTTTGCATGCGGCTGTAGAGCACAGTTGATGCACCGCAGAAGCTGCAGAAGCCTGCTGCGGTATCGTCTGTGCTCAGGATTTCTCCTCCGCACTGAGGGCATGTGAAAATGGTTGCGTCGAAGTCCTTCTGGACCTCGGCGTCAGAGGTTTTGTCCTCGTACGCGTAAGGGTCGAAAAGTGAATGACAGTATTCACAGGCTAACTGGCCTGATTTGATGTCAAACTTCACATTTCCACCGCAATTTTTACATGCGAACATTTTGTTTCTCCTTTCTATTCCCTTTTACTTTTTTATTTGCTTGAATAAATAATTCCTTCCAGATTGACGGATGGAAGAGGATGAGCAGTGGAAACAGCTCGAGTCTTCCGGCAAGCATGTCAAACATCAGTACATATTTGGAAAAATTATTAAAAAAGCCAAAATTGCATGTCGGACCGACCAGAGAAAGACCCGGTCCGATATTGTTAAATGTAGCTGCGACAGCCGTGAAATTGGTAGTGAAATCATAGTTTTCAACGGAAACAAGCAGCATTGAAACAACAAAAATGACGGCATACGTCATGAAATAAACATTTATTGACCTGATAACATCATGGTCTACAGGCTTGTGCTCAAATGTGAGCTTTTTCACACTCTTTGGGTGAATGTAGCCATTTAACTCCTTAAGTATTGTCTTTACAGCGATGACAATACGAGATACCTTGATACCGCCGCCGGTGCTTCCGGCACATGCGCCAATGAACATCAAAAGCACAAGTAGTGTCTTCGAAAGCTCAGGCCATCTGTCGAAATCGGTGCTGGAAAATCCGGTTGTCGTGATGATTGAGCCAACCTGAAACGCTGCCTTTGTGACTGCGTCAAACACACCGGTACACATATGCGCGATATTCACGCTTATGACTACAACGGAGGCTATTATGATGCCGAAATAGTATCTGACCTCCTCCACCTTAAGTGCGTCACGGATGTGACCGAAGAAAAGCAGGTAGTAAGCGTTGAAATTGACACCGAAAAGTATCATAAATATGGTAACAACCCACTGCAGATAAACATTGTAGCCGCAAAAGCTGTCGTTTTTGATACCAAAGCCTCCTGTTCCGGCTGTGCCAAGAGAGGTACAGATGGCATCGTAAAGAGGCATTTTCCCGAAAAGCAGGAAAATAATCTCCATAGTCGTAAGACCAAAGTATATTATGTATAAAAGCCTGGCGGTATGCCTCATCTTTGGAACGAGCTTTCCAACTGAAGGCCCGGGGCTTTCTGCGCGCATCAGGTTTATATTGCTGCCGCCTGAAAGCGGGATGATTGCCAGAAGAAATACAAGCACACCCATACCGCCAATCCAGTGCGTAAAGCAGCGCCAGAAATTCATGCAATAGGAGAGTGATTCTACCTCAGGCAGGATGCTCGCTCCTGTCGTGGTGAAGCCGGAGATGGTCTCAAAAAGAGCATCTGTGAAGCTTGGAATCTCTCCTGATATGTAAAACGGCAGACAGCCGAATATACTCAGTACAATCCAGCCCAGTGCGGTTGTTGCACAGCCCTCCTTCAGGTAAAAGGTAAAATCCCTCGGTTTTTTAGCCGAAAAAATAAAACCGATAGCTATACTTATGAGTGCAACAATCAAAAAGTAGATGCCGCTTTTCATAATAAATACCGGCAACAATACATGGCAGAAGCAGCAAAAAGCCTTCAAGCTTTAAAATATATCCCAAAAGATATCGAATTACTGAAGTGTTCATATCATTCCCCCACTATTCCATAATATCCTGAAGATTCGTAAAGCCGGTATGGGTTGTTATAATCATGACAGTGTCATTTTTTTGTATGCAGTCATTACCTGTAGGAATGATAATTTTGCCGTTTCGGTTGATGAAGCATATGAGCAGATGCTTTTTAAGCTTTAGGTCGCGAAGCGGTATGTCTGTCACATTTGAGCTTTCTGATACAAAACTCAATTGCTTCAACTCTTGAGTCGTACATGTGGTAGAGAGTCTCTATATTGCAGTTCATAGAGTTTTTCTTTGCACGGACATAGGCAATTATGGCTTCTGAGGTGATGTATTTTGGCGAGATTACACTGCCAAGGTCCAGGCTGTTTATGACATTGGTAAAAGTTATACGATTAAGCTTTGTTATGACCTTTGCATTGGAAACCTGTTTCGCATAGAGCGTAAGCATGATGTTTTCCTCGTCTATACCGGTAAGAGGTACAAATGACTGACAGGTCTCTATGCCCTCTTCCTTTAAGAGTGCCTGTTCTGTTCCGTCACCGTTTATGATGACAGCATCCGGAAGCAGTATGGAAAGCTCCTCACAGCGCTCGAAGCTATTTTCGATTATTTTGACCTTTATGCCTCGTGATATGAGCTGCTTTGCCAGGTAATATGCGGCTTTGCCTCCTCCGATAATCAGTGTATTTTTTACGCTGTGTGTATTGACTCCGATGTGGCTGAAAAACTCCTTTGTATGTCTGCGTTCGCCGACAAATGACAGCTTATCGCCCTTGCGGAGCACAAAATCACCTGATGGGATAGTGACCTCATCATCTCTCTCGACTGCACCGATAAGTATGTTGGCATGGTGTCTGGTGCCCAGATCCATGAGCTTTGTTCCGTCGAGGATGCTGCCCTCGGGAATCTCATACTTGATGAGCTGTGCCTGACCGTGAGCAAAGTTTGTCACCTCAAGGCTGGACGGCAGATGAAGAATATGAGCCATCTCAATAGCTGCCTCAAGCTCAGGGTTGATAATGAGTGCAAGCCCAAGCTTGTCGCGCAGATATTTGGCCTCCTGGCTGTATTCAGGCGTTCTGACTCTGGCTATAGCAGCACAGTTGCCGACCTGTGTGGCAATGGTACAGCATAGCAGATTCAGCTCATCAGAGCCTGTGACTGCGATGATTAAGTCGGCATCATCAATACCCGCTTCCTGCAGTATCTTGTAGCTGGCACCGTTTCCTGCAATACCCATTACATCATAGATATTGGATACCTGGGAAATCCTCTCCCTGTTTTTGTCGACAATTGTTATGTCGTGCCCCTCCTTGCCAAGCTGCTCAACGAGAGTACGGCCTACCTTGCCGCATCCGACGATGATAATTCTCAGTCCCTGGGAGGGAACCACTCCTTTTGAACATTATTTCCTCCGTATATAAAAATATAATGATATGAGGGTCAAAAGGTATTTTGCCCCTCATTTATGATTGTGTGGTGGATAGAATTATTATGACTATCATATATCAATGGATTATAACATAACGCATATATATTTCATAGAGAAAAAAGTCCCAAAAATATGAGATTGTAATAAAGTGCAAAAAGTGATAAAATTGATTTTAATTGTAGTATTTGAATAGCTGTTTGAACAGCAATAAGAGATAGATTTTTGGAGCTTTAAGTAATGACGGGATTTTTAAAGGCAAACTACCATACGCACACCTATAGGTGCCAGCATGCATATGGCAGCGAGCGCGAATATATAGAGGCGGCTATCAGAATGGGTATCGCAGAGCTAGGTTTTTCAGACCATGTGCCGTGCCCCTTTAAGGATGGCTATGTGTCGGGCATCCGGATGACGATGGAGCAGGCACCGGAGTATGTGTATGCCATCAGGGAGCTTGGGAAGGAGTATGCATCCGACATAAAGCTCTACGTTGGCTTTGAGGCGGAGTACATACCGGAGTTTTTCAAGGAGCAGAAGGCTATGTTTGACAGACTTGGCTGTGATTACATGATAATGGGCCAGCATTTTATGAAATCAGAGCAGACAGGCCCGTATACAGGCACACCGACAGATGATGAGAGCCGTATACGCAAGTATGTGGATACTGTTATAGAGGGCATGAAAACAGGCATGTACAGCTATTTAGCACATCCTGATTTAATAAATTATCAGGGACTTGATTCCGTCTACGAATGGGAGATGACGAGGATGTGCAAGGCACTTAAGGAGCTTGACATACCGCTTGAGATAAACATGCTTGGTATCAGTGCAGGAAAGCACTATCCGACAGAGCGCTTCTGGTGTATACCGCATGACATCGGCAACAAAGTGATACTGGGGCTTGATGCACATACAGTGGACAATATATGTGATGTGGAAAGCTATGAAAAGGCACTTGATATAGTCAGAAAATATGACCTGAATCTTATTGACCGGATTGAGATATAGTTACTTACAAAATATCAAATACCAAAAGTGGGGAATGCTATGATTATTACAGAAGAAAAATATAATGAGGAATTAACAAGATATGTTTTGCCTTTTATCAGGCTTAATTTTGAAGATGGCTATATGAAGAGTGCAGATGGCACACGCATACATTACGGCTATGTGACGACACCTGTAGCAAAGGCTGCCATAGTCATATCACATGGATTTACAGAGTGTATGCCTAAATATTATGAGATGATTTACTATTTCGCAAAGGCCGGATACTCTGTATATATGGTGGAGCATCGCGGACACGGCTTTTCGGACAGAAGTGTATCCGATATAAGCATGGTCACTGTAAACAGCTTTGACGATTATGTGAGTGACCTTGATATGTTTATCCGCGACATTGTGATGAAGCGTGAGGGGCGCAGACCGCTTTACTTGTACGGTCACTCTATGGGAGGCGCGATAGCTGCCCTGTATCTTGAGAAGCATCCTGAGGTATTTACAAAGGCAGTACTTTCAAGCCCTATGATAGAGATGCTTTATGGCAATTTTTCACATTTTGCCGTGGAGGCGATACTGTTTGTCGCAAGTGTGCTTAACTGGAACGATAAATATCTGCCGAGCCAGACACCGTATACGGATGAGTATGATTTTGAATCGAGCTGTTGTCTGTCAAAGGCGCGCTATGACTACATATACAAGTGCAAGGTGGAGGAGGAACGCTATCGTACAAATGGCGCCACCTACAGATGGTGCAGGGCCGGGCGCAAGGCATCCAAATATATAAAGAAGCATGCACAGGAAATTAAAATACCGGTGCTGTTATGCCAGGCGGGAAAGGATTATCTGGTTTCAAATGCCGCTGAGGATGAATTTATTGCGAAACTGCCTCAGGGCATTAAGAAGGTCTATCCTGATTCAAAGCACGAGATATTTAATGCGGATGATGATACCTTGGAGAAGTTTTACTCAGATATCCTTGATTTTTGGGCTTGAACATGAAAATGAAATTCGTCAAGTGAAAAATGTGACATAAAAAATCATTTGTTTTGTTAGAAATGACATATGGATTTAAAATACAATATATAGTATAATCACAACTGTTGCGGACAAGATGTTAGTATTTAAGCCGATGGTAAGAGTACGTAAAGCATAGCCCGTACAGAGAAAAATAATAAAATATATCAATATTGTAACAGGTAAATATACTATCAAACAAATGTGAGGAGAAAGAGAATGTCAGACGAAGTTTTAGACGATGTAATGATTAAGGGTTCATGTAAGGGAAAAGCAGATGCTATTGTAAATTGCCAGTGCAATATCGAGAGTGCACCGGTCAGATGCGAGCAGGCAGAAAGATGTATGTTCTATTCTTATTATAAGTGCAGCAAGCAGTGGAAGAGGCTTGCATAGTTAAAATTAAAGATTAAAAGCTCCGGGCTGACAATGAAGTCGGCATGGAGCTTTTTTGCGTATATAAAGAAAAAAATATTTTACACGCGGAAAACTTATGATAATATATAAAAAAGGTAACTATTCAGAACCATTGAGAACAAAAAAAGCTGATGCGTCATGCTCGCATGTAAGCGGCAGATTTTCTTGTTCTCAAGGTGGCTCTGGATGGATACGTAAAACAAGATATAGGAGAGACGCGCATGAAGAGAGTTTTGGTACTGAGTGATTCACATGGTAATGTGGGAAATATGATTCGGGCAGTCAAAAGAGAGGAGCCTGATATGATACTTCATCTGGGAGACTGCGTTGTGGATGCGGATGCCCTTAGGAGAGAGTTTCCTCATATAACCATGGTCAATGTGCCGGGAAACTGTGATTTTCACGGGGAGATACAGAGAGACTTATTGATATCGACGGCTATAAGGTACTCATGTGCCATGGACATACATACGGAGTAAAGCTGTCATATATGCATCTGGAGCTTCATGCGAAGGAAATCGGGGCAGACCTGGCGCTCTTTGGTCATACACACAAGCTGTTTTATGATAAGCACAATGGTCTTGCGATGATGAATCCGGGAAGCATCGGTGCACCGCTGTGGGGCTGCATGCCATCATACGGTATCATCACATTTGACAAAGAACATGATGTTATGAAGTTGGATGTTGACTATATTGAGTATTGACGAATGATTTATCAAAGCGGTATAATATTGGCTAATACAGTTATTTATTAGGAAGCAGAGGAAAAACAGACAAATGGTAAAGGTAGTAAAGTTTGGCGGCAGCTCGCTCGCCAGTGCAGAGCAGTTCACAAAGGTTGGCGACATCGTAAGAAGCGATGAGTCAAGAAAATATGTTGTGCCGAGTGCACCGGGAAAGAGAAATTCCAAAGACACAAAGGTAACAGATATGCTTTATGCATGCTATGATCTGGCTGAGAATGATCAGGATTTCAAGGTTATGCTCAGAAAAATCAAGGACAGATATGATTCAATCATAAATGGCCTTCATTTAAAGCTGGCACTTGATGAGGAGTTCAAGATTATCGCTGAGAATTTCAAGGCAAAGGCAGGTGCAGATTATGCAGCCTCTCGTGGTGAGTACTTAAACGGAATCATCATGGCAAACTATCTCGGATATGAGTTTATAGATTCGGCAACAGTCATCTTTTTTGATGAGAATGGCAATTTTGACGCGGAAAAGACAGACAAGGTGCTCTCAAAGAAGCTTGAGCAGACAGAAAAGGCTGTTATTCCGGGCTTTTACGGAGCAGGACCTGACGGAAAGGTAGTCACCTTCTCAAGAGGTGGTTCGGATATCACTGGTTCCATCGTGTCAAAGGCATGTCATGCCAGCATGTACGAGAACTGGACAGATGTTTCAGGCTGTCTCGTAGCTGATCCTAGAATTATCGACAATCCACAGCCAATCAAGGTTGTTACTTATAGAGAGCTCAGAGAGCTTTCATATATGGGAGCATCAGTGCTCCACGAGGATGCTGTTTTCCCTGTAAGAAAGGCAGGCATCCCAATCAATATCAGAAATACAAACGACCCGGAAGCACCTGGTACTCTCATCGTTGAGAGCACATGCCAAAAGCCTGATTATACCATAACAGGTATCGCCGGAAAGAAGGGCTTTGTTGCGGTAAATATCGACAAGGACAAGATGAACTCAGAGGTGGGCTTCTGTAGAAAGGCTCTCCAGGCGTTTGAGGAGAACGGTATCTCTATAGAGCATATGCCATCAGGTATCGATACTATGACAGTATTCGTACATCAGGCAGAGTTTGAGGGCAAGGAGCAGCAGGTTATCAGCTCAATCAGAAGACTTGCTCATCCTGATATCATTGACCTCGAGTCAGACCTCGCGCTTATCGCTGTTGTTGGCCGTGGCATGAAGTCAAACCGTGGTACAGCCGGCAGGATTTTCTCTGCACTTGCACATGCCAATATCAATGTGCGCATGATTGATCAGGGGTCATCAGAACTCAATATCATCATCGGTGTAAGCAATGATGATTTTGACAAGGCAATAAAAGCCATCTACGATATTTTTGTTGTCACACAGCTGTAATAAGCTACAGAGAGATTATCCGTTGCAACCGGAATTGAATAGGATAATTTAAAAATTAAATGTAGAATTTATAAAAAATACAGAGCTTGGCGGAATATATGCCAGGCTCTGTATTTTTTTGAATAGGTAAAGCTTTGAAAAAGCTTTATGAGGAAGCTTTAAGCGAGAAAACAAAATACCATCACATAAGCTGAAAATGCGCATATATTATAGCGAAAGGAAGAAGTTATTATGCAAAAAGACACTATAATATATGTTACGGATCAGAGGCAAAAGTACCTCGCTGATATGCTGGGAGGAGAACAGACAGATTGCAGAAATAGCGGCGGGATTGATTATGAGCGTGTTGGGAATATTGTGTTTCCTACACCGTTTTCAAAGCTTAAGCTTATAAATAGTGATATAGAAAAATTAAAACATAATATAATAATTAACAATATTGCAGTGTGGGGCGGCATGATGCCGGAGTGCTTTCCCGGCATTGACAGGGGCTGTGACTTTATGAGAGATGAAACTGTCATAGAGCAGAATGCCATTGTTACGGCCGAGGCCACTGCGTCCATAGCAATACAAAAAAGCATACATGGTATATACGGCTCAAAGGTACTTGTGAGCGGGTTTGGAAAATGCGGAAAGGCAATTGCCCGCGTTTTTTCTGCTATGGGAGCCCATGTCATGGTGATGGCAAGGAGAAAACAGGCAAGGCATGAGGCCACTGAACTGGGATATGAAACGGTGGATTTTAATGATCCTGCCAAGGCCTGTTTCGAAACACTGTTTCTCATAAACACAGTACCGGATAGGGTTATAGATGAAAGTTTAATCATGATTTTGCAAAAAGATGCGATAATTATAGACATTGCATCTAAGCCCGGAGGCTGTGATTTTGAGGCCTGTAAGAGGTATCAGATAAACTGTACGCATGCGCTCGGCCTTCCGGGCATATACTGTCCGAAAACCGGTGCAAAAATACTTTATGACTGTATGAAAAGAAAAGGTATGACGGAGGGCTTATGGTTATTTCGGATTGCACCGTAGGAATGGGAATTACAGGCTCCTTCTGTAGTTTTGAAAAGACTAAGGATGTTGCAAAGAGGCTTGTGGATAGCTTCACACATGTGACACCTGTATATTCCTATAATGCACAGATGATGAACACACGCTTTGGAAAGGCGGGAGACTTTATGCATACTATCTCCGAAATCACAGGGGATGAGGGCATCAGGACACTGCAGGAGGCAGAGCGTGTCGGCCCGGGAAAGCTGTTTGACGTGATGGTGATTTATCCATGCACCGGCAACACAGCGGCAAAGCTTGCAAACGGCATAGTGGATACACCGGTCCTTCTCGCGGCAAAGGCTCATCTGAGAAACGGCAGGCCGCTTGTTATCGGGATCTCCACAAATGATGCGCTCGGCATCAACTTTAAGAATATCGGAAAGCTGATGAATATGAAAAATATTTATTTTGTGCCGTTTGGGCAGGATGACTGTGTGAAGAAACCGAATTCACTCGTGTGTGATGGAAAACAGGTTGTCGACACAATAAATGAAGTGATGGCCGGACGACAGATCCAGCCGGTAATCCTCTAGAGTGGGAATATTACTTTATTGAGATTATAGTACGGGACGATTCACGCGGGCACCGCGGTGGGCTGCATACACTCCGGTGTCCGCTACGCTGCGCAGCCAAGATACTGTGCAAATTATGCTTTGTAGGTTTTCATAGGATGACGAAAACGTCGAAACTCGCCATCCATGGCTCGATTTCTCCTTGCCTCGGCGTCCATGCCTCGGCATTTCTGCGTAGCATGTGCATAATTCGACAGTATCTAAGCCGCTTCGCTATTCGCGGACTCCGGAGTGTATGCAGCCCGCCGCGGTGTCCGCAAGCAGCGTCCCTTACGTTACGGTGTAATACGTTATGGCATAAATAAATATAAGAAAAGATTTATGAATCTGAATCATTGCTGGTCACACTGTTATGTGTGAACAGTAACTTCTGAATTGAAAAACTGAGTTGGAAAATGTGAAAAAACATAGTAAAGATGTAAAAATATATGTTATAATCATGTATACACAAAAAAACTGAAAACACAGGAGGATAAAATATGTCATATATTTACAAAACAAAAGGAACCTGTTCAACACAGATTGAGCTTGACCTCGATGGAGATGTAGTACATAACGTAAAGTTTACAGGAGGTTGCAACGGAAATCTTAAGGCTATCCCAAAACTCGTTGAAGGACTCACAGTTGCCCAGGTAGAGGAAAAAATCGGTGGAATTAAATGTGGATTTAAGAATACATCCTGCGGCGATCAGCTCGCAAAAGCATGCCGCGAAGCATATGAAGCCCAAAAGTAATGAAATAACCAGTAAAATAGCTTCCGTATATAAACATGTAGCTCCAAATAAACATGTAGCTCCAAAAGCTCTCCCATAAGGAGAGCTTTTGAATTAAAAAAATAATTCTGCCATGCTTCGCGCACAACAAAGTGGATCCGGGAAGTACACAGTGTGTTCAGAATAAAAAATATGAACTGCCACGGTGTTCCATAAACTCAAATAGCATGAAGCACTATCACCAAAACACAGCCTGTCCGGGCAAAAAGCCGTGGCTGACTTCATATTTTTTATGAGGAATATACTGTGTGCTCCCCCGGACCTCACAGCCTCCCACGCGCGAAGCCCCCATTAAATCTCGACACTCCCAAAAATATTTTTATAAAATGTTTACAAAACATTCATCCCTTTAGGTTGTGCAATCATCCTCAAAGTGTTACAATAACACTATTGTGAGCCTGTACAAGGGCAATTTGAAGTTATAGGAGAAAAATATGAGCGCATTTTCAAAAATCTTTGGTTCTCACAGCGAGAGAGAGCTTAAGAGAATTTACCCGATTGCTGACAAGGTTGAGTCATATAAGGAGGCAATGGGAAAGCTTTCCGATGAAGAATTAAAGGATAAGACAAGGGAGTTTAAAAAGCGTCTGGAGGACGGAGCAACACTTGATGATATTCTTCCGGAGGCATTTGCTACAGTAAGAGAGGCTGCTAAGCGTGTGCTTGGCATGGAACATTATAGAGTACAGATAATCGGTGGTATTATTTTGCATCAGGGACGTATTGCAGAGATGCGAACCGGTGAAGGTAAGACACTTGTTTCTACACTTCCTGCATACCTTAATGCACTTGAGGGCAAGGGTGTGTGTATTGTCACAGTCAATGATTACCTTGCAAAGCGTGATGCTGAGTGGATGGGGCAGGTTCATGAGTTCTTAGGACTTAAGGTCGGCGTAGTACTTGGCGGCATGGACAATGACGAGCGCAGGGAGGCTTACGGCTGTGATATTACATATATCACAAACAATGAGCTTGGATTTGATTACCTGCGTGACAATATGGTTATCTACAAGGAGCAGCTTGTTCAGAGAGGTCTCCACTATGCTATCATCGATGAGGTCGATTCAGTGCTTATCGATGAGGCACGTACACCTCTTATCATTTCAGGACAGAGTGGCAAGTCGACAAGACTTTACGAGGCATGCGATATCCTGGCTACACAGATGAAGCGTGGTGAGGATGTTCCTGAGTATTCAAAGATGGATGCCATCATGGGCATTGTCCAGGACGAGACCGGTGATTTCATCGTAAATGAGAAGGACAAGGTTGTAAACCTTACGCAGGATGGTGTGAAAAAGGTAGAACAGTTCTTCCATATCGAGAACCTTGCAGATCCGGAGAATCTTGAAATCCAGCACAATATCATACTTGCGCTTCGTGCGCACAACCTCATGTTCAAAGATCAGGACTATGTGGTAAAGGATGATGAGGTGCTTATCGTAGATGAGTTTACCGGACGTATCATGCCGGGTCGTCGTTATTCTGACGGACTGCATCAGGCTATCGAGGCAAAGGAGCATGTAAAGGTTAAGAGAGAGAGCAAGACCCTTGCCACAATCACATTCCAGAACTTCTTCAATAAGTTTGACAAGAAGGCCGGTATGACAGGTACAGCTCTCACAGAGGAAAAAGAGTTCCGTGATATCTATGGCATGGATGTTGTCGAGATACCTACAAATAAGCCGGTAGCGCGTATTGATTTGCAGGATGCTGTATACGCTACCAAAAAGGAAAAGTTCAAGGCAGTTGTGGATGCGGTTAAAGAGGCACATGAAAAGGGACAGCCTGTTCTTGTAGGTACAATCACCATCGAGACATCAGAGCTTTTGAGCGGCATGCTCAAGAGAGAGGGAATCCCTCACACAGTATTAAATGCCAAGTTCCATGAGAAAGAGGCAGAGATTGTTGCACTTGCAGGACAGCACGGTGCAGTTACAATAGCAACCAACATGGCAGGCCGTGGTACCGATATTAAGCTTGACGATGAGGCAAAGGCTGCCGGAGGTCTTAAGATTATCGGTACAGAACGCCATGAGTCAAGACGTATAGACAATCAGCTCCGTGGACGTGCAGGACGTCAGGGAGATCCGGGTGAGTCACAGTTCTTCATCTCACTTGAGGACGACCTCATGAGACTTTTCGGTTCAGAGCGTCTGATGGGCGTTTTCAATGCGCTCGGAGTACCGGAGGGCGAGCAGATCCAGCATAAGATGCTCACATCTGCTATCGAGAAGGCTCAGGAGAAAATCGAGGCCAACAACTTTGGCATTCGTAAAAATCTTCTCGAGTATGACCAGGTGGACAATGACCAGAGAGAGATTATTTACAGCGAGCGTATGAAGGTGCTTAACGGTGACAACATGCGTGATGCTATCCTTAAGATGGTTCAGGAGCAGGTTGAGAAGTCTGTTGACAGATGTATTTCCGAGGAAATTGACAGAGCTGACTGGGATCTTGTAGAGCTCAACGAGCTTGTGCTTCCGGTCATTCCTCTTGATCCGATTACAAAAGAGGATATTGAGTCAATCAAGAATGCAAAGCAGCTTAAGCAGTACTTAAAGGAAAAGGCCGTCATGCTTTATGAGCAGAAGGAGACAGAATTCCCTGAGCCTGAGCAGTTCAGAGAGATTGAGCGTGTCGTGCTTCTTCGTGTAATCGACAGAAAGTGGATGGATCACATCGATGATATGGCACAGCTTCGTCAGGGAATCGGCTTACAGGCTTATGGACAGAAAGATCCAATCGTAGAGTACAAGATGGCAGGCTTTGATATGTTTGACGACATGATTTCGGCTATCCAGGAGGATACTGTCAGACTGCTGTATCATGTACAGGTTGAGCAGAAGGTTGAGCGAGAGCAGGTTGCAAAGATTTCGGGCACAAACAAGGATGAGTCAGCACAGAATGCACCAAAGCGCCGTGCAACAGCCAAGGTATATCCGAATGACCCATGTCCATGCGGCAGTGGCAAGAAATATAAGCAGTGCTGTGGACGTGTGAAGTAAATTTTAAATGGCTGTAATCGTTGCTGGTCACACTGTTAGGTGTGAACAGTAACATAAAATAAATAAACAAGAACGAATGTTCTGAAAATTGTGGACAAAGTCGATTTTTTGTAGTAAAATAAAGCACATAAGTGCATACTATAAATGATTGACTTTGTCTTTTTATAATTTTACAAAAGCAGTATTTAAGATTTTTTTGGAGGAAGCGTGCGTTATGGAATTTAAACTGCATTCAAAATACAAGCCGACCGGCGACCAGCCGCAGGCAATAGAGCAGCTTGTGAAGGGATTTAAGGAGGGCAACCAGTTTGAGACCTTACTTGGAGTTACCGGCTCCGGCAAGACCTTTACCATGGCCAATGTCATTGCAGCACTCAATAAGCCTACACTTATCATATCGCACAATAAGACACTGGCGGGGCAGCTCTATGGTGAGATGAAGGAGTTTTTCCCCGAAAATGCAGTAGAGTACTTTGTATCCTACTACGACTATTACCAGCCTGAGGCCTATGTGCCGCAGTCTGATACGTACATAGCCAAGGATTCCTCTGTAAATGATGAGATAGATAAGCTCAGGCTTTCAGCCACGGCAGCACTCACGGAGCGAAAGGACGTCATTGTCGTGGCATCGGTTTCCTGCATATACGGACTTGGAAGTCCTGATGAGTGGACAGGCATGAGTATTTCGCTGCGCCCGGGGCAGGAGAGGGACAGGGATGATCTCGCGAGGTCTCTCATAGATTTACAGTACACCAGGAATGATATGGATTTTCACCGAGGCACCTTCAGAGTGCATGGTGATGTGCTTGATATATTTCCGGCAAATGCCGATGATACAGCAATCAGGGTTGAGTTTTTCGGTGATGAGATAGATCGGATAGTGGAGGTCGATGTGCTGACCGGCGAGGTAAAGTGCTCGCTTGAGCATACGATGATCTTCCCAGCATCACACTATGTAGTTTCGCAGGAGAAGATAAATGAGGCCTGCCTCAATATAGAGAAAGAGCTTGATGAGCGTGTGAAGTATTTTAAAGGCGAGGACAAGCTCATAGAGGCTCAGCGAATAGCAGAGAGGACCAATTTTGACATAGAGATGATGAGGGAGACAGGCTTCTGTTCAGGAATTGAGAATTATACGAGGCATCTGAACTTTGCAAAGCCGGGGGAGCCTCCTATGACACTCATAGATTTCTTCCCGGATGATTTTCTCATAATCGTGGATGAGTCGCATATCACGATTCCGCAGATAGGCGGTATGTATGCGGGTGACCGCTCAAGAAAGACCACTCTTGTGGACTATGGCTTCAGACTGCCCTCGGTCCTTGACAACAGACCTCTCAATTTCGAGGAGTTCGAGGGTAAAATAGACCAGATGCTCTTTGTCTCAGCCACTCCGAATAAGTATGAGAATGAGCATGAGCTGCTACGTGCGGAGCAGATTATCAGACCGACGGGACTTTTGGATCCTGAGATATCAGTGCGCCCTGTTGAGGGACAGATTGATGACCTTGTGTCAGAGGTCAATAAGGAGACTGCAAACCATCACAAGGTGCTTATCACCACACTCACAAAGCGTATGGCTGAGGATCTAACAAACTATATGGCAGAGCTTGGCATCAGGGTAAAGTACCTGCATTCAGATATAGATACACTTGAGAGAGCGGAGATAATACGTGACCTGCGTCTTGACGTATTTGACGTGCTCGTCGGCATCAATCTGCTCAGGGAGGGCCTTGATATCCCGGAGATTACACTTGTTGCCATACTCGATGCGGATAAGGAAGGCTTCCTTCGCTCAGAGACTTCACTTATACAGACGATAGGACGTGCCGCACGTAACAGTGAGGGCCATGTTATCATGTATGCTGACAAGATTACAGACTCCATGCGTGTCGCAATTGACGAGACAAAGCGTCGTAGAAAGGTACAGGAAGAGTACAATGAGGCTCACGGCATCACGCCACAGACTATACAGAAATCCGTGCGTGATCTCATAGCTATCTCAAAGAAGGTAGCGGCCGATGAGAATGCTCTTGACAAAGATCCGGAGTCAATGAGCAAAAAAGAGCTTGAGAAGCATATTGCAGATATAGAGAAAAAGATGAAAAAAGCAGCGGCAGAGCTCAATTTCGAGGCGGCTGCTGAGTACAGGGATAAGCTTATTATGCTTAAAAACACATTGAGAGACGTAAAATAAAAGCTTATAACATCCGGAAGCAATTTGGAGGAACACAAATTATGGCAAAAAAAGAAAGAAAATACATCAAAATACGAGGTGCCAGCGAACACAATCTAAAGTGCGTCAGTCTCGACATCCCGAGAGATGAGTTTGTTGTTTTTACAGGGCTTTCAGGCTCCGGCAAGTCATCGTTGGCATTTGATACCATATATGCTGAGGGGCAGCGCAGGTACATGGAGTCACTTTCATCTTATGCGCGTCAGTTTTTAGGGCAGATGGAGAAGCCGAATGTGGAGTCTATAGAGGGACTTCCGCCTGCCATCTCCATTGACCAGAAATCCACCAACAAGAACCCACGTTCAACTGTCGGAACAGTCACAGAGATATATGATTACTTCAGACTGCTTTATGCCAGAATTGGAATACCACACTGTCCGAAGTGCGGGCGTGCCATTACAAAGCAGACGATAGACCAGATGGTGGATACTGTTATGGCGCTGCCTGAGCGCACCCGTATCCAGCTTCTTGCACCGGTGGTCAGAGGCCGCAAGGGTGAGCACCAGAAGCTGTTCGAGAGAGCCAAAAAGAGCGGATATGTGCGTGTGATTGTAGATGGCAGCATGTATGAGCTCTCCGAGGATATCCCGATGGAGAAAAATATAAAGCACAATATTGATATAGTAGTGGATCGTCTGGTTGTAAAGCCTGGTATAGAGAAGCGCCTTACTGATTCACTTGAAAATGTATTTGAACTGACAGAGGGCAATGCCATAGTTGATATTGTGGATGGCGAACAGATGACCTTTTCCCAGAATTTTGCGTGCCCTGACTGTGGCATAAGCATAGATGAGGTTGAGCCGAGAAGCTTCTCCTTCAACAATCCGTTCGGAGCATGTCCGACCTGCTACGGACTCGGCTACAAGATGGAGTTTGACCCGCAGCTTATGGTGCCGGATGCATCGCTTTCCATATCAGAGGGTGCCATACAGGTGATGGGCTGGCAGTCATGTACAGACCCAAAGAGCTATACCTATGCGACACTTCGTGCGCTGCATGAGGGCTATGGGCTTCCTCTCGACACACCGATTGATGATTTATCTGCAGATATGAAAAAACTACTTTTTTACGGTGGAGATGGCAGGGTGCTCAAGGTCAGATACAAGGGTCAGAGAGGCGAAGGCGTCTATGACCTTGTATGGAACGGCCTTGTGGACAATGTTGAGCGCCGATACAAGGAGACCTTTTCTGATACGGCAAAGGCAGAGTATGAGCAGTTTATGCGCATTACTCCGTGTACGAGCTGTAAGGGGCAGAGGCTTAAGCCATCGTCACTTGCCGTTACGGTTGCGGACAAGAACATATATGAGATGACCTCCATGTCTGTGAAGGAGCTTGTGAAGTTCCTTGCTGATATAGAGCTTACAGAGCAGCAGCACTATATAGGAGACCAGATACTAAAGGAAATCCGTGCGAGAGTTGGCTTTTTGCAGCAGGTCGGCCTTGATTACCTCACCCTTACCCGTGGCACGGCGAGCCTTTCAGGCGGGGAAGCCCAGCGAATCAGGCTTGCCACGCAGATTGGCTCAGGACTTGTAGGTGTGGCATATATACTTGATGAGCCAAGTATCGGACTGCATCAGAGGGATAACGACAAGTTGCTTGGTGCACTTATGAATCTTAAGAATCTGGGAAATACGCTCATAGTTGTGGAGCATGATGAGGATACCATGCGTGCAGCGGATTATATCGTGGATGTAGGACCGGGAGCCGGTTCACACGGCGGAGAGATAGTGGCGGCAGGCTCATTAAAAGACATCATAAAGTGCAAAAAATCACTCACAGGAGCATATCTGAGCGGCAAAATAAAGATACCGGTGCCACAGGAGAGGCGCAAGCCAAGCGGATATATCACGATAAGAGGAGCCAGGGAGAATAACCTGAAAAATATTGATGTGCAGATACCTCTTGGTATCATGACCTGTGTTACAGGCGTGTCGGGCTCTGGAAAGAGCTCATTGACCAATGAGATACTCTACAAGCATCTGGCCAAATCCTTAAACAGAGCCAGGTGTATCGCAGGTGACCACGATGGTATAGATGGTCTTGAACAGCTTGACAAGGTCATAGACATCGACCAGTCACCGATAGGCCGTACACCCCGCTCTAATCCTGCCACATATACAGGCGTGTTTGATATGATAAGAGACCTGTTTGCATCAACACCCGATGCCAAGGCAAAGGGCTATAAAAAGGGCCGTTTCAGTTTCAATGTAAAGGGCGGTCGGTGTGAGGCCTGTGGCGGCGATGGAATCCTTAAGATAGAGATGCATTTCCTGCCTGATGTATATGTGCCGTGTGAGGTCTGTGGAGGCAAACGATATAACAGGGAGACACTCGATGTAAAGTACAAGGGCAAGAGCATATACGATGTTCTTGATATGACAGTGGAGGAGGCACTTGAGTTTTTCAAAAATGTGCCAAAGATCCAGAACAAAATCCAGTCGCTCTATGATGTCGGGCTATCCTACGTGAAGCTGGGACAGCCGTCCACAGAGCTTTCAGGTGGTGAGGCACAGCGTATCAAGCTTGCCACAGAGCTTAGCAGAAAGAGCACCGGAAAGACCATATATATACTTGATGAGCCTACCACGGGACTGCACTTTGCAGATGTACACAAGCTTGTGGAGATATTGCGCAGGCTCTCAGACGGAGGCAATACTGTAGTTGTTATCGAGCACAATCTCGACGTGATAAAGACGGCTGACTATATCATAGATATGGGACCTGAGGGCGGAGACGGCGGCGGAACCGTCATAGCGCAGGGCACACCTGAGGAGATATGCGAGGTAAAACAGTCATATACAGGCCGGTTTTTGAAACCATATCTGGAAAAAGACAAGGATAAACTTTAAAATTTTATTAAATATGACCTTTTTCAAAAAAAAAGTTTGAAAAATGGGATTTATTGTATATAATAAGAGAGTGTATGTGTAAATTTAAAGATATGGCAGGAAAGGGGCTATTAAAATGGTCGGATCAGATATCGGAATCGATTTAGGAACAGCAAGTATACTTGTTTATATAAAAGGAAAGGGTGTTGTGTTAAAGGAGCCTTCAGTAGTAGCCTTTGACAGGGACACCAACAAGATTAAGGCAATCGGAGAGGAAGCACGCCTCATGCTCGGAAGGACACCGGGTAATATCGTTGCAGTCAGACCGCTGCGTCAGGGTGTTATCTCAGATTATACAGTTACAGAGAAGATGATCAAGCACTTCATCCAGAAGGCGCTTGGTAAGAAGAGCTTCAGAAAGCCACTTGTGAGCGTATGTGTGCCAAGTGGTGTTACAGAGGTTGAGAAGAAGGCCGTTGAGGATGCTACATTTGCAGCAGGAGCCAGAGATGTTAAGATTATCGAGGAGCCAATCGCAGCTGCAATCGGTGCAGGTATTGATATTTCAAAGCCATGCGGAAATATGATAGTAGATATCGGAGGCGGTACATCAGATATAGCAGTTATCTCACTCGGTGGTTCGGTAGTCAGCACATCTATCAAGATAGCCGGAGATGATTTTGATGAGGCCATTGTCAGATACATGAGAAAGAAGCATAATCTTCTCATCGGAGAGAGAACAGCTGAGGATATCAAAATCAAGATTGGTACATGCTACCCTCTCGCACAGCCGGAGACAATTGAGGTAAGAGGAAGAAACCTTGTAACAGGACTTCCAAGGACTATTACAGTCAGCTCAGAGGAGACAGAGGAAGCACTTCGTGAGGCAACTCTTCAGATAGTTGAGGCAGTGCACTCAGTGCTTGAAAAGACTCCACCAGAGCTTGCAGCCGATGTCGCAGACAGAGGAATTGTGCTTACAGGAGGCGGTTCACTGCTCAGAGGTCTTGAGGAGCTTATCGAGGAAAAGACCGGCATCAATACAATGACTGCAGAGCAGCCTATGACATGTGTTGCTATCGGTACAGGAAAGTATGTAGAGTTCCTTGCAGGCAAGAGAGATGAAGAATTCTAGAATATACGTTTTATAACAGGCAGCCGTGAGGGCGATGATATGTCCCTGCATTGCAGGAATGTATTGTCGCTTTTTTGTTAATATTGTTACAAATGGGGATATTACAGTCAGGGGGATTAGTGAACAAAATAAAGGATATTGGGAGAGGTGTAATTAATCTGGTATTTCCACCGCGCTGTCCGGTATGTGATGGTATAATTGGTCCGGTTGAGAGATATATACACAGCAGATGCTGTGAAAAGCTCTTTCCGGTTGAGCAGCCACAGTGTATGCGCTGTGGGAAGCCGGTTTTGTCTGAGCGAAGAGAGTATTGTGACGACTGCGCACGGGCACTCGAGCATCACAGGCAGATGCGGGAAGATGACAGCTACAGGCAGGGCAAGGCACTTTTTGCATACAAGGGCAGCATAAAGCAGACCATGTACAGGTTCAAGTATTCAAACAGACGTGAGTATGCGGCTTATTTTGCACAGACAGCAGTGGAAAGATATTCGGACTGGATACAGAGCTGTGGGATAGATGTTATTATTCCGGTGCCGATGCACCGTAAAAAAATGCGCCAGAGAGGCTACAATCAGGCAGAGTGTTTTGCAAGGGCATTGTCTGAAAAAACAGGCATAAGGATGGCAAAAGGGCTTGTGCGCAGAGTGAAAAATACCAGTCCACTCAAGACAATGGGGTATGTTGAACGCAGAAATTGTCTCGAGGGGGCTTTTCAAGTGGCGGATAGTATTGTACAATATGACCAAATACTAATAGTAGATGATATATATACTACAGGCAGTACGGCAGAGTCGATTGGGCACGAGATAGCAAAGAAATGTCCCGGCCGTGTATATGTGCTGTGTATTTGCATAGGACAGGGAAGTTAGGAGGGTTTTATCAGATGAGAATATCTAATTGCAAGGGCTGTGGCAGAATATTTAATGTACTGTCAGATGAGCAGTACTGCCCGAACTGCCAGAAAAAAATGGATGAGAAATTTGATATAGTAAAGAGATTTGTTGAGGATAATCCAAATGTGCCGGTTGAGACAGTGGCCAAGGAGACCGATACATCCATGAAGCAGATAAATAGGTGGATACGTGAGGAAAGGCTTTCGTTTTCACCGGATTCATCATATGGTATACCATGCGAGAACTGTGGCAGGATGATACGTACAGGCAGATTTTGTGATGAGTGCAAGACTAAGCTCACAAACACACTACGCAGTGCCCTTGACACACCAAAGAGCCAGGATAGGCAGCTGTGGCAGCAGGATGACAAAAACCGTATGAGATATATCAAGTAACAGGTAAGAGGATGATTTATGATAAACGAAGAAAGTAAGGGAACTGTTTAATATTGCTCTTTGTGACAGCAAAAGCGATGACAGCCGTGTGCAGAAGCAGTTCGCAAGCTACTACGGATGGGACTATATATGGAAAGAGGGCTTAAAAAGCTTCTTTACAGGTACATTCGCATTTGCAGGGCTTGTTGTGATGTGGGTTGCTGTCAATGCAGCAGAGCTTTTGGACAGAATCAATAAGCTTGATTTTAAGGCAATGGGTGTCACAATAGGCATACTGTATATTGCATTTATGGCGGTTTACATTTTTGTCACAATTGTGGTGTATACTGCAAGATATAAGGCCGGCAGAAGAGAAGTGCGCAAATACGCAAATCACCTGAAGGCAGTGGGCAGAATATATTCCCGTGAGGAAAAGATTAAGCGTTAGGGAGGCTTTATGAACAAGTTACTGGAAATTAAGGATAAGGCAGTCAAATTTTGCGGTGAGTATGAGCACTTTATACTTCCGGTTGTGAGATTTGCCGTTGCATTTATCGCATTTATAACAATAGATTTGAATATCGGCTATATGGCGAAAATCAGCTCGATGCTTGTGGCGCTGCTTTTAGCGCTTGTGTGTGCACTGCTTCCGGTGAATGCAATACTCTGGATTGCTTCGATTATGATACTTTTAGATATGTATGCGCTGTCCGTAGAGGTTTTTGCTATCACATTTGTACTTTTTTTAGTACTGTATTTTGTCTATTTTCGTTTTGCACCGAAGGATGGCATGCTTGTGATACTTACACCTATATGCTTTCAGCTTCACATACCATCTGTTATGCCGGTTGCAGCAGGTCTTTTAAGAAGAGCTTATTCTTTTGTTGCAATAATATGTGGCACACTGCTGTACTATTTCTTTGATGGAATCAGGCAGAATGCATCAGCGCTTGCAGAGGTGGTAGATAAAAAGGGGCAGAGCACTACAAAGCTCAATGTGACAATGGGACAGCTTCTTGACAACAAAGAGATGTTTATAGTTATGGCAATCTTTGTTATCACCACACTGGTGGTGTATCAGGTCAGACGATTGAAAATCAACAATTCATGGACTGTTGCTACCATAGCAGGAGGACTCATACAGTTGGTTGCACTTGTTGTTGCTTATCTGGTGCTCGGACTGCCGGAGAAGATAATCTGGCTTGTGCTCAGCACTGTAGCAGCTATTTTTGCAGGTGTTGTCATACAGTTTATATTTATGAATCTTGACTATGCACGTACAGAAAACGTACAGTTTGAGGATGATGAATATTACTATTACGTCAAGGCAGTTCCAAAGAAGATGATTGCCAAGGAGGAAAAGGTTGTAAAGCACTTTGGCAATACAGGAAGCCTTGGAAAGAAGATTCCGAGACATAATCAGGAAAATATCAGCAAAGAGGCTATTGCAAAAGATCTCGAAATAGACGAAAATATATTTGAGGATGACAAATAGTTACATAGTATAAGAGAAAGGAGGGCGCTATGGATAATGTGAGTGGTGTATTGATACGCTTCAAGGACCAGTTCCTTACATTCACAAATGTGCCGGGCATCAAAATCGGTGTGATAGACATTATAGAGATACTTATTATTTCAGTGCTCTTCTATCATATACTTTTGTGGATAAAGACCACGAGGGCATGGAATCTGTTCAAGGGCCTTATTATCATACTGTTGTTTGTGCTTGTTGCAGCATTGTTCCAGATGGATACGATACTGTGGCTTGCTGAGAAACTCTTTAATATAGGTCTCGTGGCACTTGTTGTTATTTTTCAGCCTGAGCTTCGAAATGCCTTGGAGAATATTGGTGGAAAGACCTTTTTGGGTGATTTCTTCAATACCGGCAGGGGCGAGATTGAGAAATTCTCCGACAAGACAATTGATGAGCTGGTGCGTGCATGCTTTGCGATGGGCAGAGTAAAGACAGGAGCGCTAATAGTCATGGAGGATGAGATAAATCTGGGAGAGTATATCAGAACAGGAATAGATGTGGATGCCATACTTACAAGTCAGCTCCTCATCAATATTTTTGAGAAAAACACACCGCTTCATGACGGAGCGGTTATCGTGCGTGGCAACCGTGTGGTGTCAGCTACATGTTACCTTCCGCTATCAGACAGCCTGTCACTCTCGAAGGATTTGGGAACCAGACACCGTGCAGCGGTCGGAGTCAGCGAGGTAAGTGATTCGCTTACTATCATAGTTTCAGAGGAGACAGGATCAGTTTCTACAGCATACAAGGGGCAGATTGAGCACGATATAGATGCCGATCATCTACGCACACAGCTTAAGCTTCTGCAGAACAGACATAGGGAGCCGGGTAAATTTGAATTAATTAAAAGGAGGTTTAAGAATGGGAAAGAAGCTTCTAAAAACCTTCACAAATAATATAGGCTTTAAAATACTTGCGATAGCATTTGCATTTATACTCTGGCTTGTGGTCTACAATCTCAATGACCCGGTCAAGACAAAGACATTTACCACAACAGTCACCGTCACAGGCCGTGATTCGGTTGTTGACAAGGGGCTATGGCCTACCATCAAGGATTCGGAAAAGACCATCAGCTTTTCGGTATCAGGCAAGAGAAGCTATCTGAACGAGCTTGATGATTCTGATTTTTACGCAAATGTCGACCTTGCAAATATCATAGTAGATAAGGATGATACGAATAAGGCAAGCGTAAAGGTAGATATTGGATGCACCAAGTACAGACATTCGATTACCTTCAACGGTGGAGATCATATGCTCCCGCTTTCGGTTGAAAAATATATGCAGAAGCAGTTTGAGGTAAAGGTATCATTGGATGGAAGTCTCTCAGGTGCGAAAGCACTGGGAAACAAGCCACAGGCAAATCCAAAGGTAGTAAAGATCGGAGGTCCTGAGTCCATTGTTTCAACTATAGCATCGGCCAATGTAAATATAAAGGTCGATGACAATACCATAATATCAGATAATCAGATAACTGATCGCGGTGATCTCACTCTGATTGATGATAATGGCGATGAGATAGATATATCAAAGCTTGATGTGGACAGCCAGTATCAGTCTATAGCAGTGACAGTTGATGTCCTAAGTACCAAGGAGGTGCCTATCAAGTGTACTACGACAGGCTCACCGGCAGGAGGAAAGAGCGTGCTTGGAGTGGAGCTGTCAGAGGAGTCTGTAATGCTCAAAGGTAATGCAGAAGCATTGAACAATATCACATCTATAGATGTGGGACCAATTGATATATCGGGCGCAACAGACGATATAAGTACATCTGTTGACCTGACAGGATATCTGCCGGATGGAGTTTTTATAGTGAACTCATCCAAGGCAAAGCTCAGTATAGATATAAAGATTGAAACAAATGCGACTTCAACCATGACGCTGAACAGTTCCAATATCACATATGACGGACTGGAAGAGGGATATACGATTACATTTGTAACAGATAAGAGCAGTGTCATAGTAAGCGGCACCAAGTCTGATATAGATACACTTTCGGGAACTACACTGAAGGGTAAAATTGATGTGACAGGCCTTGGTACAGGTACACATACAGTGACGGTAAAGCCAAATCTGGATGAGACCAAGTACACATGGGGCGAGATAAAGGTTCAGATAGTTATCGGAAGGGAAGGTGACGGAGGCGGCACAATGGGAACTGATGGTACAGGAACAGCCTCGGGCTCAACAACAGGCGGTACAACATCAGGCGACACCGGCACAGGCGGTTCATCGTCATCGGGCAGCACATCGTCAGGAAACACCGGAAATAACGGCTCTGACAGTTCATCACATTGATAGATATATAACCGAAAAGAGGTAATAAAAGTGGTAGCACAAAAAATAATAATCAAGAATCCTACCGGATTACATTTACGTCCGGCCGGCAATCTCTGCAAAGAGGCAATGAAATTTAAATCAAAGGTAACATTTATATATGACGAGAAAAATGTAGCTAATGCAAAGAGTGTACTTTCAGTGCTTGGAGCATGCATAAAGTCAGGCGATGAGATAGAGCTTATCTGCAATGGCGAGGATGAGAGTGAGGCACTTGAACACCTTATACAGTACATCAAGGATGGACTCGGAGAGTAGTACACAAGGAAACAGGTATACATGGAGAAACATATATATGGAGAAGCTTTTAACCATAGTCGTTCCGGCTTACAATGTTGAAAAGTATATAAAGAACTGTCTTGACTCGTTTATAGATTTGTCTGTGCTCAGAAGTCTGGAGATACTCATAGTGGATGATGGTTCCACAGATTCCACAGCCAGCCTGGCACATACCTACGAGCAGAAATATCCATACAGCTTCAAGGTGCTCTCCAAGGAGAACGGAGGCCATGGATCTACCATCAACTATGCGATACCGCGCGCAACAGGAAAGTATTTCAAGGTGGTGGATGGTGATGACTGGCTGGACAAGAGCCTTCTGCCACAGTTTATACAGCTTTTGAAGCACACGCACTCGGATGTCATATCCAATGACTTCAACCTGGTGGATGATAGGACAAAGAAGGTCACAAAGCGCAGAAAGGCAGTGTCCAACTCTTATCACTACAACAGGGAGTGGGGCTTTGCTGAGGCAGTCATGGACCCGCTGATCACTATACATTCCATGACCATCCGTACTGATGTATTGCAGAAGAATGATATTCGTGTGGATGAGCACTGCTTCTACGAGGACCAGGAGTATATACTCTACCCTATACCATACTGCACAAGCATCACGTTTTCACCTCTGCCGCTGTATCAGTACAGACTTGGAAGGAGTGGTCAGAGCGTGGACATAAAGATGATGATCAAGCGTCATGACCAGCATCTTAAGGTGCTTGATGCACTGTTTGAGTACAACAACGTGCACGGCAATCTGCAGACCTACAAGAAGCAGTACCTTGAGCGCGGCATAGCCGAGGCAGTCGATGATGAGTACCAGATATTTCTTGCAAAGGGCAATGATACAAGGAACGTTGAGCAGATGAAGAGGTTTGACGAGATGCTGCGTGAGGAGCACCCGGGAGTGTACCGGGCGTGCAGCAGGAAGCAGATATGGCTCATTAGAAAAACTGATTTTAAAGCTTTTCCAATCGTAGCATGGTTTTATAGCAAATTTAAGAAACAATTGATTTAAGGGTCTGGATAAATCCAGACCTTTATCTGCATTATGATGAATAAAATGGTAAATTGCTATAAAAATATGTGATAAATCTCACTTGAGGCATATATAAGAAAGTGATAAAATATGGTGCTGTGAGAATAATATAAAAATTAAGATTAAGATAAAGAGGACAAAGATGAAGAAGAAAAGTATAAAACTCCTAGTAGTTTTGGCATGTGTGCTTATGGCGCTGGGAATGGCGGGCTGTGGAAAGAAAGCATACAAGACATTCCCTGAAAAGTACAAGCTTGCATCAGTTGATGTAGGTGGAATGACTGCTGACGAGGCAAAGAAAGCCATAAAGACTGCAGTAGGCAAGTATAAGATATCAGTGAAGCTTGACGATGCATCATTTGATATGACAGCTGAGGATTTGGGGCTCAAGTACAATGACAAGGCAGATCTTCAGGAGCTGATAAATGCAGCTAATAAGGATAAGGAGCCGGAAAAGCAGGTGAAGCTTTTTAAAATGGAAAAGTCCGATGAGCTGGAGACGGCTCTTGTAGACTCTTATATCACTGCAAAAACGCAGTCACAGTCTGATGCTGCGGCTCAGAGTGATACGGATACAGATGCAAATGATGACGAACAAAAGAAGGCTGCGACAGACACACAGACCTTTGATATAAGATCAATTGTGCCATATCGTGCTACAATAGCCTACAATGCAGATGCAGGACAATTTGAGGGTGTTGACGGTGTATCGGGAGATGCACCTGTATATGACAATGCAGCTACAAATCTGACAAGCGCTGTAAAGAAACTGAAGGATAAGGTAGAGCTTACATCTGCAACAGGATATGTTGATGGAGAAAAGGCTGCAGATAGCGATTTGGTAAAGAAGGCATTAAAAGAAGCCAATGCATATCTTGATGTGACGGTGACATGTAATTTCACACCGGCAACAGGTGAAGCTGCTACAGAGGCTGTAGGAAAGGATCAGATAGCCCAGTGGCTTATAGTGGGCAATGACGGATTGTCAGTTTCTCTTGATGGCGAGAATATGGCTACATACTGTACAGAGCTTGCAAAAAAGCATGATGTGTCAAAGAAGAAAACAGGACAGTTTAAGACAACAGGCGGAAATATAATAAATGTGCCTGTTACATCATCAGGACAGACTGTAGATGGAAATAAGCTGTATGAGGCGATTGCTGAGGCAGTAAACAATAAAAAGTCTGCAACAGTGGAAGCAGTTTACAGTGAGGCAAAGGAAGAAGAAACAGGTGAATATGTCACATATGGTGGCAATTACTGTGAAGTGGATCTTACCAATCAGATGGTATATGTATACAAGAATGGAGAGCTTGTTGTATCAAGTCAGTGTGTTACAGGATGTATTTCAAAAGGACACGGAACACCTACCGGAGTGTATTCTATCTTCTCAAGAGATAAGGATAGATACTTAAGGGGAGACGGATATAAGTCATGGGTTAATTTCTTTATACCATTCAATGGTGGAATTGGATTCCATGATGCTTCGTGGAGAAGTACCTTCGGTGGAAATATCTACATGTACAGCGGCAGCCATGGTTGCATAAATATGCCTTATTCAGCTGCAAAGAAGCTATATGAGAATGTAACATTAGATGAAAAAGTAATTGTATATGGTGGTGTTGACAAGGTGGCCGGCAAAGCACAGAGTTTTGGCGGGGCTGACTCTTATAATGTTACAGAGGGCGACGGAGCATTCAATCTCGGTGTGACAGCAGAGGATAATGCAAAGCTCACATACTCAAGTGATAATGAGGGCGTAGTGAGAGTGGATGAGAACGGAAATGTGACAATAGCAGGTGTCGGAACTGCAACAATCACTGTCAAGTCTGAGGCTACTACAAGCTATAAGGCAGGCAGCAAGACGATTACAATCACTGTAAATGCAAAGCCACAGCCGGAACTACAGCAACCGACAGTTCAACAACAGCCGGAGCAGAATTCACAACAACAAGTGCCAAAACCAGTAACTAAGAAGAATGCAAATGTCAGTGTTGGAAAGTCAGAGATAATGTTAAATGTGAATGAGACTTCTAATATAGACATTAAGACGATAAGCGATACAGTAGTTACAATTGAAACTAGTGGAGGTGATGCAGCAGTTGCTTCATTGGGGATAGATGGCAGTATTGTGGCAAAGAAAGCAGGACAGGTTAAATATAAGATATATTGTAAAGCTACAAGTAATTATAATGAAAGCAATATTGTATATATAACTATAAACGTTAAAGAAACAAGTGAATTGCAACAGCCCGAGACTTCAGAAATAAATAATGCTGAATAAAGAAAAGACACATGGAATGATAAGCTCCATGTGTTTTTTTGAAATATAAATATTTTGCATATTTTTAATTTTTATTTAAGAATCAAAAAAGTTATAGTTTTGAATGAAACAATAGTATATAATTCGACTAGTGAAAATAATATACTATATTGTAAACAACATAAAGAAAGTCTGGATTGAAGAAGGAGAAAACTTAAAATGGAACTGATTTCATTAAAATATGCGATATTTGTAATAGCATTGCTTGTACTATATTATTGCTTTCCGAAGAAATACCGCTGGTATGTGCTTCTGGCGGGAAGCATGGCATACTATGTGATTATATGTAAGTGGTATGTGCTGTTTATCATTTTCACAATATGCACCACCTATGGCTCAACAATATGGATTGACAAGCTGTTAAAGAAGCAGAATGCCATCGTAAAAAGCCATAAGGAGGACTGGGACAGGCAGACCAGAAAAGAATACAAGGAAAAGGGCAGAAAAAAGAGAGTGGCAGTCATGCTTTTTGCGCTGCTTTGCAATTTCGGCATTCTGGCATTCCTTAAATATATACCATATGCGGGGGAGCTTGGACTTTTGCTTCCACTTGGCATATCCTTCTACACCTTCCAGTCCATGGGCTATGTGATGGATGTATACAGGGAAATTGTCGAGCCTGAAAAGAATTTCCTTAAGGTAGCACTGTTTGTATCATTTTTCCCTCAGATAATACAGGGACCGATTGCGATATATGATAAGCTTGCGGGACAGCTTTACGAGGGACATTCCCTGAGACTTGAAAATCTGCAAAAGGGTGCGCTTCTGGTGCTCTGGGGAGTCATGAAAAAGCTTGTGATAGCAGACCGCGCGGTAAATATCATCAATTTTGTGATGGATAAGCCGATGGATTTTTCGGGCACCTATGTATTTTTTGCGGCAGTAGTGTATGCGCTGCAGCTATATGCGGATTTCTCGGGAGGAATCGATATAGTGCGCGGTATTGCGGAGATGTTTGGCATAACGATGTCAACAAACTTCAATCATCCGTATTTTTCGCGCTCGCTCACTGAGTACTGGCACCGTTGGCATATGACTTTGGGAGACTGGTGCAGAAACTATATCTTCTACCCGCTTTCAATCTCCAAGCGTTTCCTGAACTTTGGCAAATGGCTAAAGCCGAGATTTGGCGCGCATATCAGTAAGGTGCTGCCGGGCTGCATCGCGAGTGTCATCACATTTATCGTCATCGGAGTATGGCACGGTGCCAATATGAAATACCTGTATTTCGGACTCTGGAACGGCATTGTCATCATGCTTGCAGAGCTTTTTGCTCCGGTAAACAAAAAGGTGGCAGGAGGCTTTTTTAAGCTGACCGGCCTAAGGGAAAAGGGTATATTTGCAACGATTGTATCAGTGCTTTGGACCTTTATGCTCATACTGGTAGGCTACTATTTTGACATAGCTGCAAATGCGTCGACTGCATTTCACATGCTTTTTAAATCAGTCACGGATTTCCATATCAGCGAGCTTGGAATAAACAACATCATTTTGAATCTAGGAGCATGCGGACTGGACGAGTACGATATATTTTTACTTATAATATGTACGCTGCTGTGGTTCTTTATCAGCTTCGTTGAGGAAAATAAAAAGCTCGACATGCGCGATTTCATACTTTCAAGAAAGCTGCCGCTTCGCTGGGCGATAATATATCTTGGCATCTTTATAGTAATAATATTCGGTTACTACGGACCGGGAGTGAATCCGGCTGATTTTGTATATATGCAGTTTTAGTAAAAAGAAAAAGGAAATAATGTTTTGAAGAAGATAAGAAGTGTAATAAATGTTATATTGTTCTTTGTCATTTTTATGATGATATTTAAATGTGTTTCAAGTGTATTTAGGACAATGGATAGTGGTGACATCGAAAATATTAATGGTTTTTATATGGAAGAAAAGAATAGCATAGATGTGTTTTTTATAGGACCAAGTGAGTTTTATACGGGATATGCTCCTGCATTGGCTTGGGAAAAGTATGGATTAAAATCTAGAAATCTATCTATAGGAGCTGTACCATGTAATATGTATAAGTCAATGACGAAAGAAATATTACTCAAACAAAGTCCTAAGCTAATAGTAGTAAATGCTGCAGGTTTTAATCATGGTGATTGGAATATAAAGAATGAGGTTTTTCAAAGAAAATGGATAGATAATATTGAATTATCAGAAAATAAAATCGATACTATCAAGAATGATATACCTAAGAATGGTGGATTAAATAAGATGATATTGGACACTGCATATTTTCCGCTGAAGAAATACCATGGGAGTTGGAAAGATCCCAAGGCTGTTGGAGAATCAATTGCTACACGATTATATATGAAATTGAGTGGTGGGGGCTATTTAAAAGGCTATCATGCTAAAGCTGACAGGACATGTGGAAAAGAAAGATTGGCTGATATCGGACAGCCGACTAAGGAAGCATATTTTTTAACGGATGATTGTAAAAAATATTTGGATGACTATCTGTCATATTGCAAGAATGTCGGATTAGAGAATGTTCTATTTGTGCAGCCTCCACACGAAACAGAGGCAATTACTAAAACAGGGATAGAACAGATGGAGTCTATAATAAATCAATATGGATATGATTTTGTTGATTTGAGTACAGATTATGAACAGATAGGTATTGATGATAAAACTGATTTTGCCGATTATGATCATCTAAATGTATATGGTACAAGAAAGTTTACATTATATATGTCGGAATATATAGTTAATAAATATGGTATACATTCCAAAACATCAGAATCAGAATATACTCGCTGGGAAAAGAGTGCTGAGAAAACAAAGAAAGTTATGGAAACATGCGAAAAATGTATTGATGATAATATAAGGATGGAGTTTCCAGAGATACGAGCTTGGTATTTATATCTAGGGTTTGCAAATATTAAGTGATTATTTACAAAATATGACATTTATATGATTTTTTTTTTGGAACTAATAAAAATAGACAAAACATGCAAAGTGGTGTAAGATACTATAGAATTAGGATGCAAATTATGTATAAGTATGTAAAGGATAGGAAAATGGAAAACAACGAACCAATTAGAGATCAGGAAATTGAAATCGATTTAGTAGCGCTGTTTCACGAATTAGTGAAGCACTGGAAGGCACTTGTGGCATCAATGGTGCTTCTTGCAGCAGTATTTGGATTATACTCCAAGATTACTTTTGTACCGGAGTATGAGGCATCAGCAGAGATGTATGTACTGACCAAGTCTACTTCCATCACCAGTCTGGCTGATATCCAGGTAGGCTCAAGTCTGACAAACGACTATGAGTATGTCATCACAGGCAGGACAGTTTTATCACAGGTAATTGATAATCTGGATATGGATGAGACATATGAGCAGCTTAGCAAGAGGGTTTCGATAGAGAATCCGACAGATACACGTGTGCTCAAGATTGTAGTTACAGACACTGATTTAGAAGCCTCAAAAACAGTGGCAGATGAGATTGCAAAGGTTTCATCACAGTATATAGCTGACAATATGGATCAGTCACAGCCAAAGATTATCCAGACAGCATATGCTTCAAAGACACCGGTGAATAATAATATCCTTAAGAATACAGTTATAGGAGCTGTACTTGGACTGTTTCTTGCTGCCGGCATAGTTGTACTTGGATACATGCTTGACGATACAATTTCCAATGCAGATGATATGGAGACCAGAACAGGCCTCAAGGTGCTTGCATCACTTCCTGTTGATGAGACAGAGTATGATGGAGCCAAGACAAAGAGAAGAAAAAAGAAGAAAACTCAATCATCTAAATCAGACGATAGCAAGAGTAAGAAGAGGGCAGTTTAATGGAAACAGTAGTTATTAATCAGATAAAAGACCAGAGCTATACAATGAAGGAGTCTCTTCGAGCTCTTAAAACAAGCATCAGTTTCAGTGGAAAGGGCGTGAAGTCCATCCTCTTTACCAGCAGCGTGCCAAATGAGGGAAAGACAACCGTAGTTATGGATCTGGCTCGGTCGATGGCGGACTCTAAGAAGTCAGTCCTTGTAGTAGATACCGATATGCGTAAGTCAGTCCTTGTAGGACGACTCAGAGCGAAGGTGGAGAGCGGTGGAAAGATATACGGACTCTCACATTATCTTTCAGGTCAGGTATCTTTGGACAAAGTGATATATGCGACAAACATCAAGGGTGTGTTCATTCTTTTTGCAGGACATGAGGTACCAAATCCTACAGAGCTTCTTGAGACAGAGGAGTTTAAAGAGCTTATCGAGTTTGGAGAGAAGAACTTTGACTATGTGCTTGTCGATACTCCTCCTACAGGAGCTGCGATTGATGCGGCCGTAGTTGGAAAGAATGTAGACGGAGCAGTAATAGTTGCTGCCCAGAATGTTACAAGCAGCCGTGCAATCATTAATACAAAGCGTACACTTGAGGACTCGGGAGTAAAGATTCTTGGAGCTGTGCTCAATAAGTGCAGGTTTGAGGAGTCTAAGTATGGTCATTACTATGGAAACTATTATGGTAATTACTATGGCAATTATTATGGCAGAGATGAGGACGAAAAGTAACAGGCACAGACACATATGAATGACGGAGAATAGTGCAGATGAAGAAAAAGAAAAATATAATCATTACGGCAGTAATGATTGTACTTATTGCTATTATAGCGATAATACTTGTAAAGATTAACAGCAGTAATGTCAGTAATAAAGATAATAAAAACTTCAAAGCAGATACAGAGAATGGTATAGTAAGCGAAAACAGTCAGAATGCCACAGAAGATAGTTCATCATCTACTACTGGAACAGAGGATTTTGCTATATTTGGTGTTGACAGCCGTTCTGATCAGCTTGATAAAGGAACAAGATCAGATTCAATTATGATTGTAAGAGTGAATCATGATGCAAAGACGGTTAGGATTGTGTCAATATTCAGAGATTGTATGATGAATATTGATGGACATGGATATCAGAAGGTGACACATGCACATGCTTTTGGAGGACCAAAGCTGGCTGTAAGGACATTGAATGAGAATCTTGATCTTGATATAAAGCATTATGTGACAGTGAATTTTAGTTCGGTAGGGGATATTGTCGATGAAGTTGGCGGTATAGTGCAAGAACTTGATGATGAAGAGGTGAAGGCTATTAATGGATGTATAACAGAAGTTAATGGTATTAGAGGTACTAATTCATCACAGATTACAAAAAGCAGGCACATATACGCTCGATGGCACGCAAGCGGTAGCATATTCACGCATCAGACATGCATCAGGTGGTGATTATAAGAGAGCTGAGCGACAGAGAACTGTGCTTTTTAAGGTGTTTGAGTCGGCAAAAAAAATGAATATGGCTTCTAAAATCAAGGTTGTTTCTGATTTGATAGGCAAAGTAAATACGGATTACCAGACTGATGAAATTTTATCAATTTTTAAGAATCTATCAGAATATACTATAGAAGATTCTACAGCTTATCCACAGGTGTTCTATGGTGGAACGGTTGAAGGTGCATGGGTAGAAGTACCTACATCATTGTGTGATATGGCGACAGGTATTCATAAATTTCTGTATGGGGATGACAGCTATACACCTTCAGCAACGGTGACGGAATATAGTAATACAATGTCAGGAAAAGTAAGTGGGCCAAATAATGATTTGACAAATACAAATTTTGGAGATTGATATGAACTTCAGGAAAAATGGTGACAAATATCTTATCACAGTCGAGGCTTTAGCGCTTATAGTAGTACTTGTGCTTGGTGTACTGCATTTTATAATGCCGGGGGATGTTAGAGAAAAGAAAATTGGTAACAATAATTCGATTGCTCAGGATGCGACAGAGGATGCAACACAATCCGTTAATGATGATACATCAGTAGATGCAGATGTAGCAGTTGCACCTTTTACTCCAACGGATTCGGTAAAGTCAAAACTTGATTCTATGACTACTGAACAGAAAGTAGCGCAGTTGTTCATTACCAGACCAGAGGAAATTACAGGTGTGAGCACATTTACGCAGGCTGGGAAGAAGACAAAATCTGCATTGGAAGAGTATCCAATAGGAGGATTGATTTTCCGACAGGAGAATTTTTTGGGTGAAGAATCAACAAAAATAATGATGTCCAATCTTCAAGCTTATGCGCAGGAAAAAAATGGAGTAAATATGTTTTTGGCTGTTGATGAGGAAGGTGGGGATAGAGCTCCGTTGGCGAATGGTCATGCATATGAAGTACAGCCGGCTCCTTCAACACTTGGATCAGCCGATGCTGCGGGGAAGAGTGCATCTACAATTGCATCCTATATGACTAAAAATGGTTTGAATATGAATCTATCTCCAACAGCTGATGTGGCATATGGAGACAATTCTGAAAATGATACATATGCATTCGGCAGTGATTCTGCGACAGTTGGAGATTGTGTTGCAACAGAAGTAAGTAGTTTTAACAGTGCAGGAATATACTCTGTAGCTAAATGCTTTCCGGGAAAAGGTAAAGCTACAAGTGACAGCACAACAGGAATGTTGTGGATGACAGATAAGCTTGAGGATCTCGAGGGCTCTGATTTTACATCTTATAAGAAAGCTATAGATGCAGGGGCACCGGTACTCATGATTGGTAATATACTTTGCCAGAGTGTAACGGGAGAAGAAACTACGCCATGTTCGCTTTCTTCAAAAGCAGTCGCTTATGTGAGAAATTCTATGGGATTTCAGGGTATACTTATGACTGATGATTTGTCAGATACTTCACTGAATAAGGTTTATTCCCAGGATCAGGCAGCAATAGAAGCAGTGAAAGCTGGTATGAATATGATTTTTGTTTCAACAGGATTTGAAGGAAGCTATAATGCAGTACTCACAGCAGTAAATAATGGTGATATTAGTTCTGAGCAACTTGATGACGCTGTTGCCAGAATTTTGACAACTAAAGGAATTTAATAATAATACCCGGAAATTTGGCTTTATTTAAAAATAATGCTAAATTTTCCGGGTATTTATGTTGTTTGAAATATATATGTTACATTAATTAGAACCAGTTCATTATTATAAAATAGATTATATTTTATCTATGTAGAATTGGTGATACCATTCAGCAAATCTTCTAAGACCGATTCGGAGTGGTGTATTTGGTTTAAAACCATAATCCCTCTCTAGAGGCGTAGTGTCTGCATATGTTACAGGTACATCTCCGGGCTGCATTGGTACGAGCTTTTTGTGGGAGTCAAAGTCATAATCCTTTGGCAGAACATTAGCTGTCGTCAGTTCTTCCTGAAGTATAGTAACAAAATCCAGCAGATTTTCAGGATTGCTGTTTCCTATATTATATATAGCATATGGAGGGATTGGGAGCCCGTCTTCACCGTTTTTCTTTTCTGGTGCACCCTGCATAATACGTTTAACTCCCTCGACAATGTCATCAATATATGTGAAATCTCGCTTACAATTTCCATAATTGAATATCTGTATAGTTTCACCTTTGAGAAGCTTGTCTGTGAATCCGAAATAAGCCATATCGGGTCTTCCGGCTGGTCCATATACGGTAAAGAATCGAAGACCTGTTGATGGGATATTATATAGTTTACTATAAGCGTGTGCCATTAGCTCATTGGACTTTTTTGTTGCTGCATAAAGTGAAACGGGATTATCAACTTTGTCGTCGGTACTGTAAGGAACATTTTTATTTGAACCATAGACAGACGACGATGAAGCATAAACTAAATGTTCTACACCTGTTTTGTTATTGTTATAGTTATGTCGACAGGCTTCAAGGATATTATAAAAGCCAATCAGATTACTTTGAATATAAGCATCTGGGTTAGTAATGCTGTAACGTACTCCGGCCTGAGCTGCAAGATTGACAACGATAGCAGGATTGTATTCTGCGAATATGTGGTCAATAAGGCTTTTATCTGAGATATCACCTTTAATAAAAGTATATGCGCTGTTTACATGATTTTTTGCACATTTCTCAATTTCTGATAATCGCCATTGCTTTATACTGACATCATAGTAGTTGTTCATATTGTCGATTCCAACTATATTGACAGATGACTGGGTTTTTAATAGCTCCAGTATCAAGTTACTGCCAATGAATCCGGCAGCTCCTGTTACCAGAATGGTTTTGTTTTGTAATATAATTTTTTGCATTGTTCTCCTCCGTTAGACTTTTTATTAGTCGCGTCTGAATATATCCCTTGTGTAAACTTTAGCAGATACATCGTCCAGACAGGAATCATATCGGTTTGCAATAATAGAATTGGACATTTTTTTGAATTCGTTCAGATTATTTACAACCTCTGAGCCGAAGAATGTTTCTCCATCCTTGAGAGTTGGCTCATATATGATAACAGTAGCACCTTTGGCTTTAATTCGTTTCATAACACCTTGTATTGAAGATTGGCGGAAGTTATCAGAATTTGATTTCATGGTCAGTCGGTACACACCAACGACTACCTTTTTTTCTTTTGTTAAATCCCACTCGCTGTTAGCTTCATATGCACCGGCAAGCTCTAATACACGGTCTGCAATAAAGTCTTTTCTTGTTCTGTTACTTTCAACAATAGCACTCATCATATTCTGAGGTACATCGTTATAATTTGCTAGGAGCTGTTTAGTGTCCTTAGGCAGGCAGTATCCGCCGTATCCAAAGGATGGATTATTATAGTGTGTGCCGATACGGGGATCAAGACATACTCCGTTTATGATTGCCTGAGTGCTTAGACCTTTAAGCTCTGCGTATGTGTCAAGCTCATTGAAATATGACACACGGAGAGCAAGATATGTGTTTGCAAATAGTTTAACGGCTTCGGCTTCTGTAAATCCCATGAAAAGAGTGTCAATATTTTCTTTGATAGCTCCCTGCTGTAAAAGTGCAGCAAAATCCTGAGAGGCTTTCTTTAGTTTATCGTCTTTTAAGTCTGTAGAAACGATGATGCGACTTGGATAGAGATTATCATATAAAGCCTTTGATTCTCTAAGAAATTCAGGGCTGAATATGATATTTCGGGTATTATATTTTTTCCTGACTGATTCGGTATAGCCGACAGGTATAGTTGATTTTATGACCATGATGGCATTAGGGTTTACATCGAGAACAAGTTCAATAACGGCTTCAACAGCAGAAGTGTCAAAATAGTTCTTTTTGCTGTCGTAATTGGTAGGTGCAGCAATGACAACGTAGTCAGCATTTTTATAAGCTGCTTTTCCGTCAAGGGTGGCAGTGAGATCGAGTTTCTTTTCTGATAAATATCTTTCTATATATTCATCCTGAATAGGTGATTTTCGATTGTTAATCATATCAACTTTTTCGGGAATGATATCTACTGCAGTGACATGGTTGTGTTGTGCAAGAAGTGTGGCTATGGAAAGACCTACGTATCCGGTACCGGCAACTGCAATGTTGAGAGGTGCAGGACTTTGAAGCTTATTGCTTTTGGCATCGGTAAACACGTCATCTAAATCAAAGCCAAGTGCATCACCAAGAGCTTCAAGCTGTGGAATAAGCGGGAGATAATCCTGCTGTTCAAGTCTGCTGAGCTGAGCCCGATTGATGCCGGTCATATCGGATAACTGTTTTTGTGTCATATTAAGCTCTTTGCGTTTAGATGATACTATTTGCGCTAAGAGGGAAGGTGATAGTTTTTTCATTTTAATCCTCCGTTTATAATGGTTTTAATATGTGCTGTATATTTGATAATATAATTGATGTTTAAAACATAATACATGATAATGTTAACTAAAATAACATTGCTGTATATATGTGTATAACAAGAAAAATTGTTTTAATAATACCACTGAACAGATAATAAAGCAATAATAAAAGCTGAATTAAAATATAATTGTCAAAAATCAAAAGAATAACAGTGAAAAATGTTAATATAAATAACATATAAAAGCGTTAATATTATGGAATTTATTCATTTTTATTGTTATACTATATTATATGGATATATATCAGATTTGGGTCACGCACAATCCTGCTTGGACCCGGCGGGAAATCATATTTTTTGTGGTTGTATTTACTATTGTTACAATTATTGAAGCAGAACAGGTACACAGACACAGGGTAAAGGTGTATCAAGCAATTGCATCGTTACTTTTGCTGGTATTTATAGCAATTGTATATGCCTCAACCGTGTTTACACGTAATCCGATGCCATATGCCAGGTACAAGCTTGAATTGTTCTGGTCATACAAATATATTTTAAATGGAAATAGGTATTACGCTAAGGAATGCTTCCTGAATTTTCTATTGTTGATGCCGGTTGGATTATTGCTTCCATATGTGTTTGATAGAAAAATAAGCTGGTGGAAGGGCTTATTATGTGGCATTATACTATCCGGGGGAGTAGAGGTTTTACAATTGATACTGAGAAGAGGACTGTTTGAATTGGATGACATATTTCATAATAGTATGGGATGTATGCTTACAACAATGATTAGTAGCTGCGTTTATGGTACTATATCAAAGTTTTTTGGTAAAAATAAATAAAATTGTGTAAGGTGTATACAAAACAGTGAAAAAACTAACAAAATTTTATGGGGGAGTAGACAAGGAATAGTCTGTTGTTGTAAAATTACTAAGGTATGTTTTTAGATACATTTTACATTATATGATAAAGAGGTTTATGAACGATGAAACAAATGAAAAACAAGGGGGTTATGGGGCTTGAACATTGGAAAGTGATTGCGCTATATTTATTGATTTATGATATTGTCACAATTAATCTTTCTTATTTTATCGGATTATGGCTTCGTTTTGATTTGCAGTATTCAAAAATACCTTCAGAGTATCTTATGGCATTTATTAAATTTGCACCATTTTATACGGCATTTAGTATAATAGTATTCTATATGATGCATATGTATAATAGTTTATGGCGTTTTGCAAGTTTTAATGAGCTGACATCAATAATGATGGCAACTGTTGTTACAGGAACCGCTCATGTTGTGGGAATAACATTGTTTGTACGACGGATGCCGATTGCTTATTATGTTTTTGGAATTTGTGCGCAGTTTATTTTTACAACCGGTATTCGATTTGGATATCGTTTTGTAAATCTCGAAAGAGCAAAACGTGAAAAAGCCGAGAAGTCAGCGCATGTTAAGCATCATGTGATGGTTATAGGTGCAGGTGCTGCCGGTATGACAGTTCTTAGGGAATTGCATAATTCAAGAGAGCTTACTTCACGAGCTTGTTGTGTAATTGATGATAATCCTAATAAGTGGAATCGTTTTATAGAAGGCACACCTATAGTTGGTGGCAGAGATACAATTCTGGAGAATGTTGAAAAATATGATATAGATACAATTATGCTTACTATGCCTTCGGCATCAGCGAAAGATAAGCGTGATATCCTTAATATATGCAAAGAAACTAATTGCGAGCTCAAGAGCCTGCCGGGGATTTACCAGTTGGCAAATGGTGAGGTTCTTCTTTCAAAGATGAAAAGCGTTGCTATTGAGGATTTGCTGGGAAGAGACCAGATTAAGGTTGATATGGCTGAGATTTTTAATCAGCTCAAGGGTAAGACTATCCTTGTTACAGGAGGAGGCGGTTCCATTGGCAGTGAGCTCTGTCGTCAGATTGCAGCCCATGAGCCAAAGCAGCTTATTATCTTTGATGTATATGAGAACAATGCATACGAGATTGAGCAGGAACTCAGACGAAAGTATAAGGATAGATTGAATTTAGTCGTTTTGATAGGATCTGTCCGTGATACAAGACGAATTGACATGGTATTTGAAAAGTTCAGACCTGATATTGTATATCATGCGGCAGCGCACAAGCATGTACCATTAATGGAAACCAGTCCTAATGAAGCTATCAAGAATAATGTTGTGGGTACCTATAAGACAGCGTATGCTGCATTGAAATATGGTGCTCAGAAGTTTGTGTTAATTAGTACTGATAAGGCAGTTAATCCAACTAATATAATGGGTGCCAGCAAAAGGCTTTGTGAGATGGTTATTCAGAGCATGGATGTTATCAGCAGAACAGGCAAAAAAAATCTTCTTCCGCTGTTACACGCTCATAGGGATGTAGATGATCCTATGGACAGAGCAGATGTTGGGGGTGGAAATGATGTACGGGAGAATACAGTTAGTAAAGCTAAGAATCGTACACAGTTTGTTGCAGTTCGTTTTGGTAATGTGCTTGGAAGCAATGGCTCGGTAATCCCACTTTTTAAGAAACAGATTGAAGCAGGCGGACCTGTAACAGTTACACATCCTGATATAGTACGTTATTTCATGACAATTCCGGAGGCTGTCAGCCTTGTGCTTCAGGCCGGTACATATGCAGCCGGTGGAGAAATATTTGTATTAGATATGGGTGAACCGGTAAAGATAGACTCACTTGCACGAAACCTTATAAAGTTATCAGGATTTGAACCTGATGTAGATATAAAAATCAGTTATTCGGGACTTCGCCCTGGTGAGAAGCTTTACGAGGAGAAGCTTATGGCAGAGGAAGGTCTTAAGAAAACAGATAATGACCTGATTCATATCGGACAGCCGATACCATTTGATACTGAAAAATTCCTTGGACAGCTTGAAACATTGGCAGCAGAGAGCTATGAAAACAGTGATCATATAGTTGAACTTGTAGAAAGCATTGTGACTACTTTCCATCCGGTTGGGGCACATCCTATGGGGCATGAAGTGTAGTCTATAGTATATTTTGCAGTAATAATATATTAAGATATATTTAAAACGTGGTACATATCATTGTACTGCGTTTTTTTTAATGTTATAATAAATAAGTTTAATGGAAATATAAAATATGGTTGTGAAAGGAAATAACAAATGACTAAAAAAAGTAAAAGAACAAAGTGGATTGTTTTTGCAGGAATAATGCTTATAATACAACTTATAGCAGAAATTGTTTTAATTTGTATGACATTAAAGACAAAAATGCTACCTCAAAAATATATTATAGTAGTTAGTATAGGAATGATTTTTGTTGAATTTATAGTTTTTTCATTGATATATGTTGGACAGAATAGGAAAAAAATAAAAGGAACTGCTTTTTTTAGACGAATAATAGGAACTATTCTTTCGACAGTAATGATATTTTGTTGTGTATTAGGAACGTATGCGCTTAATAGAGGCATGGGAACACTTAATAGGGTAACAGACAGCAAAAAAGTTGAGGAAGACAAAGTGGCTGTTTATGTTATGGATAATGATTCAGCACAAACTATAGATGATGCAAAGAAATATAAATTTGCATATACGAAATCATATGGTTATGAAGATACAAAAAAGGCGATAGAAGATATTAATGAAAAGATTGATGATGAAATTGACAAAAAATCATATGCATCAGCAGTTGAAATGGTAGAGGCTCTGTATAGTGGAGAAACAAAAGCTATGATACTTAACCGTTCATATGAATCGGTTATCACCGACGTAGAAGGATATGAAGATTTTAGTAGTAGAACACGCATAATATATGAGTACACAAGAACTTATGAGGTAGATAATAATTCTGAAAGTGAACAGAAAGATAATGATATTGATGTTACAGAGGATGCGTTTATTGTATATATCAGTGGATCTGATACTAGATCAAAAAAAAAACTAACAAAAAGTCGCAGTGATGTAAATATTTTGGCTATAGTCAATCCTAAAAATCATCAGATTTTACTATTGAATACACCACGTGATTATTATGTGGAGCCTTCAATTGCACCAGGGGAAAAGGATAAACTTACTCACTGTGGATTATATGGTATAGATTGTTCAATGGATACCTTAAAAAATTTATATGGTTTAAATGAAATAAATTATTATGGTCAGATTAACTTTACGGGATTTGAAACATTGGTTGATGAGATTGGAGGTATTACAATTAATTCAGATTCAGCTTTTCAATCTACATTATATCCACAATATAAATTTGTTAAAGGGGAGAATGATGTAAAAGGTGAGAAGGCATTGGCATTTGCAAGAGAAAGATATGCGCTTGGAGATGGCGATAATGCCAGAGGCCGTCATCAGATGGAAATAATTAAAGCTGTAATTGAAAAGATGACGAGTTCAACAGCTCTTCTTACAAATTATTCCGGCATTATGGATAGCTTAGAGGGAATGATTTCAACAGATTTTGCCAGTGATGATATTTCATCACTTATAAAAAAGCAACTTTCAGATGGTGGCACTTGGGATATTAAGACATTTGCTACAGAGGGCGAGGGAGCTAGTAAAAAGACATATTCAATGCCAACTCAGAGAGCGTATGTATGCGTACCTGATGAGAGCAGTGTGCAACAGGCTAACCAACTTATAAAGAAAGTAATGAATGGTGAGACGATTTCTGATGATGATTTAAAGCTTACACAAAAAGGAGATTAGAGGAATATGTCAAATTGTTTCAATCCGGCAAATATTCTTTTGCCAAACGATGGTATAGATATGGAAAAATGGTCAGTTATCGCCTGTGACCAGTTCACAAGTCAGGCTGATTATTGGGATGCGGTGGAAAAGTATGTGGCTGATGCACCGTCAACACTTAATGTGGTGTTTCCCGAAATATATCTGGGAACAATTGAGAATCAGGAGAATGATTGCAAGTCGTCAGGGGATGGTGTCAAAAATGACAAAGAAACCGGCAGGAAAACAAAATATGTTTCAATGACAGATGATGAGAGAATCAAATATATTAATACCACTATGGATACATATCTCACAGATGGAACCTTAAAGCAAGCGGTGGCAGATGGCTATGTGCTTGTTGAGCGTACTACGGAGTCAGGGGTGCGCCTTGGAATAGTAGGACTTATTGATCTGGATGACTATGATTTCGACCCGAAAAAGAAGACTCTCATCAGAGCAACAGAGGGAACAGTAATCTCACGTATACCTCCGAGAGTCAAAATAAGAGAGAATGCAGCTATTGAGCTGCCACATGTTATGCTGCTTGTTGATGATCCTATAGACAGACAAAGGGTTGATGGTGGCTGTGAAACTACACAGGAAGCTGCCGTAAATATAGCAGCTGTAAAGCATGGAATAATCGAGTATGTGTATGCCATCAGGGATACTCTTCGTAAGCTTACGATACAGAGCTCATGCAGGGAGGCGGACATATTCGCGGCTATGCTGTCGAGGGTGAGGCAGCAAAGCAGGTGACAGAGGCATTTGCAGCAAAACAGAATAGCTGTGGAGGCTTTTTGTTTGCAGTAGGTGATGGAAACCATTCGCTTGCAACAGCGAAGACCTGCTGGGAAAATATCAAAAAATCAGGAAAATTCACAGAGGAGCAGTTGAAAACTCATCCTGCAAGGCATGCTCTTGTGGAAATCTGTAATCTGCATAGTGAGGCACTTGGGTTTAAGCCTATTCACAGACTGCTTACAAATGTTGATGTAAAGGACATGCTGTCGTTTTTCGAAGCTGAAATCACAAAACAAGGACTTGAGAGCGCTGAGGGCGATGAGATAGTATTTGAGTATGTTGAATCAGGCGCTACCGCAATAAAGAATTCCGGAATTAATATCACAAATAGAGGTGACCGCCTCCCGGTTGAGATACTCCAGGGTATTTTAGATAAGTATCTTGAGATACATGACAATGTGGAAATAGACTATATCCATGGTGATGAGGCACTTCACGGACTGGTTAAGGAGACTAAGGGATGTGGAATTTTTCTTCAGTCGATAGACAAGAGCACATTATTCCCTGCAATCAATGCGGGCGGGGTGCTGCCTAGAAAGACATTCTCAATCGGAGAAGCGAATGAGAAGAGATATTATATGGAGTGTCATAAGATATCTATTTAGCTTTGATTTATATACATATGTTAATTTTATCATATTTAGGGAAAATCTTCTTTTAGTATTATAATTATTTAACAAATAATGTTATTTTACTACACAAAGATATTTATTAAGTGTATAATAATACAAAAATAAATTTCACAAGGGGAAAACAATGGGAAAATACTTTTGGAACAGACGGCTTCCGTGGAGAAGCTAATGTCAATTTAACAGCAGAGCACGCATATCAGATTGGTAGATTTTTAGGCTGGTATTATGGAGAGCTTAAGAAGCAGAAGCAGCTCGACGAGCCGGCGAAGATAGTAATAGGAAAGGATACAAGACGTTCAAGTTACATGTTTGAGTACTCCCTTGTATCAGGACTTACAGCTTCGGGAGCAGATGCATATCTATTACACGTTACCACAACTCCATCAGTGGCATATGTAGCAAGAACCGATGATTTTGACTGTGGTATCATGATTTCGGCAAGTCATAATCCATACTATGACAATGGAATCAAGCTTATCAACAGCAATGGAGAGAAGATGGATGAGGAGACAATTCTCCTTGTTGAGGACTATATAGACGGCAAGCTACGCCTGTTTGGTCAGGAGTGGAAGGAATTGCCTTATGCACATAAGGATGCTATCGGATGCACAGTTGACTATGTAGCAGGCCGTAACCGTTACATGGGATACCTCATATCGCTTGGTGTCTACTCATTCAAGGGCATGAAAGTAGGTCTTGACTGTGCCAACGGAAGCTCATGGAACATGGCAAAGTCTATTTTTGAGGCACTCGGAGCAAAGTGCTATGTCATCAACAATGAGCCAAACGGTCTAAACATCAACAATAATGCTGGCTCTACACATATAGAGGGCTTACAGAAGTACGTGGTGGACAATGGTCTTGATGTAGGCTTCGCATACGATGGAGATGCAGACAGATGTCTCTGTGTAGATGAACTGGGCAATGTAATCACTGGAGACCATATTCTCTACATATATGGAAAGTACATGAAAGAGAGAGGAAAGCTTGATAACAATACTGTTGTCACAACAGTTATGTCAAACTTTGGACTCTATAAGGCCCTTGATGAGCTTGGAATCGGCTATGCAAAGACTGCAGTAGGTGACAAATATGTATACGAGTACATGCAGCAGAACGGCTGCCGCATCGGCGGAGAACAGTCAGGACATATCATCTTCTCTAAGTATGCATCAACAGGCGACGGTATCCTTACCAGCCTTAAGATGATGGAGGTCATGATGGCGAAAAAACAGAAGATGAGCCAGCTCTGTGAGGGGCTTAATATCTATCCACAGGTACTTCAGAATGTGCGCGTAGCTGATAAGGCTGAGGCACTTGCCAATCCTGAGGTTCAGGCGGCTGTCGACCAGGTTACTGCAGAACTAGGTGATACAGGACGTATACTTGTGCGTGAGTCGGGTACAGAGCCTGTTATCCGTGTCATGGTTGAGGCAGAGAGCGAGGAAATCTGTCAGAAATATGTGGATATGGTTGTTGCTAAATTAAAATAATTCAAAGATAATGTCTTTATATGTTCAATTTACTAAAGCTGTGTGGGATACAACATACAGCTTTATAATTTTGTTTTTTGTGTGGGGAGTGATTTTAAATGCTTAATATGGAAAAAAATAAGATAAGCATTGTGGTACCATGCTTTAACGAGAAAGAGGCTCTGCCTCTTTTTTATAATAAAATAACTCAGGTGTTTAATCAGATGAGTCAAGAGAGTGAGACAGCGGGATTGTCCTATGAACTGATTATAGTGGATGATGGCTCTATGGACGGGACACTCGATGTCGCAAAGGAGCTTGCCGTAAATGATTCCGGTGTGAAATACATATCATTTTCGCGTAATTTTGGCAAGGAGGCAGCCATGTACGCAGGCTTGCAGCATGCGGTGGGTGAATATGTGGCAATAATGGATGCAGACCTTCAGGATCCCCCGGAAATGCTTCCGAAGATGTATCAGGTCCTTACTAAAGAGGGCTATGATGCAGTAGGCACGAGGCGGGTGACAAGAAAGGGCGAACCACCAATCAGATCTTTTTTTGCAAAAAAATTTTACAGGCTCATGAGCAGAATATCAAAGGCAAATATGGTTGATGGGGCACGTGACTACAGGCTTATGAACAGGAAATATGTGGATGCACTGCTTTCGCTTAAGGAATACAACAGGTTTTCAAAGGGACTGTTTGGATGGGTAGGCTTTAAGGTGAAGTGGCTTGAGTTTGAGAATGTAAACAGGGTGGCAGGTGAGACAAAGTGGTCATTCTGGCAGCTCTTTTTGTATAGTCTTGACGGAATAGTAGCATTTTCAAATGCTCCGCTATACATGGCTTCAATAGCCGGAGTGTTCAGCTTTATTGTCGCAGTAATTGCAATGCTCTTTATCATTATCAGGAGACTTGTATTCGGAGATCCGGTAGCCGGTTGGGCTTCGACTGTTGTTATCATACTTTTCATAGGTGGGATACAACTGCTTAGCATAGGCATTTTGGGACTTTATCTGTCGAAGCTATATCTTGAAGCAAAGGACAGACCGATATATTTAATAGGAGAATCAAATATAGAAAAACCTACAGAAAAATATTAAGTCTTTCTTAAGAATTCTTAATTCGATAGCACATGATATTTTTTTTGGATGTTATGTGCTATAATTTTTTTGGCAACGTTTATTATTGCATGAAAGAGGACTAAGATGAAAAACGTACTTGAGTGGCTTGAGACCACAGTGGCAAAATACCCTGACAAGCCTGCATTTTCGGATACTGAATGCAGCATTACGTTTGCGCAGGTGTATGATATAGCAAGAAATACAGGAGCATATCTGATAGAACAGCTTGGAGTGGACAGAACCCCTGTTGCAGTATTTGCCGGAAGAAAAATGGTGACGCCGGCATACTTTCTGGGTGTGGTATATGCAGGCAGACCGTATGCACCGATTGATGCATCGCTTCCTGACAAGAGAATTGAAAAAATTCTTGAAAATCTGTGTCCAAGGGCTATTGTTGCGGACAGGGAAAGTCGTGAGCATGTGGAGAACATAGTGGATGAGCTGGCAAAGGCAGAAGGCTTCGATAGACCGCAGATATTTATTGCTGAGGATATATCGCATTTCGAGCAGGTGGCGTGCGCTGATAGTAATTGTAAAATCAGTGAATCAGCAGGAGACTCTGTGACGGATAGTGAGAACGATACAGATGGTGGTATTGTGGCAGGCTGTGTAGGGAAAACAGATGACAGCTCACTGGAGAAGCTCGCAGCAGTCCGCCGACAGATGTCAATGACAGACCCGCTGTACATTATCTACACGTCAGGCTCCACCGGTAATCCTAAGGGAGTCATGACATCGCATCTGTCACTTATGACATACATCAACGCTTACTGTGATGTAATGCATATAGAGGAAAGTGATGTGCTGGGCAATCAGTCGCCGCTTGACTATATTGCGGCAATCAGGGACATTTATCTGCCGCTAAAGACCGGTTGCAGCACAGCGATTATTCCAAAAGAGTATTTTATGGAGCCAAATGCCCTGTTTGATTACATGAATGATAAGAAAGTCAGCAGTGTCGGCTGGAGTGTTTCGGCATTTACCATTCTCACATCGCTTGGAGCATTTGAGGAAGTAGGGCTTAAGAGTCTTAGAAAAATCTGCTTCTCAGGCTCAGTGATGCCGTGCAGGGTGCTCAGAAAATGGCAGGAAAATCTGCCGGAAGCACATTTTGTGAACCAGTATGGGCCGACAGAGGCCACAGCATCATGCACATACTATAGCGTGGATCATACAGTGGAAGATGACGAGGTGCTTCCTATAGGAAAAGCCTATAACAATTACAGGGTTTTCCTGATAGATGAGCATGGAAATGAGCCGGCTGTCGGAGAACAGGGCGAGATATGCGTATGTGGACCAATCCTGGCGCTGGGTTATTATAATGATCCGGAGAGGACAGCTGCGGCATTTACACTCAATCCACTCAACAAGGCTTATCCTGAGCGTATGTACCGCACAGGGGATTACGGAAGGCTCGATGAGGACGGCATACTTCATTTCTGTGGACGTATGGACCGCCAGATAAAGCACATGGGACACCGTGTGGAGCTTGACGAGGTGGAGCATGCCGCCAATGTGGTCGAGGGAGTCGCAGAAAGCTGCGTTATATATAATAAAGCAAAAGAGGTGCTGATACTTTTCTACACAGGTGACTGTGACAGGAGAAGTCTTGCGCTGGCGCTGAGGGACGAGCTACCGGGCTTTATGGTGCCAAGGAAAATCAAGAAGCTGGAGCAGCTTCCTAAGCTTCCAAACGGAAAATATGATATGAAAAAACTGGAGGAAATGTAAAATGAGAGACACAATTTTAGAGATTTTAGAGGAATTAAGACCGGATGTGGATTTTGAGAAGGAGACAAAGCTGATCGATGACAAAATTCTTGAGTCATTTGATATAGTTTCACTGGTATCGGAGCTGACTGATGAGTTTGACATCACAATCAGACCAAAGGATCTGGTTCCTGAGAATTTCAACTCAGTTGATGCAATCGAGAAGCTTGTGAAAGAGCTTGTGGAGGAATAAAACATATGAGACAGACACCGTACTATGTATTTGATACGGACGAGTTTGCAAAGAGAGCAGCCATGATAAGGGCTGCTCTTGATTGTAAAGGAGGACGTAGGATACCACTTTGTTTTTCGATAAAGGCAAATCCATTCCTGCTTCACAGGCTGCCGGAGGGCTTAGACCATGTGGAGGTGTGCAGCCCGGGAGAGCTTGAGATATGTATAGCACTTGGCGTGAAGCCGGAGAGCATCATCTATTCAGGTGTGATGAAGGAAAAATGCGATATAGAGCGAGCAGTTTCATATGGCGCCGGCATACTGACATGTGAGAGCATAAGACATGCGACGCTTATATCAGAAGTGATGCTTGAAAGTATGCCTGAAGGTGCGCATGAAGCCGAATTTACTGAAACGAAAGCACATGTCATACTGCGCCTGACAAGTGGCAACCAGTTTGGCATGTCGCTTGAGGATATTGAATACATCATTTCGCATCCGGATGAGTTTAAGGGCATTGAGGTAATGGGCATCCACTACTATTCCGGCACACAGAAGAGTCTTCGCAAAATAAATAAGGACTTGGAAAAAATAAAGTCTGCACTGACCGGATTAAAAGAAAAATACGGCTTTGAGCCACAGCTTGTAGAGTATGGCCCGGGACTTTGCGTGGAGTATTTTGAGGATGACTGGCAGGAAAAGGAAAAACAATCACTTGATGAGGCAGCAGAGGTGCTTAGAGAATTTGCCGATGAATATCCGCTTGGCATTGAGATGGGACGCTTCCTCGCGGCCTCATGCGGTAAATATTACACACAGGTAAAGGACCTTAAATCGACAGGCGATGCCAATTATGCGATTCTGGATGGAGGAATCCACCACCTGAATTACTTCGGGCAGAGGATGGCAATGCAGGTGCCACCGATTAGTATATATAGAGCTGTCGGTGTGGAATTAACACAATTGCCGGACATAGACTATACACTTTGTGGAAGCCTCTGTACAGTGGCGGATGTGCTGGTCAGAGAGGTGAAGCTTAAGAAGCTTGAGCTTGGTGATGTTCTTGAGTTTGGGCACTGTGGTGCGTACTCTGTGACAGAAGCACCGGCGCTATTTCTTTCAAGACAGCTTCCGGCTATATATGCGTATTCGAAGGAGTATGGATATGAGTGTCTTAGGGAGCATATTCCTGCGGCTGAGATAAATCTGTCCGGAAAAAAATTGTAAATAAAAGCGCCATGGTAAATTGCCATGGCGCTTTTGAATATGACATAAACAAAGCATTTTGTGGGAAGCTTAACTATTAGCCAAGCTCCTTTTCACACATATCAAGTACAGAGGCAATGGTAGTATCCATATCATAGTACTTGTACTCGCCGAGACGACCACCGAATATAACACCGGTCTCCTTATCGGCAAGCTCCTTGTACTTGGCGTAGAGCTGTCCGTTTTTCTCATCGTTTACAGGGTAGTAAGGCTCATCGCCGGCCTTCCACTCAGAAGAGTACTCACGGCTGATAATAGTCTTTGGCAGATCATTTCCATCCTCATCCTTACCGAACTCGAACCACTTGTGCTCGATGATACGTGTCCATGGAGTTTCGCGGTCTGTATAGTTGACAGCGGCATTGCCCTGGAAGTTGGGAATATCGAGGGTCTCATTCTCAAAGCGCACTGAGCGGTATTCCAAAGTACCTAGCTTAAAGCCAAAGTATGCGTCAATCGGACCTGTGTATACCACCTTGTCAGCAAGAGCATCAAGCTCAGCCTTGTGCTCAAGGTAGTCGGTATTTAATCTGACCTCAATGCCGTCGAGCAGATTTTCAACCATCTTTGTGTAGCCACCGATTGGAATACCCTGATAAAGAGCGTTGAAGTAATTGTTGTCAAAGGTAAGTCTAACAGGAAGACGTTTTATGATGAAAGCCGGAAGCTCCTTACAGTCACGGCCCCACTGTTTCTCAGTGTAGCCCTTCACGAGCTTCTCATAGATATCACGGCCAACGAGCGAGATAGCCTGCTCCTCGAGATTTTTTGGTTCGCCCGTGATTTCCTTTTTTTGCTCATCAATCTTTGCAGCAGCCTCTTCAGGTGTCACCACACCCCACATCTTGTTGAAGGTGTACATGTTAAATGGCATAGAGTAAAGCTCACCCTTGTAGTTTGCCACAGGGCTGTTTGTGAAGCGGTTGAACTCAGCAAACTGTGTGATGTAGTTCCAGACCCTCTTGTCATTGGTGTGGAATATGTGGGCTCCGTACATGTGTACATTTATGCCCTCCTGCTTTTCAGTGTAGACATTTCCTGCTATGTTAGGACGCTTGTCTACAACAAGCACTGATTTGCCCTTGGCCTTTGCCTCATGGGCGAAGATGGCTCCGTAGAGACCGGAACCTACTACTAAATAATCGTATTTCATTGTATTCTCCTTGTTACATAGTGATAATATAATTATAAGTACATTTTCCGGAAAAACAAGCATAAACAGTGAAAATAAGTAAATATTAATAAATCTTGTATTAGAAAATTATGATATACTTAGATATAGGAAGTTTAAAAGTAAGAAAATAAGAGGAAAGGCAACGATGAAATTACACGGTTATTACTCCTCAGGAGAATTTGCTAGCAAGGCTCATATTACAAAGAAGACACTGCGATATTATGATGAGCATAATATTTTCAAACCGTCCTATGTCACTGATAAGGGAGCCAAATTCTATAATGATAATGATTTTGCAAAGCTGCAACAGATTCAGTTTTTTAAGTATCTTGGTTTTTCACTGGATGATATAAAGAAAATGACTCTGCGTGAGGTCGACATCAAGACAATACTTGACTCTTTTCATATGCAGATGAGAACTTGCAGTAATTGTTTAAGTTTTTAAGCTATAAAGGTGATAGTACTATTGTGCTATTGCTTTTTTGGCGTTATAATAGAAATTAGGAATATAATAATGGTTGCATATCTTAAGATATAGGAGGAGAGTCATATGAACCTAAAGAGAAAACTATCTGCACTTATTGTAACGCTAATGATAGTCTTTATTGCAATTCCACAGGATAGCGCCTTGGCTGATACATGTACAATCGGTACGTATAATCAAACAGAGGCGCGCAAATTGTTTGATATGATCAATTCATTCAGAATGGGATCTGATGCCTGGTATTGGGATAAAGATAATTCGGCTAAGATTTATTGCGAAAATTTGGAGCCACTAAAATATGATGCCAATCTTGAGAAACTCGCCATGCAAAGAGCAATAGAATTAGCTGCAAGATTTGATCATATCAGACCTGATGGTACACGCTTTTATAGTGTGTATGCACAGTATGGAGTTAAGGCTGGAGGGTGTAGTGAGAATATAGCATATGGTTTTGATCGTGCTAATTCAGTTAATTATGGATTTAGGGAAGATAATGAAAAGTATGCGGGACAGGGACATCGCAGAAATATGCTTAATTACAGCTACAATGCTGTAGGAATAGCATGTGTAGTCGTAAATGGAACGACATATTGGGCAGAAGAGTTTGCATATCTTGACAAAATTACACCATGTGGAAAAGCAGTTAATGGCAACCAGACAATGTTTATACCGGGAGATGATAATTCGGAATATAACACGAGTGTTAATGGTCTTACACAGATAAATGGCACATGGTATTATATGAAAAAAGGCAAACTGGATAATGGTTATACAGGACTGTGTAAGTATAATGGTAACTGGTATTATGTACAAAAAGGCGTTCTGAACTGGAACTATACTGGCTTGTGTAAATATAATGGAACGTGGTGGTATGTACACAATGGAGCAGTAGATTTCAGGGCAACAACCTTGTGTAAATATAACGGAACGTGGTGGTATGTACATAATGGAGCAGTAGATTTCAAAGCAACAACACTGTGTAAATATAATGGATCATGGTGGTATGTGCATAATGGAGCGGTAGATTTTAAGTCCACAACATTATGTAAGTACAGCGGAACGTGGTGGTATGTACATAATGGAGCAGTAGATTTCAAGGCAACAACATTATGCCAGTATAATGGAACATGGTGGTATGTACGAGGAGGACAAGTAAACTTTTCGGCAACAACATTATGTAAGTACAGCGGAACGTGGTGGTATGTACATAATGGAGCAGTAGATTTCAAGGCAACAACCTTTGTGTAAGTACAACGGAACGTGGTGGTATGTACATGATGGAGAAGTAGATTTCAAGGCAACAACCTTGTGTAAGTACAACGGAACGTGGTGGTATGTACATAATGGAGCAGTAGATTTCAAGGCAACAACCTTGTGTAAGTACAACGGAACATGGTGGTATGTACGAAGAGGACAGATTGACTGGAACAGCAGGACGCTTGTTAAGTATGGGAACACATGGTATTATGTAAGTGGAGGACATGTTGGCTGGAATTATACAGGATACTGTGAATACAATGGTGCTGATTACTATATAAAGAAGGGTGTTGTTTCATCTAGTAGTAGTAATACGGCGTCAACAGGAACTGTATACATTACGGAAACCGGAGAAAAGTATCATAGAGACGGATGCAGATCTTTACGTAAAAGTAAAATACCGAAGAGCAAAAGCGAGGCAATAGCTCAAGGTTATGAAGCATGTGATATTTGCAATCCATAAAAATCCAGCAGAGGAGAAAAACTTAATTATATCAAAACTCCTTATCGAGGACTATATAGATGGAAACTTAAGACTTTTCGGACAGGAGAGGAAAGAACTTCCATATGCTCACAAGGATGCAATAGGATGTACAGTAGACTACGTTGCAGGATGTAAACGATACAATGGACTTGATGTGGGATTTGCATATGATGGAGATGCCGATAGATGTCTCTGTGTAGATGAACTGGGAAATGTCATCACAGGCGACCACATCCTTTATATCTATGGAAAATACATGAAAGAGTGCGGAAAGCTCGTTACAAATACAGATGATGGAAGCAATGATAGCAAGAAAGCAGAAGATGAGCCAGCTCTGTGAAGGTCTTACAATATATCCACAGGTGCTTGAGAATGTCAGAGTAGCTGACAAAGCAGAGGCGCTCGGCAATCCAGAGGTACAGGCCGCAATAGATCAGGTTACAGCAGAGCTTGGAGAAACAGGTCGTATTCTTGTTCGTGAATCAGGAACAGAACCTGTTATCCGTGTAATGGTAGAGGCTGAGAGCGAAGAAATCTGTCAGAAGTACGTAGACATGGTAGTTTCAAAATTGAAATAAGTTGTTATATAAGACTAATAAAAAGCAATGGTACTATTGTGCCATTGCTTTTTTAGCGCTATAATATGGTATTAGGAAAATGGTAGCAAATAATAAGAAGAAAGGCTGATCTATTTATAATGAAAAAAGGAATAATTAAGATAGTACTTTTATGTATACTTGTAGTTGGTGCTATTACAATAAAAAAAGATGATATCTTTGCAAATACAGTACAGATAGGGAATAAAACTGTAGAAGTGACTGAAGAGATGCTACAGGATCTGGAATTCTATAAATATTATGGAACAGATGAGCAAAAGCGGTTATATGTTGCAGCTAATGTTGAGGAGTATGATGAAAATGCTGAAAATCTATACAGAGGCGCCCGCACTGATAATGGAATATTGGGATGCGATGTATCTCAATATCAGGGAGATATAGATTGGAACAAGGCAAAGAACGCAGGTATTAATTTCGTGTTTATACGTGTTGCCAAAAGAGGACTGAGTAATGGTGTAATATATGAGGATACAAACTACAAGAAGAATATAGAAGGAGCTTTAAAAGCAGGAATCAAAGTAGGATGTTATATATTTTCGGAGGCAATCACGAATGAAGAAGCTATAGAAGAAGCTGATTATATCATGCAGAGAGTGTCAGGGTATAATATATCATTACCTGTTGTTATTGACTATGAGGGATTTACGAATGCTCATAGAATATATAATGCGAATCTAACGAGACAACAGATGACAGATATAGTTTCGACTTTTTGCGAGAAAGTAAAATCAAGAGGTTATACTCCGGCAGTTTATGGAAGTGCATCTTATTTTAAGACATATATGGACGGAGTTACACTTAGCAGTAAATATAACATCTGGGCGGCAGCATATAGTAAAAGACCGGAGGAATACACCAGTACGACATATGATTTCTGGCAGTTTTCAGAGACAGGGGACGCTAAAGCATATGGCATGCAGTCAAAAAATCTGGATATGGATTATTGCTATAGTTGGAACGGGCTTGCAGACAGTGGAAATGGTAATTTTAAGTATTATAATAATGGTATAGTGAATCGAAATTATACTGGATTTACAATTTACAATGGTGATTGGTACCTGATGAAAAATGGCAGTGTTGATACCTCATATACGGGTTTATATTATTACAACAAAGAGTGGTGGTATCTGAAAAATGGAAAGCTGGATTTTAGCATTACAACATTGTGCGAGTATAATGGAAAATGGTGGTACGTAAAAAATAGTAAAGTAGATTTTAGTGCCACAACAGTATATAAATATTATACAACATGGTGGTATGTAAAAAATGGTCAGGTGGATTTCAAGGCAAATACATTGTGCAAATACAATGGAAGCCGGTGGTATATAAGAGACGGACATGTAGATTATTCGACAACAACAGTACACAAATATAATGGAACCTGGTGGTATGTCCATGACGGATATGTAGATTTCAAAGCAAGAACTTTGTGCAAATATAACGGAACCTGGTGGTATATAGATAAAGGCCGCATTGATTGGAATACTGTTACTGTAGTTAAATTCGGCAGTACATGGTACTATGTGCATAATGGATATTTAAACTGGAATGATAATGGGTTGTGTTACTATTACGGTCGTTGGTGGTACATTAGAAATGGAGTGATTGATTTTAATGCAGTAACATTATGCAAATATAATGGCATATGGTGGTATGTTCATGATGGTTTTGTAGATTTTTCGGAGAGAACACTATGTAAATATGGCAGCACATGGTGGTTTATAAACCATGGACAGGTAAGCTGGGAAGAAAGGACTCTCGTGAAATATGGAAATACGTGGTATTTTGTAAACAATGGACAGCTTGATTGGGACTATACAGGTACATGTCAGTATGACGGATATGTGTATTATGTCAGAAACGGAGTTGTAGATTTTAGTGTGGCCCGTTATAAAAATTCGGATTGGGTATCAGGACTTAATATATCCAAAAGTGCAAAACAGCTTATATTAGTTCAGGCAGATGGAACATATGCGGATGTGTCTATGCATTATAAAGATGCCGATGGAAACTGGAGCCAGATAGTATCGACTACAGGCAGAGTCGGAAAAAACGGAATAGGCAAGACTAAAGAAGGCGATGGGAAGACTCCTATAGGAGTATATTCATTCATAAAAGCATTTGGAAATGCTTCGGATCCTGGATGCGCTATTTCATATACGCATTGTGATAGCAGCTATTACTGGGTAGATGACTCTGATTCTCGATATTATAATCAATTTGTATCTACAAAGAATGTGAAAAAAGACTGGAAATCAGCAGAATACATAAGTAGAGTGGGAGCGTCATACAATTATGTGCTTGCATTAAACTATAATAAGGAAAATAAAAAAGGTGCTGGCTCTGCAATATTCCTGCATTGTGGAACCAAGAGTACAGCCGGGTGTGTTGTTTTTCCGGAAAATGTGATGAAACTCATTATGAAGTCTGTGCATAAGGATTGCTATATTATAATTGATTACAAATCAAATATTGGAAAATATTAAAAATTAAAAAAAAATTTATAATATTGAAACTTTATGGGAATATGTCACGACCTACATGGTGTAAAAAGATAAAACATAGATTATTTATAACGCATTGCTTCGCGGTCACGCTTGCAAACATTCATAATGTGCTGAATGATCTCTTCATTGGAAGTGGCGACGGTGGCGCTCATCCAGTTGGTGGCGTCAACATCCGAGCAGAATTTGTCCGGGTTGCCGTACTCGCCGTGCTCCGCCTGAGCGGCGATTGCTTTCCACATATCCCACGAGACTCGCCTTTGCCGTTTTCAATGCCGGACAGATCAGGTGCATGAGTCTGGTCGCCGTAGCGTGCGGGGGTGTTTGCGCAGCAGCCGTTGGTGATGAACACCAGATCGTCCTCGATGAGGTCGATAGAGATTTTTTTCCCTTTCCGTGTTTCATAGTACCATTATCGTATATT